>Ga0307378_10000119_pt1 | contig 141539 bp, 98 predicted proteins | sample UN1MG_FD_202238 | JGI IMG/M metagenome (GOLD analysis project Ga0307378, IMG submission 202238) | Soil microbial communities from Risofladan, Vaasa, Finland - UN-1 | ecosystem: Environmental > Terrestrial > Soil > Coastal area > Acid sulfate soil | place: Finland: Risofladan, Vaasa | collected... | reverse complement strand
GCCCACAACCATAAAGACAGAAACCAAATAAATCAATTTCTTACACATAATAATCCTCCTTTAAAACAGTTATAGTTACAACTCACTATGCTTTGGCCACACACCAAAACACTCGATGTCTACAATAAATAAACATCGAAAATCAAAAATTACAAATCGTAAATTGTTTATATCTGCCCAGGATAAGTTTTTTACGATTTGCTAATACCTTTACGATTTGCTAATACCTTTACGATTTGCCAATACCTCCTTCCTTCAAAAGCCCAAAATGAGCTGTTAAATGAATAGATTTTACTTGCGGAGCACAAAGTTTTTTAAGCTTTGTCCTTTCCTCAATCCTCCAGCTAAGCTAATTTACCTAAAATTACAGGTATTTAGCCTGCTAAAAGGCCAAAATCCTCGATTTTAACTATCTCTACTTATACCAAATTAGCTACTTTCCCGTCAAGTAAAATATTTAAAGAATTTTGCGTGCCTGACTACCTTTTCTTAAAAAACTTTGTTGGACTGAACCGCCTGGATTGCTCTTTGGGATTTTTAATAGCGAATAGCATTGCTCATGTGTGTTGAGAAGGGATGTTTTAGCTGTATCTGTGGTGTACAATGAGATGTCCGGTGTGGCCATACAACAGAGAGGGCATTCGACGGGCTGTGATAGATTTACAAGATACCGGCTATTTTTCAAATGTGGATAGACCGATAGTGCTGCTCACAGTTGAGAAACAGGACTTGCGTTGAGAGCCGGTGCCCTCAGCCGAGCTACAATCTACCTTGCCGTCTGATGTTCATACTTCATCACTCGGGCCCACCCAGGAAGCCCTCATGGAAAAAGACCGGCTTGTACCCATGTTCAGTAACCCATTGGATGGCCACATCAAGTCTTTTGAAATGATCGGGAACATAGTTTGAGTAAAATGGCCAGAAATATTGCTCATGGGTAAAAATATCCATAATTTCCGCGTGGTTGGGGTCATTAGCGAGCGGTTCAAGTGTAGGAACAATGCGTTCAAAGGGTGTATTGTTGCAGACAATGTCAACTCTGGAAAAAACTATGCCGCTGTCGAAGTCCATAAGGGCATCATGGCGGGACAGATACTCGGACCGGACATCATCCAGAAGATAGTTAACATCCCATATGCCGTTTTGACGACTGAAATAGCCGCTCAGAACACGGACTCCGCGTTCGTAGAGGGGCTTTAAGGCTGTAGGCTGCACCATTCCCCAGTGGATAACCGTAGGCGGTGAATAGGTCTGCTCGGAAGCAAAGCGGATTATCTGTTCAGCTACCTTGTCCAAATCAGCTATCAACTGTGACGTTGGAGCATACTGGTATGGCCGGTCAGGCTTATTTGCATATGCGTGAAAGGCAAGCTTGAGCCAGTCGGAGTTGTCTTGCCACTGGCCTTTGTAACGGTCGGGAAATTGGGGCAATTCAAATCCGTCTTCAGTTGTATAATAGATGTTAAGAACAAAGCGTGTGCCGTATTTCGAATGGAGCTCTCGAAGATTCTTCAGGTAGAAGCAGTCGAACAGGGAGGCATAATTATTCTTTGCAATATCGCGCAAGAAGAAACTGTTATCGTCAATCGAAAATCTATAGCGGGGCTGGGATTGCCGGTCCCAGAGGACCTGCACGCGATGCTCATGCCTGCCGAAGCTACCCTGAGAGACTGCAATGATCTGTGTTTGCTTCTGGCGGAGGACAATTTCTGAGGTGAATCTCGTGCCTTCCCGTCGTGCCGGCGTCCCGTTGACAGTAACTCTGTCACGAAGAGGGGCCTGTCCGGATACCTGAATTTTCAAGTCTCCACCGACTTGCTTTCCGTGCCTTCGGTTCAAAACCGCCCCGTGAAACGGTTCTTCAATCCTTATAGACCCGGATGCTCGTGCCGCCAATATCTTTGGTCTTGCGAGAATGATTCCTACAGCACCTGCTGTAGTAGTTTGCAAAAAGTTACGTCGTGTTGTAGCTGACTTCTTCATTATCTCATCTCCCTTCATGATTGAAGCTGAGCCCTTCCTTATAGATTAGGTCGTGGCTTAAATTTTTTCTTGGTCTAATTCGCGGCTACTGGTCCATTTACAGAGTCCAGCCTTCCCGATAGGGGGTGCGGATATACTTATTGGCCTGGAGGTGGTTTGTTACCTTCATGTTATCTCCATCCCATTCAATCCTGGCATCAACTCGTTTAGCCACATTTCCAAGCAAACATACTTCGGTTAGAAGGCCGGAATACTCAAAATCTGCTCCTGCTGCTCGGCCAGCCTTGCAGGCCCGCACCCAATCCTGCTCATGCGAGTCCTTTACTCTCGGGATAGTCTTCTTTGGCTCCTTATACGCTTTCATTCTACTTTCAGGTATCAGGCGAGGCCCTTCCCCATAAACGCCAGCCACGAGCTTGCCTTTACTGCCTTTGAATAGTACTCCCCCCTCTGTATGGCCCATGCGCCTGCCGTCTTCAAGCTCTGTCGGCCGGGGTGGGCGAACACCTTCATACCATGTCAGCTTAACTGGCGGCAAGTTCCTACGTGCTGGGAATTGGTAAGTCACTATGGATGCCAACGGATGGGTGTCTGGATTCAAATCCAGCGAGGTTGCGTCCACACTTGTCGGATGCCCCAGCTTCAATGCCGAAAAGAGAGGATCTAAGGTATGAGCACCACGGTCTCCCATCATCCCGCAGCCAAAGTCCCACCAGCATCGCCACACCGCGGGATGGTACGCCGGATGATAGGGCCGCTCGGGCGCAGGACCCAGCCAGAGGTCCCAATCCAGTGTGGATGGGACCGGCGGTGTTTCCTTGGGACGGCGGCTCCACTTCGAGCTCCACCCGGCATGACCAAACGGGTAATAGGACAAACTGCACCAGGCGTCGACCTCACGGATTTCGCCAATAGCACCATCCCAAATCCACTCACAAATCAGGCGAATGCCCTCACCTGAATGTCCCTGAATACCCATTTGTGTGGTTACACCGGTTTCTTTTGCCGCTTTTGCCAGCATGCGCGACTCATAAATATCATGTGTCAGCGGCTTCTGACAATAAACGTGTTTTCCCCTTCGCATCGCCTCCATACTAATAACCCCATGTGTATGGTCAGGCGTGGCAATCACAACAGCATCAATATCTTTCTGTTTGTCTAACATTTTCCGGAAATCAGTATATATCTTTGCTTTGGGATACCGTTTGAACGTTTTGGCTGCGTATTCATGGTCCACATCACATAGCGCCACGATATTTTCGCTCTCAAGCTGCCGCAGATTGCTGTTACCCATACCTCCGACACCAATACCGGCGATATTGAGTTTCTCACTGGGTGGAGTATGCCCAGGTCCTCCCAGAACCTGCCTCGGCACAATCGTGACGGCAGCGGCCGTGGCTGTTGCGGCAAGAAACCGGCGTCTGTCTATATAGTTCTTTGACATCGGTATTTCTCCTTAGGACTGGTAAAGAAATTAGGTTTCGTTTTGGCTCCAGCGAGGACAAGGCTGACAAGGAAGCAAAACGCAGGCCTACTGGTTGGTAGTCCGAGTTTTGCTGACACCGCCAGCCGATGCCGCATCCAGCCAAAAATGGAAGATAATTTATTTACAAGTCATTAACTTTCAACTCTGCATTATACTCTTCGGGCACGTCCATGGAAACACCCAAGTCAAAACACCGGGGGGGTAAGCACAAATATTATCTCCTCTTGGCTCGTTGCTCGTAGTTTTTTGGTTGGACCACAGAGAACATCGAGGGCACAAAAAAAATTCAATTACAAATTCAAAAGCAAAAAGGGCTGGCTTGGCCAGCCCTTTATTTGCGAAGCGATTTGATTAAGCCCCGTAGCGAAACCTTTATTACTCCGGCGGTACGATTGTAATCTCATCCCAGCCCTCGATGGCTTCACCGCCATACGTTTTTCCGGTTAGAATGGCATAGCCATCTTGGAAGCTGTCAGGATCAAGGTTCTCGGTTGCTACCTGCACGACAAGATCGAGCAAGTTGTCTCCATTCACGTCCTCCTCGTGGGCCATGTACTTATTACTCTTTCCGCGCATGGACACGCTCGACCCGGCAAGCTCGACTGTATCCGGGTCAACGCTGGTCGCATCGAACTCTGGACTTGAAAGTATCGCCACGGGAATCAGCCCTTGCGAGCCCAGATTGATTGCGTTCGGGTAGCTGCCCGGCTTAATGTCAATCTCGACGAGCGTCACCCTAGGAGCGGAGGTCCAGATATTGCTATCCCACATTACTGTGCAGCCCCTGCTTGAGGAGAAAACCAAGCCCGAAGTAGGATGCCAATCCCCAAGCCCATCAGGCCCAAAAGTTAGCTGTGTTGTGGTTTGTGTATCGATTTGATAGTCGTAAATACCTCCGGTGGAATTGAAAAGAATCGAATTATCCGAGGCCCAGACAGGTGTAGATGGAGTCAAACCAGAAGGAAATCCCGGTAGCGTGGTAACACTCTTTGTTGTCACATTCAGCACCAATAGTCCGGGCTCGCCTTCTTGTGTGAAAACTATCCTGGTCCCATCTGGGCTCCAAGAAGGACCGGTCACTCCATAGCCTGTTATACCTGGTGTCAGGTCTTCGTGGGAGGAACCATCGGGGTCAGTAATCCAGATGTGATAGGGTCTCCCGTTGGGCATAGTCCAGTAATCTCCTCCCCGGTACGCGATCTTCGTTCCGTCAGGTGACCATTTTGGACCACGTGGGTGCCAATTGCCGTCTATTTGTGTTATTGGCACCGCATCGCCACCGGTTGACGGAACTTTAAGAATCTGAGCCGGTCCTACCCTACTTTTTATGTATACAATCCAATTCCCATCAGGGCTCCAATCCGGCATTCCATTGTCCCAGTATGGGTCGTTCACTAAGGGATTGTCTGGCCCCCTGATTGCCTGTCCATCCGCTGTCATAATAACAATGTAGGAGCCGTCGGGATTTGGATAACCTCCCAAGGATGGGTCCCAAGCTGTATATCCGTCGCCCCATGAGAAAACGATCGTTGTTCCGTCTGGGCTCCAGCATGGACTGCCTTCCCCCTGGGGTGGCCAAGCTGAATCCAAGCTCAACGATCCATAGATTTCTCCGATGCTGATACCAGCTAAGCAGCGATGGGGGGCCAGAATCGCACACAACAGTATCGCACCTATCACAAACCACTTTGTTCTGCTCGCGTTTAAAGCTTTCATCTTTTTGTCCTCCTGAATTTGTTTTGTTCTTCTTCTTAACCTAAAATCGTGAATACATAAAAAGGAACGTCTTGTCTCATAGGCGTCTCCTCCTTTCCGAAAGCGGCGCAATAAAAAGGGCACCGCTACACCGTACTTATCTCAGGTTTGCCAGTTTCGAGTGAGATGCTAATAGCTCAGGATGTTTATTCTATTCTCTCGCCAAATTTAATATACCAGTCGTGATTATATACACCGAGATGCCATGAAAACAAGAGAAAATTCCCTTAAATGAGAATTTTTTGCAGGAACCAGGAATAGGCCCTAAACTTGTCCTGCTTGCCCTCCGAAGCTTCTGCGAAGGTGGGAGCAAAGCCTGCCCTTAATTATCCGTAGCCCTGAGCGTAGTCGAAGGGATGGCCGAATGGGTCGAATGGATCCTAAGCGTAGCCCTCTAATGGACAATTTCTTTGATTTCACTTGATTTTTAATTATAAATATGGTATAATACGCATATGTTGGCCAGCAGGCTAACATAAACCGCCAGCAGGCGAAGATGACATTTCAGTTTGCATGTCGTAAGCTGCAGCACAGCAAGGACTTAGAGCCAGTCGGCCTCGTAGCGCAGCGAAGATCCCCGCGCTTTACTCGCAAAGCGAGTAACGGGGACCCAATCAACCAATGAACTATTAACCATTTATCCAAATTAACCAATGAACCATCACAAACATCGAGAATCCAGAATCGAGAATCCAGAATCGAGAATCGAGAATCTCGTAGCTCAGCGCAGACCCCGCACCAATTGAGCTTAGCTCACGACTAATTGGTGCTGGGCCAATAACCAATATAAAGGAGAACTTATAATGGCTTCCGAACCCCAAAACCTCCCAAACCGCCATAACGCCCCCAAAATCGAGCTCTGCTCGACTCTGAGCTTGTCGAAGGCCCTGCCCTGCGTAGCCTTCTGCGAAGCCGGGTCCTCTCTCGCACCTCTACATCTGTCGAGAACCCTCTACAAATCAACCCTTTTTATGCAAAACAAACCCAATTTCCAAAAAAGTCAAATGAACGCAAACACTTTTACACAAATGGCTTATAAAAATAAATCCAATTGGACACTTGGTCAAAACAAACCCAAAACAAACCCAATTTCCAAAAAGCCCAAATGAATATAAACTTAACTTTAACAAAGGATTACATAAAAAAAGACGATTTCGTAGTCCGAATAAACAAACCCAATTTCCGAAATGGCCAAAATGAACGTAACCTCACTTATAACAAAGGATTACAGAAAAAACGATTGTTTAGCAGCCCAAAAAACAAACCCAAAACAAAGCCAATTTCTTCAAAGGCCAAAATGAACTTAAAATCGCTTGACAAAAAATCTGGCCACACCGAACAGATTCATATAGGAAATTCCGGTGGACAATACCCCCCACATTCTGGATAATAGCTTGAGCGTTCGTCAGGACTCTATAGTTGTAGTTCTGCCGGGACGAAGGAAACAATCAACCGACGCAAAGATTTGGAGGTTAAAGACCGATGAACAGTAAAATGAACTCGCCACAAGGACTCAATAATTCTAAGAGCATTGAATACGCCATCAATCGTCGCGATATGCTCCGGGCAACCGGTGCCGGGGTACTTGCAGCTTCGGCCTTCCCACTACACTGGGCAGCCGCTGTCGAAAAGAAAAAACAAAAGGTCCTCTACTTCTCACGCTCAGCCGGCTTTGAGCACGATGCCGTCAAACTCAAGGATGGCAAGCCCAGCATCTCCGATAGAATCCTCACCGAGCTGGGTAAACGCCACGGCTTCGAAGTCGTCTGCACCAAAGATGGCCGCGTCTTCGATGGCGACCTCGACCAGTACGATGCCATCGCCTTCTACACCAGCGGCGACCTTACCAATCCCAACAAAGCGAAGACTCCGCCCATGTCCCCCGAAGGTAAAAAGAAACTTCTGCGCACCATCGCAGCCGGCAAAGGCTTCGTCGGCTTACACGCCGCCACCGACTCCTTCCATTCCAGGGGTCCCAGAAACCAGAACCAGACAGAAGTCGACCCCTATATCGCAATGCTCGGGGGCGAATTCATCGTTCACGGCGCTCAGCAGGAAGCCATAATACGCGCCGCCTCGCCTAACTTCCCCGGAGTAAAGCAATTTGGCAAGGCTCAAAAGCTCGAAGAAGAGTGGTACACCCTTAAGAACTTCGCCAAGGACCTGCACGTGATTCTCATTGAGGACAATGAAGGAATGGAAGGTGACTGCTACCAGCGTCCGCCGTTCCCCGCCACCTGGGCTCGCATGCACCGCAAAGGTCGCGTTTTCTATACCTCATTCGGCCACCGCGACGACATCTGGACCAACCCCGACATCCAGGGCATCATCGCCGGCGGCTTGGCCTGGACCATGGGCAACGTCAAGGTTGACGTAACACCCAATATCGACAAAGTCACCCCCAAGGCCGGTCAGTTGAAATACTAACTCAGCCTCCGGATGCAGTACGAAATATTCGGATGGACGATTAACGCGAACATTTGCCTTGTTAAAGGGAAAATGGGATTAGCATACGTTATGCTAAACCAAGTATAATCGAGATGTTCGATTGAGAGTTAACAAGTGCAGGTGAGTCGTTGCTTGATGGGAAAAAACAAAATTCTTGGGAGGCATGAGATGTTGATGCGAAAGTATTGTACGTTTCTGGTATTAGTGTTGGTGGCCGTATCCGTAGCTCGGGCCGGCGATTGGCCACAATGGCGCGGTCCTTACTTTAACGGCTCCACCGACGAAAAGAACCTGCCTTCAGACTGGAGTAGAACTGACAAGATCGTTTGGAGCGTAGATTTAGCCGGCTCCTCCGCCGCTACTCCGATTATTTGGGCAGATAGGGTCTTTCTGTCAGGCGTCGATTCTGACAGGGAAATGCTACTGGCGATGTGTTTCGACCGCACCAGCGGAAAACTCCTCTGGCAACACGACGTGGCAAAGGGAATCAGCCAAGATAGGCGCAGCACCTACGCTGCTTCCTCCCCGGTTACCGACGGCAAGATAGTGGTCTTCTTCTACGCCAACGGCGACCTCATATGCTTCGACCTGAACGGTCGTCGTCAGTGGGCACGTAATCTTCATGACGACTACGGGCCTTTCGCGTTCCTTTGGACTTTCGGTAGTAGTCCCACGTTGTTTGGCGGCAGACTATATGTGCAGGTATTGCAGCGGGATGTGACGGTGCGAGGTCGTGGTCTGAAAGACAAGAAGAACGAATCGTATCTTTTGGCCATGGAGCCGGAAACAGGCAGGACCCTATGGCGTCAAATCCGTCCAAGTGAAGCCCAGGGTGAATCGCGTGAAGCGTATTCCACACCGATTCCTTTTTCTTTCAATGGGAATCAACAGTTATTGATCGCTGGAGGCGACGCGCTGACCGGGCATGACCTTGAAACAGGCAAGGAATTGTGGCGATGGGGCACATGGAATCCCAGGCGCATCACGCATTGGCGGCTGGTTCCCTCTCCGATCAGCGGCGACGGCGTTATTCTCGTCTGCGCACCCAAAGGCAGCCCGATTTATGCAATCCGGCCCAACGGCGAGGGCGTACTCGATGAAAGTGCTATCGTTTGGTTAAGTCAAGACCAAGTGAAAGAAGTCTCAGCCGATGTGCCAACACCGGCCTATTACGATGGTGATTTCTTCGTGCTAAACGACTTGCGGAAGCATCTATCGCGTGTGGAACCGCGCACGGGTAAAGTTAAGTGGGCCGTCCAGACACCGGGTGACGCCAAGTATGAAGCTTCACCACTTGCCGCGGATGGAAAAATATACATAATCAACCAAGCTGGAGAGGTTGCCGTGATCGATGCAGCAAACGGTGATGTCCTCAGCTTAATCCCAATGGACGAACCCAGCGGTAGAGAAGTCGTTCGCGCGTCCATCAGCGCCGCATATGGTCATCTGTTCATACGTACGACGCGCCGATTATACTGCGTGGGCAAGTGACGCCCGCCCGACGCGAGCTGCATGTCCGGCAGAAGTGGGGGAAACCACACTTCATAGTGCGAAGGGTGAATTCATTCATACGAGCTTCACGCACTAACTGTCAACGTTATTCGAAAGATTCCGCATTTGCTCCAACACCTTTTTTCATTACTCAAACTGATCGTTTTATCGCGAAAATAGCTGTAAATATTTTATTAACAATAACATAACACGATTTGTCATTCTGAGCGGAACGAAGTGGAGCGAAGAATCTCATGCCCCCATAGTGCGATTATTCTTCGCTAAGGCCAGATGCTTCGCTTCGCTCAGCATGACAGCTTGAAACCGGTCAGTTTGAGTTCATTACTTTTTTCGCTTTGGTGCCTAATGGTATTAGAAAAGAGGCTTGACGGCCTTTCCGAGCAAGGATATAAATTTCTATATGGCAAGTATTAAATCATATTTTTCTTGTTGACAATCGAAATTCGATAAGGTACAAAACGAGTGACAAAATTATTAACCTTTTTTTTGGAGGAACACATTATGAAACAACAAACATTTTTCAAGGCAGTCCTGTATTGTTCGCTGATGGTTCTGATCATGCTTTCAGCACAGGTCAGGGCTCAGTCGTCTCAATCTCGCGGAAGGGGATTATACGGCGACTGGCAGGTCAAGGTCGATTACGATGGACGGCAGTTCGAATCGATTCTTTCGTTTTCCAGAGACAGTGAGGGGAACCAAACCGGTAGCTGGATCAGCTTCATGGGACTTAGCGAGCTGAAAGACATTAAGTATGAAGAAGGTCAGCTCAGCTTCACGTGGAGCCGTCAAAATCGGGAAGGTGAATCCACGACGTCGAGCTTCAAAGGAACGGTCGAGGAAGGAAAAATCTCCGGAACGCTGTCGAGTGACAGAGGAGAGTTTAAGCTTCAGGGCAAGCGCATCCCAAGAGTATCCCGTGCGGTCGGTAGCTGGGCGATGAAGTATAATATCGGTGACCGGGAAGTAACGTCAACGCTTGTTATTAAAGCCGACAAGGAAGGTAATCTTACGGCTCAATGGGAGGGCCGACGGAGCAAAAGTGAGATAACGGACTTGCAATATGAACGGGGCAACCTGACCTTCAAGCGAAAAAGTACGTATCAGGATACTCAGCGGGAATCAACCTTCGAGGGAACCGTCCAGGGCGATACGCTTTCCGGCGTGATGAAGTCTGAAAGGGGAGAAATGACGGTTGAGGGAAAACTGATTGGTGGTTCCCTTATCGGCACATGGAATCTTGAAGTTACATCCGAGCAGGGCACTCGTAAGCAGAGACTGAGCGTCAACCCGGACATGAGCGGATTGTATGGGGCTATTCCCATCAAGAAGATCAACCTGGAAGACGGCAAAGTGGATTTCCTGGCGGTTCTGGAATTCGGTGACCAATCGTTCGAGATAAGATTCGAAGGAAAACTGGACGACTCGAAAATAACGGGGGAGTTGACGACATCCAGAGGCAGCCAGAAGATTAAGGGTACGAAGGTTATCCGTACATTCAGAAGACGCAGTACAGGGTAAATGAAGCATGTTTTTTGAGCCTGCTGAACAGATCTTCGGCAGGCTCTTTTTCTATCTCCATCCTCCTATCGCTGCTTGTCAACCTTGAAACTGTATTTGAAGTATAAACTCTTACCTCCTCTCCTTTGCCGGAATTTCCTGACCGGTCCTGCAAGCCTATCCAGACCGGTGCTCGCGCACGAAACTCTCTCCCGGGACTCTTTTAGTGTTCGTTTGATTCTCGGCCAGATGTCATAAATATCTGTAACAAACAACGTTACCTCAATTTCATAAAACTCGGAAAAGCTGACATCTACACTTTTTGTTCGAGGGTCGTGGCTTGTAATTCGAGGATATTCTTTCATTAAAACCAACCTGCCTGATTCGGCTTTCCAGAGCTAATCTTGTTTGTTAGAATATAACAAGTTGTGCTTTGGTGGAATACTCAAGCAGAAAGGAGACATATTATGAGAGCAAGAATACGGTCCGTCAAAGAACTTGCGTTTCTTGTTTTAGCATCATCTATTCTGTTGGCAGCGGGTGCTCAGCAGATGCAAGAAGGGCGAACAGCAAAGGAAATTCTGGACGCCACAGGCGTCAAGGGCGGGCTGATTGTTCACGTCGGTTGCGGTGACGGCAGGCTTACAGCCGCACTGCGGGCCAGCGACAGCTATCTCGTGCAAGGTCTGGACAGAAACACTGACAATGTAGAACGGGCACGCAGGTATATCAAGCAGCTTAACATTTACGGCCCGGTGTCGGTCGATAAGTGGACCAGCAACAGCCTGCCATACATTGACAATTCTGTGAACCTGCTTGTTGTTGAAGATTCGGGCAACACTAATATGACGGAAATCATGCGGGTACTGGTGCCTAATGGTGTTGCGTACATTAAAGCTGACGGCAAATGGACAAAGCACGTTAAGCCTTGGCCAAAGGAAATAGATGAATGGACGCATTACCTGCACGATGCCAGTGGCAATGCAGTAGCCAACGATACGGTTGTAGGTCCGCCGCGGCGGATGCAGTGGGTCGGCAGCCCGCGCTGGGCGCGAAGCCACGAACACTCCGCGAGTCTCAATGCGCTCGTCTCGGCGAACGGACGGATATTCTATATTATGGATGAAGGCCCGAAGGACTCCATACAGCTTCCGCCCAGATGGTTCCTCACCGCGCGAGACGCCTTTAACGGGACGGTACTGTGGAAGCGTGAGCTGCCGAATTGGTACAACCATCTCTTTCCGCTCAAGAGCGGCCCATCGAGGCTGACGCGGAGGCTCATCGCGATCGGCGATGAAGTTTATACGACGCTCGGCATCAACGCCCCGCTGAGCGCCATCGATGCCGCGACGGGCAAGACGATTCGCACGTACACGGGCACCAAGACCGTCGAGGAGCTCGTTTCCGCCAAGGGTGTGTTGTTCCTGGTCGTCAATCCCGACCGCGAGCCGGTCGGCTATCAGCAGGAGAACGCAAACTGCTGGACAGAGCGCGATCGCGCCAGTAAACGATGGGGCTGGGACGAAACGGTCGATGAGCTGATGGCCGTCGAGGCCAAGACAGGCGAGATACTCTGGAGGATCGAGGGTAAGATTCTGCCGATGTCGCTGGCGGCCGACGGGGAACGTGTTGTCTATCACGATGGGGATGCAGTCGTGTGCATCGAACACGGCACGGGCAGGAAGCTGTGGCGAACACCTGTCGAGCGTAGTTCACTCATTCCCACCGGCTGGTCGCCGTCGATGCTAATGTATAAAGACGTGGTCCTCTTCTCCGGGCAGAAACACTCGCTGGTAACCCTGTCGGCCAAGGACGGCGAGGAGCTGTGGACGTCAAAACTGCATCCCTCCGGGCACTTCTGTCCCGAGGATATCTTCGTCATCGACGAACTGGTCTGGTCTGGCGACATCGCCAGCGCGCGGCCGCGGTCTACGGGCATGTTCACAGGTCGGGACCCGCACACGGGCGAAGTCAAGCGAGAATTCCTACCGGATGTTGAGCCCTTCGCCGTCATGCACCAGCGGTGCTATCCGAGCAAGGCGACCCAGAAGTACATCATCCCGTCTTGGATTGGCACGGAGTTTATCAATCCTCGGACGAAGGAGTGGGAGATCCACCACTGGGTCCGCGGCGGATGCTTCTACGGCATGATGCCGTGCAACGGTTTAATCTACGCGCCGCCGCACGCGTGCGCGTGTTACTATCAATCGAAGCTGAACGGCTTCAACGCCCTGGCCCCGGCCGCGGAAAAGAAGCGGTCTACTCCATCAGACGCAGAGCGCCTGCAACGTGGACCCGCCTATAACGAAATGCGACCCAGCAACGCTGGGTTCCGATCCATACCCGCCGGTGGCGGGGCGAAATACGAAATACAAGACACGGACAATTGGCCCACGTACCGCCACGACGCCGCCAGAAGCGGACATACCAGAACGAAGGTCCCTTCAACGCTGAAACGCACTTGGCAGATTGAGCTTGGCGGCCGCATTACGCAGCCTGTTATGGCAGATGGGAAGCTGTTTTTGGCATCCGTAGATACACACACGGTGCACGCCCTGGACGCAGCTTCCGGTGCGAAGCTCTGGAATTACACAGCCGGGGGACGCGTGGACTCGCCTCCCACAGTCTACAAGGGGCGCGTGCTGTTCGGTTCGGCTGATGGCTGGGTTTACTGTCTTCGCGTTTCGGACGGGGCGCTCGCCTGGCGCTTCCGGGCGGCTCCGCACGACCTGCGTCTGATGTCGTACGAACAGTTAGAGTCCGTGTGGCCTGTCTCGGGCAGCGTGCTGATCCAGGATGGAGTCGCCTACGCCCTGGCGGGCAGGTCAGTGTTTCTGGACGGCGGAATGCGGTTACTGCGTCTTGATCCGCTTAGCGGAGAGAAGCTTTCCGAGACTATTCTGGACGAACGTGACCCGAGAACGGGAGAGAACCTGCAGACGAGAATTCAGCAAAAGAAGATGCCTGTCGCGCTGCCGGACATCCTCTCCAGTGACGGCAAATTCGTGTACATGAAGTCCCAACGGTTCGACCTGCTTGGACGCCGTGCGGTAATCGATCCAGAGCACCAGACCGATCAAGAAGGCGAAGGGATCCATTTATTCTGCCCCACAGGATTTCTGGACGATTCCTGGTTCCATCGGACCTATTGGATCTACGGCAAGAACGCGGGCGAAGGATGGGGTGAGTGGTTTATTCCGGCAAGGCTTGTTCCAGGCGGCCGGATTCTCGCGTTTGATGATACACATGTGTATGGCTTCGGCCGTCATCCTCAGTACCTGTGTAACTCGTCTGTACTGGAATACCGACTTTTTGCGGCCGACAAGAAGCTTAATCCTGAGCGGGTTGCCCGGGTCATCAAGGCCAAAATCCCTCAGAATATAATCAACTGGCAGAACCGGGCCAAGCGTCCGGAGTCGGAACTCAGCGCGGTCTCTCGCAAATGGATGATTGAGAAACCTCCGCTGGTCGTCCGGGCCATGGTCCTGGCAGATCGAACGCTGTTCGTCGCGGGTCCGCCGGATGTCGTAGATGAGGAGAAAATCTGGGGCCGCACTTTCAAACCGGGAGTACAGGAAGAGCTGAAAGCACAGAGCGATGCTCTTGATGGTGCACAGGGCGCCTTTCTCTGGGCCGTTTCGGCCGAGGATGGCACTATGCGCGCTCAGTATCGGCTCGAGTCGCCTCCGGTCTTTGATGGTATGATCGCTGCCGACGGTCGGCTGTACATCTCCACCAAAGACGGTTGTTTGGTATGCATGGGCAAGAGTGGCTAAAAGGTGCGGGTAAAACGGAACGAGATAGAGTTTTTGTCCGTTCAACTTGGTAGGGCTATCACAAAGACCATGGCGACCTCATCGTTCTTGCGAGCATCCTGTTGGCCTTGTCGTCATTGAGAAACCGCTCATTGTCCGGATCCCATCTCAGTTTGCGTCCTAACCGCAGACAGATATTACCGGCGTGACAAGTCGTGACCGAGCGATGCGAGACTTCGGCATTGGATATCGGCAGGCTGCGAGTCTTGACGCAGTCGAGAAAATTGCGATGATGTCCCATCATGTACGCATAGCCTTTCTGCATAAAGTTGACCTTCTGCATAATAGCTTTGCTCGACGCAGTTATCTTGCCGGTGTCATCGACGCTGACCCAGCCTTCGGTGCCAACGAATTTATTTCCTCTCGGGCCTCGGCCTGGCTCGGTCTCGTCGTGATAAATCATCTTTACACCGTCGGGATACGTTGCAACTACTTCGAAACGCACGGGCGTATTGAACAGACCGTCCCTGGGAAACTCGGCCCAGCCTTCGTACTCTGTAGGGCCTGTGTATTGACTGTCATTTGCCCACTGGGCCAGGTCATTGAAGTGCGCTCCAAGATCAGTCAATTGCCCGCCGGAGTAATCATATATCCACCGAAATGAGCCGTGACATCTTTTGGGCGTGTAAGCCTCAAAGGGGGCGGGCCCAAGCCACATATCATAGTCAAAGCCTTTCGGAACAGGTTCAGGCTTCTGCGGCGGACATGTCGGGCCGTTATGATAGTAGCAATGCAGGGTATGAAGCTTTCCGAGCATACCGCTGCGAGCGATGTCCACACCAAAACGAAAACAGCCGTTGCTGCGTCGTTGGGTACCGGACTGATAGACAGTTCCTAATCGCTTCATCGTATCAGCGACAGCCCTGCCTTCAGCGATGGTCAGGGAAATCGGTTTTTCGCAATAGAGGTCTTTGCCGGCCTTTGCGGCTTCAATGGAAATAATGGCATGCCAGTGGTCCGGTGTTGCTATCAGCACCGTATCAATGTCATCGCGATTGAGTATTTCGCGAAAATCGTTATACGCTGCACAGTCTTTGTTGCCGTACGCGGATTCCACTGTGTCCTTCGCCCTGATCCGGTGGTTCGTATCGACATCGCAGACAGCCAGCATGCGCAGGTCATCACAGGTAAGAAAATTCCGCAGATTGTGCATACCCTGACCGCCCAGGCCGATAGCGCCCATCGTAAGCCGCTCACTTGGGGTGACATTGCCGGCTTTGCCCAGGGCCGACGAGGAAACAACATATGGGAAGCCCGCTGTTCCCAGAGTTATGGCGGTTGTCTTTCTCAGGAAATCACGGCGATTAATGTTCCTGGCTTTCATAAGATACTCCAGATACCTACTCCTTGGTCAAGCATAACAGGCTGCCATCTTCCATTGAAACATAGAGTCGTCCATAGGCTGCGGCCATGCCGTCAAAGACGGGCGACGAATCGAGCTGGTACTGCGCCAGCTCGGTTCCGTCAGAGGCCGAGATGGCCATGAGCAGTCCTGGGGACTCCTTCCGGAGGGCCGTCACCGCTGATAATGTACACGACATATACAGAATAAATGCACACTTTGTGAGGAACCAACACTTCATTTTCATGAATACTTCTCTTTCACTGGAAGATGTTGCTGAAAAATTTATGCGACTATTGTAATAAATATACTCATCTGGAACAAGGAACTTTAAATCTCGAAATTCTCTGTTCGAAATTCGATTTTGCCAAATGCCGTTAGGTCAATATAATTGGAAAATCATGGGCCGGCTAACCAAGGTTGACCTGTCACGTTGTGGCTCTGCCAGGCGAACCGCGACGGGTGGGTAAGGTTTACCACGTGAGATATGAAAGAATTATCTCATGGGGTGAATTTTGTAAACTTTGCCGGTCAGACATAAAACCTGTGGACACATAAGGAGAATCAGATATGCATCGACTAAACCTGATTAGAACGCCTGTCGCGTCTTGGCTCCGCCACCCGCTGCGACTCGATGCGCTTAGTCGCATCGCGGCGAGAGCGAGCCACGGCGGGCATCTCATTTGCTTGTTCCTTGGCGTCGTGTTTGCGTCCTTTGCGCATGGGCAACCCCAGGTCGAGCACGGTCTGCACTACAAAAGGCCCGCCATGGTCTGGGATGAAGCAATGCCTTTAGGTAACGGGTTGCTTGGCGCTTTGGTTTGGGGAGATGGCAAACCATTGCGAATTTCACTCGACCGAACCGACCTTTGGGACCTTCGACCGGTTCCAGAATTTCACACCACCGAGTATTCGTATCGGACTATGCGGCAGTGGGTGGAAGAAGGCCGGCTGGCTGACCTCCACCGTCTTTATGACGACCCGTACGGGAATCCCGGCCCGACAAAAATACCGGCCGGGCGTATAGAGCTGACACTCTGTGACACTCCAGTTTTTGAAAATGCCTCATTGGACCTTGCTAAGGCGACGGCCTCGGTCCAGCTCAAGGATCACAGTAAAGCAGAGGTTTTTGTCCATACGGTAGAGCCGTTCGGGATGGTTCGCATCAATTCGGCCCGAACCGTAAACATCAGGCTGCTGGCGCCACCTTTTGCAGGCAAGATTACAGATGAAGCCGGGCCCGGCAAAATTAGTGCGGGCGACCTGGCGAGCCTGAGATATGACGCACCAATTGAATCGAGCGGTAATAACTGGACAGGCTATCTACAAGAAGGGTGGGGTGGATTTAAGTTTGCAGTAGTTGTTTCCTGGCGCAAGTCAAAAGATGCCTGGGTAGGGGCATGGTCAATTGCTACTTCAAATGAGTCCCAGGACTCTTTGATGACGGCCCGTACTAACTGTGAGAAGGCACTGAGAATGGGATTTGCCAGAGCACTGAATACCCACGGCAAATGGTGGAATTCGTACTGGGACAAATCTTCGGTCCGGGTTCCCAATGCAATCATTGAACGGCAGTGGTACTTAGAGATGTACAAATTTGGAGCCGCAGCTCGGCCCAACACGCCACCTATCTCCTTACAGGGTCCCTGGACAGCGGATAATATGAAAATCTCGCCGTGGAAGGGAGATTACCATCACGACCTAAACACCGAGTTGAGCTACTGGCTGGTTTACAGTGGCAACCATCTCGATGGGGCACTTGGATTTGTAAACTGGCTGTGGGAGACAAAGGAAAATGCAAGAGCCTGGACAAGACGGTTCTTTGATTTACCGGGTTTGAATGTACCTATGACAGCAGACCTGAACCAGGAGCAGATAGGCGGCTGGCACCAGTACACCCATTCATCAACAACAGCGGCCTGGCTGGCGCACCATTTCTATCTGCAGTGGCGATACAGCATGGATCGGAAGTTCCTCAGAAACCGGGCATACCCATGGCTTCAGGATGTGGCCGTGTTTCTTGAAGCCGTTACCGAAAACGGAGCGGACGGCAAGCTTACCCTTCCTCTGAGCTCGTCGCCGGAGATTAACGATAATCGCATAGAGGCGTGGTTTCCTACAATTACTAATTACGACCTTGCTCTTATTCGCTGGACATTTGAGAAGACAGCCGAATTGGCTGTTGAGGCAGGTAGAGATGAGGAAGCACGGCATTGGCGAGAGGTGCTGACCAAGATGCCCAATTTCGCACTCGATGCGAATAGCAAAAAGATGCTTGTTGCAAAGGACCATCCTCTTGCTTTCTCGCACAGGCACTTTTCTCACTTAATGGCCATTCATCCACTGGGGCTCATTAATTGGGAGAATGGCTTGGAGGACCAAGCGACTATCAAGGCCTCCTTGGCCGACCTTGAACAAAGCGGAACATCCTTGTGGACAGGATACAGCTTCAGCTGGCTTGCGAACTTGGCCGCCCGAGCACGAGACGGAGAAAAAGCTGAGAAGGCGTTAGAGATTTTCTCAACAGCATTTTGCCTGCGCAATAGCTTCCATTGTAATGGCGACCAATCAGGGAAAGGATACTCCAACTTCCGCTACAGACCATTTACACTGGAAGGCAATTTCGCTGCTGCGGCAGGCTTACAGGAGATGTTACTGCAAAGCTACAGCGGCACGATCCGTATACTTCCGGCTGTACCGGAGGGCTGGAAGGATGTATCTTTCAAAAAACTCCGTGCAGAAGGGGCTTTTCTTGTTTCCGCGGAACGCAAAGGCGGCCTGACGCATTCGGTCAGGATAACCTCGGAAAAGGGCGGTCTTTGTCGGCTCGAAAATCCATTCGAAAAATCAGATTACGAAATCAAAGGTGCCACAAAGAATGCTGTCGGCAAAGATGGAAATGACTTGGTAATAAAAACCTCAGCAGGGCAGGAGATAACACTAATCCGCGAATAGGCGTTGCTGGACTTCAATATGAAGCATATCCCCAATTTTCCGAGACGATGATTCTTTATATTGTACAAGCAATCATATTAGGAGATCCAACGCTACTACTTCGTGGTCCAGGATCGACGGTACGGTAAGCGAGACAATGTCATCCTTGGTTTCGTAATCCGGGCTTTTATCGCCGACAAGCAGGTGTATCTTCTTTATTTTTGTACCTCGTGGAATTTTTACTTGAAGCTTTTGCTCGCCGATACGAATGAATTCTCGAAACGGACCTTTCATCATCATCGGATTGGTGAGATTGACCAGATGAACGGTCATTGATTGTTTTTGCCGCCATACGGTGACATCGAGGACCCCGGGACCGGACACTTGAACCGGCGGTTTTTCATTTACCGTCCAATTGATTATATTTCTCAGAAGTCTTCCATGGTCCACATTCATGATTTCCCAAAACGTCCGGCCTATATCCCAGGGAATGTAAGCAATCCGGCTCTTCGGCAATTCTCGCAAATACAGTTCTCGGATATCGGTGTCCGGCTTTCTCGGATAAACGTGTTCCATTGGTAAATCAGGATAAGTGGGGATCAAAGTGACCAGAGAAGGGAAGTCTAACAGAGGCTTGACATCCAGTCGCCAAATCCCATTGATGATTCGGTATGCATCTTCCAGCCCACTTAAGACCGGATGAAATCGGCCGGTGTTCGAATCGCTTTTCAGTCTTAAATACGAATTCTTCATCGGGCCTTCGACCCAGTTGTTATAAGAGACTCCGAACAGATCGGCAAGGCCGAAATCTCGCCGATGTTTTCCCAATTCGTCATACAGTGACGTCTCGAAGGTGGCGACCAAACTTCCCCCACGTTGGACGTATTGCCTGAGTTGTTCGCACTGAGCTTCCGAAAGGGCGGCTATGTTCGGAAGAATCAATAATTTGAATGGCTTGAGGCGCTCAGCGTCGAGCAACCGGTCGTTCACCATCTCGAATGGTATACGCGCTTCGATGAGGGCATGATACATCCCCAGCTCGTGACCGTCGCTTTGCTCCTGCCATCTTTGGCCTCCGTAGTAACGGTCTGTCTGCTCCGAATAGACCATCGCCACCCGGGCGAGCGGCGCAACGTTTCTCAAATACGGTTCGGCGCGATAATGCCATTGGTAGATTTTTTCAACTACCTTAAGCCAACGTCGGTCGTAGAGTGTCCCCGAGAATTTAACAAACCATGGCCGCATATTGTTGGCGGTTCCTTCCGCCACCCAAATTCGTGTTTCCGCCTCACTCTGCACGGAGTCCTTCCACCGATAACGTTCTTCCAATCCAATGCTGAATATGCCGCCGATGGGTTTCATTCCCATCGTCGCGCGCAGTTCTTTCGCACGCTTGCCGTTCGACCAGGGAGGAATAACGCCCCTTCTTGCCTGATGATCGGTGAAGAAAATATCCGACAAGGCGCCGGTGACGATATTATCAGGGAATCCGTTGGGAATATACCGAGAGGTGGTCTTGACCTCCCGGATTGTCCGGTCCCACAAGAACCACAACTCTCTTAATCGCTCGATTCGCCACTCCAGGTATTTACGATAAGTCGGGTCGTGACGATTGCTCGTTCGGGGCAGGTCCATCCCGGAAAACGACTTGAAATTCCGAACGCAATGCTCACAATAGCATGTTCCGTGACCGGCCCAGCGATTGGAGAAAATCCCATCCACCTGGTATAAAGTTGTAATCTCCTTATGAACTCCGGTCATGAATTCAAAGTTGTATGGGCCGAGCGCGCACGTGACCCACAATTCGGGATTCGACCAATGACACCGTTTTTGCCCTTTCGAATCGACGGCAATCCAATCCGGATGGGCTTTATAGACGTCGTTCCAGACCGCGTGCGGGTCGGTACGGGCGATCACCACCATCTTCATTTCGCGGCATCCGCGGACCAGATAGCCGAACGGGTCAGAATCACCAAGCCATGCGCTTCGATGGTGTAGGGTGATTTGTGTGGGGTAGTACGCGACCACGCCTCCGGCGCTCAAACAAGCGGCATCGGCGTGGATACGCTTGAAGTAATCCAGCCAAAAGTCTGGATCGAATTGGCCCGGATCGTTTTCCACAAGGACCAATTGTGCCCAACGCATCGGGCGATCGAACCACGGTTTCGTGTCCTCAGCAGAAGCGACCCACGGCCTTGCGAGGACCGCATACGCACCCGCAACTACTGACGTTTTTATGAAATCTCTTCGGTCCATTTCTACTTTTTCCTCTACATCAACTCATCCCGGCGTATCTTTCTATTGCACAGTCTCATCCGGCGGTATGTCAAGCTTCTTATAGTTTTCACGTCGGCCTGGCCGGTCTTTGTCCTGAATCAGCTTGGCACAGCGTGCGACTTCATCGGCAATTTCCTGCGGGACAACCATGACGCCATCATCGTCCGCAACAATGACGTCCCCCGGCCTGACTCTCACGCCCGCGCACGTGATAGGCTGGTTATTCGAGATCGGTCCAATTCGCCCCATAGGGTGAGCAGGTGACCTCACTGTACAAAAGACCGGAGTTTTTTGGATCACACACTCGTAAGAGTCGCGGCAGGTTCCGTCGATGATGTAACCGACCACCCCCTTAGTCCGCCCTTGCAGCGTGTTCGCGGAACCAAGAATCCCCGCCGCCGTTCGCTTTGCGTCGATCACAAGCACCTGGTCGGGACCGCCCCACGGGCCGGCTTCGTGCCACAGACCTTCCGGCCCACTCTTGTATTGTCGCTTGTCGAACTCCTCGTAAGACATCGGCTGCAGAGGCCGGTCAATGAGGTCATACTCAGCGGTGCGGGCGATCCCGGCAAAGCGAATCCCGAAGTAAAGAGGCCGCATGACAGGATCCATTTGATAGCGCTCCTGAAATCCCATTGAGTCCAAAGCGTCGCAAACGTCTGACGTCCGAACAGACCGAAAAATCTCAAGCGTTTCCCTGCTGACCTCGTTAGCCGGCGTCTTGTCGTGAGAATCATCGCGCCGACCAGGACTACTGCACCCTTCGGTCATGACAATCGATGCCGCCACACAGCAAATAACCATTGTTCTTTTCATAATCAAACTCCTTTCTCAGATTTGCTGCCGGATTATTATGTTCGACTGTATGATACCACAATATCTAACACCTGTCACACACTTAGGACACTTGTGCCCTTTTGCCCGAAAAACGTTCTTTCTGTGAACCGGTAAGAATTCACGAACCTGTACAAAACCTCAATAAATAATACGTTACGTTATCTTCACTCTAAAAGCGGTAAATTGTGGGATCAGTGTTTTCGAACTTGCGGCTCGACTACGTAACTTTCTATGGAGACTATAGATTACCGTTTGCAATTTTTGCTGAAAACACCCACCATCCACTCAACTACGCCTGGAGGGGCTCGAACCCCCAACCTTCGGTTCCGTAGACCGACGCTCTATCCAATTGAGCTACAGGCGCCTATTTTTTAAGTGCTTGTAGCATAACAACTTTCTGTTCGTCCTGTCAAGTTCTAAAGCACTCAAAGTGAGCAAAATCAGCAATTTGTGTCAATCGTCTTTCGTTTTAGCCAAAATACTATTCAATACCTTGTTGGCAGAAACCATATCTTCAGACCGCACGGCCAAGTAGTACTTCCTTGTCGTAGAGATGTGGCTGAGTTTCTTATTGCCAAGAATGCTAACGTTGAGGCGGAAGCAGAAGATGAAACCACACCGCTGCATCAGGCGGCTGGAGCCGACGATAGGAAGATCGTGGAGCTATTTCATCTCCAAGGGAGCAAATGTTAATGCCAAAGCCAAGAACGGAAATACGCCAATGCACGGTGCAACTTCGGGAGGCAACCGGGGCGTTATAGAGTTGCTTATCGCAAAAGGTGCAACTGTTAATGTAAGAGGGGGGCGCAATCGGACACCACTCCATAATGCCACGAGGGCAGGCCATAGGGATGTGGTAGAAATGCTTCTTTCTAAAGGTGGCGACGCCAACGCCAAAGACAACCGAAGCCGAACTGCTTTGTGGCACGCGAAACAAAGAGGCCACACCTCCATCATCGATCTCCTCCGCAAGAACGGAGCAAAGGAGTAATAACTGGGACAGGCCCGGACGAATGGAGAGTCCTTTTCGGCTCTTGTCCGATTCCTGGTCATCGCTTGCAAAAATTGCACCCCACTTCACACGCCACTTCAGAAGGACTATCCGCGTTTCTGCAGGATTCATGAAGCTTCAGAAAACTGCAAACACAACAGAACCTGACAAATATCTCCAAAAGAATTACATGATTGATATATTTCTTTTCATCCGGCTACTTAATCTGAAAATTGTGAAAAATTTTCAAAAAATATTTGTTTTTCGGCAAGCATTTGGGGTTCGGTGCCAGCATAATTCGAAAAAATTGACATCTGTGGAGACATTCTGCGCTTGTCAAGGACCAATATCCTCCCTTGACAAGCGCACAGTGGTTGTAACACATGAACCTCAAATTACATAAAGCTTAAGAAAGCCAACATCTATACTATTTGCTGTGGCATAGCTATACAAGTTTTTGTATTGTAAGCAGAAAATTTAGTAAGAAAATTTTAATTAATAGACAAAACAACAACGTTGAATGGTCTTTACTTATGAATCGAAGATTAGGACAAAATTTTGGACGAGAATCGATCTGATAATATTCTGCGAGCGGCTCTGGGACGGAATGATCCGGCCGCAGTGGAATTAATGTGGGACCGTTATGCGAAAGATCTTCTCACATTTCTCCAGGCCGTGCTTTGCTCGAGGCACGATGCTGAAGACGTGCTCCAGACAGTCTTTGTCAGGATTGTTCGCAAACGTCACAGATTGGCCAGAGCACGATGCCCGGATGCTTATGTGTATCGGATCGCCCGAAATGAAGCCTACAGGCTGATTAGCAGCCGTAAAAGAGAACAGATAGCTAAGGTTAGAACTGAATCCTGGCTAATGGTAACGGAAAACAACCAGGAACTGAGCGACCTGGTTGAACAGTTGCAAGTTGCCTTAGCTCATTTACCGCAGCCACAGCGGGAAGTGATTGTTCTGAAGATATATAGGCAGAAAACGTTTTTGGAAATCTCCGGGCTTTTGGGACTGTCTCAAAACACTGTAGCGAGCCGATACCGTTACGGGATGGAGAAGCTGCGAAACTTGTTGGGGAATCTTACATAATGAACGAAAAAGATTTAGAGAACGATAAGATCGAACATCTCTTGAGAAGAGCACACATACCTGAACCATCACCCCTGCTCAAAGAGCGAATCACCACTGAAGCAAGAAAGGAGTGGAAGCAAACCTCAGTGGAAATGCCATGGCAGATTCCCTTAATGCGCCTCGTAGCTTCCGCGGCGGCGGCTGTATTCATTATCTCGATTGCAAATTTTTCCAGCAACCATGCACTTAAAAAATGGCGTCCCGGAGATGTCCGGGCTACAAGGGAACAACTCCCTGACCTGGAGACACTACCGGAAATACCCTATCGTCCTTTTGTAAGGCATCTGGTCTCGGTCAATCGCAGATCATCTATGACCGATGCTTCGGCGTTACGCAACTATGCCGAAAGAATGCGCCAGATTCTGAAAGAAACGCAGCAGAACGGAGCTTCGAACGGGCAGGTGCCGGCCGGAGGAAGAAGCCGTCTGCTTCCAGCCCAACCGGGCTCTGATTACTATTCATAGAAACAACTCTTGAAAGGAGAATTATAATGAAAAAGAGAACTGTGAAAATCCTGACAGGCATTGCCATAGTATTTGTTGTGCTCGGCCTGATATATGCTATTGCAGTGAGTGTCTCATCAGCGAAGCTTCGCCGAGTTTATGCCGACCTTAAGAAAGACGGCCGTCCCATGGAGCCCTCAGACGTTATACCACCCGAAGTTCCCGATACGGAGAACGCCGCCCTGCTATATGAAAGCGCCGCCCTGCTGCTCAAAGCTCAGCCTACACCGGATGAAAACCTGCTGGTAGATCTGGGTGATATCTCAGATAAGTTCATTAAAGATTCTCTCGATTCCGACAAGCTCGACGAATTTAAGCAACTGATTGGACAAGACGTAGTCACACAGGCGCTGTCCATCGTTGCCCAAGGTACACTGCGAGGTTCATGTAGATTCGATCTCAATTATGACGACGGCCTAAACATGCTCCTGCCTCATATATCAGAATTAAGAAACCTTGCGCGCATCCTCTGCGCCAAAGCATATCTCGAAGCCAAAACCGGTAATCCGGATACCGCCTGGGACATGGTTATAACTCAATTGAAATTCGCCGACGCCCTGCGAACCGAGCCTGTCTTAATCAGAAAACTGGTTCGTATACAAATGATCAGACTATCCTGTGACACAATAAAAAAGCTTTGTGAAATTGCACCACCGAACACACAACAAGCCAGTGACATCCGAAGCCTTCTCAAGGATTTTGATGATATTCGTCCCCTCATTCATTCCATTGATGCCGAACGACTGCTCATAGGTGAATGGGTGTTCAACCTTACCAAAGATGAAATGTACAAAACAAACCTGCAATATAGCGATGAAAATGACACCGGACTACTCCCCAAGCTTATAATCTTCGGAATCACCTTCAAACCCTTGTTCCTTGCAGACCACGCGGCATACCTGCGATTCATGCACGATGGCACTCGGTTTCTTGAGCGACCATACTCACCTGAACAGGGAGAAATCCTTGAAAAGGGTGTCCAGAAAAAACGTTATACTATAACAAGAATACTGACACCTGCGATATTCAGGGTCAAAGAAATCCACTGCCAGATGACCGCGCAGTTGCGCATCACGCAGGCAGGTCTTGCTCTGCTGCAATACAAACAGACGAAAAATGCATTCCCCGCCACGCTGGAAGCGCTCCAGCTTCATAACATCAATGATCCGTTTTCCGATGGGCCGCTTTCTTACAAGACTGAGGGACAGGATTTCATTCTCTACAGTGTCGGCCCGGACCAAAAGGACAACAACGGCAGCCCCAGACAAAAGAAACAAAAAACAGACTGGGATGTCGTCTGGCACTTCCCTAACAAACACTAAGATATCTTCTTATATCATTTTGCGTCTTTTAAGTAGCCAGCCGGAGAACGTCAAGCCCAAGCTACCGAGAATAACAGCCGAAGGGACGGGAGTAGTCGCAACCCGGAAACCGACACTGTCATGTCCCCATCCAGCCGGATAGCCCGTTCGGAAAGAAGCCGGAAGCATATTTGCATTACTGCCAAAAGAACCCCCACGAATAACCCGCCAAGAGTCTATAAAGCCTTCATTCCATCTTACATGAGAGAACTCACTGCAATAGTGAAACTATTCCCTAACGTACATATCAATACTTCGTGGTTCGAAGAACTCTCACCGATGGCTGCCAAGCGTGTTGAGGTCAAATAGTGGCTAAATGTACCCTATGCTGAGTAACCATAACCTTTTATCAATCTCCAACTACCAATGCGTTAACATCACAGATCCTGATTCTTATGTTCATCAGTGTTGATTTCATTTTATTTCGGCTGAATAGCACCAGGAACATTTCTAACGCATCTAAAGCCATAGATATCGTATCCAAAGCAAACATCAGAATAGGCAGGATCTTCATTATAACGATAACCTGAGCGACAGCTCTCGGCGCTGAATTTCCATGCGCCACCTCGCACTACTTTGTTATCGCCGGTCTTCGGCCCTTTCGGGTTCCCTTCAGGGCTTTCCTGATAGTAGTCTACTTTGTAAAAGTCGTTGCACCATTCCCAGACGTTTCCGTACATATCGTACAATCCCCACGGATTAGGTAGCTTCTGACCTACTGGCCGAGGTTTTGTACCAGAGTTTTTGTCAAACCAGGCATAGTTCTGCAGCTTTGACGGATCATTCCCAAAAAAATACTTTGTTTTAGTGCCTGCCCGACAGGCATATTCCCATTCCGCTTCCGCAGGCAGCCTATATCCATTGGCGTCAAAAGCACATTCCCATGTATTTAGATCATAGCAAGGCTGAAGACCCTCCAAGCGGGAGCGGGCATTACAGTACCTTGCTGCTTTGGACCAACTTACTTGCTCAACAGGGTTCTTATTTCCCTTCCAACGGGAAGGATCTTCACCCATAACTCTTTTGTATTCCTCTTGAGTCACTGGATACTTATCTATATAGAAGGAGCTTACAAAAACCTCGTGGGGCTTTGCATCTACCTCATTTTCATCTCCCATTGTAAACCGGCCGCCTGGAAGCTGAACCATTTCTACGCCGGATTCAGTCTTCGATTCGCTTGGGGCGCCGTTTGGGGTTTTTGCGGCATCGTTTGGAACTTTGCGCTTGCAACCTTGGAGCAGTGCTAAGGCCGCAAGCAAGAGAAATGCTCTCATTAAATAATGTTTCATGATTCTCAGTATCCTATTCGCAATCTTCAACCTGACATTTATGTGCTCAATAGTCCGGCCATATTTCATAGCCGTCAGGATTTCTCAGACATTTCCTGCAGCGCCGTCTAATCTCTTCCGCTATTTCAACTGCCTGGGGTCGATTTACGCAACCATAACCTGCCTCCTGAGATAGTTTCCTTGTTATGCTGTGAATCTGTGCAATAACGGAGTCTTGAGCGCCGCCCATTTCCCTCCATTTCTTGCCGAGGTCTAAATAGGCTGGCAGATTTCCTGGGGCTTTCTTCTGCGTAAGAGCTTTAGTTTTGCGAGTCAATTCAGCAGCATATTCCAGGGTCTTCATATTCTCTTTCTGCCTGCTGTATTCCCGGGGAATCTCCCGCACTATCACCTCCATATTATCAATAAACGGTTTCAAGTCAGGATTGGATTTCCTTGCCAGATTTAGAAACGCTATCATGTTACCGGCAAAATCCTGATATTCGTTGATTCTCTCAACATGCCGCCTGACAAAATAGACCATATCATCTACAGCTCCCTCGACATACTCTTTCTTTTCTACTTCTTGGTCTGACTCAAAAACCACCTGTATTGCTTCTGTACATCCACAGGTAGCTGCACGACGAATGCCTGCGCTTCCCCTTCTATGATGGGTGCGCAGTTTGCGGCCCGGGAGGTCAAGTATAGCCTCGCACGTTTGCCTGCCCAACGTTTCCTTCATAATATCAACAGGAGTAGAAACCGAGATGGGGGTATCTTTTCTCTCCAGACAATAGATAATAGATTCCCCTTTTGGGGGTATTTTCTTACCAAGACGATAGAAGGCGTTCTCCCCGCTAAACCAGACGGGGTAGTTATACCGACCTATTACACCCCGCCAGATATTTGCTTTGGACTCTCTGAACGTAAATGTAGTTTTCACCCCCACTTCTAATAATTGGGTTATCCATTTTGCAGGAAAGGGTCTTTTCCAATTAACAGCCACATCCTTTTCCAAATAAGAAGGTTTCAACTCTTCTTTATGCCAGATACCCGGCGCGTCCAACAGAGCCAGATAAATACTCCTGCCGTCATTGTCAAAGTCAACAGATTCGATGAGCCGGGATTCTTGTTTTTTACTATCCAACATGAGCCTCATTCGCTGCTTTCCCTTCGGCCAGGTGACAACCAGCATATCGTTTTCTCCCTTAAGTAATCCTAAGAAAAGATTATCCGAAGGAATGTGAAGTGTAGTCATCGAAGGGTATTGTCCCGGAGCAAATACGAGGTCATCGCCAATGAAACTGGGCACTATACCGTACTCGATTGGACTGAGCAGACTTATCCCCTTCATATTCTCTGCAGGTTTAATCTCGACAATCTTCGTCATGTCGAACGAGAAAATAGCAGACAATTTCTCTTCTGTCTGCTTAGCCGAAAAAGAAACTTCCAAGGCTGCTTCATCACCCGTATTCTGCAATATTCTGCAGTGAGTAATGCTCGCCGGCTTTTCTTTTAGTTGAAGAGGAACAAATTCCATTCTCTTTTTACTAAGATCTGTTTTCGAGTAGATAACCACTCGGCCTTTTCTTGACCAGAACACGGCCGTCAAGTGCTCATTCTCAACTACTACATCTCCTTTGAAAGAGTATTCTCTCCCATAGTAAGCAGGATCCGAAGTAGCAGCGGATGGGTCGAGCTCGAGGGTCAGAAGATCCGTAGGGACGGGTTTCCAGTTAATTCTATCTCGGACATCGACAGTATTCACAAAAGGTGACAGTGTGTCCCAGATCAGTATATTTGCCGTACCGTCCTTTCTCTGGGCCATTGACACCCCTGCGCTTGTTAGAAGCAAAAGAATCAACGCTGTCTTACACAAAGACAATCCATAGCTACTAATACCTCGACCGAATTTCATAACCAACGTCCCTTTCAAGTTTATCACCTTTTTTCCAGGAGCCGGAATTTCCCCATATTGACTGTTCGCAGCACTATTAAACCTCACAAAGCTCAAATAATCATTCGAAACGCCTAACGATACCATATCATAACCATATTCCTTTAAATCTCAAGCCTTAAGATAGTCCCTGTCATGGAATACGGTCAGCTCATCCGACAGAGCTCCTGTTAATCTCTCAAAGCCGAATGCAGCCTACATGAAGTAACCAGCGGACATTGAAACCGATGCCAAATTTTGACCTTTTTGTAATTGCTTGATATTCCAGGGCTTATGAAATTGGAATTTCGCAGAATTGGGAGATAACGGGTTGTTGAGCTGTATGATGGTTGTAGTCGTGACGTCGAGAAAATGGGGCCATGCTTTCCTGACATATGTCACTATATTTAGGCGTGCTTCAGCCTCCTTTTCCCTTCGTAAATTAAGGGCAGATACCTTGAACGCGACCGCTATTTATGTGGTGAATGCTGGAGTAGTTCATAAAGCTGACGATAATAGCCGTGGCGCAGCATTAGCTCATCATGTGTGCCTGCATTTACCAACTCGCCGTGGCGCATCACCAAAATGCGATCTGCGTGCCGGATGGTAGAAAGGCGGTGCGCGATCACAATGCTGGTGCGGTTGTGCATCAGTTTGCTCAGCGCGTCCTGAATGAGCACTTCCGTGGCCGTATCGACGCTGGCTGTGGCCTCATCCAGCACGAATAGTAGGTTTGGATTCTGGGCGAGTGTGCGGGCCATCGACAGCAATTGTTTTTGTCCGAGTGAAAGTCCTTCGCCACGTTCATTCAGCATCGTGTCATAGCCATCAGGTATATCACTGATAAATCCATGGGCGTTGACTGTTTTGGCTGCGCTGATCAGGTCATCTCCGCTCAGGTCCGGGTTGAGCAGGGAGATATTGTCCGCCACGGTTCCAGCAAATACGAATGGGTCCTGGAATACATAGCCGAGGCGTTGACGCAGATCAGTTTTGCGGAAGGCCCGCACATCGTGACCGTTTATCCTCACGGAGCCGCGCTGAACATCATAGAAACGGCCTATCAAGTTGATGATGGTGCTCTTGCCTGCGCCGGTGGCCCCGACTATGGCGATCACCTGGCCGGGCTGGACAACAAAGCTGAGGTTTTTCAATACCCAATTCTCATCCTGATAGGCAAACCAAACGTTTCGGAATTCAATGGTTCCATTGATTTCTTCAGACGGCAGCGGTTTGTCTGGATCGGTGATTTCGTTAGGCATGTCGATCAGGGCAAAGACGCGTTCGGCAGAGGCCATCGCCATCTGGAACATGCCGGCTTTGTCGGAAAGAGAGCCGAGTGGGCGGAAGAAGTTGCGGATATAGGTCAGAAAAGCAATCAGCACACCGAGTGAAATCAGACCGCTGTTGTTAAGCAGCAGTAATCCACAGGTGCCAAGGATCAGCAAAAAGGCGACAGACTGGCCGCCTTCAATAACGGGAAAGTATAAGCTGAACCAGCGAACCTCTTCAAAGTATGCGGAGCGCAGGTCGGTGTTACGTGCCATAAATTCGTCTTGGGCGATCAGCTCACGATTGAACAGCTGTATGGTGGTCATTCCTACCAGATCTTCCTGCAGTAGGGCATTAAGTGAGGCTTGCCGCTTGCGAATCTGACGGTTGGCATCACGGAGTCTGCCGTTAATGAAGAACAGGGCCCCAAAAATCAGCGGCAGTGCCACAAAGAGGACCAGGGCCACTTGCACATTGATAAAGAGCATATAGGCCATGATGCTTGCCAACATGAATACATCAGCAACTGTGCCCACCACACCGTCGGTTACAAAACGTTGGAGGCGGTCAATGTCGGAGGTGACCCGTGTAAGCAGCGCTCCGACCGGGGTCCGATCAAAGTAGGCCTGATTCAAATGCATGACCTTCTTGAATAGATCGACACGAAGGTCATAGATAATACGCTGCCCAAGCCATGCTGTCAGCAGTCCCTGGAAGTAGCGGGTGAAGTGTCCGCCGATCGCAAGTATCAAGTAAAGCCCACTTAGCTGCGTCAGTTGTTTCAGACGATCATCTGCAGCAATCTCATGATTCAGCAAGCAGGAATCTGTAATCTGTTTGATAAGAACGGGCAGATAGTTGATCATAGCTGACAGGGTCAGAATCAGGATTAGGGACAGCAGCATTCCACGCCAGTAGGGCAGTGAATAATGGAGCAGGCGTCGGGCCAGCCCGGATTTGGGGGACAGTTTCATGTTTTGCATCATGAATCGGCCTCCAGTTCTTTTTCGATCTGCTGCATGGTGTTCAGCTCGGAGTAGTAGCCGGGCTGTGCAATAAGCTCATCATGTGAACCTCGCTGGGTTATTCGACCATTCTCAATCACCACAATTTCATCGGCATAGCGTAGCGTAGACACTCGGTGGCTGATGAAAAGGGTGGTACGTTCTTTCATGACCGGTTGCAGCTTCTTCATTATCGCCGCTTCGGTCTGTGTATCTACGGCCGAAAGCACATCATCCAGAATCAGAATCTCGGGGTGGCGTGCCACGGCTCGGCTGATGGAAGTGCGCTGGCGCTGACCGCCAGAAAGGGTAACGCCGCGTTCGCCTATCACAGTGTCGAACCGGTCCGGAAGGGTTTCTACATCCTTTTTCAGATGCGCAATGTCGGCCGCCCAATCGATGAGACGTTCGTCGGGCTCATCTACGCCGAAGCCGATATTGTGTTCCAGTGTTCGTGAAAAGAGTATAGGTTCCTGCGCCGCAAAGCCGATATGATTGCGCAGCACGTCAAGCGGGATGACCTTGATGTCATGGCCGTCGATGCATATTCTTCCTTCCGTTGGATCCATCAGGCGAGCAACCAGTGAGGCTAGCAGAGTTTTGCCGCTACCTGTCGGACCGGTAATGCCCATGGTCTTGGCGGAGGCGATACGCAGATTAATCTGATACAGAAAGCGCCGGTCCCCGATGTCCAGCGAGAGATTTTGAAGCACAATTTCACCATGCAGGCTGCTTATGCTGTGATCGGTTTGGTCCGAATCTCTGATGATGGGTTCCTGCTCAAGTATTTCTTTGATGCGATGCCAGCTCACCTTGCCGCGCTGCAACAAGCTGGTGACCCAACTGAAAGCAAGCAGCGGCCACTGCATATAAAGCAGATACTGGGTAAACTGCACCAGCGTTCCGATGGAGCGCTCGCCATTGATCACCTCACGCCCGCCAAGGTTGAGGATCATGACAAAGCTCAGGCAGAACCAGAATGCCATGAACGGCCACAGGCCTTGTCTGGCGACCTGCACCCGCATGTGGAGCAGAATGAGATTTTTGTTTATTGACTCAAACATGCGGATGCGTCGCTGTTCAATCGCAAATCCCTTTATGCATCGTATGCCCGCAAAGCTTTCCTGACAGAAGTTGGAGACATCCGACACTTGTTCCTGCACGAGCTTTTGCCGGTGGCGAAGAACTTTGAGCACCACGAAGAAGACAAAGGTCATCGGCAGGTAGAGCAACAGCACCAAGAGTGCCAATGAAGTGTCGGTGACCAGCATGACGATAGACGCAAACAGAATCACGACGGTCGTGCGAATACCCTGGAGCAGACCTTGACCAATGGAGTCGCGCACAAGGGTCATATCCGACGACATACGCGTGATCAGATCGCCCGTGCGCTCTTTGCGGAAAAACTCCTGATCCATCCGGGTCAAATGATCGAACAGGTCTTTGCGCAGTGCATATTCCACCTTGTGTGAGAGCCTGAGCGGTATCTTGCGAAGGTGGCGTGAAAAATAGAGGGTTACGACAGAGAGCCCAGCATAAAGCAGGAGCTGAAGGGTCAAGTCGGAATGCGTAATGGTTCCTTCTGTCAAACCGTCAATTGCCTGACGTATGACAAACGGCAAGTAAAGGCTGATTCCAACCGTGAATATGGTGCACAGCACGGTTAGTGCGATTTCACCCCTATGCCGAACAATATAACATCCTAATCTGACTTCTTCCTTCTTAATATCCCAAGCTCCAGATAAATAGTCTTGCAGAGCCAAAGATTCTGCAAGACACCCTTCCGATTATCAAAAGGAATAGAATAGCAGATGCGCAATGGATTACAAGCTCAGCGTTACCCCAATCAAGAACCTTATCCAAGGGATATGCAAAGTCGGAACCGATGTAATCTGTCAATCATTGATCAATTCCACGAAAGAGAGACGCTCTGTTTCCCGTGTGTTCTGCCAGGTTAGTTTTCAACTAGCGGGCATGCAAAGCGCGCCGGACGCTTATGAAGAGCTCAAAGTCAAATACTAAAATCTCTGTTGCCACAATTTTTTTTGAGGCATCCTCGTTACGATATATCAACCAACGTGCACTACTTACAGCCAGTAACTCCCGGACAAGGACATTGAAAACGTTACCAATTTCTGTGATTTCTCTAAAGCCTTAGTGCTATAGAGCTTACGAAGCGAGATTTTTTTCGAATTGGCAGATAACGGGTTGTTTGTATTTCACGCTGATGGCGCTGTGTCCGCATTAGATAAGGAGAGCATTGCTTCCTCTCGTCAAGTCGACTCAACAGGGGTCTTCGACCGACGGATTGATGGTCAACAGCTTGTCTTTCACTACAAGGATGGCAGTTTCTATGACGAGCAAACGAAAAGTGTCTGGGAATTACCGGCCGGGCTGTGCAGAGTCCACTTCGAGGGAAAGAACTGACAAGGATTGTTCACGGAGATTACTTCGCGTTTGCCTGGCTTGCCTTCAAACCGGAAACAGAAATCTTCCGATAGCCATAGGTGCTTCCGGTGTTCTTTTATGAAATCAATGCTCGCCGGTTATTATCTCAATGCCTTCCGAAAGAATATCATCGAGTTGTTCAATGGACAGATTGTTTCCTGCTGCATCAATAATCGGCAATCCCAGCGCCTGGTTAAAATCGCAGTTGTAGAGTACTCCCCGATAGTCTATACTCACAAGATTACGGCACATAATGTTTTCGGCCGCTTCTGTATTGAAGTTCTCGGCCAGCATCTGAAGATATTGTTTGAGCCGACCATTGGCCTCCAGATACTGTCTGAACCGACCTATAGGCGCATTAATGATAGTAAAAAGATTGTTAAACATAACTCCATATTTGTTGTTGAGTTCTCTTTTGTAATCGGCCTCAAGCCGTTTCTGTGGTCTCGGCAGAAAATCCCCACCCGGATTATAGACAAGATTCAACTCCGGCCCTTTGTCAGAGCCATAGCTGAGCGTATTTAAAAGTTTGAGGGCCTTTACACTTTTTTCGAAAACACCTTCACCCCGTTGCTTATCAACATTTACCGGTGTGTAATAAGGTAGTGAGCCGATATCCTCGCGTTTTCCTCTCCCTCCAAACTGCAGGTGCTTTTTTGGGCCGGATCTTTTTTAAAAAACTTATGTAACACTTCTGGTTTGCTTGCGTCTTATACATAGGATGATAGACTCATGTCGGTCAAGAATAGCTCCAGAGCTATTATAAATGGATCTGAGAGTCGGATATTGTGGTCTTTTTGAAACCGGGTCTTGCTTGCACACATCCACTTACATCTCATGGGTGCAAGCTTCACCGAGCTAAAGCAAGGCCCTTTTTATCGGAAATGGCCTTCTCGATAAAAATTGTTCCATAAAATGTTTTTTTTCTTTTACAAAATAGGTCCCCCAAACGTGTTATTAGTGAAGAGCGATCGCTTTTATGTATAAGCAAGTGAGTTGGAAATGATCGAAGACGAACTGCTCAAGTGGAAGTTTAAGCAGGGCAGCACAGAAGCGCTATCTTGCATATATCAGAAGTATCTGGATGATCTTCTTACATTGGCAGTAGGTTTATTGAACGATCCAAACGAAGCTGAAGACATTGTGCAAGACGTCTTTGTTTCCTTTGTAAAGTCAGCCAAGAACTTCATGCTCCGTGGAAGCCTTAAGGCATATCTTGCCACGAGCGTTGTTAACCGTGTGCGGGATCGCATACGTAAGAGGCGTACCAGGTCATTGGGTCGGGACAGACTTGAGGCGGACATCGATGTGCAAGGGCCCGACCAATCACTCATATACAGTGAGCAGTGGCAACGGCTGATACGAGCGCTGGATGAACTTCCATACAAGCAGCGAGAAGTAATACTCCTACGGCTCAAAAGTGAGATGAAATTCAGGGAAATAGCAAAGGTACAAAATGTCTCGGTCCATACAGCCATGGCCCGGTACAAGTGTGGTTTGAATAGACTTCGGTCAAGTCTAAACGGTGAGGTCAGAAAATGAGATCTACGAACAGTACGAAAGAAGCGATAAAGCAATGGCTCCACGTCAGTGCCAGTCCGGAAACACGCGACCGAATCTGGCGTGAGGTCCTCTTTGTACAAGAGGAGTCCAGCAAAACTACGTCGGCTTTAATCCAGCCGAATATATGGAGAACAATTATGAAAAGTCCACTTACAAAAATAGGCGCTGCAGCGGTGATAATAATATCTGTTGTGTTTTTAATAACCTTTTTCGACAAGGCAGCTACACCGGCTTACGCACTTGAACAGACAATCGAGGCTAATCATACTATAAAGACTGTCCATCTGCGAATGTTTGAGGACGGCCGGAGCATCGAAAACAATGAATTTTCAGATTACTGGATAAAGTATAATGACGCGGGCATGCTTTCGAACCTCCGCTGTAATGAACACGATAAGGATGGTGTTAGGTTCACTATTTGGAACGAGGGAATTAAAAAGACCTGGATACCTGAGAAAAACGTTGTGTTTCTTAACAGGCTAAATAATACGGACAAAGCGTGGGAAGATTTTGCTAAGGAGTTTGAACCCAAATTTAGATTACAGTGGCTATATGACCAGGCAGACGAAAAAGAAGCACTTGAGATTAAAATTGATGAGCCTGCTGAAGATAGTAACTCCATCTATGTCAAAGCCACCCACTCCGTCCATAAAGTGCGAGCGGAGCTGGTCGTTGATCGTAAGACAAAACTTATTAAGAAGTTTTCAATTTATCATCTCAGAGAGCAGGAATATGAATTGGATATGCGGTTTGAATTTCTTGCTTATAACCAACCGATTGATCCGTCCATGTTTGAGCTAAGTGGAATTCCAGATAATGCCAAAGTTTATGACCAGGTAAACCAGCTTGTGGGCCTGGAAAAAGGCGATTTGACTAACGAAGAAATTGCCGTCAAGGTGGTTCGTGAGGGCCTTAAAGCCACAATTGCGAAGGATTATGGTCAAGTAAGAAAGTTGATGGAAGGTGACCCGGGCGATACTATTGAGGAATTTATTGAAAAGGAATTCGAAGCCAGACTCGTACGAATTGTCTCAATTGGTCGGGCTGAGGAGCATGAAAAAATTAATCGTGTTCTTTACTTTGTTCCGTGTGAAATTGAGGTCGAGAATGAAGAAAGAGGAAGATGGATAGTAAACATCATAGCAACGGCTACCGCTATCGAACATCAGGATAACCGATGGATTATGCACACGGATTTCCGGGTCAGTGAACCATACATACTATCAACAAAAGCTCTCAACGAACAGGACCGCATTGAAGGGAATATAATTGTCCCAGGTCTGCGCGTTGGTGACTACACCTTTGATATGAGCAAGGACGAGGTGTTGAAACGTCTGGGAGGACCAAAGGCGATTAATTATGGGGGAGAAAGGTATACTCTTAACAATCTACCGACAAGGTACTACATGGTTTTTGATGATGTTTCCTTTCGGATCGTTGACGATTCAGTCAAAGAGATTACCGTGCTTGGTCCTTCATATCAATTCACCAATGGTTTGGGAGTTGGTGATTCAGAGCAAAAAATCAAACAAGCATTTGGTGACGACTTCCAGTCCAGAAAGGAGGAAGGGAAGGATTATCTCTGTTACGACGCCAAGGGGCTTGCATTCGAAATCCACAAGAAGAACCAGACCGTCGCCGAGATCGTTGTTTATCAGCCAGAAGGCGTTCCTAGGGTATTGAGAACGCTTCCGAAATATGACCCGGATTCAACCAATCCATTTCAGATGGATTTGCGGTGTAGAGATTTGTCGAAGCTCGACCTAACTAATTCTATCGACGACCTGTTGTACGCGACCTTTGATGACAGGACGGTCTGGCCGGCTCCCAATCGGATGCCCTCCGACTTCACTTGGCAAAAGATCATGGAACTGGGAAAGAATCCAGGCCTAGGCATACGAAGTTTGCATAAAAAAGGAATTACCGGCCATGGAGTGAGTATCGCAATACTCGATCAGCCATTATTAGTTGATCACCAGGAGTATGCCGAACGTCTGCGTTTGTATGAGGAGATTCATATACGAAGTGGAACGGAACCGCAGATGCATGGGCCTGCTGTCGCATCTATTGCCGTAGGCAAAACCGTCGGAGTTGCCCCCGAAGCAGAGCTTTACTATATCTCTCAGTGGAATTTTGACTGGGAAAAGGAACATACCCCAACTTTGCGATACCTTGCTCAAGGTATTCACAGAATTGTAGCGATAAACGAGCAGCTCCCGAAAGATAAAAAGATTCGAGTCATTTCAATATCGAAAGGTTGGACGCGATCGCACAAGGAGTATAAATTAATTACGGAAGCAGCACAAAAAGCTCGAGCTGCGGGCATGTTGGTAGTATGCACTTCTGTTGATTTAGTCCACGACGGATGCGATTTTGGCGGGCTTGGCCGTTCGCCTCTGGCTGATCCGGAAGTGTTTGAATCCTATGAACCGGGATTATTTATGGTCAGGGCATTCTCCACTTATTCTGATGATTGCATATGGGTCCCGATGGACTCACGAACAACAGCCAGCCCTTGTGGTATCGATAAATACGTTTTTTATCGTCAAGGCGGCTTTAGTTGGGCGGTTCCCTATATTGCTGGCGTTTATGCACTGGCCGTACAAGTAGATCCTGCGATAACACCTGAAAAATTCTGGTCATTGGCGATGCAAACCGGACGTACCATCGAACTGGATTATAATGGCAAGAAGATACCTTTTGGACCAATCATTGATCCTGTTAGATTGATTCGTGCGATTCAAGCTGGTGAGCCTGCAACGTCGAACCGACAGCAGAATGGCACTCAACCCACAGAGACGCATCCCCAAACGCACTCCGGAGCACATACCATCGTGCCGGGTGTGGGAGTGGGTGACTATACGCTTGACATGAGCAAAGACGATGTGTTGAAGAAGCTGGGAGAACCAAGGGACATTTTTTTGGGGGAAAAAGAGTACACGCTCGACAATCTCCCGAGACGCTATTTCATGTCTTATGGCGATGTTTCGTTTGCGATCAATGACGATTCAGTCACAGGGATTGGCGTGCATAGCCCTCTCTACAAATTCACCAACGGTTTGGCAGTGGGTGACTCGGAGGACAAGATCAAACAAGCCTTTGGCAATGATTTCCAGCTTGAGGAATTTGAGGGGATGGATGTTCTCATCTACGAGGAGAGAGGTCTCCGGTTTGAAATCGATAAGAAGACGAGAACGGTCGATGAGATCAGCGTTACTCAGGCAAAGCACAATCAATAGTCGGATCATCGTTCGAGCCAGGACGTTTTAATCCTCGTTCGTCCCGGGATATGGAAAGGACAACGCAAATGCGTACTTATTCACGAAGAGATATATTGAAACAGGCTTCCCTGGCGGCTTCTGCTGCAGTTGGGGCGGGCTTGGCATGTGTCCGCTGCTGCACGCGGCGGGGCCTGCCAATGGGAAGCTGGGGGTCGCCATCATTGGCTGCGGCGGGCAGGGCAGACGACTCCCACTGAACATGGCAGACTCACAACGACTGGTCGCGATGGTGGATATCGACGACAACATGATCGCCTCCGCCCTCGAGAAGATCAAGGAAACCGATGCCAGGCCCAAAATCTATCACGACTACCGACGAATGCTCGACGAGTGTCACAAGGATCTGGACGTGGCCCTGATCGCCACGCCGGACCACCATCATGCCCCTGCGGCGATGCGCGCCATGGAACGCGGAATTCACACGTTCAGCGAGAAGCCGCTGGCGCACAACATCCGGGAGTGCCGGGTGCTTGGCGAGGTGGCCAAGAAGAACAAGGTGTACACCGCCATGGGCAACCAGGGACACTACGGGGAAGGTCACCATCGCTTCTGCGAGTACATCTGGGCCAGCGCAATCGGCAAGGTGACCGAGGCCCACTGCACCGTCGGCAAGAGCTTTGGTGGTTCCGGGGGGCGCCTGCCTTCCAAGCCTGTGCCTGCTCACGTGCACTGGGACGAGTGGATCGGGCCGGCTCCCTACCGCGACTACCATGACGATCTGCACCCGGTCGACTGGCGCAAGTGGCGGCAGTTCGGCACCGCCGGCCTTGGCGACATGGGCTGCCACAACATGGATGGGGCGTTCGATGCCCTGCATCTGGGAGAGGCTGACCACTACACGGTGGAGTGTATCTACCTCAAAGGCGGTAGCGATGAGATGTACGCCACAAATATAGCGGTGCGCTGGGAGTTCCCGGTGCGTGGAGATATGCCACCGGTGAAGGTTTATGCCTACGAGAGTGGCGAGGCGATGCCCGAATACTACAAGCAGTTACGCAAGGAACTGCAGCCGCCCAGCAGAGGCGGAACAATCCTCATCGGCGACAAGGGCTATATGTATACGGGTTCCTTTTGTCTCGACACTCGCATCCTGCCCGTAAAGAAACACAAGGAGTTCCTCCCGCCGCCGAAAACGATCCCACGAACCGGCGGTGCGATCAATGAGATATTCAACGCAATCAAGAAGGATAGCCCCCTCACCAATGACTTCACCACCACGTCCGGCCGGCTCACCGAATGGATCCTGACCGGCCATCTTGCGGCATTCGCTGGCGTGGGCAAGAAGCTTGAGTGGGACGCGAAGAAGATGAAGTGCACAAACTATCCCCAGATAAATCAGTATATCAGCCGGACGTACAGGAAGGGCTGGGAGGTATAGTGTTATGTTTGCGTTGTAGTCCTATACCAGGTGGAAGTTTTGCTCTATCATGGGATTCGTAGAGCTATCTGCCATGCTTATGCTGTATTAAGGATTTGACTCATGTTTTTGACCTGTATCAGCGGCATGTAACATTTAGATTGCAAGTCCGAGATTTTTACATATTACCTGCCAAGGAAATAAAGATATATAATGTTGTTTGAAATAGAGGAATGCCACCCTATTTTTAGCCACTGAAAAATACTGTGCTATCTCTTCGGTATAACGAGACTGAGGCAATCGAACCACAGCAAGCGAGAAGGCAAAAGACGCTTATATCTTCTGGACTCGCGGTGGATTGAGCTGGGGAGCACCCTACATTGCCGGCGTGGTCGCCCTGGGTATACAAGTCAATCCCGATCTACGCGCCGACCAGATAGACAAGCTTCTGTATGACTCAGGTTGGGATTTCCAGAGAGGCAGATTGATCAATCCAGTTGGTTTTGTTGAAGCTGCTCGGAAGGCCAATTAAAAGAATTATATGCTTGATACATTTCTTTTCATCCGGCTACTTAATCCGAAAATTGTGAAAAATACTTAAAAAATATTCGTTTTTCGGCAAGAATTAGAGGTTTGGTGTTCCCATCACTCATCACATTTAAAATCTGTGGAGACATTCTGGTGACACGGATTTATGGCATTTTTACAACTCATGGGAATGGTGACTTGTGGTATCAATCGCGTAAGATTTGTGCAGGAGGTATAGAGTTTTATGTAGTTTGTGCACACTAATTACAGATGTATCATTCTTTGTTTTCTTTTGTGGACTATCCTTTGACCGCCTCATGCTTTTTAATGAAATCCGGGTCAATCTCCACACCTAAACCCGGGCCGGTGGGGACTTTAATCTTTCCATCCACCACTGACAGGGGCGATATTTTACATTCAAATTGTACATTCGTGTTTAATCCTTTGAATTCATGATGAGCAGATGCATTGGGAAGGGCAGATACAAAATGAATCATGTAAAGGTATCCGAGTCCTCCACCAGACATATGCGGCGTACAAGCTTTTCCGAATGCATGTGCCATACGTGCCACTTTCATCGAACGAATCATGCCACCAAAATAATAGTTATCAGGTTGAACAATTTGAAGCCCATCATTGGCAATAAGCCAGCGAAAACCATGCAGGCTGTATTCCTGTTCGCCACCTGCAATTGGAATGGTCAGTGCATCAGCAACCTGTTTGGTCTCTTCATACCAGTCGAAAGGAATAGGTTCTTCAAAAAAACCATAGCCGTACGCTTCCAATAACTTGCCAACCCGTATCGCCTCATCAACTGAATAAAAACCGTTTGCATCTGCATACAAAGCCATTTTATCGCCAAACGTTTTGCGGATAAGCGGAATGATTTTTTCGGTCCTTCCTTTTGGAGCAACGGCATTAATGTCCTTAGTCATGAACATAAGCCCGCCAACTTTAATCTTAAGCGCGTGGGTATTGTATTCCGCGACATCCCTTTTTATCAGTTCCAGGGACTCCTCTAATGGTTTTTCACGGTATTCTGTGGCTTGGTATACTGCAACTCGTCGGTGGTGGATTTCTCCGATCAACTGGCCGATGGACTTATTAGCAATACGCCCCAGCATATCGAGAATCGCAAACTCAATGGTAGCAAGAGGTATCCCGAGCGCCAGGCCGCTTAATCTGAAATTGAGATTGTATATGTACACCTTTTCAAGCAGCAGATCCAACTCGCGTGCATCTTTATCAATAAAAAAAGGTTTCAACGTATTGACAAAAATTGGATAGAGCGAATTCATCCCGCTGTGACCAACCGAAATACCTTCTGCACCATCAGAAGAACGTACCCGGCACAGGAAACTGCGCTTATAACGAAGCAATTCAAGGGTCTTAATGATCACGGGGGTAGCAAACAGCTCCTTTTTCAGTACAGGCTGTTTAAGTATTTCATCGAGCCGGGTGTAATCAGGTCTCTGGGCCTCTGAGCCACCGCATGAGCGCGACCATGTGGCGGCAAGCCCACCAGCAAGGGCAGTACTTATGAATTTTCGACGATCTGTTCTCATGATATAATCTCCACTTTCTGCAACAGTTAAGGACTCAATCACTTTGAAACATGCTTTACTGCAATAGCTTTACCTTTTTGCCCGTCGGTTAAAATTGCCTGCATATCACAATTTTTAGGCCACCCTTCATTAACACGCTGAAAAAGAAGAATGCAGTCAGCAATCTTTATAATCTCTGTTTCGTTATGTCACCGACAGGAGTGATTATACTGAAAGGGGAAAACGATTCAAGGAGAAAAATCAACCCGAGACCGCCCATTGGGGCGGTGCCTTTATTCGACTGGATCCGGACACCCGCCCGCTTCACAAACACTTCTGATGTTTCGGACATCTGAACTCATACAACAGGTCTTAACCGACATTTGCCATTTGTTTTGATAAGCAATGCCCCTCCACGCCGCAGTATGCCATTTTACTTGAATAATCTGTTCCATTTCAATGCCCTTGACGGTAAAGGAAGTACGTCAAACCTTACTTCGACCAGCGACAGCCGGGAGGCAGTTTGTGGGAGAGACCTGGACGGTAGCCTTAACCGTTGCCCTGCATAGTGCCGAGAATTTACGATGGATGATGCAAATCCTATTCTGTTTGTGAATTCCGGTCTTCCTCGCGCACCAACTCATTGGGTCCGCCGGAAAATTGTTGAAATTGAACGGGGATTCTGGTATTGTGGGACCTTGAGCGCGTAGAATTGCTTTTGTGAAGTGTATATGGGAATTCTCTGCGAAAGGAGTTCATATGTCAATGTTGCGTATGCTGACGGCCCTGACCCAGATGGCGTAAAGGGCGCGATCGCTACGCATTGCAGTCCTGCCGGAAAACGCTATAATATGGTCAGTTGCCTCAAACAGATCATAACTTGGGCAGGACAGGAGTTATCATGGATTCAAAATATCTCTCCGCAATCTGTGCCGGGTTCTTGTGCATGGGCACAGCAAATGCCGTTCCTGCCACCGGTATATACCATATTCCCGACTTCGGTGCCGAATCCCGCGGCGGTTTTCAGAATATTGCTGTGACGAACTGTGCCGTATGCTCGCCTCGCTATTCCCAAGTTTTTTACGGCCGGCAACGGGGACTCGCCGGGATCGCACTGGAGATCGTCGATGAACAGATTCGCCAGCCGGTCTCCGTCACATTCGTACCCCCGGCGGGCATCGAAATCGCGGACCGATGGCAGGTGCATTTCAACACCACGGGTGATCTCGGCGGCATGGTTAGTAACAAGCCCTTGGCGACGACCTTCAGAATCGAATCGCAATATCCTTCGGAGGAGAAATGAAGTCATGAATCGCCGTGAATTCCTCGGGGATCTGGTCCTTGCCGGGGCCGCATTGCCGTTAGTGAAGAGTGACGTGCGCGGCGCTGCCAGTACGGACCTGACTCAGGATTGGCTCGCCCGATGGGAGAAGAACATTCTGGGCAGAGCCCGCTCGCGCTACTGCGACAAGGAAATGGGCGAACAACTCGGCTGGCTCGTCAGCCCGTTTCTGAACGGCTTCTACTATGGGTATTTGGCGACGCGCGATCCGAAGTGGGTCGAGATGCTGATCGACTGGATGGACTCATGCGTTCGCCGCGGCGTCGAAGAGCCGGACGGTTTTGTCGGTTGGCCCAAAAGCGGAATGGACGCCACAGAAAGCTTCTATACGGACAGCCTGCTGGGAGAGGCGATGGTTCTGCGCCCGGTCGTCCTGACGGCGGATGAGATCCTCAAGACCCCCTCGCTCAAGGGCAAATTCGACTCGCAGGCCCAGGCGTATCTTAGATTGGCCGAGCGGGTCTTCGAAAAGTGGGATTCGCGCGGCTGTTGGCGCGAGATCGCTAACGGCGGACTGTGGGTGGTTCCCCTTTTCGGTATCGACCCGAAGACCGGACAATGGACCGAGGGCTACGCCCGGCGCAACACCGACGGTTTCTCCAATCCCGACAACAAGGAGAACCACATCGCTCGCTGGCTGATCGCAATGTATGATGTGACGAGGAAACCCGTCTACCGGGAGCGGGCGGAGAAATGGTTCCGGCTCATGAAATCGCGGATGAAGACGCGCCAGGACGGAACGTACTTTGTCTGGAACTATTGGGACCCCGCGGGAACGTGGGACTGCAAGGCCGACGGTTCGCCCAAGCACTGGGTCGGTGTTCATCCGAATGGTGGCTATTACGGGATCGATGTCGAGGCTATCGTCACGGCCTTCGAGCACGGGTTGGTCTTCACCAAGGAGGATATACAGCGGCTCATCGCCACGAACCGTGACTTCATGTGGAACCAGCAGGTGACCGGCGCCAAGTTCCAGCGCATCGACGGTGGTCAGCCGGACCCAAGATGGAGAAACTCGCCCGGCGTGCTGTGGACAGCCCTGGTGCCATACGACGAAACTTTGCGAAGGGTATTCCTGACGAAACACAACCCATCCGGCTGGGATGGACTGTCTGCCACGCCCTGGTTCCTCGCTCTCGAAGGGGCAGGATACACCGGTGCACTATAGGCCAGAGGATTCACAGCCTGCAAGCTCGGCGTGGGAAGCAGAAACAACGGGTGGCATCGTCGCCACCCACCATAACAAGAAGGAGTAGACTTATGAAGACTCGATTTGATTTGAATCGCCGTCAGTTTCTCCAGACCGCCGCGATCGCGGCTTCCGGACTGTCACTGTCCGCAACGGCTGCAGAACCGCCGTCACGCCCGCAAGGCAAGACCCAAGTTGGCTGCCTGAGTTGGTGTTTTCACAATCTGAGCCCCGCCGCGGACCCCGAGCGGGCCCTGGATGTCATCGGTGAGCTGGGCTTCGACGGCGTCGAATTGATCGTGACGGCACGTAGAGACCTCAAGGAGTTCTGGACGGACGCCCGGGTCGCTCGGCTCAACCAAAAGCTCCAGCAAAACAAATTGCGTGTATCGCAGTTCGTCCTCTTCCAGCCGGTGGTCGAGGACCTCTCGAGCACGGATCGAGCCGCTCGCGAGCAGGCACTCGCCTACTTCGAGGCGGGCTGCCGAATCGGGAAAGAGCTGGGCGCGCCGATCATTAATATCGTAGCTCCCTGGGCGCGCGAGCTGAAAGGGCCGACGGAGTATCTGCCCCGCTACTACGAGATCGCCAAGCCCAAACCAGGCCAGAAGTATCACATCGACATTGCGGAAGGATTCGATTGGGACCGGGTGTGGAACGCCTACGTGGAGACCACCAAAGCCTGCCTTTCACGGGCGAAAGCCCACGGCCTGAAGTTCTCCATCGAGCAGCACACACATTGCTTGGTCCCGGATGCGGCGTCGTTCCTGCGGCTGTGGGACCAGATTCGCGACGACGATCTGGGCTACAATATCGACGCGGGCTGGACGCTGCTCCAGCGGGAATACCCTCCAGTCGCCATCCACAAAGTGGGCAAGCACCTGATGAACGTGCACATGCGCGATATCGACGGCTTGATGCGACAGTTCCCGCCGTTCGGTCGGGGTGTGATGGACATCCAGGCGATTGTCACGGCCCTCAAGCAGATCGGCTTCAACGGCTTCGCCTCCATCGAGCAGGACCGGCATCCCGGCGACCCCGACATGCGAGAAACCTGCCGCGAGTACCTGCGGATCATGCGGGAGTGGATATGAAAGATTGCATATTCTTCTCATCTGTGAATTGCCTCGGCTTACTGGCAGCACTTCTGACGTTGGCTGATTGTGGATCGGGTGGGCCGCTAATTCGCAATCCTCAATCCGAAATCTACAATTGGGAGCCCGTAGGACAACGGTCAAATGTGGCAGGCGTTCGACGATCTGCCCTTCTCGAACATCAAGCGAGTGAAATTCGAACCATCCGACGACGGTCTGAACTACGTCAGGCAGCGTCTGGCGAGGCCCGGCCATGCCGCACCGTGAATGAAAATCTCCTGACCATAGAAAGGATCCGGTGAGATATGCTTAAGAGAATACGGGGCAGTTGCTGGGTGGTTCTGTTGGCAACCTTTGGGCTGTTGACTGCAACAGGTTATTTCTATTGGACAGGAGGCAGAAACGTATGGCCATCCCCCAGATAACCTCAGGTCCGCCGGCGCCTCAGCCGGGCGTATCGCGACGAACGCTCCTGAAGGGTTCGGCCGCCACGGTCGTGGCGATGGGGGCGGCGGCACTGCCATCGGCGTGCGCGGCCATCGAGCAGCCTGTACATGGTACGTCGAGCGGCCCGCTCCGCAAAGGCAAGGTCATTGACTGTCATGCGCACTTGACTCATCGGAGCCGCGCTACATGGGAGGCGGACGATCGCAAGCTCATTGAGGCGGCGGACAAGCTGGGAATCGACCAATTGTGCTGCTCGACCCTCACACCGCACCGGCCGGCGACCGCCGACGGTTTTCGGGAATGCAACCGGTGGACGGCCGACGGGATGCGCCGGTTCCCCGGCCGGGTGCTCGGCTACTGCTACGTCAATCCCGGCTACGGCCGAGAGGCGTTGGAGGAAGTCCGCCGCTGCGTTGGAGATCGTGGGTTTATCGGTATCAAGCTTTACAACGAGTACACCTGCACGGAGCCGGTGGTCTTTCCCATCGTGGAGCTGGCGACTGAGCTGGGCGTGCCGATCCTGCACCACGCGTCGCACTCCCACTACTTCGTAGAGGACCAGCCGCGAATGTCCGACGGCGGGCACCTCGCTGAACTGGCTCGCCGCTACGCAGAAGCCATGCTTATCTGTGCGCACATCTCCGGCGGGGGTGATTGGGAGTGGACGATCAAGGCCCTGCGCCACGCGCCGAACGTCTTGCTCGACACCAGCGGCAGCGTAACGGATGAGGGCACGGTGGAGATGGCCGCAGCAGTAGTAGGGGTGGATCGGCTCCTCTTTGGCTGTGACTCGTCCATGACAGCAGGGGTGGGCAAGATTCGTGGGGCGAACCTGAGCGCACAGGACAAGGAGAAGATCCTGAGCGAAAACATGATGAAGCTCTTGCGGAGGCGGAAACCATGATCGTTGACGTGAATGCGTATCTCGGTCATTTTGCGTTCCGCCGGCTGCGGCACAACACTGCCGCGTCGCTGCTCGCGCTGATGGACTCCAAACGGATCGACAAGGCGGTTGTCTCCAGCGCCAGCGCCATTACCTACCGTAACGCACAGGCCGGCAATGAGGAGATGGCGGAGGAGGTCCGTGGTCATAGTGACCGGCTGATTCCATTTGCCGTCATCAATCCATTCTATGCCGGTTGGCAGGATGATCTGAAAGCCTGCCACGAGGATTTCGGTATGGCGGGCCTGCGCCTCTACCCCAAGTGGCACAACTACAGTCTCTCCAGCCCGTGCTGCCGGGAACTGGTGAGCGCCGCGGCTGAGCGAGGCTTGGTCATCTCCATTCCCATCCGAGTGGAGGACAACCGCGAGCGGAGCTGGCTGCTGAACGTCCCCGACGTGCCGCTGGAGGAGATTGTCGAGTTGGTGAAAGCTCACCCAAAAGCACGCTTTATCTTGCTGAACGGCATCGGCTACACAGGGTGCCCGCTCGGGCGGAAGGACAATGGTCTGCCGTCCAATTATGCCATGGAACTGTCCCGCTTGAGTGCCGTGCTGGCGAACGAGCTTGGGCAGCTCATCACGAATTTGGGGGCCGAGCGTGTGATGTTCGGGACCGGTATGCCCTTCAACTATCCGGACCCCGCATTGGTGAAGCTGGAAGTATTGGACGCGAGCGAGGCCGACAAGGAAAAGATCCGCTCGCAGAACGCGATGACCTGGTTGCGATTGTAGCACAAGGCGAACGCCGAAAGGATCGAGCAATGCAAGGAAAGGAGGATTGTTCAGTCATGCGATTCGCATTAATGGTTTCTCTGGTCATATCGATGTGCGCGGCTTTGCCGACGGTTGGGGCTGACAAGCCGCTGGTCGTCGAGGTTTGGCCGGGCAGGGCTCCGGAAGAAAGCGGCAATATCGGCAAGGAAATGGTCCGCATGTCGCCGAAGCTGGACCACAAGCAGGTCGAGGTCACCGAGCCCACGAGGCTGGTGACCAACGTCACCAAACCGACCCTCACGATCTATCGGCCGGCGAAGGAGAAGGACACTGGGACTGCGGTGCTGATCTGCCCCGGGGGCGGCTACTGGGATCTCTACTGGCAACTGGAAGGCGAGGAAGTGGCCGCCTGGTTGAACTCAATTGGCGCCACCGGCATCATCCTCAAGTACCGTGTCCCGCGCCGGCCCGACGAGCCCAAGGGCGAGCCAGCCCGACGCCCGCTCCAGGATGCGCAACGAGCCGTCAGTCTGGTGCGGAGCAAAGCTAAGGAGTGGGGCATCCATCCGCAGCAAATCGGCATGGTGGGTTTCTCGGCAGGCGGCCATCTGGCGATTGCGACGGCGACGAGCTTCGACCGGCGAACCTACGAGCCCATCGATGACGTGGACACAATCAGTTGCCGGCCTGATTTCGCCATTGGAGTCTATTCGGGCTACCTGAAGGCGAAGGACAAAGACCATATCGCTCCCGGCCTGCGTATCCCGGTCGGAACGCCTCCGATCTTCCTCGCGCACGGCGGGGACGATATCATCAGCCCGCCGGAGCACAGTGTGTTGATGTACCTTGCGCTGAAGAAAGCCGGCATCCCGGCGGAGCTGCACATCTATGCGACGGCCGCCCATGACTTCGGCGTCCGCCCGAGCGACCATCCATGCTCCACGTGGACGCAGGCGTGTGCCACCTGGCTGCGGCATCAGGGATTCCTCAAGCCGCCCACACAAATGCACTGAGCCAGGAGGATGCCTCTCTCAAGCCAAGCGTGCGTATCTTCCCTCGCCAGGGGGATTAGGGTGTCCCCGGAATTAGTAAGTCGTTTCCAAGGGATTACTTATGGACTTTGGGCAAAGGGGTGTTATACTGAGGCTCGGAGAGGTCAGGAGTTTTATACGGAAACCATATAATCAGTAGTTCTGTGTAAGAAAAAGATCAGAGATCAGAGATGATATGTTTGAGGAAGTTGAAAAAATAAACACCCGTCCTAAGCCGTTTGAGTTCTATACGGCGAGTGACCTCTGGACGGATGAGCATACGTCGAAGCAGATGCTCTCTTGCCACCTAAACGAGGAAATCGATCTTTCATCGCGAAATGCTGCATTTATCGACCGATCGGCCGAGTGGATAACCTCCTATTTCAACGTCGGAGCTGGGACGAAGATTGCAGACTTCGGCTGCGGCCCAGGATTGTATACAACGAGGCTGGCTAAAAAGCAGGCGGATGTGACCGGGATAGACTTCTCGAAGAGGTCTATTCAGTACGCACAGGAAGTCGCAACCAGGGAGGGATTGTCCATCAACTATATAAATCAGAACTACATAGAGTTTGAAACAGATAATCGCTTTCATCTCATCCTGATGATTATGTGCGACTTCTGCGCCCTCAGCCCCACTCAGAGAAAGAAGATGCTGAGCAAGTTCCACACAATCATGGAACCTGGCGGTTCAGTTCTTCTCGATGTTTATGCGCTGACGGCATTTGAACAACGAGAAGAGACAGCATTGTACGAAGCCAATCTCCTCAATGGTTTCTGGTCGCCGAATAAGTACTACGGATTTCTGAATACGTTCAAGTACGAGAGAGAAAAGGTGATTCTTGACAAATATACACTTATCGACGCCGCAGGCACGCGTACCGTCTATAACTGGTTACAGTATTTCAGCCCTGAAGCTCTGGAGAGGGAATTTGTGGAGTGCAGGTTTTCAATTGAGAAGCTTTATTCAAATGTTGCAGGCTCGCCATTCGACTCTGAAAGCAAGGAATTTGCGGTTATCGCCAAGAAACTATAAAAGAATTATCAACACAGAACAATGCCATGCACGCGGACGGGTATTCCGCTGCGCTCCATTCCCGCCGGTGATAGCTACGTTACGCGCGGTTCAACGGAATTCAATAGAATACACGAAGTTCCCTGCTGATTAGGATTCCATGGCCGATATGTCTTACCCATCCGTGAGTCTCCAAGAATTGAATTTCTCTTATAAATATCGGCCAGTATTATACCATTCTATTAAAGGCTGTACAATTATTACTCGGACAGACTCCTATTAAACCACTTTTTAAATCCATATGTTTTTCACTTATTCACTTGCTCATCACTTGTAACATTCATTTTTGGCTTATAAACGCATTGTAAATCCTTGCTAATACAGCTCTTACACGCTGAGTCACGATTCCGTAGACCGACGCTCTGTCCAATTGAGCTACAGGCGCTTCAATGTTTAATCCGTTGCAATATAGCAATTTACTATGCATACTGTCAAGTCCTTTATATAACGACACCTCGACTGTAGCGGTAGATAGCCACCGTGGTTTTCTGGTATCCAAGTTGTTTCGTGAAGTAGTCACCAGATTTAGTAGAATGCTGGCATAAAAGTCCGCGGATGGCCTTGGACAAACTATTTTTTGTTGTCAAGAAGCTGTAAATTGAGATAGAATGCCGCTTGGCTATGTTGCAACAAGAGTCTATTAATGAAGAGGTGCGGGTTCTATGACCGAGACATCCATAGATAGGTTCAACAGTGTTGTTAAGCGTCGTAAATAGGAAATCTCAATTTAAAGATCGCATTTTCGTTCCCGCTCGAAGACCGCGGGTTTTACACTGACAGTGAAAAGGAAAGGATGACTTAAATGGAAAGCTTCGAAATTGACGCCTATGCACCGGCTCAAATGGCTGCGCGTGTGGAGAAAGCGGGAATCATTAAAGGCAACCTGGACGTTATCTCAACGTTTACACTTGCTGTCTTGGCCGGATCATTTATCGCCTTTGGAGCGGTTCTGTATACCTATGTGATTCACGATTCACAATTGAGCATTGGGCTGACAAAACTCATCGGCGGTCTGGTCTTCTGCTTAGGCCTGATATTAGTAATCATTGCCGGGGCCGAATTGTTCACCGGAAATAACCTGATTGTAATGGCTTATGTCAGTAGAAAGGTTACGTTAGAACAGCTCCTGCGTAATTGGATCATCGTCTTCATAGGTAATCTTGTCGGTTCATTGGCCATCGTGTTTTTAATTTGGCTCAGTAGACAATGGACTTCTGCCGATTCGGCCGTGGGAGTAAAGGCGCTTATGATAGCAAACAGTAAAGTAAACTTGGCGTTCTGGGAAGCGTTCTCCAAGAGGATTCTCTGCAATATACTGGTCTGTTTAGCCGTTTGGCTTTGCTTTAGTGGGCGGTCCGTGACAGACAAAATCTTAGCCATTATATTCCCAATTACTGCGTTTGTTGCTCTGGGATTTGAGCACTCTGTTGCCAATATGTACTTTATTCCCGCGGGCCTGCTAATCAAGCAAAGCCCGCAGGTTCTGGAAGCGGCCCAGAATGCGCTCGGCCAGGCTCCCGATCTGTCCAAACTAACTATACCCGGGTTTTTATTACACAACTTGCTGCCGGTTAGCATCGGCAACATTATTGGAGGTGGCTTCATGGTTGCCGCCATATATTGGTTCGTGTACCTCAGACGCTCAGCAGCCGAGCCTATTCGACGCCTTATGACAGACGGCCCGCCTACGGTCGCTCCTGGTGCTTCAGTTGCAGAAGCTGTTCAGGTCATGAAGGAGCACGCCATTGGCAGTGTTCTGGTGGGCCAACCGGGCAAAGCGGTCGGCATTGTCAGCGAAGCCGACATTGTCCGCAAGGTTATATCTGCCAATCAGAGTCCGGCTTCTATGAAAGTGGAGCAGATTATGAGCACGCCTTTGGTCTCCGTGGATGTCAAGACGTCTGTCTATGATATTTATCGCACTATGGCAGACAATCGTATTCGGCATTTGGTCATTACTGACCAGGGACAATGGGTCGGCTTTGTGTCCGTGAAGGATTTGCTGAGGAGGCCTATAATTTGAGGCCAAATTAATGTCAGCAGTCACGAAGCACAAGATTTGAGAAAAGGAAGGTTTTTTTAATGAGATTCAAACGATAAATATCAGTAACCACCTAATTTGGCCAAAGGACAACAACACTATGATGACACTCATTTTACGCTGTATTTATCACTCGATTCAATCAATCCGGCGAACATCCTGTCCAGCCTTGGGCCTGGGATTAGTCCTATTATTGTATCTGCATTGTCAGGCATTGCCATGCCTATCCGAAGACCTAAATGCCCTGCAACTCATAAACCAAGCAGGCAATGCGGAAGATGAACAAGTTCGATTCCGCCTCCTGAAACGAGTGGCATCGATACGGGAAATCGAGCCAGCCCTGAAAAAGGATCTGGACGGTCTCTTGCCCATCTGTGATTATTGGGCCAATAAGACCTATCGTCCCCCGGAGCCTCGTAAGCGTGCCGCCGAGAATGGATTCTTGTGCGGTTTCTTTGTGGGCAAGGTTCGACCGGATCGGTACTATCTGCCTCGAATCTCAAAGGTATCGCCCCTCTATCCGATCTGGTGCATGTATCGTGGACGCATACTCATCCATCAAGTGATCCAATCCGGTAATTTACGGCACTCAGAAAAACTACGCGAGGCCTACTGCGGGGAAGGTCGGCGTCTGCTGCGTATTGCACGAGAAGCCTTTCCCCAAAACCGCGTTATCCGTATGTATCTCGATGAGCCTTTGATGAAATGGCCGTATGAGATTAAAGCGGATCCCCGAGCCCCTGAATGGGCCAATCTACAACGGGAGGGCCTGGAAAAGCTGGCGCATATCATTCACTGGTGGATCGATAATCAACAACTGGAAAACGGCGAATTCGGAGGAGGCTGGGGAGACGACTGCGAAATGTGGCGTTGGTGGTCGCCGATCATGATTGCTTTTGCCGACCCCAAGGTCACCCAGGGCCAGGAACGGTTTTCTCAAGGGCTGTTCGGTCAAGCTCATATGAAACAAGGATACACCGAGTACATGAGCGATGTGGAGCATACGGCTGAAGACAGTAAAGACACCATCACTCCGATGCTCCATCTGCGTCCGGAAGATCCACTCTGGGGTCAACGGGCTTTACGTATCGCAGAGCTAATGGAAAAGGTCTGGACGGGTGTTAATCAGCGAGGAACACTACAATTTAAGGGAACCTATTTTAATGTCCATCGCGTCCATCCCGATCCTCAACGAGCTTGTGACACGGTATGGCATCCGGGGGTGGTACAACCTACCTTAGTTTACTGGCTGCGTACGCGGGATGCCCAACTGACACGTCTATTTTCGTCATGGATGGATACATGGGTGGAGGTGACTGCCCGGGCCGAACGGGGTAAACCGGCCGGTATCATCCCCTCGGCGATCCATTGGCCTGAGGGACACGCCGGGGGTGCTAATGAGACGTGGTACATCCCTGCGATCGACAAGCAGGCTCATTTGTATGACTGGCCCGGCAACATGACCATGTTGACCAGCGCCCTGCTTTTAACGTTCCATATGACCGGCGAAGAGAAATACCTGACACCAATTCATTCGATGGCCAGGATCCGAAAGAACTATCGTCAGAACCTGCCTAAGGATGATCCTGAACCCGGTAGTTTAAGCTGGTGTGCAGCACGCATGGGATTCCTGGCAGAGATACTGGCCAAGTATCGATCATTGACCCAGGACACTCAATATGACGAGATGCTTTTGGCCGAGGCCGATGGATACACCAGATTCCGAATCTCCGGACAAATGGGTGCTCTAAACCGAGATCTATTACATCATGCCCAGGCCTTGCGTATGAACTGGCCCGGCTATACCAGTGAGGTCCGCTGGACCGACCGCGTCCTTAGCTTTACCTCTAACTATCTCAATGATTATGCAAGGCCTGCGCTGCCCCGCCCCAATCCGGCATTACTGTACGCCAGTGCTTCCGGCGACCTTGGACGCATTGACTACTTTCCCTTAAATGCCGTACGTTGGCTAACTCCACCCCGCGAGATTGCAGCTTTAGTTACATCCTCGGGAACCGACCATTTGTCTGCCAAGCTGTATCACTTTGGAGATCACCCACGTGACATGGCCGCCGAGTTCTACCTGTTAAGAACAGGAGAGTATGCATTGGCCCTGAAGACGTCCCACCAAATCCTACTGCACCACAAGGTCAATGTCACCGGCCCCAGGACACGTGTCGAATTCCAGTTACCATCCAGGCAACTGTGCTCTATTGATGTACACAGACAGTAAAGCTAAGCATCTGTAACATACGTGGTCATCTTTCAAAATTTCTCGGACCAGTCCTGAAAGTCCATACGGTGTTATCCATAGCAACAGAGAACCTCGCGCCAGCGCCGAAGCAGCCGAGAGGAACTTTTCAGCTCAGCGAAAGCTATTCGAGGAGCAGACCTCGCGATTATTCGCCGCTATGCGCACGTAGTCGGGATGCCTCTGCCATCTATATTAAGCGCAGATGGGAGTGCGTTTGTGCGCACCTGCCTTTCGAGTGGATTCCCTGGCAGGTTATCCGCCATTTCAAGTCGGTAAGGGATTCAGGATTTCAATCTTTTCCCGAAGAGGTACTTCTCAAGCAGCTCTTTACCGCGTTTGATCTCTTCCCGACCGCTTGACTCAATACCATACCAGCCTCTGTAACCGGAATCCCGGCAGAGCTTAATCATCCCGGCTGTCTGCTCCTCTTTCGGCTGGTTTCTATATGACAACCCGCCAGCGTACGGGAGCATCTTCCTCAGATATTCATAGTTATCGAATTCTCCGCCGGGACTTCTCCAGTCGGGGTATGAGCCGAAATACGGATTATCAAGCTTCTTGAATAGTGAGACCATCCAATCGGCGTCATTTGACAGCCCACCGTGGTTCTCAATCAGCACACGTATGCCGGCAGGCGCAGCATATTCCAGCAGACGATTATAGCAGTCGGCCGCCCACTCAAGCGCCTGATCCTTAGGGGCATCCTTCGGGCCGCGGCAATTGGTCCTGATGGAATGGCAGCCAAGATACTTCGCTATATCCACCCACTTACGGTGGTTTATGGCGGTCTGGATCCGTTCGGCCTTGCTCGGATCGCACGTCTCTCCTTCGTCATCCACCATTATGAGGACCATCGTGACGTCGTACTTCTCGGCATTGCGCCGCAGGTCCCGCAGGTAGGAGTAGGTCGGCAACTCAAACAAAGTGCTGACGAACTCAATTCCATTGATGTCAAAATCCTCCCTCGCAATTTTTGGAAAATCCAGAGTCTTCCACTTTCCCTCTTGTATTTCACGAACCAGGGCCCATTGAGCGATAGAAATATCATCTTTCACAGTTCCTGGTGCAGCATTAACCTCCGTATCTTTTGCCAGTACTACGCTGCCAAGACCGGCTCCGACTGCAATTGCTCCGCTCAAGAATTCCCTTCGATTGATCCCTTTCATGGCTATCCTTTCTTTATTTCCAGAATTAATTTCTTATTGGCTCCAGCAGGCCCCAGTATTGCGAAGTCCGGCTGTTGCGGTACTATCTATCGCTATACCGGTCTGCTTCGGACAGGTTGGTAATTTTCATATTTTCGCCGTCTTATGGCAGTGCTGCTATAGCTCCCAATCTTTTCGATAATTTGGTTTTATAAGCCCATTAACCGCTTGGCTATTTGTTTATGACATTCAAATTTCTCTGTCCCTACCAATAATTCGGTCCCTCTTTATTAGCAGGGCATATAGCAAAATGGACAACAGCCATTGTATCCAAGTTCACCGCTTCTTGAAAGGCAAATTCTATGCCCTTATGGTCGTAATACATTTGGTCATCTTTCAAAAGTTTTTTGACCGTTCCCGCCAGCATATTCGAACCGGTGCGCGCGCCCACAGGATAGAACGACACGATTGCCTGCTCCTCGGTATCCGATATAGGTGTTCCGCCCGCCGGTGTCACCGGCCGTAACGAGCGACGAAATTTTTAGGGAATGCTGCGGTTTGGCGGATCCATTGTTCGGGCTCCTCTGACATTTCTGTTAACATTGAAGTTTTCGGAGCGACACCTGCCGGCAAACCACGAAAACCACTTATCCCGCACCTTTATAGCGATAGGCCCAGCCTGAGGCCATATAATCTATATCCAGTGTCTGACCCTCCGGTGGATATTCAATACCGTACGTTGTGACTCCTTCACGAATCAACTTGTCCACACGCTCTATGGTGAAGCGATCACGCCATTTGCGGACTTCCGAATGGCCGTCACAAAAGCCCAAAACACTGCTGTCGCCATGATTAACCGCCATCGGCCCCCACCAGCCCCATTGGGTCGTTCCTGTATACTCGGGGGCCCCTATTACAAAATGGTGGCTCGAATTCCAATTCCGCGTCTCCGCGCTCTCAACAAACACGTAACGGGTCGATGGCGAAGTAATCTCACCGAATGTCTTGATCTGCAAGTTGTATCCCGAACTACTTGGATTCGGAGCACCATATAAACACATGGGAAGCCCGTAAGAAACAAAAACACTGGTCCCATCATACATGCTCTTGCGGATGTTGTCGGCGGGACAATGATAGGTGCCCGGCTCTTTGACATACGGGTATAGCAAACCTCTTTCGATCCCTCGGATCTCGTCCTCATCCGTCACGGGTGGATTCGTTTGAGTATTGCTAAGCAGGGTACCATTTGAGTTGCGAGGCACTCCTATCCACCCGACGTAATTCCCGTTCTGTTCCACGCCATTATCTTCTGAGCTCATGATGCGGCCATCATTATCTTGCATATACACGTACCAACCCAAGGCAAGGTTCTTGGTATTGCTCAGGCACACGGTCGCCGCCGCCTTCTTTTTTACAGCATTCAATGCCGGCAGAATGATGGCCATCAGCAGCGCGATAATAGCGATTACCACTAAAAGCTCTATTAACGTAAAGCCTTTAAGCTTGGACATGGTCATCCTATTCCTCTTCCGGAGAAGCCGTTTCTCAGTAAACGTTCCATTATATCGGGTACGTCCTACCCCTGGCTTTGCCTTGTATATCATAACACAACTCGTCGGGTTCAAGCAAATCATAAAATGCCCCGCACCAATTTTCACAGAGGTTCGATATAGTTTTGGTGTATGGCGTTTTTTGTTACGCTGACATTTTGTAAATATGGTTGAGATGTGAAAATTGGTGCGGGGAGGAGAAAATTGTATGTTTCTGTTTGTCCGAAATCCACGAAAGAGATAGAATACTACGCCATCGGGCGTTCTGGTGACACAGAACGCGGAAAACAGAGTTATTACTTGCAAGGCAAACGCGTTCGGAGGAAATACATATGAGCAAGCCAGGCAAACAGGTTAAACAGAATATGCAGTGGGCGGTACGTGAGTTGACTATGTTGGTTCTATGCATTGTGATTGTAGAGGCCATATTTAGCGTTGAATGTCTCGCGGGTGAATTACCGGAGTGGGTGGGGAAGATTCGGAGGGACCATCCGCGGCTGTTTTTCAATTCCGAGATGTGGCCAAAAGTGCGCCAGCGTGCGCTCGGGCCAGAACGGCAGTGGTACAACTACATGAAAGGGCGGGTGGATAGTCTCGTCAAGCGTGTAGGCGACAAAGATGCGCTTGAGGCAAAGGAATACGGCCAGGAGGCAGCGTGGGCGGCGTTTGTGTATAGGGTGACGGGGGAGCAGGCGTATCTCGATCTATCGAAGAAATGCCTGGATACGAGTCTGCGATTTTATGATGAATGCTTCAACCATAAAAAGAGCGTGAACTGGTACTCGACTTCGCGGGTGCATGCGACATTGGCGTGGGACTGGCTCTACGATGCTTTGTCGGAGGCGGAACGGCGGGATTACATGTCGAGGCTTGTGCGGGTGATTGACGGAGTGTTGAAGGCAAAGCCAGCTATTTACCGCGAGAATATGAGCGGATACGCGAGCGGATTCTACGGCGTGAAGAATTGTCTGTGGTTCATAGGATGCACGGCATTTGGAACGGGAATAGAAGAGGACAAGGTGAACGAGTGGCTGGTGTGGGGACGGAATGAAAATATGAAGCTGCTGGAGCACAGGCGCAGGACTTGTAATGATGACGGGGGAGGAGCATCGGCGACGCTGGGATACGTTCTGGGGGCGTACCCATGGGCGGAACAGAACTTCTTTTATACATGGTTGTCAAGTACGGGGGAAAATATTGCGCCGGATTGGCCGCACAGTGCGTGGCTGGCTAATTACGTGATATGGAACTGGATAGAGGCGGATGGGGGGCCGTTGGAGTTTGGATACGGTGACCAACCCCATACGAGGAACGAAATGCCAACGAACCAGATATATACCCACATGTCAAATATTCGGCATTTGTATGCGAGACAGCGACCGAAGGAGGCAGCCTTGGCTAAACACGTGCAGGGACTGCTGCCACAGAAACGATATAGCAGCAGTTGGTTCATTTATCCGTTTCTGTTGACAGGCCAAGATGATGCGCCGGAGGCATTCGAGCCAGAGGGCCTGCCGAAGGCCAGATACTTTGAGAACATGGGACAAATCATAATGCGCAGTGGCACCGGACGCAATGATACCTATTGCATGTTCTCGTGCGGTGGGATACTGGAGCAGCACAGGCATTACGATGCGTTGAATTTCGTGATTTATCATAAAGGGTTTCTGGCGCTGGATTCGGGGACGCGGTACAAGGAGTTCGATAACGGTGAACATCTCGCGAACTACTATGCTCAGACAGTGGCTCATAATTGCGTTGTCGTCCACCAGGAGGGAGAGCCCCCGGCCAGGTATTGGGGAGGGACGGTCGTGGGCAATCACGGAGGACAGCACAGGCAGTTAGGTTCGGTGGTCAAGGCCTTTGAGACAAACGATGACTATGTGTATGTTGCAGGGGATTCAACGGCGTGCTATCAGCACGGACTGGTAAAGGGGCCGGGACGATCGGATTTGGGGGAGAAATGCGAGCTGGTGACACGGCAGATTGTATTTCTGATGCCGAATCATTTCGTGATTTTCGATCGAGTTGTGTCAACGGATGCAAGTTATCGCAAGGACTGGCTCTTGCATACGGCCCACGAGCCTCAGATACGCGGCAAGACCGTTAGGGCGGATCATGGTAAGGGAAGGATGTTTTGCAGGACGATGCTGCCGAGAGATGCCGTATTACAGTCTGTCGGTGGGCCAGGCATGGAGTTCCAGGCGGCGGGGAAGAACTGGGATATCGTGCGGGACGGACTGACTAATGAGAGTTTGGCTCTGATGGGGCAGTGGAGAGTCGAAGTTACGCCGGGCAATGCGAAGCAGAGAGACATCTTCTTGCATGTCATACAGGTGGGAGGACAGGATCTTGAGCAAATGGACGAGGCAGAGCTGATCGAAAGAGACGGCAGATGCGGCGTTACGGTGAGAACAGGCAAACAGGTATGGGACGTCGTGTTCAACTCCGACGGGCCGTTGGGCGGGCACATCAGCCGCTCAGGCCGGGACAGAAGGATTAGTCGCAATTTGGCAACGGGAGTGCAAAAGCAGGTGGGAATAGCGGCACGGACATATCCGGCAATGACTTACGAGCAGGCTAAGGCCAGGATACCGACGCGGGAGCTGCCCGATTTCTGGGTCGGAGGGACGGAGAAGCTCGAGAAGCAACTGGCAGAGGTCAGCAACGGCGAAGTGCAGATAATTGCTAATACACCTGGTGGGCGACCGATGTACCTGGTGAGCTTCGGTAAGCGTGAGCACGTCACCCAAAAAGCGAATTTCAACTCGGCGGTCGGAGGTCAAGCTCAGTCGGCGTATATGGAAAAGGAGGCAAGATACAAGCCCGTGATTCTGTTCGTAGGGCCTGTACATGGGCACGAAGTGGAGGGGCTCACCGGATTAGCGAATCTCATAAGCATTATGGATACGGGGTACGACCTGCGAGAAAGGGAACAGACGGAGCTGCGGGAACTTGGGCTCAGGTGTCGGTTATTGATAATACCAGCCGGTAATCCTGATGGGACTGCGAGGCTGGAGCCACGGGCGCTGCAAGGGATGGGTCTCGATGATTTGCGGTTCTGGGGGCAGGGGACATGGAGCGATGATACGTTTTGTGGGTGGCCCCAGAGTAAGAGGCAACACCCGATGGCAGGGGAGAACATAGGGTTTTTGGGTTGTTATTTCAACGATGCCGGTATCAATCCGATGCATGATGAGTTCTTCGAGCCGATGGGGCCGGAGGCACCGGTTATCCTGAAGGTGGCGAGAGAGGAAGGCGTGGATTTGGCGGTGTCGCTGCATAGCCATGAGAGCAGGCCGGCTCTGCTGAGGCCGGCTTATGTCACTATGGAAAAGCAAGAAGACGTGAGGAAGCTGGCCGTAGAGTGCTATGCGATTCTCAACGAGCGAGGGCTGCCCCACGGAAGTCCATTCGAAACTACAGCTGAAGGCGGGAGGAATTTTTCGCCTTTTAATCTGACCAGCGCGATGTATCACGTGAGCGGGGCAAGCAGTTTTACGTTCGAGTGCCCACATGGATTGGATAGCACGGGGGCATGCGAGGTGAGCTTTGAAGAGATACTGGACATTCAACTCGCGCTGTATGAGGCAATGATGCGGCACGAACTTGCTAAAAAGGCAAGGTAGTAGAAGAACCCTCTGACAGTTGCTATGGAATCAGAAGTGGGTTACTTCCCTTTAATCCCTAACGTACCTTATTGTTAAGACATTGGTTATAACATTGGACAAGCTCTATTTGTCAGGGACTCAAGACAAATATAGATGCCCTTATACCATGCCAATAGATTCAAGGCGTCATTTGTAGACTGGAAAAAACAATATCTGCAACTTTACTACGAACGGGCTTCGCCGTTCCCTCATCGCTGGGATGGACTCTATTGGTAAGGATAATAACAAAGGTACCACTCACCGGGTCGCAGACTATTGAAGTTCCTGTATAACCGGTATGGCAAAACGCTTTTTTCGGAGCGTAAGTGCCCTTCACTGATGAGTAACTCGAATTCACATCAAAACCATAAGCACGGCCATATGCCTGAGAAGTGGTCAACATAGCAACTGCTTCAGGGCTGAGAACTCTTGTGCCATTCCAGACGCCCTCATTCAGCAGCATCCGGCAGTATATCGACAAATCATAGGCGTTGGAAAATAGCCCGGCGTTTCCGGATATGCCTCCCATCAATTTTGCTAAAGGATCGTGAACAGCGCCCCTAAGCAGTTGGCCGTCCACGATTTCGGTAGCTGCAATATCTTCCTCCCAGGAATCCGGAGGAGTGTAGGCGGTGTGTTTCATGCCAAGCCGAATAAATATGTTCTCCCTGCTAAAATCACTAATACTCTTCCCACTGACTGTTTCAACAATCTTTGCCAGCGTAATGTAGCCCAGGCAACTGTAGCGAAACTCTTCACCGGGTTTGCTTACGGCTTCCAATTTGTATATCTTCTCAATTACCTCGTCAGGGCAGGGACTCCCGAACTGCTCCTTCAACTTATTTGCATTCGTATACGCCGGCAATCCCGAAGTATGGCTAAGGAGATGTTTGATCCGGACCTCCTCCTTGCCATTGCACGCAAAAGCAGGGAGATATGCACCGACATAATCATCTAAGTCTAATGCTTTGCGGTCTTTCAGAATCATAATTGAAGTGGCTGTGGCAATAGGTTTGGCCAGAGAGGCCAGGTCAAAAATCGTATTTCCGTTAATAGTTTCCTCAAAAGGTTCTATCACTTCATTGCCAAAGGCCTGCCAGTACAAAATGTCACTTTGTTTACCAACGAGAACCACGGCTCCTGGGAAGTTACCTTTCTCGATTTCCTCTTCGATTACGTTCTCAATCCGGCTAAAGCGCTGCTCACAAATCTCTTTCTGAACCGGCCGGCATCCCGTCGCAACACAAAGCAGTAACGTCAGGAGCGTTGTTATTTTTCGGATTAGTTTCATATCGGTCAAGCCCACTATCAAGATTTTCCTCTCTTGCCTCGGAGCCGCTCGATGGCTAAAGCCACAGGTGAAGGGACCTCTCGGCCTTGCCGCTGGCCGGATTCTACTTCTTCTATTGCTTCGTGTAGGGCGATGCACGCCTGCTCGTAACTGCACCCCGTCTGCTGAGCAATCAGACGAGAGCCACGGTCTATAAGTTTCTTATTACTTGGCGACAGCCAGACCATTGCATTACCGATGACCCGGCCCATGCGAACCATTGTCGCGGTAGAAAGTGTATTCAGAATAAGTTTAACGGCAAGATGATGCCATAATTGCAGTGGTGAATCGGCGAGACTGCATGGAAACAGGAATGTCTCGTTGGTAGGGGGGGTAAAATCCGCCAACCCAACGATTAGGGCAGTTGTTCTCTTGTACTGAGGGCCAAATTTCTGCAGGGCTGTGCGAATCAGATGCTCTGTTTGGCCTCCAGCAGTTATCACTACCAATGCCGAGTCAGGTGCATCAGTACGCGAAGGATCGGGTTCGTCGCCTATCATGAATTTGTATATCTCGGAATTATCAAGTTTTGGCGGCCGGGCCTTTAAACTGACCGGTGCATTCAATTGTTCATAAACCTTCCGTCCCCACTTCAGACCTCTGGGCTCACGCTGCAGCAGAGCATGCCAGGCTTTTTCAGTGGTGCGGAACGGGTCTTTCACAAAGGCCCACGAGCTTGGAGAGCGTTTGTCTCCATATTTTCGAAAGGGGGGTATCATAAATGTTGGAGAGCGCTCTGTCGTATCTGTCAATACGTCCAGCAGGAATGAATCGGTCATATAGGTCACAAGGCCTTTTCGTTGATAAATACTTTCTTCGAATCTTGTTGCACGAACCAGCACATCGACCGATTGAGGGCTTGAAAGCTGCTCCAGGAGCTCAGACAATAGTCTGAGGTAATCACCTGGTTCCTGCTCCTTAAGTCCTAATTTCGCCAGATGCTTCGGTGACAAACGCTTCCGCAGGAAACGCACTAAAGCTATCTCAAAAGCACTTCCGACAATGAACAATTCGGCTGTCGTGGCCTGCATCCTTGTCGAACCGGTTATTGCCATCGGGCCGGTTGTCAGGTCAAGCTTGGTTATACGTGGCTCCTCAATCACTTCACGCGAGCGTTTGACATAACGGCACAATACTTCGGTGGGATTGTTATAGACAAAAAAGACCCTCGCTCCGGCATTGAGTCCCTCCCAGGCCGTGCCAATCACAAAAGGAGTCTCTCCACCTTCCGTGATGGCAACAACAACATCTCCGGGCTGAACGTGCTTCTCTTTCATCTGGTATCGTCCGAAGTCTGGAAAATCTTCGTACCCTTCGACCGATTTAATCAAGGCGAAATCGCCTCCGGCCATTACACTGTGAACACGGTCTTCCATATCGGGAATCTCTTGTCCTATTTCAGAGCACTCTTGTATTATTTTGTGCCAGAATCGCCGCCAGACCGCTTCAAGGAGTATGCTCAACCGTCCCGTGGCTCCACAGCCGGTGAAGAAAATCCGTTTACCAGTACTCAGAGCTTTGAAAAATGCTTCGGTGAGCTCTCGGAATGAATCCTGCTGAAGAACCTTTTTCATTGCCGGAGGGATTTCATAATCTACGGACTGCAACAACTTTATAGCCGCAGGAAGGTCGTCTTCGGCCGTTTGTGAGAGAGTTATCGTTTTAGGATGAGATGACTCGGTAAGTAATTCACCTAACCGAAATGCCCGTTCCAGACTGAGGAATTCTTCGGCTCTTTTAATTGCATCTGACATTACAACTCCCTGACACTCATAGATACAAGGACAATATTCATATCATTTTACGTGGACAATGTAAATACACTTTTCACTCACCAAGTACATTGCAGATAAAGCGAAACCGATATATAATCCATTTGGTGATGTTCAGCGTCGAAAAAAGTCTACCCTGGTAAATAGAGAGTAAGATAGTAGTGAGTAACCGTATTCGGGAAATTGCAGTCAAAAAGATATTGCGAGTTGCAGGTCTGATGTCAGGTACGTCGATTGATGGTGTTGACGTTGCCATCGTCGATATCACCAGGCAAAAGGTTCACTTGCTGGCTTTTGATATATTTCCATACCCGACTGCTTTGCGCAGGGAAATCCTTCGTCTATGTAGCCCCGAATCAGCCCGATTGGATAATATATGTCACTACAATTTCGTTTTGGGCGAAATTTTTGCCGATGCTATCATCAAGCTCTGTGATAAAACTGGTATTCCTCTGGGCTCGATCGATCTGGTGGGTTCACATGGCCAGACAATATATCATTACCCGCGAGGCAAGCGATATAACCGAAAGACAATAGGCTCAACTTTGCAGATCGGAGAACCCTCGGTAATAGCCCAGCGCACCGGCATCACAACGGTCGCGGATTTCAGGCCTCGCGATATGGCTGCCGGAGGCGAAGGTGCCCCCTTGGTACCCTATGCCGATTATGTTTTATTTGGCCACAATCGATTATCTCGTGCCGTCCAGAATATTGGGGGCATTGCTAATGTAACTTTCCTGCCGCGCGGCTGTAAGCAGGATGATACTATTGCCTTTGACACAGGCCCAGGTAACATGGTAATTGACAGCATTATCCGGCTCATCAGTGGCGGTAAGAAACGCTTCGACCCGGCTGGAAAAATGGCAGCACAGGGCTCGGTCAATAAAAGGCTTCTGAATGAAATGCTCCGACACCCTTTTTTACGACGGCATCCGCCAAAATCCACCGGTCGCGAAGAGTTCGGGATTTCCTTTGCCGATTGCATCTATGAACGCGCCGCCCAAAAAGGCTTATCTGATACTGATATAGTAGCGACCGTGACCGCCTTTACTGCAAACAGTATCGCTCAGGCATACCATCAGTTCCTGCCGACGATGCCGGATGAGGTAATATTATGCGGGGGCGGGTCTCACAATAATACGCTGGTGGAGATGTTGCGGAGCAAGCTGCCGAATGCTAAGATGCTCTCTACCGAAGATTTTGGCATTAGTGTCGATGCCAAGGAGGCGGTTTCGTTTGCTATCTTAGCCTGGGCGACAATAAAAGGATTAACTAATAATGTGCCCGGAGCCACTGGTGCCGACCAACCGGTTGTTCTGGGAAAGATAATACCAGTATGACAGCAAAACGTAGAATATTGCCGACCACCGAAAAACGCAACCGCGCCAGCGAAAATATCGATAAGCTATCGACAAAAAAGATTGTTGAGCTTATTAACTCTGAAGATGCACTCGTACCCGCTGCAGTGGCGCGGCAGTCTAAACAAATCGCTGCAGCGGTCGATATGATTGTAGCGCAGTTCAGAAAAGGAGGACGGCTGTTTTACGTGGGAGCCGGCACAAGTGGCCGGCTGGGTGTGTTAGATGCCGCGGAGTGCCCGCCTACTTTTGGAGTCCGGCCTTCACTTGTGCAGGGTATCATAGCAGGCGGCCGCCGTGCACTGGTCAGAGCCGTTGAAGGGGCCGAAGATTACGCACAGGATGGTGCTCAAACAATAAAAAAGAAAAGGATTAAAGCGAATGACGTGGTGGTTGGTCTGGCCGCATGTGGTATGACCCCTTTTGTGCATGGCGCTCTCAAGCAGGCACGGCAAATAGGGGCAGCGACCATTTTTGTTACCTGTGCCCCGGAGGCTGTCGGGCATATCCCCGCTGAAATCATAATCAATCCGGTTGTCGGCCCGGAAGTTATCACCGGTTCAACACGGATGAAAGCCGGTACTGCGACGAAACTCGTGCTCAACACTCTCACAACAGGAGCAATGGTCAGATTAGGAAAAGTCTATGGCAATCTTATGGTTGACCTGCAGGCGACAAATGAAAAATTGCGCGACCGGTCCCTGCGGATTGTGATGGAAATGACTAATCTCAATCGATCCGGCGCAAGGCGACTGCTCGCCCGTGCACAGGGAAAAGTTAAAGCGGCTGTTGTAATGCACATTCGTCAGACGAATTTGGCGGGCGCCCTGAAAATACTTGACGAATGCGACCAGTTTCTGCGAAAAGCAATTGAGGAGACGTCGTGAATCTCATCGTAGCTCAGGCAGGCACACTAAGCGGGCTCGACTGGGGCATTGTAGGCGTCGGCGCTGTGCTTTTGTTCGTCATCTCATACGTTTTCGGGCGCGAGGAAAAGAATACGGACGACTTCTTTCTCGGAGGCCGACGCATTCCACCCATCGTGGCATGTCTGTCGTTTGTGGCCACAGAGATCAGTGCCCTGACAATTGTCGGCATTCCACACACGGCCTTTACCGAGAACTGGCGATGGATCCAGTTTCTGGTCGGGTTGGCTTTGGCCCGACTTGTCGTGGCGTATCTATTTATCCCGGCCTTCTACAAGTACAATTGCACCAGTATCTACGAGTTCCTCGGACACCGATTCGGGCCTGCCACCCAGTACACAGGCTCGATATACTTCTTTATCACACGTCTTCTGGCTTCGGGCGTACGCCTTTACGCAACGTGTATGGCTGTCGGTGTCATAATGGGCTGGCCCTTGGCCGCGACGATAACTTTATTCACCGTCGTTAGCATTGTTTTTATTGCCTTTGGCGGCATCAAGGCGGTCGTATGGGCCGGCGCTTACCAGACCATTTTCTTCGTTATCGCCGGCGCCGTGCTCGTTGTCTATCTCATTCAACACATCGACGGCGGCCTCGCCACAGCCTTACAAACTGCGCATGAGGCTGGGCGTTTAAGCACACTCAATTTCAAATTAGCTCTCAACGAGCCCACCACGTTCTGGGCTTTTTCGGCCAGCGGATTCTTTATTGGCCTTGTCTCCTTCGGAACCGATCAGGAGATGGTCCAGAGACTGCTGACCGTCGAAACGCGAAAGGGCAGTCAAAAAACAATTATCTCCACCATTTTTACTGTTCTACCCGTTTACTGGCTATATCTGCTTGTCGGCACGCTGCTCTATGTGTTCTACCAGCAGAATTCCTCCCTGGTCTTGCCCCAGGAGCTCAAGGAAATCCTTCCGCATTTTACGCGAAACGTTTTGCCCACCGGCCTCAAAGGTCTGGTCCTGGGCGCAATATTCATGGCCAGCATTGATTCGCCGCTCAGCTCCCTCACCTCTTCTTTCGTTACTGATATATATCGTCCCCTGATTCACAGGCACGCCTCGGAAAAGCACTATCTGCTCGTGTCAAGAATCAGCGTGGTTGGTTTTGGCCTGGTTCTGGCGGGGATCGCGGCGGCCTTCGCTCCGGTGAAGAACATTCTCTGGTTTGCCTTCCAGATTCTTTCGCTCACCGGAGGCCCTATGCTCGGAGTCTTCCTGCTTGGCCTGCTCACACGGCGCAAAGCCAACCGAACCAACATCCCCGCGATGCTTTTCAGTACGGGTGTTTGTGTGGTATTGCTGCTGCTGATAAAAAAGGAAATCCTCAATCTCGGCTGGAGCTGGTTGATTGTCATTGGAACAGGAATAACATTCGTTCTGGGCTATCTGTTGGGCCTCGTCATGATAAGATTTCGAATCGCTCAGGCAGCCAAGTAGGAAGCGAACACCCCAGATTACATATAGTAATTTGAAGTTGAAAACCTCTTATGTTAGGAGCATCTTAGGTCACTTCTCTATCCAAAACGTGACGGTCATATTTTGCCTGATTCTTGGCCAGTTGTCACAAATGTTTGCCAATACGTATCTAACGTCAATTTCCATGAAACTGAGAAAAGCTATTAACTTTGTTAACAAGTCGTTAACCATTTCTCTCTTTTTTGCTCATCACTGGTGCCAAGGGATTACTTCTCATGCTTAATGTAGGAAAGGGAAAAGGACTGACAGTGTCTCCGATTGTCAGCCCTTTATTCGATTTCGATGATTGCTTCAGTCCAGCGGGGTAGGTTCCATTGCTTTAATTGCACGTCGGCGGTGAGAACGTATGTTCCCGGCTCAATAGATGCGCCAATGAGAAGGCCGAAATCCACCTGTTGTTCGGTGTGCGAAGGGATGGTGACTGAAGCAGTTGTAGGTATTGTATCAAATCCGGCAGGGGGGTTAAGCTCGACTGTGAACATACGAGAGGCGTTGGAATGATTGAATGCCTTTAAGCTGATTTGAACGGTTTGGCCTGGCTTGGCTTTCCGGCCGTAGGGGCTGAAGCGAATCCATCGTTCGTCGATGCCGTAGTTTGGCTCATCCCATGGGAAGAGTTCAGCAAGAAGTGCTTTGCGTTTGGTCAAAGTTGCTGTCATGTTGTCGAGCTGTCTGGCGCTGAAGCTGAAGGGTTCAACCACATGTTGATTGATGAGTAATGTTCCGGGGGGGATTCTTCTCAGAAGGTTGAGGCAATAAAAGTAACCCATAGACTCGTGAAGAATGTTGCGATTAAGCAGACAGTAGTCGTCGATCCCTGAAGGGGTAAAGGAGTCGCCGATGAAGAAGATTTTCTCGGCGTTGTCTTTCTCGACGAGGAGTGCATCGTGGTAGATTGTCTGACCGGGAAAGTAGTGGAACGTGAATGTGAATTCCTTCCATCGCATTTTGTGGGCCTCGGGCATGATGTTGATGTTCGGGATAGGATTGGGCGTCAAGCAGGGCAGGCGATATTTCTCAGGGTGTCTGAGGATATCAACTGAGGGGCCGGTTGCATAAACGGGGCAGTTGAACTCAGCGAGACAGGCGGCGACATCGTTCGTGTGGTCGTCGTGATAGTGTGTGATAAACAGGCCTTTGAGGCCGGTTAGTTTGCCGGCCTCTCTTAGTTTGATAACTCTGTCGAGTTTCCGGCGGCTGCCACAATCGATTAGGAATCCTGAGCGGTCTTCGGAGATAATCAGACGTGAGTTGCCGATTGGTATAATCCACTCGGGTGGCTTGTCTTTAATTACTTCGGCCCAGGGCATCCAGTTGACCTCGGGATTGGCCCCGAGGACGCGCCGTGCGAGAACGTCATAGTTCTCATTGAAATACCATCGGCCTGCACTAATGGACAGGTAGTTTTCATAGACTCTCTGGAGTCGTTGTATCAAAAGATTGATCGCTTCGGTGGGGTTGCGTATAACCGGTCCGCGGACTGGGACGAGGATATCGGGTCTTTGGGCGGCGACTTTTTGCAGGCTGTTAATCAGCTCACCCATACGGCCCGCCCAGCCGTGGTAGCCGCCGATCTTTGCTTCCGCCACCGCGTCCTGGAGGGAGTACAGGTCGAATAGGTTTCCGTTGCCGTAGATTATGTCACCGACGAAGGCATATTTAAGGCCGTCGATCTCGATGTAGTATGAGAGAGCCTGGCGAGTAAAGCCGGGTGTATCGATGACCTTGATTGGTATTCCATTCCATGAGAAGTTTTGGCCGGCCTTGACGGTTCGGCCCATCTTCAAGGATTTAGTCAAAATCTTAGTTCCCTGTTGGGCGTAGTCGTGAAACCGGCTGGTTGTAAAGTCATTCCAGAACCGCTCGACATTGCTGAACTTTTCCATATCTGACTCGGGTACGACAGCCATTGCCCCGTTTTCTACGAGTTGTCGCCCGGCCCAGACGACATCACGCCGACTGTGGGTAAACAGGACCATTTCAGCCTTTTTGATTTTACCCCCCGGATCGCCATAGATGACTAAGTTGGCATTGTCTCTTTCTATGCTTACACCGTTGACCGGCCCGGGAATCAATGACACGTGTTCACTCAGTTGGATGACTTCGGCGCAATAGGATTGACTGACTAAAGACAAGATAAACAAAACACCAATGATTGTCGAAATTAGTTTTCGCATAGACTACTCCGCAGTTATCATAAGCTCCATTTAACAAGTTAAGCTGATATTTTTATATGACCCTGGCTTATCTACGATGTTGAGCCTTATCTCCGATAGAATATCAAGTCTGTCTTGAAAATTCAAGTTTTCTACTTGCTTATCAAAGGAATGCTTTTACAAATTAAAGAACAAGATACTCTTGAGAAAAGTAAGCAACTGTACTTTCATCTGGGATTTAGTATTATAATGACAAAAGTTTCAGAAGTTAAAAGAATTAAATTATATAGGATTATATAGCTTGGAACATTAGTATGCAATCTACTATCTCTTGCCTTATGTTTATCTGGGTATCCTTTGTCCTTGCTGGCTCAGGTTCCGGCAATCAAAAAAGGTTGTTTCGAGCAGGTATCTTGGAAACATCGACGGCAGAACAAGCCCTTACACAAAAACAAGCCCTTGGAAAGAAACTATTCTTAGATAAGAACCTGTCAACACCTACGGGGCAAGCTTGTGCCGATTGCCATTCCCCAGAAGTTGGTTTTGCTAATCCAAACGCCGACTATCCTGTCTCTCAAGGTGTCCACAAAGACCGTTTTGGAAATCGAAACGATCTTCCCGCGGCCTATGCCTCTTTTAGTCCAACATTCCATTACGACGCCGACGAAGGGCTGTACGTCGGGGGCCAGTTCTGGGACGGCCGGGCCGCAGACCTCGCGGAGCAGGCAAAAGGTCCTTTCCTTAATCCTTTGGAAATGGCAAATCCCGATGAAAAGACTGTAATCGAGAAGGTGCGTAAGTCGGAATACGCCGACCTTTTTCGGAAGGTTTTTGGGGTTGCTTCGTTCGATGACCCCAACAAAGCTTATGATAGGGTTTCTGAGGCCATCGCGGCTTATGAGAAATCCGGTGAGCTGAACCAGTTCGATTCGAAATACGATCTCTACCTCACAGGGAAAGTGGCATTGACTGAACAGGAACGAAGGGGGCTTGAGTTGTTCGAAGACGAGGAAAAAGGCAACTGCGCTGCATGTCATCCGAGCCGGCCGGGTGCCGACGGGACTCCGCCCTTGTTCACTGATTTCACGTATGACAACATCGGTGTACCGCCGAACCCTGAGAGCCCTTTCTACTACTTGCCAAAGAATCTCAATCCCGATGGCGTTTATTTTGTTGATTTGGGGCTTGGCGGTGTACTCAATAAGCCTTCAGAGAATGGTAAGTTCAAGGTCCCATCTCTTCGGAATGTGGCGAAGACAGCACCATATCTTCATAACGGTATTTTCAAAAATCTTCGCCAGGTTGTCGTTTTCTATAATACAAGGGATGTCGGACCATGGCCACCTCCAGAGGTTAGTATGAATGTCAATCATGATGAACTGGGAGATCTTGGTCTTACCGAGCAGGAAATTGATGATATTGTTGCGTTCATGCATACGCTTACCGACGGTTACGATCTGAGCGAAAAATGACGAATTAAGTCTGTTATTCTTATGCACAAAAAAGTGGGCGGATTCTATGAACCTTCTTCTCTTTTGACTCTACTGCTCCCATCATTCTTATATGGAATGTCAATTGTCAGGTCAAGGGGCTATTTGTTATCTCATTAGCCGAAACTTCTTGGACCGGTGCCACCAGCCAATCAGGCCTATTGCGCGTACGGAGCAAGTTACTTATGCGGCACGACCGGTCCTCGCCAAACGCTGCCGCCGAACGTTGTGACATACATCAGGGTATGGTCCGATGGGTCAAACACCACGCGCTGAATGTTCGAGAACGGCAGATCATTGAACGCTTCCCAGGTCCGGCCGTTGTTCTGCGTGAGCCACAGGCCTGCACCAGGCGCCCCCTCGGTGAAAGTCATGTAGATCCACCCGTCAAATTTCGGGTGAAAGTAACCGCCAAAGGTCTGACGTCCTTCGCGTCCAATACGCTGCCAAGTCCTGCCGCCATCCTCAGAGCGGTACAAGCCGCCGGACTTGTCCTGCCGATTCGAATCACATGTGCCCACAAGGATAATATTGCTGTCCTCGGGATGAACAGTAAAGTCCTTGGGGTACAAAAAAAGCCTGGAGGCATTGACCTTCTTCCATGTCTCCGCGCCATCCCGGGACCGGTACAACCCCACACCCTCACTCATGAGCGGTTTTCCATATGCCGGACGCTTGGCACATACCATTGCAAAGAGAGTGCCGTCCTTGTGCAGAATCACGCGATAGACTCGCATATTCTGTGGGTGGCCCAAGCCATTTTTCTTCAGTGTCCATGTCTTGCCGTCGTCAGTTGATTTGTACACGCCTTCCATGAACACCCCGGCGTACAGCGCACGCGCATTTTTAGGGCTCTTGGGGTCGAGCACGATGGAGGTCACCGGTTTGGGTGGGATGCCCTGAGCCTCGTGCTTCCATGAAACGCCGAAGTCATATGAAATGCACAGCCCGCCGGGACGGTTGTGGCCGTGACGTTCGGAGATGATGTTGTCGTTGGGGATGTCATGCACATCGGAGAATGCGCCCCACATCTTACCCGGTGTATCCGGGTCGAATGCGATCTCGTAGCAGGTATTCCGCCAGGGGACCCATGTGTGCTTGTCCCACCATATCCACGTTTTACCGCTGTCGGTGGACCGCGCCAGGCCGATATCCGTGTAGGCAATGTAATGTCGGTTCGCTTCGAATGGGTCAATGTAGTAATGCCACGTAGTGGTGACCACCAGGCCATTGCATACCCATGCGCAGCCGGGTCCGGGCTCCTGGCCGGGAGCAGGGTACGTATGGCCGTTGAACCATGTATTACCGCCGTCGTGCGTGAGATAACATTGACTCCTCACCAGAATCACCCGGTTGGGGTCGGTGTTGCATACGGCAACCCCGAAAGGTGCATCACCTCCCTTGAAGGACTGTCCTGTGGACGCGGTGACGTAGTTGGGAGCAACGTTGTATCGCTCGAAACGCGGGTCCATGAAGTACGTGTCGTGCCAGGTCTCGCCCCCGTCATCGCTGCGATACACCGTGTCATGGTGGGGGGGATGGAATCCGGTACTTGTGTTCATGGCGTACACGGTTAGCGGTTTCGTATCCGTGGTGAGAAGCTGTTTATATTGCGCGATAGAACCGTAGGCCCATTGATCGGCCTTTTTTGTATCCGTGTTTATTCCCCGGCCCATGGCCCACTGCCATGTCTGGCCGTGATCACGGGAACGGTAGATACCCCCTTTGAAGGTGCCGTTCTCATCTTTGCTGCATACGGTACAGTAAAGCATGGTGACGTTGTCTGCCGGATCAGAACCACCGGCGAATCCCTGTATCTCCTTCCACGGCAGGCCATCGGTCTTCTCCGCCCAGCTCTGCCCCCTGTCGTCAGAGCGCCAGATACCCTTATTCGTGGCAGCGAACATGACGCGGCCTTTGCTAATACGGTCAAAATGGAACGCTATCACCTGGCCATCGGGTCCATTGCACGCTGTCCATGTAGTACCTGCGTCACACGACAACCGGCATTGGCCGTTGCGCGTACCCACGAGCATGACGTTTGGGTCGGATGGATTTATCGCGATTTCACCATAGAGCGGCTCCTTGAGATTACCGATAGGCGCAAAGGTCCTTCCGCGGTCACGGCTGACCCTTAGGCGACCGCGTGATGAGGCGTATATGACGTCGGGATTTGATGGATGGAAGCCCGGCCGGCATCTTGTGTCAGCCCTGAGTTGAGCATGGTTGATCATACGCCAGTTTCGGCCGCCGTCCTCGGAAATGTAGGCCGCGCTCATGTCGCAGTTGAGCATCATTAGATTCCGGTCCGCCGGAGAGATCGCGGGTGAAAACATACCGCCTCCGCCGGACAGACCGATGGGTTCCCAGGGAACCTGCTTGGCGGCAGTCTCCGAAGGGGTAGCTTTCTGCCCGCCGTACGCCGACATAACCAGCAGCAACGACAGTCCAAAGCACCTGCCAAACAACCAAAACGCACGATAGTTCATGGTTTTACTCTTCTTATAATTGATTCTGGAACCTTCCAGGAATAATTTTAGTTTTACATCTGGGTATCGCAGCTAAAAACTTCGCGCCATAAGATTTGCTGACTATTCTGCTGTCCAAAATAACCACGATGCCAGTATCGATCTTGTTGCGAATCAGCCGTCCAAAACCCTGCTTGAACTTGATAATCGCCGAGGGCAGCTGATAGTCATAAAAAGGATTGCCCCCCATTTCTCTTATCTGTTCAAGTCGGCCTGCAAGCAACGGCCGGTCAGGAACTGCGAACGGCAACCGAACAATAATTACATTGGAAAGAGTCTCGCCCGGCACGTCAACTCCCTGCCAGAAACTGTCAGTACCAAACAGCACACTGGTGCCCTCAGCCTTAAAGCAATTCAAAAGGGTAGTCCTGTCAACATCTGCTCCTTGCTGGAGCAACCCAATATCATTTTCAGCCAGCCAGTCAGAAAGCCTGCCAGCTATTTCTCCGAGCATTGCGTAGCTGGTACAAAGCACAAATGCTCTGCCGGCAGTTTTGAGTATATATTTTTTCAACACCTCAGCAGCAGCTCCAGGAAAAGCCGATTCATTCGGATTCGGCAGGTCTTTCTCGATATAAATGGTAACCTGCTTCTCGTAATCGAAGGGCGAGCCGAGTTTAACCGCATCAAAATCATCTAAGCCGATTCGACTGACAAAAAAATCAAAGCCACCTTTTTCTCCCGCAGCGCCAGTGCTTAAAGTTGCACTTGTCAGTATCACAGATTCATATTTATCAAACAGACACCTTTTCACATCCGGCCCGACATTCACTGCTGCGCTTCTCAAGCGTACAGTTCCAGTTCCGCCACCATTCACCTCGACCCAGTAGACATAATCCGCCTCTTTCTGTACCAGGAAGTTCTCCAAATCCTGGACAAACGCAATACAACGGTCAATGTACCGCATAATCTCAAGTTTTTCGTCAACTTCTTCTGATTGCTTTGTAAGCTTAGTTAATTCCGACCCAAGGTCCTTCAAGTATCCTGAGATTGTATCGTTGATAAAATTCTTATGGCATCTGCCTTTGGTTTCTTCTTTTATGCCTTCGTACCAGTGACGAACGTGATTTAAGAAAATCCTAACCTCTTTCCTTGTTTTGTTAACCATATCAATTGCTTTTTCAGCATTCATATTGGCCAAAAGCCCCTTATGTGTACGTGGATTGTAAAGGCCGTCCAGCAGAAATCTGATTCTATGATTACTGATATTGATTCCGAAATGGTCTTCGGCGACATGTTCGATATTATGTGCCTCATCAATTACCACAAACCGGTAATCAGGCAGAATCGAGACTCCCTCTTCTCTGAGTACGAGGTCACTAAACAAAAGAGCATGGTTAGCAACAACAATATCAGCCTTCTCTAAACACCGTCTGGCGCGCCAATAAAAGCAGGCACGAAAATGAGGGCACTTGCGAATGCGACAATTGCCGTGTTCACTTTTGACTCTATCCCAGATTTGATTTCTTGGCAAAAATGGCATATCACTCAGCGAACCGTCTTCGGTTTCATTCGCCCAATTGCTTATCAGTTCGAGCTCAAAACCGAAATCATCGAAAAGGCTCCTTTGTCGTCGCATGGCAAATTCAAGCCTGCGTTTGCACAGGTAATTGCCTCTACCCTTTGCCAGAGCGGCTACGAACGTTTGAGGTATACAATCAGCTATAAAAGGTATGTCTTTATTGATTAACTGCTCCTGGAGCGTAATGGTATAGGTGCTAATCACTGCCTTACTGCCCGTTCGGCAAACTATCTCGATAATCGGAACAAGATATGCAAAGCTCTTGCCAACACCAGTGCCGGCCTCAACAGCCAAATGCCGACCGTCCATAAGTGCTCGCTGAATAGCACCGGCCATTTCAACTTGTTGAGGACGCACCTCAAATCCAGTCAGGGATCGCGAAATAAATCCCCCTGGGGCAAAAACTTCCTGTATATCTAAAGATGTATAAGGTCTTATCATTATTAGGTGGATAAAAAGGCCCGCCTACACAATTCACTACTGCTACGCCGGATGGCCCACACATTGATAAATATTATGATAATAAGTATTGAAGAACAAATCAAATTTCCCCTATTTGTGCCTGCTTTATACGTTATTTGTTGAAGCCTTGTCATAATTGCCTCCATCACAGATTTCATTATACCACATCTTTCCACCTTATATACCGGTCTGAATTTCCGGGTGTATTATATCCATGCTGATTGACAACGGGCCGGTATCGCAAGAAAATTAAGGGCAAGATTTACTAATTTGGTACTGACAAGTAACCCGGAGCTTTCTCTATGCAAGGTTTGGGTGAGGTGATATAGCGCCGAACACAGGAAATAATCATTGTACTGGCCAAATATATTTGATATTTTTATTGAGTCGACAGGTTTCGCAGCGAAGCTAACTATTTTAGATGGAAAATATGGAATTTAGTCCCCGCATAAACAATGACTTCTCAAAATAACTTTGAATACAAAACAACTGTAGCAGACGAACACTGGCGTAACGAAGAGCTGCAGTGGGCGCGGATTCTTTCCTCAGGCGATCCGGCCAGGGGTATGGTTTTGCTTTATATACAAAAGGCGTGCACTGCATTTCATGAGTTTGCGCCGGCCTGGAAAGAGGGTGCTATAAAACAAGAGCGCGTTGACTTCTTCCGCCAGCGGTTAGCAAACAGGGTCAGGCATGTATTGGTAACGATGGAGAACAATGGTCTTGATACAATTAACGGAGCCGCTGAGCTGGCCGAAATTCTACGCTCTATCGAATCAGCAAAAACCGCAGACCAGCTGGCTGAGCTGACTGAAAAAGTACATACCGTCAACCACTTACTCCTGGATTCGTTAGAAGAGAGATAGAGGAGGAAAGAATAGTGCTCTGTCACATGTGATTTGAGGGATTGTCATTGCGAGGCTGTAGAATGCAGCCATGGCAATCTCATACGTTAGAATTTAGGTTGCTTCGCTTCGCTCGCAATGACATCCATCAATTTAGTTATGACGAAGCAATAGGAACATTCAGAATAGAGGTAAGTTATGAAAAGTATTACGCGTCGGGATTTTGTAAAAAGTTCGATTGCTGGAGGTCTTGCAGTTACACTTCCGTTTTCGCGCGTACGAGGAGCGAATGACCGTATCAATGTGGGTGTAGTCGGTCTTGGCGGCCGGGGCACAGGGGCCCATATTCCATCCTTCGAGAACCAGGAAGGTGTGACCATTGTGGCTGTTAGCGACCCGGATCGAGAACGTATGGGTGGCGCAGCTAAGATGATCGAATCGAAGTACAACCACAAGGTCGAGCAATACGTTGACATGCGCAGGATGTTCGACCGCAAGGACATCGACATAATCGGTAACGCGACGCAGAATTACTGGCATGGGCTGAGCACAATCTGGGCATGTCAGACCGGCAAGCACGTCTATGTTGAGAAGCCGTTGTCGCATTACCTCTGGGAAGGCCGGCAGATGGTTAATGCGGCCAGAAAGTATAACCGCATCGTCCAGTGCGGCACCCAGCGCCGCTCGCAGAGTTCCATCGTTCAGGCAATCCAATGGATCCAGGAAGGAAACCTCGGTAAGCTCAAGTACATCACCGCTTTTGCCAACAAGCCGCGTTCTTCATGCGGCAGACGCGAGACTCCGCTCCCGATCCCTGATACCATCGACTACGACCTCTGGTGTGGTCCTGCCAGGAAAGTACCAATCTATCGTGACCGGCTCCAATATGACTGCAGCTTCGACTGGAACACCGGCGATGGCGAGTCATGCAACCAGGGCGTCCACGAGGTGGACGTGGCCAGGTGGTGTCTGGGCGAGAAGATGCTTCCCCGCCGGGTAATGAGCATCGGTGGCCGGTTCGTGTTCAACGACGCCTGCAATGTCCCCAACACGCAGATCATCTACTACGACTTTCCGACAGCCCCACTGCTTTATGAGGTGCACAATCTCAATAAGGCCAAGGGCTCTAACGAAATACCTACGTTTCGTAGCGAGAGGGTGGGCGTGATTGTCGATTGCGAAGGCGGCTCGGTGAGTCTCTATCGCGGCATCGCCTGGGACAACGAGGGCAAGCAGGTCAAGTCGTTCAGTGGCGGCGGCAATCATTTTGTCAATTTCGTCGAGGCGGTCCGCAGCGGCCGCCGGGAAGCTCTCAACGCCAAGGTACTCGAAGGCCACCTCTCCACCGCTGTTTGCCATACCGGCAACATTTCGTATCGTCTCGGCAAGAAAGTCTCAAAAGAAGAGATGCGCAGCCAGGTTCGGCACATCCCGGTCTTCAACGACATGTTTCACCGGCTGCTGGAGCACCTTGCGGCCCACGAAATCGATGTTGACGCCAAGACGGTGACGCTCGGGCCCTGGCTGGAGATCGACCGGCAAAACGAGTGTTTCAAGGACAATGAACAAGCCAACCGTTTGGTTCGTGGTTTTTACCGCGAGCCATATGTCATGCCGGATTTGTCGGGTTGAGCGCAGGCCGGAATGCGATGGTTAGACTGCTTTCGGGGCGTTCATCCGAACTCGCGGTGATTGGGTAATTTCGCTACTTGAAGGTCTATAGTTCATGAAGCATTTTAACGGCTTGTTTCACAACCATATCGGCTGCTTGAGGTGCGAAGGGACTGCTTCTGATTTCGTAGCCTCCTTCTATGTACAGATGCTCCGGTGGAAGATAGCTGGCTGCACCGTTGCAGTGCGAAATTACAAAAGTATGCTTATATGGTGAAGCAGCTTTAATTGCCATACCTATTTCCGTTAGCACTTCACAGCCGATACCTACAAAGGCGATATCACCTACCCGTGCGGCTGTTATATTCAGCTCAGTAGGGGGGTGACCCTTCTCAATTGTATCTTCGCTTCGTGGTTTACCGGGAAGCTCAAGCGTTATAAAAGCGGTTGCAATTTCGCCAACCCCGGAGACTTTTTCAATATTACGAAAAGTATGCACTACCTCCTCACCCAACAGTGTTCCTAATAGCACCGGCTCGGGAATCCAGCCCGGTTCAGTGTTGAATGCAGGAAGCACTCTAAACCACGGGTCGATATTGCCGGATGCACCTGCAAATGCTGCAGTAATTACATCGTCACCAAGAATCTTCTCAACAAACTGTTCAGCTAATCCGAGGACGTCACCACTGATGGTATAATTTTTACCTCCCAAGCAGGTGCCATGGGTCGCATAATCAAATAGTGCGGCAATTGTCCTGCCGTCAGGTTTTGTCATTTTCACCACTAAAACCTCTTTGTCGGTAGGCCCGTAGGGATTGCGTCCGAGTCTTATCGAGCTGTTTCCTGAGCTATCGAATGTCAACTCCCGTCGATTTGCACCGACTGGTGAATGTCCGATACCTGCACCGATATTTACCGGCCCCATATTGCTCAAGGCTTTGCGAATTACTTCTATCAGCTTAACTTTTAAGTGTTCTGTATATTCGAGATTATTCGGGTGACCTTTTTCCTTATCTATAGTCAAGCTTGGCCCGGCGTGTGTGTGTATAGCGCTGAGAAAAAGTTCAGATGGCTCAAGCCGAAACTCATCTACAATGGCTTTCCGCATGTACTCAGCCGTTCCACCATAAAAGCCTATCAAATCGCTTGACACCAGCACGAGCCGTTTATCGTTATTTTCAAATACGACAATTCGGGCAGATAAAGGATCGTGAACGTCCTTAGATAAGCCCTTACGGCTGCCATAGCCGGCCATATTAACAGGTTTTTTCGGTGTTATATCAACCTTTGCGGTACCGGCCTGCAGAACACTTTTACTCTCATTAGATTGGACGGTTGAAGATACAGGAAAAAGACCAATAGCAAGAACTGTGACGATTACGATAATTCGCTTGAGTGAAAAGACAGATAGTTTTCTCATGGCAAACATCCTTAATATAATCCATTTTTCACAATAAAATATATTTGATAATCTAAGACCTTCCTAATAAGGACATTATACTTCTTAGATATATGTATGCAACCGATTTTACGTTCATTTTGGCCTTTGAAGAAATTGGGTTTGAATTGGGTTTGTTTTTTGGGCTGCGAAAACATCGTTTTTTCTGTAATCCTTTGTTATAAGTGAGTTTACGTTCATTTTGGCCATTTCGGAAATTGGGTTTGTTTATTCGGACTGAAAATTCATCTTTTTTTCTGTAATCCTCTATAACATATAAATTTACGTTCATTTTGACTTTTCGGAGATTGGGTTTGATTGGGTTTGAATTGGGTTTGTTTTGACAAAGTGTCCAATTGGCAATATTTCCATAAGCCATTGTTAAAATAGAACTTACGTTCATTTGCAATCCGCCTACGGCGGACAAGATTGGGTTTGTTTTGCATAAAAAGGGTTGATTTGTAGAGCGTTCTCGACAGATGTAGAGGGGAAATTGACAGATGACAGAAGACAGATGGCAGAATACAGACGAATGATGATAAGTTTTTGTTGCATAAGGAGTTATCTGTTAGCATGAAATCCGAAATCCGAAATCATAAATTCGAAACAAATTCAAAATACAAATGTTCGAATGCTCCAATCGAGGTTTTTGGCGTGTATCTGCTGATACGAAAACGTGCGGTTCTCCGCTATATATCTGCCGCCTGCTGGCTAACAAGTGGGTATTATACCATAAAACAGGTTAAATTTCAAGACAATTCGTTAAAAAATGTCAGAGACACGGCACTTCCACCGTCGCTGAAGCTATGGTGGACAAGCGATGCTGGCTGCTCGTTAGTGAGGAGTGAGCTAAAGTGAACTAAAGTGCCTAAAGTGAGATAAAGTTGGATGCTGGATATTAGATTCTCGATACTCGAAATCTGTTTGCTGTGTCCTGTATTCTCCATCGGTCCCGTAAGCCGTAGGATTTTTATTATCCGCAAATATGTTCGGAAATCGGTAAACGTCCCCAATATTTTCATTGTAGTGGAGTTTCAGCTAAGTGGAAATGGACGGGTTGTGCTTAATAGGGACTTATGGGTAGAAAATCGGGATTCGATTATTTTACCGCGTTCATTAGCTGTTTAAGGAAACGTCCTGTCGGCGCTATTTTTCTCAGTTTTTCAACCGATACTCGTAAAGAATGTCTCCCACTTCGCGGGCGGCCTGGACGATTTCGTCGTAAGGGGTGTCGCAGATGTTGACGAATCCGGTCTGGTTGTTCTCGCCATCCCCCCGGCCGGTGGCGGCCTCGTCATAGTACTGGAACCAGTGGGCTCCGACGAAGAAGGAATTGCGCAGGGCGCCCTGGACGTAGCTTTTGTATTTCTCCGCGCGGTCTTGTTGGTTTTCCGATGCCACGATGCCGGAGCTGAACATGCCGCGGTCGAGGGCGCCGAACTGGAACTCGCCGATGATGACGGGCATGTCGACTCCCGAAGGGGGACGGAACTCCGAAACGTCGTAACAGTAAGGATTGTAACTGAGGATATCGCAGTACTTCGCCGCGGCCCGCACCGCGCGGTCGTTGCAGCTTTGGAAACGGCAGCCGAGGTAAAGGTGGTTCGGCGAGGCGCGTTTGATCTCGCCGCGGCAGACGCGGAAGTACTCTTCGGCGATGCGGGTGTAAAAATCCCGAAGGTCGGGGCCCGCCTTTTTCTTGTCGGGCGTTTCGGTGGTCCGGAGCAAATCGTTCCAGGATGCATGGTCCGTCCCCCAGGCGTCGTTCAGGTCTTGTATTTCCTTGTACTTGGTTTTCAAGTCTTCGAGGAAAGCGATTTTAGCCGGTTGGTCGGGAGGCGAGGCGAGGGAGGCGAGGGCCAGCGAGATCTCGTCGCCCCACCCCAGTTCGTTGTCGATGAAAATCCCGAGACACCAGGGGTCGCTCGCGATCCCGCCGAGTTCTTCGTTGTGGACGTAGGTCCCGAGACGGGAGGACCAGCTACTTAATCCGGCGCGCTCCCGCTCGAGCCGCTCTCGCAAGTCCGTTCGAAAATCGGGCGAGAAAGGATCGGGGAACTTGCCCCAGAAACCCTTGCTGCCCTCGATTTTACTGCTGCTAAGGTCGATGGTGGCGACGTAGGGAGTTTTGCGAAGCGCTTTGATGCGTCCGTCGCTCCAGTCGCCCATGGTGTTCTGGCCCCAGCTGCGAAGGCGGCGATGGGCCAGTTCCATGCAAAGGACCTCGTAGCCCTTACCGTATTTGCGCAGGAGATTGGACTCGATGAAAGCGAAGATTTCATACGTTCCCTTGCCCTTGTAATAACCCACGGGCGCCCAGGAACTCTTCCCGTAAAAACGTCCAAAGGTAGAATCGCGCTCGGGGAGATCCTTGAAATAATGCTCGCGGTCGGTCAGGGGGGTCCCGATGGCATCCGGATCGAAGCGGACGCAGTCGATTCCCAGTGACCAGAAGAGCCGCCCCTCGGGGTCGACGAGCCACCATTTGCCCTTGTGTTTCTCGGCGCGGAAGAATCCGGTCGCCTCGAGCTGCGGGCCGTTCTTCCACCCGCCGTAGCGGTTCCATCCCCTGGGGCCGGGGTGGTTTTCGAGGTCCTTTTTCTCGGTCTTCGCGCGTTTTTTCAGGTCTTTTTCGTCTCGGGTTTTCCCCGGCCAGTCCGCGTGGATGAACTGCCCAAAATTGTCGATGAAGGGAAAGAAGGTCTCGGCGTCCATGGTCTTCAGCTCGCCTTCGGCGCGGATGTTGTCGACCTCGATGGCCATGTCGGTCTCGAGGTCGGTCCTGGAACTGTCGGCGAGCACAAGAAGCTGGGTGACGCCGGCGGGATCGATCTTGTCCGAGACGCCGGGTTTTCCACTTCTCATCCCGACGAGTTTCACTGGTTTGGTGAACCGCCAGGGAGTAACGCAGAGAAAGACCTTCAAGGTTCTGGATTCTTCAGGCTTGAGATAGATCCATTCGGTGATGCTATTCTCGCGGCCGTTCGCTCCGGGGTTGGCGAGGCGGCAGGCGACTTCGACGGCCTTATTCCCGATGTTTTTCACGTCGAGGGCAACGGCGCGGCGGTTCGTGAGGTCCCACTTTCCCTTCGGCGCCTTCAGGGTGATGCCCGGCCTTCGCTCGGGATGGCGCATGGTGATCCGAAGAAGGGTGTTTCCTTCCCGCTGGACGAGTTCGGCCTTCGCGTCTTGGGTTATGGCGGTTTTGACGTCGAAGGGAGGTTCAAAATCGAAGAGGGTTTCCCCTCCGCCGTGAGCGGCGGTCGAGATGAGAACCAGGTTCAGAAAAATCCATATATGGAGGAGTGATAATGAAATCCGACGCGTTCCTTTTTTCATGAGTTATCCTTTCCACGATTTTTTTAGTTTTTTTTTGTCGGCTTCGAGCCGACACCTCGTCAGACACGGACATCAGAGCGTTGGCAGTTCGAAGCCTTTGCGGTACTGTTTTGTCAGATATGTGTTTGCTTCTGCGTCCCCGATGAATCGTTCCAGGTTGGCATCGAATGTCAGTCGTCGGCCAACTCGCATTGCGATGTTAGCCATATGGCATAGCGCGGCAGAGTAATGCCCGACCTCTACACCGGCATTTAGGTCGGTCACTTTTCGAGAAGCGCACTGCTTAATGAAATTCGCAATGTGAGATTCACCTCCACGAGGGCCGCCCGGGCCAGCTTTTCCATCCTTGAACGTCACCTGCCAACCTTTCCTGCCAATAGACATCGTCCCATTATCGCCGTAGAAAATATTACCGTTGTCGTGGCCCTCGTGCGGATACGGGGTCCACAGCCGCATCTCAAACATCAAGTACACATCGTCGTATTCAAACGTGGCGACCTGCGTATCCGGCGTCTCGTGGTCATCATCGTAGAATAATTGCCCACCGCTGCATGATACGGCTTTCGGCATCTCGACACCCAATCCCCATCGTGCGATGTCGATCTGGTGAATGCCGTCATTGCCCGTGTCGCCTGTCCCGTAGTCCCAGAACCAGTGCCAATTGTAATGAAATCGGTTGGGATTGAATGGTCGTTTTGGCGCCGGTCCGAGCCAAAGGTCATAATTGACATGGGGCGGCGCCTCGGTATCCGGCTTACGGCCAATCGGCCCACGCAACTGGCAGTTGATTGCCTTGGCCATCCGGATTTTACCAAGCTTGCCCGACCGCAGGTACTCAATCGCTTCCATTATCCCTTCTAAACTACGCGACTGTGTACCGTGCTGGACAATTCGCCTATACTTGCGCGCCAGGTTAATCAGCAGACGCCCCTCAGAAATCGTATGGCTGAGTGGTTTCTCCACGTAAACATCCTTTCCAGCGACAATGGAATGTGCCGCCAGAGGGACATGCCAGTGGTCCGGCGTAGCAATCGAAATCACATCTATCGACTTATCTTCGAGCATCTTTCGACAGTCGATATAGGCCTCGACCCTTTCGTTACGGTCCTTGAACTTCTTGATCTCACGGGCCAGAATGTTCCCATCCACATCGCACAGTGCCGCAACTCGAACTCCCGAAATACTACTGAAATTGCCAATATGGCTGCTTCCTTGGCCACGAATACCCACAACACCAACGCGAATTTCGTCGTTAGCTCCGCGGACTCGCGAAAACGGCAGCGCCATCACAACACCTGCGGTCATCGAGCTCTTCACAAAATCCCGACGTGTAATACTGTTCATAATTCATCTCCCTTCATAATATTCATAATACAACCTTTCTTTCTTCGCCTCTTTTGCACCAGAGCCACATACTCAATACCACTTTTGTCCCTGTCAATTTCTCCCTAACAAGATTGCGGCATGCATCTACTATTTTGTAGTATTCTATCAAATTGGTTCCGTTCATCCAGCAGCTTTTTTGGAAGAATCACAGTTGGCCGGCCCTTAGGACTTGTAAATAAATTATCTTCCATTTTTGGCTGGCTGCGGCTTCGGCTGGCGGTGTCAGCAAAACTCGGACTACCAACCAGTAGGCCTGCGTTTTGCTTCCTTGCCAGCCTTGTCCTCGCTCAGCCAAAAACGAAACCTAATTTCTTTACCAGTCCTTAGATTACTGCGCACAAAGTCCAGGTAACAGCCCAAATCCCCCTATTTACACAGATGACCGTCGCTTTGGCTGCTAACATCTGATTAGTATGCTTGTAGTGTTCACCAAAATTCATATAATACCAGAGCGCAATATGTTTTCGTACATAACTGTGCATTAGTTTCTATGAAGAAAGGCAGTAACTATGATTACCTCATTTTTTCGTCGCTCAAAATTATGGACGACTGAAGAAGAGCTTTGGCTTGCAACCTTGCAGCGAAAAGTCTCTCCTGAAATCAAGGCAGTAAAAATAGAAAGAAGATTTCTCGTTGATTCCAGCCGGGCTTTGAGAAGCGATGAGCTGGATAAACTCAAATGGCTCCTAAAGGAAACTTTTGAGCCTGAGATGTTCAGGGAGCAGCCTAATCTTGAGAAGAATGCTATTGAGATTGGCCCCAGGCTCGCTATAGTCACCCCGAAAAGTACAAATGCTGTCTCAATTTGCTCTGCATGCGGGCTGGATTCTATAAAAAGAATTGAGCAGACCCTGTGTTTTTGTATATGTTTGGAAGACCAATCTGCCCTTACCTTTGAGCAGCGGAAGAAGATATACACATCTGTTCATGACAGGATGACAGAGCAGCCTTACCTCGAACCACCAATTAGCTTCGAGCAGGATACCAAACCGGAGCCGGTCCAGCTTATTCCTTTGCTCGAAAGAGGCACTGATGTGCTCAAGGATGCAAATGAAAACTTAGGTCTGGCCTTAGATAAACAGATGATGCAATACATACTCGAGTACTATCAGAAAATAGGCCGCAATCCAACTGACGTTGAACTGTTTATGTTCGGCCAGCTCAACTCTGAGCACTGTCGGCATCATCTATTCAACGGCTCATTTATAATCGATGATAGGCGAATGGATCACAGCTTATTTGATATGATAAGGTCAACAACCAAAGCCAGTCAGGGCAATGTTATTGTTGCCTATGAGGATAACGCTGCAGTGACATCAAGTAAGCCCCTGAATATCTTCCTTCCATCAAATCCTATAGAACCATCTGCTTTCACTACGAGAATCGTAAAGATATGTGACGCTTTTAAGGTTGAGACTCATAACCACCCCACAACTATCAGTGCTGACCCCGGTGCGGGCACTGGTTTGGGCGGGAACATACGTGACATACAGGGTGTTGGTTGCGGAGGGACTGTCTTGGGAGCTCTTGCCATCTATAATGTTGCCAACCTTTTTATCAGTGGTTATGAGCTACCCTGGGAAAAAGAGTACGCACCTCACCCCTCACGCTTCCAGACGCCCCTGGAGATCATAATAGAGGCTTCAAATGGGGCAAGTGACTACGGCAACAAGTTCGGTGTCCCTCTGACCACGGGGTCCTGCACATCGTTCGAGCTGATGTGCGGCCGTGAGCACTACGGATGGAGAAAGACCTGTATGGTAGCTGGAAACTGGGGTCTGATTAATGAAGCTCATGCCCATAAAAAGGAGCTTCAGAAAGGGTACTTAGTAGTGCAGATCGGCGGTGACAGATACCCAATTGGCCTTGGCGGCGGTTCCGGTTCAAGCAAGGATGCCGGTGGTCAGGAAGCGGACCTGGACTTTGATTCGGTTCAGCGTGCAAATCCTGAAATGGAAAACCGTAACGAGTCTGTAATACGGGCCTGTGCTGAGCTTGGTGATAAGTCCCCCATTATCAGCATCACGGACCTTGGAGCAGGCGGCGAATGTGTTGCACTGCCGGAAATTGTTCACCCCCACGGGGCCAGGTATGAGCTGCGAAATATCCCTTGTGGTGACAAAACCATGAGCGTCCTTGTTTTTTGGTGTAATGAATCCCAGGAAAGCATGATAATGATTGTTAAAAGGGAAGGGCTGCCAATCCTCGAACGGACCTGCAAAAGGAACCGATGTCCGATGTATGTGGTAGGTGAAGTCACGGGGGACGGGAAATTAGTGCTTACCGATAAAGATGCACCTAAGGATGCTCCAAGAGAACAGCGGGTTCCTATTGACCTGGATATGGAATTTCTCCTGGCGAACCTGCCTGAGATGACAATAGAATGTCAGAGCATACCTCGTCGGCTCAGTCCGGTGAAATTGCCTGAAGCTTTAGAAGTTCTGAATGCACTTGAAAGGGTGCTTCGCCTGCTCAAAGTCGGCTCCAAACATTTCCTGACCCGTAAGGTAGATCGCTCCGTAGGTGGCCTGAGTGTGCAACAACAAACAGTAGGGCCGTTACAGCTTACCCTGGCGGACTGTGCTGTAACCGCCAGAAGCTTCTTTGGAATCACAGGAATTGCAGCGGCCATCGGTGAACAGCCTATTAAAGGCCTTGTCAATACAGAGGCCGGTGGAAGGATGAGTCTGGGAGAATCCTTGACCAATCTTGTATGGGCCCTTATTGAAGATTTTACGTCGGTCAATTTCTCAGCTACCTGGCAGTGGCCATGCAAACAACCAGGTGAAGATGCACGTCTTCATCAAACCGTTGAGGCAGCAACTGACCTATGTAAAGACCTTGGGCTCAGGATACCGGTTGGCAAGGATTCTGTTTCAATGACAGCCTGGACTGCGGTGAAAGGTAGAAAACGCCCGATAAAATCACCCGGCACGGTTCAGATGATAAGCTTTGCGCCGTGTCCCGATATCACCAAGGTTATCACACCTGATATCAAGATGCCCGGCAAAAGCGTCCTTATTATGCTTGACCTTTCCGGCGGCAAAAGGAGACTTGGCGGTTCTGCTCTCGCCCAGGTTTATGAGCAAATTGGCGACGAAGCCCCGGATGTGGAGAATCCCCATCTTCTTCGGAAAGGTTTTGAAGCCGTCCAGGAATTGATTAGAGAAGGTCTGGTATTGTCCGGCCATGATGTTTCAGAGGGTGGTTTGATTACCTGTCTGTTGGAGATGGCATTCGCCGGCAACTGCGGCCTGGATATCAACCTTAATAATGCCAATATTTTCGGACGACACAATGTTTTTGCATCACTCTTCGCCGAGGAGCTTGGTCTGGTATTTGAGACACTCCCTGCGAATTTGAAACATGTGGACAAGATACTCAATGCTTACGGCTTTAATTATGACAAGAACACTGCTTTATTGGGCAAAACAACGAAATCCGCCCACGGCGGAAAGATTAGCATCAAATACATGGAGCAAACAGTCCTTGATGCCGACATGAGGGAACTCCGAGGTATGTGGCAGCAAACATCGTATGAGTTAGATAAGCTTCAGGCCAATCCCGCCTGCGTGGAGGCTGAACGGAAAGCGAGCTTTGCTCGTAAAGGACCGCATTATGAGCTTGTTTTCAATCCGGCCCCGACACCGAGCGAAAAAATGGAAGCTAAGAACAAACCTAAAGTGGCGATTCTGCGTGAGGTCGGCACCAACGGTGCCCGAGAGATGGCGGGGGCGTTTTTTGCTGCTGGTTTTGAACCATGGGATGTTACGATGGCTGATATTGCTAATGGAAGAGTAAGCCTTAAAGATTTTCGCGGCGTTGCCTTTTCAGGTGGATTCAGCTTTGCCGATGTCCTGGACGCTGGTAAGGGATGGGCTGGTGTTATTATGTTCAATGATAGGATACGCGATGAATTTAAAGATTTCATTGAACGACTCGACACTTTCTCCCTCGGTGTTTGCAATGGATGTCAGGTTATGGCGTTGCTTGGATGGATTCCCTGGCAGGGGATAGATATTAGGCAGCAGCCGCGTTTTGTAAGGAACGAATCAGGTATATTCGAGTCAAGATTCGTCACCGTAAAAATATGCCCGAGTCCATCTATCTTCCTTAGAGAAATGGAAGGTTCTATGCTCGGAGTATGGGTGGCCCATGCAGAAGGCAGGTGCTTGTGGCCCGACCAAAAGATATTTAGTCTGGCCATGAGTTCGTCTCAAGAGCTGGCGCCCATACGCTTCGTTGACGATGATGGTAAAGAGACAGAACAATATCCATTCAACCCTAATGGTTCAAATTTGGGTATAACCGGGATATGTTCACGTGATGGAAGGCACCTGGCTCTTATGCCCCATCCTGAGAGGCTGTTTCAAATTTGGCAGTGGCCGTTCTGGCCTTCTCATTGGTCCGGCCTCAAGGCCTCACCGTGGTTGAAACTATTCCAGAATTCAAGACAATGGTGTGAAAAAAACCCAGCGTGAATCCCGCCCCTGCAGCAGGGGTGAGGATGATTGCCTTAGCAAACATATACGAAGGATGAGTCGGAAATTCACTCACCTTCCTCTAAAAGGTAGCAGGGGCACTTTTTCATAATCTTCACTTCTTTTGCTTTTTTATTGACCTCGTGAACGAAAAGGTCTATAATATCAATGAATTGTTTTTTTCATCATAAGCCTCTGCTTTTTGGCGTGTTTCGTACTATAAGCAGGGGCTTTTTTCATAATCTTCACTTTTTTTTGACTTTTTCTTTGATTTAATGGCTTTTAGGTTTATAATCATATTAGTAGTGAGGAGTTCTGAAACACCAAAGGAGGTGCCATAATAACACGGCCAATAATTATTGTGGAGACAAAGCGGCGTATATGGGAAATCCCGGATGATATCTGTTAAATGGATAGGAGGCGTGTAATGTACGTGCCTGATTCCCAAACCACCTCATGGCCGAGCCCGGTGGCTCGTCCCCCATGACCAAAGTGTATCACCGAGGTTATAACGAGACTTTGCCCATGGATCAAGAAGATCGGAGGTCTGGAGGTTACTGGAAAACCGGCAATGACCTGGGGTGCTATCAAGACTCCATAAGTTTAGGTTTTTTCTTGTGTTTTTATTTAGATGTGTAATCACCTTGCTAATTCGGTATTGCGATGAATACGTTAGTATTGTTTTATAAAAAGCATGGACATCAACTCTGTTTCTTTCGATGATTCATTGCTACACAAAAACTCTTATTAGGAGGAATAAAATGTTAGCTAAGAAATGCCTTTTCATGGGAATTTTCACTTTGCTCATCTTGAGTTTGGCGATTGCGGACCCACCTGCAGTACACCCACTCACTGGAGAACCACTGGTGATAGACGTTCTCAGGGGTACTCCTGATGCAATTGACGGAGATCTGAGCGACTGGAATCTTGGAGCTATGACCCCAGCAGTTCTTGATACGGAAGAGCAATTGTTTTCTGGACAGACTACCTGGGACAACCCTGAGGACAGTAGCGGAGAGTTCTATCTGCTATGGGATGACGAGAACATCTACATAGCAGTGGTGATGAAAGACGAGACGTTATCCATGAATAAAACCGGCGGCGATATCTGGAATGCGGACGCTATAGAAGTATTTTTCTCTACGACAGACGCAGCTACAGTACATACATCTACTACTCATTACCAGTACGGCTTTAATGCCAACGACCAGAGATGGAACTGGTGCAACATGGATACTGGTGGTGGGGTCGAGCCTGATTACCTACAGATAGCCTCCTCCGTAACTGCCGATGGATACATCCTTGAAGCCTCTATCGAATACGGACAGATGCTTTCATTAGACTTTTCAGTAGGTAACACCATCGGATTCCACCCTGTATTCGACGACACCGACAATGGTGATAGAGAACTTCAGATGACCTGGACAGGCCGTGAAGCTCATGACCAGAGTCTTGGATTTGGGCATATATTTCTCTCCGACGCTGCAGTCGCACCGGGATTCAGCAGTGGTCCGAGTCCTGCTAACGGTACCATGATCGAAGACACATGGGTGAACCTTGGCTGGCGGGCCGGAGAATTTGCAGTTTCGCACGATGTGTACGTCGGCGATAATTTTGACGACGTGGACGCCGGTGCCGAAGGCACGTTTGTTGGTAACCAGGCCGCCACATTCATTGTTGTCGGCTTCCCGGGATTTCCTTATCCGGAAGGCCTTGTCCCGGGAACAACGTATTACTGGCGAATCGATGAAGTCAACGAAGCCGAGCCGAACAGCCCGTGGAAAGGTGATGTCTGGAGCTTCTCGATTCCTCCGAAGACGACTTACAATCCCGAACCACCCGACGGAGCCGAATTTGTGGCCACCGACGCGACCTTTTCCTGGACGCCAGGTTACGGCGCCAAATTACACACCGTTTATATGGGTACCAGTTTCGACGGTATAAATGATGCCGTCGGAGGCGCCCCGCAGGGCCTGGCAACCTACAAACCCGCATCCCTTGAACTGGAGAAGGTTTACTACTGGCGGGTCGATGAGTTTGACGCTATCGAGACGCACAAAGGGGATGTCTGGAGCTTTACGACTCCCGGCGCTGTGGGCAATCCGCAGCCTTCCAATGGTGCTGCGGATGTGCAGATGACGGCGACTCTTAGCTGGACGCCGGCGGACAATGCCGCTTCGCACGAACTGTACTTTGGCACAGACAGAGTCACCGTGAACAATGCCACCACAGCTTCACCTGAGTACGTAGGCCCCAGGGCCCTTGGTTCTGAGAGCCACGATCCCGGCAAACTCGCCTTGAAGGCCGTCTACTACTGGCGAGTGGATGAGGTCTATCCGACTGAGACAATCAAGGGTCTTGTCTGGAGTTTCACGACGGCCGATTTTCTCCTTGTGGACGATTTCGAGTCCTACAATGACATCGACCCGCCGGACCCGGCAAGCAACAGGATATTCGAGGCGTGGATTGACGGCTATGGAACCACGGACAATGGCGCTCTCGTCGGCAATGAAATGCCTCCCTACGCCGAGCAACGTATTGTTCACAGCGGCATCCAGTCGATGCCGTATTTCTACGACAACAACCTGAAAACCTCCGAGGCTACGCTGACGCTGGTCTCTCGGCGTGACTGGACCGAGGAAGGCGTTACGAAGCTGTCATTGTGGTTCAGCGGCGCGTCTGGTAATGCCGCCGATCGGATGTTTGTTACTCTTGGCAATGTTGTAGTCTATCACGATGATCCCGCTGTGACGCAGACAACCGGATGGAACGAGTGGGTGATCGATCTGCAGGCGTTTACCGGCGTGGACCTTACCAACGTCAATTCCATTACCATTGGTTTCGGCACAAAGAACAGCCCGGCTGCGGGTGGCGCAGGGACGATGTACTTCGACGACATTCGGCTGGTTAGGTAAGTTCTTTGGAAGCTAATTGAAGCAGCAATTAACTGCGCTGCTGAGAAGATAGATTTGCACCAGTTCGGGGTCTATGCTGATTCACTCGGTATAGGCCCCGGTTGTTTTGCTATAATCAGAAATGCCACTTAAACTTGTATGCCAAGTCCCATTCGGCCTCGGGGCAATCGGCAACTTACCAGTTTAGTGTTTTCTACAATCCATTCCGTAAAGAATCTTTCATTTTAAGGTCAGTGAAAATTGATAAAGTGGCCCTCAGCTCACACACTGGGTGAACAAGGTTGTAGCCATTGCCACAATCCCCATGGTTCACCATACCCATCACTATTAAAGAATATACATAACCGCTGACAAGAATGAGCGGAGCAAATGATGGTGAGTGGGAAAGGCTGAAATTTATGTCAAGAATTTTGGATATTTTTCTTGATTTTTGGCCTTAAGAAGTGTACAATTTTTTTGATTTGCAACTCCGCGAATTAATAAATTGAGAGTATCATTATGAAAAAGCGAAAAGCATTTACATTAATAGAACTTTTGGTGGTAATTGCCATCATTGCGTTGTTGATGGCAATACTAATGCCAGCACTGCAACGCGTAAGGAAACAGGCAAAAACAGTTATCTGCCTGTCAAACCTCAAGCAATGGGGCACTATCTTTGCCATGTATACCGACGACAACAATGGCTTCTTTCCCAGGCGCACAAGCGGCACAGGGCGTTGGATAAATGTCCTCTACGACTACTATTATCGGGATGACAATATACGCTGCTGCCCAACGGCGATGAAAATTAAGAACCCGATTTACCCGCCAGGCGGCAGCGGCACACTTGGAGTTGGTGGCGACGCGTTTACGTCCTGGGGAAAGGTGGGTGTGACCGGCTCGCGGCCAGCCGGTGAGTACGAGCCGGCCGGTACGTGGGGTAGCTATGGAATCAACCACTGGGTCTATGTGGCCGCCCAAGACCCACTTTACGAACAAGCCGCCAAATACTACTGGGGAACGGTCAATGTGAGGGGCAGCGGTAACATTCCGTTGTTCCTGGACTGCTGGTTCTGGTGTGCCGGGCCGGAGAATGACGATTCGCCCCCCAGCTATGACGGCGAACGGTTCGATCCTCACACGAATGGCATGAACCGGTTCTGCATCAACCGACATCAACAGGGCATAAACGGCATCTTTTTGGACTATTCGGCCAGGAAGGTTTGGTTGAAGGAATTGTGGCATGTCAAATGGGGCAGGAATTTTAATGTAAATGCCCCCTCACCCAACTGGGAAACCGAAGCGCCTTGGATGGCACAATTCAAGGAGCATTGAAAATTACGCCTATCCCAAGGCAAAGATAGAAGTCCTGATTCGGCCGAATCCGTGTGACGGTATTGTGAAAAACCAAAATAATGGCAAAATATGCAAGGACTATTAGTGTAAACAAACAAAGAGGTTTTACGTTAATAGAACTTTTGGTAGTGATTGCTATCATTGCGTTGTTGATGGCAATATTAATGCCGGCACTGCAGCGTGTAAAGAGGCAGGCAAAAACAGTTATTTGCCTGTCGAACCTCAAGCAGTGGGGCACTATCTTTGCTATGTATACCGACGACAACAACGGCTTCTTTCCCAGACGCACGCAGTCGGGCGGTCGTTGGATAAATGTCCTGTACGACTACTACTATCGAGAAGAGAAGATACGGGTCTGCCCGATGGCGACAAAAATTAAAGTCCCGACTTACCCGCCCGGGGCCAGTAGCACCCTTGAAGCAGGTGGCGACACATTTACGTCCTGGGGCAAGGTCGGTATGACGCCAAACGAAGAGTGGGGGCCAGTCGGTACATACGGCAGCTATGGAATCAACCACTGGATCTATGTGGCCGGGCAAGACCCGCTTTATGGACAGGCCGCTAAATATTACTGGGGGACAGTCAATGTGAAGGGCGGCGCTAAGATACCGCTGTTCCTGGACTGCTGGTTCTTTTGCGGTGGACCGGAGAATGACGATACACCCCCCAGCTATGACGGCGAACGGCTCTCGCCTCATGTAGAATCCATGAACCGCTTTTGCATTAACAGGCACCAGCAGGGAATAAATGGTATCTTTTTGGACTATTCGGCAAGGAAGGTTTGGCTGAAGGAATTGTGGCACGTCAAATGGGCCAGGAACTTTGATATAAATGCCCCCTCACCCCACTGGGAAACCGAAGCGCCTTGGATGGCACAATTCAAGGAGCATTGAAAGGAATAGCTCTGGTACTATTTTTCAATGCTGTCAATGCCCCATTTGAAACTATCGTTCACCTAACTTGACAACTTGGCTCGGCGAAGCTGCGCCGGAGCAGGCCGGTCGTTTCATATCGGGGTGATTGCTGCTCTTGCTAAAATTTGCTCGTGAAATTACCGATTAAAAATGGCCGTGCACTTTTCTTCGAATCGATATTGCTGAGTTTGCTGTCACAGCCAACTCGAGCCGGGTTAATCCACAGCACAACAAACTGACGCTTATGGCTGCTCCGTTCCCGGCCTGACCAGGTTCACGCCGTTCATTTGCATGGGACCCGACTGTCAACATCGCTTATGGCAGTAGTGACTCAACTCAATTAATCCTCTGAAAAGAATTCAGCCTCGCTATAGCGGATTGCGAGTACAGGGTACCGCTAACACCCCGCTTAGCACGGCCATTTTTACTCCAACCTCTGCAACCAATTATCTGCCGCCATCGCAAAATCAAGCGGATTCATCATTATATTAATCGATTTGGCTTGATTAAGCAATTTTTTTTATGGTTTTTTACCTTGCTACCACCTAAGAAACCGCCTCTATAAAGCTGAAGAGCCGTTTTGAAGAAAGAGAGTTAAGCATCTTCGCAAGGTTTGGGTAGGAGGCAATAGTGAGAAGGAGAGGCCTATTCCTCAAGTTTAGACCTTTGGTTCCCGTTGCCTTCCTCTACGTCAACGGGGTACTGGTGCAGATAAAGCGTAAAGGCCAATTATGTTTGGAATGTCTGTATGGGATTATCATCTAAAGCAGTTTGCGGCATAAAGTATCGGCTCAAATGTTGCCATTTTTTCTATGGGAACAGTTCCCCATGTCGTATTTAAATGTCCGAGCATTCTACTGTTGTTCAAACTTCGGGAATAATCAACCAGAGCCTTTGTAGCTTCTAATTTGCGCCAGCCAGCCGGCCACACCCGAAAGCCCTTTTCCAGAAACATAGGTATCGATTCGTAGGTATCACGAGACTCGTAGTGCCAGTCGCAGATTATTATATCCTTGGGAATCAGGTCAATAGCTCCAGCGGTGCCATCGGCACTCGCTTCCCACTTACCGTAATCTATTTTGCCGGCATCGATCAAACGGTCGCCCCACATGAGCATTTCAAGCTTATGTTTTTTAACCAGGTGTTTGTAATAGTCATTAACAGCCTTGGCGAAAAGCTTAGCTTTATCTTTACCCCTGCAACGTGGACATGCGTCATGACCTATAAGAAAAACTTCATCCATTCCTATATGAAAAGCATCGGCTTCAAAAGTATCTATCAGCTCATCCATAAGATCAAATATTATCAGATTAACTTGCGGATGAAGTGGACACCAGCTTCGGCAATAAATCTCTTCATTTTTAGTGTATTGGTCAGGGGTCTCATCAAATTGAGGATACTTGACTAATAAAGGAAAAGTGCGTTCACGCCACGACTGATGGCCTAAACACTGAAATTGTGGGATAAGTCGAATATGATGTTTTCTGCACTCAGCTACCAGCTTTTTGATTTGCTCTTTTTTGTTTGGATTGCCTGTTTGTAGCTCTGGGTGGGATTGATATTCATATCCGTAATTGATCTCTGCTATGATTACGTTAATTCCGACTTCTGCCAGCTCATCTACAACTTCAGTTAGTTGCTCAGTTTTGTCTTGAGTTGTCATAATAACATGCACACCCCGCCAGGGCTCAGATTGCTTTGCAGAAAGTGTACATGATACGAATAGAATCGGCAGGATACATATTAGGAGCCTGCTGAATAACCATCTTCTCATTGTGAAATCTCCCAAATCATAAAATCTATAATCAGAAAAAGTCTTTTAGTTTAGCAGCTTCGTCAAGCTATTGGCAATTATTATACTGGAATTAAGTAGTCAAATACAGGAATTTGGCATTTGGCCTGTTGACGAGCTTGGGAATTTGAGAGATTTGTGTAGCTGTTCAGAGGATTTAAGAACTCGATAAACGACTGAGAAGGTCGATGTTTTGGGATAAATGCGTGCTTAAATTTGCTTGGGGATTATCTGTCGTTCTGTATTATTCGTGGCACCGCCGGCCGGTACTGCATCTTGTTCCCAAAGTTGGAGAATACATTTGAGAATATCTGACCTGCTGATAACGCCTACTACTTTGTTATTTGATGTAACCGGGACTCTTCTGATAGAGTTGTCCCTCAAGCAGTAACAAACATCCAGCAAAGGTTCATTCTCTTCAAAGTGGATTGCAGGTTGTGTCATAAAATCATTTACTGTCCGGTTTTTTTCGTCTTCATAGGTGTGGAATAATCTTAGCACATCTTGTTCTGAAAGTATCCCTACCAGAGTCATATCATCTTCGACCACGGGGATGCCCGTAATGTTGTTTGTCGACATAACTCTTATGGCTTCAATTACAGGGATGTCCCTTTTTATGCAGATTACTTTCTTGGTCATAATGTCTTTTGCTTCAAGCATAGCACAGCCTCTTTTCCACCAGTCTATTTTATGGGTACCAAAACATTTTAAAGGAATTTTTTCCCAGATAACATTTTAATTACAAGCAAGAATGAACTTATAATTGATTATCCGGCGATAGCCTTCCAGCTTTGGTTTAATTCTTCCATTAGTTTTATACAATCACGAATCATTTGAGCGTCACATTTTATATTAGCCTCAGAGAGGCGATTACTCATAAAGCAATAGAGCTTACGAAGGTTGGCAGCTATTTCGCCGCCGGCGTCCATATCCAGGACCACGTTGAGCTCATTGATTATGTCCTGAGCTTTGTTTATATAGTGGCCCTTTGCCTCGTAGTTATTCGCCTCAAGTTCTTTAATTGCCAGTCTCATAAACTTGATTGCACCATCGTATAGCATAACAATGAGACGGCCTTTGCTTTGTGTTGTAACTACATTATCCTGGTATGCTGCGATTCCGTTCATAGTATCGCTCCGTTATATCGTATCTCGAGCTGCGAGATGCGTATTGCGTTAGCTTTATCAGGTAATACTCAATACGCACGATGCACCACGATATTTGTTAGCTGGTATCCTAACTTATAGGAAAATGGGAGATGGCTGAGGATTTGCCCCAGTCATCTCCCTATTGTGTCCTTCAACATTCGAATGCTGCTGTTTTTTATCTGAGCAGTGTCAGTGCCATCTGAGGCATTGCGTTGGCCTGTGCCAACATTGAGATACCGGCCTGTGCGAGCACCTGGTTCCTTGTCATCGCTGCCATTTCGGTCGCCACATCGACGTCCGAAACACGAGACTCGGCTGCCTGCAGGTTCTCGGCCGCAATGTTAAGCACCGATATCGTACCTTCCAGACGGTTCATCTTGTAACCGAACTGGGCACGAGCGTTATCTTTGGTGTTGATTGCGTTGTCCAGTGTTTCCAATGCCGTCTTGGCGCTGGTTACGTTGGCAATGGTCAGACCCGTGATATTAAGACCAGTCGATGCACTGGTCATATCGCTGGCGGTCAGGGTAATAAAGTCGGTTGAAGCTTTACCAACCTGGATATCCACGGAAGCGGTAGCGCTGTCGAGCATCTTGATGCCGTTAAACATGGTTGCTGCGGCGACACGGTCGATTTCTTCGCGCATTTCTGTGAACTCGTTCTCCATTATTGATCTCTGTGCAGAAGAGTACGAGCCCGTGGCCGCCTGCTCAGCCAACTGCTGCATACGCACTAATTTATCATCGATTGTTGCCATAGCACCTTCCATTGTCTGCATCATACTGATGCCGTCCAGAGCATTACGGGCAGCCTGCTGGAAAACAGCGATGTCGGCTCGCATCAATTCGCGAACAGCCAGGCCGGCTGCGTCGTCCTTTGCACTGTTGATGCGCAAGCCTGACGACAGCCTTTCGACCGATGTGGCCAGGGCATTGTAGCTGTTTCCCAAGTGCCGCGCAGCGTTTGCTGCCATAAGGTTGTTCTTAATTGCTAACATATTTTTGACTCCTTATTAATTTAATAAAGTACCGAACAAATTTTTCTTGGCCCTGTCAAAAGCCCCTAAATCCGAATACTATAATTAACACGTGCAACAAGCACGCCAGAAGAATTCGCTTTCAGTAGCCATTATCGACCAAAATAGGTGAGACTTGAGGGATTTCTTTTATGGAAGTTACAGTAAAATCATTGGACCGGTAATCCGGATGAAATTGGGATTGATATCGCTGAGAAGCTGTTAAAAAAGGCAAAATAATCGGGGAAATTTTGTGAAATTATCGGACAATTCCGATGGAAATTTGCGGCTCAACGTTCCGGCCACTTGGGAAATATTCTTAATCTCGAAAAATGTTCTTAATCTATAAATGCCTTGATAATGAAGGATAATTCTTGTCTGAAGTTTCATAATGGAGTATAGTGCAGATAGTAAATGAAGCTTTTCCAAGGTCTATCAACACTGCATGTCGCAAATGGGAGACTCCCGTTGTTACCGAACAACGACAGAGAGAATGAAAACAATGCCTCAGTCAGGAAAACCGACGGGGACAGTAGGGAAACTCTCTCCGGCAGTTCTTTATCCGGATTGACCGTTGAGCAAGCTCTGGACCTGGCGTTTTCCTACTACGATATCGGACGTTTGTTGGAGGTTGAACAACTCTGCCGGCTGGTCCTCCAGGAGGTTCCCCGCCAAGTCGATGCGATGCAGCTGCTCGCTGCTCTTCATAGTCAAAGGGGCCAATACACCGAGGCGGTACAGCTTCTGCGGGAGGCCATCAGGCAAGCACCCGGGCATGCCCACATCCATAACAACCTGGGAATAGCGCTGCATAAGCTGGAAAAGTCTCATGAGGCTGTTTCGGAGTTCAGCAAGGCGCTTCAAATTCGGCCGGATTTTGCAAAAGCCCACAATAACCTTGGTGTTGTACTGATGAAGCTGGGTCGTCTGGATGAGGCGGTAATCGCCTGCAGGCAGGCAATCCGCCTGCAGAGTGATTTCAAGGAGGCATACAACAATCTCGGGTTGGCGCTGAAGAAAAAGGGAGAGCTGGGAAACGCGATAGCATCATACGAGAAAGCAATAAACCTTGACCCCGAATATGCCGAGGCCCTGAGCAATCTCGGTATGGTGCTGATTGCTCAAGGTAGATTTGAAGAGGCGGCTGGGAATCTGCAAAAGGCGGTAAGCCTGGTCCCGGATTCAGCCGAATTCCGTGATAACCTGGGTGTTCTTTTTAACCGGCAGGGGCGCTTTGAAGAGGCTGTTTGTGCAAGCGAAAAGGCTATAGCTTTGCGTCCGTCCTGCATGGAAGCCCATAACAATCTTGGTACCGCATTGATGGAGCTGGGCAGATTCCCTGATGCAAACAACGCCTTTGAAAAGGCAATTGCTATTGACCCTGAATGTGCAGAGGCCCATCACAACCGTTCACTTGTCTTGCTGCTGAGGGCTCAATTTGAGCAGGGATGGGCCGAATATGAATGGCGCTGGAAACATGCCGGTTTTTCCACACCTCTACGACCGTTCTCCCAGCAGTGGTGGAATGGTTCTGCGGAAGGTGTGACAAAGCTGCTCATATGGGCCGAACAGGGTATCGGCGACGAAGTGCAGTTTTCAGGGCTCATCCGGCATATTCTGGCGCGTGGCATTCGCGTCGTTGTCGAATGTGATCACCGGCTGGCTTCGCTTCTGAGGAGAAGCTTTCCCGGGACTACTGTTGTTGAACGGAGCGATCCTCCGGCATCTTTGCTAAAAGACCCATCAATTACCCATCAGATTTCGATGGTCTCTATCCCACGTGTGCTGGGATTGTCGCCGAATTCCATGTGCTTTCAGAATCCTTTTATGGTCCCCGACGAAAAGCTGCGCGACCGATTTCGCAGTGAATATAAAGTGGATGGGGCTCCTGTGCTGGTAGGGATAAGCTTCAGAAGCGGGAACAGCCAGGAGGGACAGAAAAGGTCTATCGGATTAGAGCATTGGGGCTCTATATTGAAGGTCAAGGGAGCACGATTTGTGAATCTGCAATACGGAGAGTGTTCGAGGGAATTGCGAGCGGCCTATGAGCGGTTCGGTGTGGAAGTTTTGAAAGATGATAGGATTGACCCTCTTAGGGACTTGGAAAGTTTTGCCGCCCAGGTGGCCGCGATGGACTTGGTAATTTCAGTGGACAATTCAACAGTTCACTTCGCCGGGGCTCTGGGCGTTGAGACGTGGACTATGTTACCCACCACGCCGGACTGGAGGTGGGGTCTTGAAGGCGACAGGACTCGCTGGTATCCCACTATGCGCCTGTTCCGGCAGGCCGAAAGGGGAGACTGGAAACCGGTTATTTCAAGGATCGCCAGAGAACTTACTTCGTTGATAAACTCGTATGAAAGTCGGTAATTTGATGTTTCCCCCTCTGATGAGCTATCACTCCCAATGAATGTAGTGCGACAGGATTATTAGGGTCATTTTGTAGAACCAACTGGTACAACTGCTCAGCCTGCTGAAGATTTCCATCTTGGTGGCGTTGCACTGCGTTTTCCATAGTTTCGGCAATGGTGGTTGGCATATGTATATGGCCTTCCAGTTTTTGAGAATTAGCAAAAACCGACACGATTGTAAGGTGGTGAGTAGTGAGTGGTTAAATAGCAAGTATTCAACTCACCAATTAACCAATCACCAAGTGGTTTCAGGATTTATCTATATCAGCATATTTATAGAGCCGTCAGTAGTGAGCGACTCCTGTAATTCGGTAATGTTCTCGTAGTTATTATTGTTTATTAGCCATTCGTTAATCCCGTTAGTATCGGGATTATTTACCCCCAAATGTGAATTTGTTGAGTCATGTTGCTGGGTCCAGCCGTTTTGCAGCGATTGGTCTTTAAGAGCCTCTTGCTCTGGCTGCTCGGCCTCGGATAGCGTAACTTCAAGCCGCCTTATCTGAATGCCTGAATGCTGAAGGTTTTGGATTATCTGCGGTAGTGCCTGCTGTATCTCTATTCTGGTTTGGGGCTTGCTGACTTCCAACAGGCCTATTATTTGGTTGTCCTGCTCACTAAATTTTATGAAAACCTTTCCCAGTTCTGGTGGATTAAGGCGAATCGTAATCTGCTGGTCCTGCCCTTCTCTGGATAAAGAGCTGTGAATAGATTCAAGAATCTGTTTCCCAATGTCTGCAGAGACACTGCTGGGCGAAGTTTGCCCCGGCAGAGCAGCGGCCTTTGCACCCTCTGCAGAGTTGTGGGATTGCTCTGTAACGGGAGTTTGTGGATTGTTGTGCGAAAGCATTTTTTCGAGGTTTGAATCAGAGCTATCGTTGGAGGTCGGACTGCCGTGGTTTTTTGTCTGGCCGGTGGATACTTGGACGGTTGTTATATTCAGCTCTTGGACAGTTGGGTTATCTGAGAGTTTGTTCCCGGCACGTGGGGACTCTTTGTCGTTGCCACCTGATGATTCTGAGACTATTGCAGGGGCGGTTGCCGTACTGTCTGATGGTTTCAAAGCAATCCCGACAGGCTCTGACTGGGATTCAGTGAATTTGGTCTGAACCGGTGGAAAGTTTGTATTCAACGTCGGAGTTTTGTTATTGCCGGGAATGGCTGACTTATCTGTCAGGGTTGTTTCTCCGTTGTTCGTTTTGCTCTCATCGCCAACAAGATTATCAGTTCCCAGTATTTTGCCGCTCAATACAGAGCTTTTGGGGCTGCCAGCGACGACTGAAGTGTCCACTGAAGCCGTTTTTTCGTTAGTCAAGGTTGTTTTGCTGCCTTCATTAACAAGAGCATTTGGAATCAGTTCTTTGGCGTTTTCCCCATTGCCTGGAGCTTTTGTGGATGCGACCGTGCTATTTGGTATCAGTATTTTATTTATGTTGTTACCTTGTCCAGACTGAGTATCGGCAGTACCCTTGGATATATTAGATAAAACGGTTTTAAGTCCAAGTTGGCCCTTGTCGGTAGTTACAAGAAGTTTGATTTCGGCTGATTTGGCTGCTTTTCCGGTAACAGGAGGGGATTTGTCAGCTTTTAAGTTGGTGAGCAGTTGGGCGAGTTCATAGCCGGCTTTCGGCTTGATATTGGTAATTGTGGGGAGACCTTCTTTGCCGTTTTGGACTGTTTGACGATATTGCGCCAACCAGTCCTGTACTATATCCGGCTGGACGGCCTTGTGAGGGGCAGAGCCTTGCTCTTTTGGTTTTGTGTTATCTCGGTCCTGCTGGGGCGCTTCAGTGACTGCTGTTTTGCGAAGCGTATGGCTAAAATCTTGTGTAGACTTGTTTGTAGACTCGTTTTGGGCGATATAAGGTGTATTATCGGTCGTTGTTGATTCGGGAGTGTCATAAGGCGGTGGAGTATCATCTGCCGCAGGGGAAAACTGCGTGTCATTAGTGAATGTATAAGGTTTGGGTGCAGGAGGGGCCGTGACGGCTGTTCCCGCAAACAACATATTATCGAATGTCAACAAGTTCGTGTTCATACACCATAATCCATAAAGTTAACATAATAGCAGCAACTGTTGTGCCAGTATTTATGACCCATCCCCTTATAAACGATAACAGCTTGCTATTACTTAACTTATGAATATTGAAAAGATGGCAATTAATCAAAAATACCTTGCTGTTAGCGGTGTTGATGGAGAAATATTCCTGTTGCAGGAAAGAATTTCCGGTGTGGGTTGAGGATAAGTAAGTTCAAGAACTTTGCGAGAAGTGAGGGTATGTAAAAAAGCACGCCATTGTATAAAATCCTGACATCACTGCTGCCTATCAAATAAGCGATTATTCGGACTTAAAGTGGTTTTTCACCCAAGATATGGGATTAATACGCTGAAATTGACCAGCTTTAAGCGTTTGGCACGATTCTTGCTTATATATCTTGAGAGACAAGGTTTGTGCATAGATATATAGATATTGGGAAATTCAGATGTCCGAAACAAACAGCATAATAGCTATTATCGAGGCCGGTATAAAGGCTGAAGGCCTTCGCCAGAAAGCGATCTCCAATAATGTTGCCAATATTGAAACTCCGGGATACCGCAGGATTGATGTCAAGTTTGAAGAGTTTCTTGCCAAATCCCTGGATTCATCCGGTTCAGTTGACCTTAGTAAACTTGAGCCGCAGATTTATAGGCCCAGACAGACACCGGTAAAGTCAAACGGCAACGACGTTACTTTGGAAAACGAAGTGGGTGCAATGATTAAAAATAGTCTTCGCTACCAGACATATATTCGGCTTCTCAACAAGAGGTACAGACAGATTGAATTGGCAATAAACGTAGGCGCAAGGTAGTAATCCATTGTTGGCTGCTATGGTTCGCGGTGAGTCGGACAAGGCCCAGCAGAGAAAGAGAAAGGGATAGAAAATGGAAGTTGACAATCTCTTCGGCCCTATAGATATAGCAATTTCGGGTTTGAAAGCACAGGGCAAGCAGATGGAAGTAATTTCGTCGAATGTTGCCAATGCCCGCACAAGCGATGCCGGTAAGGGTGAGCCTTACCGCAGGCTCGAAGCGGCGTTCAAATCAGATGGCGATTTGGGCGGTGTTGAGCTGGGCGAAATTCTTCCGGATATGGGCGATTTTCTTAAGGTTTACGATCCCAGCAGCCCTCGGGCGGATAAGGAGGGATACGTTGCAATGCCCAATATAAATTTGCCGCTTGAGATGATGAACCTGAATATTGCAACGCGGGTGTATCAAGCCAACGTAGCGGTTTTGAAGCGTTACCAGCGAATGGTGGAAACCACGCTCGAATTACTTCGATAAGTTGAGGAATAAGCAATGGTTAACTTAAATGCAAATATAAGTGGTGTCCAAAACTCAATGAAGAGTATTTTGGAACCCCACTCGGTACAATCCAGGAACAATCTCGATTTTTCCGGTATGCCGAAATTGGAGGGTTCCGACGACAAGAAGGCGGACTTTGCTAATGCGGTGAAGAACTACATATCCAAGGTTGATGACCTTCAACAGTCCTCAAATATGTCAATAAAGGATTTGTTATCGGGTAAGAATGAGGATATCACCTCAGTGATCTCGGCGGTGGCTAAAGCGGATATAAGTTTTAAGCTTCTTGTGGGCGTTAGAAATAAGCTGATTGAGGCGTATAAGCAAACTATGAATATGCCATTGTAATTGGTGAGTAGTGAGTGGTGAGTAGTGAGTGGTGAGTAGTGAGTAGCCAATTAACCACTCACCAATTAATGAAAGGGCTTAATGAACTTTTTCCAAAAGATAAGTGCGGTTTGGCAAAAGATAGGTCTCGTTCAGCGGGCCTTGCTTATTGCGCTTTTCCTTACATTTGTTGCTGCCGGTGCTCTGCTTACATATTGGGCCCGCAGGCCTGACATGAGAATGTTATACCAGGAAATTGCACCCGAAGAGGCGGCTAAGATTACAGAGAAAATCAGTGATAAAGGCATTGCTTACGAATTGCGAAATGGTGGGACAAGTATCTACGTGCCGAGAGAACAGGTTTATCAGCTTCGTTTGGATATGGCAAAAGAGGGTCTTCCGATAGGTGAGCAGGGCGGTTACAAGATATTTGATAATGAAAAAATCGGCGTCAGCCCATTTGTTCAAAGTGTTAATCTCAAACGAGCACTACAGGAAGAACTTGCCAAGAGCATCCAAATGATAGACGGTGTCGTTCACGCCCGTATCCATATAGTAAGTCCTGAACAAACGCTTTTTACACCTGATACCGGCAAAACCACCGCTTCTGTGGTTCTTCGAATAAGACCGGGTTATAAATTAAGCACTTTGAATATCGCAGCAATTACTCATTTGGTTTCCGGCAGTGTTGAGGGGCTTACATCCGAAAATGTTACCGTGATAGACAGCCAGGGCAATCTTCTTTCTCGCGAGTCTGACCCAACTATGGCCAGCGGGGCAAGTACTGTTCAGGATTACAGGGAAAGGGTTGAGCGGAACTTGGCCAGCAAGGTTGAGGATATGCTTGCTACCGTTTTGGGACCCGGCCGGGCAACGGTAAAGGTTAGTGCCATTATTGATATGAACAGCGTTAGCACCGTTACAGAAAAGCTTGACCCAAAGGGAGTTACTACTACAGAAGAGATTACAAGCAATTCTGAAACTGGAGCCAGCGCACCATCGGCAGCGGGCGAGCCGGCCATACCGGGAAGTATAAAGAAAGATGAAATAATTAAGACTGAATACGAGATCGGCAAGACTGTAACGCAGGAGATTATTTTGCCGGGCCAAATAAAATCTCTGAAAGTAGCGGCATTTGTTGACTTGTCCGTATCAGACGCTAATGATGCAGGTTCCGGTAATAGCACCGCAAAGTTAATGCAAGAATCAGATGTGGTGGCAATTATCCAAAATGCTCTTGGTCTTGAGGATGAAACTGCAATCAAAGTAGTTGATGTCAAGTTCAATCGTCCGCTTGAATCACTGGTTGAAGAAGAGCCGTCCAGTTGGCCTCGCTATATAGCAATCGCCCGCCAGGCTTCTTTAGGCATTATGGCAGTTTGCGCGCTGCTCGTTCTTCGTATGTTCCGTGGTGCAAAGAGTAAGGTGACATCGACTGCCGCAGCAGGACAATTGCCCGAAGCTGAAGGGGCCGCCGGACTTCTTCCTGGTGGAGGCGGGAGCTCGGAACCATTAGTTTTGCGCAGACAGATAGCCAGTGCTTTGGAACAGGACCCTGAGCACGTCAAGCAATTGTTTGCCAGTTGGCTCGAAGAAAAGGGGGGCTAAAGATCGCGATGCTTGAATCGTGATGCGTTTAGCGAAAAATAAGCAACGCGATATACAAGACGCGATATACAAGACGCGAATATCTAATGCTGAGCAAGGAATATCAAATTTCGAGCAGAAAATCTCTTCAAGCGAGATGCAAGGTGGCTATCCGTCCGTTGCAGACTTCTGACAGGCGGAAACGAGATACCAAAATGGCATTGACGGGTAAACAAAAAGCTGCAATGTTATTGATGAGTCTGGATACGGTAACTGCTTCCGAGCTTCTCAAAGGTGTTGATGCCGAAGTGGTACAGGAATTGGCAGCGGAATTGGCACATCTGGATGCCGCTGGTTTCGGCAGGGACAGGCAAAGCTTGAAACTTACCCGGCAGTTCTGTAATTCACTGCAGACCAACCATGGTTTTCGTCTTAAGGGCTTCCTAAAAGAATTATTGAAAAGTACCGTAGGTGATGTGAAGACAGAGCAGATCCAGACCGGAATACAGGAACTGCTGTACAAAGACGACCCTTTCATATCTATTTGTTCCGCCGACTCTCAAACGATAGCAACAATTCTGGAGAATGAGCACCCTCAGACAGCAGCGGTGGTTTTATCAGAACTGCCGGAGGAGAAAAACTCGGAGGTGCTCAGCTTTTTGGATTGGGGTATCCGAGTTAGTGTTGTCAGCAGGATGAGCAGTTGTGGAGTTATGAGCGCCGAAGCGAAAACACGGATAGCAGAAACAGTTTGCAGACGTCTTGAGGCTGTTGCCGCCCCCGTGCGTTCTTGCGAAAGCAAGAATGGGGGTGCAAGTGGGCCTTTACCAACACAGTCTGAACCGTCTTTGAGAAAATTGGCTGTTGTTTTGCGAAACCTGGGTAAAGAGATTCGAGATGGTCTGCTTAGTGCCATACAGGGTAAAAACAGGCAGGCCGGTGAAACGGTGGCTGACTTGATGATAGTATGGGAGGACATTCCGCAAATTGCTGACAGGTCGATGAAAGAGGCCTTGAGACGAATTGATGTAAGGAAGTTAGGGCTGGCATTGGTCAAGGCCGACGATAGATTCTTTCGGAAAATGAAATCCAATATATCCGAGCCAATGGCTGTTATGCTGGAAGAAGAAGCGATGTTTATGTCAGCTTACAAAAAGAAAGATATTGAAGAAGCCAGAGAGGAAATTGTCCGGGTCTTGCGCGAAATGAATGAGAGAGGTGAGCTTGCATTTATAGAAGAAGGATGCAATGCTTGACAGAATTGCAGGCCAATATTGCCGGTAGTAAAAAATCTCCGGAAAGGTATTAGCGCGAAAAATTCAAAAGAGGGATTAAGTAAGCGATGTTGACGGGTAAACAAAAAGCTGCAATGTTGTTGATGAGTCTGGATGGTGCGACTGCTACTGAACTGCTCAAGGGACTTAATACAGAAGATATCCAGGAAATTGCTATGGAGCTTGCTCGAATCGACGCCTCGGAACATGGCGATGCCAGAGAACAAGCGAAAGTTGCCCATGAGTTCTGCAGCTCACTTCAAAAAAAGCAAACTTATAGATTTAATATAAAAACTTTTTTCGACGAAATGCTTGTGAGTGTCCTTGACAAAGATAGGGCCGAGCAAATCCAATCCCGGGTTAAAAAGGCTACGGGAAATAAAGACCTGTTTATGGATATTCGTTTGGCAAGCACGGACGAATTAGTTCTTGCGTTGGAAGGTGAACATCCACAGACGATAGCTGTGGTTCTTTCAGAGCTAACTCCAAAGAAAAGCCAGGAAGTCCTGTCGCATTTGAGTGAAGAAGCTCGGCTTAAAGCAGTGTGCAGGATGACGAATCCGGAACTGGTGGGCAGTGGAGTGAAGCAGCGGATAGCATTTACATTTAGCGAACGGCTGGAGAGTTTCAAAGGAGAGGCTCTTCCGGAAAAACCGGAGCAGACTCTACGAAAACTGGCTATTATATTAAGTGGTCTGGAAAAAGACCTGCGAGACCGAATGCTTGATGAGCTCAGCAAGCATGATGAGGAAACCTCCACTATGGTAAGGCGTTTGATGATAACGTGGGAAGACATTCCATCAATAGCAGACAGGTCTATGCAGGGAGCGCTGCGAGCCGTGGAGCCGAGCAGATTAGCGGTGGCGCTTTATGGAGCCGATGAAGAAATTATACAAAAGATACGCTCAAATATATCTGAGCGGGCTGTGGCTATGCTTGACGAAGAAATTTCACTGATGCAGGAGCCACTGGCAAAAGAAATTCTTGATGCCAGAGAAGAGGTTGTCGGTCCGCTGCGTGATGCCAATGAGGAGGGTAAACTTAGATTAGCAGGGCGGTAACAGAATGACGCAGACCCTTACAGTCCATCTTGAAAAGCCGATTGCCTCGGCCAGAATTATGGATGATTCTGTCGGTCGTGATGGAGTCGATTCATCAGCAAATGCCGAGCGAATTCCGACACAAGATTCGGTGGCTCAGAAAACTGCTTTTTCACAGGCTTACCAGGCGCTTAATGCCGTGGTTGCAAAGCTCAACGAATGTTACGACAAAGTGTTTGTCGAGCACAAAGAAGAAATTGCCAAGCTTTCGGTGGAAATCGCCAGAAAGATTTTGATGCAAAAAGTCGAAGATGGGGATTATGAAATAGAATCTATCGTCAGAGAAGCACTCAAAAATGCTCCGACGCGCCAGGATATAGTAGTGCATTTGCATCCCGAAGACCTTGCGCAATGCCAGAAGGCACAGCATGATGAATCAGATGGTGCCTTGGCCGGTATTAAGTTTGTTTCTGACCCGAAAATCGGACGGGCGGAATGCCTGCTTGAGAGCCCAAAAGGAATAATCGAATCCTTGATTAACGGGCATCTGGAACGAATTGGTAAAGCGCTTCAAAAGGCGGATTGAGTTATGGCTACAAGTGAGGTTGGTAACAGTTTGATTGATTTTGAGAAGTTTCACTCGGCTCTGCGCGGCGTGAATTTGTTGGATTGTCAGGGTTTTGTGGTCCGGGTCTCTGGCCTGACGGTTGAATCTACCGGTCCGGCAATAGGCTTAGGAGAGCTTTGCGGTATCCAGATTCGTGACGGCCGGCGTGTGTTGGCTGAAGTAGTAGGCTTCCAGAATGACCGTCTTATCCTGTTGCCCCTGGAGCATATAGATGGTATATCGCCGGGCGATACGGTAACAGCCCGCACTACTCCACGCCATATCACCCTAAGCGAAAGTATTTTAGGTAGAGTTGTGAACGGGCTGGGAGAACCTATAGATAATAAAGGGCCGTTAACAGGCACTGATAAGAAGGCATTGGATGCAAGTAGTCCGCCACCTTTGAGCAGGGAGAAAATTACCAGTCCTTTGGCTTTGGGTATCAGGTCGATAGACAGCGTATTAACCTTTGGCAAAGGGCAGCGCGTGGGTATTTTCTCAGGCAGCGGAGTGGGAAAGAGCGTTCTGCTTGGTGACATTGCCAATTCGAGTGAGGCAAATGTCAATGTCGTGGCGCTGATAGGAGAGCGTGGCAGAGAGGTTCGGGAATTTCTTGAAGGAGACCTCGGTGCAGAGGGTTTGGCACGCAGCGTGGTTGTCGTTGCCACCTCGGATTCGCCCCCCATTCAGCGAGTAAAGGCGGCGTTCGTAGCTGTTACAATCGCCGAATATTTCAGGGACAAGGGCAAAAATGTTTTGTTTATGATGGACTCGCTTACTCGCTTTGCCCAGGCCCAGCGTCAAATAGGTCTTTCCGCAGGTGAGCCACCAGCGACAAAAGGCTACTGTCCGAGCGTTTTTTCACTAATGCCGAGACTTATCGAACGTTTAGGCTGTGCCGAAACCGGCAGTATTACGGGCATTTTGACCGTCCTGGTGGAGAACGATGATTTGGCTGACCCGGTGGCTGATAGTGCCAGGAGTCTGCTGGATGGGCATATAGTTCTGTCGAGAAAATTGGCTGACAGGAGCCATTATCCTGCTGTGGATATTTTGCAGAGCATCAGTCGGTTGATGCCTGCGGTGGTCAGCAAAGAGCACAGACTTGCCGCACAGAAGCTCAAGGAAATATACGCTATTTATATTGATGCTGAAGACTTGATAAACATTGGGGCGTTTTCGTCGGGCAGCAATCGACGCATTGACGGAGCGATAGCCTTGATTGACAGGATAAACAACTTTCTTATTCAGCCTGTTCGAGATAGGACAAATTTCAATGAAACCGTCAAGCAGTTGACTACTATTACCCGGTCGTGGGATGAACTGCTGGGTGCCCAAGCTCGGTAAATTGCGTTCTGGGCACTCGTCAGGTATTTAAAGTTGAAATTGGAAATTAATAGCGAAAAAAAGGCTATTAAATGAAACGGTTTGTATGGCGGTTACAGCGTGTCCTTGACATAAGGAAAAAGGAAGAACAAAAAACCAGAGCAGAATTGCTTGCGCTGACGGAAAGATTAGCCCAGACACGAGGCGAGCTGCTTATGCAGCAGAAGATGTTAGAGGATATAATTAATGGTTTAACCGGGGAAAATCCTAAAAAGCGATTAGGCAAGCAAGAATTTTTTCTAAAGTTTTCAGCGGCAAGCGATGAGCAAATTAAGAAGCTCGAAGATAAAGTGAAGGAGCTGGAATCACAACAAAGAGATAAAATTGCGGAAGTCTTAAAACTCAGAAGGCTCACAGAAGGCATGGAAAGATTGCGAACCGAAGCAAAGATGAGATTTATAACCGAACAAGAGAAACTTGAGCAAAAACAATTGGATGAGGGAGCTACAGTTTCATTTGTTCGAAAAGCGCAAAGTTAGGAGAAAACCAGTGAGTAAGAAACTTATAATAATCACAGCAGCAGCGGGACTGGCAAGTTTTGCCGGAGCGTTTTTCTTGGGGTGGCGTACTGAACCACCTTCGGTAAGTGTTCCCGATGAGTCGGTTCGACCGACACTTGGCGCCGTGGAGACTGTTCCGGAATTACCCCAGCCGGGGTTCGATGTGATAGGTGTTGTTCGCACGGCTTCCGACAGAGAGAAAAAAACTATGACGGAAAAGCAGCTCAAGAATCTTATCTTTGAGGTCAGGGAGAAAATGCAGGAGTATAACGATAAGCTCCAGAACCTTGAGGTGTGGGAACAGAGATTGCAGAGGGCCCAGGATACGTTAAAGGAGGACATTAAAAACCTCAATGATCTGCGGGTCGAGCTTACTTTAATCGTCACAAGTCTCAAGAATGAACGCGATAAGCTGCTCAAAAGCAGGCTTGAGATTGCCCAGGCCGAGAAGGACAACCTGGTATTAATAGCAGCTACCTATGACAAGATGGATGCGTCCAGTGCAGGCAAGATATTGATTAGTATGTGTACGAGCCAAACGCAGCCTGACAAGGTTGATAGTCAGGGCAGCGGCTTTGATGAGGCCGCGAAGATTCTGTACTATATGACCGAGAGGACCAAAGCTAAACTGTTGGCTGAGGTAACCACTGCTGAGCCCAAGCTGGCGGCGTTTTTGACCCGGAGATTAAAAAAGGTAGTTGAAGGAAATTAAACCTATGGATATCGCAACGATAATAGGAATACTGCTTGGTTTTATGGTCATTACAACCGCCATTGTTGCGGGCGGTGGTTGGCAGATATTCATCCATATTCCCTCAATGGCCATCACCATAGGAGGTATGCTGTGTGCTACGCTCATACATTTTTCACTGCCGCAGTTTTTGGGAATATTTTCGATAGTCAAGAAAACGATTATTGCGAAGGTGCCGTCACAGTCGGAGCTGGTTCAAAAAATGGTTAATTACGCAGCCATCAATAGACGTGACGGAGCGCTGGCTTTGGAGCAGGAGATACCCAACTTAGACAATTCGTTTTTCATCAAGGGCGTGCAAATGCTTGTGGATGGACGGGATTCCGAACAAATTCGGGACTTTATGTCTATAGAGATTCAGTACCTTCAGGACCGCCATTCGACAGGCAAAAAGATTTTGGAGTTTATGGGGGCGGCCGCTCCTGCTTTTGGGATGATAGGCACACTTATCGGTCTGGTGCAAATGCTCAGAAACCTGGATTCACCTGATGCGATTGGTGGAGGAATGGCGGTAGCTTTGCTTACTACTTTTTATGGTGCGTTATCTGCAAATTTGATTTTTATCCCATTGGCAGGTAAATTGGGGATTTATTCCAAAGCAGAAACAACCGCAATAGAGATGATTGTAGAAGGTATCTGCGCTATTGCACAAGGTGATAACCCGACCATTGTTCGAGAAAAAATGCAGGCATTTATCTCACAGGGCAGACGGGAAGAAGTAAAGGCTACTGTATAATGAGACGTGGGAGCAAAAAAGCAGAACCTGATGAGGCTCCAGGTGCACCGGAATGGATGGTAACTTTCAGTGATTGCATGACGCTGCTGTTAACGTTCTTTGTGCTTCTCTTGAGTTTCTCGTCTTTCGATGAGAAAGTTTTTTGGAAATTAAAAGCTTCTTTTTCTAAGGCTCTGCCTGGGATCAACCTGTCAGACGAAGCAAGTAGAGATTCAGTCCTGCCTACGGAGCAAATTGAAGCGACACCGGAACTGGTCGAAGGTAGTGAAAAACCTACTTTGGCTAAAGGATTGGAGGATAACTTAAAAGAAGATACACCCGCGGATTATCGCCGTCTAAAGGTATTCTCAATCTCATCGGAAAGAATCTTTTGGGGCAGAGGTACGCTTATTTCGGCCGAAGGACGTCGCATTATGACTAAAATGGCGTCATTCTTAAAAGAGATACCAGCCCGTGTAGTTGTTAGCGAAAATGGACCGGTGAGCGAAGAGGGTTCTGAACAGCTTGGTTTGTCACGGGCTTGGGCGGTCATGAAATATCTTACAACCGAGCATAACCTCAATAATAAGTGGTTCAGCATCTCGGCGGCAAGTACTCTGGCTCAAGGGAGCCTCAGAAGTAGTGAGCCGGCCCGCGCGAGTACGGAACCTGAACGTATTCTTGAGATAGTTTTGTTGGAACGGAGCATTTACAATTGAAGCGTCAGCATCAATCAATCGAGGAAGGAGGTCCTAAGGTTCCGGGATATATCGTTACGTTTTCAGATATGGTAACGCTGCTGCTGACATTCTTTGTGATGCTATTAAGCCTTGCGACTGTACAGGACCCGGAACTATTTGGAAAGGGCCGAGATTCCTTCTCGTGGTCAATTAAAAACTTTGGACTTGGTATGTTATGGGGCAGGAAACTAAGACCAGATTTCGGTAATGTTAAAATCAAGTATTTCATAATCGAACCCGATAAGTTTTTTGAAGGCAGGAGCATACATATAAAAGAGGAGAAAATTCGTCAGGTCTTCAATGAGCTGCGCCAGTCTATGAAGACCATGCCGTCAGAAGTAGCTGCAACGAAAACCGATTTTTCGGTGACTAACATTCGCTTCCCACGGGGAGATGCACGCCTGGATGCCTCGGCAAAGCGGTTCTTAGGTGGCTTTTGCTCGAATTTGCAGCAGGATTCCGGTTCCAGACCAATTAAGCTTTATGTGCTTGGTTTGGCCGATGACCAGGCAACCGAGAAAGACCAGTGGATACTTTCAGCTAAGCGGGCCAAGGAAGTGGCGGATTATCTGCGGGGTATTTTGTCTTCGGGATTGGATTTCCAAACGCAACGCAGTGCATTTGGGGGTTGGTCTAAGTGGTCTGTTTATTGGTGGGGAGCTGGGCCGGGAGGTGATTGGGTGCGGCAGGATAGCCCGATTTCAAAACAGTCGCAGATACTAATCGCAGTCCTCAGGGCGAACGATTAATTCGTGCCCGTGTTAAGTTTTTCGACAGTTTGTCCGATTATGCGCCAATTCTCGCATCGAAAATCCTGCTGACGGCCTACTAATGCCCATTTTGGCATTTCGGCACACCATTTGCTCGTGAACTAAAGTGTCTAAAGTTTGGGGTGCCTAAAGTAAACTAAAGTTAACGAAAATCGTCACTTTAGGCACTTGCTTACTTTAGCTCACTTTAGGCACTTTCTAATTTGGAATGTCGCAGCATGGTACGATACAGGAAAAAAATCGTTGTTTTTTTGATAACTGTTACGTTAGGCAGCGGTGTGCTATTGGTCTGTTCGGCTCGATCGGCTACCGATGCTGAACAGCACGCTTCTAACAGGCTTGGAACAGAATCGGAAAATTCAAAAACGAAAGGTTCGCTTCTAACAGGCGAATCCCAATCTGGTTCTTTATTTCAAAATGACCTTAATTTTTCGACGAGTACGGGTGATAAACTAAGTACCCGGGAGTTGTTCTTTAAGATGATGGTTTCGGTTTTGTTCCTCATTGCTCTGGGTGCAGCGGCGATTTACGTATCAAAAAGGTTTCTGCCGAAGATTACTAATCTGCCTGGCAAGGAAATTCGTATCGCCGAAACAGTTCACCTCGGGCCGCGCAAGGCTGTGCATCTGCTTGAGGTAGGGGAGCGACGGTTCCTTATAGGCAGTACGAATGAGAACATCACAAGATTGGCCGACTTAGAAATGGAAGTGAATAAAGTGCCTAAAGTTTAGAGTGCCTAAAGTTATGGATTATTTTTTTCACTTTATCACTTTAGTTCACTTTAGGCACTTTAGTTCAATATTGAGGATATAGATGACCGGCAAGCTTATTAAAACTCGTCTTGTCAAAGGCTGGCCAAGCCGGAGCCAGATGCTTTTTCTGGCGTTTGTTGTCTTGATACAAGCGGGGTTCTCTTTTGGCCAGGATGTAAATGCGTCTGGACAACCTCGACTGCCTGGACAGCTTGGCAATACTACCGCGACAAGTGCCCCGGCAAACGGGGTTCCAAGCATTACAGATTTGATGACGGTTATAGATAAGGCAACGAGCAACGAGACCAAAGGCAAAGATTGGTCAACCCCTGTCAAACTTGTAATCATATTTACCGGCCTGGCGATTCTGCCGAGTCTTTTGGTAATGATGACTTCCTTTACGAGAATAGCTATTGTTTTGTCCTTTATTCGACGTGCTTTGACCACGCAGAGCATACCTCCTACGATTGCAATGATGGGTTTAGCCTTATTTCTGACGTTGTACACAATGGCTCCTACATTCACCAAGGCCAACGTGAACGCCATCCAGCCTTATCTTGCGAACGAGATTGATTTTCAAACGGCGGGTACCAGGGCCGGCAATTGTTTCAAGGAATTTATGCTTCGGCAGAGCAGGGAAGCCGATTTAGCTCTTTTTGTGCGGATGGCCAAGATAGAACCCCCAACAAGTCCGATGGATATAGATTTGCATATAGTAATTCCGGCATTTATTATCAGTGAATTCCGCACTGCATTTGAGATAGGCTGTCTTTTGTTTATTCCTTTTCTACTGATGGATATAGTTATTGCAAGTGTTTTGCTTAGTGCGGGTATGATGCTGCTGCCACCAATGATGATTTCGTTGCCCTTGAAGCTTATATTATTCATTCTTGTTGACGGCTGGGGATTACTGGCCGAGAGTCTTAGTCTGAGTTTTAAATAAGTGCTTAAAGTTTAGAGTGCCTAAAGTTAAAAAATGATAACTTTAGCTCACTTTAGACACTTTAGCTCACTTTTATGGAATTAAATTATGGATGGAAGTTTCGTTCTTTACCTGGGCCGGCATACTCTCGAGACGGCTTTGCTTTTAGCTGCTCCGATTCTGCTGACATGTATGGTGGTAGGAGTAACGATGACATTGTTTCAGGCAGTTACTTCCATACGCGATATGACCTTAACGATAGTCCCAAAGCTTTTGGCTGTCGGTATCGTTATGTTAGTTTGCGGCGGTTGGCTGCTGGAAGTGATACTTAAATTTACCAACGAAATGTTTGGCCATATCCAAAATATTGGCCATTGAAGTGACTAAAGTTTAAAGTGCCTAAAATGCCTAAATTATGGATATCAGAATAACAGGAAATCAGGCTGTAGAATATCAGACAATCAGGATACCAGGAAAAAAAATAAATTCAACCTGATATCCTGATAACCAGATACCCACCCCTTAGGGGGTCTGATACGCTGATAGCCTGAATTTTTAGTTCACTTTAGGCACTTTAGCTCACTTTTATGGAACTGATAATCGAAAAACTTCTTGGTTTTGTAATGGTGCTGACAAGGATTTCAGCATTTTTTTTGGTACTTCCTGTTTTTGGATGGAAAAGCATTCCTGTCAGGATAAAGGTTGCGTTGACTGTTCTGGTCACGATTTTTTTTTCGATGATAACACCTGTACCTATCGAGGCTGAGCAGGTCTCTATCGTCGAGGCAGTATTGCTTCTGGCTAACGAAGCCACCTATGGGCTGGCTCTGGGCCTAATCGTTACTTTTGTATTTGCCGCGGTTAAATTCAGCGGGCGTATTATCGAACGGCAGATGGGTTTGAATATAGCCCAGATTTTGGACCCATTGACCGGCGATAGCACTCAACCGCTGGGCAACTTGTTGGAGATGATATTTATACTCCTGTTTCTCAGCGCTAACGGCCATCATCTGTTTTTGTTGATTATCTCGCGAAGTTACGAGACGTTTCCTGCCGGCAGTATCCCGACAATACCTGTTTTGGCCGGTGGGATAATTAAGGCTGGTTCGACACTGTTAATGGCAGGCCTGAAATTGTCCGCACCGATATTAGCAGCATTCTTGGTGTTGATGGTTGTATTGGCTGTCTTTGCACGTATGATTCCGGAAATGAACATTATATTTGAAAGTTTGCCAATGCGTGTAGGTCTGGGATTGTTAATGGTGGCGATATTTTTGCCGTTTATTAATACGTTTGTGGCCGAATTCGCTGATTGGATGGGCAAACTTCTGCCCTTATGAGACAAACGACCACAGACTTCACACTCAAGACCACAAAACAAAGTCATTTGTCTTGAGTCTTTTACTAACATCGGGAACAGATTATGCCAGAGCAAGCTGCCGAAAGGACTGAACAGCCAACAACAAGGAGATTGTCGAAAGCCAGGGGCAAAGGGCAGGTACCACAGTCTCAGGAGCTGACATCGATTGTAACACTTCTGGTGTTGGTGGCAATGCTTGCTCTGTTGGCACCGAACTTACTCCAATGGTTCACGATACAAATTAGGCAGGGGATGTCGTGCGAAAATGGCATTTTTGCTGACAGAAGTGGATTTTTGGATTTCATCAGTAGAAAAACTCTCGATTTGATACTTGTTATCTGCCCCATTCTCGCGGCACTTTGTGCGGGTTCTTTTATAGCCAGCGTCGCTGTCAGCGGGCTGAATTATACGCCGGGGGCTTTAGAATTAAAATTCAACCAGCTTAATCCGGTCACAGGGTTACTGAAACTGGTAAACGCTCGCTCTCTTGTGAAGCTCTTATTATCCGTCCTAAAACTGTTTTTAATCTCACTCATCGTTTGGTTCTATCTTCGGAGCAAGCTCGATATGCTTGCTGGGCTTCGATGGGCCTGGTCTACACAAATACTTGCAGTTATCGCAAAGATAATACTTGGTCTGATGATACGCATTGGCTTTGTACTGTTGGTTACGGGTATTGCTGATGCCTTCTATCAGAAATGGAAATACATCCAGGAACTGAAGATGACCAAGCAGGAAGTAAAACAGGAGCTCAGGGATACAATGGGTTCACCTGAGGTCAAAGGTCGAATCCGGAAAATCCAGTTCCAAGCGGCCTTGAAGCGCATGCTGCAGGAAGTGCCCAAGGCCAGTGTGGTTCTTGTCAACCCAACACACGTAGCTGTTGCGCTGCGTTATGATGCCAAGTCGATGGAAGCGCCTGTGATGGTGGCCAAAGGAGCAGACCATTTGGCGGAAAAAATCAGAGAAATTGCACGGGCTTATGGTGTGCCAATCGTCAGAAGGCCTGAGTTGGCCAGAACAATTTATTCCACGGTCAAACTCGGCAATCCTATACCCGAGACTTTATATGTGGCGATAGCGGAAGTGTTAGCTATGATTTACCGTTTACGTCGTAGAAAAGCAAACTCCCAGGTGTAAAAGACACAAGACACAAGACTTTGGTCTGTGGTCTTGAGTCTAAAGTCTGTGTTGTTCCCTCCAATAACTCACCGGATGAAAACTCACACTACATTCTTGCCTTTATGTCATAGAGCGAAACCTAAGGCACCCATCTGTTGTTGTATCAAAGCTATATTTCTCTCAAGACGGCTAAATCGAGCTATCAATCTTTCTTCTCTTTTAGTAAGGCGGTATTCTTCGTTTTCAATCTTTTCCTGTAAATACTCTATTTGGTTGTCAACATGTTTCTGGTCGATTTGGATAGAACCGGTTGTAACCTTGAGCATATTATCCAGTGCGTCCTCTATTGCTCCGGTAAAGCCCTGCTTTACCCTGACAGTAGCGGTGAAAGTGCCGTCCTGACTTAAGTCAACACTGAGTTGAAGGGCATTCTCGGGATACATAGGGTTACCGTTATCGTCAAAGGTGCTGTTGCCGGTAATTATATTGCCGCTGTATGTTGCATCACGGTAGGTTGATTCGGTCGAGAGTTTGATTTTGGCGCTGGTGATTGCTCCACCGCTTACCACCACCTCAACATCGTAGCTGCCCGCTGTGGTATAATCGCTGTGGGCACCATAAAATTCGATAGTATTACTGTCGCTGCTGCCGGTCTTGTCTGCTCCGATTATGGCAAGGACGCTCATATAATCTTCAGCTATTGCTTCATCAAGGACATTCATGTCAAGACTCAATACCCCTTCCCTGTCGAGCTTAAAGCCGATATGACCCGGCGTCAGGAACGTGTCGATATCCTCTATAAATCCGTTGGTCTGGACGATAAGCGGTGTGCGAATCTGCTGCCTTATGGTCGAAACGACATAATCTCCCATTAAGAGACCCGCGGTTTTTAGAACGTCATTGTACCCGGTCTTTTCCTTAATATACTGGACGGCAAAATTATAGGCATCAACCATTTTGGTTAGTTTGTCTTTTACCGATTGGATATCTCTGGTCAGAGTCAGTTCCTCTCCGTTGGCATCAGTCGTATCGTGCAGATGCAGTGCTACGCCGTAAATGACGTCATCTACCGTATTGGAGCTCCTGCTGATCCAAGCACCGGGCGGGTAGCCGTCAACCCTTATTTCGCTATCCTGGGCAGATTGAGTTTCGCTAAAGTCCGCTGGTTCAAAATTGTCATTAAGGCCCGATGCTGTTGTGCTGCCGCCTTCTGTTGAAAAGGCCATAGTAGGTAGAGTTAGCGTTGCCGGTGGTACCTGGCTGTTATTATCCCATCTCAAATCAATTGAAAGGCTGCTCGTGCCGGAGGTATCATCCGTCAATATAATTTTGCCGTTCTCAAGAACCGCTTTAGCGATCCCGTCAAAAGCATCATTAATCTCTGAAATAAGATGCCCAACTTTGGTATTTTCGGTAACTGGAAGGTCTACCTGAGCTATAGCAACACCATCATGGTCGAAGCCAGTTATCTCAATGTGTTCGCCACCTAAAAGCGGATTGGCTCCAAATTGGTCGAGTCCCGTGATTTTTGAGCTCAGCGTGGCATTGCCGCCGCCAACCGTAAAAGCAATATTGGCTTGCCATACTTCCGTGCTGCTTGCATTGATGGAGATACCGTAATCTGTGCCGACATCATTGCCATTTAAAACAAGATGATAGGCATCATTATAATATAGCAGACTGGCTGTAATCCCGGGATTGTTCGCATCGTTATTGATTAAGCCGACGAAATCCTCGAGTGTTGTCTCAGATGTGGTCGTCAACACCGTTTCCTTATTGTTATATGAATAAATAAAAGTGCCGGCTCCTACGTAATCCTCGGCGTATTCTTTGCCGGTCGTGTGAACCCACCGCTCGGCATTGGCCAACTGGTTGATTACCACCGTGTGATTGCCTTCAAAGGCGTTATAGGATGCGTCGGCAGTCAATTTGTCGGTGTCGCTGGAGGCAACTGAAAAAGCGCGAAGTTCGTCGGCATCGGAAAGAGCCCGAACCGAGCTTCTCAAGTTGCTGAGTTTGGTTTCCAGAGTGCTCAGAGCATCTTGTCTTTCCTCCCAAATACTTATGCGTTCTTTGTACACATTGAGTGAACGGCGCTCAATAGCCATCAGTTGCTCGATGAGTTTGGTTGTATCTATCCCTGTTAAGAGCCCTGGAAGACGTAAAGTTGACATCTTTATCTGCCTTTTGGTTTAAGTTTTCATACCTTAACGAAAATCTACAAACACGGCTAACGCCCACACCTCACGTAACTTATTATCGTTCAAAAACACTTCTGGCTTAATTATTTATCTTATATTTGCTTACCATATTTACATTCATTTAGAAACAACTTGCTGTAGTGCCTCGGTATATCTGGCTCGTATGAGTTTAGACTTTTGCAATAACTGCCGCAGTTCCTGGTTTTCAGGATTCATTTTTACACAGTCATTTAGCTCTGAACAGGCCAGGTCGAAAGCTGTTCTTGAACACTCAGTAGCCTTTGTCTTTACATAATCTTGTCCTATTGCAAGGTAGGTCCCGGCAGCAAGGCATTTAGCATGTAATTGCCTCATCTGGGGCGCTATCTCGTCCCACGTAACATCCGGGAACAGCTCATCGTATGCGAACGTATCAATAAATCGCTTGACAACTTCGAAATGAGATTTTGCCTTTTGGGCGGAGTAATTTCTTGAAAGACTATCGGCGTGCATTCTTCTTAGGTGCAGTAGCTCGCTGAGATGATGGGCCTTGAGGCCGGCCTTTACGAAACGCCGCATCATATCGTAGTCTTCACCAATCAGTAGGTCCTCATCATAAAAGCCTATTCTATCGAAAACGCTTCTTCTTATGCCAAGTCTAAACGGTACTATCGGATGTCCCGCCCGGAGCAGGTCTCTAATCAGATACCTGCGATCCTGATATTCGGGCTTATTCATTATCCTTATCGGATTACTATTCTCGCCAATCAGCAGAACATCACTATAGACAAGGTCAACTTCGGGATGTTTTTCAAATTCCGCCAGGTGCTTGGCAAGGGAGTCCGGTGTCATCATATCGTCTGCGTCCAGAGGCACAATATACTGCCCTTTAGCTTTGCTTATGGCGAGGTTTCGCGCACTTGATGGGCCACCGTTGTCTTTATAGAAGTATTTGATTTTGTCGTCTTTGAAGCTTGTCACAATGTCTTTGGTATCGTCTGTGGAGCCGTCGTCAACAACAATCAGCTCGAAGTTTCGGTAGTTTTGAATTAGAACACTTTCAACTGCCTCTGCGATATGTTCAGCAGCATTGTAAGCCGGCATTATCACCGAAACCAGAGGATTGTACTTGCTCGTGTACAGAGGTATTACCGATATATACGGATTTCCGTACCGTTTGCCGACTACATATCTTTCATACAGACTGTGAATCTTTTTGCCATGTTCGATGCCGTCTTCATTATAGTAGTAAAGGCCCAAAAACTTGGGTATATGCTTGAATTTGTATTTGCTTGAGATGCGCAGCCAGAAATCCCAATCGCCTGCGCAGGTCAGTGTGTCATCGAAATATCCGAGCTCATTATGAAGTGATTTGCGCCACATCGGCTGCGAACCCACGCAACAGCCGAAAAGTAGTCTTTCCTGGCTGTATTCAGGTCTTTTGGCCATCTCGATAGCATGATGATTGGCAAATGTGCCATTTGGAGTATCGGTGCATATCTGGTCGCCGTAAACAAGAGCAACATCAGGATTGGCCAGCAGCGTTTCAGACATTATTTCCAGAGCATCTTCACGGTGCCGGTCATCTGTATTGGCGTTGGTTAGAAAAGTCCCCCGAGCAACCTTGATGGCACGGTTCCAGGCGGTGTAAATTCCCTCACGTTGCTCAGTTTTAATATAGACTATATTATTATGCTTTTGCTGATATTCATGAACGATTGCTTCTTCATTTTCCTGCGAGCCGCTGTTAATAACAATGATCTCCAGCTTATCGGCAATTGTCTGTTGCTCCAAATCTTCCAGGCAGCCTCTCAGGAACTTCTCTGAATTGTAAGTGGAGACTATCGCTGAAACCAAATAATCCTGCTCTGACTTAGCAGATAAAGTAATGTTGTTTTTCTTTTCTGCGATGAGTGGTGTGGGTAGAGTTTTATCCAATTTTGTCAGTACATTGAGAATATCTGCTTTTTGCTCTTCCGCTAATATCAGATTAGGGTTATTCAACAAATCTGTATAAACCTGCTTTAGCTTTTGGTATTGGTTGGTTTGCATGTAACACTGTGCCAGTTTTGTACACATGCTTGCATAGCATTCACGTATGTCGATCTGATCTTTAAACTCAGAGCTGATAAACTCACTACCGCCGCTCATTACTGAGTTCCGCAGTGGTTCGTATATTCTTTCCAGCAGGGCAAGGGCCTCGTCATATCTGCTGAACCATGTGTACAATGAGCCAAGAATATAGCAGCCCTTAAACCCATCAGGCCTTAGTGCAACGGCTTTCTCGGCCCATTCTACAGCTTCTTCAGGAAAGTTTCTTTGCAGGTATATAGCTACGTTTAAAATCCACGTGTAGTTGTTGTAGTTATTTTCAAATACAGCTTTATTTCCGGGATACAAACTATGGATAAGCTCTTTGTATCCCGTTATCTCGTTGTCATTTCTCCATGCTAATAGTGCCATCCAATGTTGCCGCAGTATCTTTTCAGTTTGGACCGGACCTTCAGGACAATGATCGTGATAAACAATTACATCAGGAAAATAGAGTATGCTTTTTACTTTTTCTTTCTGAGCCTTGCATATTCTATATGAGAGTTCCATCCCTTCGGAGCCAAAGAGCAACTCGTCGAATCCCCCCATTTTAATAAGAACATCTTTTCTGAATGCAGAAAGGCAACTAACTTCACAGGCAGTAGTTATAATCTGATCACCCATATCGTAATTAACGGGAATACATTGCAAGTCGGTCTGTGTTTTCGGCAGGACTTTCCCTCTTAGGCCGCAGATACTGTAATTTTCAAAATGCTCCACAATGTTCCTGATCAGGTGCTTGTCGGCAACGGCGTCATCATCAAGGAATGCTATGTACTCGGCTTTAGCAAACTCAGCACCTATGTTTCTTGCTGGCGAAGGGCCAAGATTGAGATTAAGCTCTACTCCACAAAGGCCGAAGTTGAATTCGTCTATATGTTGCTTGAGCCAGGACAAATCACCACCATTATCCATAACGATTACTTCAAAGTCTTTCTCTTTTTGGTCATTCAGAGCATAGAGATTTTCTAATAATTCTTTGTGTCTATTATAGGTAACTATTACGATTGTTAGTTTCGGTGACGGATTTGTTCTGAAATCCCAGGTATCTTTAATGTTATCAACCAAAGATACTCGTCTGTCTTCGAGCTTGGCTTTAGTGTTTTGCTTCCAGATATTCACTTCAGGCCACCTGGAGAATACCGGATGCTCACTTATGCCTGTTGCACCGATGGTCATACCTTCCTGCAGCGCATATTCGTAGCACTTGCGAATAACCATCTCATTTTCCCAGCTCAGCAAGTCGTCATTGGCATGGGAGATGGCCTCGGTACCAATGAAACGCTCTCCCAGTGCTTCATTCAAGCAGAGAAAATCAAATTTTTGTGTCAATCTGAACCAGAATTCATAATCCCCCGATACAACAAATTCTTCATCGAAATATCCAAAGACATCGTGGACGCTCTTTCGCCACATCGGCTGAGAGCCGGGAGGACATTCACCATTAAATAATCGGCTTCGTGAAAATTGGCCGTTTATCCTCTCGCCCACAGAAACTCTCCGTCCGTCTATTTCATTTACCTTTAACTGGTTGGCATAAACCAGGACCTTGTCCGGATTTTCGTCTAAAGTCCTTGCCATTTTCTTCAGGGCGTCCTGGCGGTGTCTGTCGTCTGTATTTGCGTTAGTGATGTATTTTCCGGATGCAGCTTTAATCGCTCTGTTCCAAGCCTTGTAAATGGTTTCGCGTTGTTCGGTTTTGATGTACTTGATATTGTTGTATTGTTGCTGAAACTCCTTTACAATCGCTTCTTCGTTTTGCTGTGAGCCGCTATTGACAACAATGATTTCAAGTCTGTCGGCTATGGTTTGATTTTCTAAATCTTTCAAGCATCCGCGAATATGCTTTTCTGAATTGTAGGTCGATATTATTGCACTAACGATGTATTGCTTTTTTTCTGCCTGTTTGTAGTCTGTTTTAAGATTTTGCTTAGATTGCCCAACAGCTCTTTTTAACAAACCACTGATGGCCTGTTCAACCATATCAACGGTTATGGCTTTTATGCAGCGTATATCCTGACCATATTTGCACCGCCAATTACAACCGTAGCAGTCCATCTGATTATAGACCAAAGTTGTCTTGGAGCTATATGGCATAAATCTGCCGAAATGACCGCCACCGATAATGACAACATGTGGACAATCAACAGCTGCCGCTACGTGTGCCGGTGCCGATTCGAGTCCAACACACAACTTTGCTCTATATAATAAAGCCGCCAACTGTCTCAGAGAGGTCTTGCCGCAAAGGTTGTAAACTCTCGTATGTTCAGTAGCTTTAATAATGTTCTCAGCCAACTGGATATTTTGCTGGGAACCACAGATCAAAACGGGATAGTCCCTACAGCGTGATATCAGTTGCGCCCATTTATAATCAGGCCAATCTCTGATTTGGTACTGTGCAAAAGGACATATCACAAGCGGCTTTTCTATGTTAAGCTTTTTGAGCAGCCTGTCGGCAAAATCTTTATGCTCCTGCTCCATCCATACAGTAGTCCTATATGGCTTCTCGACTATGACACCAAGGCCTTTGAGAAATTCCTTATTTCGCTCTACCTCCAGCATAGTGCCTGCTTTTGCATGGACCAGTTTGGTGAAATATGGATTGTTCGCCTTAATCTGCTCAAGTGGCATGTTTGAGTCATTGCCGGTTGAGACAATTTTTTCTTCTGCTCCGCTATTTATTACAATAAAGTCGGTAACCTTATCCCTTGAATAGATGGGGCAAATCACAACATCAAATTTCGCTGCTCGGATATGGTTGATAAACTCGGCTGCGTAGTTCTGGTCATAAACCATTGACTTCCGGTGATTGACTATAACCTCATCAATATAGGGACAGGCCTCGGCGAGCTCCGTGGAGCATTCACGTACAACAATCGAGATACGTGAGCTGGGATAGAGTTTCCGATAGTAGGGCAGGGCACCAGAAAAAATCACAAAATCACCAATCCCATCCGTTCTAACAATAAGAATCTTATGTGGTTGTGTGGGAATCACTGGGATGCTCGCTTTTGAATCTATAATGTTAGCGGTGGTTTTATCTTCACTACGGTCGAAAGTACCGAGATCATGGTCATAGATAGGCATTGATGTGCTATCATTTTGGGAGATAACTCTCACAGCAGGGCACAGCACAAAACAGCCCAGACCGTAGGCCAGCATCGGCTCCCTCTGCAAAGCTGACTCTTCGTCCACTTCATGCCATTGATTGTCCTCATATTTCACCCAGAAACAACTGCTTTCTATCTCCCATCCATCGAGTAGTTTTGCAAGTCTATTTTGCCCGTAAACTCTATGGAGCGAGCCAACGACCCTGTCAAGACCCACAGGGACGGTCAAGAGCATTTTGCCATCAGACTTAATGAGTCTGCTCATCCGGGCCATTATTTTAAGGTCATCATCCGGCCCCTCCTCGACCACCCCATACCTTCCTACCAATCCAGAATGCTCGATTGACGAACAGTTAATTATCAAATCGAAACTCCGCGGTGTCCAATCATGCAGTAAAAAATCACCTTGGATGAAGTGTATGTTTTGCGCACCATCAAGTGACGCTGTCAACGGCATCAAATCTATTGCCGTTATCTGGTACCCCAGCTGAGTTGCAAAACGGGACAGTTCTGCGGTTTGGCCGCATCCGAAGTCCAATAGCTTTGCCCCTTGGCCCTGTGTCTTTGCTGTTTCCTTAATTCTGTCTTTTATGGAACCCCACTCTATATCTCTGTCGCCTGTCAGGTTTGGTTTTAATTTCCGTATTTGCTCTGCAAATTGCAGCAAGCGTGGATTGTCAGTGTCTTTGCTTAACGCATTTTTCACCTCGACTTCCGCTTCCAATAGCCGGCCAAGCCGAGCCAGACACAAAGCCCGTCCCAAATGAGCACCAACAGTATCTGGCGAAAGGGCCAGAATCTCTTCAAACTCCTTCAGTGCCTTTATGATATGGCCCTGGTCAAGAAGAGTCTGTGCTTGTGCTATTTGATTCTTTTTTACATTTTTTGTTTCAAACTTATTTTCGTTAACTGGTAGGTGCTTAGAAATGCCAAGTTGCTCATATTTAGGTGTGAACTTCACTATACAGAAACCAAATTTCTCCTTTGAATGAACTATCAGTTCAAGCCGTTCATCCTCTTGTATCTGTTGGAAACTGTGATGATGTTTGACATGATAAATGTCATCCAGGGCAATGTAACATTCTCCTTGCAGATTATCTATGAGGTGGTTAAATTCGATGTTGCCTATGTGGCCGCCGCTGTCCAGAAGCACAAAATCTGGCTTAAAATCGAATACCTTGAGGCATTTATATAGCAAACTATCGGGCAGATTGGGAAAATTTGTTTCATTATAGTAAAGCTCGACCCTGTTTTCTTCTTTGTGGTCTACGAAAATCCCGTCATAATCGACATCTGTTATTGTCTTTCGGGCTATTTCCTCCTTGCTTGGCAACATCGCTCTTGGCACCGACAGGCCATTGAGGGCATTGACCTTCATATTGTTCGTTTCGAAATATTGCTTCGCACGAGCATAATTTTGAGGGTTAACTTCGATGGTAAAGAACATTGCATCATGTATACCAAGCGTCTCCAGCGATCTTATGATTATAGTGGTAGTGCCGGTACCGAGATATGTGCCGGTTTCGATAATCTTTCGCGGACGAATCTTTGTGAACAACTCTTGAATACTCGTCCCAAAAGAGGATTCCGCATCAACTTTTACTCCAGTCTGGATGTAATCTCCGGCTATCCTTACCCCCTTGTTCCTTTTGCCTGGAACCTCTAATTGTTTTTCATTCAGTAGGGTGGCAATATCAATATTCTTCAAAAAGATGGCACAACCGGTATCTTGTTTAGTGTTAATAAGAATACTGTACTCGGGGTGTTCTGCTTGCAATCTGTTAACAAGACTTTGAAGGTTTAAACAAGACGGATGAATTATATCGTCAAAAACAATAGCTCCTTTGTCTGCAAGAAGCTTAGCCGCATCCTGCAAGTCTTCCCAAGCGCCGCTCTCACTGTGGTCGCCGTCGATTGTAATTAAATTAAATTTCTTGCCCAAGCTTATTAACTCTTTTAGCTTTTTATGACTATTCCCTTTAATAAATTCAATTTTGAATTGTTTATTTGTTTTGACCCTATATTTGTTAATCTGTTCTACTGTATATTCCTTCGTGTTGGATAAACCGGCATAACTTCCTCCCCACATATCGAGCGCTACAACTTCTTTAACATCTGAATTATGCAAAAGGGATACAAGAGAACAGCCGGTGCGGACACCAACCTCCAAGTAACTTTCGGGTTTTAGCCTCTCAGCCAAAAAGGCTAGCGCAACATGAATATTCCAAAATGTTTTGTTTTGCTGGATATTCTGTGTCATCAAATTTCTTCTTTTTATGACAGGCTCATCTATTTCTATAAGATTCCAGGCTTCTATGACCTTCTTTTGGTAGTAAGTATCTCCAATCACTTGTAAAGCTTGTTCTTCAGAGCAGCAGTGCTTCTGTCCAAACTTATTCATGAAATTTTCCATAACTTCCGGATGTGTGCCAGTGAATAGCTGTGTGCGAGAGTTTCCGTCGCCGGTCCAGACAGGATATCGGGCTTCAATTTGCCCTCTGTTTTCCAGCGTCCATTTCAGGAAACATTCATTATACCATTCAAGCAGATTGATACCCCACTTATCCCCCCAGTTGTACCTATGGTAAAGCTCGATTTTTTGTTTGACCTGTTTGTTCAAAACATAGCTGTAATGGTACGGGACTATTCCCATCTCTCTCGTTTTGTGCCCGTCAACAAGATGCATTTGTTCCGTGGTTTTATTGGAGCCTGGCCAGAGCATTGTTGGAGGCCGGTGTGATTTAAACACTGCGCCCGGCACGTATTTGAACAACCTTCTATAATGGCACCACTGCTTAAAGAATTCGTTCGAAACGAAGATATAGTCCATACCTTTCCAAAAATTGTCTGGAATGAAATTCACCTGGGTTATGCTTCTGTCGTCACTTAGAATCTGTTTTATTCTCAATAAGTCGTTATGCTTGTAAACCTCATCAGAATCGATAAGCCAGACGTAGTCACCCGTAACATATTTCAGGGCTTCGTTTTGCATTTCGCATTTTTCCGGCCATTTGCCCTGAATAAGTTTGATTTTGTTTTGGGTATCAAAGAAAGACTTTATAAATTCGACCGTTCCATCGGTTGAGCTGCCGTCCGGATTGGCTGCAAACACACACTTTTCGACGGCGCCTTCGACAATGATTATTTCGTGGGCAAAGTCATAGACTGATTTGATGCTGTATTCGATAAAAGGCATACCGTTTAAGACAATCATTACGAATGAAAACCTTGGTTCTATGGAGGTTATATTAGATATTGCATTGAATCCGCAAGATGTCACAGGACTTCGCATCTCTTGCTGTCTCGTTAGTGTTCGGATCTCATATTCAAATGAATCTTCCCACAATAGCATCGTATTGAATAGAGTCGCCTTTAAGTGTATGAGTGAAGAGAAAGCTTTCTCACGTTGAGTTTGAGGATCGGTAGTAATTCTTCTCAAAATATTGTGCTGTAGTCCATCAATTTCTTCCTTTGAGAATTCTGTAAATACCAGTTTGCCGTTGATATTTTCGACTGCCCAGCGGTGGTGACTGACCTTGGCGTTATTCAGCCATAGATCTTTCGATGGTGTTGGTGTCTCAATATAGCCGCGTTTTGCGACCCGCATAAGCTCATTACATGCCCTTTCAGGATTGACGGCATGTTCGAGCACATGAGAACAATAAACAAAATCAAATTCTTTATCCTTAAATGGCAGGTTCTCAATGTTGCACTCAAAAACAGGTTTTCCTTTGATATGTTTGAACGGCACACCACCCCTGCCGTAGTCGTCATCGTCGATGGCAATATCCGCTAAATGCGTTGCAAGATGAAAAGGGAAATTGCCGCTGCCTATATCCAGCACCTTATCAATCGGCTTAATTCCGAAATTAAAGAAACGAGATTGATAACACAAATACCTGTCTCTCTCCGGTATAAGCTGGTATTTGTCATAAACCTCGGCCAAAATTACAATTGCTTTTTCCGGATAAGCAAGTGCCAACTGGTCATAGATATCAAAAGCTTCACTGAAATTGCCATTCTGAAAACTTTTCCTGGCACGATGCAGAGCCTTTTGTTGATCACTCACATCATAGCGAGGAATTTGCCGAGGACCATGGTCCTTCTGCTCCAGCGATTTATTCTCAACCTTCATTTTGTATAGCTATATTCCACCCATAATCTTTTATAAGCGATCGTCTTTGTTAAGAATCCCATTTGCTTACAATTACAGATTACTGCGATAGGTCTCAATGGTTTTTTTGCCTTTACGGACCCGGCTTAGCTCTTCGGCAGTCTCGGCTTGCTGAGTTGTAAGAGCAAGACATAGGTCTTGGTATAATTTTCGCAACTGCTCACGCTGACTTTGAAATTCAGCCGATTTAAGGACTCCAGACTGTGCCATTTTCCCCACAAGAGAACCGGCTTGCTCGCTCAGGTTCTCAACTTCATTGAATTTTCCCTGACGGACGAGCTCTATTTGCTTTTCCAACAGGCTTTGCAGCTCGTCCAGCAGGTGTATCTGTCCATCTGGAATAATCTCAACACTATCGGTGCTCATTACACTCGAGTTCCTGTTTGGATTCCTTGTTTTACCTGGGCCAAACTATGTTCGACTTCTTCCAGAAGATTAGCTGCGTCTGTGTGGCTCTTGTCCAGAGCTAATAGATCCAGGAGAATTTTTTTAGACTTCTCAAGCTTGCCATCTTTCATATACAGCGCCGCCAGAGGGAACATAACGGAGGTATCGCCCGGGTGCATATTCAAATATGCCTCCAGATAGTAAATAACCTTTGCGAATGAACCCATCTGGCAGGAGGTCTGAAACAATCCCAGAAGAGCTATTAGATTATCGGTGTCCAGCTCCAGACTTTTGAGATACTTCTCAAAGGCCTGCTTGTAATCGGCTCTTTGCTGTGCGACCATAGCGGAGCCCGCATAGGCCTTGGCGCAATTGACGTCCAGCCGACAGGCGACCCTAAAGGCTATTTCAGCATCATCAAGAAGATTCTTTTGCAGGGCAACTACTCCAAGCCCAACGTAAGGGCCCGCTTCGTCTGGCGATAGGACGGCTGCTTTTTCGTAACACTGTTGTGCCTGTGTGTAGTTGCCGACAGAAGTGTAACAGTCCCCCAGTTCCTGCAAAACTTCGTAATGTTGTGTCGAGTCGTGCTGTTCATCGATATTATTTTGTTTTATGTCCATAGCAATTCTTTTCCTTCGAGTATTTGTTCCGCTTTTTGGAGTAAATTAATCGCCGAGTTAAAATCATTTTTCTCGCGTTTGACCTTTGCTTCCAACAGGAGTGTATCCACTGTTGGTCGTTGACGGTTGACTTCACGGCTGAGTTCGGCTGCTCGGATGTGGCCGCCGGCTTTGAAGGATGCCTTTGCAGCTAACGTTTTCATCCACAGTTCGTTTTGATAATGCTCCGTGATATATTCAAACATTTCAGCAGCCTTTGACCAATTACCGTTTTTTTCTGCTGACTTGGCTTTTTCAAGCAATTGGTCGAACTGAAACGGTATTTCTTCCGGCTGCAGGCGCCTTATCGCTATGCCTGCCGCATTCAGAGATTCACGTACCGATAAATGTGGAAAGCTTCTCCGAGCATACTGTAAGTCATTTTTTCTGACCACTACCGCCCAGAGTCTTTCTGTTGAGTCTTCCAACTCAAATCCCTCATTATTGGCTGAACTGTTGACCAAAGCGTGGAGCGAATCCTCTACCCAGAATTCTCTCATGGGAAATCCGCTTGGTACTATGGCAACATATTCACCCTCACATCTGGCTAAAGCTGAATCTATTCGCTTTGCCTGAGAAGACAACGGGTTAACGGGCACAGGGATTATGTTAGGCATAACAGTGTCGAGCTTTTCGAAATCCGCTGTCGGCAGAGGCAGATAAACCTCGTATGGATAGAAGGTACGCTGCCAAATAGAACCGAGGGTTGTGCCTGCCTGCTTGTTCAATCTCTCTGTAGTAAAAATGATAGACATATCTCCGAGTTTAGTCCAGGGTTTGGCGGGCCTGGTGGTTCGTATCGTTAGAATGTTCCTCGTATATTCCTTTTCGTTCTTGCGCCACTGCACTGATATTCTGTCGCAGTCATCGGCAGGCAGATAGAATTCACCGGTAATTTCCGGGACATGGTGAAAGTCTGAGAAGAAAACCAACCGACGGGTCATGTCCCAGTCAATTAAAACGTTGATGTCCTCATTGTATGGCCCGGTTTTTTCAAGCAAATCCCTCCGATGCATAAGGCTTACGTGCAGGACATGATTATAGTACAGCATAAAAAAGCGGTCGAAATCCCTGCTGATTTCAACGACTTTACTTAAAACCTTTCGGCTGCCGTCCGGGCAAACCTTACAATACACTTTATACAAATCACTGTATGCAACTTGGCAGTCGCTATTATTTTCAAGAGCATCGACCAGTGTTCCGATGTGATTAGGATAATATAGGTCGTCGTCGTCAAGGTAGGCAACGTATTTGCCTTCAGCTCGGGGTAATGCTTCATTGAGCGAGAAGGCCTTGCCGCGATTCTCTTTTCTGTTGATGAATATTAACCGCTCGTCCCCAAATGAATTAACTATATCGCTTACGTCCTCACCGCCGTCATTTATTACGATTATTTGAAGATTTCGATAACTCTGGCGCACAACGCTGGCCAGGGCCCCGGGTAAATATCGCCGCCGATTAAAAGTCGGGACAAGCACAGTAACAACCGGCCCGGCCTTTTTTGGGGTGCCCAAAACCGCCTCATTATGTTTTGGGGACCTCTCGTCGTCTTCTGACATTCCATGAGTATCTAACATTTTCTAAATAGCTAAGAACTACACAGTCAAATTATTCTCGAACGTCGGAGCGGAAAATTCTGCGGGTAATCTAATCTCTTCAAGACCCCAATTTTCCGAGTTATTGCAAAGCACAGGCCCGGATTGTTGTGAATCTATCTCGGTTTCAAATTGGGTGAAGATGCTGTTGATTTCAATCAATTGTTTCTGCAACGGATAATTTTCTTCGATAAATCTGCGATACTTTGGGGATTCATATGATTCAGAACAAATCTGCTGGCAGAACTCTTCTGCGATGTTAAACAAGAACTCTGATGGAAATATCTGATCTGCTCCTGGGAAATTATGGATAACCGGTTTCAAGCCGCAAGCCATACCTTCCATTAATCCCATACCCTGACTTTCTCCAATGCTCCCCGAGACAATGTAATGTTTGTCTTCCAGCCAGGAATTTATATCTTCCTGCCAACCGTCAAATGAAACTACATCTGTCAGGTCAAGTGTCTGAACTATATGCTTGATATACTGCTCGAGCATCGGGTTTTGAAAAACTCCGGCAAAAAACAGCTTATATTCCGCATCAATGTAATGCAGTTTCTGCATACATTGCAGAAGGAACATCGGATTTTTTCTCATATTCAGATAACCGGCACAGGCAATATTCTTGCCGTGTGGTCTATCAACGAAATTGAATTTATCAAGATTGACGCCGTTTGGAATTGTAACAAGCCGTGTTCGATTTCTAATATCTGGAACTTGCTTAAGTAAGGCTTCTTTGACAAATGAGTTACCAACGGTGATGAGTGTATCGATATTTTCCCATTGGACTTGGCCCGGCCAGTCTCCATAAGCCTCAAAACGGTGAAGCCGTACAATATTCTTGCAGACCTTCGGTAATTTTGACGCTTCCACTGCTATATTGGTACACCACTCAAACCAGGAAATATCACTCCATTTCATTAATTCATACATTTGGTCAATGTCCTCTCCCTCAAAGAATTCCACAAGGAAACGGCGTTCAGTAAATGTGTAAATATCCGTTAGGAATTTTGTATCGCCTCTTAATCCACAAAAGAAAGCTATCTTAGGTCTTTTGCTGCGAATCACTTCAATCATCGGCCTGAGAATCTCCTGGTTGGGCAAGCTTTGCAGTGAGCGTAGCAGCATTTCAATAGCGTTGGCTTTATTATTCTGTTCCAGGAATACGTTGGCGGTTCTGTTAAGTACGTCCACATTCAATATGCCCATCTGCTCCATATTATCGAATAGCTGCATAGCTTCGTTTGCTTTGCCCACAGCAAGATATGCTTCCACCAGGTTCCACACTATTTCAGCGGAGTCTTCCTGGAGACTCAGGGCTTTGACAAAATGCTCGATGGCTTCATCCGAATGGCCCAGGCAGTACAGAATTGCTCCCGTATCATTCAGTACTTGTGCGTTGCCGCCGGTCGTGCGAAGATGTTCCTGCATACAAGCCAGGGCTTCCTTATATTTACCGGCTTCAGCTAATTCCAAACCCCTCTCGTAATGATAATGATTAGGGTTCCCAAACACACTATTTTGCCTTTGTCCACGTGGTGGATTTGAATTCGTCCCCATTATTGCCATCCAATTTACTCCTAATTTCTGAGTTCTAATTTTGCTATTTCATTGCAAAATGAAGCTGCTTAAAAACCGGCTGTTCCATGGCTGTAACCTTGGTAAAAATAATGCAAATTCCGTGCCGTTAGCCTGTACCAGCGTATATTCGCAATTTCCCAATTCCAGATGTAAAATTTGTATAAATATCGAACATATATGTTTTCAAAAGTGACCTTTCAGTTTTTTTGACATTTGTCCTCGACAGTTATATGAGGAAATCCAGCAGCGACATAGACATAAGTTTTGCAGCCACTGCTAACGACATTTGATATAGAACCTCACGGCGAGAGAGGTCTATAGCTACTTGGGCGATGTCTGCTTCCTGCAGACGGGTCGCTTCGTCCTCGGTATTGTATTGTATGTCCTTTAGGCTATTTTTGAGTTCGTCCAGAAAGCCGATTTTAGAGCCAATAGAGACCTCGGATTGGACCAGAAGTTTGGCTGTCTCTTCAAATAAGCTCAGTAAGTGGTTTAGCTGCTCTCGAACTTGAGCATCGGAAAGCCCTTTTTCATTTTCCAATATGTCCCGAATCATAATAAGTGTGTTGAATATGTCATAAGTTCCGGGTATGCTTACCAAATCAACTCCGGTGCCGGTTATTTCCGTGGTGTCAATGTATAGGACTTCTCCAGTTCGCGAATCTGTTACAGCCAGATTAGTGTCTGTGCCGTCTGTATTAAAAGTGCTCAGGCCGTCATCGATAGAGAGATTATAATTGCCTGCCGAGCCGGTTACTGTCAGCCATGCTCCACCGCGAACACTCGATGTCCCCGTGCCGGCTTTGCAACCGGTATCACCAATCAAAACCGGGGCGCTGCGGTCGTTGGAGCGAAAGATATTATCGCCTATGTAGAAAGCTGATGATTCCATACCGGGTGCTACTTCAATATCTCTATTCTCAAAACTACCCTGATAAGTTACTCTGGTGATTTTTCCATCGGTACGTTCTACTGTATATGGCGCAGAGCCCGTATCGGTCCCCCCAAAAAGGTATTGGTCCATATGTTTAGTGTTAACCAATGAGACTGTTTGCTCTAATATATCGTTGATTCCTTCTGCCGTCCTTTTTCTTGCTGCTTCATCATAGATGCCACTGCTAATTTGAGTTAGACGTATTTGGGTCTCAGTAAAATTTGACGTTATATCCTCGATAATGGTGGAGGAAAGCTCCAGGATGCTAATGACTTCCGAGAGGTTGTTGATATAATTTTCCAGGGACTTTTCATTGGTATTGAGCCCTAAAACCCGATAGGCGGCAGCAGGGTCATCAGAGATTCGATTTATCCGTGAGCCCGTAGATACTTGTTCCTGTAGCTTAGCCATTGCATCGGTATGAAGGTACAACGCAAAGCTGACATTATTATAAATATTGTTCAGTGCTCCACTCATTTTTCATATCTCATATCTTGTTTTCGCTTCATAACATGCAATTCACGCTTCTCATATTATTTCCATGAGAGATAACAACAACGATTGAACTGTGCTCAGATATTTGCTCATTCCCTTGAACATCTGCTCGAAGACTAACATCTGGGCGGCTTCATCGTTGATGTTGACACCGCTTATCTCACTTTGTTGATTGCCCAGGTTTTGGACCATAGATTCGATATTGTCTTTACGTGCCTGTTTAACAAAAAGCTGTTGACCAATGTCCGTGACCATCTGGCGATAAAACTCTCCAGGTGTCATAGAGTTCAGGCTGGTTATGGTCTGGTCCCTCAGGCCTGCCATCCGCAAAGCGTTGGTGTTATCGGTCATATCCGCACCCAGGGCTGATGCCACACGGCCCGGTGTAGCAGCTATATCAGAGCAAACTGCTATATTTATAGCGCTGCTGCCGGAAAAAAAGGTGTTGATTCCAACCGCTGCCAACACCCCCGAAGTGTCAGTGTCCGCAAAAACAGCAATGCTGAAAGAATCTACGTCGACCAGATCACCCATACTAAGAGATATCTTGATTCCTGTGTCTCCAACATCGATCCTGTCACCTGCCGCATAGCCGGAACCGATATTGATGGTATCAATTGTGTTTAAGGCGATGTCAGTTACTGTAAGGGTAAGGCTATCAACTCCAACATTACCTGTGCCGGAAACAGTGAATGTGAAAGTGTCGTTTGAACTTCCTGTATAAATGCCTGATAAACTTACAGTTGGATCCGAGGACCCATTGAAATTAATGTCGAGGGATTCAGGCTCAGGAAGAACGGCGGGTAGAAAATCAAATTTATAGTTTGTGTCAGCCTGGATGCGAAGTTTGGAAGAAATCACCGAAGCACTAAGACCGGTAATGTTGTTAGTAATATAATCTGCAAAGTCAGATAGCGTAGGGTCAGCCGGGAGGTCATTGGCAATGTCAATTTCATGTCGAGTTATTGTGGTTGTTCCGGGAACTGTTGTATCCGTAACTCTGATAAATACCGAACCACTGGTTATGGGGGGGGCGAAATCGCCCAGAACCTCGCTCGTCACAGGCCATCCGGTCAGTTCCGCAAATGACCCGGTTGAGCCGACTCCCTGGACATGATATTGATTTATCTGCTGTATCATTGCAGTTGCCAGATTGTCCAGGTTATCGCGAATATCGGAGACCAATTCATTTCTTAACGACAATAATCCACCTAATTGTCCGCCTTGCACGTTTATGTTAAAATTGTTCACGCCGGCGATGGAAATACCCAGTTTGCCATCTTCTCTAAAACCTGTCTCAAGGTCCATAGCGGAGGCACCTATCGCCACAGGAGTTCCAGCTACATAAACATCGGTCACACCATACTGTCGCGTCTGGGTTTCTATACTGACTAATGAGGACAGTTCTTTTATGCACTGGTCCCTTAGGTCCCGTAAATTGTTATCCTGGCCACCGGCTATTTCATGCTTTTCTATGCTATTGTTCAGTTCGGCTATTCTGTTTGTCAGAATATTAACCTGTTCGATTGTGTTCTTAGCTTCTAATTCAATTTGGCTTTTCAATTCTGTCAGAAATTCTCCTAATGTTCTGAATTGACCGGCCATAGTCTTGGCAGCGGTTACAATCTGGTTTTGCCAGATGACTTCTGTCGGATGAGCGGAAAGGTCCTGCAAGGCGTTGAAAAAATTGTCTATAGCTCCGCTCAAACCGCTCCCCTCCAAAAATTCTCCAAATGTGTTTTCGACCGTCTGCAGCGTAGCAAATTCCTGCGAGACTTGTCCTAATAACGATCCCTGACGGAGAATCTCATGCTCCAGAAGACCATCAATTAATCTGGTAACACCGGCGACATCGACACCTCCTCCAAAAAGAAGCTCACCGACTTGCGACGAATAAGCGGAACGCAGTTCTATTCTCTGGCGGTGGTAGCCGTCGGTAGCCGCGTTGGCGACATTATTGCCGATTATATCAAAGGCACTCTGGGCTGCTTTAAGGCCGCTAATTCCTATGGAGAAACTATCCATTTCTTAACTCTATTTAGAACACAGTTTAGAACACAGTTCCCGTCCCGCACCTGCTGGGTATTAGCCTAAGCTCAACAGGTCCGGACGACGTTTCTCAAAACTGAATGTTTACAAAAGCCATATCAGTTTGCCGTTTGGTCGCACCATTGGAGTTGTAATAAACCGCCCCTGTCTTGCCGAGGTCGAAGACACTCTTCAAAAGCAGGTTGTTGAATCTGGCGCATTCAGACAAAAGCAAAGCCGTGCTTATATATTCTTTCTTAAGTTCTTTAATCAGTGACATTAACTTCGTTTTCCTCTTTGTTACCTGAGCTTTTTCCCCTTTTGGCAGACTTGCTTCCAGCGCTGACAAAGTAATTTTCTCTGTGTTACACCCAAGAGCATTCGCCAATTCTTTTCGTATCGTTTGCCGTTTTGATTCGTGGCTTCTGTAGTTGTCCGACTCGGCCCGGATAACCTCAAGCAGTTTGCCCAAAGCGGCATCGTCGCGCTTGATAACCAGGCTGCGAAGTCTATTCAATTGTGACAAGCTCTCTTGTATATGTTGGCTGTCTTTGTCGAGACAAGACAGCAGCTCATCAACTTTATCTTCTATTTCACTTGCCGTCGATTTCATATATGCCCATCCACGACTCGGCTGAGCTCGTCGAAGTCTGATTTTTGTGCTGTTTTTGCATGCTCAGCGTTGGTTAGAGATTGATATATGTCCTTCCACAGTCCAAGGCCGCCGCTGTTTGCAATATCGCGCGCAAGGTACAGCCAGAATATTCCATGAATCTGCTCGGAAGCTCCGTCTTTTTCAGAGCCCCAGTCCACGACACTTTTTTTCATTTCGTCCAGCAGCTTAGTCAGTAAAACTGATTCAAAATCTTTTGCTGCTTGCTTCTTTTTCTCTTCCGAAATGCTGTTGAGCATCGACTTGTCGAGTTGCTCTAACAGAGTCGGCGGTGAGACTGGTTCGGTTAATATCAATTTGACGCTGTCCATTAAATTGCTCCTACATTATCACCAGCTTGGCTTGAAGAGCGCCGGCCTTTTTCAAAGCGTTAAATATCGCTATCAGGTCTGTTGGTGTTGCCCCTATGCCGTTAAGGCTTTTGGCTAACTCTGAGACGGTAACCGACCGGGACATAGGAATCAGATATCCTTCGTCCTCTTCGATTCCTATCAACGTGTCTTGAACAACTTTAGTGTCACCGGCATCAGAGAAAGACGCGGTTGGTTGTGAAACAATCGGCATTTCCTTGATTTTTACAACAAGGCTGCCCTGCGAAATCGCCACTGCTGATATGCCGACGTTTTCACCGACCACGATAGTGCCGGTGCGCTCGTTGATAACCACCACCGCAGGAACATCAACCTTCACTTCGTGCTTTGTAATATCGACGATAAAGCCGGCTATATCTTTCTGACTAATTTCGATTGGAACTTTAACCGTAACTGTACCTGCGTCAACTACTATTGCGCTGTTCGCATAATTCTGGTTAATGGCTTTGCTGATTTGCTCTACGGTTGAAAAATCGCTGTTTCTAAGATTAAGCGTGATAAGTCTATGGCCCCCAATGTATTCAACGAATGTAGCTATTTCTTCCTTTTCAACTATCGCGCCGTCGGGAATTCGACCGACCGTCTGGTGGTTTTTTGTAATCGAAGCCTTATCGCCTGCTGCTGTCCAGCCGCCGATTGAAATTCCTCCATCCGCTATGGCGTAAACCTGACCATCAAGACCTTTCAGGGGTGCCGGCAACAGCTTTCCGCCCTGGAGGCTTTTGGCATTTCCTATAGCAGAGACGTCAACATCGATTCGTGAGCCTTCTCGGGCAAAGGGACCTAATTCTGCTGTAACCCAAACCACTGCAATATTACCGCCGGTCAAATCGGTGGGAGTAAGAACTAATCCCGATTCCCTCAGCATGTTTGTAAGCATTTGTCGCGATAGCACACCGCTGTCGCCGTTACCGGCCAAGCCAATGACTAAGCCAACGCCTGTCAGTGGATTGCTTCGAAGCCCCTGAATATCAACAATGTCTTTTATTCGTTCGCATTGCCCGGCTCCAGCCATAAGCACACAGCCCAACAGTGCACACGTCATAAGGACCATTATTCTCTTTTGCTCTTTTGCTCGTATTATTGATTTCATAAGCTATTACTCTCAAAAAAAATCTGTGCAGACGGTACAATCAAAACGGCCAAATAATGTCAAATATACTGCCGAGCCAGCCAGGCCTTGTATAGGGTGCCGCGATGCCTGAATTTTTAGTAACAATACGAAAATCTGCCACCTGTTCACTCTTGACCATGTTATCAAATGCAATATCGCTCGGCCTGACTATACCGCTTACTTCAATGGTTTGTATATCACCTGCAATATTACGGCTGCGAGTTCCCATGACCACAAGGTTGTGATTAGGCAGAATATCCATTACTACTACACTGACCTGGTCCTCAAACTTGCGTTCGTCTTTGTAATCAGCCTTGCTTTTCAGCTCATTTCCCGATGTAGCACTCATCGTGAAGCCGGGCATGCGGGGTAGAATATTATTATTCGGCGTTGTGATTCCCAGCTCCCCATTAAAGGTGTTTGACCGATTAGTGTCCTTCTTTAAATCCCTTTTTGCTTTGTTATCGACTTTGCTGTCTTCGCTGATCATAATGGTCAGGATATCACCTATCTGACGGGCCACATCGTCGGCGTATAAGTCCTTCATATTCTTGTCCCTCTTGGCCCAGATAGAACCTGCTTGCAGGCAGGTAGCCGGCAAGAGCACGAGAATCATCAAGACAAATATTAAGCCTGTTCTGTTATTCATTATTTCTCCTTCTAAAAAACAGGTACCACGCTTCCGTCTTCGTTGACTCGGACTAAGATTATTCTTTGTGAGTCAACGTTTCGAACTTTTATATATTCACCGGCTCGGCCATCCTGCATAGCTTTTCCAAAGGCCGTAATCAGAAATCCAGGCCTGTCAATTCGAATAACAACCTTTTGATTGCGCTTAGCAATGATTGGTGACTTGACAGAGCCCAACATATTTGGACGAAGAACGGTCTTTGCCGGTATCTGACGCTTGGCAATGAGGCTGTAAGGAGGCCTCCAATCAGACGACTCCGGATAGTTCGATATCGTCTTTTCTATCTTGACATTCTCAGGACTGATAACCGCACCTGCGGGAATATCAACCTTTGTTATTGCTTGGGCGGCATTGTATTTCAACCCGAAAGTTACCTCACGCACATCGATTTTTTTGCCGCCTGAAAGAATTGTAATCTCAACCTTTGCCTGGTTTCCTGCTCTGCTTTGGACTAATTGAGGAGACAATCTTATATCTTTGCTGCTGCCGGTGATTATGAAATCTTTAGGCCTCCGTATTGGATCGAATCCACAAGCTGAAACGACGGGAGGATTTTTTTCCAGAAAGGAGCTTGCTAACTTAACAAATTCAATACTACGGATGGTTTGCTTTTGCTGTTGTACCGTTATTTTTTCTGCACCGGTGAATGTTACTTTCGATGCAGGAATACCGTTTGAGGCCAATCTGCTTAAAACCATTGCCCTGTCGATAACAATCTTCTGCCCCGGCACTGAAATCCGTCCTAATGCGATTACGCTCGCCTTGGATACAAGAGATTCTTTGCCTCGAATTATGCCAATCTGGCCAAGGCTTAAGCAACTGTCTTTGACTGTAATTTCTCTCGGGAGGTAAACCTGGAGAGCAGAATCCTTCTTCGTGTTGTCGGCTTGTGTATTCACCGATGCCTGGCAGAAAATCGCACAAGTCATAAATATACAGCTTACAAGTATTCTTATGCTCTTATGCCCTTGTGTTCTTGTGCTCTTTTTATTACTCATACTGGTCTTTCACTTAGAACCTTGCTATTTGATTTGCCTGCCTTAGCATTTCGTCTCCGGCTCGAATTGCACGGGAGTTTGTCTCGTATGCTCGTTGGGCCGTGATAAGGTTGACAAGTTCGGTTATCATCTGGACATTCGATTTTTCCAGAAATCCCGACTGGATAGTACCGAAACCACTCTCTCCTGCTGTGCCGGTCGTAGCCGTGCCGCTTGCTAAGGTCTCTGCATACAGGTTATCGCCTTCACTGGAAAGACCCGGGGGATTCGGAAAACGTGCCAGCTGAATCGTACCTATAACTGATTGTGTCCCCGCAGCATCGGTAATATTAACACCTCCATCCTTACCTATATTAACAGAGGTAGCGTCTATTGGAACGCTGATGGCCGGCTCTATCGGGTATCCGGTGATTGTAACTAATTCACCGTTGGCATTTAGTTGCAGAGAGCCATCGCGCGTGTATCGTATATCACCATTTGGCATACTTACCTGAAGGAAGCCTTCTCCTGAAATAGCTATATCGAGAGGTTTGTTGGTATTCTCAAGCTCACCGTTGCTAAAAACTTTTACGGTAGCTGCAGTTTGGACGCCGCTACCTATTTCCAGGCCGGTGGGCGTATTTGTGCCGGAAACCACTTCTGTGCCGGGTTCTATTAGAGTTATATAAAGCAAATCCTGAAAAGCAATCTGGCTCCGCTTGAAACCCGTAGTGTTGATGTTGGCAAGATTATTAGCAATCGTGTCCACCATTAACTGCTGGGCCGCCATACCCGTCGCTGAAGTGGAAAATGCTCTTAACATAATATTGGTCTCCTTATTAAATGTCAGATGTCAGTTTTCTGTCATCTTTCCTCTGTTTTATATTTTTAACCACGAATTTCCACGAATTTACTCTAATTTTTTTCTTTTCTTCGTGCCCATTTGTAATACAATCTTTCAACTCCTTGTTTTTTATGCGTGTTTTTCATGCTGCAATGTTCGTAAGTCCTTTTATATCAACGGCTGAAGCCGACATTAACGCACAGGCGAACTTTTGCCCTTTGGCTG
>Ga0307378_10000118_pt1 | contig 143142 bp, 190 predicted proteins | sample UN1MG_FD_202238 | JGI IMG/M metagenome (GOLD analysis project Ga0307378, IMG submission 202238) | Soil microbial communities from Risofladan, Vaasa, Finland - UN-1 | ecosystem: Environmental > Terrestrial > Soil > Coastal area > Acid sulfate soil | place: Finland: Risofladan, Vaasa... | reverse complement strand
AGCGGCCTCGGAGTAGTTAAGGTCCTGTGTCCCCTCGACTAGGGAGAGCGTGACCCATCTTCGTTTCTCCCTGATGGTCTTCTCAACCCATTCCTTATCCCATCCCTTATCCATCCTCTCTCTCCTCCTTGCCCTGTTCGCTCTCTGGGGGCTGTTCGCCCTTGGGTGGACACACTATGACATCCCAAGCAGCGAACATACCCCGCCCAATGAGCAGTTGTCGAAACTCCTCTGGCGCATCGTCTGCCACGACTTCTAGGTCATAGTATTTGCTCGTCCTACCCTTCACCCGCCACACCTTCGGTGCAGCAGAGAGGGCCTGCTCTGCCCTTTCCGAGCAACTACCCAACGCGTCAATTACTTGGGCAAACTGCTCTGCCAGTATACCTCCTCGGTCACGTAGTTCTCGGTCGGCCTTCCACGCCTGTCCAATTGCATTCCTGACGAACCCCAACGCCTCACTCATCACCGCCGCCCGCGCCACCAACTCGGCGTTCTCCTCCTCGGCGGCCACCGCCCTGTCTATCTGTTCTGCAAGCGCGTTGCATAGATTGCCAAGCACTTCCGCAACCTTCTCTAGCGTCTCGGCTGGCGTCAGTCCACCGCCCTCACTATATTGCTCAAACAACCTAAAGGACGCATCATCGGCTGCGACATAGGGGGCAAAGTGCGCCTCTGCCTCCTTCCAGGTGTGCTTGCGTGCTTCAGTAACCTCCTGCTCGTGCTGGGCGGCGATAGCATTTACAAACTCGCCACTCACGAAGCAGGCGTTAGGACAGTCTACGTCCCAATCAATCTGCTGCTCAAATATCTGCTCAATCCAACTCTGAGTTACGGGCATCTTGTCCATGCTCTCTCCCTCCTCACCAGCGCCCCGAGCAGTTGCAGCCACTGGCCGAGGCCAATCAGAATAGCCCTGATGATCTGTTTAGGCGTTAGGCGGGTAGTCATTCCGTCCACTCCCCCCGCATGTCTAGCCAGTTGATGCAGATGGAGGCTATCTGACGAAGCTCGTGATTCCTGGTATCACCCGTCTCACCTGTCATCGTGTCGGCTAGTTCTCCAACCTCCTGCATCAAGCGAGCTAGCCACCACTCCTCCGGCTGTCTGCGCCAGTAATCCCGATAGCGATGCCTGTACTGGAGTATCTGTTTCATTCCGTATACTCATAGCCCCCGTCGTCGGTGAGGCGGACGTGGAACTGAACCTCAAGAATGCCTAGTAGAATGTCATACTCTAAGTTGACCCACATACCGCCCTCTTCATCCATCAAGGTATGCCCACTTATCAGTTCCTTGGCGAGCACCACCACGTCGGGGTCATCGGCAAGGGCTTTTTCAATAACCCGTAAGCCGCTATACTCTGTCAAGTTATCACGACGAACATAGCGCATTGCCTCTCGCAACTGTCTATCGCTCATTCCCTGTAGCCCCCATCATCCCTTTCCAGGTGACCGCGGTAATCCCCAGCCTCCAAAGCCTGCTCACTGAAACCATGATAGCTCTCGTATGGAACCCGCTCCTCTGGCGGGCAGTCACCATACTGCGGATCGTACCCCTTACTGCACTCAGCATATCGCTGACCAAGATTGCACTGGCAGTCATCACAAGGAAAGGCCATGTCATCCTCCAAAGGGGCAGGCGGCCCTATCGGCCACCTGCCCCAATCCCCCTATCAGAAGGGTATCTCCCCTTCGTCCTCATCAGGGCTATCCTGCGACAATGCTGGCGGGTCCGGGACCTCCTTGCCCAAGGACCGAGCCAGGGACGTCAGGTGCTCCACGGCAGCCTCCAACTGCGGCGGGGCCAGGAAATCCACGATGCGCTCCTTCACCGGATGACCTGTGACCACGCTAATCAGCCCAATCAGCAAGTTAGTCTTCACGGCGTCAAAGCCCCCTTCGACCATAGTGTCAGCAAAGGTCTGTGCCCGCAAGGCATAGTCCGCACCGCCCGTGGATATCGCCAGGGCCAGCCACCGCTTGTCTTTGGCCTCCTCAAGGGTCAATACCGCCTCGCCTGTAATCAGGGCCGGGTGCAGAACTTGCCGGATGTGAACCCGCATAACGTCCAGGTCCTCATCAGACCAAGACCCGGCCTCTACAGACCCCATGCCGCCCGCAGCCTTGCCGTAGTAGTCCGGCACCTTGTACTCGATACCTTCGACCTTCTTGGCCGCAGGTCCAGCAGCCAGCGGCATCACACAGTCGCTATTGTGGTCTTTGGTATCCACGTAACCGCTTTCACCTATCTTGATGACCACGCGAACGCCTACACGGGCATGATTCAGAAGGGCAGACTCCAGGGCCTCCACAATCATCTGGTCGGTAATCTGCCCGGCGTCGGGTAGGCTACTCCCAAGGTCAGCCTGCCAATCCACACCACAAATCTCGGACCACCTGACGATGTTGGCGATCCAACTGCCCACACGGTCCACCTGTAGGATATTCTCATTCTGCTCGTTCTGGACAACCCGCAGTGCCTTCCAGGGCGTCTTGCCGGTAGGCTCCTCACCACGATGTTCTTCCGGGTAGATGATCTGAAAGCTCCACAGTATGGCAGGCGATTTGTCCCCCGTCTTCACGTTGTCCTTCCACTCATCAACCTGGATGATCCGGGGCCTCATCGTGTCCTCGTCACGGGGCACGAAGCCCGCGAAGAAAGCGATGTATTCACCCTTCGGTACTCGGTCGAAATCGCTACTCTCTGTATCCTGTACCTTTGCCATATCTCCCCCCTTATATCTCTTTTAGGTCCCGAACAGGCACATCATCAATCTGCGCCTGGGCCTGATCGACCCCAATGCTCGCCATGATCTCACGACCCATCTCCGTGCCTGTGCCCTGGAGCCAGAGCATGAGCTTCCGGATCCCCTCAGCCAGCTCCACCAAGGGGTCCTCGTTCTCCGTGACCTTGACGGTACCCGGCCAGTCCAAGTCCACCGTGGCATAAGGTACCCCGAACTCCCTGGAGGAGTACCGCTGCGCCCCCGGTAACTTTGTCACATCCTTGAGCGTCAGGGACCGCAAGGTGAATGGGAACTCCTTGACCACCTTGACGGGCGGAATCACCGCCGACGGCATCTCAGCCAGTTTCGCGCTTCCCGCTTTCGGTTTGTCCGACATGTTTGCCTCCTGTCTAATTTGCTTGCCTTCCGATGAAAAGGGGGCGGGCTGGGTGGGGATCGAACCCACAACGCGGCTTTCCCGGGGTTTTGCTAGACGTCATCGCTCACCCATCCGTCCGTGCTCTGCCTATTGAGCTACCGCCGCCCCCATACTCACAGCTCACAACCCCAACTGGCCGGAGCCCAGCAGGTCCAGCGTGGACGGGTCCACGCCCAAGACTTCGGCCTCCTGACACCGGGCCAGCTCGGCCCGCCCCTCAGGGCTGTCAGGGTAAACGTCGGGGTCTCTGGGACAACCAGCGGCATCATAAAGCACGTTATCAACTTCCCGGTTGAACACAACCTGCTCATTCATCCACACCTCCTGAAACTATTATAGCCCCCTAGAATCTTTTGGGAGCAAAAGAAAGGGCCGCTCCGCGTGTTGTGCAAAAGGCCCTCAGTCGGCCTTATCCACCTTGACGTCTACTTTCGTCACCGTCGGCATGACCAGGGTCTCAGAGCGATACTGGCGCAGCCAGCCATGCTCCGGTGCCTTGCTCACGGCATCGAGACCCTTGGCGTCGTAGGTTACGCGAGGATAGCCGTTCTTGAACTTGATGACGCCATGCTCAGTCTTGATGGTTTGCTCAGCCCGCAGGCCCAGCCCCTTGGCGCGCTCCTCCAACTTAGCCAGGGCCGCGTCACGTTCAGCGTTGACCTCTGCAATGGCGGCTTCCCAGTTCGCCACCACCTTGCGGGCTTGTTCCACATAATACCGCTGTGCCTCAGTAGCTTCCCTGTTCTCTCGCATCAGCCGCGCCATCTGCTCCAGGACCAACGCGGCCTCCTGCTCGATGGTCAATGAACTGATATCCACCAGTTCCTGCCCATCCTCCTGCCCATCTGTATCCTGTACCTTTGCCATGTCACGTCTCCCTCCCTCTTAAAGCATCATCAAATCATTCTTACACACCAGGTCGCTCAATTGCCCCTGGCCCCCGCGCCGAAGATACGCCGTGCCCGTGGGACCGTCCCGGTGCTTGGCCACAATGGCCTCGGTCACAAACTGCCTGGGGCTTTCCGAATCGTAGTGACCAGCCCAGTACAGCATAATCACCACGTCCGCATCATGCTCCAGGTCTCCCGATTCCTTCAAATCCGCCAGCATGGGCCTCGGTGGCTTGCGGTTCTCCACCATCCGGCTCAGGGTGCATACCGCCACCACCGGGACCGAATGCTTCTGCGCCAGGGACTTTAACCGCCGCGAGATGTACGTCACCTCCTCCCGACGGTCCCTGAACCTGCGGCCCCCCTCCATACGGTGCACGTGGTCCACCACCACCAGCCGGGGAGGCTGGGGCATGGACGTGAGCGCCGCATCAATCCCCGCCGGTGAGAGGTCGTAATCCTCCCGCAGCAACACGGGGATCTCCAGCACAGACGCAACCTGCCCTACCCAGGACATAGCCTCTACATCCACCGTGCGCTTCCGCATGGCGTCCGAGGTCACCCCAGTGGCATAGCCAAGGATGCGACCTGCCAACTCCGGTTCCGTGCTCTCCACCGAGAACACCACCGTCGGACCCACGCCCAACTTAGCCAGGTTCAGGGCCGCTTGCAGGCACAAAGTAGTTTTGCCCATACTTGGCCGGCCCCCGATATAGCACAGGTCCCCCGGCTTCAATCCCCCAACCAATGAGTCCAGGTCTCGGAACCCAAAGGGAATCCGCGTCACCGCGCCCGACAGCTCCATCGCCAATGCACTCCAGTAGGCCTCCAAAGCACTCTCGAAAGGCACTACCGCTCCTTGCAAATCGGCCCTCACAGAAACCTGATTGAGCAAGACCTGAGCCTGCTCCAGGAGTTCCGGCACACCGTAGCCGCCCTCGCAGGCCATGTTCTGCAACTCAATACCCGCCACTATCAAGCGGCGCCGATTCGCCAGGGCCAGAACCTCGCGGGCATAGGACGCGAAATGAGCACTGGTCGGTGTGGCCTCAATGAGCGAAGCCACGTATGCCGTCCCGCCCACAGCCTCCAAGTGTCCGCGGTCCTCCAAGGCCCGGCATAGCAGCGTGTAATCCAGCGCCGAACCTGAGCGCCACAGCTCCAGCATGGCCCCGTAGACTGTGCTGTGCGCCTCCCGGTAGAAGTCCTCTGGGAGCAACACAGCCTCAGCCTCAGCCAAGAGTGCGGGGTCCAGGAGCAAGCTGCCGAGGGCCGACCTCTCTACGTCCACATCATAGGGTTCGCTCATTTAGTCTCCACCGAATCCCCCCCTCACATACGCATGGGGTACACGTATGCTGGCGTGCAATCGCTTGTCATTTGACGAATCCCCCACATGCGCATGGGGTGCACTTCGTCCTGCGCAGCCGCAAGCACAGGGCCAACGAATCCCCCACATGCGCATGGGGTGCACGGGTTTCTGCGGCTTCTGGCAATACTTGCCGTACGAATCCCCCACATGCGCATGGGGTGCACGTTTGGGGTCGTCGTTTCAGACCCGCATCTGCGCGAATCCCCCACATGCGCATGGGGTGCACCCTTCACAATAGCCATTGCCCACGCGAATGAGGACCCCGTCAATTCGGGGTTGCGGGTCTTATGCATCTATCACCTCCTGCTGCCCGCTTGACGCTTCATCGGGAGGACTTGAGGCCCCTATCCCTCCACGCCCAGTGACCGCCGATTCGTCGGCCAACTTTAGCGCCGCCGCTAGAATATTCTGGGCAGCGTTTAGGTCCCTGTCATGAACAGCCCCACAATCGCAAGTCCACCTCCTATCTGAAAGTGTCAGATTATCATTGATGCAACCGCACTCAGAGCACAGCTTGCTGGACGGGAACCAACGGTCCACGAGCCTCAGTTTACTGCCGCTCCACGCGGTCTTGTACGTCAACTGCTGGCGCAACCGATTGAAATTGGAGTCTGACACGGCCTTTGCCAAGTGACGATTCTTGACCATGCCTTTGACATTCAAGTCCTCCATAGCTACGAGGCCGTAGTCCCTAGTCACCTCCGCCGTGGCTTGATGTGCCGCATTTACCCGCACATCCTTGATCCGCTTCTGTATCCGCTGGACTCTCAGCTTTGCCCTAGCCCGCCGCTTACTCCCCTTAGTCTTGCAGGATAGTTGGCGCTGTGACCGCGCCAGTAGCTTCTCTAGCTCATAGGTAGCCTTCGGATTCTCATATCGCTTCCCATCAGAAAGCGTCATTAGCGTTTTGATACCGACGTCGATGCCCACCACAGGGTCAGCACTACGATCCGGAGGATCGGGTATCTCAGTCTCAACGACGAAGGATGCATACCACCGCCCCGCCTCTTCACTGACAGCCACTGTCCCAACCATCTTGCCCTCAAATCGCAGGGCCTTGCTCATCCTAACCCATCCAAGTTTAGGCAACTTGACGCTCCGTCGGTCTTCGCTCAATTGCACGAGGTACGCCGTGACGTGGAAAACGCGCCGCGCCGTCCGTCTTGACTTGAACTTTGGGAAACCCTTTTTGGCCTCTCCATTCTTGACCCGCCGGAAGAAGTTCTGGTATGCCCTGTCCATGTTCCATATTGCATTGACAAGCGTGTCTCGCAGGATATCATTGAGCCACGCCCTTTCCAGCGTGTGTTTCTCAATAGTCAAGAGTTTCTGCACATCGTACTTACTCAGTGACTTGCCCTCTTGCTCATAGGCTGTCTTCTTCTGTTCTAGCGCCCAGTTGTAGGTCCAACGGTAAGCACCAACCCAGCGGTTGAAACCGCTTCGGTGCTCATTGTTGGGTCTCAGTTGTATCCTATGGCTCTTCTGTACAATCATCGCCCTATGTCAAAGGGGCCATGCTTATGCCTCACGTCCCGCTACAGGTGCGCGTGGCCTGCATGACCCCTTCTATAACAAAACAACCACGCCGCACCTGTAGCATTATCAGTATAGCAGATTCCTTCCGGTTTGTCAAGCCTCATTTACTTCACTCACCTATTATAACCCGCTAGAACCTTTTGCTGGCAAAAGATGCCCTGACGGTACATAGCCCCCATTCAGGGCCGCCATCATCAAGGTTCCCTTCAAGTCCCGCCAGTCCTCTGGTTTAGTACAGCTCAAGAGCCTCCACGCCCACATGAAATCATAGGGAGGCTTCTTGTAGTAATAACTCCCCATCGCCTCAGCCCCACAAAGCGGTTGTCCCAAAACCCCCCACGCTTCCCATGATGAGCTATCCCGGATCCACCCCCTGCATTCCAACCCCACCACTTCCCAGAGGTGCCCCATGAAAGGGAGGTACAGGCACATTATGGGCACGTCCACAAATATGAAGGAACCCGTAATAACCCTGCACTTCGAGCACGATATGTGGGCATGCTCATTTACAGGGACTGGCCAGACTACTATCCGCCTCATTCCCGATCCACTTCTGTCAAGGCACGATGTAGCAGGTGCCGCCAAACCTTGCCCCGTAGCTCCGGGAACCGGGCGATGATATGCAGGTAGTCGTTTACCTTCACCGGCGCCACGCCCTTGGTCCGCCAGCGCCACCACCGCGCCCTGGCCATGCCCAGGCTGTCGGCGAAATCCCCGCGCCCAATGTCCTTCAAGGCACTGGCCAGCCTGTTCTTCAGGTCCAGGGACTGCACTAACGTAAGCTGCGGGTCCACCACCTTCATCTCTTCCAAACGAACCTCAGTCTCCTTCATCTTGGCACCCCTTTCGCTATTGTACTTGCCCCGTAACTGCTCACCCATGCCAACTCATCACGCGCCCAGGCTGACAGCAGTGGGGCGCTCTCCTCCAGCAAAAACCCGTATCGCCTGGCCCAAACCTCATCATGGTTCGGGCATCCCACATGGGCCACCACATGCGCTGCCCGGTCCCGTAGCAGTAGAACCGTCTCGCTCTTGGCTGCACTGACGCGCAACCCCTGTGGGTTCAACAGGACAAACGTCTGCCCCCCCCACTCTGAAATCTCAGCCAGATAGTCCTCATCACCCATTAGGAACCCCGGCGTGAAAGTCCATTCCAGGTCCAGCAGCCCCGCTATCTTCCGCACCATGATCTCCCAGGCCCGAAGGAGTCTTTGATACTTACCCACCTGGAGGTCGCATGCCTTGTGACCCACCCACTTGACCGCGTAGTCCCCCCGGTAGGTCCAGTCCGGGCTTGGCCGGGGCATGAACCCCTCCCACTCATAGTCCACGTCTATCAAACCGTTCACTAACTGACCGAAGACATCCTGACCCTTCTCTGGCAAACTGTCCAAGGCCTGCTCAAAAGCTGCGTCACTGAGACCGGAACGGCCTGCCTCCTCCATCAGCCCGTACAGGTGCTCACAGGAGGCCCTGGAGCGCTGATAAGAATCCAAGATACCCATCAGGATAACCCGCGCCGCCTCGACCTCTTCCGGGCTGGCAGTGACCACGCTCACAACCACAGACCGTGTAAGTAAGTCCGTAGCAGCTACCTTACCTTCCCGTACTTGCCCCGGCCCTTTACCGGGCATCGTATAGAGATCAACCTGCGCTGGGTCTGCGGGAGGCCTGGTCACCGTCCAGGGGTTGAGTAGCACCGCCGCCGCCACGCGATCTAGCTGCAAGGCCCTCGATCCCCGTAAACCATCCCCCGCCTCGTTGAAAGCCGCGGGCTCGGTCACATCCACGGTGACCTGCACGGGAGAGCCGGGCAGCAGCCGAACAAACATCGCGGTCCCGTTCTCCCTGACAATCATAACCCCAGGAAACGCAGCACCGTTGGCCTCGATGAACAGTCGGCACCACTCGAAGGTCGCACGCAGGCCGCCCTTTCGCAAACCGGGCAGCCTCTCTTCGTCCAGGAATATGGGCACACCGTTACTGGTTGCGGCCAGGAGCCGCACCGCATCCGAACGACCGCTATCCCCAAGGAAGCGAACCTCCCTTGCCCCAGCCTGCAAGACGGCCCGGAACTCGTTACGGACCTCCAGGAAAACCTGAGTACCAAACAGATCTATCATCTTCATCCCCTCGCCATCGCCACCAAACTCACGAAACTGTCCAGAATGTGACACCCCTGCTCATCCAAAACGGGGCGTAGCCACCTCATACGCGTCACCAAACACACGCGAGCAGGGTCACACGCCTTGCGGCCCATCAGCCAACCCTGCGACACACCCTCACAAATGTACACGTGAAACAAGCCCACGTCACAGCGGAGCACGTAATCACTCTCGGGCACCGGGCACGCCCGACACTCCGGGCAGAAGACAACGCCCCTTCCATTAGGAATCACATACATGCGGAGCTTGGTAGTCATCTCAATGCTTCCAGGATCATCTTGCCGCGCAGCCTGCGCACGACCTCATGGGAATCATCCGAGGGGTCCAGACACACCCAACCCCGGCCCTGCTGGTACTGGTAGAGCCACACACGCCAGGTCACCGGGAATAATGACATCGGTACAGCAGCGAAAGGGGATATGTTCAGAGGCGACAACACCATGTCTTTACGCGTCTCCAGCACCACAGCCAGTGCCGGTGCTCCCTTGGATGGAGTGAGCCGAAAGTGATGCCACTGTGGCTTGTTCCACCGGCTCTTTGCAAGCTCCTGTTCCTGCAAATCAGCATACCCCGGTGGCGGCTCCAAGGCGCACAGGCTCATTAGCTGGTCAGGTCTCACCTTCGTGTAGTGCCTGCTGAACCACCGCACGGCGTTCTCCATCTCAAAGTACGGTTCATCAAGGGCAGGCTTCACCGTCACGGCTCCCTCCCAGCCAGGGCGTCAAGGGCCATAGCCCCGCTGAGGATAACACGCAGCCTCTTGTCCTTTCGGGGGTCTATCTTGCGCCACCAGACGCGCCAGACAAGGTGGTAGAAGTGATAGGTGTATCGCAATGGCCTCACAAAAGATGGATCTTCCACAAGAACCAAGACAGTAAAGGGCCTATCCGACAACCGGAAAACCATACTGGCCAATGACGGTACTGGGATCTCAATCAGCCATTTTCTCCATTCGCTTCCCAAGATGCACTCAAAATGACGATGCAAGAACTCCAACCTCTCCCAAGGCGGAACCGTAGGCATAGCATTGATAAGGGCATCCAACCCAGGATACCGTTGACGCGTCCAAAAACCGCCAACATGTATATCGGTGTTCGGAAACTCTTCTATATTGAACAATGGCTTGTTATTCATCTTGTCCATACTACCCGGTCCTCTACCACATCCTCCACGTCAATCACCTTGTCCGCCCACGCAGGGGCTTTTCCACCCCCCACGCGCACGATCACGATGCTCACCCTGGCGGGCTTGACATCGTCCCAGTAGTTGTAGCAGTCCGAGATGACGATCACGATCTCGGGCCGGGGCCGCAGTTTCATGGCCCTGGCAATGCCGGACTCCAGGATGGTGCCCCCGCCGCCCACCACGTCCACCTGGCGGGGATTGAACACACGCTGACACGTGTGGGCCTCCGCGTCCGTAGCCAGCACCCACACACCCTCCAGGACCCCCATCGCCTTGAGCACGCCGCCGATCTCTGTCAGGGCCATGCCGATCTGCCTGCCCGACATAGACCCCGAGGTGTCCAACACAACGGCGATCCGGGGCACCGGCTTGACCAATCCCGGTAAAATGAGGCCGCTCAGGGCAGCCCTGCGGTTCGGTGTCCTGAATGAGTAATCCGAGAACCCCAGCACGTGCCCGATAGACTGACGTATCCACCGGTCCAGAACCTTGTGCCATGGCACCTGCGGGGAGAGTTGCAACTGAGCCCAGCGCTTCATCCATGCAGGTACTGACCCGATGCCCCGGCTAGACTCCTCCTTACGCACGGCCTCAGCGATGTCCTCTGCCAACCGGCGGGCTATGAGCCGCCCCTGAGCTTCCGTGATGCCCTCTGGGTGATCGCACTCTTCCCAGTCCTTCCATCGCCCATCAGATACAGAACCCTGGGGCGGCATCTGCCCCTGTTGTGAGCCTTGACCCTGTTGCTGCTGTTGTTGACCTTGACCCTGTTGCCCTTGCTGCTGATTCTGTTGCGGGCCTTGACCCCGTTGTTGCTGCTGTTGCTGATTCTGGCCCTGGCCCTGACCTTGCTGGTCCTGACCCTGTTGACCCTGTTGTTGCTGACCCTGGCCTTGTTGCTGGCCTTGACTGCTGGACTTCTGGCATTCCTGCTCCAGAAGTCGATAGTATTCCTCAGCCAAGAGGCCCCTGGGCAGGTCTCTAAAAGGCGGCTTGCCCGGCACTATGTAGCCCCTCTCAGGCATCTCCAGGTTCTTATCCCTCAGGACCTCCTCCACTATGTCGCACTGCAGCTCCAGCTCCGCCGCCACCTGTGCGTGTTTCACATCCGGGAAGGACACCATGCGCTCATAGTGCCGCCGCATCCAGTGACCTATCTCGTGATACAGCATGGTCACACAGACCTCCAAGGGCCAGCTAGACACCTCCTCGGGGTCATAGTAGACCACCGCGTCCTTGGACATGGCCATGGTCTGAATGCCCGGCGCAGGCACTATGCGCATAGTCCAAAGCACAGCCCGTAGGTATCCCCGCAGATGGTTCAGCCGGATACGTGCAGCGTCCATAGCCAGGGCAGCGTCATGATCGGTCATCAGTAGGCTCCTCACAACTCCGTCAGCATATCATCAATCCGCGGTATCATCCGTGCAGCCTCCAGTAGGGGCCTGAACGGCGCCATCTGCTCATAAACCAGGGGCAGGTCAGCCCTGGCCTGAGATGCCAGTAACTTCGCCGCAGCCGCAGCCGTAGCCACCTTACCCTGCTTTGCCGCAGCCGCAAAGACTGTCCACGCTGCCAGCCACATCTTCTCTGTGAGATTGTCACCAAACCCCGCCACGTGAATCGACAGGTTCGCCAGCTCCGCATAGGCCCTGTCCTGGCGGTCCGGGACCTCATACTTGGACCCCTGTTTGAGCATATCCTGTGCCGAAGTGAGGTCCAGGTTGTCCACCCACAGAAGGAACTCCGCGCCCACCGCGCCGATGGACCCCGTGGCCAGCCGCTCCCTCACGCTCTCGTAGAGCTGCCTGGAGATGCCCTGTACGGCGTCTAACCAAGATAGACAGGGCAGCAGGTACTCATACCAGGTGCGCTCACTGGCCCACGGACCAGAAGCCCGTTCCTCATCCACACGCCCCTCGCTGTCCGCAGGCATGACCACAAGGTGCTCCTGGCGATAACCTCGAATGTAAGCGTGAATGAGGGCCTTCCAACGCTCACGGGCCTCCGCTGCCTTGTCCTTATTGAACGTAGGCAGTACCGGGGCCGGGAAGTCCAGCAGCATGTTATCGGCCCAGTGCATCACGTCCTCCCTCCACCCCAGGTGTAAAAGCCGGTTGGCCATCGGCGGTGCCAGCTGAAACCCACCGGGTGCCATCTCGGGCGGGTTAGCCGCAGCCACGATGCGGGTGCTCTCCCCCAGGTCACACTCACCCACCTTGCGCTCATGCACGAACCGCAGCTGCGCCGCCTGCATAGCCGGGAACACCGTGGTCAGCTCCTCGAGGAACACCACAGTCACATCACCCCGCTTGGCGCGTTCACTGATATGTACTGCCCATTCCAGGGGCAACTCCCTCGTCACGCCGCGCTCCATGTCCGGGGCCAGGTACCCAATGATGTCAGAAGGTTGCCGGATGCTGCCAAGAAACACAAATACGTCCCATCCCCAGGCTTTTGTCAATGCCTTGATAAACGCCGTCTTGGCAATCCCCGGCACACCCAATAACAACGCCGGCACATTAGCCCGCATGGCCACCTGAAGAGCCATCGTTTGTTCATTCCAGACAGAATACTCCTCCACGTTTCCCTCCTATTATGATTTTCACGGTCTCCCACCCGCGGCTCCGGGGCCGTGAGATGGATCATGGTGATGTGATAGCAGAGCTATTACCGCCGCGCACACGATCCACTTCCGCCGGGCAACTCTCCAGCCAGCCCTTGAGGCATTCTAGAGCACGGTTGTATGCCGTCTCATCCACTTCCCTCAACTTCGCGAAATCTGTCCGAGTCCCATCACCACCATCACAGGACTCATGCTCTACCCGTATACCTGCAACCTTCACCCTAATATCGACATACTGAGTATAGATTGACATCACCATTTCACTACCCTCCTGAAAAACGGGGCTCATCAACCCAGCCCCCAGATATCTGTTGCGGTCAAATCCTGGGACTTCTCTCGACGCTTCTCCTCTTCATCATCGAGACGCCGCTGCTGACCGCACTCCATACAGCGACACAGCTTGCCCCCCTCCTCCATGCGAGCGTGTTCCGTAGACTTCTTACAGTCCTTGCAATCCCGCATCCACCGCCCGCCCCAAGCGTAGGGCACCGTGCCCTTGTAACGGCTCGTGAATCCCCAATACTCAGTGAGCGCCCCGCAGGTGCAGTAGTCCTCTATGGGTCGCCCGCGAACGCGCTCCCCAGGCCCATCCAGGTAACACGGATAGTAGGCCACGCGGCCACACTTGGGGCACACATACCGGGCACGCAGGCGATGCTGCTTGAACCGGGCGCGGAACCGGGGTTTAGCCACTGGGCACCAACCGCTTGCCTATATCCTGGGCCTCACACGCCCTCCGCACCCATCCCTCTACCCGCTTGCGCAGATAGGCGGGCATATATTTGCACTCCAACTGCATTTGCCCGATGATACCTGCCCGATAACACTCTTTGCCATCAGCATCCTTGCCGACCAAATTTGGTGAAAATATGATGGTCAACTCGCCAATATCCAATTCCTGGGTTGGCAGCGGTGGCCTATCATCCGAACCGCAACCGTAACAATAGGGGTCACTTTCTCGGTTCAGACGCCCACAATGCTCACATTCCCACTTCATTTCCCTTTCCTCCTTCCTCGCTTCTTCATCACAGCCCACACCCTCGGCTGGCTCTGGCCCTCACCGTGCATCTCTACCACGGTTCCCATCCGGAATAGGGCCAGGGCCTTCTTGCGGCTACTAAGGAACTGCACCGTCATCCTGCGCCCCTTGGCCAGTTTGACCATCGCCGCCAGGCAGTGATAGCAGACCGTGTTGCGGTTGCCCTCACACTTAGACATGCCGTTGCCGTCAGGCGCCACATAGCACCGGTTACAGAAGAAATGCGCCTTGACTACGCCATTGTCACAAGTGAGCTTGGTGAAGACCTCATACCAGCTACCCATCACCGAGGCGCTGGGCATCCGCCAGGCCCGCTGCCGGTTGCCCTTCCTCCGCAGGACCTCCACCATGCCCGCGTCCACTACCGCACGGGCACGCTTGACCCTACTCGCCAGGGCGGTCATCATCTATCTCCTGCTGCCAATCACAGCCCGAGGCGCAGCAGTAAATGCGGTAAGCCGACGGGCTGGTATCATAGGTGGCCTCACCATCCTCCGTGAGCGGGGTCGTGTGATCAGGGGTCTCATGAATGTGCTCCAGCCATAGGTCCACAAGCTTCTGCAGTCTCTGCCACTTATCCACCACGCCCCTCCCTCCTGGCCCGCAGCCACTTCTCAAACGGTATCTCCTCCACCAGGGTCATCATGTCCACCCCGCTGTTGGCCGCCGCGTCCTTCATCTCCCACCAGTAATCGTCCTCTAGGACGCAGCGGTCCTCTTTGTCCAGGTACTCCTCAAGGCGCTGCTCCATGCAGGGCACCGTCGGATACTGGCCCCTCGGTTTATCCATCATCGTCCCATTCCTCATCATCCCAATCCTCATCCGGGTCAAGGTTCATCGACGGGCAAACCCTTTGCAGTTGGCCATCTGTCCAACCATCACGCGAATCATCACCCTGGTACGGTTTCCAGCATGTAGTCTGCTGCGCGTCAACAGGCCGGACGGCCCAGATACGGCATTCGCGTTTCTGTGGATCGTAGAGCACGCAATCCCCCTTATCGTAAGTGCGATCCGTCGACAAGAAGGTGCCCGTCAAGTCTAGCTGGGCCGTGTTCGCCCAGCGAAGGAACTGAGCCCAAGCGCCGGATTCCGTGGATTGTGCATCGCCGACCATGTACTTCCCGATCATCTCATCTACAGAAAGCTGGAGGTTGGCCGCAATGGACTCCAACTCATCCGGCAGGGGCACACATGTCCGCCGGGCACAGCAGAAGCCGCAGCACTGGCACTCTGTTAGCCCCTGGAGCTTGGCCGTGTTGCGCTCCTTCTCGGTCTTCTCAAGCCACAACCGATACACATCACGCTCCACGAAAGCACTGAGTATATCCATCTCTCCCTCCCTTTTGCGCAAAAGCGCAGCCCATACTTTCCTTTGCCAGCAAAACATCACATCGGGTCCGGCTTGGCCCCAGCATTGCCCACCACCGGGAATATCTCTTGCATGGTCTCAGGCTTGCCCTCCATGCGTGCGCCCTGGGGCACACCATCTACAAGGGATGAATCCGGCCACGGGCACAGGTACATCGGGTACATCAACCGGCCTCCCGTGTAGTCCGGCAACACATGAAGCGCCACCGTTCTTATCATTACATCGCCAGGCTTCAGGTCCCCCGGCCTCACATTGCGCGGATCAACTATGTGCGACATCGTTCACCTCCATCATAGCGGGCAGTAGAATGTGCTCTGGCTGACGTGCGTGGCGCAGGGCTATCTCAAGTTCCTGAATCACCTTCCGAGTATCTATTTCAGCTTGTTCCCTGCGATCCTCAACCATACCTTCGGCGACTACCTCTGTAGCCCCTAGTGCTACGCAGAGTACTATTATGAACCCAACAGCAGCAAACCCGTATACAATCACCTCAGCGCCAGTCATCTTCTATCCCCTTTCATCAAGCGTCTCGATAACAAACCCTGCGGGTCACATCATACTGGAGCGCCACACTACCATCCTTGCTCACCAACTGACTCCCCCACGTCCTGGGCATCAGCACGCCAGCAGCGGTATAGCCAGCTCCCGGACCCCTTACGCAATACGTCAATGGCTTGGGATGTACCTTGGCGCACCCGTGAATCCTGGCCTCCGCCGACAGGTTGCCCCGCCAGCCCAATATCCAGTCCTCGGGGAACCGCGCCCTGCACTCACGTTCTATGAAGAGCGCCATGGTTGCATTGACGGTAAGGTGCTCCATGATCACATCGCTGTCCGTGGGCGACCGCATCTCCATCACCAGCAAGCGGCGCTCCTGCACGCTGTAGCGGTCAGCCTCCAGGTACAGCAGCGGCTCCACAGGGCAAGCCCCCGGCGTCAGCAGCCGGTCCTTCATGTCAGACCAGTCCGAGAACCGCTGCATGCGCTGGGTCATATCCTCCATAGGCACGTCCGGCGAGTTCCCCACCAGCAGGAAGAACCCGTTGCCCCAGGCCTCCAGCTGCCCAAAGCGCACGCAGTGAAATGTCTTCTTATTGGTGCCCATCCGGAGCATCTGCTTGGGTGTAGGGCGTAGGCGCTGCCAGCGTGCAAGACTCTGCTCATCAGTTGCCAGGATTTTCATGTGTTGCCTCCTCTCGCCGCCCATCGCCTCATCGGACCCGCACGGCGGCATCGCGGGTGACCGGGGCCTCCACCCCAGTTTCGGCTATGAGAGTTGCTTAGTCTCCTGCAAGGCATATTCCAGACGATTGAGGGCCTGTTCCACCGCATGGCGCGCTGGCGCGGCTTCCGTGCCGCCATCATCACCCAATTCGTGGTGAAGAAGGTCGTACTCAGCCTGATACCTCTGCAAGAGGCTATCTGCCTGACCAAGCTGGGCAATAGCGCCCTGTATTGCAATCTCAGCTAGGTTCCTTGGGTAATCCGTTCTCTCTGCCATCGTCTCCTCCTCTGTGGTATCCTGTTACTCTGCTCTCTGGTTCCTCATCTTACCTATATTATAACACATCGTTTATATTTTGTCAAGTACCAGTTTAGTATTCTAACATGATTCACCACAAGCCGCTCTAAGCATTTGGGGATATCAAGCCACCTATTCACACCCCAACACCGCCCTGGGTGACCTGGGTGTCTCTGGTGACGTTTGGGGGCAGGGTCGCGGATAAACAGGAAAAGCGCCATTTACATACCAACCAAGAGGGAAAACCGGGCCGAAATCCTTATAGGAGGGGGCGGGCAGGCCCGGCCCCACCCGCCCCCAAAAGGAGGAAACGCGCCACCCCTGGCAAGGTGGCAGGAGTTACGGCACGCTCAGCAGCTCAGGCACCACAAACATGCACCACCGCCCGAACCGCAGACACTCATGGTATACCCGTGCCGCCTCCGCGCCCTTGCGTAACGCGTCCTCCAGGTCCAGGTTGTCAATAAAGCCGGGAAGTTCCGAGGCGTCAGGAACGTAGTAAGAGCATGAGTCCCAATTGACCCAATTCTTAAAGGGCCGGGTATCCATATCACCGATCAGGACCGGGGCCACACCCATGTCCATGGCCTCGTAGAACCGGAAGCTCTGCCCCCGGTGACCCCTGGGGGCCAGGGCCACGTAGCTCTTGGTCATCACATCACAGAAATAGGCTGGCCCCTTCTGTGCGTGCTCGATGAGGACCCCGCCGTAGCCCTCCAGGGCCTCCAACATACCCTGACGCCAGCCTGACGTCCCAATGTTGCCCACAAATGACGCCAGGTATTGCTTGCCGTATGAAACCGGCGGGACGCCATGTGGGGCACAGAGCAACGGTATATCAAGGCCTGCGCGATCCCGACGCCCCGCCGTGAACACAGTCAGCCCGTCCGTGCCCAGCTCCTGCCGCTCCGTGGTCAGGTCCCATTCACAGACGGTGAACACCCTCTCAAAGCCGCCCAAACTATCCCTGAGAGCCGCCAGCCAATCGGCGCAGCGGGCTATGGCGGCCTCATCCTGCGCCCACTTCCAGGTGGCAATAAAGAGCCGGTTCCAGAACACCGGGAGGTACAGCCAGTCGGCCTCCGCGGAATCAGTCAAAAGCTCCCCTTGCGTCCGTAACCAAGCGTCAAAGTCCTGCTCCACGCCGTACCCCTCCGGCGGGCAGTGCGGCGGCATAGTGTAACCCTGGCTGGCCGGGCGGAACTCATCAGGCACCGGGATTGGGTATATCATCTACCTTCTCCTCAAAAGTGTAACCGAACCGCTCTAGAAGCTCACTGTCCCACTCCTCGACCAATGCCCTTGTCTCCGGGGTGTAGTATTGCCGATAGTCCCCAGGATGCCTACCTGTCTGAGGATGCCTGCTGGGGTGATAGATGGGTTCCTTGGCCATGAGGTCCCCTAACATCTTCTCGTTCACCAGGCTGGGCATGACCTTGAGCATGATGTCCATGAAGTCCTCCCGTAGAGTCTCAAAGCGCCCCTCCCACTGCGCCTTGCCTGCCCCCATGTCAGCCCAGTGCTCGGAGAGCCTGCTATAGTTGCGGCCCGTCCCCGTGGTGCCATAGCGCCGCACCCGGATGACCTCCAGGTATTCGCGGAACTCCGAGACTGGAGGCATGTTCGGCGCCATGTTGACCCAGCACCACATAGAGACATACCAGTCAAAAGGGTTGCGGATAAAAACCATAGCGGGCGGGTTCCCCATGCGTTCTCTCGCGCACACCACAGCCATCTGATCATAGGTCAGGTGCTCCGTGGGCCTATCCGAGACCATCACCAGGCCAGGGACCTTCCGTAGGACCCCCTGCACCATGTAACCACCGGTCCGGAAGACGTGGATGAGCATGATGGCCTTAGTGACCATAACACCCTCCTACAATGGCACATGTACGAAATCGCCCTCGTCCTTCTCAGGGACGACGACCACAAAAGACCTACGATCAACCTCGCGGAATCCATAAGTACACTCCGAGGTGGCTTCTATGCAGCGCGGCGAGAAGGGCCACTCCCGGCAAATCCAAGTACGGTGCTCATACTCCTCGCACAAGCCACGCTCCAGGCTGGCGCACCCCTTCCCTTTGGCAGCCACGTACTCCATTTGGAAGAAGTGCCTGTACCGGCCCCCTACGCGGACCTCCTGCCAGATGCCCTTGCCAGTGGTGTAGTAACTGCCCGATTTCTTCGCTTCATAGAGCTTGCTGCTCTCAAACTTGAAGCCGATGCTGTTCTGACAACACGCGGCGCACTGGCAGCAGTGCCCCACGCGAGCCCACTCAGTCATGCGGTTACTAACGTAATCCCACTCAAAGTAGCGCCGCCTCATTGCACCCTCGGGAAAATATGCTCTACCTGACCACCCCGGTCACGGACCACGAAGATGTGCCGCTCAGCATCAGGCCTCACAGTAGAGATGGGGTTGAACACATGCAGTGCTCCGCACTTAGGGCAGGTCAACCGCGCGAACTCACCGATGTTGGTGCTCTCCAAGGCCATCTTGCCCGCGCCGACCACGAAGCGGCAACTGGGGTTCATGCACCTACGCAGGCGCTTGATGCGCCTCAGGGGAATTATGCCTCGGGTTAAGACGTTGCTGTCCATCCTTCACCACCTTTCACTTCTGATGCCACCACAAGAACTCACCATCGTGCCACAAACGCATAGACGTGTGCTCATTCAACTGCTCTGCTACATGCCTCAACCGAGGCAGCCGAGCATGAACTATCCTAGCCCGACCGTAGAGCCAGCACCCAAACCCAGCTCGGACGTTGTACTCAGGGGGCAGGATATACATTTTCAGCCCCTGCCGATTCAGCCACAGCACATCCCTTAAAGGACTCTCATCATTGTCGCCGTAGATGCCCTGGTACTTCTCGTAGAACGCCAGCCAGTCCGCCAGCGTAGCCCGGACCTCCGCGTTGTTGCGGAATAAACTAACCCCGATAGACAGGGTAGTGAACGCCGGGGGCGTCCCAATCGCTGAAGGCATGGCCTCCCGGCCCGCACTGTGCCCCAGGCACACGTCAAACTGCTCTAGGAGCCACCACATATCCAAACAGTCCCAGGCCACCCAGGTATCCGTGTCAAGGTACAAAAGACGGTTGTACTCGTGGAGGTGCGCCACCGCCTGGTTGAAGTACCGCGTGCTGTCCAGGTACCACAGCTCGCTCTCCCGAGGCGGCAAGAGCACTACGTGGTCGATGCTCTCCCTGGCCCCTGTGCCACCCACCGCAAACAGAAAGGTCTCCACGCCGGGCATGTGCTCCTTGACACTGGACGCACTGTAAGCCGCCTCCTCAGCATAGGGTTCACCATCCACGATGTAGAACACGGCCCGCCTATTCCGGGGCACCCTGCGTAGTACCGCCACCCTGTCCTGCTCCGACAGCACCCGCACGAAGTCCCCCGAGTCAACGGCCTCCTGCATCACCCGCGCTGTACCCAGGCTGCTATAACCCAGGCCCGCGATAGCGATATGTCCGTCCTCCATGACCTTGTCCGCCCAGGCGTCCCAGACGCATTTGAGACCGTCATACTCCATGCTGACGTCAATCCACACCAGGGCCGTAGGCAAGTCCCAATTTTCGCCCACCAGTACGCCGTCCTCCTCGACGAAGGCCACCAACCGCCCCAACCCCGTGCCCACCACCTTATCCAGGGCCTCCTGCTTGCTCTCCGGCCCGTAGGTGCCCCCCAGCTTGTCCACGTAGGGAGTATAAGGATCGACAGCATACACAGGCAAAAGTCTACCGTACCGCGTGCCGTTGAGCAGGGCCACCAGGCCATCGCCTACGCCGCAGCCCACTTCGACGATGACACCCCCATCGGCCTGCTCAGCCAGGTGTGTCTCCACCTCGTGACGATTGGAAAAGATCATTGTGCTGACTCCTCATTGACTAATTGCGGCTGTATCCAATGCTCTTCGTCAATCTCATAGGTAACCTCCCCTAGCCCCAGCCATTCCTCCGCCAGCTTGATAGATTGAGGATCGACGTCTATGCCTATCCAGTCCCGGCCATGCGCTCTTGCCTCTTTGAGAACGGTGCCCCTACCACAGAAGGGGTCTAAGATGACGGCGGGCTTGGTCTCAGCATCACAGGAGCAGGTGGGGCGGAAGCCAAGGGTTACGTCAGGGTTCTCGTTGCGCCACTTTTGCCACTCCTGCCCCGCGCTCTGCGGGTAGTCACCCCAGCCAACATTGATGCGCTCTGCTCCGTATTTCTGCTGGTTGCGCTTTGGTCGCTCCTTCATGTCGGGCTTCTGAACCACCCTCTCCCACCCAGCCCCGCACTCAGCGCAGACCTTCGTGGGCGTGGTCAGTATCATCGGCTCTACTAGCTTGGGAGGAAATGTTGCGTAGTGGGCGCCGGGATATGGGGCCGTGGCTATCTCCCAGACCGTACGCTTGTTGCGGCCTAATGGGTTGCCCTCTACCCCTGGCTCATCTCGGAGCTGGTATTGTGGTCTACGGTGAACGGCCCGCTGGCTATCCTTGCCATTCTTCATGTCTCGTGGAGTCAACCTGGCCTGGGGCGTCATGGTACATGGCTCCCTTATCGCATCGGCATCGTAGAAGTAGGTCTTGCTCTTCGTCAAGAGGAACACGTATTCATGCGCCGTTGTCGGCCTGTCCCGCACTGACTCTGGCATGGGGTTAGGCTTGGACCAGATGATCACCGACCGCACCCACCACCCGTCTGCCTGCGCAGCCAACGCCACGCGGAAGGGGATCATCACGAGGTCCTTGGGCTTGAGGCCTCCGGGTGGTCTCCGGGCATCAACCCGCAGCGTCCGATTGGCACTATTGCCCGTGCCTGCTGAGGCGTATGAGGCTTCTGTCTTAGCCCCCCCCTGACTCGCATAAGAGTCCCCGAGATTCAGCCACAGCGTCCCATCATCCCTCAGCACCCGCCATATTGCCCGCAAAAAGTCCAGCATGTGCTCCACGTACATCTCGGGGGTGGGCTCTAATCCGAACTGACCGCGCCAGCAGCCGCAGAGGGAGCAGATATTGGAGGAGGGCAACTCGGGTGCCGGCCCCCGGCCCACACCGCTATCAGAGCTGCCATATTCCCTCTCGCCGCCTGCGCCCCGCCGATTGACAATGTGCTGCCCCCACTCATGCTCACAGCCAGCATCGCCGCCAAAGACCATCTCCGCTGCATCGCCGTACCTGCGGAGGCTCCAGTATGGCGGAGAGGTGATGCAGCACTGTACGCTCCCCTCTTCTATCTCTGCCAGCGCAGCCCTAGAGTCAGCGCAGATTAGCATGTCACCCCCGCGATCTCGCCGACAAATTCTCTGGCCCAAGTCATATCATGCCCAAGCTCAACCATTCTCTCAAGCAACCTGATTCGCAGTGCCTTGGTATTGTCATGGTGTAGTGGGCAGACGCAACACATATTCTCTAAGCGCCATAGTTTCGGACTCCGCCCCTTGCCCCTAGACCTGGGGACGATGTGGTGCGGCTTATACATCGCTGGCGCAGGACAGAGGATACATCGTTCCTCATCGCGTTCTATGACCTCTAGGTTTAGATCGTCGATCCACTTAGGCATTGTCCTCCTACCCACTCATAGCCACCGGGCGTCAGGCGAATGCCGAACTGCACCTCTAAGATGCCCTCTAGCAGCCCGTGCTCTAAGTTCACCCACAGAACTCCCTCTTCGTCCATGAGGGTATGCTCTTCCATCAACTCCTTAGCCAGCACTACCACGTCGGGGTCTTCGGCAAGAACCTTGTCTATCCCGTCTGGCAACTCATCTCGTAGCAGCTTGAGACAGTACCTAGCATCATTCTCGGTCATCCCTCATCCTCCACCTTCGTCGCGTTCTATGACCTATGCGTTTAGATCCTCAGTCCACTTGGGCATCTAGTCCCACGGACCCTTGACGATATGTAGCTTGCTATTTACGAAGTCAAGCCAGCGCCATCCAAGAGAAATGAGCACCATCGCCAGGGGCACCCCTACAAAGAACAGCACCAAGACCACCACGAGCACCGCAACTATCTCATTCATTTCTCCTCCTCATCCTCCACCTTCATCACACTCTATGACCTGTGCATTTAGGTCGTTGATCCATTTAGGCATTGCCCATCGCGTACCAGTGCCCCGGCCTCACCATCGGGAAGATGGACCACAGCAAGTCGTCCCTGTCCCACATAGTAAACTGCCTCACCCAATCCAGATTGTCCACGTCATCCCACTTATCCTGCATGGCAAAGAGATAGCTATTGGCCGCATGGTCAGCGCGCCCGTCCCCGAGAAGCGGCTTGCGATCCTCTAGCGGGACCTCACTCAGCGAATAACAAGCCACCAACAGGTCTGAACGCGGTGGGCCGATGACCTCCCGAAACTCCACCGTGCACCCCAGCTCGTGCTGTGACAGGTAGTAGGTCTGCAGAAGCCGCATCTCGGGGAAGTCCACCATGCGGTAGGTGCCCCGGAACCCCAATCTTGACGCTATCAGGCACATGGCCCCATAGCCCCCACCGAACTCCGTGATGGTCTCCAGGTCCCGCAGCTCCTTGAGCGTGGCCTTGTTCCACATCATCAGGTGAAAAGCCTGATGAATCATATTGGCGTTCGTGGAAGTGTCGCCGGACATCCGTGGGGCATTGCCTATTCCGCTATCCGCGATGGCAGGCCGCCAAGGGATCGCCCAATCAGGCTGCGCCCGCAGGGCCTCCAGCTCAGAACGGATAAACGGGGTCTCCCCCGCGAACATGGTAGCCGTCACCGTGGGCCAGTTCAAGAACCCCGCAATGGGATCCCGGCGCACATGGCGGCGCATCTCCCACCGGTGCCGCTCCCACGTGTACCGGGGCGGGGCCTCGTCACTCATCGGCTCCAGGGCCGCGAAGGCGTCCTTGAGGTCTTGCTCATTCATGATTCCCTGCCGAAATGCGCCTTGTAGTCTGCCAGCGCCCCTTGATAATCGCTCCAGGTCTTCTCATCGAAGCCCATCCTCTGGCTGCGCTGGTAGAACGACTCTACCCTGCCCCAGAGATGCTCCGCCACCCGGCACAGGTACTCGCCGCGCACGCAGCCGCACTCCAGGCACTCACGCTCTGCCATCGTCCCCTCCCTGTATCCTGAATGCCACGATATCCCCCACGTGCAGGATCATCTCATACTTGCCCATCAGCACCTCATCCACCACAGGCTTCACCGCAGGTGTGCAGCCCTTCTCGTAGTCATCAGCCGCCACGATGCCCCCTGGCTTGATTCGGGGCAGCCATGCCTCGATGTCCGCTATCACGTCCTTGCGGGCATGGGAACCATCCAGAAAAACCATATCCACCACACGCGGCCACCCTATCTCCTGAGAGCGACCCAGCACCCGCACGCACCGCGCCGGGTCCACGCCCGACTGCGCCAGGTGTTCCCTCTCCTTCTCACAGGGCTTCACATCCACAGAGAACACGAACAGGTCCTCACGGGCCTCCAGGAGTGCTAGGGCGCTCGTACCAAACGCAGCCCCGATGTTGACTACCACCGCATCCCTGGGCAGCATCCCCGCCAGCCGTTTCAGCGTGTCTATGTCCTCTAGCTCGTGATGGTAGTCCTTGCCAGTCAGGTCTATCGCCTCCAGCATCATCGACGGGTGGAACTCCTCTCCATAGTGAATCTTCCAGTTCATACACACCCTTGGTCCAAGTCGCTCATTGATCTCCCGTTCTACCATCTGGGGCGGGCGCCTGACGTGCAGCACCTTCACTTTCCCCCAAACATAACCCACACCCCGCCAGTTGTACTCCGCTGGCAGGGTAGCGACACGCACCCTTGAGTAGTACAGGGCCTCCCGGAAAGCGGGTTGATCATTGTGGAAACCCTTGATCTCCTCTATGTCCCTGTAGCGCTCCCGGAACCTCCGCTCCCAATCGTTCATGAAATCCAGTAGGATCACATCTTTACGAAAGGCCACCACGCCGCAGTTGTGCTCCGGGAAGGCATCGGGCACATTCACAGGATAACCCTCTCTCCAGGGGGCATACGCCGCCGCCAGGTCGAAGCGGTCCAGTAAGTCAAAGACCTCCGGCACCGGCTCCGCCAGCCACACGTCTGCATCCAGGGCCAGGGTGCGCTCGAAGGGTGATTGCCGCCAGGCCTCCATACGGGATAGCATCACCGGACCAGGTACCCGCTCCGTCCAGATAGCGCACGGCATCCCAGGCCACACGTCCCGCACGCGAGCCACGGCCTTCTGTGCCTGCATGAGATACCTACTACCTATGGCAAAGTAGAGAATGCCCCTTGGCTCCACTATTCCCCACTAGAATCATCGAGAATATCAAGAAGCTCGACAGTCTTGACTGAGGTCCAAGGCACATACATAGTGCCCCCTTCAGCATGGACCAACAGACCATGAGTATTGAGGGTTATCAACTCAGCCTGCATAGACCCCTCATCACGAAACACAATGATTAGTCGGCAATCCGATTTAAGAATAACGCCCTGAAAAATCTCAAACATGGTGTCCTCCCTTTTGCACAAAATATACCACACCCAAACCTTTTGCCAGCAAAGGTCTCACCTTGGGGTTATCGTAAACGTGCAGCGGCGGCACAGGTCCAATACCGTCCGATCCCCCCCTTGCAATGCCGCATAGATGCGCTCCGGCTCACCGGACTGCATCAGTTCTTCCAGGGTATGCTCCCTCAGGCTCCCCAGGGATACCGTGCGCTTCCAATCCATACAACACAATCCCCATTCCGCATCCCTGGTGATAATGACTGCACTAAACGGCGCATAACAATTGCGCCTGTCAGTCTGATATTCCCGATCATAAATGCACAGCCTGTCATCCAGTCCATCATTCATAGCCCAGGTCTGGACATTGCTCTCCGAGAAGATGGGTATGATCTCACGTTTCATCCATTCCCATGTAGCCCCTTCATCCTCCTGACCACCGTAAAGCGTCACCCACAAGCCCGTCAGGCCAGCCTCTTCCAGTTCCAGGGCCAGTTGCCGCGATAGAAAAACCCCGTTGGTCAGAATGATGATCCTGGCCTCCGGGCATTGCTTCCTGGCGTAGCGGATGAACTCGAACAGGCGCGGGTCAACTAACGGCTCATTGTACTGATGAAAGGAGATGGTACTCTTGTACCCGTGCTTTCCCAAAGTGTCCAGCACAGCCCTTACAACACTGCCGGGCAGGTGTTTTGTCTCCTTCAGTCGAAAGGCCGATGCCAACTCCAAGTGTAGAGGGCACTTCTTGTGTAACCAGGCATACGGACAGGTATTAGACAGCTCAAACGCTACACAGTGAGTATGAGCGAAAAGGGTCATCTCACCCCTCCGTCGGTCTGAACCACACGCCCGTGGCCATGGTCTCGGTGCCCCGATAGACCAGGTTACGGCTCCAACTGTCCATCAGCTGCAAAGCCTCCTGGTACTGCGCCCTGGGGTAGTCATCCACCACCATCATCCCGCCGGGCCTCACCAGCTTCACCATGGCGTTCCGGATACACCCTGCCCGGTTGCGTCCGTCCACGCAGATGATGTGAAAGTGCTCATCGGGATAGCCCAGGATGACGTCGGCATAGTACGCGTACTCCGACGCGCCTCGGTCCTTGGGTATGTGCAGCAGGCTCACGTTCTCCCCCACCCCATACCGCCGCATGTTGGACTCCGCGTCCTGAAACCATTCTCGGTCATGCTCTACGCTGACCACGCTGGCACACCGCGCAGCCAGCCAGATAGTGCTCCAACCGCTACCCCACTCGAAGGCACGGAAGTGCTTTTCAATCCGCGGGTTCAGGAAGTCCACCGCCCAACCCTGGTATGCAGGGCCGGTAGTCATAGGGTCAAGGGACATCTCGCACCACCTCCAGGGCCGCATTGCAGATGTCTATCGGCCCCAAGAAAACCAGCACATCGGGCCATGCCACCTTGCCCTTTACCCTTAGCTCGCCCTCTTTACGTAGCCTTTCACACACCACACCCTGCAGCGCCACCAAGTAGAGCCTACGCTTACTGAAGAGCCATGAGCAAGCCATCTTGTGAACCGGCCAGGCATGGGCCATGTCAGTGGAATAGTGATTCGGTGGCTCTATTCTTCCCCACTTCGGCTGCCAGAAACCCTCATTAAGGTGGCAGTACTTGCAAACGGGCTTCGTCTCGTGCAACTCATGGTGACAGAGTTCAACTTCCATCACCTCCTCGGCCACCTGTGCGTCCAGCTCCCGCAGTTCCCCATTATCTCTTCTTGCCATCATTCACCCTCTTCTCCACCACGCGGTAGCAGTGCGGACCATGCCCTTCATCCCGGCGGCGTTTGAACACCAGCACCCCCCAGGGATACACCCACTCAAAAACCTTGCCCTGAATGCCACCCATCCAGCCGCGCAAGTCAGGGTCCAGGCCCAGGCGCCGCGTGCGCTTCGGCCTCTTCACGCGCCTGAGAACCTCATCAGCTGGGAGGCCCAGCGACACTAGATTGGCCTTCACCCCACCCTCCTGAATGCAATCAGCCTGTCCACACGGCTGACCAGCTCAAACCCGTCCGGTAGGTTATCATTCACAGCCTCAAAAGCCTCACTCGGGTTGTTCGCAGGCCGGGGTGGCTCGATGTAGTCGTGAAACGCCAGCACCCCGCTAGGTCGCACGCGCCAAGCCCAGACCTCAATATCCCCCCCCACGGACTCATAATCATGCCCTCCATCCACAAGCACCATATCAGCCTCATAGGGGAACCGCTTGCCGACGTCCTGACTGCGCCCTAAGAGTCGCACCACGCGGGTTACATCAAGCCCAGCAGCCTCTACGTTGGCCCGCTCCTGGGGGCACTCGCCGATGTCCACAGAGAAGATGAAGGCATCCCTGCGGGCCTCCAGCATAGCCACGGTGGACACACCATCCGCGGCCCCGATGTTGACGATGACCGGTTCTGCCGTAAGGTCCTTGACCAATGAGACCAGGAAGTTGATCTCGCCGTAACTCATTGGTTCATTCCCATCTGAAAGGTCAAAAGCTGTTATGGTCACCTCGATACCCCCGCCATCATCATACTCACGTGTTCCTTCCTTTTAGCGACTACCGTAGCCCGGCTGCCGTCAGCGTGCAGTTCGTGTTGAATGTCCTTGAAACCCACGTCCACCAACATGCAGTACAACACCTCCACCGTAGGTAGGAGCCATCGGTAACCCGGCTCTTGCGGGCCGCAGTAGACCAAATGCTTGCCCGTAACCTCAGAGATCGCGGTCTCCAGCAACAACGTCCCGCCGTCTGCCAAACGCTCAAACATGATGCGTAGAGCACGTACAGGATCAGTCACATGGTACAGGACGCCCGCGCACAAAACCAGGTCAAACCTCCCCACCATGTCCACCGGCTCACAAAAGCCCGGAAGGTCGTAAAGGGACCAATGAATGACCTCCAGTTGACTCCCAAGGCCAAAGGCCTGCGCCAAAAAGTTCATGACCCCAGCATAATGAAGAGCCTCTTCAACAGCGGTGACTTCGCACCCCATCGCCGCCAGTAGGAGCGATGTGCCACCAGTCCAGCAGCCCACGTCCAGCACACGGCCCTTGAACTCCACCCCCATATCCAGGAACGCCTTGACCACCCGGATGTGCCGATCTCCCATCTGGCCCTTCATCTGGAAGGTCCCGAAATCATGGTCGTGCCCCCAGGTGAACACGTTATCAAACGGGCGCTGATTGGGGTCATCACCGTACACCGTGCCCGGCAGGGACTCGATGCGCTCCTGGAACCGCTTGGCCTCCATCCCGTCAGATGCCTCAAAAGGGTCCAGGTTCTCCACAGTGTACCGTCCCATCAAGGCCCTTAGCTCTTCCATCGTTCCCACACCCCCATGGCCGGGGCCAAACCCCGCACCCACTTGTCGCTGAGGTCCATAACTCTCCGGCCCGGCGCCTCGGGGTCCACAGTATCACCCTTATTGGCAACCGTGTCACCGTACCTGTGACCCGTGGGCTTCAGTTCCAAAGGCCCCTCGATCTGAAAGGGCAGCCACGCATTCAGGTATCCCAGGGGGTCCTTCACGAAGTCCTCCAAGACCACCACGACCGCCCGCTCATCCTGCGCCAGCTCACTCATGCGCTCGTAGTCTTGATTGATGTCTCTCACTCGCACATTGTCCCAGCCCAGCGCCCGCAGCGAGGATAGCACCAGTCGGGGGTCCCGAAGCACCACGATGAAGAAGTCTACCAAGGGCATGTGAGCCTCCAGCAAAGGCTCGCAGGTATGCCGGAAGTGCTGGTAAGTCTCCTTGTAGCCTCCAACCTTGAAAGGACCCCGCTCCAGGATCGGTATCACATTGGCCTGCATGATGAGCCGGTAATCATCCACGGGCTTGTGCCACCGTTCGACCTTGCCGTAGGCCTGCCCGTCAGCCTTGCCGCCCTCAGCCTCGTGAATCCAGTGCGGCTCCCCTAAGCAGAACCCATCTTCTAAGGAGTTGAATACTCTGGCCACGATGGTCGTGCCGGACCGGGGTGGACCGATCACGAAGAACAGCCGTTTGTCACTGAGATTGGTTCTCATCCCCCCCCAACTTCAGCAAGCTCCGCAAATCTTCCAGGTGATACCGCGTCGCTCCCAGCGTGCCTTCAATCTTGGCATCTTTGTCGGTCCTGATACCAATACTATCGAACCCCTCAGCCAGCGCCTGTAACAGCTCATGGGCATAGTACTCACCTAACCGCAAAGTTGGCTCGGATACCTCCTCCGGCTTCGCGGACTTGAATATCAGCTCTACAGGCTGAGCCACCTCAAAACCAGAACCCCTCCCACGCCCAATATAAATCTCAACGCCGCCAAAGGGCCTGACATCTACTGCTACATGAATGTCCCCCACATCATGCATCATCCCCTCCTTACCTGATTACCGGCTCACTCTGCACCAGCTGCTCCTTGCTCTGCATGCGCATCAGGGCCGCCTGCTCACTGTCCTCGAAAAGCCAGCCATACTCCCGTACCAGGTGGTCCTCGGCACACCGAAAGCTCCGCGCCAGCTCCAGATTACGCATGATAGCAGGCAAGCGGTCGTGATAGTCTTGCATTGAGATGGACGCCAGGATGTACGCCAGGTCATCCAGGGTCTCAAAGGAGATGATCCCGTTCCCCTCAAAAAACCCGTCAATGCCAGGGCAGCCCCAGTAGATGGGCACCGCTCCCTGTGAGAAGCAGTCAACGAGCTTCTCACTAAAATAGTAGTCACTCCGCCCAGACTCGATGACAACGGAATAACAGAAGGGCCGCAGCCCTGGTCCCTTCGGGTTAAGGTACTCGGTATAAGGCTCCCCAAAGACGTGTAGGTGCGAGCCGAACCGCTCAACAGCCTCATGGCGGAGGCGGTGCCCCTCCGTGACGTGCTTATCCGACACAATGAGGCTCACTAGCCCCAGCTTCTCGTAGACGTGCCACTCCTGAATCCTCGACCCGCCATAGGGGTAGAACCGCCACGGGCCGCCACGGCGCAGGTGCTCCAGGTCATAGGTGAATATGGCATCAAAGTACTTCTCCAGCATCACAGCTTTCTCATAATGAGTCGTGGAGAACGCAGGCGGCTCTATAAGAATGGCGATGTTCGTCGGGGACCGGGAGAGCAAGACTTCATCCAGGCACATATCCGTGAACACCATCACAGGCGCATCATCCAGGAGGTCCGGCACACGGCGCCAGTGCAGAGACTTCGGGGCCTCGCCCGCGTTCTCGCCAGCCAGGGACATGGAGGCGCTGTGCGGGAAGGTGCCGTCGCGGATGGGGACGGTGATCATAGCTCCAACTCCGCAGAACTCCATGACCATCTGCCAACCGTCAAGAGTCTAAGCAAATCTTGCTCGTTCGCCTGCCTCCCATTGATGGTCATATCACCATCGTCCGGGCTGGTCCGGTCAAACACAATCTCATAATGACCACGATACTCAGCCCTTCGATGGCCCCGCAGCGTATCAACATCCATACCCGAAGACCCTTCGAGCAATTGCGCTACTATGCCATGGGTATCCCTTTGAGCTCTCTGCGCACTCCGGTCCCTCATACCGCCGTAGCGCTTCTCTTCGATGGTGATGAACCAATTCTCGCGGTAATTGTGCCAAATGTAGTCAAGGTTCTGGGCGGAGAAAGTGTGCGACCCTATCTTGCCTTGGTGGCGGGTCCTAAGCCATTCGCCAAAGGGTGTTCCTTTTCCATCCATGCGTTGTCGGGTCATTTGACTTCTCCAATCCTCTTCGCCGCCTTCGCAGCCACGTCAGAATCAATTTCGATGCCCAAGTAAGCCCGACCCAAGCGCTTCGCCGCCGCCAGGACCGTACCACTACCCATGAACGGATCCAATACCAGGGCCCCCGGCATGGTCAAATGCTCAATGAAATAAGCGGCCTCCGTTTCGGCTTGCTGCCATTTATGAAGGTCCTTCTCTCGGCCCCCAGTCGTGAGATCAATGAAACTATCCCACCATACTTCGAGCGGCGGTTTGCAATATGCCAAGACCGGCTTCCACGCGTTATTGAGATTGAACTTGTGGATACGCTGATTGCCGCCACTGTGCCGAATGGCAAAAGTCCAAACGTACTCCAGATGTTCACCCAAGCCAACGATAACCTCCGGCAAGAACATCTGGCCACTATAGACCAAACAGAGGCCCCCAGGTTTTAGTACCCTAGCCACGAGAGCGGATAAGTCACTGAACAAACTAACTTGACCGCCAGCATATGGTGGGTCCGTGAGCACAAAGTCCACGGTATCATCAGTAATTTGAGTGCCGACCTCCGTGATCGAGCCAACGAGTATCCCATCCATGCAAGGTTGCGCCTTCGCTTGCTTAGCTTTTTTCTCAGCTTTCTGCATTCTTTTCAGGTCTTTGTGGATACCAGCCACCTTACCAATCTGGTCCATCTTCTCTACAAGCGGAGCATACTTTTTAGGTTTCTTCCGTGCTGCTTCAACAATCTCTTTGGCCTTCTTATAAGTCGGCTTAGACATCCCTATAGCAGCGGCGACCTTGGAAAGGGTTTCACCTGTTTCTTTCTTCGTGAGTGCCGAAAACTTTTTGGCACTCACAGTCGGTAAATTCGCAATGCCAGCTTCTCGCTTTCTCTTCTTGGCTGCTTCTTCCTCCAACGGTTCTAGGGCCTCGCCTATGGCGACGGCCTCAGATAATGGAAAGTCCTTGCGATAGATATTCTCAGCAGATTCGCCACGGACTATCTCTTCCAGGTTCACCTCTGTGACGGGAACCTTGGACCAACTTAGCAATTTGCAGGCTTCTAGCCTGCGCAGGCCAGCAATGAGTACCCCATCAGGACGTATCACCACAGGATGCAAAAGGCCAATATCCGCTATACTAGCAGCCAAAACCTTGATATCCCCCAGGTTCTTGCGATGCCGCTCACCGATGATGATTGAGTCTATGTCTCGCTTCACGTCAGACACCCCTCCGGAAGCCAGCCCCGCTCCACCAGATAGTCATAGTCCTCCTGGCGCATCCCGGTTATGCTCGGCTCCGTGGGATGCTCGCTCTTGAGGGCCAATGTATATCTACATGGGAGCTGCCGGGTGCCCAGTACCACCACCTCCGGCGTGCTCGATAGCCGCTCCGTACCTGCCATCTCCAGCTGCCAGGGCGTCTCACCGGGGATCATATAATTCAGCAGGTAGTCCCGCCGCCAGATAGCCGCTTGCAGGCTGAGATGATACGGGCTGGACGGCTCCGACCACACAAGGTCCATGCTACCGTAGTACTCATACTCAGGCCTCTGCCCCGGCGATGCCCCCGCGTAGAGCCTGTCAGCAGTTAGGTCTATCCTAATGACCTCGTGGTGCAGCGTCATGTACTCCGCCAGGCTACCCACGGCCCGCACATCTACCGTGCGCGTGAGAAGCATATCCTCCAGCATCCACACGAACAGCTCATCGTTCACGGATTCCAAGAACTGCACCACCCCGTCAGACCATTTCTCAACAGGGTAGTTCGCCTCCGCGATCTGGTAGAACTCGAAATTGGGGGGCAGCTCAAAGTCGGGGCGGCTGTAGCCCGCCACGACCACAGGTTGCAAAGAGGACCAGTACTTGTTGAACAGGTACGCAAAGGCCGGAAGTATCCACAAGTGCCGGTCATTAGTGGTCACGAATACCCTCATCTCGGTGCGCTCCAGAACTCGCGAAAGCTGTCAAGCTCCTTCTTGTAGTAGAAGTGCTTGGCATACCGGCTGCCATACATGCGCCTCAGGTACGCCTCCGACATAACAGCCTCCCTCATGAACTGCCGATACAAAGCGCCCACGCCGTGAGGCCGCTCAGCATCACTAAACCAATGCTCTACCTCTACCCGTGGCAGCTCCTCACCCAGTAGGGCACCCATGGCCTCCAGGAGGCACCTGGTCATATCCTCAGTCCTGATGACCAAGATGCGCCTGTTACCACTCTCATAGATGGACCAGCCCCGCTTGCGGTCGAACTTCTCTGCATAGATGCTGATGCCGGTCTCAGCCTGGAACTCCTTAGAGAACCACGTCAGCGGCACATCATGCTTCCCCAGCAGGAACTCATCTAGCAGCGCCTGGCTGTAGCCCGTCTCTGTCAGCGTGCCCGCCATCTCGTGGAAGAACGCTGAGACGTTCCGGATCACCGGCTCCCGAGCCATGCTGATGACGTTGGGATACTGTGCCTGCACAGCATTCATCGGGGTGTACGCCCGCGAAGCGTGGATGCCCAGCTTCCGCGCCAGCTCAATGACCGTGGACGACCCGCACTTGCCCATCTGAAAAACAGCAATCTCGTTCATGTTCCCTCCCTATACCGACGGCGACCCACCGGATTCAGCACGCACACCGGTCAACTCAGGCTTGCCGTCCTGCTGTAAATCTCTATACCACTGCACCGTCTGAGTCAATCCCTGCTCGAACCCCACCTGTGGGGACCACTCTGTTAGTTTCATAAACTTGGAACTATCGAGCACCCGGCGTGGCTGGCCGTCGGGCTTGAAGGCATCAAAGCAGATTTGACCCCGGAAGCCCACTGCGTCCGCTATGAGGCGTGCCAGGTCCTCGATGCTGATTTCGCGTCCTGAGCCGATGTTGTACGGACCTCCCGAAAGCAACTCCCCCGCCAGGAGCAGCGCCGCAGCGCAGTCCTTGACGTACAGAAAGTCGCGCGTGGGCGTGCCCGTGCCCCACACAGACACCGTAGGCTCCCCTTTGGCGTGTAGAAACTTGTCAATCAGGGCCGGGATGACGTGGGACCGCGCCCCGAAGTGATCCCGCGGCCCGTAGAGGTTCGTGGGCATGACGTAGGTCCACTCTAATTGCCTCTCTTGCCCATACGCCTGCAGGCCAACCAGGAGCGCCTTCTTGGCGAGGCCGTAAGGAGCATTGGTCTCCTCAGGGTAACCGTCCCACAAGGACTGTTCATTGAACGGCGTCGGGGTATGCTTCGGGTATGAGCACACCGTACCCACACCCACAAACTTCTCCACCCCGCAAAATGCCGCCGTGTTGATGAGATGGATGCCCATCAGCAAATTGTCATGCCACAACCGAGCGGGGAACTTCTGATTGAACCCGATACCACCACACAGCGCCGCGAGGTGAAACAGGGTTTGGCACCCCTCCTGGCCCCACAGCGCCATGGCATCGTTGAACATATTGATAACGCCCTCTTCACTCCGCAAATCGTACTGGCCGGAGCGGGGGACAAACGGCTTGCAATCCAAGCGCCTCAGGGCATCGACCAGGTGAGAGCCGAGAAAGCCCGATCCCCCCGTGCAGATAACCCGGCGGTCCTTCCAGTAGCTAGACATCTCACTCCTCCGGGAACGGCTGAGGGGGGCAGGACCGTGCCGACTATACCACCCCTAGTATAGTTAGACTCAACCTTTTGCTGGCAAAAGAACGGATGGCTCGCTCTTTTGTGCAAAAGGCCGATGCCGACCCTGCCCCAAAACACACATCAAGGTCAGATGCGCTCACCGAGTAGCATCTTGCTGCGCAGGACCTTGTATATCACCGTCGCCGCCACGAAAAGCACACCAGACCAAGCAAGGATATTCTCGATGATCTGAAACACGCAGACGATGAAAGTTGGCGGATCAGTGGGCACCAAGCCGCAGGTGACCACGACGGGGAAGCCCTCTAGGAGCAGCTTCTCCCCAACGGCGATACACAGGGCCACGACATACGTCATCCAAATGGCCTTCGGGCCGTCCACAGACCACTTGACCTTGCGCAGGAGCCACACCAATGCCACAGCGATAGCGCCCAACACCGCCGGGTTCCTGAGCAGCCCTACAATCAGCTCTACCAGTCCCATGTCTACCTCCCTACGCGCAGCCTATGGCCGCGAGGTACGAGTCCCAGGCCAACCCCGGGCATTTCGTCTTGCCGACTTGAAAGTGAGGTTTGATGAACAGAGAATACCCCACCTCACGCGTGAAAAACACTTGCAAACCGTGCATCAGGTTGACCAGCTCCGCAATCATCTCCGGGGCAGGTGCCACCCGGACGAAGTTCCCGCCCAGGGCCACCCCGAAGGTCTCCGGGTTCACGCTATGCGGTCCCGCGCCCGCCTGCGGACCCCAATCGCGGAGCCGATGATCGAAGTCCGTCACCACCGGCAGCCCCGGCTGCCCATAGTCATAATGCACGTAGAAGGTGTACGCCATGCCAGGCCAGCCAAAGTCCTGGTGCATCTTGTGAATGCGCTCAGAGGTAGCCCACGCCACCCCGGCGATATGATGAATAATAGCGCCCTTGACATCATGTAACTCCCGGTAGAGCCAGGGCTGCTTAGGGTTCACGGGCAGCAGGTGCCGCTTCTCCACAAGGTGCACGCCGCCCGCCCCCAGGATGTCTATCAAAGCGCCCATGGGTCAGTCTCCATGAATGTCACGTACCTCGATATAGGCATCACCGATGCCCTTTTTCTGAAACAACTCCAGCAACAGCTCATATTCCTCCTGCGTGCACTCAACGTAACCCGTGCACTCAAGGACCTGCGCGCCGTTGTCGTTACACGCCACTGCTACAATAAGCTCATCCCCTGCTATGAAATAACGGGCCATGAATCAACCTCACACAACCGTTTATCTCATTATACACCAGGGCGATGTTTTGCTGGCAAAAGAACTGCGAACCATCAACTTGGCGAAAAGTCCGCCATATACTATACACTTACTTTAGAGATATCTCTAAAGGTAGTAAGTAATATAAGGCGTTAATCTCTCTCAATGACCGCAAACTCGGTTTTGTCGTACTGACCCTCCGGTGAATAGGCCACCCCGTAGCTGTCCTGCGCCTCGTTGGTGAAGGTCTGGTATCCCCACAACACCCCACCGATCTCCACCTGCGCATACCCGCCCACCTGGATGGGGTGGCCGTTTTCAATGGCCTTGGCAGGGTATGCCCAGTCGTTCGGGACCGGGATCGCTTGTAACTTCTCCTCCGCCAGGGGCAGGATGACCTCTAAGGGATCCACTGGCCCCGAGCCCTCCAAAACCCCGAACTTCCACACGAAATCGAGATGGTCATGATTGGTCATGGCCAGCATGCCCAGGCCCCCCAGGGAGTCCGACGGCTCAGGCACTTCGATCCAGTATGGCCCCCCAACAGCAGGGTCCCATATCCAGGCGTTATAGGCAAACCCTACCTTGCCGTCAACCTCTGTCTTCTTGTCACAGTCGCACCCGCCAGGCCAGTGAAACTCCACCGGCAACCCCTGTACTGCACCGTTGTCGTCGTAGAAGAACATCTCCATGCCCGCGGCAGCGTTTACGCGCTCCCTCATCTGCGACACGTGCCAGCCCTTGCCCTTGCACTGCTCCAGCTGCACGCCGTACTTGCCCTGCACCCACTCTAGGCTCTGCTTCGTGCCCTCGAAATCGTAGACCCTCAACTTGACCTCTGGTACTTCCGGTGTTGGTCCTGGTTCCACGTCGTCCCTCCTCGTCCAGTTTATGTGAGCGGGCATGGCCCGCCACAGGTTAGTGGTGTAGTCACCCCGCTGTAGGAAGTGCGGGTAGTTGCCGTATAGCCCGCACTGCGGCCAGGGGCTAAACCTGTCAGTGTGGATGACCCAGAAGCAGTTGGCCACAACGTATGATGGGTATCGGTACTCCTCATTGTCGGGGTTGAACCAGCTCATTTGCCGCAGGTTGCGCCGTTCCCATAGGCCCCAGTCATAGTTGCCGCCCAGCCTGGGTAGCCAGTCAGGCTGGTCTAAGGCCTCCGTGTTAATGAAGGGGATGGGGTCGGCCTCGAACTCCTCGCGGGTCTCCCTCAGCATGGCAATGAGCGTGTCCCGGAACCACTCCCACTCTCGTGAGCTGCAATCATACCAACTCGGCCCGGCCTCCAAGGGGTTGCCCACCGAGCGGCAGTGTATCCCGATGCCGCAGTGATATAGGAGCTGCCGCAGCGTCTGGCCGCGTTCCGCCGCAATGTTGCACATAGCATACATGAACCGGGTAAACCACTCCCTGTGATTCATGTGTCCGCCCAAGGAAGGCGGCGGGGTCAGCACCCACAGGTGATCGCCCTTACCCCGGATGATGTCGGCGTAGCGCACGAACTGGTCGGCACATTTACGGACAGGCTTCTCAAAGCGTTTCCAATCGACTACCCACTCCTCATGCAGGTTCAATTCGTTCATGATCACGAACCACCTAACACCCGCCTCGATGTAGGCGTCCAGGTGGGCGACGTCGATCATAGGGTTCGGCATCTTGGCAGGGCCAGGCCTACCTATGACCTCGATGCCCTTCCGGCGCATCGCCTCGATGAAGTCGGCAGCACCCTCGTCAAAGAACCAGTGCAGGAACCAAGGCGATTTGTGGGCTAGCAGGTCATCAGCGTAGGCCTCGAAATCCGAGGGCTTGTAGTAGGCATTGGGGTCGGAGTGGACACCTATACCGGTGTCCCCTACAGGCACGGGCCACAAGACAGACATCTGTACCTCCTTTACGGGATTGGGATGTGAATCTGCCCGTTCGTTGCCAAAAATACCAGGGCTATCACCAGTATCGTGATCACCCAGCCCATGATCTGAAAAGCCTCATTCCTACTCAGCGGCCCCAGCACGGCCTTGTTGCCGTTGGCCTCCTTGACCCCTGCCTTGGCCGCCTCCAAACAGATCTTCGTAACCTTGACCATGAAGCCGTCTCTGCCCTCCTGACCGGACAGGGGGCAATCATCATGGGCCTGCTGGATACGCCCCACTGCTAGGGCATTAGCCTGAACCCGCGTGGACACGACCTGGTGGTCCTTCTCCAATCGGTCGAGGGAACCCTTCAGACCGTCAAGGCCACCCTGAAAGTCCTTGCGTGAGAAGAGCAGCATCCAGCGCAGGTCCTCATTGGAGACGGTATCAACTGACTGCTCCTCATCAAACAGCTCTGCCTTCTTCCTGACGCCCTCACCGTTCAAGATATCCCTCCCCCAAAAGCCTTACGAGCTTTACGTTAGGTTTTGCGGTATTACTACCCAGTAATCTAGGTCATCCCATCGTGCGAATGCAGCGGTTGCACTAGCACGCACAATCGGGGTCAAGACCGCGATAGGCACTGACACCGTGGTGGTGGCGATTCGAGTTCCATCGAGCAAGTAGTCTGCTTGGTGCCCTGCCAACGTGGGGCAGACCCCTAACCGGTGTACGTGGGGGTCTGTGTCGGCGGCTATATCAGTATCCACAACATTCACCGCACCGCCGCCGATCCTTGTAATCAGCACCCAGTTGGCTGCTAGAAATGTCGTTCCTATCCCGGCCAAGACAAAATTGTTGTATGCTGAATCAGCTACACCAAATTGACCATCGAAGGTCGTCGTATGACTTATTGCCATCCGTGCTATCATCTTCCAGCCATAGTCGGCGTCTAGGGTGGCGTACCCATCTGCCGCATTACCCAGCCAGAGGTAGTGATACCGGCCAGCCCCGGCCCCGGCAGTCAGCTTATAGACCCCACCGTGTGCATTGTTCTGCAAAGCCCCGCCGCTACCCACACCGTTAGAGACAGCGGTGTACTGCTCCTGGATGCTGTCACCCAAGAAGTCATCTCTCCAACCCCGCAGGGCCAGGGGACGCTCCCTGGTCTCTAAGGCATCTAGTTTCTTCTGCGCAGCAGCTAATCGTGCTACAAGCTGTTTAATCATCACAAGTTCCTTGGGATGGTATTCCAGTAGTCATAGTAGGCGATCCTAGCCACAGCAGCATTAACATAGGTACTTATCCATGGTGTGAGTACAGCGATTGGCACACTCACGGTGGTTGTTACAAGAAGGTCTCCATCCAGGAAGTAATCAACGCGCCCTGAGGTAGCATCGATCCGATGCACATGCCAGTCAGTGTCCGCGGCGATGGAGCTGGCTGCCGTGTTGACGACACCGCCCCCTGAGCGGTTCACCACGATCCAGTTGTTTCCAAAATCCTGCCACAGGCCAGCGGCGATATAGTTATTGGCTGCATCATCCCTCGCCCCAGCTCGTGCACGGAGGTTGCCTGCTACGGAACTGACTTTCATTCGCCAGATCATAGTCCAACCGCTATCGGCATCGAGGGTGAGGTAGTTGTCGGCCCTGGTACCCAGGAACATATCGGCCCAGGAATCGGCTATCGCGTTCACGGACAGCTCCAAGACACCGCCGTGCTGCCCGCCCACTGAGAAACCCACCGTGCCATTATTTACATGCGTGCTGTACTGCTCGTGTAAGGCATCTCCCTGAAAGTCGTCCCGCCAGCCGCGCAAGGCCAGGGGCCTTTCCCGGACCTCAAGCGCCCTGATGCCCTGTTCCAACGTGGCAACACCCGCCACGAGCTGCTCTACGGTAGTACTCACCCTGCAAACTCCTCAAAACGCGGCTTGATGGTCTCTATCTTGCCCTCCACCGTGACCTCTACCGCCGCCACGTGCAGGTCCCACTGCTCGCCCCCATAAACAGCGGTCACTAAATCTCCAAACCCCCAATGTAGACCGTAGAGCGTGCTGGGAATCTCCACCACGTCAAAGGTGAACCGCCTCTTGCCCCGGCCCTCGTCCAGCTTGGCGTTGGCCCCGTCAATAAGCTCCAGGGTCGTGGCCGCATCCACGGACTCGAAACCCTCACAGCGGTTCAGTGGGCTCTCGCCCTCACGGGTCGTGTCCGCCACCTCTATGACAGGCCTAGTCAGGTCCTCTCCCCGCCCCCCGCCGTAGACCACTGTTACCTCATCGTGCCTATCCCACTCTAGTTCCGGGTTGGCCATGTTTTCGTACTCCTGTGAGAACACCACCGGTCCGTGTATTCCGTTGGGGTGGCTATGGTCCTGGCCCCACTGCGGCACGTTGGTGCGAAACTCCATCTCCCACCCGCTGTTGATGGGCACAATACCAAAGAAGGCTTGTGTCGTTGGGGTCTGCCGACTGGCATCGGAAATGCCCTGTAGCGTGTCCAGCAGCTTCTCGTAGGCGAAGTCGCCCCTCACGATGGTCCCCGCGGAGGGTGAAGCCGCTACGGAGAACCCCAGCCCCGTGAGGTCCCGGCCCGCGACAGCGGTAGCCCCCAGGTTCTCGTTCACCAGCTCCACCATCATATCGTCGGCCTGGTCCGCCTTCCTGGCCTCTGCGGTAGTAGCCGCATAAGCCACCCGGCGCCTACGCAGGAGGTCGTTATAGTCCGTACCGGAGAGTATCACCTGCTGCCTACCATCCCTATACTGGCGCTTCACACCCCGAATGAAGCCCGCAAAGTCGATGTAGCGCCGCCCTCCCTCTGGCTTGCGCCAGACGACGATGCGCCCGTCCAGGTGTGCGAAAGTGATGTTGAAATTGTCCGCCCACACAGACAGGCCAAAGGCACCTATCTCATTGACCCGCTGGGCATAAGACAGGACCGCGAAGTCATCTATGATGTCCAGACGGTTGTCCCTTGCGGCCTCCAGCAGGTGTACCTCGTACTCAGCGGGCATAGCCCCTCACAATCATTCTGCCGCTAGAACGGCCTCACTCAGACTCCACCACCGGTTGTACCAGGTGGCCGTGACGATGGTAAAGTAGACCTCGATGTCATCGTCCGCAGCGACCACGGCGTCCACGGTGATACTGCCCCCCAGGCCTGAATCGTTGTCGGCCACGATCACCTGTGCCCCAGGTGCGGCATAGTCCGCCGTATGGCCCACAAGCTCAGTCCTGGCCGCATCGCTGTATAGATTGACGTGATAGTCCACGCCGTCGAAAACGATGCTCACGTACAACCGCCCCAGGTCCGTGTTGGTCTGCTCAATCCCGGTGACGTTGGCCCAACCGGAGAGCTGGTTGTTGTCGTCGTTGTGCTCCCTGGGGTCCGCGTCCGTGATGAACACGGTTATCAGGTTGGCACCGTCCACGCCGCCGTACTGCGCCCTGGGGTTTGACTCCAGCTCAAACCCGCCGACGCCTGGCGGCAACAGGTCTCCCAGGCGGTTGCCCCGCCAGCTCGACGTGATCGTTTTGCGGCCCGTGCTCAGGTCCACAATGACGATCTCGCCGTCTTGTAGGTGCATGGGTTTGAACGCCAGCTCGCCGCCGGTGGTCTCGCTGCGGATTATTGAGACGTCGCCTTGATTCTTGACCTCGATAACAGGCAAGGTGGCAGCCGATCCCAGGTTGACCACGCTGTTGTCAGCTCCAACCGGGACCGTCACGGCCAACGCATCGGTTGTCAGGTACATATCATTCGATTCCGTAAACGCAACATGAGGATGCCCCCGCAGAGCTGCCGGCACTGGAAGCACAACGTCAATCGGTATCCAAGTAAACCCATTCCATCGGGCAACGAAATCAGCCAACGGCAACCCGCTTGCGTCCTGGAAGCCTCCTAGAGCGTAGATGTCTCCATCAGGCCGCGTAACTAGCTGCATCCCGGCGATGGCCAGGACTGGAAAGCCGCCGTCCATGCTAGACCATATCGTCCCATTCCAAACAGCGATATTGAACACTTCTAGGATCATGGCGGGCCAGCCAACCCAGTTGAACACGCCGCCCGCGTACAGCTTGCCGTCTAGCCCGACAGTGAGCGCGTAGACCGGCCCCGAGAAGCCCGGCCCAACGGTAGTAAAGGCCCCGGCCACCGGGTCCCATTCGGCGATGCGCTCATAAGCGACCGCGCCGATATTTCGGAAAGTCCCGCCCAGGACGACGTGGCCGTTTGGCAGGTTGACCAACGCGAGTACCTCGGCATCGAGCGCAGCGGCCCCCAACGTCGCCCAACCGCCCGCCACCGTGTACGAGACGATGTAGTCCGCGCCGATCCCTTGCCAGTCGGTATAATCGCCGCCGACGTACAAGGTCCCATCGTGGCCCACTAGGACGGTCTCAACACGCGTCACAACGCCGACCCCAGGACCGCCGCCCACGTTGACCCAGGTGTCAGTTAGCGGGTCGTACCGCGCCAGGTAGTCGGCAGCCCCATCGCCCACGCCACCGGACCCGTTGGTAAAATCCCCAACGGCGTACAGCGTCCCATCAGGCCCAAAGTAGAGGCCCCACACCGCATTATTCAGGCCCCCGCCCACCGGCTCCCAGGTCTCCGTTGCGATGTTCCACCGGACAACGTGATTGCCCGCCGGTAGGTTGTTCCACGTCTGAAAGTCGCCGCCATAATACACATACTGTTGATCTGGCGAGACTTGGACTCCACGGACCACGGTAAACCCGCCGGCACCTGCGGCAATCGCCGCTGGCGGTCCCATGTTGTCCCAAACGCCGTCCACGTTGCTCAGGACCAACCGGACCAAATAGTCGTCGGTCCAGTCCAACGTCAGGCTGCTCTCTTCGTCGTCCCACCATAGCGGGTCATGTGCCTCAAAACGCAGGCCCACGATCTCGTTCTTCCCGTATCGACCCTGGGGTGACTCTACAACCCCTGAGAGCACTACCTTCAGGTCCCAGCTATTCCCGTCCACTGTGTACCGTAGGGTGCTTGGTGTGGTATTCGTGGCCCCCCGGTCCCAACGCACAGCGTCCCAGATAGCCGCCAAGGCTTTGTGCAACCCCTTCCTCGTGGCGTCCGTGGCGTAGGCCGACTCGGTGATGGTGATTATCCGGCCCTGTACCACCACGTCCACCAGGAGGTTCCCCGGCACATCGTATAGGTCCTGGGTAACGTGGCGCACCGGCGGCAACCCAAAGCCCTCATGTGCTTGCAGGGATGCAGCAGATCCCGGTGCCCTCCCTGGACCCATGAAGTTGAACGTCTGACCGTCCGGCGTTATCAGCTCATACTTGATGTCACAAATGCCCATGTCCCTACCCCCTGCCACCATAAGTATCAGCAGCAGGGCAGCCGCAAGAGCCAATCGCTTCTTGACCATGATGCCCTCCGTGAACTCTTTTGCCCATATTATCGCCCCCGTGAACCTTTTGCCCGCAAAAGAAAAGATGCTCCAGGTTTTTGCGCAAAAACCGCCTCAGGTGGTCCCCTGATTCTACCGATTGAGCGTACCTCATAACATATTACTCATTTCACCCCAAAAACTGCCCTGGGCAGCCTGGGCGCCGCTAACAACGCACTGGCTACCGCCCCGCGATCACCTTTATCAGCCGGAAGTCTGAGACCACCGTAGACACCGGGGCCATACTGGTCATATTGAGGTTGTAGCTGTTGCTAACGGTCGTCGTTGACGCAGGTACAGCCGCCAGGGTGCCCAAGGTGACCTGACCCATCTGTAGCGCGGGTAGGTCCCCCATCGACCGAATACCTTCCGCCAAGCTCCGTGAGATCTCCTGGCCTATACCGATGAATACCTTGGATGGTGAGCCCATAAGTAGTCTAACCTTGACCTCGTAGATGATGGCCTCGGCCAGTTCCCTCACCCGGTTTATGAGCTGCTGCCACCAACGATTTATGCCAAGGATGAGGCCTTCTATGAACTCACCACCGAGTCTTGTGCTTTCACTAGATAAACGCCGTAATTCATCCACCACATCATCTACAATTCTGACTGACTTGCCTGTTAGTAGGTTATAGACGCTTTGCAAAGCCCCACCGAAGAATCCAATAAAGGTGATCATCCAGCCCTCGACAAACGTCTTAGTTCCAGTCAAGATACGTGGAATGTCAAGGCCGAATATTCCTTGCACGATATCGCCTGTGCCCTTCAGGACTTGATTAAAGCCACCGAATGAGGTTATCAGGCCCCTGATATAGCCCGTGGTTAGAATACCCGTAATAATCGCCGCTGGCCCAGCTATATCACCGAGGCTCTGAGCGATAGAACTCACGTCTGCAGCCAATCCCTTCCAGTCAACATCCTTGATGGTTTCAAACCAGCCTTCTATAGTCGTCTTCCATTCATCTATCAAACTCTTCTGCTCCTTGCCCAGTTCCTCCAGGATGCCCTTTTGCTCCCCTACAGACTGCGTGAGCATCGCCCCCTGCTCCTGGTACGCAGCCAGCTTGGCCGCGTTCTCCTCGGCGATCTGCTCCCGTATGAGAGCAATCCGCTCTGTGGTTTCCTCACGTTGCAAGGTCTCCCTGCGCCGCGCCTCTTCCTCTTCCCTGGCCGTGCGCCGCGCAAAGTCCTCATCCTCACGGGCCAACCGGATGCGCCGATCCTCTGCCTCTAGGGCTCTCCGGTCCTTAAAGGCTTTCTCCTCTAAGGCGATGCGCTTCTCCAGAGCTGCTTGCTCAGCATCTATGGCGCTTACCTCTTCTTGTAGCGCCTCCTGGTTGCCCTGATGTTCAATGGCTAGTACATCGAGCCAGCCCTGAATGCGCTGCTTCTCTTCATCGGATTGCGCCTGAGCCAGCAACCGCTCGAACTGTGACCGCTGGGTTGCGTAGTCCTTCTGTTCGTCCTGCATCTGGGCCTTGATCTCTTGGCGTTGCTTGCCCGTGCGCAGCTCATCCAGCTCCGCGTACATGTCCGCCATCTTGCGGTTATGCTCCTCCAGGCCCCGCTCTCTACGCCGCTGCCAGTCCAGCTCATCCCTCAACCGCCCCAGGTTGAAATCAAATGTAGTCTGCACCAGCCTGCGGTTGTGATCGTCCCACATGCGGGTGATGGACTTAGTGAGATCCCTGTTGGCGTCAATGATCTTCGTAGCCCCGCTCTCAAAAGCGGCTGCCAGGTTAGGGGCCTGTACTGCGGTCACCTTACCCGCCATCTCCTCCATGGCCTTGGTTACCTTCTTGGCACCCTCCGCCGTGGTCCCTAGCCAATCGCCTACCACGCGGGTCAGGGCTATGACCGGGGCCAGGAGCCTGTTGACGACCACAACTAACGCATCTAAGATAGGCCTCAGCCTGCCACCCTCCGACACCGCTGCGGTCAGCACCTTGACGAAGTCGGCGATAGCAAAAACCGCAGAACCCATGACCTGCTGGAACGGGCCACCCAGCTGCCAGATCATCTCCGGGATGAGTCTTCCTGTCAGCGTCCTCCACATCTTGGTCCAGGTGCCCATCGCCGCCTCGTAGGCCCCGCTGATAGCAACGCCTTGGGCTAATACCGCATTCATCATAGCCTGCACGCGCTCGGAGGCGGTCAATTCCCTGCCAACCGCGCCGATGACGTCCTTGTAGTCCTCCATTGCCTGGTTTGTGTCCACGATGATGCCGTAGGTCCGTAGGACGATGGACCTCTGGGTGAGGATACCGTGCATCAGGCCTGCTAGGGCCTCGGTGCTATCCTCAGCTGCAAAGGTAGCCGCGTCCTGGGCCACAGCCGCCAGCTCTACGGCCTTGGTCGCGTCCATCTGGTAACGAATGAACTCTGCAATACTCTTAGTGGCTACGTCGCTGCGGATACCCGCGTCCACCATCGCGTCACGCCACTGGTAGAGCTGGCTTGCGCTGTAACCAGCCCGCGTGCCTAAGAGTTCCAGGATGACCTCAAGCTCCTCGACGCGCCCTGCACCAAACAGGGCCTCATACGCTACACTTTTCAGGCCTTCTACCAGGTTGGTGAACAGGTGCGCGCTGATGATGCCCGCGGCGATCTGCCCTACGTTGGCCAGCGCACTGCCCAGGATACCCAAAGGGGAAGCAGTGGCCGCAGCCGCGCCGCCCAGGCTTGACGCTGCCTTGTTGACCCTGTTCAGGTCATCGACCGCCTTGTTTGCGCCCTCAACCACTACCCGGACGCCGATGGTCTCTATTGCCACCTACCGCTTCCCCTTTTTCTTGGCCTTACGCTCCGCGTCCTTGAGCAGCGCAGATTGTTTGTGCTGCTCTATCAGCTCATGATCCTCATGCCAGGCCAGAACCTTAGCCATGAACCGCAGGGGATAAAAGCCCCGGTCCCACAGGTACAGGTCCAAGCCCGCCGCGTTAGCAGCCTCCCACTGCACGAAGTGACCGCTGGCCGTGATGCCCGTCTTGACTGCGTCCGAGAGGGGATAGTCCCGGATGGGTGTGCTATGCCGCTTAACCGCGAAAAAGCTCGCGGAATGCGGCCACGTCCTCCTCCCGGATACCCGACATCACAGACAGCGTCGCTATGACGCTAGTGCTAGTGTGGTACTTCTTGAAGACGAACTCCACCTCGTCAGGATCATCCTCATCGAAGTCGAAGCCCAGTATCTTGAGACGCTTCACCCACTTCGGCGGCACCTCGAACCCCTCGGGCAGCTCTACGCCCATCATAATTAGGGCGTCCATGACCGCCGCGTTACGCTCTTGCGCCGCCCGATCCATTGCAGCTAGGTATGAGGGGTCGTTCGGGTTCTCCTCGTCCCGCTCCTTGGCCTCGATGTAGACCACTGGGACCTTGGGGTCCTCGATGCGCAGCTGCACATCTTGTATCAGGGACGGGGCCACAGCATGCAGCGTGGCCGTGACCCCGTGTATCAGCGTCACCTCCAAGGGCTTCTCTGCCTTGTGCATCTCCTTGGCGGTCTCGATAGCCGCCAATGCAGCAGGCGGCAAGCCCTTCTTCTTGGTATGCTTCACTTTTGTTGCCATGGGAAGATCCTCCCAAATCCAAATATAGGTCCTGTCAATTCAGGACTAAGGGTCTTACATCAATGCCCCCTTGACGCTTCATAGGGAACCTACTGGTCTAGCCCTCCACGCCCAGTGACCGCTGATTTATCGGTCAGTATTTTCTAGTCCTCGCCCCAGATTATGATGCCGTCTGTGGCGCCGTCCAACCCGACCGCGACCACCTGGTTGACATCATCCTCACACAGGGCAATGGCGTTCAGCCGACTGCTGGCTGGCAAGGCCCCTGCGCTCTCCGGTAGCACCACGAAGCTGTTACCGCCGTTGTAGCTGCGCAGTAGCCGCCCCACCCCGGCAGCCGTGGTGTGCGAAACGGTCATCACATTGTCCGAGGAGAACGCGATATCACTGACGGCACCCCCGGCCCAGTTCTGCCGCAGGTTCCACGTATCGCCTCCGTCCAAGGTCTCAAACAGCCGCCCGTCACTGGAACCGACCCACCACTCTGTCTCGGTCTTGACCCACACCGATTGTAGGGACGTGCCAAGGCCCACAGGCGCGCTCATGTGCTGCCAGGTGTCCCCACCGTTCCCTGTCCGGATCACTGCGCCTGCGCTGCCCACAGCCACACAGACGTTCCGGTTCATGGCGTGGATGGCCCACAAGGCGTTGGTCACCGCGTTGCCCGCTTCCAAGATAGTCACACCCGCTGTCGGGTCAGCAGTGCCGTACACATACCCGCCCTCAGCGGAGATGAAGGCGTAGTTGCCCACGCTCCAGATGTCCAAGGGGCAGGTTCCCGTTCCCTTGTCCACGAACCCCACAAGGTTCTCCACCCAGGTCTCGTCACCCACCGTGTCCAGATCAGCCTGTAGTACGTAGTGCAGGGAGCACGAGTCTGCTGATACCACCACCACGTACCCGGCCAGGCATGCCAGCCCCGTCGGGTCCTCCGTTGCACCGAGTGAGTCGATCTCGCTGGTGGCCCAAGGCCCTGCCGCGCCGTTCAGCGTGTACACTACATCAGCAGGTGTACCCGGTGATCCGCCTGCTGCCAGGCTGACTGAGTACACCCTCTCGCAGCCGCCTGACTGGTCCGCGCACTCCCCGCATGATACGCTATCACAGACCACCACGTCCATGATCTCATTGGTGACAATGGCCGCCGCCACCTCTGCGAAGGCCATGGGGAGCACCTCGTAGAACTCCCTGGCGGATAGCTCCCCGGTCTCATTTATCGCTCCGCGGTCTCCCTCCTCCAAGGCACCGAGGGGGTCCGTGGAGTATTTGGTCATGTCAACATCTTCCCATACAACGGCCTTCTGGAAGACGTTGAACAGCTGCGGGTCTGTGCACACCCCAAAATGATAGTGCAGGTCAAATGCACAGCCGGTCCTGGCCAGCCGAATCATCGTGCTCTCCAGGTCCGCCGCATACCGACCCACCAGTGAGCTTGAGGGCCGGTCTGATTCCGACTTGCTCTTCCCCCGCTCCACAAACGCATCGTACTGCCGGTCGCTGGGACAATCGATCTTGGAGACGGTACCCAAGGACCAGTCTATCCCCCCGGCACTCATACACCCCATGTATACAGGCACATGGTCACCCCGTGCCCTCCCCTCGATGAGGAACACACGGCTGAATCCCTTTTGTGCTGGTGTTGCATTGCCGTTACTCATTCTCCACCTCCTACCACTGTACGGCCTGCCCCTTAATCAGACCGGGACGGCCTGAGATATTCTTCCACACGTGTACCTCTCCCCTGCGGTGCCCCAGAGGGCACTCTGGCGCGTCCATGCCCAACTGGTAACTGACCTCATCGGTTCTGGTCACATCTGTACGCCAGAGTTCGGCCTTCGTCCTGGCCGCTGAGCACGTACACAAGGGCCGCTCCAGCCTGGACGTCGCCAGGATGGCTATCAGGTTGGCCCAGTAGTCGCTCAGCGGATCGCAGCCTGGGGCCACCTCTGGCTGATATCCTGCCCGGTACCAGAAACGTACCGAATCAGGCTCTCTTACTTCAGTCCACGATGCAAGGGTAAAGGATTGAGCAGTTGCATCCCACACCCCAGGCTGCGGGACCACGGTGCTCTCCCTGGGGTCCTGCACCCCAAAACAACCTGCTTGTATGCTGACAGCACAGGCCGCGGTCCTGCAACCCGGCTCGCCCCACAGGAATTGCACCTGCTCCGACGGGTCATTGTACTCTCGGTAGAACAGGAGTGTGTCCACATAACTAGCTGGGGCGTCCGCATCTATGCCCGTCGCGTTGAACGCCTCCTGCAGCTGCGGCTTGAACAGGCACCATATCGGGATCAATACCGTCAACGTCGTGCCTGATAGCGTAGCCGTTACGGGCTGCACTTCCCAGGCCGGGTCCGCTCCCGCGCTGGCCGGGTCAGTTCGGCAGTTGGTTGCGTCCAGCGCGGCGTAGGCCTTGAAATACGCCCTCAACTGACACACGTTGAAATCCGTCGCTACATTGATGATGGTGAACTGTGCCCACTCCGCGAAGCCGTCACCATCAGCGTCTACATCTGCGTCCCGTGTCACGTTGGCCGGGTCGATGGCTGTTACTGCCCTCTGCCCCCCGTACCACGTGTAGCCCCATTTGAGGTTCATGGGTTTGTAGTTACCACGCCGCGTTAGCCCGGTCCCGTACAGCTCCCGGCGGTGCGGCCTGGGATACGGGTGCCACTCATCCGAGATCCACACCAGGGCGGGCCAGTACCCCGTGTGCAGGGCGATGTCTTGCTCCGCCTTGGCAATGAGGTCTGCCATCTGGTGTCGGCCCACATGGCTAGCGTTCTGCCAATCGTACTGCATCCACACACTGTTGCAGGTGCCCACGGGCCGGAGCGCACTGTATCCCCCCGCGAAGTGCAAAGGGTCCAGCCCCAGCCACTTGGCGTATCTGTCCAGTGACAGTAGAGTCGGTGTTGTATCCCTACTCATCTCTCCCTACCCTGAAACCGGGGCCACCAGCGCTGTGGGCAGCGACTGTGCCGGAACTAGCGTCTGTACACGCTTGAAAGGTAGATGCTTCACGTCGATAAAGTTGCGGGCATCCTCAGGGTGCACCAAGCCCACCCGCGAGTCATCGTTGTTCCCGAAGCGGTAGCTGCGCCCCGTTATGCCCCTGAACGTAGAGGTGCCCCGGTTTGAGCCTGTGTATTCCAGCCGCTCGAAGCCCGCTGCCTCTTTGGTACTCCAGTTCTGAGGCGGGTCTATACTCATTGCTTGAGCCTGCCCGCACCCTCCGCATCTTGCCATCAAATCCTCCAGTGGGTATTTCTCTCTCAGCATAGTCGCGGTATCACTCGCCTGCTGGTCCCTGCGCTCCCCCGTAGCCAGGCGGTAGGTCATCAAGGGAGCGGACACACGCACGCCGCAGAATCCCGCCATGGCCAGCTTGAGCTGGAAGTCCCAATCTTCCCGCGTGTGCATCTCCTCATCGAAGCCCCCTACGGCCTGGAACTCGGCATGATCAGTGACCAGCGTTACCGCCCCCAGGCCGTCCCGCCACAGGCTCTCCACGCCGAAGTCGTCTACGGGGTACTCGTGTATCTCGCCGTTGGGCCACGATGACCACAAATCCGTGTAGACCCACTTGCCCGTCTGCAGCCTGGCATCTATACACGCCTGCAAAAACCCCGGCTGCAAGTAGTCGTCTGCATCTAGGAAAGTAAGCAGGGGACCCCTGGCTGCCTCCACGCCCCTGTTCCGTGCATAACCTGCACCCTTTGACCCCGGCGTCTCCACCAGTGTTACATAGGGATATGCCCTTAGTAGCTGCTCCGGCAACGGCTCCCCTGTGTCATTTACCAGCACGCACTCCCATTGGCGGAACATCTGCGCCTCAAGGCTGTCCAGTGCGTCCACCACGATCTCCTCATGCCCTGGACCCACGGGCACGATCACGCTGATCCACGGCGTATCGTAGGCCCGTACCGGGTGGCTGAATCTCTCTACTTCCGCCACACAAGCTAGGGGGAATTGTCTATCCTGAACCCACGGGTGCCACGCCAGCCAGTCCGGCTCCTGGTAATTGCCTTCCCCCAGCTTCTTCGTCACGTGGCCCGCACCTAGGGAGTAAAGGAACAGCGGTTCCTTGGTAGCCTGTACCCCGCCCCAGCCGTAAGCCCCCATGCGAGTCCAGAACTCCGCATCCTCGCTACCCGCGCCGTCTGGGCAATACCTTTTCCGATACCCGCCCAATCTCTCCCAGGCCTCCCTACGGAACACGCAGCACGTGGGGACCTGGTTGCGCCGTGCTATCTGCTGCTCGAAGTCGTAGCCGTCCGGCCACCTGGACTGAGCTGCCTGGCCGTCCGGGGTCATAGCCCACAGCCCCGCAAATGACAGCCCCAATGACCGGTCTGCTTCCAGTGGCTCGATGCACCTGCTCAGGAACTCCGGTGCGATGGCATCGTCCGCATCCAGGCAGCAGACGTACTTTGTGTTGACACTGGCAATGCCCTTGTTCCGGGCCACCGCCACACCCTGATTCTGTTGCTTGATGTATCGCACCCGGTTGTCTTTTTCATACTCTACTACGACCTGCCCCGTGTTGTCATCGCTCCCGTCATCTACTACCACTACATCTGTAAGCCCTTCATAGGTCTGTGCCAGGGCACTCTCTATGGCCCTTCCTACCTTGTCCGCGTAGTTGTGGGATGGGATGATCACCGCCACGTCTGCAGGGCGCTCCTGCCCTGCCAGCCTGTAGACCTCTGCCACTTGCTCACAGGCATCCCTCCAGTGATAATGCCTGGACATCTCACGCCCGGCCTCGCCCATCCTTACCCGATGTTGTAAGCAGTACTCCAGCCCTTCCCGTAAGTGATCGAAATCCCCTGGTGCAGATAACCACCCGTTGACTTGATGTTGCACCAGGTTCCCGATGTTGCCCCACGCAAATCCTAGCACCGGCACACCCGCTGCCATGGCCTCCAGGATGCCGATTCCGAACGTCTCTTTGGTCGTGCTCAGGTACACCCCTGCACCCTGCACCAGAAGCCGCATCCCATCGTACTCCTGTAGCCCAATGACCTCCACATTGTCAGGCGCATCCTGCGGCGCAAACGTGGACAGGAACTTCACCTCTGGCATCATGCGTGCCAGGTCTGCCATCGGGTAGGGCGTGCACACGTCAGCATCCCTATTCTTGTTCCACAGCACGTACCCGCCGCTCTCCTCGTGGTGATGCGCCCATTCATCCCACTCTATGCCGTGGGGAATCACATGGGGCTGAATGCGCAGGTCCCGCCTGAGAGTCATGGCCACCCACTCCGAGGGCACCGTGACCTCCCTGGCCACACGCAGGTTCTGAATGACCCCGCTGTTGGCCTTCCACTCCCACGCCTGGGCCTCATAGTCAGAGGTCCAGTACAGCCCGTGCAAATGCGCCACGTCGCAATCCGGGGCCATCCCCGCATGTACCGCTTTGACATCGTAGTCTGTGCCCTCGTCGGTGTTCACAACCTCCACACCGAACTCGGGCAGGTACTGGCAGTACGCCTCCACGACCCGCTTTATGCCGCTCTCATGCGAGCGGAAGAACCGCTCCCCCGGCACCATCTGGACACGCATCAATCTATCTCCTATGGGTATGTGGGGGCGGAAGAACCGCCCCCATGTTTGTCACCGTTAGCGGCTATAGGTTGCAGGCAGGTTCCAGGTGCCCCAGAAACTCGGGGCTGGCCTGGAGGGAACTCCACCCTTCACGAAGTAGTCGCTCGTCGATGCGTAGTCCCTGAAGTGCTGTACGGGCGTGTACTTGATGTATTCCAGCTTGCCCGACAGCATGGGAGTCCGCAGGAGGATCCGCGGCTCAATCTTGCCCGCCAGGATGTAGCACCACAGCTGGCGGTCAAGCGTCCACAGGAACCGTCCATCGTCCGTCCAGAACTGGTCTTGCAGCATGCCCCCCGGACTGGCGGCCATCTCCGCCGCCGTAAACCGGTAGTCCTTCGTCTCGTAGAAGGTGGCCTGCGTGCCTCCCCTGACGGTGATGGGCACTAGGTAAATCGTGCTGGCGAAGTCCCCGGCCACAAGGTTGCCCTGGCCGGTTTCCTCGTTGTACTCCACTATCCCATCGTCTATCACGACGGGGTGCCTGCGCCCGTTGATGTCCAAAAACATCCCGGCACGCATGTTGTCCCGGAGCTGAGTCAGGTCCACACCGTCCACGTTCACAGAGACACCAGGGGGCACTGCGGTCAGGCCCCGGCTGGTGTAATAGGCGGTGGGCCAGATCTCCGTGAGCATATACCACAGCTCCTCACGCATCACCCACGTCCAGCTGGCAGGCATGAGCTTCATGCGCCTGGCATTGCGGTGAACGTACTCCTCCATCCAGGACAGTTGAGACACGATGGCGAAGTTGCCATTGGCGTCCACAGAGTTCACGTCCGCCCAGTTGAACGTCTTGACATCGGCGTCCAAGGCACCGCAGTTGGCGCCTGTGTGAGCATCAACGTAGTTGGTGCTGATGAGCAGGTCCAGCCCCGCAAACTCCTTGTACCCGCCCCCGGCGGTGTTGTTCACAGGGTTCCCCTGGAAGGTCATGGGCGTTAGCGCCTCCTGGAACATCATCCCCACTTCCACCATACCCCAGGCCGTTGCTACGTTGAGCACGGTCCGGTAGTCCGGCTGGTTGATGGCCCGGAAGACGTCTGCGGGCTCGATGCCCAGGATGTCATTGAGGAGCTGGTAGTCGATCTCGCCACGGTTGATGCGCTCGATGGTCCGGTCGATATCCATCTCCTTGGTCTCACGGCAGACGCGCCCAAACTGCGTGGTCTGGATGCACGACTGAGAGAGGCCGCTTGGGCAGTCCGCGCAAGGGCCGCTCGGCTCTGCCTCACCACTGGGCGTCATGCCCGTGAGATACCCAAACTCGGGATTCGTGTCCCGGCTCATGTTGATCGGGAGCACTGAGCTGAGGCCCATAGGCGTGATGCGCCCAGAGATGATCTGCTGGTCCAGGGCTGACGAACCGAGGATCCCACCAGGGCCATGAATCCAGTTGGTCGTCGGCGTCCCTGTAGCGTACTTCTGGCCTTGCACCAGGCCAGCCTTCATCATCCCCTGAGCGATGGCCTGCCCCAGGGTTACCATTTGATCCTGATTCAGTTGCGGTGGCATTATGTCTTACCTCCCGGTGCCGGTCTTCCCAATACCACATCAGAGACGTGATCAATGGCCTTGGGAGTCATCGGCTTCTTGTCGGCTAAATCCTTGCTCTCGTCAAGGAGAGTGCCGTCAGCCGTGGAGGGACGGAGCCACACCACATTTGGCCGCCAGGCTTGCTTCTCGCTCAACCTAGCCGTATCGTCCTTCTCCACTTCGGCCAGGCGCTTCTTCTGTTCCTCGTCACCCTGCTCCACAGCGGTCAGGCGCCCATCAAACTTCTGGAGCAACACGCTCAGCTCCTTCATACCCATGATCTCGGCCACGCGCTGCGCTACATCATCGACCGGCACGTCGGCGGTCTCATCACTATCTTCATTGGTTGGCTCCTGCTCCCCCGCAGGCTTCTCATCGGCGCTCTTGTGGGCCACTCCGGCCTCCTCAAGGGTCTTGGATGCGGCTCCGGCCTTCTGCACCATGCCCAGCAAGTCCACGTCCGCGGCCTCACCAATCGTCTTGAGTACGTTGATTTGCTCTTCATCCAAACTCATCTGAAGCACCTCCATAGCTGTGTACGGATTGGCAGCCCGGCGAATTGACAGAACCGAAGTACGGCTCTTGTCAAACCAGTCAAACACCCCATCGTCCCGGTCCCCAGGCTTGAAAGTGAACTTATGAGAGACCCCCCAGCCGTCAGGGGCAATCTCTTTCTGGGCCTCTGGGCACTCCGTGAAGAATTTCTCAAACACCTTCCCCACCTCATCGTCATGGAAGGTGCCCATCTCCACCAGGTACCGGCCCTCTGCTCCGGCCCACGTGATGTCAGCGAATTCACTGCCGGGTATGTGCCAGCAGTCATATTGCCCCTTGCTGCCCGTGGCCTTGATCTCCTGCCAGGCCCGGTCCGCGTAGTCCTCGATGGACTTGGTGGTGAATATCTCACCATCCCGGTCCATGAAGGCATTAGTGGTCCATGTGAGGATGTAGGTCTTGCCGTCTGTACCCTTAAATGCCTTGAACCCGGTCTCACCCTCTAAGAGCTTGTCATCGCCGGTCACAGCCCTCCACAGGCCCACCATGCCCTCAAGTGCCTTGTTAGCCTGGGCTCTCAATGACGCTGGTAAACTCTTCTCCTCGGTGCACTTCTTCTGTGCTCCCTCGATCTTGTCCTTAGCGGCCTGGGGCACACCGCTCATCTGCGGTATTCTGGCCCTGGCATTGCGCACCCTGGCACAGTCTAGGCTCCCGTCCGCCTTCTTGTAGGGGAGGTGGCGGCACTTCTCCGGTGTCTTGCCGTCCACCTTCTCACAGCCCTCACCGGTCTCGATCCAGGCGAAGGAACTGTTGGGGAGTGCCTTGCGCTGCGCAGAGGTCAAAGCGGCCTTCTCATCATCACCCAGGGACTTGTCGCCCAGTTCCAAAGCATCGAACTCCTGGACCAGCTCCGCCTTGTAACCCTTGCCCAATACCTCTACTTTGGGCCGTATCACGTACTCAATCTCAGTAGCCTCACCCATCTGGAGCTTCCCATCCACAATCGTATAGACGCGTAGGTAGTCCATACCCTCCAGCTTGTACGTGACATAATTGTCATAGATGTCTATGTCCTGAACGTACGGCTTGCTATCTTCACTAGGAGACAAAGCCGTCCACATCATGCTCTGGATATCTGACAGGCTCAACTCACCCTTCTCGCTACGGGAATCCTGAATCTCCGCACTCTTGACCGCTGCGTTGGCTATCCGGATGGCGCTGGCCTCACAAGCATCGACTTGTGCCTTTGTGGGCGTACCGTCTATCTTGTCCAGGCAGGTCTCCCGCGCTCCATTGGCCGCCCCGGCCCACTGGTTCCGCTTCTTCGGGGTATCCGCCGCTTCTGTGTGCGATGGCGCATCCGAGGGCTTCCATACCTTCGTCTCTTCACTGTTGTCCCCGGTCAGTGCCTTGATAGCCTCACCATCCCCGGCCATGGCCTTCAGCAACTTGAAGTCTTTAACAACGCCCGACTCCGCTGGCGCATCAGTGTTATAGTGATAGTTGATGGTTACTCCCTGTCCCATGTCCACCCCTCCTTCGGCCTTTACGAACTCCACCGGCCCCATCAATGTCTGCACCTGAGCAGGTACATCGACCCGCTGCGGTGACTCATAGGGCACCCAACCGTTGTAGGCATACAGGTACAATTGCTCTGAGTCCGGCCACCACTTGCGGCGCTCTTTGACTGAGACCCTGTGCTCGCTGAACCGGGCATCGAACTCCTCAACGCCCACCACCTCCGGCTCGGACAACGCTAGCTCACCATAGGCAAACGGCCCTGAGCACAGCGTGTAAGGCCCCTCAAAACTGAAGTCGCGGGCCTTGGCCAGCGCGGTCTTGACCCCGGTGAAGGACAGCTCCCCGTGTGGTGGTTTGAGGTACAATCCCGGTGGTCTCATAAAGAAACGCCGCCCTCCTGCGGTGGTCGCTTGCGCGGTGACCGCATGGTGAACGGCGTGCCTCTCGGGAAGCCTTCTTATGGTTTGACAACAACCTTATCACATTTCGTTTGCTTACGCAAGTCTGCTGTCGTGGGTGCAATCCCCACCCTGCGCTCAATAGCGTCTACCTGTAGCAACAAAGCCCTGCGTTGTTCCATCAGCAGCTTGCGGTCTTTGCTGTTCACCCTCTGGCCTCCGCGTATGCCCTGATGACGAAGTTGTGCAGGTTCCTTTGGCGCCGCTTGGCGATCTCTTGCGGGAACTCCCTAGCCTTGATGCCCTTCACCCAATGCCCTTTAGAGAACACAAACGCACCCCGACCACCACCCTTGCGTGATCCCAAAACCCTGGGGCGTGTCTTGGCTCCATACTTGCCACCCCTGAATCGCAGTGCCTTAGCTCGACGGGGCCGCACGAAATGCCTCCGTGTACCCCCTGAGACGTAACCGTATATCTCATCGTTCGTGGTCACGTCACCCTCGATGGTATCACCCCGCCTGGTGGCTCTGCGGCGCTTGAACCGGACCTGGTGCTTCCAGGTTCTTGTAGTGGCCTTGAAGTTGCTCTCCACGATGGCCACGGTATCATCCACGGCCCGCACCAGGCCCCTGACGAACTTCTTGGTATCCACAATGGGTTTATCAGACCCGATGCGCTCAAGCCTGATTCTAGGGGGCATCGTTTACCGGTTCCTCCACATTGCATCCCATACCTGATATCCAGATGGCGAGCCGCATCAGGACCATACCCACACGCAGCCGCAGGTGCCACTGGCGGAAGCCTGTAAGGTTCACCTGGACGGTGAGGTCCTTAGTGACGCTCGCTATGGGAATGTCTATGCTCTTTGTCATTGTAATCTCCTAAGGGCATAATGTGCCCAAGAATTTCCTGCTTCTTGAAATTCGGTGGCAATCTGAATAGCCCAATCAAGAGCTATCATTACTTCTCGGCCGCCACCGTTGACAACATTATGCCCCTCTGTTTTGAGTATACAAATCCAGTAGGCTTCCGCAGAATACCGAAGTTCATACGGACAGGTTTCTAAAATACCTCCTACTGGCATCCTGTCCTCATTCAGCAATTCACGCAGGTGATCAATCATAGGCCAAGGACTTGTACTACCATTATCGGCAGCCTCTAAGTGTTCTCTGAGTCTCTCTTGTAGCTCACGGGCAGTGTGACCAACATATATCCATGAACCTGGTTCATCACGCTTCCAATCAGGATGATGGAAAGCATAGATAGTAACTTCGGCCTTAGCGGATTCAGAATTGTCGGCAACCATTGTGCCCTCCAATCTATCCTAGCGTGATCCAGCAGCGACAATTACAGCCACATGAATCCGAAGAATCCGCCGGGACCCCGCCGCACTCTGCAATCATCTCCGCCCAGGACTTGTACGCCCCGGCCTTGGGCGGGCAGGTATCACAGTGCTCAGCCCTGTCGTCCAGATGCCGTGTGACGGGTATCACACGCTCCTGTGCCTGCCCCTGCGCCTTGGCACGCTCTTCTGTACCCTTCCATACCATTACCCAGTACGGCCCCGCATACGTCGCTACACGGCCCCTGAACGTACCCAGGACACCCAGCACGGCCCCTGCATCCTTCAACCCCTCATCGCCCAACCCCTTGAGCTTGGTCTGCACGTCAGGGTTCAAGCTGAACTCCAGGAAGCGCAGGTTGCGGTCCGTATACGCCTCTACGGCCAGCGCACCATCCTGAGTCAGCTCCTCCTCTTCTAGGCCCAGCGCGTAGGCCTCCGGTAGACCCTTGAGGGCGATCTCCTGCATGATGTCATCTATCTCATTAGCCGCATCCCTGATAAACACATCCCGATCTATCAAGGAGGCCCCGGCGATGCGCTTGGCCCACTTCTGCGCCCACTCATCGTAGGCTGTTATCAACTTCTCAGCATAGGCGTTGACCTTGCCCTCGTAGCCGGAGTTCCGACGTCTGAGCTGCAGCCGATCCCCCAGGGCCTTGAGCCGTGCCCAGACCCCTTTCTCCTCTGGCTCTTCGGTCACATCCCCCGGCTCAAACCCGCCGGGTGACTCCTCCGGCTCTTCCGTGACCTCTGACGTAACTTCCTCTTCCTCCATCATATCCAGGTAGTCCGGCTCCAGGTCCCCCTGGTCCACTGCGATCTGACGGGCCACCTGCGGGGTGATCTCCCCGCTCTGGATACATATAGCTCTCGTCTCAGCCCGGCGCTGCGTTGCCGCATCCTTGGTCTCCTGCTCCTCTGCATCTACCTCCACAAAGTTCATGTCTACCTGACCCGGCAGCAGTCGATGATACCGGAACTTGAACTCCAACGTGTTCATAAATATTCTTGAACTCTTGCCCTTGGTCTGCCGGGCCATGGTCTCTACCTGAGTAGCCGTACCCAGCCCCTGCCCCGGCAATGGGGCCAGGTAGGTGTAATCCGTGCCCGTGCCCAGCGCCAGCTCCGTAATGTACCACCGCAGAGCAACCTCTTCATCGAAGCCATCGGGCAAAGAAGCTAGGGCTATCTCTATGGCTTTGGGATCGGCCTGGGGATCCAAAAGTGAGGCGATGATAGGCGGCATATATCGAGACAACCCCAACTGGTCCGCATTCACCTTGGCCTGTTTCACCGCATCCGTGACACGAGTTGCATCCACATTAGTCACCCACACAGAACCCGCAAAACGCCCTGAAACCTTCTCCTGCTTGTAGATTGCAACGTCTCGTAGTATCTGCGCCGCCCTCAGTATCCGAGACACCGCGCAGAAGCCCACATTGTTCATGTCCTCTTGAGGGCTGGGCATGTCCTCTAGAGTGATAACTTGCCACCAGGCCAATTTGTGTTTCTGATTCTTGCGGTCTGTGTAGACTACAGGATAATCAATATCCCCCGTCCTCTGGCACCGTCCTGCATCCAGATGTGCAATACCCAGAGGTTGGTCCACCGGCGAGTCCTCAACCTTGTACTCCTCCAGGTCAATGGGTTCTATCTGATTGCGGTACACCTGGAACCATTCCATCTCCCCATCTGAGCCGCGGGCCTTGACCGCCTGGAGTAATCCCTTCTTAGTGCGTACCCTGGCAGGCCGAATGACCTCGATAAATGCACCATTATCTTGTGTAAGCAAGTCCTGCGTGAGCTTCATCACAAACGACTGCCAGCCCGCTCCAAGGTCTGCCTGAGCACACAGGTCCTTAGAATATTGAACCTGCTCCTCCGGACCAGTGAACTCAAATCGGAAGGCTGCATTGCGGGCCGCTATAGAGTAAATGACCCCCGGTAAGAAAGGTGCAGTCTGCCAGAATGAACGCAGCCACGCGTCACGCTGCACGGTCCACCACAAGGGGGCCTCATCTGCCTTGAGCGCCATCTGGAACAGGAATATCTGAGAACCACCCCAGCCCGTCGGGGCCGTTTCCTGCACGGAGGCCCTGGCCGCAGCCGCAATGTCTGCAGGCGGCTTGGCGACCTTAGCGTCCTCTTCCAGGATGACCTCTTCTTTGGTCGGCTCCGGTCTGCGCTTCTTCTTAGCCATGCCTTCCCCTTATACTACGTCGTCCGGTAGCAGGAAGATGATGCGCTCCGCCCGCTTCTTGAACCGCTGCCACTTGGTCAGCGGTGCCTCGATGATAGCTGGCTCTTCAGTGATAACCGGCTCCGGTGTGACCTCTACAGCTCGAAGGGGCACCGGCAAGATAAGCGGCTCCGGCTCCGGCAGCACTGGTTCCGGCACAACAGCCGCGCCGCCCATGCCGCCCAGCTCCTCCAGCGGCACCGGCTCCGCAATGGGCACCCTCCTGAGCGTAGGCTGCCTGCCGTCTAGCGGGTGGGTGACCATATCCCTCACCTTGCCGTCCTCAGTGATGATTTCGTTGACAATGCCCTCTTTAGCGTCGTGATAGGTCCACCTGACAACGCGCCGCCCCACCAGGTTGCCGTCGTACTTCTGGCGAATCTCATCAACCAGCTCCACGTTGTTGCCAAACTGGTCCTTGACCAAATGAGGGTCGCTGTAAGTCTCGCCCTCGAAGATGGCCTTGATGATGTCCTCTTTGTCCATCGCCCTGAGTTCGTCCAGCGTCTTAGATTGCAGGTCTATCATGTTCCTAGCCTCACAAGGGCAGTGATACCATTCGCAGCCTTGGCTATCCTTAACGCTTGCCCTTGGTTAATGCCCGCCGCCAAATCGATTCTCCAGGCGGCTAGTATCTGTCCTGGGCAGGTGGTTGACTGCCAAATAGGCGCTGCGGGCCAGCCAGGGAATGCGAGTACATCAGGCAATACTGCCCCTGCTTCCATTCCAACAAGGCCCATAATCTCGACCCGATTTGGCACTCGCCAATCCGTGTACGTGCCCACGCTCCCCAGCCGTGCCCCCGCCGCATAGTTGAAGATGGACTGGCAATTGAGATAAATCCAGTCGCCTACTGCGCCCTCAGCTATCAAGACCTGATTGCCGGGGTCCACAACGATGTCCAAATCGGCACCATTAGGTGTGGCGCTCACCACATAGGCATTGGGGAGATTGTTGACCCCGTTGACGAACCCCGCCGCCATGATGCAGTCCCCGATATGAAATTGGGTCAAGGCGGCCCCTCCGATGACGCGGAAGATATTGCCGGGCATTATCACACTCACGGTGTTAACCCCAGCATAGATTGCACAGTCCGTCGCCACGTTGTACCAGTTCAATAGACCGTTGCTCATCGGCCCTACGGCCTCACCTGTGGAGGTGTTGCGGCTCCACATTAACCCCGTGTTGGTGTCCGTGACGACGTTGTTTGAGTGCGCAGCCACCTTATACAATGAGGTCATGGCCCCTGCCAGCTCATTCACCGCCGCAGAGATGGTCAGGTTCGCCGGTGCTCCACCGATGCCCGTGACTGTAACCTCACCGTCGTTGGAGCCACTACCCTTGATGACCATGCGGTCATTCACCGCCCAGCCCGCCAGCCCATTTGCAGCATCCGCTATGGTGCCGGGCGCGGTGAAGCTGAGCGTACCCGCCGCGTAGTGGGCGACCTCAATATCGGTGTTGCCCGCCAGGGCGTTGACGGTATAGGCTTTGGCTACGCCCGCCTCGTAGCTCCCATCATCGAAGAAGCTGTAGGGCGTTATCTGCCCCGTCTCCAGCAAGGCCGCTAGAAGGCCCGCGCCACCCCTTACCGGCATCTTACGTCCACCCTATGAGTTCCACCACCACGGCGGCAACCGCGCTGGCGAAGTAGAGGGTCCACACTGGTTGCAAGTAGACCTCCTCGGAGTAGTACCACAAGCCAGAGGGCAAGGTCATGTACGGCGCCGCCGGTGGGCCGACACGCCCCGGCTCGAACGCAAACCGAATATCGTTGGCCGTGCGGCAATGAAACTCGAAGGACCGACAGTTAGCAGGGAGAACCTGTGCATATTCCGTATTAGCCAGGGTCAGGGTCAGGTTCCGCACCAGAGGATAGGTAGGGTTGTCCGCCGCCGATGCGCTGACCGGCAATGCACCCCCAACAGTTACCTCAATAACCTGAGGTGTCCCGTCCGCTCCTCTACCTGCTATCAGTACCGTTTGTGCTATGCTCATCATGCGCCCCCTATTCCACCACCTGCCTACCCATGAAGCCCACGTAGTGATTCACCGCGTTGGGCGTAGTCAATAACAACGGCAGCCGTGCCAGCCGCAGGCCCCCACCGACGAAGGGAATGACCTCCGTGCCCCCTGACTGCCCAGAGATGTAAATGGTCATGTGCCAGGTCCCGCAGGCGAAAGTGAAGATCTGTGCCCCCTCACAGGACATCACAACCAACTGAGGGATGAACCGGAAGCTGGCACTGGGCGTGTATATCGCCTTGTTGACAGCGGGCGCATCGGTCGGCCCGTAACTAACCAAGTCATCATAAGGCGGCACGATGATGCCCTGCTCACTGAATACCGCACCGATGGGCGTATTGCTATCCTGGCCGTGTCCCGCTATCTCTACTCTCGCCATCGTTCTCCCCTTTTGCACAAAAGGCTAGGCCAGCGTTTCCTTTGCTGGCAAAGAATTAGGTGATAAGCTCGCGCCAGCCGTTTATGCCGAATGTCACCGTTGCACCTGCATCATTGGTCTGTGCCCTGATAGTCCATGCCCCGCCCATGGCTGGTGTGATGACAATGGGTGGGCTAAGCATCGTAAGGCTTGGTGAAGGCACCGAAGAGGCAGCGCCAGTATCAAGGCCAAACATCATCGTCATCGCCGTAAATGCCCCCGTGCCATCCGCGTTTGCCGTGTAGCCTATCTCAAACTCACACGAATCGCTGAATGTGCTCAGATAGGCATAGAGGCAAGTGATAACGTCCCTGTAGCCTGCAGTCGTTGTCCTGAGCAGGCCCGCATCCGTCAGCACCGTTGGCGCACCATTGATGCCCACCTTACTGTTCACCTTGTGGCAGAATGCTGTCCCCGCCCTGGCGGCAGCCAATGCTGGTTCGGACAGCATCACCACGTCACTCTGACCCAGCGTCCTGATATACGCAGTACCGTCCGCGTCAATGTGCGGAGCCTGTGCTGGCCTATCTGGGTCAGTGTAGTTCCTGCCCGCAATGATTACCGTGTTAGACATGGGATACCCCTCATCTCAGCTTTAAGCGCCTTAGAACCGACCTGGGCAGCCCCCACACGATCCTGGGGGCATGTTGCAGGTCTTCGGCTTGACGATTCCCGTGCCACCGCAGGCTGAGCACTTCCTCTGGGAGAGAACCCCCGAGATATGAGTGGACACGATTATTTTCTTACCGCGGCATACCGGACAGAGTTCTTGCTTCATCTCTCCCCTCACAGGTTCAGGTATAAACACCGGTGCGCCGCCATAGAGAGCGCCACACACGCATCAATCTTGCCCCGTTTGCTCTTGACAATCCGCAGCCGCGTCTCCTCTTCCTTGCTCATCTTGCTATTGGCATTGGCGATGTGCCGGGTCAGCTCATGGTGCGTCCCATCATGGGTGCATTCCTTGGCCCTGATGAGCTGGTATAGCTGTACGTCCGACTCCAAACGCTCGGACCCCTGGCTGAAGGACCTCCAGTGGGCCACGTAGTCCTTGCCCTGGTCTGTGGCCAGCTTGTGTAGCTGCCACTTGTCGTAGGCCACCTCCACCACGTTGTGCTCCCCACAGAAGCGCCGTATCTCCTGGTCGATAGGGCCGAAGTCCAGCTCCCCGCCCTTGGGTGGGTACCATACCCGGCTGTAGCGCACCGCCACGTGAGTGCCAGGGGCCATCGGATGCCGCGTGACACCCACCACTGCGAACGAATCGCCACTGACCGCTGCGTCTACCCCCAGGATCACTTCCTCACTCGACTGCAACGGCGGGAAGGGCGTCTCCACCGCGCAGCCGTGCCACCACTCGATAGGTACGAAAACATCCTCCGAGGTGACCCACTCATTCTTGTGTACCCGGCGGAATTCCAGCTCCGTCAAGGCCCCGGCCTGCTCCTGATAGTACGCTTCCGTCTGCCAGGGGAACCGCGGCTCCGTCTCCCAGTAGCACCATAACCTTGTGGCCTCGTTGACGAACAAGGGTATCTCCTGCTCTCTCAGGATGGGGTCATACTCGATGCGGTTCTCATCAGCCCAGTCCACCCAGAGGCGGCCCTTGTTCACACCCTGGTCGTACAGGTTCTCCAGGGTGTTGCTTTCCCCCTCGTACCCCGCATAGGTGTCCACCCAACGAAAGGACAGCCCACGCTTCGTAGGCGATAGCGTAAGCGCCGCCCACAGCCTTTGCTTGTCCTCCAGGCGGTATCCCCAAAGCTCTGAGAACGTAACACAGGCCGGGTTACCACCTGCCTGACCTGTGGGGTCTACAGGGATGGCCTCAATGACCGAGCCGTTGGGTAGCGAGATTGCGGTCTTGCGGTCCTTCCACCGGGTCATCACAAGGCCGGTCCCCAATTTCTGATTCAGCTCTATGCTCCGGGCGATGCAGTTCAGAAGCCGATCCCCCGACTGCTTCCCATCATTGGCCGCCAGGTAGACTTCCGCAAACGGCCCCATCTGGTCAGCCACCCACGCATCCACCATAGCCGCCAGCCTGGACTTTCCTGATTTCTTGATAGCCGAAAATACAATGCTCTGCCAACGAAATCCCAACTCCGGTGTGATCTCCAGCGCTGCCTTGAGCAATGCCTTCTGGAGCGAAAACAGCCTTATAGGCCCTGGGGTCAGCTGCCGCCCGGTCTCCACATCGCAGGGATCCTCGATGTAGAAGTACCGTTCCCCCCAATCCGCCGGGGTGATGTCGGTGCCGCGCATGGCCCACTCCTTGAGCCGACCCTGGGATACATCCCCCATAGCCCCCACGAAGGTCCGGGCGAAGTCGTCAGGGGCGAAGCCTCGCAGGGCCGCCTCCGACAAAGTCGGTGAGGATGAGGTTGCGGATGGCAATCTGGTACTCCTCCGGCAGCCTGGATAGAAATGTCTCCAGGTCTCCCTCAATCACGATCTGCTTATCAGGACTGTCTACCCCAAGTATCTTGGCTTCCTTCTCAATGGCCCGCAAGATGGCCTGGTAGTCCTTCTCAGCCCACGCAGAGCGTTTGACCTCAGAGAGCTCCGCCAGGATGCGGGCTATGTGTTCGGCGATGTCCTCAGCAGCACGCTTGCGCCAGTCTTCACGAATAGCTTTGAGGTCATTGTTCATAGTCTGTTGCGTCCAGGGCATGCCCGTCCTGGGGTTCAGCATGCCCTCGTTGGCAAGCTCGTCGGCTATCTCCCGCTCCGTGTACCCCCGAAGCCGCAGGCTTGCCACCTGCCGCCTACGCAAGGCCACCAGGACCTTATGGCTCACGGTATGAGGGCTTTGATTCTTGGGCACCTAACAAATCCTTTACTGACAACAGATACAGACGACCTGTAATGGCAAAGCCCCGCCCACCCGCCGTCCGGGTAGACGGGGCTAATGCTCCGTCACATTGTACAGCATAGTTTGTAACTTGTCAAGTAGGGGTCAAAGACTACTCCAGCTCATCCTCCACATCATCAACAATTGCACACCGGCAATTGGCATGACGGGACACCTCCACAGAAGCCCCTTCGCTCTGCGTGAGATAATCCGTAGTGACAAGTGATAACAGTCCCCCGAAGGAACTCGCAGCCTTGGTGGACAGGGTACTCCCAAAGCTGACCAGGCCGCTCATCGGATGGGGTGCGCCAGGATAGCCATCAACCGGAAGATTCCACGTACCTAGAAGTTTCCACCATTTGTCCTTCCGCCTCATATCAGCACCGGCCCGTTCCAGCTCCGCCAGGTCGCCCTGTGCCTGTGATCCCTCATGGGTACGGTACTCGGTGTGAGGCTCCCCGGCCCCAGCCAGGGCCATCAGTGTTAAGAACTCCCCAAAATGGCCCTCACGATAGGCCCGTGTAGACATAGACTCACCAGAGAGCCACAGCGGGCAGGCGAACCAGCCGGGGTTGCGGGGTGGGTAGCCCTCCCAATCCAGGCACGCCATGAGCCGCATCTGCGGACTGACGGGGCTCATACCCTTTAGTGCCCTCGTTGCAAGGATATTCACGAAGTTGGCGCATCTCCAGCCCTCAGCCTCACGATCCAGAAACCGGCAAGACCCGCAGCGACAACCATCACGGGCCGGGACAGGGCGAATGGACACAGCATCCACCGGCTCCCAGCTACCCAGGGGTACATTCCAAACAGAATCCTTCCAGTTGATTGTTATGCTGTCAACCATTATCTTCCTCTGTAAGCAACCGGAAGGCCTCCTCATGAGTGGTACTGAACTCCGGATCCGGGTCCTCCTCGATGGCTCCAAGGCCGCAGGGGATACACAGCACCTTACACGTCTGCCTCCGCATCATAATCTGGCTGCTGGGCGCAACCCAGACCGCCGCGTCACAATCGGCGCACCTTGCCTTGGTGGAGCCGGTGACGATCTCACCCCGTTGACTGACCTCCACGGGCACGGCTACGATGATACACCTGTCATCAGGCATCACACCACCTCCAGGAGCAGGTCACGTCGGCGAAGACGCCCCACAAGTTCATTGAATCCAGCCTCATAGTGCGGAGTGACCTTGCCGAAGCGGGTCACGACCTGATATCCACACTTAGGGCACTCCAACACATCACCAGCCGCGAGCCTGTACGGAGTGCCCTTCTCAGTCAGCTCCAGGACCTCCTGGCCCACCTTGGCCACATGCATCTTGCGGCGGCACTTCACGCAGAACTCATCTCTGGTGTCCATGACTATCCTCCTCGGCTATCATCCGCTTCAGCCAGCGGTCCAGGCCATTGGCCGCTGCGCCATAATCAGTATTGTACGCCGCATCAGAATCCACGAAGGTCTCTACTATGGTCACACACTCCAGGGCATCCTTTCCGCTCCGAATCACGTAACCAGGCTTGCCGCCCTTGACCTCAATCTGCATCGCTATTCCCCCTTCCATCATGCCACAGCCCAACCCTTTGCCAGCAAAAGAAACCGTCACCCCGGCTTTTGCACAAAAGGCTCACCGCCAGAAGCAATGATCTCCAATTTGGCCCACAAACACCTTCGCAGGCGCCCACGGAGGCTCGCCCTCCGGCCAGAACCGCGGATTGTCGAAGTACCGCACGCCAGCCCAGCCCACCGGATCCGCCGCGCCGTTCACTACCGCCATAGACATGGCCAGCAGGTCCAGCCACCGCTCACGGGCATCGGGTGCAGAACCTAGCCACTCCAGGGCCATGCGGTCAAAACATGCGGGATCACTGTCCTGCTCGATCTGACAACGGGCGAAGGCCCATCTGCGCTCTGGAGTCCAGGCCATGAACTGCCCATCGGCAAAGACTACCTGCTCGAAGTAGGCGGCCTCTATCCAGGCAACCCGGTTGAACACCACGCGGGCCACAAGCTCCTGCCCCAACACCGGCTGCCCCGTGGCCTCGTACAGAACCGTCAAGGCCATCAGGTACACGTTGGTCGGCACGGGGTCCTCCACGCCACGATCCATACCTGCCACCGCAGGCACAGGGCAGCAACACAATACCACCAGAGCCACCAGAATAGCCCACAACCGAGAATCCATACCCAGCCCCCCGTTCATAGCATAAACCCCCTTAGCGGGCGCCACAGCGCCCCAGATACCGCCCAGCGGGGCGGGTGTGGCTAGCACCCGCCCCTTCCTGCTAGGCGTGTGAGGAGGATGAGGAGGATGGATCATATCTTACCCTCGATTTGTAACAGCTTGCCAGCCACGATGCCAATAGCGATAGCGTCGGCTGCATCGTGCTCGGACTCTGAGAGTGCAATCCCGGTGCGCATCTTGACGTATCGGCGTACCAGGGGCTTCATCTGCCCTGCTGGGAGCCGCCCCGCCCCGGTGAACAGCGGCTGCCACCGCGCCGGGTCTATGGAGTATACTGGCCTCATCTGAACGCGTCCGCTCTTGGGTTCCACACAGGACCAGCCCACCGCCACCAGGACCAGGTACATCCGCTCCAGGGCCGCACCCAGGGCCAGCACCGAGGCCTTGGACATCTTGCCCCTGCGCAAAGCAGCCCCCACCCACTGAGGCTCTTCATAGACCAGAGCATCCAGGGGTCCGTGATCCTCATCGGCATAGTACAGCGCCAGCCGTAGGCCGTCGAAGGCGGACTTGGCCCGCTTGACGTGGACCAGTTCAGTTACTTTGGCCCGGTACGGCTCAGCCTTGATGACACCATACTTGAGAACCTGGTCGCCGGGCTGACGGATGACAGCATAACCGGTGCGCAAATATCCGAGGTCCAGAGCCGCGACGGTGACAGTATCGCTCACCTCTACCTCATCCATGCTGAACGGCCTGCCTTGCCCTGTTTTACCCATTCCACCGTCAGCATTCTATCTACATACCACCTCGGGGCGTTCGCGTCCTTTGCCACTACTACCCACGTGAAATTCCGGTGCTGTACTAAACCCAGCAAGCCTCCATTATGCTCTTGTATGTCCCGCACCACCCGACTCGCTGCCAGTCGTCTATAGGGATAAAACACCGGATCGCGGTATACAGCCTGCCCGCGCATATCAGATCGCTTCGTCTTAGTCACCCCTTACCTCCTCCGCAGTGAACGGCCCATGTTCACCGGTATCGGGGTCAGGCCCCATCTGGCGCCACCACTCACGGCACTCGTTGCACCGGCAATCATAGGGGTGATCGCTTGATTCTAACAACGACGCCACCTCGTCTCGCGGTATGCCCAGCGAATCAGCCAACGCCATGGGATCTACTGCATATCCTCTCATAACCACTATCCTCCCCCCAACAGTTTCGGTACCCAATACTCCAGGTACCCCATCCACGTGAACGCCTGGCACAGCAGGCACAGCCCGATGATTAGAACTGCCAAGAGTATGCGGGCCGCTACCAATAGGAACCGGTCAGTCCTATCCATACTCACTCAACTTCTCCCAATTCTAACCGCCCTTGATATGCCGACAGCAAATCCAGGAACACACCCAGGCGCTCCTCCAAGCGGCCCACACCGCTCTCCTGATAACCCCCGCCCTCCTCCCTCCCAATGCGTAGAATACGCACCCTCTTCACTTCATGACCGTTCTCCACCAGCAGATTCCAATACGCCGCGGCCTGTAGGCGGTGCCCCTCAAACACATTAGAGCCAGTCTTCCAGTCCAGTTGTGCAGGTACGCCGTCCAACAAACCGTAGAAGTCCGGCGTACCACCATAGCCGTATTCCTCAGAGACCAATGGGTGCTCCATAAACAGCGGCTCCGCCTTGTGCCGCTCACAATATTGCAGGAACTTCGCCATGGAGTTCCGCGCCAGGGCCACCTGAGTAGCTGAATAGTTGGCCAAGTTCGGTTCACCGCCCATGAGGTGACACTGCACCATCTCGTGAGCAAGCGTGCCCACACGACCACTCTCTTCCAGGATGGCCCGGTGATCCAGGCCCCGCCGCGTCACGTTGGCCGCCCAGTCTATGAGACGGGGCTTAGACAGCTGACCCGTGATGGTGGAGACACCGGGCACTATCACACCGTCAGGCTTTTTGTAGATGGTATGCCCCTTGACGATGGGGCCAAACTCCGCGTATCTGTTCATCCCAACCCCACCGTGCTCCTGATAACCCGCTCACGTCCTACAAACGGTCCACCAGGGTAAAGCGCCAAGGCACCGGATTCTATGTGACGGCAGTAGCGACCTATACCCTGGCAAGTAGAGCACTCTCTGGGATAATCACCCCCCCACTCCAAGCCACCACAGCAGGAGCAATCCACTATCTCCCACCCCGGATTGATAGGATGGGGTTCCGTTGGAATATGGACGACGACTTGCTTCTGGCTATCCCAGTATGCCATCATTCTAACCCCACAGTCTCCATCAAGGCATGCATTCTCCGCTTCCAAATGCTCTTGTCCCGCGCACCCAACTCCTCCGGCGGGTCATAGAGCACGATGGTCCCGAACTCCAGGGTCAAACTGTTCTCATCCCAGAACGTGATCTTGCCGTCCCCGTCAGTAGTCAACGGCTTGCGGTACTCCGCCACGACCTTATTCCGCATCCCCTGCACGTACTCACGGACCTCATGCCAGGTGCCCTCCTTGAGTAGGGTTTCTAAGTCCTCATCTATCGCGCCCTGATTCTCCCACTGATACTCCGCCAGCCCCAAGGCTACGACTTGCTTCGCCTTGCCGCGCCGTAGGATCTCCTCCATGGGCAGGTTCATCCTCACGGCGTACAGGTCATACATACGCTCCAAGACGCGGGCCTGCTCCGACTTGATGCCCAGGGCGTCCGTGCAGAAGTCAGGCCAGTTCTCACAATCGGACCCCCATGCCCACAGGGGGCGCTTGTCCTCCCCCGTGATGATCGCCGTCTCAGCGTCTATGTCCTGGACGCGCTGCACGCTCATCTGGTCGTTCTTGAAGTGCCAAATCTGCTCAGCCCTCAAGAACCACCGCTCTGACTCCTCCACCTCCGCCAGGGCATAGCACCGCTGCCTGGCCCAGGACACCATCTGCATGTCCTCAGCCGACTCCGCTACCTTGGTCGCCATGTCTACCAGAAGCGCCCAGGAAGACGCGGCCTCCATACCCAGGTCTATCTGGCCGCTGTGAACCTGGCGCACCATGACCAAGGCGCCCTGCTCATCCACGTTCGCCAAAGTCCGATTCAGCTTACCCGACTGCACGCTCAATGAACCACTCATGATCTCCTCCCCCTAACTGTGTTTCGATCTCCACGCCTATCAATACCTCATTCTCTGCCAACAGGGTCTGCCTACGGAATGAGACCTGCCCCATCGGCGCAGGCAAAGAATCCGGAAAGCTCATGCCCACGTAGCAGCGGTTCGGCTCCTGCCCGTGCTCCTCCCGGAATCGGGTCAAGGGTAATACCAACCGGTCCCGAAACGTCTCCACCGGCTCATAAGGTACCCTGACCTTCTCAGGCCCTACAACAACACGATACAATCTCACAGCTCTGCATTCTCCATATCATCACCGTCTAGGTTCAACTCCCGCAATAGCCGCAAATCAGGGAGCGCCGCCATGGTCCCCGGCCAGTAAACCTCCGGTGAACTGAGACGACTCAGCAGCCACTCAGGCATCTCATGGTCCGTCATGTTCGTGAGTAACACCGTGGGCAGAAACCCGCTCCGGTCACTACGAAACTCCAGAAGGTCACGGAACCGGGCCGCTACCCAGTCGCTAGTGTGCTGTGTACCGTACTCATCCAGGACCAACAGTGGGGTATGTTTGAGAGCCATCAGCCACTCCAGGAAGCTCTCATAGCGGCCCCCACCAGGTGCTAAGCGGCTCTTTAGAAACTCCTCCAGCTCCGGTCCCGTGAAGAACACCCCACCCATGCCAGAGGTCCGCGCCTTGTTGAGCACACAGGCTCCCAAGTATGATTTGCCCCGACCCGGCAAAGAGTTCATAAACAGCCATCCTTTGCGCTGCTCCAGCATGATCTTGGTCCACTCCTCCACATCCCTAGCCAGCTCTAGAAGGTCCGGCTGGTTCCCCATCACGTTCTCAAAAGTCCAGCCCCCCATGTGTGGGGTAAACGATGATTCCTCCACCAAAGCCTGCAGGTACCGCTCTTGAGCAAAGCCGCAAGTGCACTCCGTAATGCCGCCCCCCGACTCTACCAGATACCCAGCCCCGCCGCAGCGGGGGCACAACTTGCCGGAGCCGTGACACATGGGACAATCCCCCACACGACCTGCACAAAGGCACGCCCCCCGGTCATAGGCCCACGGAACCCGCTTCTCAGGAAAAACCTCCAGTAGCCGCTCCCTGGGCCACGTTTCATCATCGAAGGCAACCTCATAATCAGGTAAGGGGTCCCCCGGCTGCCACGCAGACCGCAGTGCATCTATGCGGCTAGTGAGGACCTCTATGCGGGCAAAGCCGGTCATTCAGCTTTTCTCCGCCTCCGTAATCGCTCTGTCCAATGATCCACCTTCTGCCCCAGCCGCCCATAATCCTCTATCTTGCCCAGCCGTACAACCTCACCGGGTTTCATGGGTGCCTCAGGCCTACCAGACCGTATCCAGGCCGCAATGACGTTGCGCACACGCCGCATATCCGTTATGCCAATGTATCGCTCCCGGCCCACATAGCTTGCGCAGCTAATGATGTCCTTCTCAGAATAGCCCCGGTCCAGTAGATATCCGATAAGCGCCTTGTTCATACCCTGGTCGGACTCGGACCAGTCCGCTCCCATCGCCCCCTGAGCCGCCCAGTAGACGCGGTTGATGATATGCCTGCCAGCCCTAGCCATTGCCCCCCACTGCCTCCGCCACAACCTTACCAGCCTTCTCACGAGCCCGTTCCTTGTCTCGGACACGCTTCTCCCGCAGGCTCACCACGCCCCAGTTGTCCCGGTCCGGATCATAGTCGTAGGTCATCTGGAAACCCTGCAATCTCTTGGCCTCACTCTCTTCCTTGAAGGCCTCATCCATGCCCAGCCGGGCCTCGTCCACGTACTCGTCGAACTCCCTATCGTCCCCCTGCTGGGCCTCGGAGCACTTGCGGTCACCCCAGTACCAGACTAGCTCCAGCACATGAACCAGGCTCGGGGGTAGGCTGTTGTTCTCCAGCCAGGCATAGACCCATGCCAGGTAACGGAATGAAATGCTCTCATCACCCAGCTTCTGGCCTGCGTGCTTACCAAAGGTGATCACCCCATCAGCCTGCTCCCCTTGCTGAATAGGGACTACTCCACAATTAACAATAACCCTAGCCATCAGTGACCTCCTCCACCGCCCTCGCCGCCAGCTTTGCGGCGGCGAGCATAAGGTCTTTGTCGTCAAATGACACAGGGTATTCAGCATTGATTTTGGCGTTAGGATCAATCGGCCATCCATAGACTAATCCTGCAAACTTGCGCCACTCCCACCCAGCCCCCTCGATGACGCCGAGCAGTTGGGAGAGGGAGGGGAGCACCGTCACGTCCTCACGCAGAAATGCGTTAGGCGTACCAGAGCCCTCGAAGATAGCATAGAAGTCACACGCTGCACTGGGGTCGTGCTCAACCTCAGTGACGAATACAATCACGTCATGCCCCATGACCGGCGCAAGGATTGCGGTCCCAAAGCGAATATCTAGGTGTTTCTGCAACCCCTGCGCCTCATCGCTGAGCATGAAGTCCTTGTAGGCTTGACTGAATTGCTCATCCATCGGTGGCCTCCCTGTCTGCATACGCGCCTGTGGCAAGCCGTTCCTCTAGGCCATCGAATAGCTCAACGGCCCATTCCATTGCACAGATCAAGCAGGTCCCATCCCATTTCAGGGCGTTGGGGTTGTGCCCACAATCGGTAGGACAATCCAGGCATCGCTCATTCACATTGATGGGCATACGCTCAAACGGTGAATCCAAGCAGAAGCACTTAGTCATCAGTGGCCTCCTCGCGCCTGAAGCTCTTCTTGTTGGGACAAGACGCCATGCCCGCCAGCAAATCAAAGGCGTCAGTATACTCGGTTGACAGCACACGCCTCACGCTCTCTAGTCTGTTGATGATCCCCCTCTCCCGACAAATCCCCACATCTCCAATACAGCCCTCGCAAATGCGCTTAATTAGCCTCATCCGTGGCCTCCTCCTGTTCGCTCTCTACGCGCTTGATTCTTCCATCCGGCTCCACGTCAAACGCCTCGATCCCGGGGAAGTCCTGTTCGCTCTCCGTGGGCCTACCTCTCATCTCCGCTATCACATCCTCTGGCCGTTTGCCCCCCAGCGAGATCACGCCCCTGGCTCGCTTATAGCCCTGTTCGCCCTTGGGTGGACACTCAAGCACTAGCACAGCGACAGGAGAACCGCTTATCTTCCCATAGTGAAATAGATGTGTCGTGCACAAATCTATGGGTTGCCCCTGGCATATATGCACAACTGGAATCAACTCCGGATCTAGATTTGCGAGTTTACCGAGAACACGATAGAGCACCTTCGGCGCACCGGTGAGGGCCTTTTCTATCTTCTCCACCCACTCTGTCGGCCTTCTGTCTTCGCGCATTAGTTCAAGGAGAGGCTTCAGCCGAACAAGCGTATACTCCAGCGCCCCGCCCATCTCCGCCACCTGCGCCTGTAGACCCTCTATCTCTATGGCGTACATATCACGAACCGCTACCAAGCTCGCTACATCCTGCTCGTGCTGGGCGGCGATGGTGTCAACGTCCTCAGTCTTTTCTTGGACACCGTAGATGGTTCCCACTCGCTTATACAGCCTTCTCTCAAGCCATTCCTTATCCATCCTCCCTCTCCTCTCGGGGCCGGGCAGTGTCCCCTAGTAGTAATAGGTTTCCACTAGAGGCCCGACCCCGATTCAAACCCTAGCACCCACGTATCGTCATTCTGGTCATTCTCCCATCGCCCACCGCAGCAGTCCCAGAGGCAGGCGTAGGCAGATTGTGGCGTTTCGTAGGCTCCGTCGCACAGCGGGCAGACAAGGTGATACGGATAGTGAGCCAACCGCCGCAAAAGCGGGTCGAGGACTTCGACCTCCAAAATGCCCTCAGCGTAGCAATCCGCGTCCGAGATGTCCCCCAACCGCTCCCGCCGTATCTTGCGCAGCGGAGGAGTCCGCCCCATCGTCTTGCCGTCGGGACGCTGGCAGGCGTAGGTGCGGCCAACTTGCCACTTCACCACGCCTTTCCGAAACACCGTATCTCTGAATGGCTCCTTGCACATCATCATGTCGAACACATCTCTGTTTCCTCTGAGCCGCCGCGTCTGCGTCTTGGTCCCGTTGAGTACCTGCCTCCACTGTTTGAAGATCATGGCTGCTCCTCCTGCATCTCGTCGATATGGTGGAGCACTACCGTAAATGCTGACTCCCAGCCCCGGTCTCCCGGTGTGTTGGCTGGCGTCGTCCGCTTCTCCTCCAGCCACTCCACCAGCCGGTCCATCTGCGGGCCGTCGGGGGCGGCGTCGAGGGCCTGTATTATCCCGTCGTATGCAACGGCACTCTGGTCAAGGCCGATGTTCACATCATAATCTTCTATTGCTTCCCTCAGTTCTCTCTCGGTGCTCACTTCTTCCTCCTGTAGCAGTGATGGTGTCAACGATACTGGCCCGGTACGAACCGCGCCCAGCAAGGCTCCTTCTTCCGCAGGTCTACGTCCGGTAGGTGCCAGCAGTAATAGTCATCGGCCACCGCTACATCTCCCCGAGGGCTCGCAGCCTTGGGCCAGTTGTAGTAGTTGTGTCTGCACCCTGAGCATAGCGTCCCGCGAAGTCTGTTGCGGCGCGCCAGTATCTTCCTCTTGCTCATGGTCATGATTCATCCTCCGTCCATCTCCGGCTCTGAGTCCGCCTATATCGTGCCCAGATCTAGCATCATGCTGAGCTTGCGGGCATCTTCTTCGTCATCACAGACCCAACCGTTCCAGCAATAGACCTTCTCTCCAAGCTCCACGCGCCTGCCGCTGCTGTAGACTTCCATAGTTTCTCCGGCAATGTACCACCCATCAGCGGGCACCACATCGAAGTCGCACAATTCATCTAGTGTTATGGTCTCCATCTTCTCTCTCTCGCTCACTTCTTCCTCCTCTTCAGGCAGCGTTTGCAGAGTGGTTCGCGGGGGCTGCTGCTTATCGTGGGTCAAGCAAACTCCGGCCAGCTCTCTGGCTGTGGAATGCCGCAAGCGGTGCATTCCCTTCCCCTCCAAAGAACGCTATCTTTACCCCGGCTAACTATGTGCCAAGGTCCATTCTTCCTAATCTGAACATACATCACTTCCCCCTCCTCAGTAAAACAGGCAAGATCGGGGCAGGCAATCCTCCGCCTGCCCCAACTCCCCTAGAAGGGTATCTCACCCTCATCGGCATCCCGCACAGGCACATCAGGGACTTCCTTGCCTAAGGCCCGCGCAAAGACCACCAGGTGCTCCACAGCTGCCTCAAGCTGCGGCGGGGCCAGTGAATCCACAATCCTACCCTTGGCCGGTGCGCCTGTGACCAGGGCCACCAGACTAATCAACAGGCTGGTATCCACCGCATCGAACCCCGCCGCGATCATACTGTTAGCGAAGGTCTGTGCCCGCAGAGCGTAATCTGAACCGCCCGCAGACAATGCCTGGGCCAGCCACTCCCGTTCCTTGGCATCCATGATAGTCAACACCGACTCCCCTGTAATCAGGGCCGGCTGTAGGGTTTCACGAAGGTAACCCCGCATCGCGTCCAGATCCTCATCGGCCCACTTTCCTGCTTCCACACCTGACATCCCCGCATCACCGTAGAAGTCCGGCACCTCGTACTTGATGCCTTCAACTTTCTTGGCCTGTGGCCCCGCAGGTAAAGGCATCACGCAGTCGCTGTTATGATCCTTGGTATCCACGTAACCGGTCTCACCGATCTTGATGACCACAAGCGCACCCTCACGGGCATGGTCCAAAAGCGCCCTCTCCAGGGCCTCCACGATCATCTGGTCAGTGATCTGGCCTTTGTCAGGCAGTGCCGCCCCCAGGTCTGCAGCCCATTCTATACCGCAGTGCTCAGACCACTTGACGATGTTAGTGATCAGATTGCCCACACGGTCCACCTGTACGACGTTCTCGGACTTCTCGTTCTGGACCACCCGTAGGGCCTTCCACCATGATTTGCCCGTGGGCGCCTCGCCGCGGTGCTCCTTGGGGTGGATGATCTCGAACTTCCACAGCAGAGCAGGCGCCGTACCACCTGTCTTCACCCCGTCCTTCCACTCATCAAACTGGTTGATTCGCGGCTTCATCGTGTTCTCGTCGCGGGGCACGAACCCTGCGAAGAAGGCGATGTAGTCACCCTGCGGCACATGCTCGAAATCCCCTCGTCCTTCAGTCTCCTGTACCTTTGCCATGTCGTTTCCTCCTATAGCTCGTTGGCATCCACGCTAGGGACTATGCCCAGCCGGGCCTCTTGCTTGCTCAACTCAATATCAGCCAGGACCTCACGGCCCATCTTCGCCCCGGTGCTCTGAAACCACTTCATCAACGCCCCCAGGGCCGCACTAACCTCCACTAGCGGGTCATCAGGGTTGGCCTCCACCACGACCTCCGCGGACCAGTTCACGTCGAAAGTCGCATAAGGGGTGCCGTACTCCCTAGACGAATACTGCACCGGGCCGGGCAACTTGCCCACGTCCCGCAGTGTCAAGGACCGCAGGACGAACGGGTACTCTACCACCTCTGGGTTTTCGGCTTCTTCTGTCATCGTTTCCTCCTGTCTAAATAAGGAGGCGGGGGGAGGCCCGGCCTACGTTTTCACAGTGGCGTTGGTCCGACCCGTGACGCCATAGCCGATCTCACTGCTGACCCACCGCCGCCCCCATACTCACAGCTCACAACCCCAACTGGCCGGAGTCCAGCAGGTCCACCGTGGCCGGGTCCATCCCCATCGCTTCTGCCTCCTGCCAACGGGCCAGCTCAGCCCGCCCCTCAAGGCTGTCAGGGTAAACGTCGGGGTCCCTGAGACAACCACGGGCATCATAGAGCACGTCATCGACTTCCCGGTTGAATAGCTTTTCTTCATCCATACCCACCTCCATTCTCATTATAGGTCACTAGAACCTTTTGCTGGCAAAAGAAAACCGCCTCCTGACTTTTGCGCAAAAGGCTCAGCCCTCTGGGATGACCGTTACTGAGGGTGCGCCCTGGCTCTCCGTCCGGTACTCCAGCAACCAGACATGCTCAGGAAGTTTGGCCACTGCATCCAGATCCTTCGCGTTATAGGTGATCCTCAAGGCCCCCTTCCGGTACTTGATAGTCCCATAGGTGGTCTTGATGGTGCGGGCGACCTGCAGGCCCAGGCCCTTGGCCTCAGCTTCCAGCGCAGCCAGCAACGTATCACGATTGGCATTGACCTCCGCGATAGCGGCCTCCCACTTCTTCACAGTGTTGTGTGCATGCTCCAAGTACTCACGTTGCTGCTCAGTGGCTGCCAGGTTCTCAGTTATGATCACCACCATCCTCTCCAAGATACCAGCGGCCTCCTCCTCCACCGTCTGTACTTGCGCTTCCGCCACCACAGGTTGCCTCGTTTCCTCACTCACCACTTACCTCCCTCTAAAGCGTCACTGAATCGTTCCTATGCACCAAGTCGCTCAACTGCCCCTGGCCCCCACGTCGCAGGTATGCCACGCCGCACGGCCCATCCCTATGTTTGGCTACAATGGCCTCCGTCACAAACTGCATCGGGCTTTCCGGATCGTAACGCCCTGCCCAGTAGAGCAGGATCGCCACGTCCGCATCGTACTCCAGGTCTCCGGTCTCTTTGAGGTCTGCCAGCATAGGTCTCGGGGGCTTGCGGCTCTCCACGGCCCTACTCAAGGTACATACCGCAATCACCGGGACCTCGTGCTTCTGAGCCAGGGATTTCAGGCGCCGCGAGATGTAGGTCACCTCCTCCCGGCGGTCCTTGAACCTGCGTCCCCCCTCCATGCGCTGCACATGATCCACCACCACTAGCCGCGCCTTGGGGGATACCCTCATAAGCGCCGCGTCAATGCCTGCGGGTGACAGATCGTAGTCTTCCCTCAATAGAATGGGTATCTGCAGCTCCGAGGCCACCAACCCCAGCCAGGGTAGCGTGTCCCCAACTACGTGCCCCTTGCGTATGGCATCAGAGGTGACCCCGGTAACGTAGCCAAGAATACGCCCCGCCAGCTCCGCCTCCGTGCTCTCCACAGAGAACACCACCGTCGGCCCCACGCCCAATAGGGCTAGATTTAGAGCTGCCTGTAGGCACAAAGTCGTTTTACCCATACTTGGGCTGGCCCCAATGTAACACAGGTCTCCAGCCTTCAATCCACCTATCAGGGCATCCAGGTCCCGGAACCCGAAGGGCACCCGCGCCACAGAGCCAGATAATTCACTCCGGAGGTCTCCCCAGTAGGCTTCTAAGGCACTCTCAAAGGGTACCGCTGCCCCATGTGCCCCAGCCCGCGCAGACACCGCACTGAGCAAGCCCTGGGCCTGCTCCACAAGCTCCGGGACACCGCAACCGCCCTCTCGGGCCATGTTCTGTAGCTCAATGCCTGCGGACATCAGCCGCCGCCGGTTGGCTAGGGCCAAAACCTCGCGGGCATAAGAACTGAAATGGGCACTGGTAGGAGTGCCTTCTATGAGCAAGACCACATACGCCGCCCCGCCCACGGCCTCTAAGGCTCCCTGCTCTTCCAATGCGCCGCATAGCAGCGTGTAATCCAAAGCGGACCCAGAACGCCACAGCTCCAGCATAGCTCCATAGATCATGCCGTGGGCGTCCCGGTAAAAATCCTCGGGACGCAAAGCGGCCTCAGCCTCAGCCATGAGCGCGGGGTCAATCAGCAGACTGCCGAGGGCCGACCTCTCTATATCAACATCATAAGGAACATCCATCATCACGCCCCAAAGAAGATAAAAGAAACCCTACCCTACCTCGCCATGCCAGGCCAGACCGAACCCCGCCAGACCTCGCCACACCCGGCCTCACCGTACCTCGCCACACCTTAGCCACAATACACTCTCATTATAGACCGTTAGAACGAATCCCCCATACGCCCATGGGGTGCACGCCACCACGGCAAGCCCCTTTTGCATGATGTACGAATCCCCCACATGCGCATGGGGTGCACGCTTCGGAGCCTTCCTGGAGTGCCGGCGACCGGACGAATCCCCCACATGCGCATGGGGTGCACCCTTCACAATAGCGATTGCCCACGCGCTGTGGAGACCCCGTCATTTCGGGGTTGCGGGTCCTATGCATCTAAAACCTCCTGCTGCCCGCTTGACGCTTCATCGGGAGGACTTAAGGCCCCTATCCCTCCACGCCCAGTGACCGCCGATTCGTCGGCCAACTTTAGCGCCGCCGCAAGAATGTTCTGGGCAGCGTTTAGGTCCCTGTCATGAACAGCCCCACAATCGCAAGTCCACCTCCTATCTGAAAGCGTCAGATTATCATTGATGCAACCGCACTCGGAGCACAGCTTACTGGACGGGAACCAACGGTCCACAAACCTCAGTTCACTGCCGCTCCACGCGGTCTTGTACGTCAACTGCTGGCGTAACCGATTGAAATTGGAGTCTGACACGGCCTTTGCCAAGTGACGATTCTTGACCATGCCTTTGACATTCAAGTCCTCCATAGCCACCAGTCCATAGTCCCTTACCACCTCCGCCGTGGCTTGGTGCGCCGCGTTCACCCGTGTATCCTTGATGCGCTTCTGTATCCGCTGGACTCTCAGCTTTGCCCTAGCCCGCCGCTTACTCCCCTTAGTCTTGCGGGATAGTTGGCGCTGTGACCGCGCCAGTAGCTTCTCTAGCTCATAGGTAGCCTTTGGATTCTCATATCGCTTCCCATCAGAAAGCGTCATTAGCGTTTTGATACCGACGTCGATGCCCACCACAGGGTCAGCACTACGATCCGGAGGATCGGGTATCTCAGTCTCAACGACGAAGGATGCATACCACCGCCCCGCCTCTTCACTGACAGCCACTGTCCCAACCATCTTGCCCTCAAATCGCAGGGCCTTGCTCATCCTAACCCATCCAAGTTTAGGCAACTTGACGCTCCGTCGGTCTTCGCTCAATTGCACGAGGTACGCCGTGACGTGGAAAACGCGCCGCGCCGTCCGTCTTGACTTGAACTTTGGGAAACCCTTTTTGGCCTCTCCATTCTTGACCCGCCGGAAGAAGTTCTGGTATGCCCTGTCCATGTTCCATATTGCATTGACAAGCGTGTCTCGCAGGATATCATTGAGCCACGCCCTTTCCAGCGTGTGTTTCTCAATAGTCAAGAGTTTCTGCACATCGTACTTACTCAGTGACTTGCCCTCTTGCTCATAGGCTGTCTTCTTCTGTTCTAGCGCCCAGTTGTAGGTCCAACGGTAAGCACCAACCCAGCGGTTGAAACCGCTTCGGTGCTCATTGTTGGGTCTCAGTTGTATCCTATGGCTCTTCTGTACAATCATCGCCCTATGTCAAAGGGGTCACACATTGCCTTGCGTCCCGCTACAGGTGCGCGTGGCCTGCATGACCCCTTCTATAACAAAACAACCACGCCGCACCTGTAGCATTATCAGTATAGCAGATTCCTTCCGGTTTGTCAAGCCTCATTTACTTCACTCACTCATTATAGATCGCTAAAACCTTTTGGGAGCAAAAGAAAGCATCACATCTCCCCCGCCAGGGCCATCAATACCAACGCCTCTTCTAATGCCTGCCGGTCCTCCGGGTTGACGAACTGAAACAACCTTGGCAGCCACAGCAACTCATAAGGGGGCTCATCTCTTCGTATACTAGACAATGTACACCCACACAACGGTTGACCGTAGACGCGCCATGTAAGATTCGAATGGTTCCAAGGATTTGCCACCTTCACAATATTGAAAACGTGACTCTTGAAACCAGACCAATATATATTTTGCACCCTTATCACAATGGCATCATCATTGTGGCAGGACAACTCCTTTAGACATTTACGGCATACACCATCGTTGCGAATTTCAAAGGTAGGCAACACGAGTACCTGCTTCACAACCTATCCCTTCCTGCTATCAATCTCCGTCTGCGCCCGGTGCAACAGGTGCCGCCATACCTTGCCCCGCAGCTCCGGGAACCGGGCGATGATGTGCAGGTACTCCTCCACCTTCACCGGGGCCTGGCCCTTGGTCCGCCAACGCCACCAGCGCGGTCGCCCCATGCCCAGGATATCGGCGAAACCCTGCCTCCCGATGCCCTGCATGGCGCTAGCCAGCCTGTTCTTCAGGTCCAACGACTGCACCAGCGTAAGATGCGGGTCCACCACCTTCATATCTACATCCTTCAACTGAACCTCGGTCTCCTTCATCTCTGCACCCCTTTCTTGGTAGCCATGCTCGATCCATAGGAATTCAGCCAAGACAACTCTTCCCGCCCCCACTTCGATAGCAGGGACGCACTCTCCTCCAGCAGGAACTCGTACCGCCTGGCCCAACTCTCGTCATGATTCGGCTGGCCCACATGGGCCACCACATGCGCCGCCCGGTCCCGTAACATCAAAACCATCTCACTATTGGCCGCACTGACGCGCAACCCCTGCGGGTTCAACAGCACGAAGGTTCTACCACCCCACTCTGAAATCTCAGCCAGATAGTCCTCATCCCCCACCAACAGGCCCGGCGTGAAGGCCCACCCGTTGAGGCCCAACAGCTTGCCCATAGCCCGGACCATGAAGGCCCATGCCCTCAATAATCGCTGGTACTTAGCGATCTGCAGGTTGATACCGGTCTCCCCTCCCGCCCACTTGACCACGTAGTCCTCACGATAGGTCCAGTCCGGATCGGGGCGAGGCAGGAACCCAGCCCACTCATAGCCCTCATCAATCAGGCCGTCTATGATCTCACCAAAGGTATCCTGACCACTAAGAGGGAAGGAATCCAAAACGCGCTCAAAGACTGCATCACCAATACCAGTCCTCCCTGCCTCTTCCAGAAGGCCATAGAGGTGCCCATAAGACGGCTTGGAGCAGTTGTAGGAATCCACCACGCCCATCAGAGCCTCACAGGCACGCTTTGTATCCACCGGGTCCGGGGCTGCTACGGTCACCCTCACGGGCCGCATAAGCAGGTCCGCCGATGGGGCACCGATTTCTTCCAGCCTCCCGGCCCCCATTGCCGGAGGCGTCCTGTGGGCTGCATGAAAGTCTACCTGCGCCGGGTCCGTGAGGGGCCTGGTCACAGTCCAGGGGTTGAGTAGCACCGATGCCGCCATGTGATCTAACTGCACCGCCCACATGCCCCGCAGCGCGTCCCCAGCCTCATTGAAGGCCCCCAGCTCCGTCACATCCAAGGTGACCTGCACAGGCACGCCAGGCAAGAGCCTCACAAACATCGCCGTCCCGTTCTCCCTAACGATCATGACCCCCGGAAACGCAGTCCCGTTGGCCTCCACGAACAGGCGGCACCATTCGAGATTCATGCGCAGGCTGCCCTTCCTCAAACCCGGCAGCCGCTCCTCATCCAGGAACACGGGCACGCCGTTACTGGCTGCTGCCAGGAGCCGTATCACGTCTGAATAGTCATCCTCACGGAAACGAACCTCACGCGCCCCAGCCTGCAAGGCCGCACGAAACTCGTTGCGGACCTCCAGGAAGGGTCTGGTGCCAAACAGTCCCATCAAATCGCTTGTAGCCACCATCACCCCCTTGCCAAACCGATCAGGTTCAGAAAACCCTCCAGCACTTTCCGGTCCCTTCCGGTCAATACCCCCCTCAGCCGCCGAATGTGCACCACCAGGCCCACTCGCTCATAGAGGTTACACACCCGGCGTCCCACCAGCCACCCCCGCGTCACAGACTCGCAGGCGTACACGTGCCTCAGCCCCACGTCGCAGCGGATCACGTAGTCCTCGCTGGGGAACACGTGCTCTCGGCACTCCGGGCACGATACGGCGCTACCGCCCCGGCCATTAGGAACCACGTACAGACGAAGCTCAGTGGTCATCTTGTCCACACCGTCCAGTCCTCTACCACATCCTCCACGTCAATCACCTTGTCGGCCCACGTAGGCGGCTTGCCCGTGCCCACACGCACGATCACGATGCTCACCCTGGCAGGCTTGACCTCATCCCAATAGTTCAGGCAGTCCGAGATGACGACCACGATCTCAGGCCGGGGCCGCAGCTTCATGGCTCGTGCAATGCCCGACTCCAGGATGGTTCCCCCACCGCCCACAACGTCCACCTGGCGGGGATTGAACACACGCTGGCAGGTATGGGCCTCCGCATCCGTAGCCAGTACCCACACGCCCTCCAGCATCCCCATAGCCCTGAGCACGCCGCCAATCTCCGTGAGGGCCAACCCAACCTGATGACCGGACATGGACCCTGATGTGTCCAGAACCACAGCGATCCTCGGCACAGGCTTCACCAAACCCGGCAGGATGAGGCCGCTCAACGCAGCCCTACGGTTCGGTGTCCTGAATGAGTAGTCTGAGAACCCCAGGACGTGCCCAATGGACTGACGTATCCAGCGGTCTAGAACCTTGTACCAGGGCACCTTGGAGTAAAGCTGCATCTCTGCCCAACGCTTCATCCAGCCGGGTACTGAGCCGATGCCCCGCTGCGACTTATCACGCTCCGCGGCCTCCTGGATGTCCTGGGCCAGCTTGCGGGCAATGAGCCGCCCCTGGGCCTCAGTGATGCCCTCCGGATGGTCCTGCTGCTCCCAGTCCTTCCAGTGCCCATCAGACACAGAACCCTGGCCCTGGCCTGGTTGCTGGTCTTGACCTTGCTGGCCCTTGCCTTGGCCCTTACCTTGCTGTTGACTCTGCCCCTGTTGACTCTGCCCCTGGCCTTGACCTTGTTGCCGCCCCTTGCCCTGCTGCTGGCCCCCTGCGCCACCGGATTGCTGCTGTTGCCGCTCCAGAAGTCGATAATACTCCTCAGCCAGGAGGCCCTTGAGCAAGCTCTCGAAAGGCGGCTTGCCCGGTGCAATGTATCCCTGTGGGGGCCAATCCAGATTCGAGTCACCGTTGATCTCATCCTCGATGTCACCCTGGAGTTCCAATTCCGCCGCAATGAGCGCGCACTGTTCGTCCGGGAAGTCTGCCATGCGCTCATAGTGACGCCGCATCCAGTGGCACACCTCATGGTACAGGACCGTCACGCAGGCCTCCAAGGGCCACTTGGCTACCTCCTCCGGGTTGTAGTAGATCACCGCGTCCTTGGACATAGCCATACTGGGCACCTCTCCAGTGGGCACCATGCGCATAGTCCACAACACAGCCCGAAGGTAGCCACGCAGATAGTTGAGCCGCACCCTTGCCGCGTCCATCGCCAAAGTAGCATCACGGTTGGTCATTGGTAGGTTCTTCCGTCACGGTCACGTGGTACTGCCGGCCGTCAAGAATGTCCCACTCATCATCAGGACCTAAGATAAGCTCAGTTCCACAGCCCAGGCGAACACAGCATCCATCATAGTCAGCAACCCCTGTGCTTTCGTACACCACATCTTCCTTCATCGCTTCGGCGAGGAGCTGAGCGGCCTCTTCCACGCCCGTATTATTTCGACCGATGGCTTGCACACCCCTCATGATCTTCCTCATTTCTTCCTCACTCACCATGCTCCATGTCCCCTATCACATCCCACGGCCACTGATTCCAGAGCTGCCCGTCGAGTAGTCGGCCTGCCTGGGCCTTTCCAACACGGTATACCTGAGCCTCAACCATCATACGTGCAGGATCCGGCGGTAGTGGTCTTGTGAATGCGTGATAGCGCTCATAGGAACCACCGTAGGAAGTTGGCCCCCACTCCCCCCATTGCTTGAACGAAAATGGAATCTCTGCTGCTACGCATTGATCTCTGATGTTTCGTGCCCAGTCGGGGTGCATTGGCCTAGCCCCTGGCCCTGATTCGCCCTCCACGGCTGCGCCAGCAAGTCGTGCTAGTAGCTCAGGGGGGATCGTGACGGGCCCCAACAGCGGGCCGAAGTTCACCCAGTGCTTGCCCGGTATCTTGACCAGCTCCTCGACCCGCCACATCTGGTCTTGGGTTTCGACCGAGACGCCGAGGTAGACGTTGGATAGAATTAGCTCGTCGCTGGTCGCAACTGCCTCTTGCCAATAGCCAATGAACCAATCGCGCATCTCCGCTGGCCGCTTGGTCAGTACCAAGAAGGTATGCTGTGGAGCCTCATACATCGCCTGCCACACATCGCCCCTCTGCTCCCAGGTCACATCCTGGTGAAACAGGTCCCCCATCGAGCACACGAACACCACTCTCGGCTTCCTCCAACTCAGCGGTTCATCCAGCTTGTCCTGGTGAAACGTCACGTCGAACTGATGTGGCTTCTCGGGATACCCGAACCGCCCCGCCAGTCTCTGTGCCATGCGCCGGGCATAGCAGTTGTCGCAGCCGGGAGTACCCGCATGGGTGCAGCCCGTGATTGGATTCCAGCTCTCATCAGCCCACTCAATCCTCGTCTTGCCCATCTTCTCCTACCTCCTCACAGTTCCATCGCCGCGTCATCATCCAGTTTCGGTATCATCTTCGCACGCTCCAGCAAAGGTTGAAACCGCGCTATCTGTTCGTAAACCGGGGGTAGGTCAGCCCTGGCCTTGGACGCTAGGGACCGCGCCGCAGCCGCAGCCGTGCCCGTCTTGCCCTGGTCCGCCGCAGCCGCAAATACATTCCAGGCCGCTACCCAAATCTTCGGCGTGATCTTCTTGCCGGACACGTAAATCGCCAGGTTCGCCAGCTCCGCATAGGCCCTGTCCTGGCGGTCCGGCACCACGTACTTGGACCCCTGCTTGAGCATGTCCTCCGCCGAGGTGAGGTCCAGGTTATCGGACCACAGAAGGAACTCCGCACCCACTGCACCAATAGACCCCACCGCCAACCGCTCCCGCACGCTCTCATAGAGTTGCTTAGAGATGCCCCGCACAGCATCCAGCCAGGACAAACAGGGCAGCAGGTACTCATACCAGGACCGCTCACTGGCCCACGGCCCAGACGCCTTCTCCTCATCCACACGGCCCTCCCGATCCACAGGCATGACCACCAAGTGCTGCCGACGGTATCCCATGATGTAGGCGTAAATCAACCCCTTCCACCGCTCACGGGACTCCGCCGCCTTGGCCGCATCAAACGTAGGCAGCACCGGGGCCGGGAAGTCTAGCAGCATATTGTCGGCCCAATGCGCCGCGTCCTCCTGCCACCCCAGATGCAGCAACCGGTTAGCCATAGGCGGTGACAGTTGAAATCCCCCAGGGGCCATCTCCGGCGGGTTCGCAGCCGCCACAATGCGGGTGCTATCACCAAGGTAGCAATCGCCTACGCACCGCTCATGCACGAACCGGAGTTGTGCCGCCTGCATCGCAGGGAACACCGTAGTCAGCTCCTCAAGAAACACCACAGTCACATGACCCTCGGTGGCGCGGTCGCTGATGCTACGCGCCCACTCCAGGGGCAGCTCCAAAGTCACCCGGCGCTCCAAGTCCGGGGCCAGGTAGCCAATGATGTCCGAGGGCTGCCGGATACTGCCCATAAACACGTACAAATCCCATCCCAGGGCCTTCGTAGCCGCTTTCAGGAACGCCGTCTTGGCGATGCCGGGCACCCCTAAGATGAGCGCAGGCACGTTGGCCTGCATAGCCGTCATTACAGCTAAGGTCTGCTCTTGCCAGATTGAGTACTCTTTCATCACGTTTCCTCACTCTCCCCAAATGTCTGTTGCGGTCCAATTCTGGGACTCCTCCCGACGCTTCTCCTCTTCATCGTCGAGATGCCGCTGCTGGCCACACTCCATACAGCGGCACAACTTGCCCCCTTCGTCCATGCGGGCATGCTCCGTAGACTTCTTACAGTCCTTACAATCCCGCATCCACCGCCCACCCCAGGCGTAGGGCACCGTGCCCTTGTAGCGGCTCGTGAATCCCCAATACTCGGTGAGCGCCCCGCAGGTGCAGTAGTCTTCCTTGGGACGCCCACGAATCCGCTCCCCCGGCCCGTCTAGGTAGCACGGGTAGTAAGCCACGCGCCTGCACTTGGGACATACGTACCGAGCACGGAGGCGGTGCTGCTTGAACCCGCGCCGGAACCGCGGTTTAGCCACTGCACTTCCTCCTCTTCCTTCCTCGCTTGCGCATCACAGCCCACACCTTCGGCTTCACCTGCCCCTCCCCACACATCTCCACCACCGTCCCCAGCCGCGCAAGCGCCTGAGCCTTCCGGCGGCTGTCCACAAACTGCACGGTCATCCGGCGGCCTTTGGCCAGTTTGACCATGGCCGCCAGGCAGTGATAGCAGACCGTGTTGCGGTTGCCGTCGCACTTCTCCATAGATGCGTAGTTTCCGCCCAACTCTGTAGGGAGCGTAGGGCTAGAATCAGGTTCGCAGTCACCCCACGGGTGAATATGGTTGCAGAAGAACCACGCCCGGACTATGCCATTGTCCGCCACGAACTTGGCAAAGACCTCGTACCAGCTACCCATCACGGAGGCGCTGGGCATACGCCAGGCCCGTTGCCGGTTCCCTTTCTTCTTCCGCAGGACCGACACCGCACCCAGGTCCACCATGGCCCGCGCCCTCTTGACACGACTAGCTTTCGCGGTCACCACGCCCCTCCCTCCTGGCCCGCAGCCACTTCTCAAACGGTATCTCCTCCACCAGGATCATCACGTCCACCCCGCTGTCAGCCGCCGCGTCCTGCATCTCCCACCAGTAGTCGTCCTCCAGGACGCAGCGGTCCTCTTTATCCAGGTACTCCTCAAGGCGCTGTTCCACACAGGGCACCGTCGGATACTGGCCCCGAAACTTATCTGGCATCGCCCATCTCCCTATTTCGTGCGGCCTCTCTTGAGATCTACAATCGCTATCCTGAGATAGCCTGCCCACATGCGATACTGATGAGCCTCTGCAGAATAACCCTTCGCCTTGAAGTACCTCTCGTTTTTGCGGCACGCGGCATACTCATGACAAAGGAACCGGATTATCTGTGCCGGGGTCCTGTTGGGCATGTTGGGCAGGTTATAACCCCGTTGCCTCTCAAGCCAGCGCCGGTTTGGCTTCTCATTTCCTATTGGGGCAATGAGGCCCAGCTCACCCGCTATGCCAAACCCGAGTACAGCCGCTAGTAGCAAAAGACCGAGAACCACCCCACAGCTCATTGCCACACTTAGTGATTCCAGAAAGCAGTCCATCTCTCCCTCCTTTTGCGCAAAAGCGCAGCCCACAGTTTCCTTTGCCAGCAAAACATCAGCCCAGGTCAGGTTTGGCCCCGACGTAGCCGATGATCGGGCATAGCTGTTGTGCTACCTTGCCCCCCTCATCATAGATGCGCGTACCCTGCGGCACCCCATCACTCAGGGGCGGGTCAGACCACGCGCAAACGTACACACGATATAGCAGCTCACCATCCTGACGCCCCGGAAGTACATGCACTGCCACTGTGCGCACCATCACATCGCCAGGTTCCAGAGATCTCGCATTATACGGTTCTATCATGCGGGTCATATCACCATCCTCCCTCTCTCATAATCTCAAAGCCTTCCTATACGCCAGGTGCCTCACGATGATACATCCTAGTCCCACTATCATACCGCACCGCCTGGGAGCCGTCCCTAGCCCTCACAAAGCCCGCCGTCCTGGGCATGAGCACCCCTGCCCCAATCCAGCCATCCTCCGCCGGACCCCGCACGCAGTACGTCAGCGGCCTCGGGTGTACCTTGGCGCAGCCGTGCATGTGCGCCTCCGCCGATAAGTTACCCCGCCAGCCAAGTATCCAGTCCTCGGGGAACCGTGCTCTGTACTCGCGTTCTATGAAGAGCGCCATGCGGGCATTGACGGTCAGGTGCTCCAGCACGGCCCCATCCGTGGGCGACAGCATAGCCATGATGAGCAGGGACCTATCCCGCGTGCTGTAGCCGTCGGCCTCCACGTAGAGCAGCGGATCCATAGGGCAAGAACCCGGCTTCAGGAGATGCTGCTTGTTGGTCCAGTCCGTGCGTTCTCTCTCGTCCACGCACGGCACATCCGGCGAGTTCCCCACCAGTAGCATAAAGCCATTGCCCCAGGCCTCCAGTTGGCCCATCTGCACGTGCATGAACTGCTTGGGGTTGGTGCCCAGGCTCAGTATCTGCTTGTGCGTGGGGCGCAGCCGCTGCCATGTCTTGAGACTTTGTTCATCGAGAGTCAGTGCAGTCATTGGTAGCCTCCTCTGTCCTCCGTTGCCGCCCTCTGCCTCATCGGACCCGCACGGCGGCATCGCGGGTGACCGGGGTTGCCCCCGGTTATCGGCTACTTGGGTCTCTCGGGAAGTTTGGACATACCCACCAACTGCTTCCAGGAAAACTCTGTGGCGCTGCCCATGGGAGTTTTGCCGTCGGACGCGACTGGCACCATGAACGCAGTTGACGTGGGGTTCCGCGTACCCGCCGTGAACCGGAAGCAGGTCTTGCGCTCCACCTCCGCCAGGACCCTGTCGAACTCTTCCTGCGACACGTTAGCCATCGTTTCCCTCCATCTTGGCATCGGCTACTGCCCATGCGGCCCTCTCGACCTTCTCGCGAACAGCATCGACCAGGTACTTCTCATCATGATAAGCAACCCAAGCGGGCCACTCGGCCTCTCCTCCCTAGCCGAACGCATCACAGTACCCGTTGGCTCTCCGCACTCAGGGCAGAGCGTTCCCCCCACATCTTCCCAAGGGTGTGTCATTGTATCTTCTCCTCTCTATGTATAGGTTCCGCCGTGGCTATGCTTGGTCATGTGGCAGGTAGTCCAGTCCAGCGCACTCAGCCGCCTGGCTAGGCGATAGATATGTGTCTACAACTGCGCCGTGGACTGAGCTGCGCTGCGAGAGATGCAGAACTGGCGAGCCGGTGTCAGTTGCCAGCCTGCCCCCTAGCTTGCGTTGCGCGGCCCTGAGAACTGCATCGGGATTGCGATAGACTCTCTGTGCCATTGTCCTCTCCTCCTCATTGCTATGCTGTGATTGATTCTTCGCTGCCCGTCGCTGCTCCCGACGCTACCGAGAGACAACCACCGGCACACTTGACTTGCCAGCCAAAACCACCGAACCGGGCATTCTGAAATGCGTATTCGTCGCCCTCGCCGATGTAGAGCAATTCGCCTGACCGCGCCGGAACTGATCGACCACAGTAGATGCAAACCCCCGCGTAGGCGTTCTTGCGCGACTGCGATTCCCGCTTCACCGGTTCCCCGACATCTGCATTGGCTTTGGCCTGGTTCACCCGGTCTTCGTAAACCGTGTGAACTGTACCGTCCCAGGTTGCGATCTCAAGAGCTTCTGCCCACTCCGCCTCGGTCATATCGCCGCTGTAACTCCCCGCCTCATTCCAGTGATTGCCGGTCACGTAGTGGCAACCTTCGCGGCCATCGACCGTGTGGACATAATATCTGACTTCTTTGCCGCCGTTTCTCTTCCAAACCCTCAGGTCCTTGATCTCGCTCCCCATTGCCCCCTCCTGCTTCTTCATTCTACTTATATTATAACAGGTTGTTTGTTTTTTGTCAAGTACCAGTTTGCTATTATAACATGATTCACTGTGCGTCGTTCTGCCGTTTCGAGGATACCAAGAGACCTATTCTGCCACAAAAACCGCCAGCGCCCGCCAGGGCGCCGCTAATGACGCCCAAAAGCAAGGTCGCAAACAAAACAGAATAGCGTCGTTTACATGCAAGTCCAGAGGGAGAAACAGGCCAGAATCCTTATCGCCGGGAATCACCAGTAATGAAGCGGGGGGCAGGCCCGGCCCTGCCCCCCAAAGAAAGGAGGAAACGCGCCGCCCCTGGCAAGGCGGCAGGAGTTCACGGCACGCTCAAAAGCTCCGGCACAACGAACCGGCACCACCTTCCAAACCGCAGCTCCTCATGATACACCTGCGCCGCCCGTACACCGCGACGAAGCGCGTCCTCCAAATCAAGGCCGTCTAGGAACCCCGGCAACTCCGAGGCGTCAGGCACGTAGTACGAGCATGAGTCCCAATCAATCCAGTTCTTGAAGGGCCGCGTGTCCATGTCGCCGATCAGCACCGGGGCCACGCCCATGTCCATGGCCTCGTAGAACCTGAACGATTGACCCCGGTGCCCCCTGGGGGCCAGGGCTACGTAGCTCTCAGTCATCACGTCCCGGAAGTAGGCGGAACCGTTCTGCGCGTGCTCAATCAGGCACCCGTCATAGACCTCTAGGGCCTCCTGCATGGCCTGACGCCAGCCGGAGGTTCCGACGTTGCCCACGAACGACGCCAGGTGCCGCTTGGCATATTGCATGGGAGGGACACCATGGGGCGCGCAGAGCAAAGGGACATCGATGCCCGTGTGGTCCCGCCGCCCTGCCGTGAGCACGGTCATCTCCCCAATCCCGATCTCCTGCCGTTCCGTGGTCAGGTCCCACTCGCAGACGGTGAACACCCGCGAGAAGTCCAAGGCCCCCCGGAGGTCCTCGATATACCGGGTGCACCGCTCAATAGCGGCCTCATCCTGAGCCCACTTCCAGGTAGCGATAAAAAGACGATTCCAGTACACCGGTAGGTAGTACCAATCAGCTTCCTCAATACTTGGGGCCAGAATGGTAGGGCGCTGCCGGAGCCACAGGTCGAAGTCCTGCTCCACGCCGTAACCCTCCACCGGGCAGTGTGGCGGCATGGCATAGCCCTGACTGGCAGGCCGGAACTCGTCAGGCACCGGTATGGGATAAATCTTCATCATCCGCCTCCTCCCCCTCGAAATTGTAGCCGAAGCGCTCCAACAGCGCGCCGTCCCACCCCTCTACCAGCGCCCTCGTCTCCGCATCGTAGTACTGCTGATAGGCCCCTGGGTGCTTGCCGGTCTGGGGATGCCTGCTGGGGTGATGGATGGGTTCCTTGACTATAAGGCGCCTCAGCATCTTCTCGTTCACCAGTTCAGGCATGGCCTCCAGCATGATGGCCACGAAGTCCTCCTGCAGGCGCTCGAAACGTCCCGTCCACTTTGCTGAGTCAGCACCCATGTCCTTCCAATGGTCGGTGAATCTGCTGTAGTTGCGCCCCGTTCCCGTGATGCCAAAGCGCCTCTCATCAATCGCCCCCAGGTATGCCCGGAAGCTAGGGAAGGAAGGCACATTCGGGGCCGTATTGACCCAGCACCACATCGACACGTACCAGTCAAACGGGTTGCGAACGAACACAGCAGCCAGTGGCCTCGACATGCGCTGCTGAGCGCATACCGTGGTCATCTGTGCATAGGTGAGGTGCTCCGTGGGCCTGTCAGAGACCATCACCAGGCCAGGGACCTTTCGCAAGACCCCCTGCACCATGTACCCGCCGGTCCGGAAGACGTGGATGTAAACCAGGCGCTTAGTGATCACGGGACCCCTCTCCGCGGCACATGAACAAAACCGCCAGCATCCTTCCCCTCTTTTGCCGGATCCTTGGGGACATCCACCACGAACGGCCAGCGGTCTACCTCACGGAACCCATAGGTGCACTCCGCAAACGGCGCAATGCACCGGGGCGAGAAGGGCCACTCCCGGCAAATCCAGGACCGATGCTCATACTCAGCACAAAGGCCATTCTCGAAACTGCCACACCACCCCCGCCCCTTCACGGCCATGTACTCCATCCGGAAAAAGTGCCGATACCGGCCCGCACGGATCTCCTGCCAGACACCCCTGCCAGTGGTATAATAGCCGCCCGCCTTATTCGCATGGTACGTCTTAACATTCTCGAAATTGTAACCGATGGACCCCCGGCAACACGCACCGCACCGGCAGCACGTACCCACACGCACCCACTCAATGACCCTGTTGGCGACATAGTCCCACTCGAAGTAACGCCTTCTCACGGTACCAATACCCTCGCCTTGGGGAAGATGTGCTCCACCACGCCCCCACGGTCACGAGCCACGAAGATGTGCCTGGCCTTGTCAGGCCTTACCGTCGCTACCGGGTTGAACACACTTACGGACCCGCACTTGGAGCAACCAAGCCGGGTATACTCGCCAATGCGAGTGATCTTCAAAGGCATCTTGCCGCCGCCCGCCACGTAGAGGCATTGAGGGTTCAGGCAACGCCGCAGCCGCTTGACGTTGCGCCTTGGGAGCACCGCGCTGTGAGTGAGTACGTTACTATCCATTGGTTACACCTCATTCCAGTTCTAGTATTGTCTGCTCTGGCTGCATCACGAAGAGGGGTGGCTGGGTGTTCCTCACCCGCTCCCTCGCCCGCTCTGCTACGTCGGGGTCTATCTCGAAGGCGAGGTAGTGATCGCCCTCTAGCCATGCGGCTATGGGGGTGGTCCCTGAGCCAACAAATGGGTCCAATACAACCCGCCCCCGTTCATGCTTGGCTATGAGTTGCTGCAATAGAGCGAGTGGCTTTTCTGCGGGATGCCTTCTGTCTTTCTGGAGAACCCCCCTACATCTCAGAATGTCCCCATCGCCCGTGGGAACCCTCTGCGCCCCCACTCCTTCGCCCCACGCAATCAACTCATGCTGGTGTCGCCACGTGTATCCGTTGTAGGAAACAATCTTGTCCCATATCAGGGGCCGCACATACTTGAAGTGCGGAAACATGGCTGGATAGAACAGCGGGTAACTCTGCCCATCACAGAAGACATAGGCGCTTCCCGTCTGCTTTAGAACACGGCCCAAATCCGCAAATAGATCCCCAAAGAATCCAGAAAGTATCGACGTGTCAGCCAGCGTCCTCCTCGTATAGCCCTCACCACGCACCCCAACATAGGACTGAACTGGCAAGAAGTAGGGCGGGTCAGTCACTATCAAGTCCACGCTCTCATCCGGTATCGCCGGAGTAAGCTCCTTAGCGTCACCCGTGATGATGGTGCAGCAAGGATATGGCCCTATGAACCGCCCGCAGCCGTCGCTCACGTCCCCCTCACTTCTGGTGATACCACAGGAACCCATCATCAGGACGCCACATGCGCATGACCGTGTGCTCATTCAGCTCCTCCGCCACATGCCGAAGCCGGGGCAGCCGGGCATGGACTACCCGGACCCGCCCATAGAGCCAGCACCCGAAGCCCACACGCGCATTGTACTCCGGGGGCAGGATATACATTTTCAGCCCGTGACGGTTGAGCCACAGCACGTCCCGCAGGGGCGACTCGTCATTGTCGCCGTAGATATGCGCGTACTTCTCATAGAATGCCTGCCAGTCCGCCAGTGTGGCCCGGACCTTCGCGTTGTTGCAGAAGAGGCTCACCCCGATGGACAGCGTGGTGAACGCAGGCGGCGTTCCGATAGCACTGGGCATGGCCTCCCGGCCCGCAGAATGACCCAGGCACACGTCGAACTGCTCCAGGAGCCACCACATATCCAGGCAATCCCAGGACACCCACGTATCCGTATCAAGGTACAAGAGCCGGTTGTACTCATGAAGCTGCCCCACAGCCCAATTGAAGTACCGCGTGCTGTCCAGGTACCACAGTTCGCTCTCCCGAGGGGGCAACGTCACTACGTGGTCAATGCAATCCCTGTCCTTCGTGCCCCCCACAGCGAACAGGAAGGTCTCCACCCTGGGCATGTGCTCCTTGAGGCTGGACGCGCTATAGGCCGCCTCATCTGCATACGGCTCACCATCCACGATGTAGAACGCGGCCCTCCTGTGCCGTGGATTCCTGCGCAGCACGGCCACCCGGTCTTGCCCCTCCAGTACCCGCACGAAGTTCCCTGAGTCCACGGCCTCCTGCATCACCCGCGCCGTGCCCAAGCTACTGTAACCCAGCCCCGCGATGGCGATGTGCCCGTCCTCCATAACCTTGTCCGCCCAGGCATCCCAGACGCATTTGAGACCGTCGTACTCCATAGACACGTCAATCCACACCAGGGCCGTAGGCAAGTCCCAATTCTCGCCCACCAGCACGCCGTCCTCTTCGACGAAGGCCACCAAACGCCCCAGGCCCGTACCCACCACCTGATCGACGGCTTCCTGCTTGCACTCCGGGCCGTAGGTGCCACCCAATTTGTCCACGTATGGCGCGTAGGGATCCACGGCATACACGGGCAAGAGCCTTCCGTAACGGGTGCCGTTGAGCAGGGCCACCAACCCGTCACCCTTGCCCACCCCAACCTCTACAATCACGCCGCCGTCAGCCTGCTCAGCCAGGTGTGTCTCCACCTCGTGACGATTGGAAAAGATCATTGCGCTGACTCCTCATTGACTAACGAAAACAAATCAGGCTGATTCGCTACAGCCTCCGCTTTCTGGAGGTTTCCGACCATGACCTCGAAATACTCTGGTTTCAGCTCTATACCCACGAAACCCCGCCCGGCCTTGACAGACTCAAAACCCTCACTACCGATGCCCGCAAACGGTGATAGTATTGTCTCTCCAGGATTGGAATAGAGCATCACGCACCGCCGGATCGTCGGCAATTGCAAGGGGCAAATATGCTTCTCATCATCGGCCTCCCGCGCGTGCTGGTACTGAAGAGTATCCGTCTCCTGAATATCAGTCCAGATCCCATTAGCCCACTGTACCCATAGGTCATTGTCCATCTCACCGTTTTCTACCGGAGTCACCGGCACAGCGTTCTCACCGGGTTTCTTGAACAACAGAACATGATCGACAAGCGCCGGGCGACTGTCCGCTGAGTCCTTACGCAACTGGACAAACAACAGCGCCTTAGAGTGCGTCCGTATGGCCTGGGCCTGCGGGTTTTTGCCGACTAGAATGCGTCCATGGAATACCCATCCCTCCGCCTCGTGCGCAGCGATCACCGCGCCAGGAAAATCCTTGATGCCGATATACCCATCCTTCTGCGCCAACGCCGGGATGTCTGAGGTGTGAACGCAGCACAAGCGCCCCGGCTTGACTACACGCAAAACCTCCCGGATCACAAAAGAATAGTGACACAAGAACTCCTTCCAATCACGCGAATTGCCCAGGTCGCGGGGGCTATCACTATACGTATAGAGATCAGCAAACGGCGGTGAGTATATGCACAGGTCTACCGAATCATTGTCAAGTTCCGCCAGCCTCTCGCAGGAGTCGCCCCGCAACGCTTTCCAAGTATTGCCTTTGACAACACATCCTGCCTGATCTTGCACTACAGACGTTCCCATCCCCAATTCCTCCCTCTCATAAAGATGCATCTTGCCAATCAAACCTTCCCGTAGCCGCCTGGCCTGGGCATCCTTACGCATCACGTTGCGGTACACATCAGCCTCGATATCCGACATAATCAGGTGCACGTCTACAGGGTGCTCCTGAAGATACCTCCACTCCCTGCGCACACACTGATAGTATTGTTCCCACGAGTGCGAAAGCCCCAGGAACGCCATCTTGTGGGCATTCTGGAAGTTCATGCCGAACCCGCCGATAGTAGGTTTGGTCACAAGCACACGAAACTTGCCATCCTGAAAGTCCTCAAAGGAACTGGCCTTGTAGTCAGGCGAATCACTACCCTTGACTTCTACCGCACCGTCCAGAGCCTCCGTCGCAGCCCGGCCTTCCTCATCCAGCCCCACCCAGACTATCCACTGTTGGCCGTCTCCGTCAATGATCTCCTGAAGCCGTTCAAGGCGTGGGCCAAGCGTCGCTCTACGAATAGCCGAATGCTCCCTTATACCCCTAGCGCGAGTGAAAAACAGCCTATCACCCGGCTCATACTTCGCCTGCTCAAAGTGCTTATGCAGCCTAAGTGCAGGAAGTCTGAAATCCATATCGTCATATCCCAAGTCAGACGGCTTCCGTATGGCCATAGCCCAAGATGCCAACCAGCGGAAGAAAGGCTCTTCGGCATGGTGCTTCAACCGCCACTCCTGGCCGCCCTTATTGCTCCCCTTCCTGCGATACGACTTTCCATTGACAAACATAGTATGCTCTTTGTTAGCATTGACGAAGAACATAGCCAGCATCTCAGCACGCGAACACACGCCCAAAAACTCCGCATGATTGCCCAGCTCTATGAAGTCATTCGGGGCAGGCGTTGCTGTGCAACACAGGCGATAGGGAACAGCCTGACAAGCCTCCGTCAGCTTGCGGCGCGTCTTGCCTGAGATGCATTTCAATATACTGGATTCGTCCAGCACCACCGCGCCGAATGCCGATACATCAAAGGCGTTCACCATTTCATAGTTCGTTATCCAGAGCTGACCGTCGCCCACAACCGCATCTTGACTACGAACATAACCTATTTCAAGATCAATCTTGCGAGCTTCTCTTACCGTTTGCCTGGCCACACTGAGCGGGGCAATAATGAGCGTTTTCTCCCCTAGCAACCTGGCCCATTCCAATTGAATGAAGGTCTTGCCCAGCCCGGTATCAGCGAATACCGCTGCCATGCCCTTCCGTACTGCCCAGAGCGTAATATCCCGCTGGAAAGCAAACAGCTTAGAATGCACGTCATCGGTAGTAAACTCTTTGCCCCGATCACGCCTAATCATCCTCTTCGATTTAAGAAATGAATCATAGGTCACTTCATTCCCCCCATCGCGTACCAGTGCCCCGGCCTCACCATCGGGAAGATGGACCACAGCAGGTCATCCCTCTCATTCATCTCAAAATCATATACCCAATCCAGGTTGTCCACGTCATCCCAACGGTCCTGCATGGCAAAGAGGTAACTGGCCGCTCCATGATCCGTACGGCCCCCGCCAAGGTAGGGCTTACGGTCCGCCAACGGGACTTCACTCAATGAATAACAGGCCACCAACAGGTCCGAACGTGGCGGCCCGATGGCCTCCAGGAACTCCACCGCACAGCCCAGCTCATGCCGCGACAGGTAGTAGCTCTGAAGCAGGCACATCTCCGGAAAGTCCACCATCCGGTAGGTCCCGCGGAACCCCAGCCGTGAGGCAATCAGGGCCATAGCCCCATAGCCCCCGCCGAACTCCGTGATGGTCTCCAGATCCCGCAGTTCCTTGAGCGTAGCCTTGTTCCACATCATCAGGTGAAACGCCTGATGCACCATATTGGCGTTCGTAGACGGCTCCCCTGACATCCTCGGGGCCTGGCCCACGCCGCTGTCCTCAATGGCCGGAAGCCAAAGGGTCTCCCAATCAGGCTGCGCCCGCAGGGCCTCCAGCTCAGACCGGATGAAGGGGGTCTCCCCCGCAAACATGGTGGCCGTCACCGTGGGCCAGCTCAGGAATACCGCGATGGGATCCCGACGCACATGGCGCCGCATCTCCCACCTGTGCCGCTCCCACGTGTACCGGGGCGGGGCCTCGTCACTCATCGGCTCCAGTGATGCAAAGGCGTCTTTGAGTTGCTGTTCGTTCATCACAGGTCTGCCACTTCCAGACTGTCATAATCTATACCGGGGTGCAAAATCACCACCTTCGGCCCCACTATCACGGCTTCCTTCCCGGCATCTCGCATAGCCGCTGCAAGTTCCTTCTTTAGGGCCTTCTCGCGCTGGCAGACCCGCAGACGTTGCTCCTGCGCGGCCAAGTACCGGAGCCCCAACTGCTCCAGCGTTTCCTCTCTTGCTTCCTCTTTGTCTTCGGGCATTGGTCATACCTCCCTGCCAAAGTGCTTCTTATAGTCCTCCAGGACCTCCAGATACTTGGCCCAAGACTCATCATCAAATCCGGCCTCCCTGCTCTTCTCGAAGAATGCCACGGCTCTGGCCCAAAGGTGCTTCGCTTCCTTGCAGATATGTTGTGGGAAGATGCACCCGCACGGCGCGACTATACCCAAGTCCACAGCGATGTCTCTCATAATCCCCCTTTACACCCTGAACGCCACGATGTCCCCCACGTGAAGGACCATCTCGTACTTGTCCATCAGCATCTCATCCACCACAGGCTTCACCGCCGGAGTGCACCCTTTCGCATAGTCGTCGCAGGCCACGATACCCCCCGGCTTGATTCGGGGCAGCCAGGCCTCCAGGTCCGCCACCACGTCAGAGCGGGCATGGGAACCGTCCATGAAAACCATATCCACCGCACGCGGCCAATACTGCCCGACCTCCTGAGACCGCCCCAGCACCCGCACGCACCGCGCCGGGTCCACGCCCGACCGCGCCAGGTTCTCCCGCTCCTCAAGGCAAGGCTTGATGTCAATGCTGAACACAAACAGGTCCTCACGGGCCTCCAGGAGCGCCAAGGCCGATGTGCCGAAGCAGGCCCCGATGTTCACCACCACCGGGTCCGCCGGGAGCAGCCCCGCCAGGTGCTGCAACGTAAGCACGTCCTCCACCTCGTGGTGATATTCCTCACCTGTAAGGTCGGTCGCTTCCAGCATCATTGCCGAATTATCTCCATGGTGTATCTGCCAGTTCATACACACCCTTGGCCCAAGCTGCTCGTTGATTTCGTGTGCTACCCTCTGTGGCGGTCTCCGGGTATGCAACACTTTCACCTTGCCCCAAACATAGCCCACGCCCCGCCAGTTGTATTCCGCGGGCAAGGTAGCAATACGCAGAACAGAATGATACAGGGCCTCCCGGAAGGCCGGTTGGTCATTGTGAACGCTTTTGGTCTCCTCCAACCCCTCATAACGTCGTCCGAACCGCTGCTCCCAGTCGTCCACAAGGCTCAGTAACAGGCCATTCTTGCGAAAGGCTACCACGCCACAGTTATGCTCTGGAAACGCCGCAGGGACAGCTACAGGATGTCCCTCACGCCATGGCGCAAGGGTCGCCGCCAGGTCAAACCGGTCCAACAGGTCAAACAGCTCTGGTACAGGTTCCGCCAGCCATACGTCCGCATCCAGAGCCAAGGTCCGCTCAAAAGGTGATTGCCGCCAGGCCTCCATCCGCGAGAGCATCACCGGCCCCGGCGAGCGTTCGGTCCAGATGGCGCAGGCCATACCCGGCCACACATCCCGCACGCGAGCTACAGCCTTCTGCGCCCGCATCAGATATTCGTCACCTATTGCAAAGTAGAGAATGCCCCGCGGCTCCATTAACCTTCCTTCTGCACAAATGATACCACGCCGCTTCCTTTTGCCAGCAAAAGATTCACCTTGGTGTGATAGCGAACGTGCAGCGGCGGCACAAATCCAATACCGTCCGGTCCCCCTCGCTCAGGGCCGCATAGATGCGATGCGGCTCCTCAGCCTGTAACAGTTCCTCCAGGCTATGCTCCTTGAGGCTCCCGAAGGATACTGTGCGTTTCCAGTCCATACAACACAGGCCCCACTCCGCGTCCCTGGTGACGATGATAGCACTCAAGGGGGCATAACAATTGCCGCCCTGGTCCTTCTGGTACTCCCGGTCATAGATGCACAACCTGTCATCCAGCCCCCACGTCTGAACATTGCTCTCTGAAAAGATGGGTATGATCTCACGTTTCATCCATTCCCATGTGATCGTGCGGTCCTCCTGGCTGCCATAGAGCGTCACCCACAGACCCGACAACCCGGCCTCCTCCAGCTCCAGCGCCAGTTGCCGCGACAGGAAAACCCCGTTGGTCAAGATTATGATCCTGGCCTCCGGGCACCGCTTCCTAGCATAGCGGACGAACTCGAACAGGCGTGGGTCAACTAGCGACTCATTGTACTGATGAAAGCTAATCGTGCTCACGTACCCATGCTCTCCCAGGGTATCCAGTACCTTCCGCACAACGTCGCCAGATAGGTGCTTTGTCTCCCTCAACCGAAAGGGTGAGGCCACTTCCAAGTTCAAGGGACACTCCTTGTGCAGCCATGCGTAAGGGCAAGTGTTGGAAAGCTCAAACGCTACGCAGTGAGTATGAGCGAAAAGGGTCATCTCACCCCTCCGTTGGCCTGAACCACACGCCCGTAGCCATGATCTCACTAGCCCGGTTGAACAACGCCCGGCTCCAGCCATCCAATAACCGCAGAGCAGGTTGATACTGCGACCTGGGGTAGTCATCCACCACCATCATCCCACCGGGCCTCACCAACTTCACCATAGCGTTCCTGATGCACCCTGCACGATTGCGCCCGTCCACGCAAATCAGGTGAAAGTGCTCATCAGGATAACTCAGGATGGCATCGGCATAGTCCGCATACTCCGACGCGCCCTGTTCCTTTGGTATGTGGAACAGCTTCACGTTCCCCAGGCCATACTCCCGCAACCGCTGCGCCGCCGTCGCGTGCCACTCCACATCATGCTCGACACTGACTACGCTCCCGCACCGTGCGCCCAGCCAGATGGTGCTCCAGCCGCTACCCCACTCGAAGGCGCGGAAGTGTGGTTCAATCCGCGGGTTCAGGAAATCTATCGCCCAACCCTGATATGCAGGGCCGGTAGTCATGGGGTCAAAGGGCACAATTTCTCCTAAATCCCAGGAATCTCATCAAATGAGCCAAGGCCCATAAGTTTGGCATACTCGGTCTTGCCCTCTTCCGTCAACTTTCCCCTTAGCGGAGTATGGCCACCACCCTGACGATTAGCTTCCGTATACCGATCAATTTCAATAAGACTAGCCAAACACGCAGGGGCATCTAGCAACTCATACTGCGGTAACTCCCCTGGAGGAAAGTCTAGCCGAAGATAGTTTCCCTGTTCAGTTTTCTTCACCTCAGAAACAATGTCGTGGTAGAGATGACGCATATCCCGAAGGATCGCCAGCGTTTGACTCGATGCCCGATTCCATAGATACCGCTGCGCGTCTACGTAGATCACAATTGTCGGAGGTCCCCACTTATCCGCATCCCATTCTCTCTGTGTCATCTTGCCCTCTTCTCCACCACGCGGTAACAACGCGCCCCAGTCCCATCAGGCCCACGGCCTCTCTTGAACACCAGGAACCCCCAGCGGTACTCGCACTCCACGATGAAGCCCTCGCTGTCCTTGCCCAAGCTCCGGGTACGCAACGCACGGCCCCACCGCTTCAATACATCATCCGCCGAGGTGCCAATAGGAATCCGAGGCGCCTTCCGCCTCCCAAATGCAAACCCTCTCACGACATCCTCTGAAACGCAATCAGCCTGTCCACCTGGCCGGTCAGTTCAAACTCAGCAGGCAGGTTCTCATTCACCGCCTCGTACGCTTCACTGGGGTTGTTAGCGGGACGGGGCGGCTCGATGTAGTCGTGAAAGGCCAAAGTGCCGCCCACCTTGACCTTCCAGGGCCAAACCTCGATATCACCCTTCACCGACTTGTAATCATGCCCGCCGTCCACAAGCACCATATCGGCCTCGCAGGGGAACTCTTTGCCGATGTCCTGACTACGGCCCAGGAGCCGTATCACGCGGGCCGTATCCAGACCCGCAGCCTCCAGGTTGGCGCGTTCCTGCGGGCACTCGCCGATGTCCACAGAGAAAATGAAGGCATCCCTACGGGCCTCCAGCATGGCCACGGTAGACACGCCGTCCGCAGCCCCAATGTTGACGATGATCGGTTCCGCAGGGAGCTTCTTAACCAATGAGACCAAGAAATTGATCTCGCCGTAGCTCATCGGCTCGTTCCCGTCCGAGAGGTCAAACGCAGTTATGGTCATGGGGCCTCCACCCGTTCAGATTGCTTAACAAAGGCTCGTCTAAAAATCCCTACTGGATATAGCTTAAACATATCATTAAGATATCGGGGGTCCTGATATATCTGAACCAATTCCCAGCCTTCTTTATCCAGTGAATCCAACCAATCAGAAATGTCTGGCTTGTCAGGTAAGCCAACGCGCTTATACTCCCACGTTCTCATATCCTTTCCCCTTATCTTGATACCCCCGCCGTCATCATGGTCGTGTACTCCTTCCTTGTAGCAACCACGACAATCCGGCTACCGTCGGCACGCAACCCATACTCTAGGTCTGTAAACCCCACGTCAATCAACATCGCAACCAGCGTTTCCGCCGTAGGCAGGAACCATCGATAGCCTGGCGCGGTAGGGCCACAATAGGTCAGGAGCTTGCCGCCACCCTGATGAACCGCGGTCTCCAGCAGCAGCGTGCCGCCGTCCACCAACTTCTCAAATATGATGCGCAGAGCACGCACCGGATCAGTGACGTGATACAGGACGCCCGCACACAGGATCATATCATAAGGCTCAGCGAAGCGGCCCTCATCATAAATAGAATTAGGGATGACAACAAGGCCCTGCACCTGGAAAACGTGGCCCAAGTATGAAACCACATCGGCATATTGCACTGCCTCCTCAATGGCCGTCACCGTGCACCCCATCGCTGCCAGTAGGAGCGACGTGCCACCCGTCCAGCAGCCCACATCTAGCACATGGCCCTTGAACTCCGCGCCCATCTCCAGGAAGGCCTCAATGACCCGGATGTGCCGGTCTCCCATCTGGCCCTTCATCTGAAAGGCCCCGAAGTCATGATCGTGGCCCCAGGTGAATACGTTATCAAACGGCCTCTGCTTGGGGTCATCGCCGTATACCGTACCCGGCAGGGACTCAATGTGCCGCTGAAACTGAGCCGCCGCAGTGCCGTAGAAGGTGCCAAACCAGCCAGGATCCAGGTGCTCCCCAGGATCCAGGTGCTCCACCGTGTATCGTCTCATCAATGCTCTCAGGTCTTGCTCTTCCATCGCTCCCATACCCCCATAGCCGGGGCCAGTGCCCGGACCCATTTCTCATTCAGGTCCATAACCCTCTGCCCCGGCGCATCCGCGTTCACCGTTTCACTCTCATTGGCAACCGTATCCCCAAACCTGTGCCCTGTAGGTTGCAGCTCCAAAGGCCCCTCAATCTGGAAGGGGAGCCTCGTATTCAGATACCCCAGCGGGTCCACCACGAAGTCCTCCAGGATCACCAGCACAGCCTTTGGGTGCTGCGCCAGTTCGCCCAACCGCAGATAGTCCTTGCTGGTATCCCTGGGCCTCAGGTGTTGCCAGCCCAAGGCCCGCTGTGAGGCCAAGGCCAGCCTCGGGTCCCTCAGCACCACCACGAAGAAGTCCACCAACGGAACGTGCGCCGCCAACAGCGGCTCGCAGGTATGACGGAAGTATTGCCAGGTCTCCTTGTAGCCCCCAACGTGAAACGGCCCCCGGTTTAGAATCGGTATCACGTTGACCTGCATGATGAGCTGATAATCATCCACAGGCCTGCGCCACTGTTCTACCTTCCCGTAAGTCTGCGCGTCCGCCTCGCCTTTCTCGGCCTCGTGGAGCCAGTGCGGTTCCCCAAGGCAGAACCCATCCTCTAGGGAGTTGAACACGCTGGCTACGATGGTCGTACCAGACCGGGGCGGGCCGATGATGAAGAATAGGCGCTTATCACTATCCAGTAAAGTCGTCTGCATTGAACCACTCCGGCGGCTCCTTCAGATGCGGGCCATTATATCCTATATCCCTGACCTCCCTATCATTGACATTCAATAGTGAACCTTCTGGAAAAAGCAATTCGTCAAAGGCTACCAGTTGACACCCATGCGCCGAAGACATTACTAAAGGTTGCTCCCTCTGGGCAGCCAAATCGTAAGCCAAGACGATGTGCTTACCTGTCTTGATTTCGACCCAATGTATGTAACACCGACACGGGCCAGAACCCTTAATGAAAATGTCGGGGTGCGAGTACCATTGTCTCCACCATGTTCCGCCTTCTTGGCCAAGCGTCGGGCCATGCCAGTACAAATTCTCCTGTTCATCAATCCTTACATGACCATTATCATAGATAATCTTTAGCACGTCAGAAGTACCTCCTATCAGTTAGATCAGTTCTCATAGTGGTGCCGTGAGGCAACTTCCTTCATCCTGAAATACGTAACCCAGGCCACGAAGCCTCTCTGCTACTGGTCCACAAACCTCACACAGTCCAGTTTCCTCATCCATACCCGTCCAGAACTCCACCTTCGCCAGCCGATGACTCTTCATTTTTCTCTTGTGACATAACTCACAGCAGTCAGGATCCGGGTCCGGAATGAAGCTGAAATGCAGGTAGCAATCACCGCGCCTCTTGCCATCGTCACTCATCGGTTCTGGTATCTTCGTCATGTGAATACCTCCAAGAATAGTCGTTTGTCAGTGAGGTTGGTTCTCACACAAAGCCCCCCATTGCTCTTTGCGCTGTGCACGCATCATGGCCGCCTCCTCACTATCCTCGAAGAGCCAGCCGTACTCCGCCGCCAGATGGTCCTCAGCACACCGGAACCCGCGCGCCAGCTCCAGGTTCCTGCAAATCGCAGGCAAACGGTCGTAATAGTCCTGCTCCGAGATGGACGCCAGGATGTATGCCAGGTCGTCCGGGGTCTCAAAGCTGATAATTCCATCTTCGTCGAAGAATCCATCAATGCCAGGGCACCCCCAATAGATCGGCACCGTGCCCTGCGAGAAGCAGTCAATCAGCTTCTCCGTGAAATAGTAGTCAGAACGCCCGGACTCGATGACGACGGAATAGCGGAAGGGCCTCAGCCCCGGCGGCTTAGGGTCCAGGTACTCGGTATAGGGCTCCCCAAACACAGACAGGCACTCACCGAACTGCTTGACGATCTCATGCCTCAGCCGGTGGCCCTCCGTGACCGCCTTGACCGATACGATGATGCTCACGTCCGCGCTCTTGTCAAACACGCCCCACTCGCGGATCCTCGAACCGCCATAGGGATAGAACCGCCACGGACCCCCGCGCCGTAGGTGCTCCAGACTGTAGGTGAATATGGCATCAAAACGGTCCTCCAGCATCACGGCCTGCTCATAGTGCGTGGCAGTGAGTGCGGGTGGCTCGATGAGGATGGCGATGTTCGTGGGTGCCCGGCTCAGCAGAACCTCATCCAGGCACATATCCGTGAACACCATCACAGGCACGTCATCCGGAATATCCGGCACGTGGCGCCAGCGCAAGGACTTCGGGGCCTCGTCAGCGTTCTCACTGCTTAGGGACATTGACTCGCCCTGAAAGGTGCCATCGCGGAGGGGGACGGTTATCACAGTCCTAGCCTTACTCCCAGCTTATCATGGGCCCGTTGGCGCGCAAGTATCGCTTCTAGCTCAGCACTTATTTTCATTGATTGAACCTTAGTCTCTACAAGCTTTTGTGCCGCCGTATAGTTGATAACGCATTGACGCAATATATTAATGGTATGCCCACTCTCAGGATATCCACTTTCCTTCCAGAGAATTAAAGCCTCACCCAGCTTCTGACTTTCTAAATCACGCAACCGAACTTCAACGGGGGGACTCATTTCATCAGTCATTACTTATTCTCCTCTTATTAGCCCACGGAACTGCTAGCCACCGCCCTAGCCGCTCCTGCCAGTAACGCCTATTCTCAAAAAGGGGCACCGGCCCCTTCATGCAATTAGCGTACCAAAGCCTCCACTCTACCATATAGGTATGCCTCCGCCAAAACATCACATCACCATCCCAGGTATAGCTCAGGTACGGCCTATTAAAACAATTGACTGGAGCAACATCCTCAAAGGTACGGGGATGATGATACTCATACCAAGCCCTCATTGAACTGGCTAGCCTGCGCATCACGTCAAACACCCCTCCGGCAGCCAGCGGCCCAGGCGCTTTTGCCAATACCTCCTGTGCTCACACATCAGGATATCTATGACACCGCACATGGTTCAGGCCTCTGCCGAGTGCCTTTTAGTAGGAACTAGGGGTTTTGAATCCCCCTACTACTCGGGCCTATGGACGATATGTTCCGGCGCATCAGTCAGTAATTCGCCCACATGTCCTGTGCAGGCCGTCGTAAAATCGTCTTGCTTGTAAGGATGTATCTCGATCATCCATTCGGCTTCCTTCTCGCAACCAACAACGCAACAGGGTCCCTGGTTGCTCACCTTGCCTTCGCCCGGTAGCTCTACCAGCGCCCGCCTCAGTGCGCATTCCAACTCAAAGACGGTACCGATGCGCAACGCATCTCGCGCTTGCTCTTTCACTGTCGCTTTTCTTACTTCGTCTGACATTTCCTAACCTCCATTCAGATTTCGCCTCAGATTTCGCCTACAAAGGCACTCGGTACTTGACAGTAGACCAATCCCAAACTCTCAATCTCCGCAGCGACCTCCTTGGCATCACTTGTAACGATGGTGCAGCAATCGTATGGCCCTATCTTCTGGCCGCAGCCCTTCATGTCAAACACCCCTCCGGCAACCAGCCGCGCTCCACCAGTTCCCGATAGTCCTCGTCCCTCATCCCGGTGATGCTCGGCTCCGTAGGCTTGTCGCTCTTTAGTGCCAGCGTGTACCGCACAGGGAACTGCCTCGTGCCCAGGACCACCACCTCCGGGGTGCTCGAAAGCCGGTCCGTGCCCGCCATCTCCAGGTTCCAGGGCGTCTCACCGGGAATCATGTAGTGCAATAAGTAGTCACGCCTCCAAATCGCCGCCTGGAGGCTCAGGTGATACGGGCTGTGCGGCTCAGACCATACCAGGTCCATGCTCCCGTAGTACTCATAATCGGGCCTCTGGCCCGGTGAGGCCCCCGCATAGAGCCGATCCGTGGTGAGGTCCATCCTGATGACCTCGTGGTGTATCATCATGTACTCCGCCAGGGTCCCTATGGCCCGCACGTCCACGGTACGCAGAAGCAACATATCCTCCAGCATCCAGATGAACAGCTCATCATCCATGGACCGCAGGAACTCAATCACGCCATCAGACCACCTCTCCACGGGGTAGTTCTGCGGGGCAATCTGGTGGAATGTGAAGTTGGGGGGCAGCTCGAAGTTCGGCTGTGAGTACCCCGCCACCACCACAGGCTGCAGCTCGCTCCAGTAGCGATTGAACAGGTGCGCAAAGGCCGGCAGAATCCACAGGTGCCGGTCATTGGTAGTCACGAACACCCTCATCTTGGTGCACTCCAGAATCCACGGAAGGCATCAAGCTCCTTCGCATAGTAGAAGTGTTTGGCGTATCGGCTCCCATACATGCGGTCCAGATACGCCTCAGGCATCACGGCCTGCTGCACAAACGCCTTGTACAGGTCGCCCACGCCGTGTGGCCGCTCGGCATCACTGGCCCGGTGCTCAACCTCGAAGCCGTCCTTAACTCCCAGGTCCATCTCCAGCAAGGCCTCGAAGGCCGCCACTAGGCTACCCGTCAGGGCCTCAGCCCTGATGACCAGGACGCGCCTACCGCCGCTCTCGTAGATGGACCAGCCCCGCTTGCGGTTAAACTTCTCCGCATAGACGTTGATACCGGTCTCCGGCTGAAACAGCTCAGAGAACCACGTCAACGGCACGTCGTGCTTGTCCCAGGACATCAGGAACTCGTCAAGGAGTACCTGGCTGTACCCCTCGCCGGTCACCGCTAGGGTGCCCGCCATTTCGTAAAAGAATGCCGAGACGTTCCGGATCACCGGCTCCCGGACCATGCTGATGACATTGGGGTACTGCGCCTGCACCGGGTTCATCGGATGGTACGCCCGCGAGGCGTGTATACCCAACTTCCGCGCCAACTCGATGACCGTAGACGAGCCACACTTCCCCATCTGAAATACGGCAATCTCATTCATGCCTTGTCTCCTTCTATGTTTTTGCTTACACCGAGGGTGATGCGCCCGCAGGGGCGCGCTGCCCCTTGGCAATACAACTGGTGGTCATATCCCGTTCGTCATCCTCAAGGCGCTGGACCATGTCATACCACTTCACTATACGGTCCAGGCCCTCCTCCAGAGATACCTCCGGCTGCCACCCCGTAAGTTTCGCAAACTTGGAACTATCCAACACGCGCCTGGGCTGGCCATCGGGCATAGAGGCGTCAAAGCTGACATCGCCCTGGTAGTTCACGGCCTTAGCCACCACATGAGCCAGGTCCACAATACTGACCTCACGGCCTGAGCCCACGTTGTAGGGACCGGACACCAGCAGCTCCCCCGCTGACAGGAGCGCCCTCACACAATCCCCCACGTACAGGAAGTCGCGCGTCGGTTTGCCCGTACCCCATAACGACACCACATGATCGCCCGCCCTCTTAGCCTCCAGGAACTTGCGGATCATCGCCGGGATGACGTGGGAGCTTTCAGGGTCGAAGTGGTCCCGCGGCCCATAGAGGTTCGTGGGCACCACGTACACCCACGGCAAGCCGAACTGCGCCCCATAAGCCTGCAAGCCCACCAGCAGCATCTTCTTGGCCAGGCCGTAGGGTGCGTTGGTCTCCTCAGGGTAACCGTCCCAAAAGGACCGCTCCGAGAACGGCGTCGGGCAGTGCTTCGGGTACGAGCACACCGTACCCACACCCACGAACTTACTCACATCGAAGAAGTGGGCCGCATCCAGCAGGTTTGAACCCATCAGCAGATTATCCCGCCACATCGTAGCGGGCTGCTTGCGATTGAGGCCGATGCCCCCACAGGTCGCAGCCAGGTGAAACAGCGTCTCACAGCCTTGCTCGCCCCACAGCGTCATCGCATCCCCAAACATAGCACACACGCCATCAACCGTCGTCAGATCGTACTGCTCCGAACGGGGCACAAACGGCTTGCAATCCAGAAGGCGCAGGGCATCAACCAAGTGGGAACCGAGAAATCCAGCGCCGCCAGTCACGATTACACGGCGATTCTTCCAGTAAGACATCGCATCCTCCGGGAAAGCTCTAAGGGGAGCGGGGCCGTGCCAGCATATACCACCGCCCTCAGTATAGCCGGACTCAAACCTTTGCTAGCAAAAGAACGTGGGACTCATCCTTTTGCGCAAAAGACCGATGCCGACCCCGCCCCAACACACATCAAGGTCAGATGCGCTCACCGAGCAGCATCTTGCTGCGCAGAATCTTGTATATCACCGTCGCCGCCGCAAACACAACACCAGACCAGGCCAAGACGTTCTCAATGATCTGGAACACGCAGACCACGAAAGCGGGCGGCTCAGTGGGCACCAATCCGCAGGTGACCACGACGGGGAAGCCCTCCAGGAGTAGCTTCTCCCCGACAGCGATACACAGGGCCACAATATAGGTTAGCCAGATAGCCTTCGGGCCGTTTATCGCTACAAGATACACGCCGTCAGACCACTGCAACTTGCGCAGGAGCCACACCAGTGCCATCGCGACAGCACCTAGCACTACTGGGTTCCTGAGCAGCCCCGCAAACTCTATCATGTCTTCCTCCCTACACGCAGCCTATGGCCGCGAGGTATGATGCCCAGGCCAACCCTGGACACTGCGTCTTGCCCACCTGGAAGTGCGGCTTGACGTACAATGAATGTCCGACCTCCTGAACGAAGAATATCTGCAACCCGCACATCAGATGAACCAGCTCCACGATCATCTCCGGCGCAGGCGCAACCCGCACGAAGTTTCCTCCCAGCGCCACCCCGAAGGTCTCCGCATTGACGGAATGCGGCCCTGCGCCTGCCTGCGGACCCCAATCACACAACCGGTGGTCGAAGTCCGTCACGATAGGTGAGCCGTACTGCGGGCCTTCCTCGTGAATGTAGAACGTATAGGCCATGCCCGGCCAGCCAAGACCAATGTGCATCAGGGCGATAGCCTTCGATGTGTACCAGGACTTGCCGACGGTATGATGAATAATGCCTCCCTTGACATCCGGAAGCTCCCGATAGGGCCACTTCTGCTTCGGGTTCACCGGGAGCGTAGCCCGCTTGTCCTTCAGGTGCACACCGCCCGCTATCAAGATGTCCGTCAGAGCGCCCATAGGTCAATCCCCGTGGATGTCGCGTATCTCACCCACTATCTCAACGGTGCCCTTCTCATTAGCCTGGAGCACCGCCAGCAGCCGCTCATACTCCTCTTGCGTGCATTCAACGTAGCCCTCACGCTCAAGGACCTGCGCGTCATTGTCGTCACGCGCTACTGCTATAACGAGTTTACCCCCTGCCATGAAGTAACGAGCCATATCCATACACCTGTTTACCTCATTATACCCCGGCACGATGTTTTGGGAGCAAAAGAATCACGACATGTCGTCCGCGCGAAAAGTCCGTCATATACTATACACCTTTAGTTAGTTAATACTCTTAGAACTAAGAAGTATACATAGGGGGCCGCTGATTTCAACTCAGTTCCGCTCGATGATGGCCCACTCTGTCTTGTCGTACTCACCCTCAGGCGAATACGCCACGCCGTAGGCGCTCTGGTCATCGTTGGTGAAGGTCTGGTACGCCCATAGCACCCCGCCGATCTCCACCTGCGCGTAGCCCCCCACTTGGTACCCAAACCCTTGCTCCCTGGCCTTCGAGGGATAGGCCCAGTCCCCCGGCACAGGCATGGCCCCCAGCTTCTCCTCAGCCAAGGGCAAGATGACCTCCAGGGGGTCCTCCGGCTCTGTGCCTTCCAGCACCCCGAACTTCCATACAAAGTCCAGGTGATCGTGAAAGGTCATGGCCTTCATACCCAGACCGCCCAGCTTATCGCTCGGCTCATCAACGGGTATCTCGATCCAGTATGGGCCTCCAATCGCGGGATCCCAAACCCACGCATTGTAGGCAAACCCCACCTTGCCATCGACCTCCGTGCGCTTGTCACAGTCGCACCCGCCCGGCCAGTGGAACTCTACGGGCACCCCCTGCACTGCGCCGTTGTCATCGTAGAAGAACATCTCCATACCCGCGGCTGCGTTCACGCGCTCCCACATCTGAGCCACGTGCCAGCCCTGGCCCTTGCACTGCTCCAGTTTCACCCCGTACTTGCCCTGCGCCCACTCTAGGCTCTGCTTGGTCCCTTCCGCGTCATAGACCCTCAGTTTGATCTCCGGTGGCTCCGGCGTCGGTCCTGGTGTCACGTCGTCCCTCCTCTTCCAGTTAATAGCCTCCGGCAAGGCGTTCCAGAGGCCCGTTGTGTAGTCGCCCCTTTGCAGGTAGTGGATGTAGTTGCCCACGAGGCCGCACTGCGGCCACGGACTCAGCCTGTGAGCGCTGTGCACCCAGAACGTATTGCAGATGACGTTGTTCGGGTATCGGTACCCCGGATTGTCGGGGTTGAACCACCGCATCTGCGCCAGGTTCCGGCTATCCCACAGACCCCAGTTGTAGTTGCTGCCCAGCTTTGGGAGGCACCACTGCACTTCGTCATAGGCCTCAGTATTGGCCATAGGCAGGCTGTGGCCCACGAACGCCTTGACCGTGGCGTCAAACCACTCCCATTCCCTTGCAGAACAATCGTACCAGTCAGGCCCTGCCTCTAGGGGGTTGCCCACAGACCGGCAATGCAGCCCAATACCGCAGTGCCATAGAAGCTGCTCCATGGTCTGCCCGCGCTCCGCTGCGATGTTCTGGAGCGCGTACATGAACCGGGTAAACCACTCCCTGTGATTCATGTGCCCGCCCAACGAAGGCGGCGGGGTCAGCACCCACAGGTCATCACCCTTGCCCCGGATGATGTCGGCATAGCGGATGAACTGGTCTGCGCACATACGCACGGGCTTCTCGAACTTGCTCCACTCCTCAGTCCACTCCTCGCGCAGGTTTAGCTCGTTCATGAGCACGAACCAGCGAACACCCGCCGCAACGTAGGCATCGATGTGCGCGGTCTGTATTCCAGGCCGGGGCATCTGCGCCGGGCCGAACCGGGCTATGACCTCGATGCCCTCCTCGCGCATCACACGTATGAAATCCGCTTTGTTCTCGTCGAAAAGCCATGCCAGCCACCAAGTGCCACCGTGGGCCTTGACGTCCCGCGCGAACTCCCGGAAGTTTGGAGGCTTCTCGTAGGCATCAGGGTTGGCGTGAAAACCGATCCCGGTGTCACCCACCGGTACGGACCATGGGACAGTCATGATGCACCTCCTTAACCGCTACGGTATTGGAATCTGTATCTTCCCGTTGGTTGCCAGGTATACAATAGCGACTACCAGAATAACGATCGCCCCCACCAGGACATTGATGATTTCTGTCCTGTTCAGGCCGCCAAAGATATTCTTGGCACCATTAGCCTTCTCTACGCCTTTCTTGACTGCATCCAGGCAAGTCGCTGTGATATTGGTCATGAAATTGTCCCGTCCCTCTTGACCAGACAAGGGGCAATCATCGTGGGCCTGCTGGATGCGACCCACCGCCAAGGTATTCCCCTGCACCTGCTCAGACACAGTTTGATGGCTGGCCTCCATCCTGCCAACGGATTCCCTAACAGACGTGATGCCGGTCTGGAAATCCTTGCGCCAGAACAGCATCATCCAGCGCAGGTCCTCATTGGAGACATCACTGACTGATTGCTCTTCGTCAAATAGTTCCTTCTTTTTCCTGACGCCTTCACCATTCAAAACGCACCTCCTCCATTTCGAGAGCGCTCATCATAGGTTCCTTGGTATCACAGCCCAAAAGTCCAACCCCAACGCACGCGCGGCAGCAGCAGCCGCGTAGGCACGCGCTAACGGCGTCAATACAGCTATAGGCACGGAGACCGTGGTAGTGGCTATCCGTGTTCCATCCAGGAAGTAGTCTACTTGCCTGAGCCCGCCAGTAATAGGGTAGGCCATTATCCTGTGTACGTGGGGATCCGTGTCCGCAGCGACCCCGCTGTCCACGCTATTGACTACACCCCCACCCGTTCTGGTCTGTAGCAACCAATTGTTCGCTACTGCAGTCGTATTCATACCAGCCAAAATGACATTATTGGACGCAGAATCAATTGCACCGAAGTCACCCGCAATATTCGTCAGGTGACTGATATTCATTCGCGCAATCATCTCCCAACCAAGATCCGCGTCCAGTGTGGCAAAGCCATCAGCAGCATCGCCCAGCCACAAGTAGTGAAAGCGTCCTGCCCCAGCGCCTGCGGTCAGCACGTACATCCCGCCATGGAAGTTATTCAGCAAGGCACCGCCACTGCCTACGCCGGCGGACACGGCGGTGTACTGCTCGTGAATACTTTTCCCAAGAAAGTCATCACGCCAACCGCGCAAGGCCAAAGGCCGCTCCTGGGCCTCCAGGGCGTTCAGCTTCTTCTGTGCCGCACTGAGACGCGCTATCAACTGCTCAGTCGTGTTGCTCATTGCAGGTTTCTCGGTATCACATCCCAATAATCCAGGTCCATGTAGCGTACCGCCGCCGCCCTGGCTAAGCAGCGGACGTTGCCCGTCTCGACCACCGTTGGGATCTTGACAGTCGTGTAGTTGATGAGCGCCCCATCCATGAAGTGCTCCGCACGGCCCGACGTAACCTCCAGGCGGTGAACGTGCCAGTCAGTGTCAATAGCCACGCCACTGTCGGCCCAGTTTTCCAGGCCAATATTGTCGTACGTGCGCAGATACCAGTTGGCCCCGACAGTGGTATCGGCGGTGACGTGGATGCGGTTCAACAAGGCATCCGTCACGAACATATCAACCAGGATGTTCGTGGTGTGCGATAGTTTGTAGCGCCCTATCATGCACCAGCCTTCGTCTGCATCCAGGGTGTTGAAGGCATAGGCCTGGTCCCCAAGCATGATGCGGGCGTAGTCGGCTATATTGGCATCGGTCTGGAGCCTGACCACACCGCCGTGGGCGTTGTTCTGGAGTAGTATAGAGCTTGCAGCACCAACGGTGCGCAGGTCATATTGCTCGTGGAAGGCATCACCCAAAAAGTCATCGCGCCAGCCACGCAAGGCCAAGGGACGTTCCCGGACCTCAAGCGCCCTGATGCCCTGCTCCAACGTGGTCACCCCGGCTATCAGTTGCTCTACGGTAGCGCTCACCCTGCAAACTCCTCAAATCTCGGAGTGATGGTCTCCACCTTGCCCTCCACTGTGACCTCCACCGCTGCCACATGCAGGTCCCACTGCTCGCCCGCGTAGACCGCCGTTACCAGGTCCCCAAAGCCCCAGTGCAGGCCGTACAATGTGCTGGGGATCTCTACCACATCGAAGGTGAACCGCCGCTTGCCCTGGCCCTCATCCAGTCGGGCATTGGCCCCATCTATCAGCTCCAATGTAGTTCCCGCCCCGCTGGTGATGCTCTTAAAGGTCTCGCAGCGGTTGAGCGGGCTTTCGCCCTCGCGTGCTGCATCGGCCACCCAGATGACCGGCTTGGCCAGGTCCTCACCCTGCCCCCCGCCGTAAACCACTGTTACCTCATCGTGCCGGTCCCACTCCAGCACCGGGTTGGCCATGTTCTCGTACTCCTGGGAGAACACCACGGGGCCATGCTCACCGCTGGGGTGGCTGTGGTCCTGTCCCCACTGCGGCACGTTGGTACGAAACTGCATCTCCCATCCGCTGTTGATGGGCACGATGCCAAAGAAGCTCTGCGTCGCCGGGGTCTGACGACTGGCGTCTGAGATGCCCTGTAGCGTGTCCAGCACGACCTGGTAGGCAAAGTCGCCCCGCACGATGGTCCCGGCTGACACGTCGGCCTGCACCGTGAAGCCCCAGCCTGAGAGGTCCCGGCCCGCAACGGCGGAGGCGCCCAGGTTCTCCCTCACGACAACCTTCATCATGTCGTCGGCCTGGTCCGCCTTCCTGGCCCCCGAGGTAGTAGCTGCATACGCCACCACACGACGCCGCAGAAGGTCATTGTACCCTACGCCGGAGAGCGTGACCTGCTGCTTGCCCCCTCGATACTGGCGGGTCACGCCCCGAATGAGGCCCGCAAAGTCGATGTAGCGGCGTCCGCCTTCCGGCTTCCGCCATACTACGATCCGCCCGTCCAGGTGTGCAAAGGTGATGTTGAAGCTATCCGCCCACACCGAGAGGCCAAATGCGCCCACCTCATTGACCCGCTGAGCATAGGACAGGGTCTCGAAATCGTCAATGACATCCAGAAGGTTGTCCCTGGCGGCCTCCAGCAGGTGTACCTCATATTCAGCGGGCATAGCCCCTCACAATCATTCTGCGGCTAGAATGGCCTCATCCACCGACCACCACTTGTTGTGCCAGGTCATGGTGACAATCGTAAAATAGACCTCAATGTCAACGTCCGCAGCGACCGTGGCGTCCACTGTGATAGACCCCCCCAGACCGCTTGTGTTGTCAGCCACGATCGCTATAGGTCCTGCAAACAAGTTCGGATAACTGCCCGTGTGGCCCACAAGCTCAGTCCTAGCCGCATCCTGGTAAAACTCCACGTGAAAGTTCGCCCCGGCCCCTTCGTCCACGATTGTCACGTACAACCGCCCCAGGTCCGTGTTGGTCTGCTTAATCCCGGTGACGTTAGCCCAATCGGAGAGCTGGTTGTTGTCATCGTTGTGCTCCCTGGGATCCGCGTCCGTGATGAACACGGTTATGAGGTTCGTGCCCTTCACAGTCCCCCCATAGTAGGCCCGTGGGTAGGACTCCAGCTCGAAGGCCCCTACGCCTGGCGGTATCAACCCATTCAGACGGTTGCCCCGCCGGTTTGATGTGACGGTTTTGCGGCCTGTGCTCAGGTCCACAATGACGATCTCGCCGTCAAGCATCTGCATGTCGAAAAGTAGTTCATCACCGGTGGTCTCGTTGCGGATGGACCGCACAAGCCCTTGATTCTTGATCTCAATAACTGGCAACGTCGCCGCCGATCCTGTGGTGACAACGCTGTTGTCCCCGGCTACTAGAACCGTGCCCACGTTGTCCCAACCGAAGTACAAGTCCTCACCATCCACGGCCACGGCCCGCACTGTTGGCGCACCCGGCAAGTCAAACGCCAGGTGTGCCCAGGAAAACCCGTTCCAACGCGCCGCCCGGTCAGTCAACGTCAATGCACCCGCCTGTGCGAATGCCCCCACCACGTATAATGTCCCATCATCGGCGACCGCCATTCTCCACGCCTGCGAATCAAAACCGCCGTCTAAGTCGCTCCAGCTTGTGCCATTCCAAGACGCGACGTAGTTCACGGTCTGCCCGCCCGCCGTGGTGAACACGCCGCAGGCGAACAGTGTGCCGTCTAGTCCAAAGACCGCGTCCAGGACCGTGCCGTTGGTCCCGGCCCCCAATGGTGCCCACGCGGTGCCGTCCCACTCTGCGATATAGCTACACGGGACGCCCCCCGCTATGCCAAAGAAGCCCCCGACGATCAGGTTGCCATTAAGCGCGATCACCCCGGTATAGGCCATTTGATTTAAGCCGTTGCCCACAGTGGCCCAGGCCCCACCTAGCGGCAACTGGACGATGTGATCTCCTGTTGGCGAACCCAGGCCGTCCCAGTTCGTAAAGTCGCCTATAACGTATAGCTGGCCGTCGTACCCCTCTACGATGTCCCAAACGTCGGTGACGGCTCCAACCCCAGGACCGCCGCCCACGTTGACCCAGGTGTCCGTGAGCACGTCATACTGTGCGATGTAGTCCGCCGCCGGATCACCTGCGCCGCCCGACCCGTCGGTGAATGCACCGCCAGCGTACAATGTGCCGTCCGTCGCAAAGTACAGGACGCGAACTGAGCTATTCAGGCCCCCGCCAATCGCTACCCACGCCTGCGCCGACACGTCCCACATAACGACGTTGTCACCGGTGACACCCGGCAACCCATCCCAGGCCGCAAACGTGCCACCGACCACGACATCGCCCGTGTCCGGGTTGACGGCGATCGTGCTCACGGTCCCGCCTGCGGTTGGCGGCCCCATCGGATCCCAAACCCCGCCGATCTTGCCCAGGATGTAGCGACTTGTAAACGCATCCTGCCAGTCCAGCGTCAATAGGCTTTCCGCGTCGTCCCACCACAGCGGGTCGTGTGCCTCAAACCGCAGGCCCACGATCTCATTGCGGCCATAGCGGCCCTGGCGCCCCTCTACGACGCCTGACAGGACGACGTACAGGTCCCAACTGTTGCCGTCCACTGTGTACCGCAGGATGCTTGGCGTGGTCCTTGTGGCCCCACGGTCCCAACGCACGGCATCCCATATCTCCGCCAGGGCCTTGTGTAGCCCCTTGCGCGTTGCGTCCGTGGCATAGACCGATTCGGTGATGGTCACGGTACGGCCCTGCACCACCACGTCTACCAGGAGGTTGCCCGGCACGTTGTAGATGTCCTGGGTGACATGCCGCACCGGTGGCAGGCCAAAGCCCTCGTGGGCCTGCAAGGTGGCCTCTGAGCCTGGCGCACGGCCCACGCCCCAGAAGTTAAACGTCTGGCCGTCCGGCGTTATCAGCTCATACTTGATGTCACAAATGCCCATGTCCCTACCCCCCACCACCACGGCGACTATGAGCACCGCCAGTAGCAGGGCACTCGCAAGAGCCAATCGCTTCTTGACCATGATGCCCTCCATCAACCCTTTTGCTCATATTATTGCCCCCTGAGATGTTTTGCCCGCAAAAGAAAGGCCCCGGTTTCCTTTTGCGCAAAAGACTCACCATACCAGCCTCGTGCTCCCGTCATGGCCGTGTATCCGTTCTACGCTCTCCACGGAGTCATAAATGGCCGTGCTGCCCCCCACGGTCCTCCACCGCAGCACTGTCACGCCGTCAGGGAACACCACGCCATCGGCCACAATCCCGGTGCCACTGACCCCGCTCACGTCCTCCGTCCTGACGAGCCGGAAGACCCTCGCCTGCGGCCCCCCAGCCGTTTTCTCTCCCATACCCTAGCCCCGCTACCTGTTTCACCCTAAAAACCGCCCTGGGCTACTACAGCGCCCCAGGATGCGGTTCTAGCCCTTCGCCATGACCTGCATCAGATGGAAGTCCGCAGCCACGGTGGACGTGGGCGCAAGTGAGGTCATATTCAGGTTGTACTGGTTGCTGACGCTGGTTGTGGACGCGGGCACGGCGGCCAGCGTCCCCAACGTCACCTGACCCATCTGCAAGGCTGGCAGGTCTCCCATAGACCGGATGCCCTCTGCCAAGGAACGCGAAATCTCCTGGCCCATGCCTATGAACACCTTGGACGGCGACCCCATGCCCAGTCTCAATTTGATTTCATAGATGATGGCTTCTGCCAGGTCCCGCACCCGGTTTATGATATGTTGCCACATCCCATTGACGCCATCGATGATGCCCTGAACGATGCCTGCGCCCACTTCGTAGAAACGGCCCGCAATCTTTTGGGCCTCCTCCCAAGCGTCACGTAAGACCTCAGCCATGTACGCGGTCACGCGGTTGAAACCCTTGAGTGCTACCTCATTGGCCCAGATGACGATGGCCGCCTGCGCCATCATGCGCGTGAGCTTGTCCATCTCTGCATTGATCACGGGCAGGATAAGCCTGCCCAGGAACTCCAGGATGGGCTTGAGTATTGGCCACATCTCCGTGGAGAACACGCTCCACGCGCCCAGCATATCGTTCAGCGTCGGGATCAGCTCGTCCCTGATGGTGGGGATGAAACCCTCGAAGGTCTTGGTCCACTCCCCCACCAGCGTCTCCTGGTCGTCCGTGAACCCCTTGAGGATGCCCTGCTGGTCACCTACGGACTGAGTGAGCATGGCCTGCTGCTCTTGATAGGATGCCAGTTTGGCCGCCTTCTCATCGGCGATCTGCTCCTGTATGATCGCTATCCGCTCCCTGGACTCCTCACGTTGCAGCTCCTCCCGGCGCCGTACCTCTTCTTCGTCCCTGGTTGTGCGACGCGCGAAATCCTCATCTTCCCGTGCCATGCGGACACGCCGGTCCTCAGCCTCCAAGTCCCGGCGCTGCTCGAAGGCCCGCTCCTCCATAGCGATGCGCTTCTCCAATAGCGCCTGCTCTGCGTCTATGGCGGTCATCTCCTCCTGGAGCACGTCCTGCTGGCCCTGGTGCTCTGCCTGAAGGGCATCGAGCCAACCCTGAATGCGCAGGCGCTCCTCATCGGACTGGGCCTCGCCAAGCAACTGCTCAAACTGTGCACGCTGAGCCCCGTAATTCTTCTGCTCATCCTGCATCTGGGCCTTGATCTCTTGGCGGCGCTTGCCCGTGCGCAACTCATTCAGCTCCGCGTACATATCCGCCATCTTGCGGTTGTGTTCCCCAAGCTCCCTCTCCCTGCGCTTCTGCCAGTCCAACTCATCCCGCAACCGGCTCAGGTTGAAGTCGAAGATGCTCTTTGCCAATTGGCGTCCATGGTCATCCCACATGCGCGTTATGGACTTAGTGAGGTCCCTGGTAACATCAGCGATCTTCTTGCCTTCCTTGGCCCACTGGTCACCTAATTGAGCAATGACCTCAGTGACCTTCTCCGTAGGCCTTCTCATATCCGCCATCTTCATGTCCCAGTCACTGGTTACAGCCTTGGCGGCATTGGCCGCGCCAAGGTACGAGGATATGACACGGACGATGGCGATAAGTGGGGCTAAGAGGCGCATAGCTGCACTGGCCAGCCCATCGAGGATGGGGCGCAATGACCCACCCTCCGATACCGCAGCGGTCAGGCCCTCAACAAAGTCCGCAATGGCAAAAACCACTGAACCCATGGCCTGCTGAAACGGCCCGCCCAACTGCCAGATCATCTCCGGGATGAGCCTTCCCGTCAGCGTGCGCCACATCTTAGACCAGGTTCCCATCGCCGCTTCATAGGATCCGGTGATGGACACGCCCTGCTGGAGGACTGCGTTTAGGGCCGCCTGTACGCGCTCGTTGGCGTCCAGTTCATCAGCAGCCTTGCCAATGAGGTCGCCATACTCTGCATAGGCTCGGTTGAAATCGACCTGGACGCCATAGGTCCGTAGGACGATGGACCTTTGCGTGAGAATACCGTGCAGCAAGCCGTCCAGGGCCTCGGTGCTGTCCTGCTGAGCGAACACCGCCGCGTCCTGGGCCACATTGGCTAGCTCCACGGCCTGAGCCGCATCAATCTGATAGCGTATGAATTGAGCCAGGAGCTTTGTGGCTACGTCGGTGCGAATCCCAGCGTCCACCACAGCATCACGCCACTTGTAGAGCTGGGCCGTGCCGTACCCCGCCCTGGTGCCCAGTAACTCCAGAATTATCTCAAGCTCCTCGACACGGCCCGCACCAAAAAGGGCCTCCTGAGCCACGCTCTTGAGGCCCTCAACCAAGTTGGTGAAGAGTTGTGCGCTGATGATGCCCGCGGCGATCTGGCCCACGTTGGCTAGCGCACCCGCTAGGATGCCCAAAGGTGAAGCGGTAGCTGCGGCTGCGCCGCCAAGGGAACCCGCTGCCTTATTGACCCTGTTCAGGTCACTGACTGCCTTCTCAGCGCCCTCGACCACTACCCGGACGCCGATGGTCTCTATGGCCATCTACCGCCCTTTCTGCTTCGCCCGCTTGGCCTTGCGTTCCGCGTCCTTGAGCAGCGCGGATTGCTTGTGCTGTTCGATTAGCTCATGGCCCTCGTGCCATGCCAATACCTTGGCCATGAACCGCTTAGGGTAGAAACCCGCATCCCAGAGGCGCAGGTCCAACCCCGCCGCGTTAGCGGCCTCCCACTGCATGAAGTGCGTGGAGGCCGTGATACCCGTCATTACCGCATCTGCAAGCGGATAGTCCCGGATGGGTCTGCCGTGCCGCCTAACCGCGAAAAAGGTCGCGGAATCCGGCTATGTCCTCCTCTCGAATGCCTGACATCACAGTCAACTTCATCAGGACGGAGTTGCTGGTATGGTACTTCTTGAAGACGAACTCTACCTCGTCAGGGTCGTCCTCATCGAATTCCAGCCCCAGCATCTTGAGCTGCTTGATCCAGGACGGGGGTATCTCGTACCCCTTTGGCAGCTCCACGCCCATCATGACAAAGGCATCCAAAACCGCCACCTCCCGCTCCTGCGAAGCACGCTCCAGGCCCGCCAGGTATGACGGGTCGCTGGGGTTCTCCTCCTCCCGATCCTTGTCCTGAATCCAGACCCGTGGAACCGGGGGGTCCTCGATGCGCAACTGCACGTCCTGAATCAGCGACGGGGCCACAGGATGCAGGATGGCCGTGACCCCGCCGATCAGCGTCACCTCCGTGGGCTGTTCCGCCTCACGCATCTTCTTGGCGGTCTCGATAGCCGCCATTGCAGCAGGAGACAGCCCCTTCTTCTCCTTGATACGCTTTGTGCGCTTTGCTTTCTTGTCTGCTGTCATGGGAAGGTCCTCCCTTTCACATAGTTATGACACGCTTGCCTAGTCCTCGCCCCAGAGTATGATGCCGTCTGCGCCGCCGTCCAACCCAACCGCAGCGACCACATTGACATCGTTCTCGCACAGGGCGATGGCGTTCAGCCTGGCACTGGCAGGCAAGGCCCCTACGCCCTCCGGCAATACCACGAAGCTGTTGCCGCCATTGTAGCTGCGCAGTAGCCGGCCCACCCCAGCCGCCGTGGTATGCGCAACGGTCATCACGTTGTCCGAGGAAAACGCGATGTCGTAGACAGTGCCGCCCGCCCAGTCCGCCCGCAGGTTCCATGTATTGCCGCCGTCCAGGGTCTCGAACAGCCGCCCATCACTGGAGCCAACCCACCACTCTGTCTCGGTCTTGACCCATACCGACTGGAGAGACGTGCCGATGCCCACAGGTGCGCTCATGTGCTGCCACGTATCCCCGCCGTTCAGTGTCCGGATCACCGCGCCCGCACTGCCCACGGCCACGCAGACGTTCCGGTTCATGGCGTGAATGGCCCACAACGCATTAGTTACCGCGTTGCCGGCCTCCAGGATGACCACGCCCGCCGTCGGGTCAGCGGTGCCGTAGACGTACCCGCCCTCAGCGGAGATGAAGGCGTAGTTGCCCACAGACCAGATATCCAGCGGGCAGGTGCCCGTGCCCTTGTCCACAAACCCGGTGACGTTCTGCACCCAGGTCTCGCCGCCCACTGCGTCCAGATCGGCCTGTAAGACGTAATGCAGGCTGCACGAGTCTGCCGAAACCACTACCATGTACCCCGCCAGGCACGCCAGGCCCGTGGGGTCCTCCGTCGCGCCAAGTGAATCAATCTCACTGGTATTCCAGTTCGCCCCGCCGTCCAGCGTATACACCACGTCGGCAGGCGTACCCGGAGACCCACCCGCAGCCAGGGTCACCGCATAGACCCTCTCACACCCCCCGGACTGGCCTATGCACTCTCCGCACGATATACTGTCACAGACCACCACGTCGATGACCTCGTTGGTCACAACGGTCGCCGCCACCTCCGCAAAGGCGAGAGGCAGCACCTGATAGAACTCCCTGGCGGAAAGTTCGCTGGTCTCGTTCACCTTGCCAGTCTCACTCCCGTCCAGAGCGCCCAGGTCGTCCGCGGAGTAGTTCGTCAGGTCCACATCCTCCCAGACGATGGCCTGCTGGAATACGTTAAACAGCGTCGGGTCCGTGCACTCCCCAAGATGGTAATGCAGGTCCACCGCGCACCCGGTCTTGGCCAACCGGATCAACGTACTTTCCAGGTCCGCCGCGAACAACCCCACAAGTGATGTCGTGGGTCTGTCTGCATCGGCCTTGCTCTTGCCCCTCTCTACAAACTTCCTATACTGTTTGTCGGAAGGACAGTCGATCTTGGTCACAGCACCTAGGGACCAGTCTATCGGTCCTGCCCTCATACACCCCATATACTCCGGCGTATGGTCGCCGCGTGCCCGGCCCTCGATGAGAAACACACGGCTTCCCTCTCTTTGTGCTGGCGTCGAATCACCGTTACTCATCTCCTACACCTCCGTCACCATTCTACGGCCTGGCCCCTGGTCAAACCGGGGCGGCCTGAAAGATGTTTCCATACATGAATCTCACCCCTGCGATAGCCCAGCGTGCAATCCAGCGCATCCATGCCCAACTGGAAGCTGCCAGAGTCATTAACCTTGGTCACGTCCGTACGCCAAACATCCGCCTTGGCCCTAGCTAGTGAGCAGGCACACAGGGGCCGCTCCAGCCTGGACGTCGCCAGTATCGCAATCAGGTTGGCCCAGTAGTCACTTAAAGGATCGCACCCCGGAGCCACCTCCGGTTGATACCCCGCCCGGTACCAGAACCGCACCGAATCGGGTTCCCGCCCCTCAGTCCACGACGCAAGGGCGAAGGATTCACCGTCCCACGTGCCCGGCTGTGGGACTACAGTACCCTCCCTCGGGTCCAATACCCCAAAACAACCCGCCTGTATGCTGACAGCACAGGCCGCGGTCCTGCAACCCGGCTCACCCCACAGGAATTGCACCTGCTCCGATGGGTCATTGTACTCTCGGTAGAAGGTCAAGGTGTCCACGTAGCTACCCACGACATCGGCGTCTATGCCAGTGGCGCTAAACGACTCCTGCAACTGCGGCTTGAATAGGCACCATATCGGGATCAGAACCGTTAGCGTTGTGCCTGAAAGCGTAGCCGTTATGGGTTTCACCTCCCATGCCGGGTCCGCGCCCGCACTCGCTGGGTCGGTCCGGCAGTTGGTTGCGTCCAATGCGGCATAGACCTTGAAGTACGCCCTGAGCTGGCAGACATTGAAGTCCGTAGCCACGTTGGTGATAGTGAACTGAGCCCACTCCGCAAACCCGTCCCCATCGCCGTCCACATCGGCATTGCGCGTTACGTTGGCCGCGTCGATAGCCGTCACCGCCCTCTGCCCGCCATACCACACGTAGCCCCATTTGAGGTTCATCGGCTTGTGGTCGCCGCGCCGCGTCAATCCCGTCCCGTACAGCTCCCGGCGGTGTATCCTGGGGTACGGGTGCCACTCGTCTGAGATCCAAACTAGCGCAGGCCAGTACCTCACGAGCAGGGCAATGTCCTCCTCGGCCTTGGCAATCAGTTCGGCCAACTGATGCCTGCTCACGTGGCTGGCGTTCTGCCAATCGTACTGCATCCAGACGCTATTGCAGGTGCCCGCAGGCCGGAGTGCACTATAGCCACCCGCGAAGTGCAGCGGGTCCAGCCCCAGCCACTTGGCGTACCTGTCCAGCGATAGCAACGTAGTCTTGGTATCCCTGCTCATCTCCCCTTATCCTGAAACCGGGGCCATCAGCGCCGTAGGCAGACCCTGCGTCTGGGTCAACGCTTGCACGCGCTCAAATGGTTGGTGCTTTACGTCTACAAGGTTGATAGCATCCTCCGGATGCACCCAGGCAATCCGCGCATCATCGTTGTTCCCGAACCGGTAATTGCGCCCTGAAACACCCTTGAATGTAGAGGTGGCCCGGTTCTTGCCCACGTACTTCAACTGTACGAACCCTTCCTCCTCCTTGGTGCTCCAGCTCTGCGGCAACACGGTATTCATAACCCTGGCATTCTGTGAACATGGTTTGCACGCCACCTTTAAGCCCTCCAGGTCATATTTCTCCCTCAGCATGGCCGCGGTATCACTAGCCTGTTTCTCCCTGCGCTCCCCCGTAGCGAGGCGGTAGGTCACCAAGGGCTGAGGCACACGCACACCGCAAAAGCCCGCCATGGCTAGCTTGAACTGAAAATCCCAATCCTCCCGCGTGTCCAGCTCCTCGTCGAAGCCACCCACGGCCTGAAACTCGGCCTGGTCAATAATCACTGTCACCGCCCCCAAGCCGTCCTGCCACAAGCTAGTCACGTCGAAGTCATCCACCTGGTACTCGTGGATCTCGCCGTTGGGCCATGCCGACCACAAATCAGTATAGATCCAACTGCCAGTCTGCAACCTAGTCTCCACGCATACCCGCAGGAACTCCGGCTGCATGTAATCGTCTGCATCTAGGAAGGTGAGCAAGGGAGACCTCGCTACCTCCACGCCCCTATTTCGCGCATAACCCGCGCCCTTGTTCCCCGGCGTCTCCACCAGTGTCACGTAGGGGTATGCCCTCAATAGCTGCTCAGGTAGGGGCTGCCCCGTATCATTCACCAGCACGCACTCCCACTGCCGGAAGGTCTGCGCCTCCAAACTGTCCAGGGCGTCAACCACGATCTCCTCATGGCCCGGACCCACAGGCACGATCACACTCACCCACGGCGTGTCATAAGCCCGCACCGGATGACTGAACCGCTTCGGCTCTGCCAGACAAGCAAGAGGAAACTGCCTATCCTGAACCCAGGGGTGCCAGGCCAGCCAGTCCGGCTCTTGATAGTTGCCCTCTTTTAGGAGCGCCGTCACGTGGCCTGTGCCCAGGGCGTACATGAACAGCGGCTCCTTGGTGGCCTGCACCGCACCCCAGCCATAGGCCCCCATCCGAGTCCAGAACTCCGCATCCTCGCTGCCCGCGCCGTTTGGGCAGTACCGCTTCCGGTATCCGCCCAGCCGCTTCCAGGCCTCCCGGCGGAACACGCAGCACGTGGGCACCTGGTTACGCCGCGCCAACTGCTGCTCGAAGTCGTAGCCGTCAGGCCATTGGGACTGACCTGCCTTCCCGTCCGGGGTCACTGCCCACAGGCCCGTAAACGACAGCCCCAAAGACCGGTCCTCCTCCAACGGGCTGATGCACCTGCTCAGGAACTCAGGCGCTATGGCATCGTCCGCATCCAGGCAACAGACGTATTCCGTATCGACGCTGTCAATGCCCCTGTTTCTCGCCACAGCCACACCCTGATTCTGCTGCTTGATGTACCGCACCCGGCTGTCCTGCTCCTCATACTTTGCCACAACCTGCCCCGTGGCCCCGTCGTCCTCACTCCCGTCATCTACCACTACTACGTTCGTCAGGCCCTTGTAGGTCTGTGCCAGGGCGCTCTCTATGGCCTGCCCCACCCGGTCCGCGTAGTTGTGGCTGGGGATGATCACCGCCACGTTCGCCAGATGCTCCCGCGCCGCCAGCTCGTAGACCCCCGCCACCTGCTTGCAGACCTCCCTCCAGCGGTAGTGCTTGGACATCTCGCGGCCAGCCTCACCCAGCCGCTCCCGGTGCTGCACGCAGTACTCCAACCCCTCACGTAGATGGTCGAAGTCCCCCGGCATAGACAGCCAGCCGTTGACCTGGTGGTGCACCAGGTTCCCGATATTGCCCCACGCAAACCCCAGCACCGGCACCCCCGCCGCCATCGCCTCCAGGATGCCGATCCCGAACGTCTCCTTGGTCGTGCTCAGGTAGACCCCCGCGCCCTGCACCAACAGCTTCATGCCCTCGTAGGGCTGCAACCCGATGACCTCCACGTTATCGGGCGCATTGGGTGGCGCAAAGGTAGATATGAACTTCACTTCCGGCGCCGTCTTGGCCAGGTCCGCCATCGGCCACGGCGTGCACACGTCGGCGTCCCGGTTCTTGTTCCATAGCACGTAGCCGCCGCTCTTCTCGTGGTGATGTGCCCACTCATCCCACTCGATGCCGTGAGGCACCACGTGGGGCTGAATGCGCATATCCCGCCTGATGGTCATGGCCACCCACTCCGAGGGTACTGTAACCTCCCTGGCTACGCGGAGATTACCGATCACGCCGCTGTTGGCCTTCCACTCCCAAGCAGAGGCCTCATAATCAGAAGTCCAGTAAAGACCATGCAGATGAGCCACGTCGCAATCCGGGGCCATCCCTGCGTGCACCGCCTTGACATCGTAGTCCTTCACGTCCTCGGTGACTATCTCTATGCCGAATTCCGGCAGGTGCTTGCAGTACGCCTCCACGACCCTTTTTATGCCGCTTTCATGCGAACGGAAAAACCGTTCCCCCGGCACCATCTGGACACGCATCAGACCCGCTCCTTTGGGTATGTGGGGGCGGAAGAACCGCCCCCATCTTTGTCAACCGTCACTAGCGACTATAGGTCGCAGGCAGGTTCCAAGTACCCCAGAAACTCGGGGCTGGCCTGGAAGGTACACCACCCTTGAGGAAGTAGTCGCTGTCCTCATCGAAATCCCTGAAGTGCTGCACAGGCGTGTACTTCACGTATTCTAGCTTGCCCGACAGCATGGGAGTCCGCAGTATGATCCGCGGCTCGATCTTGCCCGCCAGGATGTAGCACCACAACTGGCGGTCCAGGGTCCACAGGAACCGGCCATCGTCCGTCCAGAACTGGTCCTGGAGCAGTCCGCCCGGCGCAGCGGCCATCTCCGCCGCCGTGAACCGATAATCCTTGGTCTCGTAGAAGGTGGCCTGCGTGCCACCTGCAACGGTAACGGGCACCAGGTAAATGGTGCTGGCGAAGTCGCCGGCCACAAGGTTGCCCTGGCCGGTGGCCTCATTGTACTCCACGATCCCGTCATCTATGACCACGGGGTGCCTGCGCCCATTGATCTCAAGGAACATCCCGGCGCGCATGGTATCGCGCAACTGGGTCAGGTCTACCCCGTCCACGTTCACGGAAACCCCCGGCGGCACCGCCGTCAGGCCACGGCTGGTGTAGTATGCCGTAGGCCAAATCTCCGTGAGCATATACCACAACTCCTCACGCATCACCCATACCCAAGAAGCGGGCATGAGTCCCATGCGCCTGGCGTTGCGGTGAACGTACTCCTCCATCCAGGACAGTTGAGACACGATGGTGAAGTTCCCGTTGGCGTCCACGGAGTTCACGTCCGCCCAATTGAATGTCTTGACATCCGCGTCCAAGGCCGCGCAATTGGCTCCCGTGTAGGCGTCAACGTAGTTGGTGCTGATGAGCAGATCCAGCCCCGCGAACTCCTTGTACCCTCCCCCGGCTGTGTTGTTTACCGGGTTGCCCTGGAAGGTCATGGGCACCAGCACCTGCTGAAATTGGCCTCCGACCTCCACCATGCCCCAGGCCGTAGCGACATTGAGCACGGTCCGGTAGTCCGGCTGGGTGATGGCTCGGAAGACGTCTGCGGGCTGGAGGCCCAGGATGTCATTGATGAGCTGGTAGTCGATCTCGCCACGATTGATGCGTTCGATGGTCCGGTCGATGTCCAGCTCCTTGGTCTCGCGGCAGACGCGCCCAAACTGTGTGGTCTGGATGCAGGACTGTGTGATCCCCGAAGGGCAGTCCGCGCAAACCCCGCTTGGCTCCGCCTCACCGCTAGACGACATGCCCGTGATGAACCCGTACTCGGGGTTGGTATCCCGGCTCATATTCACCGGGAGCACCGAGCTGAGACCCATCGGCGTGATGCGTGCGCTGATAATCTGCTGGTCCAGAGCAGACGAACCCAAAATGCCGCCCGGACCGTGGATCCAGTTGGTCGTCGGCGTCCCGGTGGCGTACTTCTGGCCCTGCACCAGGCCGCTCTGCATCATTCCCTGGGCAATGGCCTGCCCCAGGGCTACCATTTGGCTCTGGTCCAATTGACCGCTCATGATGTCCTACCTCCCGCTACTGGGTTCCCCAATATCGTCTTGGAAACTTGCTGAATGGCATTGGGGACCCTCGGCTTTTTGTCGGTCAAACCCTTGTCCTTGCTCTCATCAAGGAGGGTACTGTTAGCCGTGGAGGGACGGAGCCACACCACACTTGGCTGCCAGGCTTTCTTTTCCGCTAACCTCGTATCGTCGCCCTTCTCTACTTCGATCAGGCGCTTCCCCTTCTCTTCGTCGCCCTTCTCCACTTCGGTCAGGCGTCCGTTGATGTCCTGGAGCATCTCGCTCAGCTCCTTCAAGCCCATGATTTGGGCCACACGCTGCGCTACATCATTGACCGGCACGTCGGCGGTCTCATCACTGTCTTCACTGGCTGGCTTCTCTGCCGCTTCCTGCTCCCCCGCAGGCTTCTCATCGGCGCTCTTGTGAGCCACCCCGGCCTCCTCAAGGGTCTTAGATGCGGCCCCGGCCTCCTGCACCATGCTCAGCAAGTCCACGTCCGCGGCCTCACCAATTGTCTTGAGTACGTTGATTTGTTCTTCATCCAAACTCATTTGAAGCACCTCCATAGCTGTGTACGGATTGGCAGCCCGGTGAATTGACAGAACCGAAGTACGGCTCTTGTCAAACCAATCGAACACCCCATCGTCCCGATCCCCAGGCCTGAAAGTGAACTTGTGGGAGACCCCCCAGCCGTCAGGGGCAATCTCCTTCTGGGCCTCCGGGCACTCCGTGAAGAATGTCTCGAACGCCTTCCCTACCCCGTCGTTATGAAAGGTGCCCATCTCCACCAGATACCGGCCCTCTGCTCCGGCCCACATGATGTCAGCGAACTCACTGCCGGGTATGTGCCAGCAGTCATATTGCCCCTTGCTGCCCGTGGTCTGAATCTCCTGCCAGGCCCGGTCCGCATAGTCCTCAATGGACTTGGTGGTGAATATCTCACCGTCCCGGTCCATGAAAGCATTAGTCGTCCACGTGAGGATGTAGGTCTTGCCGTCTACTCCCTTAAATGCCTTGAACCCGGTCTCGCCCTCCAGGAGCTTGTCGTCACCAGTCACAGCCCTCCACAGGCCCACCATGCCCTCTAGTGCCTTGTTCGCTTGGGCTCTCAGTGACGTTGACAAGCTCTTCTCCTTGGTACACTTCTTCTGTGCCCCCTCGATCTTATCCGTGGCAGCCTGAGGCACCCCGCTCATCTGCGGTATCCTGGCCCTGGCATTGCGTACCCTGGCACAGTCCAGGCTCCCGTCGGCCTTCTTGTAGGGGAGGTGGCGGCACTTCTCCGGCGTCTTGCCGTCTACCTTCTCGCAGCCCTCACCGGTCTCTACCCAGGCATAAGCACTGTTCGGCAAAGCCCGGCGCTGTGCAGAGGTCAATGCGGCCTTCTCATCATCACCCAAGACCTTGTCGCCCAATTCCAGGGCGTCAAACTCCTGAATCAGCTCGGCCTTGTAGCCTTCATCAAAAGCCTTGACGACCGGCCTGACTATTACTTCGGCCTCCACCGCCTCACCCAACTGGGCCTTACCGTCTACTATGGTGTAGGTGCGTACGTAGTTCTTGCCCTCCAGTTCATACGTGACATAGCTGTCGTAGACATCCACGTCCCGCGGGTAGGGTCTATTCACCACACCAACAGTAGCGTCAGATGAACGGGGGGGATTTATAGCCTCCCATACCGCCTCGTTAATCTCCATCAGGTCCATCTCACCTTGGGCCTTCTCACTGCGCAGGTCCTTGACCTTGATGTCCTTCTCCCCATCGGGATTCTCACTTGCACTCTTGACAGCATCGTTGGCTATCCTGACAGCTTTGCCCTCACACGCCTTTATCTGCGCAGCCGTGGCCTTTCCGGATATGGCATCGATGCAAGTGCTCCGCGCACTGTTGGCCGTGCTGGCCCATTGACGTTTCTTCTTGGGGGTGTCCGCTGCCTCCGTGTGCCCGGTTGCATCTGCCGGTGCCCAGACCTTGAGGCCTTCCCCCTCTTCAAGCTCCGCTATGGCCTCACCATCGCCAGCCATAGCCTTCATCAGGGCCACGTCCTCCGTAACCTTCGGAGCCGCGCCCGCTGTGTTGACGTTGATTACCACGCCCTCTCCCATGCCTGCCTCCTCGTCCAGAAACCGTATCGGCCCCATCAGCGTCTGCACCTGTGCGGGTACTTCGACCCGCCTTGGCTTCCCATAGGGCACCCATTCCTTGTAGGCGTACAGGAACAACTCGGTGACATCAGGCCACCACTTCAACCGCTCCTTGACGGATACCCGGTGCTCACTAAACCGCGCATCGAACTCATCGACGCCCACCGCCTCCGGGTCTCCCAGGACCAGATCACCATAGCCGTACAATCCCGAGCACAATGCAAAGGGCTGGCCCTCGAAACCAAACTCCCTCGCCTTGGCCAATGCGGTCTTAACGCCGCTGTGGGATAGCTCCCCATGTGGCGGCTTGAGGTACAACCCCTGCGGTCCCTGCTCCATAAGAAAACGCCGCCTCTTGGCGGCGCACCTTGCGGACGGCCACCTGATAGACGGCGTACCTTTCGGGAAGCCTGGATTGATTATGGCCCTGACTTGACAAAGACCTTATCACACTTTGCTTGCTTGCGCAAGTCTGCTGTCGTGGGCTGGAGTTTCAGCCTGCGCTCAATGGCGTCTACCTGAGCTAGCAAGGTACGCCGCCATTCCATTAGGAACTGCCTATCACTCTCCTCAAGCTCTTTAGCCAGCTCCGGACTCCAAACCTTTGTCGTCACTTCCTGGCCTCTCCTACCGTCCATTCTGCCTTGACGCAGAAGTTCCATCGTTTAGTTTCCGGCATGAAGGTTACTTGCAGCCACTCGTTCTGCCCCAGGCGCAAATCCTTCCAGTATATCGCCACCAGAAGGTTGCACAACCCATTGATGACCTGGGCTAGGGTGAAGAACCGGCTGCCTTGTCTGAATATGCCCGGCTCATCGGTCACAATGTAAGAATCTGACCATACTTGGCCGCTCACTTCCTGGCCTCCGCATACGCCCTGATGACGAAGTTATGGAGGTTCCTCTGACGCCGCAAGGCGATCTCCTGCTCAAACTCCCTGGCCTTCGTGCCGGGGTGCATAACTTGCTTCCGGAACACAAAGGCACCACCCGCCCCGCCCTTGTGCGAGCCGAGCACCCTGGGCCGCGTCTTGGCCCCGTACTTGCCACCGCGGAAGCGGAGAGACCTACCCTGTGGCAAGGGCCGTTTCGGTATGAGGTGACGCCTGGTGCCACCTGTGACATAGCCGTATATCTCATCGTCTGTGGTCACGTCGCCCTCAATCACGTTGCCACGCCTTGCTGCCTTGCGCCGCTTGAACCGGACCTTGTGCCTCCAGGTCTTGGTCGTGGCCTTGAAATTGGACTCCACTATGGCCGTGGTGTCATCTACGGCCCGCTCCAGGCCCCGCAGGAGTTTGGCGGTGTCCACGATGGGCTTGTCAGACCCGATGCGCTCAAGGCGGATTCTAGGGGGCATCCTGTGGCTCCTTTTCGCACCACTCGCAAAGGTAATATGAACGAGGCCATGAACCGCGATTTATCCAGGCATGATGACCAAACAAGCACAGTAACCTATTCCAACAAACCCATAACCAACTGACCGCGCTAAGAATGCTCTCCATTTTCTGGTTTCTCCGTGCGTTCGCCTGTTGCGTAGCGGTCAAAGGCGGCATTTATGCAATCCCGACATATGAAGCACGGTGCATACTCACCAGTGGATGTGTCAAATGCTGCAACATCCTTCTTCTCTCCACACATCATGCAGTATGATGAACAAATGAAGAAAACACCGGAGTCGCCGTACGAGAAACTGTGTTCTCCTAGACCCGTCCAGTCTTCTTTAGGATGAACAGGTTCTTCTTCCCATCTCCCCAAGGCATTGAACTTAATCCGAAGCGCTTGTTTCACCTGGCTCCTCCACTTTGCATCCCATGGCGGATTCTAGGGGGCATTTCTATCATCCAAAGCCAGCTTCCAGGCCTCAGCCATATTGCCATCAAACATTAATTGGGCTGTTTCCTGCCCATCATATTGGGGCGCATAGTCAAAATTGCCCTTGAACGCCTCAACCATTGAGCTCCAATGCTCCGTGAGTAACCATAACCGGATGTGATCACCACTATTGCCGCGTTCATCTGCTTGCTCAACGGCTTGCAATACTCCTACAACAGCATACTGGATACAATCCTTAATTGGCTCCCCAGTTTGTGGATGGTGAATCGGGAACCTGATATCCGATGGGCGGGTCGGGACGTGAAAATCCTTTTGAATGATCCGGCCTGAGTACCAAGCAGCAAAACGCGGGTCCTTGAGGATATAGTACTGAAGTCTTAATCTCCCAACAACCCCTCTAATCGTGGCTGGCATGACATCTCCCTATATCGTGATCTAAGAAACGCTGAATCCGTGAACGTGGATAGCCCTTGGCTCTCATCTGCCTGAGCGTCCCAATAGATTCCTTGCCGCGCTCAGTAAGATGCTCATCACTGCCAAAGGATTCATCATGTGTGGCGTCCGGCTCATCAGGCGGTTCCTCCACATTGCATCCCATGCCTGATATCCAGATAGCGAGCCGCATCAGCACCAGGCCAATCCGCAGACGCATATGCCAGCGGCGGAAGCCCGTGAGCTTCACATTGACCTTGACGTCCTTGATGACGCTCGCCACAGGGATGTCTATGCTGTGCCCTTGGGCGTCTGTCATGTTAACTCTCCAAAGTGATCTTTAAACTGATCCAACACGTCCCACACGCTATGACCTGGTGGCATGTAACCAAGGATGCCAGGCTTGTTCTCCCGGAAACCCGTTACCCGCAGCCAAATAAGAACCCAGCTCAGATATGTGTCCTCGGCATATTCCCGGCTGACGACCAACCCGAATGCCCACTCAGCGATCCGTATCCAGATCTTCTGAAGGCCTGTCAGCACCGCTAGGGGCAGCAGCAACCCATAGGCTATGGTATGGTATACAACCATACGCGCTGCTACCGCATATCTCTTTCTCCTCACGTTTCTCCTCACGCTGTCGGCAACCATTGTGCCCTCCAATCTATCCTAGCGCGATCCAGCACCTGCAATTACAACCGCAATCGTCCGACCCATCCGCCGGGACCCCGCCGCACTCTGCGATCATCTCATCCCAGGACTTGTACGCACCAGCCTTGGGCGGGCAGGTATCACAGTGCTCTGCCCGATTGTCCGAGTGCCGCGTCACCTTAATCACACGCCCTTGAGCCTGCCCCTGCGTCTTGACTCGCTCTTCCGTACCTTTCCATATCATCACCCAGTACGGACCCGCATACGTCGCCACACGGCCTCTAAAGGTGCCCAGGACGCTCAGCACGGCCCCCGCATCCTTTAACCCTTCATCACCCAGCCCCTTGAGCTTGGTCTGCACGTCGGGATTCAGGCTGAACTCCAGGAAGCGCAGGTTGCGGTCCGTGTAGGCCTCTATGGCAAGGCTGCCGCCCTGGGATATTTCGTCCTCCATATCCTCATCCTGGTCAGAACCCAACAGGTACGCCTCCGGCAAGCCCTCTTTTGCGATCTTCTGCATGATGTCGTCTATCTCGTTGGCCGCCTGCCTGATGAGCAGGTCCCGGTTCAGCAGGTCCGCCTTAGCGATAAGCCCAGCCCACTTCTCGGCCCATTCATCGTACGCGGCAACCAGGCGCTCCGCGTAGGCGTTCACCGCGTCCTCGTAGCCGGAACCCTTGCGCCTTAGCTGTAACCGGTCCCCCAGGGCCTTGAGGCGCGTCCAGAAGCCCTTCTCCTGAGACTCCTCAGTGATGTCCCCCACGTCCGTGGCCTCTTCCTCCGGTGATTCTGTAAGCTCCGGGGTAGCATCCTCCTCTGATATCTGGTCCAGGTAGTCCGGGTTCAGGTCCCCATCATCCACCGCAATCTGCCGGGCGATCTGAGGATTGATCTCACCGCTCAGGATGCGGGTGCTGCGTGTCTTGGCCCTGCGTTCCGCCGCTGCGTCACGGGTCTCCTCCTCCTCCGCGTCCACCTCTACGAACTCCATGCTCACGTCGCCCGGCAACAGACCGTGATACCTGAACTTGAACTCCAGCATGGCCATGAACAGCCGGGACGACTTGCCCTTGGTCTGCCGGGCCATGGTCTCCACCTGGCTCGCCGTGCCCAACCCCTGTCCCGGTAACGGTGCCAGGTAGGTGTAGTCCACCCCCGTACCCAAGGCCACCTCCGTGATGTACCAACGAAGGGCGATCTCCTCATCGAAGCCGTCAGGTAGTGAGGCCAGGGCGAGCTCTATCGCCTTCGGGTCAGCCTTTGGGTCTAGGACCGATGCGATGATGGGCGGCATATACCGCGACAGCCCCAACTGGTCCGCATTGGTCTTAGCCTGCTTCACCGCGTCCGTGATGCGCGTCGCATCCACGTTAGTGAGCCACACGGAACCCGCAAAGCGGCCACTGATTTTCTCCTGCTTGTAGACTGACACGTCCCGTAGGATCTGCGCCGCCCTCAGTATCCGGGACACCGCGCAGAAGCCCACGTCGTTCATGTCCTCGATAGGGCTGGGCATGTCCTCCAGGGTGATGACCTGCCACCATGCCAACTTGTGCTTCTTATTCTTGCGGTCCCTGTAGACCACAGGGAAGTCAATGTCCCCCGTCCTCTGGCAGCGGCCCGCGTCCAGGTGCGCTATGCCCAGCGGCGGGTCCTGTTGTGAGTCCTCAATCTTGTACTCCTCCAGGTCGATGGGAAGCAACTGGTTCCGCCACACCTTGTGCCAGGACATCTCTCCGTCCTTGTCCAGGGCCTTGACCGCTTGGAGCAGCCCCTTCTCGGTGCGTACCCTGGCAGGCCGGATAACCTCGATGAAGGCCCCATTGTCCTGCGTCAAGAGGTCCTGTGTGAGCTTCATGATGAATGATTGCCAGCCCGCCCCAAGGTCCGCCTGAGCTGTGAGGTCCTTGGCGTACTGCACCTGCGCATCCGGCCCGGTGAACTCAAAGCGGAAGGCGGCGTTGCGGGTGGCGATGGAATAGATGACCCCCGGCAGGAATGGCGCAGTGCTCCAGAATGACCGCAGCCACGCATCGCGTTCCACGGTCCACCACATAGGGGCCTCATCCGCCCTGAGGGCCATCTGGAACAGGAACACCTGGCTGCCGCCCCAGCCTGTAGGGGCAGGTTCCTTCACAGACGCCTTGGCTGCAGCCGCCACGTCCTCAGGAACCCCGCGCTTCTTCTCAGACTCCAGAAGCGCCTTAGCGTCCTTGTCTAGGAGTGCTAGTTCCTTGTCCTTGACCCTTGTAGCTGCTTTGTGCTTCTTAGCCATGCCTTCCCCTTATACGTCGTCCGGCAGCAGGAAGAATATCTTTTCCGCCCGCTTCTTGAACCGCTGCCACCTGGTCAGTGGCACCTCGATGATAGCTGGCTCCTGTATGACCTCCACAGCCATGACGGGTTGCTCTACAACAACCGGCTCCAATATGGCCTCGATGATCGGTTCTGGCAGCCCCTCGATGCCTGGGGAGACCTCACTGGTCTTCTCCAGCTGCGATTCAATCGCCAGCGTCTCGACCGATTCCGGCTCACCGTTCGGGCGATGGTGGACAATGGTCCGCCGCATACTGCCCACGCCGTCATCAACGATCATATCCCGCACGATGCTTCTCTCGGCGTCCCAGTAGGTCCAAATCGTGCGGAGCCTGCCTACCAGCTCCCCATCGTAGTAGTTTTTGATGTCATAGGCGTGACACGCCCTGTTGCCGTGCTCGTCTACGCTGACATCCGTGTCCACATGATAGGGTAGCCCATCAAGTACGAGCTTGATCTCCTTCTCGGGATACCTAGCCCGGAGATAGGCAACAACCTCAGCTGGCTTCATACTGGACTCTAGCATCGAGACCAATTCCCTCAGTTCATCTATCATAGTGTCAACTCCGTGTATTGTAACGGAACCCCGCCATTCCAAAGCGCCGTCCGCTCCGCTGGCGTTTTTACCCCGCCTGCCCCAGCCGCGCTCTTCCAGAATATCGTCGGGCCGATCCGACCGTCCCAATATTGGCTAGGTGCAGCAATCGGATTGACACACCCTATTGCAAACCTAGCTGCGGTATCGGCTGGCGCAGCCACGGCGGGTAGCGTATCCACTACTCCGTTGTTCACTTGAACGTTCGCGGTGTCCGCTACCGAGTCGTACCATCCTATCACCAGATACCATGTCGCTAGATTCGGTGCGCCGAATGAGTTGGCCGTTATTTCATTTCCAACAACTCGGAACCGAAAGCGGTCGGACGCCACTTGCCACCCCATTAGCCATTCGTTCATTACCCCATCCCATTTCTGTGCGGAGGCCATGCTGGCAACAGGTTTGGAATCCATATATAGGCATTGCGCAGCGGTAAAATCCACATCCCCCGTACTAAGAAAGGGGTCATCGACCTTCCAAAAGTATTCGTTGGTCGCCGCTGTATGCTGCCTTGCCAGCGGATAAACCAGGCCAGGGTTGCTTGTGACGGTATTGACATCAGTAAGGTGCAAGGCGTTGACGTGGAGGTCCAGTGCGTTGCCCGCTACCTCATTCCCAGGCCAGTAGGCGATGAGGTTGTTCAGCAACCCATTGCCACTCGGTCCCCAAAACCTGTTCCGCATCCACTCAGGCACTTATGGCTCCTCATCGCCGTAAGCGGCTACCCCGTGATTCCCCGCCGCTGAGGAAGTGTAGATAATCCGCTCCCCGGTGGGCAGCTTCAGCCCGCCCCCAGGAAACAGGATATTGGCCCCGCCGTTAGCGGGCAGGTCCAAGTACAGCCGCCGCACGCCCAGGTAAAAGGTGACGGTCATGGCCGTGTCACTGGAGGCTATCAGCCCCATGAGCACGATGGACTGGCCCGGTGCAGGTCCCCACAGTAGTTTGTCTGTCTGGGCCAGGGCCTGCCGGTCCCACTGGTAGTGCCTGTAGGGCTTCTCGATGCGCCCGCTCTCACCGAACACGGCCCCTACCGGTGTCCTACTGTCTACGCCCGCACCCGCTATCTCTACCCTGGTCATTCCGCCACCTGCCTACCCATAAAGCCCACGTAGTGATTCACCGCGTTGGGCGTGGTCAACAGCAACGGCAGCCGAGCCAGCCGCAGGCCCCCACCGACGAAGGGAACGACCTCCGTGCCCCCCGACTGCCCAGAGATATAAATGGTCATGTGCCAGGTCCCGCAAGTGAAGGTAAAGACCTGCGCCCCCTCACAGGACATCACGACCAACTGAGGGATGAACCGGAAGCTGGCGCTGGGCGTGTATATCGCCTTGTTGACGGCAGGCACATCGGTCAGTCCGTAACTAACCAAGTCATCATAAGGCGGGATGATGATACCCTGCTCACTGAATACAGCACCGATGGGCGTAGCACTGTCCTGGCCGCGCCCCGCTATCTCCACCCTTGCCATCTCAGGTCCCCTTCCTTTTGCGCAAAAGGATTCTAGCCAGCTTCTTTTGCTGACAAAGGATTAGTCCTCTTAGGTGATAGGTTCTCGCCACCCGTTCATGCCGAACGTCACCGTTGCACCTACATCATTGGTCTGTGCCCTGATGGTCCATGCCCCGCCCATGGCTGGCGTGATGACAATGGGTGGACTAAGCATCGTAAGGCTTGGTGAAGGCACCGAAGAGGCAGCGCCAGTATCAAGACCAAACATCATCGTCATCGCCGTAAATGCCCCGGTGCCATCCGCGTTTACCGTGTAACCTATCTCAAACTCACACGAATCGCTGAATGTGCTCAGATAGGCATAGAGGCAAGTGATAACGTCCCTGTAGCCCGCCGTCGTTGCCCTGAGCAGGCCCGCATCCGTCAGCACCGTTGGCGCACCATTGATGCCCGCTTTACTGTTCACCTTGCGGCAGAATGCCGTTCCCGCCCTGGCGGCCGCTAGTGCTGGTTCGGACAGCATCACCACGTCGCTCTGACCCAGCGTCCTGATATACGCAGTACCATCCGCGTCAATGTGCGGAGCCTGTGCTGGCCTGTCTGGGTCAGTGTAGTTCCTGCCCGCAATGATTACCGTGTTAGGCATGTGGGATACCCCTTATTCTATCCACAAACGCCTTAGAACGCGCCACAGTAGCCTGGGTGCGATTCTATAAGTTCAGGTACAAACACCGGTGCGCCGCCATGCTCAGGGCCACACACGCATCAATTTTACCCCGTTTACTCTTGACGATCCGCAGCCGGGTCTCCTCCTCCTTGCTCATCTTGCTGTTAGCATTGGCGATGTGTTGGGTCAGTTCCCCATGTGTCCCGTCATGGACTATCTCTCGTGCCCGGATGAGCTGATACAACTGCACATCGGCCTCCAGGCGCTCCCCCTGCTGACTGAACTCGCGCCAGTGGGCCACGTAGTCCTTGACCTGGTCCGTAGCCATCTTGTGCATCTGCCAGCGGTCGAAGGCCACCTCCACCACCTTATGCTCCGCACAGAAGCGCCTTATCTCCTGATCGATAGGCTCGAAGTCCAGCTTGCCACCCTTGGGCGGATACCATACCCGGCTGTAGCGCACCGCTACGTGGGTCTCAGGGGCCGCAGGGTGCCTCGTAACGCCCACCACCGCAAATGAGTCGCCGCTTACCGCCGCGTCCACACCCAGGACCACCTGCTCACCTGGCTGCAAGGGTGGGAACTCATCGGCCTGGCACCCCTTCCACCACTCAATAGGCACGAACACATCCTCCGAGGTGACCCACTCGTTCTTGTGCACCCGGCGGTACTCCATGTCCGTGAGGGCCGCGGCCTGCTCCTGATAGTATGCCTCGGTCTGCCAGGGGAACCGGGGCTCAGTCTCCCAGTAGCACCACAAGCGCGAGGCCTCGTTAACGAACAGGGGTATCTCGTCCTGATCCAAGGTAGCTATGACCTGCTCCCGTTGCTTCCTTTCCTCCGGCTTGCCCATCTCAACCCAATGACTCTCCCGCGCCCAGTCCACCCAGTAGCGGCCCTGGTTCACGCCCTGCTCATACAGGTTCTCCAAGGTTTCGCTCTCACCCTCGTAGCCTGCATAGGTGTCCACCCACCGGAAGGACATGCCCCGCTTGGTAGGCGATAGCGTCAGGGCCGCCCACAGCCGGGCCTTGTGCTCCAGGCGGTATCCCCAAAGCTCTGAGAACGTGACGCAGGCGGGGTTGGCCCCAGCCTGCCCCGTGGGGTCCACCGGGATGGCCTCAATGACGGAGCCGTTAGGCAGCACCACGGTCTCGCCCCGCTTGCGCCACCGGGCCATACGCAATCCCGTACCCAGTTTCTGGTTAAGCTCCATGCTGCGCTTGATGCAGTTGAGCAGCCGGTCCCCCGACTGCTTCCCGTCATTGGCCGCCAGGTACACCTCGGCGTAGGGTCCCATCTGGTCCGCCACCCAGGCGTCCACCATGGCTGCAAGGCGGGATTTGCCCGACTTCTTGGTAGCGCTGTAGACGATGCTCTGCCAACGGTAACCCAGCTCAAGGTCGATGTCCAAGGCCGCCTTGAGCAACGCCTTCTGCAAGGGGATCAGTTGAATGGGACCGGGTGTGAGCGGGTCCCCACTAGCCGGGTCGCAGGGGTCCTCAATGTAGAAGTACCGCTCACCCCAGTCCGCTGCACTTTGCTGAGTGCCGCGCAAGGCCCACTCATGGACACGTCCCTGAGACTTATGCCCTAAGGAACCCACGAGCGTCTTGGCAAAGTCGTCAGGGTCCAGACCCCTAAGCGCCGCCTCCGCCAAGGTTGGCGATGATGAGCTTGCGGATTGCATTCTGGTGCTCCTCCGGGAGCATAGACAGGAACTCCTCTAGCTCGGCATTGAGGATGATCTGCTTGTCGGGGCTGTCTATCCCGAGTATCTTGCACTCCTTCTCGATGGCTCTCAGGATGTCCCCAAACGCCTTCTCGGACCATGCCGCCCGCTTGACCTCACGAAGCTCCGCCAAGACGCGGGCCACGTGCTCCGCGATGTCCTGCACGGCCTCAGTGCGCCACTGCTCGTGGATGACCTGGAGGTCCTTGTTGATGATCCCCAGGGAATAGGGCCGATTCGTCTTCCGGTTAATGATCTCAAGCGCAGGAAGCTTCTCCACAATTTCACGCTGCGTCATACCCCGCAGCCTGAGCTGCGCTATCATCTGCCTGCGTTTGTCGATGACGGCCTTCCTCGATACGGTGAATGGGCTTTGCTTATCATGTGCCATCGGTTCAGTCCTTTATGATGTTCATCTACCCTGTATACAACGTGTATTCAGATATTCTCAAACCAGTATTTCTGGCAGACCTCGTAGACCTTGGCGTTTTGCCCGTTTCAACCTAGCACAAGCATAGTCAAAAGAAGTGACAGGACTTCCCACAATAGCTAGTGACTGCAGAAACTTTTGGTGATTTGGTATTCTTCTTGGCATGAAACTTGCCCTATATAATTTCTTGGTAGATAGTTCCAATACTGACAAGGGAAGATTCGCATTGTGAATCCAACAGACTATCAAGTCACAATCCCTAGGGTCATGCTGATGTGCTATGAAGTTCTTGCTTTCATACTCAATCTCACACCGGACCATAGTCCCAAATTTATCTCTCAACACATAATCAGGGAACGGCCCTTGTGACTTCACGATGTCATAGTCAAATTGTCCAATGTGAGCTACAAACCATTCACGAGTCTGCATCTCCGTTGACACCGGTGTTGCCTCATAAACACCCATCTGATTCTTCCCCATATACGACAAAGCCCCGCCCACCCATCGTCCGGGTAGACAGGGATATCCGTAATAGTATACAGTAGCTTTAGGGGTTTGTCAAGTCTATATTCTATTCACCATGACCTTGAACTATCGAACCGACATTTCTAAGGGCGCGGGGGCAACGGGGCACATGGGTTCCAGTCTACCCGAGGCCTCACCGCGCCCTTATATTCAGGTCCGGTAGCTCCATTCATTCAACTTCACCTGCGCTTGAAATAGGTTCGTCCAAAAGGCCCGGTTGTAGTTCGTTCTCCGATGACAGTCCTGACACAGCGTAGTAAGATTCTCAGGATCGTTGTTCACTTTCACATAGTCCGCGTGGTGGCAGTCATGCGCCCGGCCATTCTCCCGCACGGCGCACAGTTGGCAAGTGAACTCATCGCGTTCTCGGACAGCCAATCTCAGTGCGTCATTGAACCCCAGTCCATACGGCTCAAAAGACTTGCCGCCCTGCCAGTTGGGAGTGTTGGGGCCAATCAGGTTTTCCGATAGCCACTGGGCTTTGCACGCCATATCGCAGAAGTGGTCGCTACACCTGTCGGCTTGATACTTCGTCCGGAGGATGGTCTCACCGCAGACGGCGCAGTTCACTTCGATTGGGCCACCTGTCCAAGCAGGATTGCTGCGGCCAGTCCGATTTTCCGATAGCCACTGGGCACGGCATACTATGTGGCAGAAGTGCTTGCTATACTTGCCGGCCTGATTCCTCTTCCGAAGAATCGTCTCGCCACAGAAGAGGCAAGCCAGTTCCCTTTTGCCGCCCTGCCAGTTGGGGGTATTAGGGCCACTCTTTCCACGCCAGTTGTGCCCAAGGACAAACCGGTTCCCTGGCTTGCTCACCCGCTCGCCACAACCACACTCGCAGAGTGAATTCATTGTTGCTCCCTTCATGGGGATGCGGGTGCCAAGTTGACCTTAGGACTCAACGGCATCGGAGGGCTACCCGCACCCCCAATCATAAGGGCCACGCTTTGCCTTGCCGTCTGCTACTGACTAGCCCGGCTTCTCGCATGGCCCCTATTATTCTGAATCAAAAAAGCCGTGGCTGTCAGTAGCACTATCAATATACAACAAAGCCAGCAGCTTGTCAAGTAGGGGTCAAATACTACTCCAGCTCATCCTTCACATCGTCAACAATTGCACACTTACAATTGGCATGACGGGACACCTCCACAGAAGCCCCTTTGCTCTGCGTGAGATAGCCCGTGGTGACAAGTGACAACAACCCCTCGAAGGAACTCGTAGCCTTGGCGGACAGGGCACTCCCAAAGCTGACCAGGCCGCTCATCGGATGGGGTGCGCCAGGATAGCCATCAACCTGAAGATTCCATGAACCCAAAAGGTTCCGCCATTTAGTCTTCCGCCTCATATCGGCACCGGCCCCTTCATCAGCCCTGACCCGTAAGGTCACCCGCACCCAACGGCCCGGCTCCATCTCGAAACGCACCGTCGCAAACCCTTCGACCTTGTCCGTGGCGAACGTCCAACGCTCCACACCGTACTTG
>Ga0307378_10000116_pt1 | contig 144678 bp, 122 predicted proteins | sample UN1MG_FD_202238 | JGI IMG/M metagenome (GOLD analysis project Ga0307378, IMG submission 202238) | Soil microbial communities from Risofladan, Vaasa, Finland - UN-1 | ecosystem: Environmental > Terrestrial > Soil > Coastal area > Acid sulfate soil | place: Finland: Risofladan, Vaasa... | reverse complement strand
TGTGGATCTTGGAAGCTGCCCTCAATGAACTTAATGAAGAAAAATCTGTTGCCATGAAAGTAAAAGTTGCGTAAGATCTTAGTCAGGGGTAGCCATTGAACCTTCAACTGAGTTCGGGACAAGTCCAGTATTAAGATAGTGGTTTTGAGCGTCAAAGCCACAATGTAAAGTGGCCGGGCGATGTGGATGCATCCCCGACCGTGGTCCTAACTACCCAAGGAGTTAGAACAATGGAAAACCTACCAAAACAATCCCAAAGTATCAAGTCAAAAGAACATTCAATTTTCGAGGTCCTGGAGTTCTGCAAGGCTCAGAATCTACCTGCTCGTGTTGTAGGCAAGTGGGTCTGGGTCAAGTTTGAATCTAAGCCAAACGCAGAGACCAGACAAGCCCTGAAGGACTTTGGCTTTCGCTGGTCAAGACGGCGGGGACAATGGAGCCACAACTGCGGACGACCAACAAAGCCAGCACTGAATTACAGGCCCTGGGACAAGTATCAGACCATAAGTTTAGACGAAGCGTATGTGAACGCCGGACTGGGGGTGGCTCTATGACTATCACCGACAACGAGCTAAACGAAAAACTGACTGTCTTGGCGTTCGATGTAACGGACAATTTCTGCTATGGCTGCTATAAGGTAGTCAAGGCCGACCGCTGTCTAGGCTGTCACTCCGATGACTTCATGCGTCACTTAGAGGGTGTCGGTGTCGAATACGGAACCGACTGGGTTATCGAGCACTTGATAAAAGAGCATTGCGAAGCTATTGACGCCGAAGAACAATTCGAGGAGCTACTGAGCGAGACCTGCGAAACGGTCAAAATCGGCAGTCTGGAGTATGATCCAGGCTATGTCCTTAGAAATATGGACCCGGTGGCTTTTCACTGCGGTGTCTCTGATATGCTGTCCGATGAAGACCAGTACGTCGAAGCCGATGGTCAGTATTATCGAGTCTATGACATTGAGAATATGATCGAAGAACTAAGCTGAGAATTGGGGGGCGGTTTTCGGACTGCCCCTCTTTCTATAACATAAGGAACTAAGAAGATGAAAACTACAACACTATTTGAGAAATTCAGACCGACTACGTTTGAACAGGTTTTAGGTCAAGACAAGGCTATCAATAAAGTCAAGCTATTACTTGCTCGTGGTTGGGGCGGACGTGCTTGGTGGTTGTCTGGAGCAAGTGGAACGGGCAAGACAACCATCGCAAAGATCATAGCACAACAAGGAGCGGACGATTTCTATGTCACCGAGTATGACAGTGCCGATGCAATCTCTGCATCCGAAATGAACAGACTTGAACAGGATATGACTTACTTTGCTCCAGGCAAGGGCGGCAGGGCTTACATAATCAACGAGGCACACGGTCTCCGCAAGCCGATTATCCGACGCCTACTTGGGCTGTTGGAGCGAATCCCGAACCACGTTTGCATACTCTTTACCACAACAAAAACGGGTGAATCCCAACTGTTTGACGACCAGATAGACGCACACCCTCTGCTATCTCGTTGTGCAAAAATCGAATTGACAAATCAGGGACTGGCTAAGGTGTTCGCAGAGCACTGTCGGCAGATAGCTACAAGCGAGAATCTGAACGGCAAGCCTCTGCAAAATTACGTCAAGCTGGCCCAGAATTGTAAGAATAACTGTCGAGAAATGCTAATGGCTATCGAGTCAGGTGATATGTTAGATTAAGAAAAATCAGTTGTCGGACAATGAGACAAGTCGATCAGACCCCGTCTGGAGTCTCTTGCTCGACAAATAATTAGGTATACTGCGTGAATTTTTGCTCGCAGGAAGGATAATATTATTATGGCAAGAAAAAAGAGAGTTAAACAAGCTGTGGGCTATTGCAGGGTCAGTTCTATAGGCCAGCAGAAAAATGGTTCAGGGCTGAATCGGCAGGAAGAGATAATAGCCGAATATGCCTGTCAGGCCGGATACGAATTGATAGAGGTCTATCAGGAAGCTATGACCGGGACAGATACAGACCGTCCTGTCTTTACCCAAATGCTGGCGGACATATTATCGAACGGTTGCAGGGTCGTCATTGTTGAACGGCTGGACCGGCTTGCCCGTGACCTGGGCGTTCAGCTTCAACTTGTAGGTTTATTTTGTAGTAAGGGCCTTACTCTCATATCCGCCGATACTCAGCAGGACGTTACGGCGGCATTTTCAGGGGACCCTATGCTCAAGGCGATGATACAAGTGCAAGGTGTTTTCGCCGAGTTGGATAAATCTATGCTGGTAGCGAAGCTCAGGAAATCCAGAGAAGCTAAGAAGGCTAAAACCGGCCGGTGTGAAGGTCGCAAGCCCTATGGGTTCTACGAGAGCGAGGAGGAGTTAATCAAACGCATTAAGCAGTTGCATCGAAAGCCCAGAGGCGAAAAACGATTAGGCCCTTACCAGATAGCCCGAATTCTGAACCGGGAAGGCTGGAAGACCCGCAATGCAGCAGAATGGTACGGCTCCCATGTAAGTGCCATTTTGAAACGGCTCAAAGTCGCCAAATAGGCAATGGTTGTCTATAGCGGTACGAAACTGAGCGGGGCACGCAAGCCCTACAACAACGGCCATATATGCCAAAACGAACAGCAAAGCTCGTAAAAGGCAGGTCGAGGCTTTAGACAAAGGGCAATAAACCGCTCTCACCGCCGTCTTACAGAAAATCCTGAGTTGGTTTAATATAAGATTTTGTGGTTTATTCGCAGTTCCTGCAAAAAAATCTCATTATTTTAGAAACTCTCCCTTGATTTGTTGGCCTCCACGTATATATAATAATAGCCGGTATATTAAATTTGGCGAGAGAATAGGATAAACATCCTGAGCTATTAGCATCTCACTCGAAACTGGTAAACCTGAGATAAGTACGATGTAGCGGTGCCCTTTTTATTGCGCCGCATTCGGAAAGGAGGAGACGCCTATGAGAAAAGACGTTCTTTTTTTAAATACTAACGATTTTAGGTTGAGAAAAAGAACAAAACATATTTTTGAGAGGAGAAAAAAATGAAAAGTACGAGAAATAGCAAAAAGACCATTGAAGGGTTAGTCTTGATCGTAGTTTTGGCGTTTGGGTGCGGTTCTGCTAATGCCGCCACTCGTTATGTGCCCAGCCAGTATTCGACAATCCAAGCTGCGATTAATGCCTGCAGCACTGGCGATATCGTCATTGTTGCTGATGGTACCTATACAGGTGACGGCAATCGAGACATCGACTTTCTTGGCAAAGCTATCACCGTACGCTCGCAAAATGGCCCAGATAATTGCATTATCGACTGCCAAGGAACAGAAATTGAGCCTCATCGGGGTTTCTATTTCCATAGCGGTGAAGGCAGTAATTCTGTTTTAGATGGTGTCAAAATCATGAATGCCTATGCTGGGGGAAGCGGATTAAACAGCAGAGGTGGTGGTATATACTGCTTTGGGGCGAGTCCAAGAATAAACAATTGTATTCTTATTCAAAATAGAACCGGTACTAATACACAAGGCGGTGGGGGTGGTGGAATGTTCAATGACGGAACCGGTGCTCCAACTATGACCAATTGCACATTTGAAGGGAATTCTACCGATGGCTTTGGTGGAGGCGTGGCTAATAATGTGGCAGATGTCACATTGATTAACTGCAAATTTATTGGAAACTCCGCGCAATGGGGTGGCGCTATTTGTAGCGAAGAAAGCTCACCGACGTTGACTAATTGCCTGTTCATAGGGAATTCTGCAGAGCAAGGAGGCGCGATTTTCAGTGCTGGCGGTGGCAACACTAAAGTAAGTAATTGCACTTTAGTAAATAACTTGGCTACCGAAAAGGGTGGCGGTATTTGCAACGATTTTTATGGATTTGGGACATTGACCAACAGCGTTCTTTGGGGCAATACCGCTCCAGTTGGACCTGAAGTCGCGTTAGCAAATACTTATTATCCTCACGATTCCGGTCCTTCAAGTATTTCAGTCACATACTGCAATGTGCAAGGTGGGGAGAATGCGGTGTATATAGAGCAAGGCTGTACACTGATTTGGGGTGATGGCAACATCGATGCTGATCCGCGCTTTGTTGACTCAGGCGCCGACGACTATCACCTAATGCCAAATTCACCTTGCAATAACGCTGGTGACCCAAGCGGAAGCTATACTGGCCAGACAGATATTGATGGTGAGCCGAGAGTTATGAATGGTCGAGTTGATATTGGTTCGGATGAATGCTCAGAGCCGCCACCACCTCCATGCCCGCCGCCACCGCCTGAGCCGTGGTCCTTTGTCCATATCACCGATACACACATAGGTGATATCCAGAAAGCCACTGACTCTCTTTGTGCTGCAAGGCACTATATAAAACACCATTTGTCACCAATGCCTGCTTTTGTTCTGGTAACGGGTGATATTTCACATGTTGGCTGCAGTAATGTCGTCGTTGGCTGCCCTCTCACGAACTACCGTGATTTTACTAACATCATGGAGTCATTTGGCATTCCTTACTATACTATTCCAGGTAACCACGACAGAAGAATAAGACTCGGATGGTGCCAAAATGGCCTTGGTTGTTACGAATCCAACATAGATATACCGCAGGATACTACACCTCTCCCCCTATCTGGTACAGGCAATTACTGGTTTGAGAAGAATGGGTATCTCTTTATTGGACTTGATACAGGGGGTAAGCACGATGCCGCATCCGACCATCTTACTAACGAACAGATGGGTGAGTTGATTTGGCTGGGAAATAACAACAAATGCAAACCGAAAATCGTGTTCATGCATCATCCCGCGGCTGGTGGAGACGACAAAATGATCGATAATAATCGAGACGATTTCCTTGACTGGTGCGACAAAAACGACGTCAAGGTTGTAATAACGGGCCACACTCATCAGAATGTTGTGTGTGACCGGAATGGAGACCCTTCTTGGGATGCCGGAGAGGTGGGGTATATTCAAACACCAAGCAAAACTTTATTGGGTGGTGGCGTTGGTCGTTCGTTTAGGATCTTTAACGTTAATGGAGGGATAGTATCTATTCATAAACTCATTTACACCCAAGATATATTAGATGGCCGGTTGGAAATACAGTCACTTTCACCTGTGGAACTGCACGTATACGATTCTCAGGGCCGCCATGTCGTAATAGATCCATCTGGTATAGTTGAAGGTGAGATACCTGGTTCATACTCTCTTCCAAAACGTAGTTTGGAAACAGAGGATGGGAGTGAGAGCTATCCAGATAAAATCATTATCTTTGAGCCTACTGATGATTATCTCTACGAGTTAATTGGTACAGAAGGGGGGACTTACGGGCTAAAAATCACTCTTGTAAGCGAAGGCGAAGAAACTACTTTTGAAGCTACTGAGATCCCTACATCACCCGGAGCAAGGCATATATATGCAGTGGATTGGGGCGCTCTTTCTGCTGGTGAAGAAGGAGTTATCCTCAATATAGACAATGACGGGGACGGTGTTTTCGTGCAGATGGTCATTGCGGACAATGAGCTAAGCTATGATGAGTTTGCTCTGCAAACAGAAACGGTGGTCGATTTTGACCCTGATACTCTAAATCTTAACAGCCAAGGTAAATTCGTAACAGTTTATATTGAGCTTCCGGAGGATTTTGATGTAAGTGAGATTGATCTTTTCAGCTTAGCATTAAATGAATTGGTCCCTCCCTTACCAAAGCCGATTGAAATAGGCGACTATGATGATGACGGAATAAATGATTTAATGGTCAAATTTGACCACCAGGAGCTTATCGCCATACTTGAACCAGGAGAGCAGATAGTTGACCTAACAGGCCGACTATGGGACGGTAGGCCGATTGCCGGATTTGATCTTATCCGCGTGATACCTGAATCGCAGGAGTAAATAATCGAGTCTTGTAGTTACTGGATTTACAAAAGAGTTGTATCAAGGGCAGTGAGCATCGCGCTTGCAGCCCTTTTTCATTGTTCTCGAAATCTACTTACAGCAGCCCACAGAATCCCAGAGAACACCCCTCAGTAAAAGAGCCAATTGACAACTAAGTCTAACTCCGCTTAGAATATCCTACAGTCAGAAATAGTGAGTAACAGGGTGGGGTATATATAGGTTTTGTCTGATGTGGCGAACCCAATACGGTGAAAGGAACTTGTCAACAAGTTTCACAAGATTAGTACAGTCTGATAACGAGACAACTTTCGGATACGCTCTTACTTCTTAGCTTGGGTGCGGTGATGGTGAGAAGAAATCCTGATTTTTAGGGCCTTCTGTTTTAATCTTCGCGTATTCGTTTTAACCATTTGTTGAACACGATGTCGTTTCGGAACCATGAGTTGAAGAAGAAGATATAAGTAAGAGCAACATAGTCAATTACGATAAAGGTAGCTTTGTAACCTACTATGCACTCTGAAGTGCTTATTGCTAAAGCATATGCAATGGTAACAACGCTATAAAAAAAACAGAGAGCGCCCATATTTCTTTCGCCGCGTTTAACAGTTAGTTTAGCTGCACCCTGTTGATGACGTCGTTTCAATCGATAATCTTTCTGGAGTGAATAGAAAAAAAGACAAAAAAGAACAATATGGAGCACAGATAAAGAAACCCAATCAGCAAATAACACCTCAATTACAACTACTATATATTCCATTTCTTTTTCTATCTCATATTGATACTGATTTTTTTAGGGCTTTGATTGTTGTGATTCTCTACTGTTCCGATGAAAGATTAAACCCATCCCAGCTACCACACCAATATTGCTAATTATCTTCTTTCTTCAACATCAAACATGTTAAAATTAAGTACGTGAACAGTAGAAAACCGCCAATATACGACAGGCACAGGAATATCACATTGTCAAGATTTTCGGGTGGTGTTTTACCACCATATGTTTGGATTGACCATCCAACTCCACCTATTCCAGCAAGGAGCAGAAAGTATGAGCTGAAAATCAGTAATATCGTAAGGATTTTGTCTGTAAGAAGTTTGGGATACTTGGATTTAAGAAAACAAGCAAAGCGGTATGCGAAAGCAAAGTCAAGAGCGATGTACAATGCGTTTCTGAAGTAATGTGAAACCACCGTTTGAATATTCGTTTCCACAAGTCAATCTTTCTTTCTTCGACTTATTTGTGATTGCCGATGGCACCGGTCCGGTGCTCAGGTCGTTTAGCGATACTCTAAAGACGATATGTCTATTTTGCAAGAGAAAAATAAAAGCCCCGAAATAACTCAGGGCTTTAACTACCCTCGCCACGTCCACAGCAAGGCCTCTCATGCTCGCTGTAGTACGGTGAGGTCGAGGATATAGTGTTGTGCTTACCTTTCTTTCCTATATTTCTTAGAACCTAAGACCACTAAGGCTCCAAGTACCAGAAATCCAACTGTGGAAGGTTCTGGAATAGGACATTGACCTGATTTTCCGAACTGATAAAAACTCCAATCGTATTGTATCTGATAATAGGGCCATCCAAACGAATAACCCAACCCTCCCAACAAATTGTATTGCTCTCTATCAAGATAATAATATTGTCCCTTGTCTAAGAAATAATATCGTCTTCTATCGACATAATCCCCTGCGTTAAAGTAGCGACTCCATACGGCATACTCACCAATTGGAACTTGACCACCACCGATACTAAACCAACCTGTATTTACTCTTTTTGTAAATTCAATCGCCTGGTCCAAATTTCTTTCAAACAGTTTCGGATAACAGGGATGCCCTAATTGATAGCTCAAGCCTCCGAGTATATTATATTGTCCTCTGTCGAGGAAATAATACTGCCCATCATCTAAAAGATAATACCACCCTCTATCAAGATAGTCCCCTGCAACATCTGAATGAAAATATGTTGCATGAACTCTATCAGCAAAACCAAGGGATGCTATGACGGCTAATCCGCCAATTCCAAGTCCCCTTAAAAAGCGATGTGTAACCGCCCTGGCAGTGTGGGAATCCTCATCCATGATTATGCCCTCCATGTATGTTCTCTCTTTTAGAACACCATTCACTCTATTTGGCTTCGGAACCCCAAAAAACGAAGCCCCAAATCCATTAGGTATTATTGTAGGACTTTAAGCCGACCAATCAATTCCTTTTTCATAATTTTTACAGACCGTTATTTTTTCCTTTAACTTGAGAATAGAGAGGTATAGTATTGTGGATATGCAAGCGGGTATGACCGGACTGTATGCTTAAACGGAAAAACTAATGAAAGACTATGCAGATTCATCGTTTGAAACTTTACGGGAGTGGAGTCACGTCTCTATCACACCGGCTTATTCATTTCAATCTACATTCCTTTTTCAAGGATGTAAATCTCTCGCTCGCAAGATGTTTCCGCTTTTGCGTGTTAGTAAGTCGGAACATAGAATTGCTCCGCTCCCAATTATTCTATCGTCCAGACTGAACGAAAACTATAAGGAATTTATTATGGGCAAAACACAGCGTCCGAACAAGCGGAAACGGTCAAGATAGTATCAGATGCGTATCTACTGCGTTCGTTCGCCTGTGCGTGCGTCCGGGCGTTGTATAGGGCTGCAAATAGGGCGATAGAGGGTAGGTTATGCTGTGGCGAGGCCTTATTTATCTCTTGGCTTCGCGTCCTTTTTGTCGCCCCTTTTTGTCGCCCTCTTTTGTCGCCAGCGGCTTATCTACCATCCGCAGCCATTTCTCTATCGCCTTTGTTTCAGTTTCTTCGTCCATATCGGTTAGTTCCTTACTGCCGTCCGCCGCTTCTTATGAGACTTGTTGGTAGCTTTATTTGCACATGCTTTGCACCACACCGCCAATCCATCTTTGTTGATGTGTGCTTTGTAAAAGTCACTCTCGGCCTTCCAGCTCTTGCACCTGCAACATCGCTTTTGTTTCACCCCGTCAACAACTCGATGGCACTCCTCATATCGATAATATTGTTTCAGGCCCTTTCCCTCTTTCTTGTAACGCTCTCGTATATATGCCCGCACGCAGTCCTTGCACCAACAAAGGCCGTCCAGTTTGCTCAACTATTTCCCTCGCTCTTCCACGTGGGAAAAGTTTCTTGAGCAACTTAACTTCATCTTCTGACCATGTAACCCAGCCGCTTTTCTTAATTTCGGCCTTTTCCATAGTCGTAATTCTACAAGATTTTGAAAAAATGGCAATGTTTAGCTGTATCTTTCCTTGCTTGTCAGGGAGAAAATGAATATAGTATTATGGACAATTCTAATGCGCTGCTTCGTGGAAGAACCAATGAAAGGCGTTTTTTCTGAAAGGTAAAAAATGCAGAGTAAATTCATCTGGCCAGCAGTTGCTATTATGGGCTGAACAACCAGACCCTTGCGAACCTGTTACCAACAATTTCTGAAAGGGCTATACATGAAAGTGAAATGCTTTGTTATCATGGCAATGAGCCTCCTGGTTATCGTAAGTTGTGAGTATGAAAGTCCCAAAGAAAAAAAAGAATCAGCAAGAGCAAAAGACCTCCATCAAAAAATATCACAACTGGTCAAACAACATAACGCTGATGCAGAATGGGACCGCTATTTCCGGGAACAGGATTTTGGGACGGAAAATTTCACCGCACACTTCGAGCGCATTTTCTTGTCTGATGAGAATAATCCCTTTTTATTCGTTGCAGAAATAGTAGACGTTAAGAAACAAGGGGCGAAGTTTGTCATTGCAGCACGTGTAGGAGACCATTGGCCAAACTACGACTTTATGTACGTGCTTTTGCAGTGCGTTCCACGTTTGACAGAAGCAGTGCTACAAAGAAGACACGATTCGTTTGATGGTAATACGTATATTCTTGTGGCTACGGTTTCGACTGTCGAAAGACCACCTTTTAGGTTGGAATCTTTTGAAAAAACTGACGAAGAATCAGGTTTCATTACAGAAAGCTATGTCAATCTTGAGTTGACCAGTGATATTATAATATTGACTGGTACTTGCTTGGATGTCGTCTTTGTTGGCAACTATCGATATAGAGACATAGAGTGGTGGAAAGACGATTGGTTGGATGCGAAGATGGAAAACACTATAAATTAGCTGCTCGGCTTGGGTGCGGTAATGGGGAGAAAAAGAAGATATTAAAGATTTTTGAGGGGGAAGAAAGGACAAGAATCATGCAGAACAACTTTTTAGAAGAACTCGTTGCTGAATGGCTTGAATACAACGGATACATCGTGAAACGAAACGAGCGAGTCGGACGACGTGAAAGAGGTGGTTATGAAGGGGAACTGGACATTGTGGCCTTTAATCCCGTGACAAATCACCTAACCCATGTCGAAGCAGAAGGAGGCGCAGCTTCTTGGGACTACAGAGAGAAAAGTTTCAAAAGGAAATTTGCGACAGGAGACCGTTACATCAAAGCCTTGTTTGAGGGTTTGACTATTCCAGACGAGATAGAGAAAAAGGCAATCCTCTACGGCAGCAATAGGAATCATAGGACTATTGGCGGAGGACAAGTCGTTCCCGCCAAAGACTACCTTCTGGAGATTCTCCGCAAGTTGAAAACCACGTCATTCATGTCGCGAGTAGTACCGGAAAAATATCCCATACTTCGGATTCTGCAGATGGTCACCCATTACTGGAAATATTTTGTCGAAGAACTTAAGTGAGATAGTCATTCATCTCTTGGCTCCGCGTCCTTTTTGTCTCCCTCTTTTGTCGCCAGTGGTTCATCCACCATCCGCAGCCATTTCTCTATCGCCTTTGTTTCAGCTTCTTCATCCATATCGGTTAGTTCCTTACCCCCGTCCTTGCCTCGATACATTGCTTGCACTTACGGGCTTTATATTCTAATGTTGCCAAAAGTACCTTGAGTTGCTGGTCTTTGGTCTCGAAGGTTGCGTCCATCAGTCGCTTAATGATTCGGTAGAGTTCGGTCAAGTGGCCTTGCGTGGTTATCCCACGATAATCCCACTCGACAAGTCCTTCCTCAAGGTCTTTAAGATAATCAGCGATACGTTTAATTTCGGCCCTTTCCATATTAATATTCTAAAAGCTTGTCGCTTAAATGGCAATATCTTTAGTTCTATTTTGCTTGATTTACAGACCAAAGGAAAATATTATTGTATACCACTTCGGAGTTTATGATTATGAGCGAAGAAACGACAAACAAATCTATTGTGGTATGGCATCCCAGTTTAACATACGCGGTTCCAGATATCAGAGAGTGGACAAGCCTTTGTCTATTCCACGACCAGGTAGTATTGTATCATCTTTTCTTCGCTACAGAGGCTGAGCCCACCCCATTTCTTGAGTTTTGGCAGACAAGACAAGATTCCAAGGAAAGACTTGCTTTCATAGACGGGATTCAGTTTTTAGCAAAGCACAACGTCATTCGACTAATAACACTGGAGGAAATCTCTCCGGTGCTCACTGATGTACTGAAAGTACACAAAGTACGTATCCCTCCTGTATTAACTGAACGTTTTCGTAACTTTGTTAATGCCAATATTAAAGAAGTCGAAGATGTCGTAAACAAAGAGGGTAAGGTTTTAGAAGCATTGGACATAAATGATGCAATTATGTCCTGTTTAGCCTCAATGGCCTACCAGTATCCCCTTGTGACTAATGACGTAGATTTACAAGACCCTTCTAATATGAAGCAGGCTGAGACACTTTCTGAAGTGCTGGCACAATCTGCAATATGCCAACTTGCCTTACCTGATGTTAGGGCCGTCCATGCGGAAGACGTTTTAGAAGCCCGTACTGAGTTAGAGGATGAACTGCTTGAATTCCGTGCTGGGATACTCAAACTAACGTGGCTACTTCATCACCAAATCAAGAACAAAGATGACCTGGAACAAATCCGACATGAAGCTGATACTCTAACAAATACCAAAATCAAAGGGTCTTTGCTGTCTCTGGAAAATCGAATGAGACAACACAAGAAGAAGCGTATCAGACGAATGCTGTTTGGAACAGGTAGAGTCTTAGTTGAAGCAACGAAGCTTTTTCTTCCTTCAGGAGCAGCAGAAAAAATGATTTCTGGGGGTAAAGGTCTTCTACAACTGGCAACGGAACTTGATAGTGCAAAACCACCTGAAGACCAGGTCGCAACGTATTTGTATAAGTTGAAAGGGAAATTAAAGTATGAATGAATTTATTACGCTAATATTAATCCCGTCAATCATGGCACTTTTGGTTACAATAGTTACATGGACAGGAGTTCAACAACATAAACTCGCTAAAGAGAAATTCAAACTCGATATGTTTGAAAAACGATTTGCTGTATATAAAGAAGTACAAGAGTTTCTTACTGTCATACTTCAAGATGGCACATTTAAACTTGACCAACTTTATGAATTCAGGCGAAAAACTCAAGACTCAACATTTCTCTTTGGTATAGATATTCCCCAATATATTGACGGCATTGCCAAAAAAGCATTAGATATGCGTTCCACAGAAAAAAAGTATGAATCCCTTCCTGTTGGCCAAAGGCGGAGTGAACTTGGTGAAAAAGAAACCCGTTTGCTTGAAGAATTAACAGATGAGCTTCCAAAGTTAAAGGAAGTCTTTGCACCTTATTTGCGTTTTGACAAATGGAAATAAGTGTAGAATAACAGCCTGAATCTGTAAGTTCATTGTCTAAGCCAGTGTCTAAACGTACTTACACTGACTCGACAACCAGTCGGTATCCACAGCGATTCTGATTTTGGACCGGCCTTGCCAGTCTGAGACCTAAGCGCGTGCCAAAGTGCGTGCCAAACATGCACGTCTGACCTTCTTTTGACCTTCGGCTGGTCTTCGCTTGATCTCATAAGTCTTTATTTTACAGTCATAAACCACTTTACTACAACTCCTTACAGAATCCCGTTTGGGCCTCCGGAGCCAGAGGTTGTGCGTTCGAGTCGCACCGGGGATATTCATTAACTTCATGCTTGTCAAGCACTTATGCTTGGCGGCCTTTTTGGGTTTTGGGCGTCAGAAAGGTACTGCAACAAATTTGCAACAAAACCTTTACTCATTAACCCCTGACCATCCATACATTCCTAAGCTTCTTATAACAATCTTTGGTCATACACCTTTCTTACTCAGGGAGATACGATGTTCCTTGGACATCCCATATCGGCCCGATGCCCTGGGGCGACGGCATTGTGGATGTCCAAGACCTGATTGTTCTTGCTGAGCATTTGTTTGAGGAAATTCCGCCGGTTGAATCGGCTGAATAGGTAGCACACTGAAGGCCAGACGTAGGCAGCAGAAAACCGCATGGGTTAAAACCCGTCCTACGAAACTAAGAAACTCATCATAGGAAGTATAAAATATGCGGGCTAAGCATTTTATATGATGTTTAGCCATCAATGATTTTTTCTTTTAGCCAGGAAGCGGCTGGAGAATCAACTTCGATATTATGCCGGAGAATGCGCTCGGCTAAGTTCTTCATAACCTCCTTATAATCAGGATTATCACACAGGTTCTTCATTTGCTCCGGGTCCTTGAGGCGGTCAAAGAGCATGTGATTACCATCGGCTTTTAGCACAAGCTCGTATTCAGGCGTAAAAATTCCCGCCGAGGCAAGCGATGAATGATGTATCATCGCCTCGTCCGTCCATTCGGTCTTTTCACCCTCCCCGATCGGAATCGAGGACAAGCGTAATAAGCCGGAAGCATCCCGTCCCTGCTCTCGTCCGCAGGGCTTAATTTCCATCAGGCCGAGAAGTGTTTGCTGCACATCAACATTGGTAACGAAGTTGTTAATCACGGTGCCGGGCCGTATCTTCTTTGGATAGCGAACTATAAACGGAATTTGGTATGCAGTTCTGTACCATTTATTTTTTCCATACAAGCCGTGCTCGCCCATATATTCTCCGTGGTCGGTCGTGAAGACAATGATTGTATCGTCGAGAATGCGCTTGTCTTTGAGGGCATCGAGGATACGTCCAACGTTGTCGTCGATGCACTTGACGAGGCCGCAGTAATGGGCCTTGCTCTTTCGCATTACCTCAGCGGTTATCTTGCGGCCTTTCTTTGGCGACGATTCCTTAAAGTTGTTTGGAACGGTCATATCTTCGGGCCGATACATACTCATATAAGGTTCACGCACAGTGAACGGCCCATGGGGGTCAGGGATGCTCACCATAAAGAAGAAAGATTTTGTCCTGGGCTTTGTTATAAATTCAATCGTCTTATCGGCAAGCCAATCGGTGGTAAACGTCTTTTCGTCACCAATCACTTTATACGGTGAGACTTCCGGGTTTCCCTTGGGTTGTTCTACTATTTTCTTCCAGTGGCCGCGGTTAAACATAAAGCGACAGTCTGCAAAGCCCATCGAGCGCTCCGGCCTGACCCAGCCCGGTTTCGGCGGCCCGTCAAGATGCCATTTTCCCGCGTATCCGGTTTCGTAGCCACTGCTTTGCAGGATACGGGCGATAGTCACTTCATCGCGGTTCATCTCGATATTATTTCTGTATGCGCCGTGTGCGTGGGGATAGCGCCCGCTGACAAGGCAGCCACGTGAAGGTGTGCACACCGCGCTGTTGGTAAAGAAGTTATGAAAAATAACACCTTCTTCGGCAAGAGAATCTATATGCGGTGTCTTTACGAGGACTTTTCCATAGTTCGGTGTCTTGGTCATTTGTTTCGCATAAATACTAAGCGCCCAGCAGCTTAACTGGTCGGTGTGAATGATTAGTAGATTGGGATATTTCCTATTTTGTTGTGCCGGTCCAGGCCTGCCTTTTGCCGGCTCCGGCAGCGCCAGCGACGCCGCTCCTATACTCACAGCTTTAAGAAAAGAACGGCGTGTGTAACTTCTCAAGCTCATATTTGTCCTCCTGTAGATTTCAGAATTCGTTGGCGGCTTTTTTTAGAGTGGGCGAGTGCGGCCTTGTTCTTTATACTTTTCCAGAAGATTCGTCAGCCGCTCAACAATTTCCGGGTGCTCGCTCCAAAGATTTTTGCTCTCGGCGAAATCCTCTTCCAGATTGTAAAGCTGTCCCTCGGGCTCACCCGGCTTTGGCTTATATGTTTTGGGTTTGCTGAAACCGCCGGAGCCAAGACCAAGTATGAGTTTCCACTTTCCCTGGCGGATGGAAAACATCCCCATACTGGAATGATGCACAATGGCCTCTCGTATCGGCTTGTTGAGCTTTTGACCTAACATGGCCGGCAGGATGTTATAACTGTCTTCGCCGGCGTTATCAGGAAGCTCGGCACCGACAATCGCTGCGCAGGTTGCCATAAGATCCGTCAGGCAAACAATCTGGTCGCTCGTGGTGCCGGCGGGAATATTGCCCGGCCAACGGGCGATAAAGGGTTCACGGTGGCCCCCGTCCCAGATATCGGCCTTGATGCCGCGAAGGTTGCCATTCGGATAATGGCCGTAAATCTCGATAATCGAATATGGTTCCCGCTTAACCTTTGTCCTTGCCGGTGAGCCATTGTCACTGGTGACAATAATCAGCGTATCGCGAGTAAGTCCGTTGCGCTCCAGGGCCTTAACAACCTGTCCGACGGTCCAGTCCACCTCAACGACGAAGTCGCCATAGCCGCCGGCCTTGCTGCGGCCCTTGACAAAGTCCGCCGGGGCAATGGGACAATGAGGCGCCGAAAGTGCAAAATACATAAAGAACGGCCTATCCTTTGATTTGGCGGTATGTTTATCAATATACTCCACCGCCTTTTCTGTCAGCCTTGGCAGAACCTCCACATGCTTAAAACCGGGTGCGATAGCTCCTGCTCGCCACCATCCATCTTCACTGGCTTTGCCGGCTTCAATTGTCAAGGTGGGTTTGTCCACGGGCCGGTCGTTCTCGATATAGCAGTAAGGGGTCATATCCAGTGAGGCGGGAATCCCATAAAAATAATCGAAGCCAAGTGCATTAGGCCCGGGGGTAAGCGGTTTATTGAAATCGGTCTTTTTGTCGATACCCAAGCCAAGATGCCACTTTCCGATACACGCGGTGGCATAACCATGTTGCTTCAAGAGCGAGGCGACCGTCATCCGGCGAGTGTCGATTAAGGCCGGAGAATAACCGTTGAGAACGCCTCTTTTCAATCGGCTCCGCCAGCAATACCTGCCTGTAAGCACACCGTAGCGTGTTGGTGTGCAGACCGCAGACGGCGAGTGGGCATCGGTGAAACGCATTCCTTCGGCCGCAAGCCTGTCCATATTAGGCGTGGGAATCTTCGAATCCTTATTGTAGCAGCCGAGGTCACCGTACCCCATATCGTCGGCCATAATGAAAACGATATTCGGCTTTTTTGTACCTTCCCCGCCACCGGACAACTGCAAACCTTCGGCGCATCCCGGCAATGTCAACGATGCCATCCCAACGCCCAAAGCTTTTAAAAAAACGCGTCTATTAATATTTTTTGGCATTCGTACTTCCAATGCTTATTCCATAGAGCAGATTATTCAATTCCTAAAAGCACTACCGACTTGGACGGCAGCGTTACTGTTAACATATTACCTCTCAACTGAAAGTTATCGAAGGCAGCGGGTTTGACTACCTCCGGTCTGTCAAAAGTATTATGTGCGGTCATAATATCAGCGGTTAAAACACGGCCGGTGATTTTCTGGGCCCCGGTACCTTGAAGCTCACAAACAAGCCGTGCCGAGTTTTTGGGGTCCAGATTGCAAAGCGATATATGAATTCTGCCTGATTTGTCCTTCGATGCCGAGACATTGAGTGCCGGAATTTGTTCGTCCCCGAATTTATAATCACTGCGCTGCAGCTCAATGGGAAGCAGCGTAGCATCGTGATGGACCTTGTACATCTCGAATACGTGATAGGTCGGCGTCAGAATCATCTTTTCGTCTTCGGTCAGAATCATCGCCTGCAAAACATTGACGGTCTGGGCGATGTTCGCCATTTTCACGCGGTCGCAGTGATTGTTGAGTATGTTGAGAGTGGCGCCGGCCACGAGGGCGTCACGCAGAGAATTTTGCTGGTAAAGAAATCCTGGATTCGTTCCCGGCTCGACCTGGTGCCAGGCGCCCCATTCGTCAAACATCATCCCCACTCTTTTCTTTGGGTCGTATTTGTCCATGATAGCAGCGTGCTTTGTGATAATTTCATCCACGAGCAGCGCTCTTTGAAGCTGAGCAAACCAATCTTCCTCATTAAATTCAGTAGCTGAACGGCTATTTTTACCCGAACCACAGTAGTAATGGGGAGCCAAACCGTTCATATTTCTTCCGGCATCGCGCATCAACACCTCTGTCCAGTCGTAATCCGACTTTCTGGCTCCACATGCTATTTTGAATAGCCGGTTATCACCGAAGTTACGTAGATATGTAGAGTACCGCCGATACAGGTTGGCATAATACTCGGGCTCCATACGGCCGCCGCAGCCCCAGTTTTCGTTACCTACTCCCCAGTACTTTACCTTCCAGGGCTTGTCCCGCCCGTTTTCGCGGCGCCAATCCGCCATTGGGCTTTTGCCGTCAAAAGTTATGTATTCGACCCACTGCTGCATCTCTTGTACGGTGCCGCTGCCCACGTTGCCGCAGATGTACGGCTCGCAGCCTAACTGTTCGCACAAATCGAGGAACTCGTGGGTCCCAAAGTGATTGTTCTCCGTTACACCGCCCCAATGGGTATTGACCATAGTGGGACGCTGGTTACGTGGGCCGACACCGTCCTTCCAGTGATATTCGTCGGCAAAGCACCCGCCCGGCCAGCGCAGCACCGGTATCTTCATTCGTTTCAACGCCTCGACTACATCGTTGCGGATACCGCGGGTGTTCGGAATCGCTGAATCCTCACCGACCCAAATACCGCCGTAGATACACCTGCCTAAATGCTCTGAGAAGTGGCCGTAAATGTTTCTGTTGATAGTTTCCTTGCCTTTGTCGGCGTGAATGACCAGCTTGTTTACCCCCGGTTTTTCCTGTTGCGTTTTATCCCCGGCAGGTGTTGAGGCACAACCAGCTATAAATGCTGTAATCACAAGACACACGATTCCTTTGGTATTTGTCATTGTAAACAAACATTTCCTTGGCTTACTGTGCTTCATTTTCTTGTCCTTTCCACAGAAAATCAGGAGTCAAGTCCACACGAAAAAATGGGATTCACTCAAGCTCATGGTCCGATGGCTTTAGGCCTTTTTTGTGGCCGCCCATTCCGATTGGATTGGGATTATACTCGCCAACTAAATCAACCTTGCTCCTGTCCGGGATTTTATCTTCCATTTCCATTGCCCAGTAGCAGGCATTCACAAGAAGACGGCGGAAACCTTCGTTCTTAAGGTCGCCTCCGTGCCCCATTGTGGTAGTGAAGATACGGGCAGTTTTTCCTTTTTCGCCCGTATAAGTCTTGGTCCAGGCCACAGGCACAAGTTTCTTATCCGGATTAGGTTTATCTTTTGGGTCCATACCTGAAAGTACCTGACCCATAATCAATGGTTTGCTGTCACCGGTCAGTATTGTTAGGCCATAGACATCGGACGGGCCCCAGATATCTTCAATGCCTTTGACAATGGGATGATTTTCCATACCTTTTGCGAAAAGTCCACGTGTACTTTCTCTCTGGTGGCGCCCATAGTGGTTAATCCACGTCTCACCAAAAACCTGTCTTCCATACCCACCGTCTAATTCCTTGCTCTGAAAACTGTATTTGGCGTAAGGGCTGTTTTTGTTTTTAGTGTAATTGAAAGCGTGCGTTGATGTTCTTAATCCTACAATGGGCTTACCGGAGTTAGTATAATCAATAATGTATTTCATCTGCTCATCAGGTAACTCGCGAAAACGCAAAAACATCACCATCAGGTCTGCTTTATTGAGAACCTTGAGGCCGGGGATATTATCAAGCGTCTGCGGGTCGATTTCGCCGGTTTCTTTATTGACGGCAAAAAGCACTGTGCACTTAAAGCCGTGGTGCACAGCCAAAATCTTGGCGAGCTGGGGCATCAAGTCTTCCGAGCGGTACTCCTCGTCGCCGATGATAAAGACAATGTGCTTGCCCTTACCAGGGCCCTTGTCGCCTTTGAAAACAATGCTGGATTTAGCGTTCACTACTCTACCCAGCAGGCAAATCAATACCACAAACACCAACACCCAAAGCTTAATTGAATTTCTTGACTTGTTCATCTTCATCTCCTTTTCATCGTAACCAGGTAATCATTACATTCATAGACAGGCGAATAATATAACAAATCCGGTTTTGTTTATCAATCCCGTAAGTGAACTCAAGCGTTTTTCGGATGCATCTGCCGTTTGTAGGTGGGTTTTTTCTCAACTGTAGTTTTTTAATCAGCAACACAGTTTGTGGCGTTGTTATCCCTGCTCCGCTTTCGCAGGAATGGCAAGTCATGTATTCAAGCTTGAAGGAATAAAAAGTCTAATTATGCAGGACTTATAAAGAGGAAGACAAAGACGACGCAAGTACTATCCGTTCTGCTCCGACGTCGGTATACAGTTCCCCTAAAACGGTCTAACCGACCGCGGTTTCCTTTGCATCAAATGTCAGGCTATATACCTCTCCGGCCTGGATAACATGAACAGTGAGCCGGGGATTGGCGGTACCAGTGCCCATATAGGCGGTCCACTCACCGTCGGTGGGGCCCCAGCCGTTTGCCATGCCTGCCGAGGTACCCTTGCTCTCAGTTCAACCTGGAATATTGCCCGAGTCTATCTCTATATTTTCCGTTCCAGGCAGCTAAAAACTTGGGTTTTCAACTGTAACAAGTATTGGTCACTCAACCGGCCGGGGAAGATACAGCCGAATGTCGTCAATGTACACTATACCCGAACCGCCAGGCTGCGGATTGTCCCTGTCGCCAAAACCAATACCAATCGTCTCGACATTGGCAAGATTCACGCCCTGGTCTGCAAACTTCTGCAGGTCGATATTCCATTCCGTCCACTCAGTTATTAAAGCTGCATTCGGATTGTCGTGAGGGACCACAGCGCTGCCATTGAGAACCACATACATCGGCTCAGCAGTGTTGCTGATTATCCCTATATCCTGGTTCGTCCACTGCCCGGAGACCGTACCGGTGATATTAACGTTAGAGAACTTGGCCTCACAGACCTCGCTGGTGTTATGTGCGGTCACTGCCAGACCTATATACATAGGAATATTCATGTTGACGCCCTCGGTGCCAACCTGTATCCACGAGCTGCCGTCAGCTGAATATGAGGCCGTAACGATACCGCCAACGTTGCGTTCTATTTTCACCCACTGTGGCGCCATGATCCCGGTTATATCCGTGGAGAAGCTCGAAGCGCCCGCCGTTCTGCGACGCTGAAAGGAAACACCCTGAGCAGGTGTAACCACCACCATTGCATGGATGGAATCCGCATCAAGCGTATCGCGAATCATCACGCCGGCCTTGGCCGATGGGTCCGTCTGATCGACGCTCTCGACCTTTACTATAATCGAGCCGGCGCTGGTAAGCTCTTTGAAAGCGAAGTGGAACTCATCGGAGGTGTTCCAGATATCTGCGCCGGTAGCGGTCATCGTATAGGTGCCTGCCGGGTCTTCTGTGAAGCTGCCCACATCACCCATATAACCACTGTGCCACAGCGACAACGTTGTAACGCCATCCCTGGTCCAGTCACTCCCCGAAGTTAATGTCATCTGTGCTTGCGAATATTTCATATCGTTGTCGTAATAAAATGGCATCGACTGTTCGCCGCTGTGAACAATCGTAGTCTCAACAATATGCTCTCCCTTGGAAAAATCTGCATCATGACCTATAAGGGCACCGTTTGTATCGACCCCCCATCCGTCTATCCAGGTTTCGAATACCATATCAGGAGAGTAGTCGTTGTAGTCCTCGAAATCGTCCACGACATGATAGTTGATTATTGTAAAGCTCCAGGTATCGCCTTTATAGACTGTGGCCTCGGGCGGAGCATTGACCTCATCGACCCGCCAGTAATACCTCTGACCGAATTCGAGAAGGCCGGGATTATAAGTTGTATCGTCCTGGTTTTGACTGACAAGTACGCCCCGCGGATCGGTTATGCCGGCTTCGTTGACATCATCTAAAACTTTTCCAAAGTACACATTATGAGTCTCAGCAAGGCTTCCAGCCCTCCAGCTAAGAACCGGTTCGAGTGATATATCTTTCTGGCCATGAGATGGCTTCGGCACGAAGGCTTTTAATCGGGGCTCAGCACCGATCATATAATCAATCGCATTGAAGAACATCTTAAGACCATCCTCGGTGAGGTTTAGTGCGCCGGCTTCCTGGCCTCCCCCGCCACCGGCAAGAAACAGCATCCTCTTTTCTGCGGGTATCTGAGTCGATCCGTCGTAAAACTCTATGCCGGGTAACCACTCAGCGATCCATACAGCTTCATTGTCTTCTCTTTGGGCGATTAAAATTCCATTTCCGACATCGTTGGTAATAATAAAAGAATTTTCGCCGTTGTTAACGGTTTCATCAATGACATCCACCAGACCATCAACAGGTGTTATGCCCTTAAACACCGGATGGGTGCTGTCTACTACCTGTAGCATTGCTTCAGGAGAAAATTCTTCTATGGTTGTGCTGTTTATCCATAGCCAGCGGTTACTCCTGACCCAGTACGCAGTCATCATTAACATTGGTGTAGGAACAGAGTTCCACTGCGCGATCTCCGCTGCATCTGTAGCATAACTACCGCTGTTACTATTTCGGCCTACAATAATAAGGTCAGCCGACTCAAGAATCGCTAAATTGTCGGCATCGAGGGTCGTCCATTCGCTTGGCTGGAGATCAACGGTGTACCCTGCATCCTCAAGAAGGTCGATCCAACCCTGGTCAAAATAGACAAGATCGGCATCCGCATTCGTCTCCGAGATCCAGACGATATTCTGGGCATGGGCCGATAGCGCCAGACAAAAAACCAGCGCCAGAAATAAATAAAGCATCTTTCTACACATAATAGTTCTCCTTCGAAACTAAATAATATGGGATTTTAATTGAAATATAGAAATCTGAACTATGTAGCACAAAGCTGCTGTTCCAGCCCTGTGCCTCGCATAATACAAAAAACTCCTCCTTTACTTGATATTCCGTACCTCAGAAGCTAAAAAACCGTAGACCATAACAATAATATTTATATCAGATAGTTACCTTCTCGTCAAGAAAAATTTTTTCAAAGGAATGTGGCGGCCGGCGTTGACCTATAGCTTCGCTTGAATAAAAACTGTGAAAAAAAGCCATAGCAGTTGGATTTCCGAGATAAATTTGATATACTGACTAAATTAAAATTAAATCACAGCGGCAAAGCTGAACAGATAGAAATGGGAAATATGATATTTAGGAGAGGTATCATGCATAGAAGACATTACTTTTTAATTTCTTTTGTTTTAGCATCAGTATTATGCCTGGTGTTGGGTACTATTGCCCAAGGCAAAGACAAGCCAGGAACCCTTGATACTGACCCAAATCTTGCCGGCTGGTGGAAATTCGATGAGGCATCAGGCAAAACTGCCGCAGACTCTTCGAAGCACAACCGAAAGGGCACCCTCAAAGGTGGTTTGTCGTTCGAAAAAAACTCGGTCTCAGGCAGGGTAGGAAAAGCACTGAAGTTCGACCGTGACGATGGTTACGTACAGATAATCAAATACAAGGGCGTTACCGGCACGCGACCCCGCACCGTTGCGGCCTGGATAAAAACAACAGAGTCAAATGGCGAAATCTTATCGTGGGGCTCGGATGATTACGGTAAGATGTGGATATTCGGTTTCATCAGGGGGAGTATAGGCGTAACACCCAACGGTGGGTATCTCTATATTAACGACGAAACCGACGACGATAAGTGGCATCATGTTGCAGCGGTAGTGGAGGAGGCCGAACTGCCGAATCTCCATGATGATGTCAAACTTTATAAAGATGGTGAGCCGGCGGAAATCCATGACATCGGTCTTTTGGACCTCTGGCCAATCGACACAGGCAGCGATTTGGATGTCAGGATAGGCATACAATTCAAAGGCCTCATCGACGATGTCCGTATCTACGACCGTGCTCTTTCGGAGGACGAAATAAACGCCCTGTTTAAATTGCAGAGCAATAAGCCATTACCCAAATAATGATGACAATCTCTAAGATTACGAAAGGAGATGAACAATGGACAATATTCGAGTTACTCGGCGCCAGTTTATGCGTGATAGCGCAATAGCAGCAGCAGGTATAGCTGCCGGCCTCGGTGCAATTGGCCAAAATGCCAAGGCCGTCAACACATCCAGGATTCTCAATTACAACCCAAATATGGAATATCGCCGACAGGGCAAGACCAATCTTATGGTCTCAGCCGTCTGCCTCGGCGGGCACTCCAAGAGCAACCAGGCCGAACGCAATGAAATTGTCAGCCGCTGTATCGACATTGGTATAAACTACATCGACGCATGCACCAGAAGCGAGGTAATCAGAGATGCCAAGGCCTTGAAGGGACGACGCGACAAGATGTATCTGGCTCTGTCCCATTGCGGCAACGAGGTACGCGAGAAGGAGTTCCGCACCTCCAAAAAGCTGCTCGAAGTGCTGGATGGATTGCTGAAAGAATCGAACCAGGAATATACTGATTTGTGGCGTATCACCTGTTACGAACCCGGCGGCAGACATTCGTTCGATACGTCCTGCGAGGTCGTTGATGCGTTGGAAAAAGCCAAAAAACAGGGCAAGGCCCGTTTCATCGGCTTCTCAACACACGACCGCAGATGGATAAAGTTTATGATTGAGTATTTCCCGCAAATTGATTGTATCTGCTTCCCCTTCACGACGATGAGTAAGGCCGCTCCGAAAGACAGTGTCTTCGAGACCCTCAAGAAGCAGGACGTCGGTGCATTCGGTATCAAGCCTTTCGCCGCCGGCTCACTCTTCAGCAGAGGCGACCAGACAGAAAAGGACCGACGCGCACGCCTGGCGATTAGATACATCCTGAACACCAACACCGTAATCCCTATCCCTGGAATGAACAGTATCCATTACGTCGATAACGTCGCAAAGGCCGTGATGGAACGCCGCCAGCTCGACCTGAAGGAAAAGGCAGAACTGGACAACGCCAACAAGCAGGCCCTGGCGAAACTGCCGAGCAACTACCAGTGGCTCAGGAGCTGGGAGTACGTCTAATCGGTAATGTTCGTCCAATTAACAGTTCGTGATGAGGGAAAGCAATAGTGCCCACCTTGCCGTTTAAATAAATACAGGGATAGAAGGTATGAAATACTATTTCTTGACGTTTATTCTGGCGGCAGTTGCTGTTGCCGGAACAGGTTGTGAACAAGTAAAGTCTGCACAAAAAGAAAAGACAAACCAAAAACCGGCAGCCGATCCAGTAACCGCAGCGGCCCCGGAAGCCGTAACTGGTAATGAGCCTCTGCTGCTCGATGATGAACCACTGCTGTTGCTTGATGATTCCTCGGGCGAGAATTCGTCCACGGGTTCGATGGCCGACAACAGCCGATGCTTTGTCTGCCACATCAACTACATGGATGAGGATATCGCCGTCACTCATGCACGAGTGGACATTGGCTGTGCGAATTGTCACGGTGAATCCGACGAGCACATCGCAGATGAATCCTGGGCCTCAGGCGAAAACGGTACTGCGCCGGACATAATGTATCCTCAGGCAAAAATCAATCCGTTCTGTATGGGCTGTCATACTAAGGAAAAAATCGACACCGAGCAACACAAGCCTCTCTTCGCGGGTAATAATGATGAAAAGTATTGTACTGATTGCCACGGCGACCATCGCCTGACAAATCGCAAATGCAAATGGAAATAGGTCTGCCTGTTTCGACTATACTGCACTGTATCAATAGACAAGCCGCGCGTAGGTCTGGCGCCGACCAGCCATAAAGCAATTGCAAGAACATATAATTTTCGAGTAACATTGGCAAAGACTTGAACGCGATAAGGAGGTTAAGTATGGGCAATACTCTCGATCGACGCGATTTCCTGAGGAAAACGGCAAAAACATCGGCGGCCGCCCTCGCGGCGTTCACCGCTCCGTCAATCCTGAAGGGAAGAAGCTCCGACCCACCACCAAATGTCGTCTTTATCATTTGTGACCAAATGCGCGGCGATGCCCTGAGCTGCCTTGGACATCCAAATGCCCGCACCCCTAATTTAGACAAGATGGCGGCGGCAGGAGCATTATGCGAAAACTATTTTGTTAATAATTCCGTTTGCGCTCCGTCAAGGGTCACTCTATTTAATGGACTATATCCACACCAGCACGGCAAACTTACGAATCAGAGCGGGAAATTAATAGAAGCGCTTTCCGGCTCTATGTTAGGCCATTTTCGCCGGCGCGGTTACCGCGTAGGATGGGTCGGCAAAAATCACACATATTCAAAAAAGGTTCTTGAGGGTTTGGATTTGTGTGTGATTAGGGCCCGGGAACCTTTCAGGGCTTATAGTAAATTTGTTCCGCCGTATTGGCATAGTGACACCTTATGGCCCGAAGAAAAGTGCCATCCGCGTATGAACACAGATGATGCTATAAGGTTCATAAACAGCACAAAAAAGAATGAGCCGTTTTTTCTTCATATCAGCTATTTCGACCCGCATCCGCCTTATATGGCGCCTTCGGAATATACAAGCAGATACTCCGGCAAGGATATGGTCCTTCCGCCGTTTGTGCACCCCAAAAAATTATGTGCCAGGCTGGATGAACAATGTCGAGCCCTCCATTACGACCGCATAAAAGATACGGACCTGACCGAGACAATGAGATATTACTATGCTGCGATAGAATGGGGTGTGGATTACCAGGTGGGCAGGATTTTAGAAACTTTAAGAAACAAAGGACTCGTTGAAAATACAATCGTAGTTTTTACTTCGGACCACGGCGATTTTATGGGTGAGTATTGTATGGTTCGAAAAGGTATGTTTCTCTATGATGCGTTGCTGCACGTTCCTATGATATGGTATGCTCCCGGCCTGGTTAGCCGAGGCATTCACATGAAAAATATGGCACAGGGCGTTGACCTATTTCCCACGTTAGCGGATTTGTCCGGCGGTAAAGTTAACGGCGAGCTTCCAGGAAGGTCGTTAAAATCCTTTTTGCGGGGTGAATCGAAAAAAGAAAGAGATTTTACAGTCTTTGCATCCGCCGCCTATAGTGATTTACCGCCGAATTACTTTGACAATCCTGAACCGGCTTACGACCCTGATAGCGATGTACCTTTCCACACCCGCGTAGAAAATCTTACCTGGAAAGATGAGAACAGAACGGCTATGGCGCGCACGAGCCAGTGGAAGCTGATATTGAATGAATCACGTCCGCCGGAATTATACGAGATGGCGGACGGCTGGACTGAGAAGGAAAATCTCGCCGATAAACCAGATTTCAGAGAAGTGCGAAAAGCGCTTGAGGCCAGAATAAAAAACGTTTGGAAGTGGTAACGGAGCCGGAAAATGCGAAGGTTATCAAGGGCTCAATGGGACCAAACTGTCGCCGAACTGAAGGATGCCGACATTGAACTATATAATCTCGAAGAGGACATCAGTGAATCTAATAACCTCAGAGAAAAGAATCCAAAGGAATATCCAGCGCTTAAAAAAGAGCTGATAGCTTTTTTAAAAAACATTAAGTAACACTCTGAGCATTTAATATAAAGCCTTTTTCAACAGCCCCACTGTTCCTATTTTCCATATCGGTTACGTGAGACTTTTTTTCTTAATCTGCTTAAGGAACCGCACCTAATGTTGAAATTGGCACGTTAATCCGCCATTTTGGAAAACTTTACTTCTCATAGAACTCCACAACGTAATAGGCTTCAGCTTCCTTCTCATTGTATAGCAGAACCCGGATCTCTACCGGACCACTTGTATCCTTACCAAACCTTTGAATATTCACCAGATCACCTTCCTTCGAGAATGCGTATGCCTCAGGATTGTCCTATAGTCCTGGTCTGAACCAATCAGGCTCACGTGTGTACTTATAGCATACCATAGAACTCCCATACTTAGGTATCCCATAGTTACCATCGCCGCGTTCCCAGTACCACGAAAGGTTCCTGTTTTTATATTTTACATTCCAGACTCTCATAAAAGGTCGCGAATTAATGAGCAGCCCCAGGTCGTCTCTGTTTATCTTGAACCGGAAAGTATATCTATAGCCCCTGATCTTCTTCGGCTGATCGGCTCTTATGTTTGTCACAGACTCTGGGATAGGATTCAATACGTACCGCCTGAATGCCGTGGATGCTTCTGTCTCTGACATCCTTCGGGCCCTACACCCACTATGTGTCAGAAGCCAAACCATACAAATGAAAAACACAAACAGTAATGGCGTGTGAACTATTAACTTGTTGTGTTTCATAATGCTCCTTTTTTCTCCGCCGATGTCTTGTTTTCTTCTTGGAAATATTTTTATAATCGCTTTGACAGTATGGTCATGGAACCAGCCATTAAACTATATCAGGGAAGAACTACTCTCAGATGTACGGATTATATTACCGGAGTTGGTAATGGCAAACACCTTTTTCAATATGAAAGGCTTCAGCGAATGCTCCAAAACCGATTTATTTTATGCTTCCAATTAATCCCTTCTTGAGTTATTATTATTCCGGTCGGTGATTTCGTATCTCCTGCCCATATTTTACAATTTCAATATGATGGTAATAAGAAATGTTGAAAAGAAAAATACTATCCAGGCAGTTATTAATCCCCACCTTAATCTTTAGCCTAATCGTCATTTCTGCCGTCTATGCGGATGACCAGCCTCAGTGGGGCCAGAGATATTCACGGAACATGGTCTCGGATGAAACGGGCCTGCCTGAAACCTTTGACCCAGCCACCGGCAAAAACGTAAAATGGGTGGCCGATCTTGGTACAGAAACCTACTCAACTCCGGTGGTGGCCGGCGGCAGGGTACTGATTGGCACGAACAACGACAGGCCGCGAGACCCTCGGCACAAAGGAGACCGCGGCGTGTTATTGTGCCTGGATGAAAAAGACGGCACCCTCTGCTGGCAGCTTGTAGTTCCTAAGCTGACACCCGCCTTATATCGGGACTGGCCACGCTCAGGTATCTGCTCACCGGCCACTGTCGAAGGCAACAGAGTTTATATCGTGAGCAATCGCGGCGAGGTAATGTGTCTCGACCTCAAAGGCCTGACCGACGGCAACGATGGCCCTTATAAGGATGAAGGTCGGCATATGACCCCGCGAAACGCCGAGCCTAATGAGGTTAGCAAAACGGATGCCGACATTATCTGGCTTTTCGACATGCATGCAGAGGTAGGGATTCACCAGCACGATGCCGCACATAGTTCGATTCTCCTGCACGGCCGGTTCTTATACATTAACACGAGCAACGGTCTTAACGACAAACACCAGCTTATTCCCGCAACCGATGCCCCGAGTTTGATTGTGCTCGACAAGATGACAGGTCGGCTGGCAGCTCAGGATGCGGAGCGGATTGGCCCGCGTATATTCCATAGCACATGGTCGTCGCCTGCAGCGGGCGAAGTCAACGGCCGGTCTATGGTATTTTTCTGCGGCGGCGATGGTGTCTGCTATGCCTTCGAGGCCTTACAGACTGTTCCAGAGACTGCATCCGTACAGAAACTGAAAAACCTCTGGCGGTTCGATTGCGACCCCACGGCCCCGAAAGAAAACGTGCATAAATACCTTAGAAATCGCCGGGAAAGCCCGAGTAATATTAAGAGTATGCCGGTTTTCCATAAAGGTCGGGTGTATATAACCTACGGAGGTGACATCTGGTGGGGCAAGAACCAGTCCTGGCTAAAGTGTATCGATGCGACTAAAACAGCCGACCTAACAAACTCCGATGAGCTTTGGTCATACGAGCTCAACGGCCACTGCTGTTCGACGCCGTCTGTCCAGGATGGTCTGGTTTTTGTTGCCGATTGTGGGGGACATATACACTGTGTAAATGCCGGAACCGGCAAACCTTACTGGACCCACGATACCGGAGACGAAATTTGGGCCTCAACGCTTGTGGCCGATGGAAAAGTCTATATCGGCACTCGGCGTGGTAATTTCTGGGTGTTTGCCGCCGACAGGAACAAGAAGATTATCAGCTCAATTAAGTTAGACAGCCCCATACACGGCTCACCTGTCGCCGCCAACGGCGTACTATACATTGCTACAATGAAGAAACTTTATGCGGTAAAGGCATCTGGAAAATAAAGTGGTTAAATTTAAGGAGATGCTCTGTTGAAAAGCCACAAAAACTGTCATTCTGAACGGAGCGCAGCGGAGTGAAGAATCTCTTTATGGCTCAGGAAATGAGATTCTTCGGCTTCGCCTCAGAATGACAATCCACGTTTTCAACAGAGCATTAAGGAGACTAAAATGAAACGCATTAATATTCTCCCATTCATTCTCGTTGTCGGACTTATTCTGACACTCTTTTGTGACACCTCGGTATTGGCCGCAAACAATGTCGTTGAACAATGGACCCGTTTCGAGGACACGTTTCAAAGTTCAAAGGACTATAATAATCTGGTCCAGGACGTTAAGGTAACGGTAGAATTTACTTCGCCGAGCGGGAACAAAAGAATTTTCCTTGCCTTCTGGGACGGAAACCGTGTATGGCGTGTACGCTTTTCGCCGGATGAACTGGGCAAGTGGACATATAAAACAATATGCTCGGACACAAATAATAAAGGACTTCACGATCAAACCGGCTCGTTTGAATGTGAAAAATACCGGGGTGTTCTTCCACTTTACCGGTATGGAGAATTACGTCTTTCTGACAATCGGCGATACTTCGAGCACGCTGATGGTACTCCTTTTTTCTGGCTGGCCGATACCGTCTGGTGCGGTCCAGCCCTTTCGGACCTGAATGATTGGAATATTTTCCTCAAAGACCGCGTCTGGAAAGAATTTACTGCCATCCAGTTTGTAATGACCCAATGGCGTATGACCAAAACAGACGCGGAGGGAAATCCCACTTTTTTGGGCAAGGACAAAGTCGCCGTCAATCCTCCATATTTTCAGCGATTGGACAAATACATGGATGCGATTAATGACGCGGGGCTTCTTGCCGTACCCGTCCTGCTCTGGGCGATCCGGGGCGATGACAATCCGGGCTATTATTTGCCCGAAGACCAGAAAATCGTATTGGCCGAATACATGATAGCCAGATACGGTGCCCATCAGGTAATCTGGTTCCTCGGCGGTGACGGTAATTACAGTGGAGAAAACGCTGAAACCTGGAAGGTAGTCGGTCGTGCGGTATTTAACAAAGGCCAGCATCGCCTGGCGACAATGCACGTCGGGGGAAGAAGCTGGGTCGGCAAGGAATTTCGCAATGAGCCGTGGTTTAGTTTCATCGGTTACCAGAGCGGACACGGTGACGACGAAAAAACCTTCCGCTGGCTAAACCAGGGTCCTCCCGGCTCCGAATGGAACAACAAACCCAACCTGCCCGTTATCAATATCGAGCCCAACTACGAAGCGCACAACGGCTACACCAATCGAAAAGTCCATAACGACCATTCGGTCCGTCGTGCCGCTTATTGGAGCCTCCTGGTTTCTCCCACGGCGGGAGTAACCTACGGCGGTCAGGGAATCTGGGGCTGGCATACAAAGGTACAAGCCCCGGCTGACCACATCAGCACTGGTCTTGGCTCACCATGGTACATCGCAAAGGACCTTCCCGGCGCATTGAGCATGAAGTACCTGCACCAGCTCTTCAAGTCAATCGAATGGTGGCGGCTGGTCCCTGCGCCGGAAATCCTCACTGAACAACCGGGGAAAGAAGATGCCTCTAAATTCATAGCGGCCGCAAAATCAAAAGAAGGGGACCTGCTGGTAGTCTATCTCCCTGAAGGCGGCTCCGTCACTCTAAAGACCGATTCACTCAACAAAAACGCAACCGCTCGCTGGTATCACCCCCGCACCGGCGGCTGGCTCGACGCCGGTAAGCTCGAAAAATCCCCACAGACTTTTAAGACTTTTGACCGTAATGACTGGGTGTTGTTGATTGAAGCAAAGTAAGCGATTGACATTATAAGGAAAGAGCAGCCATGAGAAAATCCTTCACCTCAATCTTATCAGCTCTTTTTGTAGGATTTATTCTTTTTTCGGATGCATCTGTTTCCCAGGCGGCCAAGACCTCGCCTTTCTTTAACGTAGCCGATTATGGAGCAGTGGGGGATGGGAAAATCCTATGCACCGAGGCCATCCAGAAGACCGTGGATATTTGTGCGGCCGCGGGAGGCGGTACGGTGCATTTTCCAGCAGGAAAGTATCTCTCAGGCGCAATCTTTCTCAAGAGTAACGTAACGCTGCACATCGGTGAAGGAGCAACGTTGCTGGCGAGCACCAACTTCGAGGATTTTCCGCCGTTTACACCACACTGGCGGATACAATCAGATGACACCAAACGTTCGAGCCTGATAACCGGAATCGACCTCGAAAACATCGCCGTTACCGGCAGGGGCACTCTTAACGGTCAGGGTAAGCCCTGGTGGGATGCCTTGCGTAGTGATAACAAAAAAAAGGAAGGCCAAAAAAAGATTCTTACCTATGGTCGGCCGCGGGTGATTAACCTCTATCGCTGCCGCAATGTTCTGCTCCAGGGAGTTACTATCGTCGACTCTCCTTCATGGACGGTCCATCCGGTTGGTTGTGAAAACCTCGTGGTTGACGGTATTTCGATTATCAATCCCGAATCCGGTCCAAACACCGATGGCGTGAACCCCGAATCCTGCCGCAATGTGCGAATCTCGAACTGCTTTATCGACACAGGCGACGACTGCATCACGTTGAAATCCGGACAAGATGAAGAGGGCAGGCAGAAAGGCAGGCCTACGGAGAATGTCACTATTACCAATTGTGTAATGTACAAAGGCCACGGCGCCGTAGTCATCGGCAGCGAAATGTCAGGAGATGTCCGCAACGTTACCGCCAGCAATATCGTTTGCGTGGGAACCGACCGTGCTGTCCGCATCAAGAGCACACGGGGCCGAGGCGGCGTCGTGGAAAACATTCGTTTCTCCAACTTTGTAGTCGAAAACGTCAGAGAGCCAATCTACATCACGACTTTTTACACAAAGACCGACCAGGAGCCTGTTTCGCAGCGCACTCCAATCTTTCGTGACATTGCCATAAGCCATTTTACTATCAAGAAGTCACCGTGTATGGCGAAAATCCTCGGCCTGCCCGAAATGCCCATACAGGGACTGCGTATAACCGACGTGGTGGCCTCAACCGACGTTGGATTACTGTGTGACAGCACTGTGGGTCTTGAGCTGCAAAACGTGCAGGTCAACACGAACAAAGGGCCTGCTTTCGACATCAGGAACTGTAAAAATATCGAGCTCAATGGAATCAAAACAACAAAACCGCTCGCGGATGAGCCGATCGTCCGGATGGAAAACGTACAAGATGCCTTTATCCACGGATGCAGGGCATTTCCCGGAACAGAGAGCTTTCTGGAACTTAAGGGAAAAACCACAAAAGACATTCTCCTGGTTGGAAACCAGCTTTACGATGCAAAAAACTTTTTTGTTTTGAAAAATGGAGCTCAGAAAAGAGCTGTCGTGGAGAAGTAAGAAACGCATTTTATTGAGAAAGAAGCGAATTAGTACCTGTTTCGGAAAGAAAAAACCAACGATGTCACCCCTGCGAAAGCAGGGGTCCAGAGCGAAAAAGCTGGATTCCCGCTGGAGTTTATCCCGCACACGATGCGGGGCGGGAATGACAGATACTGCTTTAACAACACAAACTAATTTAGAAGGGGGAACATTATGAAAAAAGATGTTATTCACAAACCATACGTTGCTTTGACCGGCAGCGACTTATCACGGCAGGGCGAGGCAATGGGCAGGCGCGAATTCCTGAAAAGGGCCGGCTGCGCCGGTGCCGGACTGGCCCTCGCTGCAATTCAGCGGCAGGCATCCGCTCAGCCGGTCAGCGAATTGCAGAAACGAGTTCTCGGTCGAACGAACCAGAAGGTCACCATCCTCGGCCTTGGAACAGCCCCGGTCGGAGAAGGTCCCATTGATGTTCAGGAGGGCATTAAAATCTTTAGCCAAGCCATCGACCGCGGCGTTAACTATATCGATACCGCGAGGATATACGGCAACGCCGAAGAAATTCTTGGGCACCTGGTCCCGAAACACCGTGACAAGTTGTTTGTCGTAACAAAGGTATCTACTGATAGTGCAGATAGAGCAGAGCGTTCCCTGAGCGAATCATTGCGCCGGCTTAAAACCGACCACCTCGACCTCGTCCATATCCACAGCATAGGCAGCAAAAATCTTGACCGCGTTCTGGCCAAGGATGGCGTCCTTGAATATCTTTTGAAGCAGAAGGAAACCGGCAAGATACGTTTCGTTGGAATATCAGGCCATAACAGACCGCCCAACTTCGTCCGTATGCTCAAGACCGACCAGATTGATGTGATTATGTGCGTGATGAATTACGCCGACAGGAACATTTATGATTTCGAAAGTAAGGTTTTGCCCGAAGCGAAAAAACGCAACGTCGGCTGTGTGGCTATGAAGGTCTATGCCGGCATCAAGGGCGGCTTCCGAAATCACAGGAGCGGCTTCGTCGGCTGTGTTACCGAACCCGCTTATCTGCCGCAGGCTATGGCTTATGCGCTTGACCTCGAGAACGTCAGTGTAGCCGTAGTTGGCCCTTACACTGTCGAACAAGCCATACAAAATGTAGAGTTTGCAAAAAAATACAAACCACTCTCTGAAGAGCAACGTACCTCATTATTAGAATATGGTAAGAAACTGGCGCAAAGTCTGGGGCCGCGATATGGATCGGTAACGTAAACCGCTCACAGCTCCCTCGGACCAAGCTCGCCTATAAACATTAGAGACACTCTATTGAGAAATAACAAATGACAAAAAAGACAATTTTACTTTGGACAATCGTTACAATATTGGTGATGTCTGCGCCGCTTTTAGCCACTGACTGGCCCCAATGGCGCGGACCGTTTTTTAATGGCTCGACTAACGAAAAAAACCTCCCCGATTCCTGGAGTCAAACCGAAGGCATCGCCTGGGTCAGTCCGCTTCCCGGTCCCAGCGGCGCTACTCCTGTTATCTGTAACGGCCACGTGTTCGTCAGTTCAACGGTCAAGTCAAGTCCCGATTTCGTCGCACTGTGCTTTGACGCCCGGGACGGAAAAAAGTTATGGGAAAAACATGTCGGGTCGGATTCTCGCAGATTTACACGCAATAATATGGCCTCGCCTTCTGCGGTTACCGATGGAAAAAACGTATTTTTCCTGTACGGCAGTGGTGACCTTGTCGGCCTCGACTATAAAGGGAACAAGCTATGGTCGCGGAACATTGAAACCGAATACGGTAATCTGGCCCTAAAATTCGGATATAGTTCCAGTCCGCTGCTTTACCAAAACAAACTCTTCATCCTTGCGGTTCGCCGCAACAAACCTTATCAACGACCTGAGGCTGATGCACCTCTCGATTCGTACCTGATGGCACTGGACCTACGAACAGGCAAAACCCTCTGGAAACAACAGCGACCAACCAACGCATTCGACGAGGGTATGGAAACCTACAGTACGTCAATTCCCTTTGTTCGTAATGGACGCGCCGAAATCCTCAATACAGGTGCTGACTTCGTCACCGCACACGACCCGGATACCGGGAAAGAATTATGGCGTTTTGAATACCACACATCCAAAGTCAGAGATTCGCGTATCATTCCTTCTCTTGTCACCGGCGATGGCCTGATTTTCGGCACCCGACACAAACATGGCGGCGTCTTTGCTCTTCAACCCCCCAATCCTGATAATCCATCTCAGGGCCGCATCGTCTGGGAATTTGACGGCCCTTCACCCGATGCCGGCACGCCTCTTTATTATCAGAAGCGCCTGTATGTGCTGAACGGCATCAGGTACGGAAAAGTGGTAACCTGCCTTGACCCGAAAACCGGCCGGCAAATTTGGCAGGGCAAAATCGGCGGACGTGGTCCCTGGCGCGCCTCTCTGACAGGTGCAGATGGCAAACTCTACTGTATCAACGAAACCGGCGAAATCGTAGTGCTCGCCGCAGACAACGATGAGTTCAAGATTATCTTCCAGACAAAAATAGAAGAAGGTCCAATTCAGTCTTCGATTGCCATCGCTGATGGTCGTCTGTTCATCCGTACCGCCGAAAATCTCTACTGCATCGGCAAATAATATATCTTTTCGTTATAAATGTAGTAGAAAATGAAACGGACGATACACAGAGCGAAATTCTCCTCCGAAAAAGTTGCATCGTGAGTACAAATCAAATATAATTTTCAAATCTTGTTATTTATCCGAAATCAAGATAGGGAATCTTTTAAAATCCAATGGAGGATATGATATGGATAAGCAAAAACAAACCTGCCGCGATGGGTCGTCGACCACGTCGACGGCACGGCGGGTAACTCGACGCGATTTTGTAAAGATAACAGCGCTGGCAGCCGCAGGCGCCGCTTATGTTATCCGCAGCAGGCCTGTGATGGCTCAGGACAAAGGCGAACGGCCAATGCAGGCCGCCGATGTTACCGTACTCAACCCGCAGAACCGTGTGCCGGTCAGCCTGATTATCGACGATTCGACCTGCCTGGTGAACATGGCTCACTTCGGCATACCACACTTCGCCACGGCCTGGCCGGATAGGTACAAGCAGGACTGGAAAAAACTGCCGCGAGAGATACCCGATTCATTTGTGCGCAAGTTCGGTCAGTGGTGCCGTGAGTACAAGGTCAAGGGTAAATACAGCATCGTACCGTACCCGGCCTGCGTCGGCTGGCTGGACCGCTGCCTTCCCGGCTGGTCGCAAAAGGAGCTGGACGACAGCCTTAAGCTTGTCCGCGAACTCATGATGCCCGACTGGGACATTCATCCGGAGATGATAAGCCACACCTGGGTCATCAACATCAAGACCGGCCGACCCTATCCGGAGCGAACCGGCTACTACATCGAGAACGCCGGCTGGAGCCAGGACAAATCCGCCGATGAGCTCGCCGACTACATGGCCTACGCACTGCGAATCCTAAAGAATGTCGGCCTGCCGTGCGAAGGCATCACGACGCCCGGCGGCTTCGGCAGCCAGAACCGCGACAACCTCGCCAAGGCGACGCTGCAGTCGTGCCGCGATGTATTCAATGCTGAGATTCCACACTACTTCCGCGACCTTTTCACCGATGACCGCAGTGTCGCCCCTCTTGTTCAGTACGCATCCGGCCTTGATGGTGATAATCCGAAATGCGTTGTGTCCATCATCGGCTGTACCGGCGACTGGTTCGGCGGCTGGGACGGCCTGGTCCCGGGCTCGGTGGATAAGCACATAACCCAAGACCTCAAAGGCGGCAGACTGCCGCAGGTCATCGACAAGGGTGAGCCGGCAATACTCGTCTGCCATTGGCCCGGCGTATACTTCAACGGCGAGGAAATTGGCTTTAACATTTTTAAAGAAGTAGTCCGGCGGATACACGCCCGGTATGACAATCTGCTGTGGATGAAGCAGAGTGAGATCGCTCGATATTGGGCAGCTAAGGAGCTGACAAAGATTGAAAAGCAGGGCGGCAGCATAACTTTCAACGCCCCCTTTGCTACAACGCGGTTTACTGTGCGAATAAAAAGCGATTTGCCAACCATTCCCAAGCTGATTGCCAACAATAATGCTGTTCGATTACGGCGTGTAAAGGAACCACTGCAATTGGAAAGCCAAACGTGGCACGCGGATGGCAGGGAATTTACGGTCTGCTTTGACTTACCCAAAGGCAAATCAACCCTTGACCTTTGATGAGCAAAAAATGCTTGCCACTGCCTTGGGACAGGCCCCCTTAGAGTATAAGGCACTCTAAACAAGGGGATAGACCCCCTTAGAGTGCTTAACACTCTAATCAAGGGGGTAAAAAATTGGCTTTGAAATTGGGTTTGTTTGGGTTTGAATTGGGTTTGTTTGGGTTTGATTGGGTTTGTTTTCACCAAGTGTCCAATTGCATTTTTTTTCATAAGTCTTTTTTGAGAAGATACTTAAGTTCATTTGCAATCCGCCTACGGCGGACAAGATTGGGTTTGTTTTGCATAAAAAGAGCTGATTTGTAGAGGGTTCTCGACAGATGTAGAGGGCCGACGACAGAGGACAGACGACAGATGACAGACTACAGAATACAGACGATTGATTATAAGATCATGTTTCATAAGGAGTTACCTGGTAGTTTGAAATCCGAAATACTAAGCACTAAATCCTAAACAAATCAAAATTACACAAATGTAAATGTTCAAAACCTTGTCTGGCTTGAAAGATAATGCTTTTTGGCGTGTATCTGCTGATACGAAAACGTGCGGTTCTCCGCTAAAACTTTCGCCTGCTGGCGGTTTGCGTTAGCCTGCTGGCTAATATGGTAGGTATTATACCATAAAACAGGTCAAATTTCAAGACAATTCGATAAAAATGTCGGAGACACGGCACTAATTGCTGATTTACATTTCGTAATTAGAAGCACTGAGCAATAAATCCGAAGCTCTAAACAAATCCAAACCTCAAATGACAAAAGGCAGTAAACACGTGACGATGGCCTAATACCTCTTCTCAGGCGAGTTGTCAGCCTGCAATCCGAAATGGGGTGACTTTTTTGCGATTTGCGAAACGCAACCTGTGATTTCCGACCTTATATTCCCTAAATACGAAAATTACTTTTTTCTTGTCTTTTTCAACAATCACGACAATAATATCGCCAGAAAAAGCGGTATATCGTTTCTTTTATGCGAGTACCAGTGGCAACCTGATAGATGATTAGCTATTATTCCCTCGGTTGATCGTTTTTTTTGTTGACAGAATATGATCATTATGGCATCTATGATTATATATATACTAAAAATGCGGAATTTTGTGGAGCGAGGAAGATTGTGCTCATATATTAATGTGATGTGTTAATGGTTTATACTTTCTATATATTATCACGTTCTTACACAATACGAGGAAGGGAGAGTCGAACGTGGCATCAGAGATAAGTCAGTCGAAGATTCGAAGAGCCAAGAGATACAACCTGCCACTTGATGTTTCATTAAGGATTGGTAGATGTAGCTATGAAGCAACAGTTATCGATATATCTGAAATCGGATGTAGAATTCGAGGGAACCTTTCTGACATCTCGCTTCCTGCTAACAAACCCTGCACAGTCGCATTTACTTTAAGCGCAGGTTATTCAAAGTCACTCAATCGAATATTGCCCAAGAAGTCAATTGCAGCCGTCATTATTAAAGTCACTAGGTCTGCACGTGACTCGGAACTTGGTGACGACTATATAATCCAATACAAGGATGAAGGTGTTGGACAGTTTGTTACTTCGATTGCTCGTCAACTTCACCGTTTTGCCAAGCTAACCTGGAGGGTCCCTGACTTCGGCCAACATATTGTTGAACTTGTGGACCGATTTGGCCATAAGTTTAGTGGTCTCACTAGGGGTCGAGTCGACATGTGGCTCGAGCAAATCTGTGATATGAATGATGATAAAGACAAGGCACGTGACCTCCGTAATTTTGCACTTGAACTTTTGGCAATTGCGCTATCGCGATATCACTATTCCTACGAACGATGCTCTGCTCTGGCAAAAGATTTGTGGAATAAGATTCTTTCGTTAGAAGGTGTCGACCATAACAGAGAATGTGTGCGGCTTTTCCCACTCGATATCGAGGCAAAGAGTGGTCATGTAACGCTCTACACGATGCGAGTGGCTAACAATCTACCGGATCATATTACCAGGGAGAGTTTTGCTAGACTGGAATCCAAAATTGAGCGGAAGAGATTGCAGCATGTTAAGTGGATCGTTCTGGTTGATGATTTTCTGGGTAGCGGCAAGACGGCGAATAGATACCTTAAGCAATTCAAAACGCTCGCGAGAAGATTGAAGGATTACTCTAAAGTAGGAAAAGGTTCTACTGGAGTGGATATTCTCGAAGGTAAAAGGATAGCATTAGCATGTTTTGTCGGCTTTTTCGATGGTGATAAATGGCGCAAAAGCAAAAACAACTATCCGGAACTCAAGGAATACGATGACATGCTAATTTCCCATGAACTATCTGAAGCCGAGGATACAATACGATCATACCTGATAGTCCCGCCCCGTCACAAAGACGACCTTAAGGCTCTTCGTGATTTAGTTGTGAGAAGAAAATTGTATTTCCATAACGGCGAGTGTCATCCCGATGGTTTTGAGAATCTGGGGGCTTTGGTTTCATTCTACTATAGTACACCTAATAACTCACTGCCAATACTATGGTCTAGAAGTGGAGGTTGGCAGGCACCTCTCCCAAAAAGATATGAGACCGTTTGGAGGAGTCTGAAGGCACCCAACCCGCAGCCCGTACCCCTTATCGACACGGAAACCACAGCCAAAGTAAAAGAAGTACTGGATTCGAGAAAGAAGACAATTGGAATATTTGGTGGTCCCTCATCCGGGAAATCAAATCTTGCAGCGGAACTCGCGGACTACTTTGGAAAAGATTGCTGTGAGAATGTTATTTGGCATGAATTCGCTGACATATGTTCCTATGACTCTTTCTATTGCCACGTTGGCTGGTTCCTATCTGAGGTCTGTTCATTGACTGAATTGAGGGAGAACTATTTTCGTGGGCAATCTGCAGAACAGCTGAGGCAAATTCTTGTGAAGGCCCTCAATCGTCTTAAGGCTTATCTTTTCCTAGGTGGGGTCGACAGAATAAAAGACGCTAGCCTAAGGACACTGATCAATGATTTAATCAGTGAAACAAATGAGAATGTCAAAATCATTTTGACCTGTCGGTTGGATGAGAAAAAACACCCACCTCAATGGATTATGGATTCTGTTGATGAACCTATAATTCTAGGACAGCTTAACGATCAACAGATCATAAACATATTTAACGCAGTCTCCGGCGCGAACCTGAAGGTTGGCCATCCATACGTGGATTTGGTGATACACAAGTCTTGCAGACATCCACTCGTGACGTGGTTGTTGGGTTCACTTTACCTTAAAGAGTCAGGCCGGTTTAACGACATCGTTAGCACTTGGACAGTCATGGAAAACCCCCTTGTCGCATCGACAAGGAATTTATTTGAACTACTCGACGAGGACCTCCAGTGGTTCTTAATGGTGGCTTCCCTTTTTGTCTGTCCGTTTGAAACCGAGTTGGTAGAGGGACTATACAACAACAGCACTCGATATTCCATATTTCCTAGTAGTTCCTTTAGGGATGTTCAGAAGTGCCTGCAGGTCTTGGAGAGGGAATGGAAAACACCTTTCGTTTTTAAGTCGGAGGGTTCACGCTACGAGATGCCAGTATACCTCAGGGATAGCGTGTATGACATCTGGCAAGAACATGTCTCCGAACAACGGGAAATGGAACATTCGTTGGCACAATTATTCGAGTCCATGGAAACGCAGGAGATTGCTCACAAGATGGACTTCATTGAGATTGCCCATAAGCATTACTTGAGGGCTGCCTGCTTCTCCGAGGCTGCTATTTTGTTATTTGAGCAACGAAGAGTATTTACATCAAACAGCGGTAGCAATCGGTTACTGAACTTAGTGCAACAAACTCTGGACATGTTTGATCCACACAAATTGGAGCAGCTTGTGTACCTGCGTGCCAGACTTTTAGGAAGTTTGACGAAATTCGGTAGTCTTCACAAACTCTGTCACGAAGAAGTACAGTTGCTGTTTCCGAGGATGTCACACCTTTCAAAGGCCAGATTCGCTTTTGTTGAAGCAAGAGTCAATGGCAGCAGGAGATACTTTGACGATGCATGGGCGGCTTTTGATCGGGTGCAAGGGAATCTAAAGTCTGCAATTAATGCTGGAGAGAATGTTGAAGAATGTAGAATACTGCAAATAAAGACCCTCCTACGACAATGTCAGACGCGGATGTCTCAGGGTATGTACTGGGAGGCATGGAACGAGTTACTGAAAGTGATTGAAGAACTTGAGAGCTATCCCAAAGCACCCTTGATGCACGAATTGGCTGTCACTTGCCGCCATATGCACACGCTTCTATACCTAAGCGGGGAATATGCGGAGTCTTTGCTTTGGGCTGAAGTAGCGATGGCACTTAATGATCGGCTTGGTGACCACGAGGGTATTGCGATAATGCAGTGCAAACTTGCGCGAGCATGGTTAGCGCTATCTAATATCAAGAAAGCCGACTACTTCTGTTCTGAATCTCTTAGGACACTAGATGCCCATGTATCTGGTGGAAGGTGGTGGCGGATGGCTTTCCTAGAGACGTTTGCTCTGATTCAGCTTGTTCATTATGAGCAAAATCCGATGTTGAGCGCTTGCATACGCGAAGCAGAGGTTGCGCTTTGCAGAGCAGAGAGCCTGTGCGCAGACATGGAAATCGAGAGAGAAGAAACTGTCCGAGCACATCTTTCAGAGGTCAATCAGGCGAGAGCATTCTTAAAATTCCTCAAAAAAGACAGAACCTTTATTTGTGAATGGCGGAAAGCCTGTAAATATCTGCGTACAGATCCAAAAGATGCAACGAGCATTTTGGATACGTTCAGGAAGAGTGAACTTTACTTTGATTATGCGTATTTTAAATACAAGTTAGCACTCGAAGATGGCTCGGTCAACACACATTGGGTCAACCATGTCATAGTACCGATCTTGAGGCAGTCTGCAAACATGCTACGGGACGCATGTCTCGTTTCCAGCCAGAAAAAGCACCTCTTATTCCTTGCTGATGTCACAAAGAACAGGAAGGGCCTTGAGCTTACCGAACTTGAAGCCCTCTTTCGAATAACGGCCATTGATGGCGGTGATCGCCAAGATATTTCAGAAAGGCTGACTAGGGCAAGACGACCACTCCGAAAGCTGCTTAGGATTGGAAAGATTGATCCGGAAGGTCTTAAAGACTATCCGATTTCTCTCAGCAGACTGAATCAACTCAAGCATGACATAGAAGAACGACTTTCTCAGTTGGTTAGAACATGGGCTGATATGGATCCATCAGAAGGTCGATCTTGAACGTGTTGAGCCCATCATAAAGACTTTTCTTGAGGAAGAAATCAACAACGAAACACTGCTCTGGTATGTCCGCGAACATGTGCTGGCCAACTGTGACGAATATAATCGAGAATGCGCAGGTTTTATTCTTTGCGGGATCAAGCACGCGATCTTCAATAAGATCCGTGTCTAAATCCTTGAGTAAACTCTTATATCAATAATTCGTCATGAATTGACAAGAACCAAAGGGTCTCCACAATTGTGCACTTTCCTTTTTTACAACAAAAAAGCCCTGCGGTTTCCCGCAGGGCTTTAATCCGCCTGAGGCGGATAAATATCAAGAAACAGTTAAGCCTGCAGCGAAAGGCCTGACAGAGGGCAGAGGCCGCAAATTCTAAGCACTAATCCCCGTTTTCACGAGGACAAGTCTCGAAATCTTAGACAATCACGAATTCCTAAAAATTCAAATTCAAAAGAGATTGCCGCGCTCGGCTTCGCCTCGCTCGCAATGACAGCGGGCAGAGGACGGGGGAGAAGAAAGCATTCCTCACGTTTGCACCCCCGACCGGAGGCCGGGGCTAACAAAAAAGGAAAACCCTGTATGTGCCAGGGTTTGTTTTTAATTGACCCTCCAACGCTGCCTTATAGGCAGATAAGAACATGGGGTTGGGGGGCTAAACAGTATTGCGATTGTTTTAGTGCCTTATAAGCACGTAAGTATTTGCTCGTAATGACCCCCTTAGAGTAAACCCCCGATGAGAAGACTCGGGGGCAGGCAGCACTCTAAACAAGGGGGCAGGCCCCCTTAGAGTATAAAGCACTCTAAACAAGGGGGCAGGCAAATCAAACCGAAGCGGAAAAAGCTTGACTGTAGATACCATAATATGGTATCCTTTGTATAGATAAAACATACGAACTATCCCTTTGTCTTTTCGAAGGAGGGTAAATATGAGCAGTTTGAGCAAAACCTTCAAGCTGTCAGGGGCTCGCAAACAAAGCGGGGGCCTCCTTATATTCGTTATAATCTGCATTTTTGTCCAGCCGGCCTGGGCAAAATACGAAGGCGGGGCCGGGACGGCTGAGGACCCATATCTGATTTGTACAGCCGAGCAAATGAATGAGATTGGCGCCAATCGCGGCGACTGGAATAAGCACTTTATGCTGATAGCAGATGTAAATATGGGCGATATAGCGGGAACAGACTATAATATTATCGAGGAGTTTACCGGCACTTTTGACGGCAATAACTGTACGATTTCCAACTTCAGCCTGAGCTCGACACGCGAAGAGAACACAGGACTTTTCGGCTCCGTCGGTGGAGAAATCATAAATCTGGGATTGCTCAATCCCAATATCTTCGCACAAGGAAGAAGTGTTGGTTCGCTGACAGGCTACCTGAACCAGGGAAGTGTAACAAACTGCTATGCCAAAGGCGCCGTCGTATCAGGCGGCCTCTACGTCGGCGGCCTGGTGGGTTTGAATACCGGCAACGTCACCAAATGCGGCTCAACCGGCAGTGTCTCAGGTGACTCATATGTCGGAGGATTGGTCGGACAAATCGGCGACGGCAAAGTGATGATGTGCTATTCAAGGGCCAGTGTCTCAGGCAATAGAAATGTCGGCGGCCTGGTGGGCAAAACAGCCGACGAAGCAGGCGAAGTTACTCACAGCTATGCCACCGGCGCTGTTGAGGGAGATTTATACGTGGGCGGACTGGTGGGGCAAGTTGAGAGTGGCAATGCTTACAAGTCCTACTCAACAGGCAGTGTATCAGGCAGCCAATACGTCGGCGGCTTTGTGGGACATATAAGGGTCCTGGGAAGGGTTTCGCAATCCTTCTGGGATACTCAAACCAGCAGCCAAACAAAAAGTGCCGGGGGGACGGGCGAAACAACAGTCCAGATGAAGCTTATGAACACTTACATTTCCGCAGGCTGGGATTTCTGGAATACATGGTCAATCTGTGAGGAGACAAATTATCCCGTGTTGCAATGGCAGATTCCGGCTGCAGATTTTCTTTGTCCGGATGGAGTTAATTTTATCGATTTCGCCTTTTTCGGCGACCCTGACCACTGGGGGCGAAATAACTGCAACGAAGCAAATGGTTTTTGCGATGGCACAGACCTCGACCAATCCGGCTCAGTGGATAACCTGGACCTTGAAATCTTCACGGAACTCTGGCTGGAAGGTTTTAAATAGCTGAATATTGTAGACCTAATTTCAAATTTCAAAAGGGGCTTATACCGAATCAATCAGTATAAGCCCCGAATTTTTGCAAATCTGCTTTATCAACCCCGTTAGATATGAAAAATACGACGTTATCTAACGGGGTCAACCACGCCCCAATATCTTGCTTCTCAATAAGCAATGGGGGCCAGCCAAATCTCGGCTTAAGGTGCCGGGGGATACAGCCGAATATCGTCAAAGTACATCGTACCTGAACCGCCAGCTACCGGATTGTTCTTATTGCCTAAACCAAGGGCAATCGTATTGACATTGGCCATGTTCACGCCGAATGCCTGCAGGTCGATAGTCCATTCCGTCCAGGCAGTTATCTGCGCTGCATCAGGATTATCATTCGTGACAATCGCATTACCGTTGAGAGCAACATATAAAGTCTCAGCAGCGTTAGCCGAGTTGCCCCTGAACCAAATCGTTAATGTGGTCACACCATTCTCGGTCCAGTCACGCGGGTAAGTCAACGTCAAAGTTGCCTCAGAGTAACCAACACTGTTGTCGTAGTAGAGCGGCATCGACTGGTTGCCTCCGTGAACGATAGTTTGCTCGGCAAACGGAGGATTCTCATAACCAACTAAAGAACCGTTTGCTGGGTCGTCGTATCCGTCCAACCACGCATTAAATATCCTGTTGCTCTCGGGGTCGGCGGGGTCAAGGTCATTGTAAGATTCAAAATCATCCACGATAAGGAAGTTGGCTGTCGTAAAGCTCCAGAGGATGCCTGTCCATGGGCTGTCTGGGTTGGTGTTATTGACCTCATCAATACGCCAGTAGTAGGTGGTATTCCACTCAAGCATTCCGGGGTCATAGCTCTCCGCACCAAGGTCTCTGGTGCCTTTATACTCCGGCGAGCCGGTATTGGCATTTTTCAAGGCATCTTCATCAGCGCCGAAATAGACCTCATGCGAAGCAGCATAGACTCCCGGCGACCAGGTAATAATCTGTGTTTGCTTTACATCCACAGCGCCATTAGACGGGTTCAGGCTGACAACGGCGCCCTGAGTAGTAAAGCTCCAGATGTTACCTTTACGTGTGGCGATGGCATCAAACTCATCAACCCTCCAGTAGTAAGTCTTACCCAATTTAAGCGGGCCGGGAGTATAGGTCGTAGCTCCCTGAGGAAGACCACCAGCGGCATTATTCACATCGTCAAAACTCTCGCCAAAGTACACAGTGTGCAATTTTGCACCGAAGCCCGTCGTCCAGCCAAGATTTACATCCGGAGCTACAAGTTCGGCACTATCAGCCGGGTCAGGGTTGTAGGCGGTTCTGGGAGCAATCATAAAGCTCCAGACATCGCCTTGCCACGGACTGTTCGGGTCCAGTTCATTGATCTCATCGACTCGCCAGTAATATGTCGTACCCGGAACGAGACCGTCGGGGAAAGCAAATCCGGGAAAGCCGACAACAAGAAATGTCGAGGTCTGATTGCCCTGGAACGTGCTCTGGGCGCCGGCACTCACGTCGTCAAAATTCTCGCCGAGGTACACATCGTGTGAGACGGCAGACTCTCCCGGCGTCCAGCCAAGGTTCACCCACGTATCCAGGACTATTGTCCCGGGAATGGGAGCCATGACATAGGCTTTTTCCGGGTCGGAACGGGCCGGAGAAATGAGGCCTTCCTTGTAAGCAAAAAAGTCCACATCGAATGCCCCATTGTCTGCTGTGCTGCCAACACCGAGCTGGAGGTAGTTAATATCATATGCCCTATCACCTCTACCTGCGGTTACGTGAAAGGTAGACGGGTTCTCTACATCTCCGTCTATCCAGATAGTAACTTTGTGCGTGCCGCCCCCGGAGGTATCCGCCTCAATGGTAATCCAGAACTCGTGCCATTCTTTTGGGTCAAGCACCAGCTGGTTCAAGGTCCCGCCCTCCCCGGTGTCAACGTCACCAATAGGTGAGGTACCATTGAGATTGCTCATGATCAGGCCATCCTCGGTGAGATCTGCTTGGTCTGTATCCAGGGCAAGAGAGAATGTGATCAACCTGTCATCTACATCCCCGATGCCAAAGTTACCCTTGCCCTCATGGTGGATAATGTATCCGTCACCACCATCCGGCCAGGGGGTAGCTGCATTGCCATTGAGCGGGTCCAACGGCGGCGTCGTTGGAATACGAGCCCGGAAAGACAGGGTAACAGCATCGACAATGTTGTCCGGGGCACCCTCGGCGCCGATGTCATGCCCGAAATATAGCTTTCGGTTGCTCGGGTCGGGCATACCATTGGCCGTGGGGTCTCCTGTCTCCTGCAAGCGTAAAAAAGTCACATCACCATCGGTTAGGACGCTGACACCGCCCGGGCTGCCGGCGCCTATTTCCGTGCCGTCCCACTGGTCCGAGCCGTTATCGTGGCTCCACGTCCCATCCAGCGCGGTAAAGCCCGCTCCGGGAGCACCCGCGTCACCGGTGTAGATGTACGTCCACCCACCAAGGGGGTCTGCATAATCGACGCCTCCCACGGCCACGCCGACACCAAGACTCAGCGCTAAAACAAAACAAGCTGAATAAATCAATTTTTTACACATAATAGTCCTCCTGAAAAAAGAGTTAAGATAATTGTGCTTTGGCCACACACCAAAATCCCGATCTCTCGGGATTATTTTTCTAAATTTACTAAAAACAACATCTCCTAAAATTACTAATTTGCCGCTTACGGTGTTTCCGGCGCCGGTGCCGGTCGATACAGACGAATATCATCAAAGAACATCAAACCCGAACCAGCAGCCTGCGGATTGTCCTTGTCGCCAAAGCCAATAGCCAGATTGCTGACATCGGTTAGAACAAGGCCCTGATCTGCAAATGCCTGCAGGTCGATATTCCATTGGGTCCACGTGTCTATCAGGGTCGCATTGGGATCATCGTGGTACACCGTCTCAGCCGTGCCGCTGCTGTCTTTGACAGTGACATACATCGGCTCAGCCTCGTTACTGAGCAGACCGATGTCCTCATCGACCCATTGGCCCGTACCATCGCTGGTAATGTTGGAGAATTTGGCCTCGCACGCTACACCGGAGTTATGACTGGTCAGTGCCAAACCTATATACATAGGTGTATTCATTGTGACCGTCTGAGACATACTCAGTTGCGTCCACGTGCTACCGTCCGCCGAATAGTAGGCCCGGACAAGGCCACCTATGGTACGCTCCAATTTCACCCACTGCGGTGCTGTGATTCCAGCTTCATCATCACTACTGCTGCTGCCACCCGCCGAGGTGCGACGCTGGAAGGAAACTCCCTGAGCGGGTGTAACGACCATCATCGCATGCCTTGAATCCGCATTAAGAGTATCGCGAATCATCACGCCGGCCTTGGCCCAGGGATCGGTGTTACTAACACTCCCCACCTTCGCTACAATCGAGCCTGCACCGGAGAACTCCTTCCAGGCGAAGTGGAACTGGTCGGCATTGTCCCAGATATCCGCGCCCTCCGCAGTCATCGTGTAAGTGCCGGTTGGGCCTTCTATAAAGCTGCCCATATACGCAGGATGACCTCTGAACCACAGCGACAATACCCCAACACCTTCTCTGGTCCAATCCTGCGCAGGACTAAACGCGCGTTCGGCTTCTGAATAAGTTGCTGTACCAACATTGTTGTAGTAATACGGCATCGCCTGCTTGCCACCACGGACAGCGGTAGTCTCGACAATGTGCTCTCCCCTACTAAAATCTGCGTCATGACCTACAAGGGCGCCGTTTGTCGGCACCTCATATCCGTCAAACCAGGTACTGAATATCTGGTCTGGTGTATAGTCGTTGTAGTCTTCAAAATTTTCCACGACAAAATGATCTATTACCGTAAAGGTCCAGGTATTGCCTTTCCATGGACTGTTCGGCTCGGCGTCATTGAACTCATCGACTCGCCAGTAGTAAGTCTGGCCGAATTCGAAGAATCCTGAGGGCTCATAAATAGTACCTTTCTGGTCTTGACTGACCAATACACCGCGTGGATCTGTTCTGCTGGCATCGTTGACATCGTAGAAATTGTCACCGAAGTACACATCGTGCGAAACCGCGAAATCCCCCGGCCACCAGCTAAGGCTCACCCACATATTTTCATCGATGGCACCGTTGGCAGGACTGGGATTACTACTGGGTCCCGGTATGACTGAAGCGCCGGAGAGAAAAATATGCCCAAAACCAAGACTCTGGTCGTGAGCTTCACGGCCGGTCCAGGTCATCTGAAGTTCTCTATCACTATTGTCGGTGTCGGTGTCGTCGAATACAGGATGGAATCCGATGGTGTTGCCTACTTCAAAGTCTAACGAAAGCATCTGTCCGTGCTCGATAGCGACTTCGCAGATGAATCCATCGTCAGTTTCAGTGGAAGCTGCCTGTACGTAATCAATCGCGCTCTGACCGGGACCATCCATGTTGCACCAGTTCCATGTCTGTTCTTTGAAGTCAAAGCCGTACTGGTAATGTTCTTCATGTCCTGCAACGGCGTTTAGCGTGGAGAAAAATACTTCTACACCGTCCGCATTCCAGATATCGCCGCCGGTTTTATTCTGGGACAACACATCGTCTTTCATTACCACTGCGATGTAGATGTTCACGTCATCCCATAGCAGATAGAACTTTCCACTGCTATCTTCAGGCCCGTCCCAGGCAGCGGCTCCCTGGGCGGCGTCTGGAAATATCTGCTCTTCCGTATCCAGTACCGCCGGGGTCATAGCTCCAAGACTCCAGTCGCTCAGGTCTCCGTCAATTGCAGCAGGAGTACCCCTGAAACATTCTATCACCAGTGGTTCTTCGGTGACTGGGTGTACTGCAGGTGGGTCCGCAATCGCCAAACTCAAGCTGAACAAAGTGAAAATTCCAATGAAAAAGCATTTTTTAGCTAACATTTTATTTCTCCTAATTTTAACTGAAAACTGATAGGAAATTTCGCTCCGGCCACACACCAAAGCGACTGACTGTAATTTTCTCTTATTATTAGACTAAACATCTTGATTCAAAATGGTTTCTGGGCCTAATGCTACCTCCTTCCTTCAAAACCCAAGTATCAATTATTTATTGAAATGGAAAGTTTTCCTCTCACCAAGCACAAAGTTCTTATTTAAGGCTATATGCTTCACATCATTACTCCTCCTCTACCGAAAAACTACGGAGATTTTCCCTGCGAGAGGACCAATAATCCACAGGCTCAACTTAGAGCCTATCCCAATAACCCGCTCTATTGCGGCCGGCTGCAAAGCCCGATGCCTGCGTTGTCGGACAAAAACGCTCTCAACGTGGAGCAAACCACGCCTCCGAGCATTTTTGGCCTGCCGCCTTGGCATCGAACTTTTCGCTCGGCCTCATAACGACCCGGTTATTCGGATAAGCTCTTAATTTATTTATATCATATTAGCAATCCTGCCGTCAAGAAAAATCAGTGTTTTTGAAGGAAACACCCTTATCGCGATAGACAAATCACTTTGTTTGTTAATCCCGAAGTCTCGAAAAGTAAGGTCCACAAAGTACTACCTTGCAGGTTTGGGCAAAGAGCGCGAATTTTTATTAAAAAATACGAAAAAATGCAAAAAATACGAAAAACCGCTCATTTTTGAGATCATCAAAAATCGTTGTAAATACCTGCACATCAGGGGCTTATAAAAGTTATCCAAAACTCTAAAAACTAAATGTCCAAATTCACCAAGACCAAAAGTGTGAGGACAATGAGTTTTTACGGTTAATCGCTTTTTTTTTGTAACAAAACGGCATTCTCAAGCGTCTGATATTATATCTAAGAGTATTATTATGTACTAATTGGGTTTGGTTGATGTAAGCTCCTTGCTTATAGAGACTTGTGGTTCTAAAAGGGCATTTGTTTTAAGGCGGTCATAGCGGAATGAAATTGCAGCGAAAAAAGAAATTAGGCCAGTTACTTTGTGAAAAATCATATTTGAACGAGTCCAACCTCGAATATGCGCTTGCTGAGCAAAAGCTCGAACATCGGCGTTTGGGCCAGATATTGCTGGAGCTCGGCTATATAACGCAAGCCCAGTTAAATGAAGCACTTTCGCTCCAGGTGGGAATAGAAAAGATAGATTTGACTGATGTTTTGATAAGCAGTGAAATCATCGGTCTCGTGCCGGCGGAACTGGTCAGCAAATACAATATTTTGCCGTTACGGTTTGAGAAAAGAAACACCACGAATAACCAAGAGAATAATCAATTATTGGCTGTGGCGATGATTGACCCATTTCAGCCGCAGGTTCTCGAGGACTTACGAATGGTAACCGGCTATCCGGTGCGCCGGTATTATGTTGAGCCGAAAGATCTGGAAAACGCGATAATGAAATTCTACGGCAGCAACGTGGCCAGGATGCTGGATAACCTTGTACCGGCTGACCAGCGAGCAGAGGTTAATGAGCTGGGCAACGGAGATTACTCACCGGCCAAGCTGCATGAGTTAGCCAGGGAGCCGTCTTTGGTTAATCTTGTGAATCTGATAATCATGGAAGCAATTGAAGTCCGTGCAAGTGATATTCACATCGAGCCGTTCGAGCATGAGGTAAAGATAAAATACAGAATCGACGGCATGCTTGTGGAGAGGACGCCTTCTTCGAAGCGGCTTCAGGCGGCGATCACTTCGCGAATTAAGATTATGGCGGATATGAACATCGCCGAACGATTTGTGCCGCAGGATGGACATATTGAATTTGCCGGTAAAAGCGGCAGGGTCGATATTCGTGTTTCAACTGTGCCGACGGTTTTCGGTGAATCTGTTGAACTGAGGCTTTTGGACAGGACGGCATCATTGATAGGGCTTGAAAAGCTGGGGATGAACGAACAATGCCTGGAAGGTTTCAATAAATGTCTGCATAAAACACATGGGATTGTGCTTGTTACAGGGCCGACCGGTTGCGGTAAGACAACGACGCTTTATGCGGCGTTAAATAAGATATATTCGCCGGCTGTGAAAATGATAACGATAGAAGACCCTGTCGAATATCAGCTCGAAGGTATTAACCAGATGCCGGTCAATCCGAAAAGGGGGCTTACGTTCGCTACGGGTCTGCGGCATATACTTCGTCACGACCCGGACATCGTTATGGTGGGGGAAATCCGAGACGCAGAAACCGCCAATATATCAATTCGCGCAGCGTTGACCGGACACCTTGTTTTCTCGACACTTCATACAAACGATGCTCCGGGCGCGGTTACGAGATTGATAGATATGGGTGTCGAGCCGTTCCTTTTAGCCAGCTCGCTGGAAGCGGTATTGGCCGAAAGACTGGTTCGCAAGATTTGTCCGAAGTGTAAAGAGACTTACAAGCCGGACGAACATATAATCAAGAACCTGAATGGCTCAATGAAGATTAAACCCGGTACGAAATTCTATCATGGCGCCGGTTGCAATGAGTGCAGTCAGACCGGCATGTCGGGTCGTATAGGTATATTTGAATTGCTCAGAATAAGCGGTAAGCTGCGGGAATTGATAGCGGGAAAGCCGACGACCGATCAGATTATGAAAGCGGCACCGGCGGACCACATAAGTATGGTGCACGACGGCATTGCCAAGGTCTTAGAAGGTATCACGAGTCCTGAGGAGATTTTCCGAGTTTCAAAGAGTATTGATGAAGAGTAAGGCGTGAAATGTTAAACGTATCTCGAATGAGATACCGGATATGAGAAATGAGCCAGTTTTCTTACAAAGCAGTTGACCGAGGTGGTGGCCACGTCAGGGGAACGATAGAGGCGATTGACCGCAGAAGCGCTGTGGCCGTACTGACTGACAAGGGACATTTCGTAACAGAATTGGCCGAAGGAGCTAAATCGCGGAGAGTCACACCGAGTGTCAACGGTGGCGAAAAGGCGACGCTGGATTTAAGCAGGTTTATGCGGTTCGGCTCACGAAAGGTTACCAGCAAAGACGTTTTAGCTATGACCACCCAGTTGAGCACAGCTTTGCAGGCGGGACTTCCCCTGCTGAACGGGCTCGAGCTTATTCGCGAGCAACAGCACAAGCCGGCGATGAAAGAAATGTTAGGCGACATTGTGAATGCGGTCAGTTCCGGACAGTCACTTTCAGAAGCTATGGCCAAGCATGAGAAGGTTTTCAGCCCGTTGTATCTGTCGATGATAAGAGTCGGTGAGACAGGAGGAATTCTCGAACAGACAACCGACCAATTAGCAGGAATATTGAACAGGGACGAGAAGATAAAAACAAATATGAAAAATGCGTCGGCGTATCCTGTCTTTGTTTTGTGCGTTGGACTTGCGTCGGTGGTTGTCATAATCACATGGATACTGCCGACAATAATAGGAACGATAAGTGAGACCGGTGCGTTACTGCCCTGGCCGACAAGAATTCTGATAGGAATGAGCGGATTTACGAAAGCTATACTTACTGAGGTTTATGGTTGGATTATTCTCGCTGTGATTGGGGCAGGGGTGTATTACCTGTTCAGATGGACGAGGGCCGAGGGCAAAATCAAGTGGGACACTTTTAAGCTGAGAATACCCGTGTTAGGTAATGTTTTGCGGACGATAGCGGTGGGCAGATTTGCAAGAACGCTCGGAGCGCTAACCAAAGGAGGCGTTATCATTTTGGAGGCCCTTAGCGTTGTTCGTGATACGCTCGGTAATGAATTGTTGGGCAGAGAAATCGATGCCGTGGCTGAAAAGGTCAAGCGTGGCGAGTCGCTGGCCGAGCCTTTGAATGAGTCGGGATATTTTCCGCCGCTGCTTGTGCAGATTGTCTCGATAGGTGAGCAAACAGGCAAGCTTGATGAATTGCTTCTCAATGCCGCCGAGACTTTTGATAGTGAGGCGGACTCTGCGATAAATCGATTTATGGCGATTTTCCCGGCGCTTTTGATATTGCTGTTGGCTTTGGTGATAGGTTTTATTATAGCGGCAACACTGCTGCCAATCATTGTAATGACTATTGGTGGAGGAGTGCTTTGATAGTAATTAGTGGTTCGCGATTCTCAACTTGAGCCAAAATTCGTGAAATATGAATCATAGTTTTTGGAAAGGTAGTCAAATGGAGCTAAAGAAGCAGAAAAGAAAGGCATTTACGCTCATAGAGCTGCTTGTAGTGATTATTATTATATCGATGCTTGCTGCATTTACGGCGCCTAAATTATTTCAGTATGTAGGCAAGTCCAAGAGGGACCTGGCAAAGCCCAAGCTCGCACTTGTCGAGGGTGCAATTGAGAGATTTGCCCTTGACTGCGGTCAGTATCCGGATGACTCAGAGGGGCTTGATGCTTTGTTAATTTCACCTTCGGGCCTTGAGGAAAAGTGGACCGGCCCGTATCTAAAGGCGAGTCAGCTGCTCGACCCGTGGGGTAACCCAATTATCTATGTTGGCGAAGGTGAAATCAATCCGGGCAGTTTCGATTTGATAAGCCTCGGAGCGGACGGGGTAGAAGGTGGTGAGGGTGAAAACGAAGATGTATTCAACGATTAGAGCAGTTTGTAGTTCATTGTTAATAGTTCGTAGTTTATGAGCTCAAGTGAGTTTTTTGGAAATGCAAAGTCGAAAGTCAAAAGTAAAGGTCAAAACGAATCGATGCGGCTTTACCCTTGCGGAAGTGTTAGTTGTGGTAATTATCATATCACTTCTCGCAGGCCTTGGCGGCGGTATTTACGTGGGGACACATAAGAGGATGCTGGTCGAAAAAGCGGCACGCGACTTTGTACTTACAGCCCAATATGCAAGGATAATGGCGATTGAGAAACAGCGCCAGTACAAAATACAATTAGATGCAGCCAATAACGGATTTTTCTTAGCTACAACGCAATTGAATGAAGAAGGCGGGCAAACAGAGCAGATGATTGTGAAAGACTCTTTTTGCAGACCTGTGGAATTCGAAGGACAGGTCATGTTCGAGGACATCCAGATTACGCCGATTGGTTTGCAGACGACCACCGAGGACGATGAGAAGGAGCAGACAATAGTTTTTTCGCCGAACGGCACAGCACAGTCAGCGGTAATTCAGATTGGTGACGGCAAAACTCATTATACGGCGAGTATTTTCGCTGCGACCGGCAAGGCAAAGGTGTATTTCGGCACGTCTAAGGATGTGGAAGTCGGGGTTATTGATTTGGACGCAGAATGATGGCGTGGGCAAAGACAAACAGGAAAGGTTTTACTCTGGTTGAGGCAGCCGTTGCAAGTACCATCCTTTGTGGAGCTGTTTTGACCGTGGGAGCAATCAGCACGAGCTCTCTTAGCGGCACAAGACTTAACAGGCAATATGAAGTGGCGGCGTCGTTGATTGATAAACAGCTCAGTCTGATTGACTATGTCGGCATCGATGAATTCGTCGATATAGGCAATATGGAGGGGGACTTTGAGGAGATTGAGCCGGGGTATCATTGGGAAGTGGTTACCGAATACCAGGATATTGATAGTCTCTATCTGGTGACTATAACGGTTACCTGGGTTGACCACAAACGTCCTTACAGCCTTTCGGTGGATACTATGCTCGACGGGATAACCATATATATTGAAGTTAGTACGACGCAGGAGTGATTAAGAATATGCGTTCGAGAAAAACAGGATTTACATTGGTGGAAGTAATGGTGGCTTCAACCATAGGGGCCTTCATTATGTTAGTGGCGGTGGGGACACTAAAGGCCATTACAGCCAGCGCTGAGATGGTGGAGAACAATATCAGCACTGCGGCTGAGGTAAGGTTTGCCTCGAATATGCTCAAAAGGGACCTCGTGAATTTTTACCGTGACGAGAATATAGAAAATACCAAATTCATCGCGACATCCGGAGGGTCAGGGCAGGAAAGTACGAGCTATCTGGTTTTTTACACCGTCAGCAGGGCAAAGGCCAGGGCTGACCAGCCGGAAGGTGATATATACGAAGTGGAATATTACCTGATGAAAGATGAGGAAAAGTCGCTGCTGATGAGACGAATGTGGCCGAATCCTAACAAGGAAGAAACGGAACCGGGCGGAATCTTAGCTGTAATTGCCGAGAACATTGATGTCTTCGAGGTCAGATACTTTGACGGGGAAGAATGGTCCACCGAATGGCCGGAAGAGATGCAGGTTTTGCCCCAGCTGATTGAGATCAATATAGTGGCAAAATCACCAAGCCGGCCAGAGCCTATAATAGAATCCTTTATAGTGAATTTAACCAGGTCTGTAACCAGTGCGGTTGAGGGTTCCGAAAGTGGTGAGCAAGAGGAAAGCGGGCAGGGAGGCGGCCAGGGGGGAGGTGGACAAGGTGGCCAGGGGGGCGGTGGACAAAGCGGCCAGGGAAGCGGTGGACAAAGCGGACAAGGATCTCGGGGCTGATAAAAAAATAGTAAAATAAAAGTTATGCTGAAAAAAATGTGTACTAATGGTAACAATAAAGGGCTTGTTCTTGTAGCAGTGCTGTGGGTCGTTGTGGTTCTTATGGTGCTTGTTGCAGTGCTCGGACGCAAAAGCCGACTCGATACAAAAGTCTGCCTCGCCAGGACAGAGGCGGTGCGGTGCAAGTGGGCCTGCAGGGCAGGGATAGAGAAGGCTGTCGGAGTGCTGAACGAGGACACAAGAGAAAGTGACTGCCTGACTGATTTGTGGAGTGATAATGAAGAAGATTTCAATGATATTTGGCTCCAGAGGTGCTGGTTCACCGTCCGGGTTGTCGATGAGGCAAGTAAGTTGAACATAAATACCGCCACGAAGGGACAACTTTTAGAATTGCCGGAGATGCTTGAAGAGATTGCTGATTCGATAATTGACTGGCGGGATGAAGATGATACGCCGAGCGAGGGAGGTGCCGAAGGCGGCTATTATGAGAATCTGCCTTTCGGGTATATGGCCAGGAATGGTCCTTTCAGGACGATACGTGAGCTTTTGATGATTAAGGATGTTACACCGGAGCTATTTTTCGGAGAGGACACCAACTTCAACGACCAATTAGACTACAATGAACAGGATGGCGACGAAAGCCCTCCGAATGATGACGGGGATAGTGAGCTGGATAAGGGATGGATTGCGTATCTGACGTGCTATTCTTATGACAATAATAAAGACGCCGATGGTAATCAAAAGATTAATATCAACAATGCCAATGAGAACCAGCTGACAAGCTCTCTTAATATCAGGAGCTCACAGGCCAGATGGATTGTGGAAAACCGCCCGAACAACGGATACCAAAGTATCGGTGATTTGATAAATAGGAACAGCCCTCAAACAGCACAAGCAGCACAAGGCGGCTCGGACAGGAATTCAAATGAAAATGAAGCTGAGCAACTGGATTTACAGACGTTTAGTCAGATTGCGGATAAAATAACCGTGGATGACAGTCAAAAGGTACCGGGGAAAGTGAACGTCAATACAGCATCAGAGATAGTTCTGGCCGCTTTGTTGGGCGGCGGCGATTCGGCTGAGCAAACCGCCCAGGAAATAATCGCTTACAGGGAAGCTTTATTGTACGGGATGCAAAGCATTGCAGAACTGATGCAGGTGCCGTCGATGAACATTGATACGTTTAAGAATATTGCGGGCTTTATAACCACTCGTTCCGATGTCTTTACAATTCGTTGCCTTGCAACGGCTGACAGAAATATGGTTAGTGGAGCAACACTGGAAACAGAGGCGGTAGTGGACAGAAGCTCGAGTCCTTATAAGGTACTTTACTGGTATCAGGGAGCAAGTAATTAAATGAGCGATAGTGCAGCTAAAATCAGGATACAGCAGTCTGTGGTAGCAATAGCACAAGAGGAAAGTAAGCTCAAAGCCATAGAGATTCGAGAAAAGGATGGGACCCTCGAAGTTCTCTGGACAAAGAGCAGCAAAGAGACTTATACGGACTGGCGAGCCTTTGCAGCCGAGTGTGGCTTGTCCGTCGAGCCGAAAGCATACACAGGGGCTGAAAGTCACAAGACCGTTGTTATCGGCTTTAGCTCGGCAGGGGTGGCTTTTTATCGTATTAGTGTGCCTGACGTGGGCAAAGAAGAGACCGCAGCTATCGTTAAATTACAGGCTGAAAGCTACCTGCCACTGCCGGCTGAGCAAATGGAATTAGCCTGGCGGGCCGGCAAAACGCAAAATGGACAGGTAGGCGTTACAATAGCAGCGGCAAGAAAGGAACAGTTGCAAAGGTTTGTAGAAAACGTGCGGAGTCTTGAGCCTGGGAAGATACTGCTGGACTGCGAGGGAATAGTAAAGGTCTGGAGGACTTTCTTTGCCGGATACGAAAGAAACGCTGTCGTTCTGAGCTCGACAGCGCAGAATACCCAGGTTTGTCTGGCTGAAAATGGGCAATTGAGCAATGCCGTGGTCCTGGATATAGGGATGGATGATTTTGCTGCGGGAGGCGAAGAGGAACAAACGACAACCTGCGAGAGATTTGTTCAGGATATGAGGAGCGTGCTGGAGCTGTTTGGTTATGCCGAGCAAACGGAATTGCCCGTTTATGTACTCTCGGACGGCAGCGCTGCTTACGTGAGTATAGTGTCTTCTCTAAGGTCGGCAGGATTCAAGGCGCGAGTAGCTCTGCCTGAAATTAAAGAATTGAGGCTGCCAGACGAAATTGGTCTTGAGGTTATCTACGAATATCGCCTGGCGATAGGTCTTGGGCTGATGGCACTTGAGGCTCGCGAGGATGAGCTTAACATTTTTGAGCATTTGTACAACCCGGCCGGGAAGAAAGAAAAAAAGCATTGGTTATATTCACCAAAGATAGCTTGTGCGATTGTGGTGGTAATGCTGGTCTTATCAGTTGTTGTCTCTTATGCGATTGATGTGGCCAGTTCGAGTGCAATCGAAAAGCGTCTGAGCGCATCAGGCTCGGAGGCTGATATCAATATGCTTATGCAGAGGCAAAAACTAATCAAAGAGGTCGCACAGCAAAGACCGGATTTGCTCGACCTCTTAGGGCAGGTGACCGCAAGCGGTAACGGAGGGATAAAGCTGGAGAGTTTTCATTTTAAGAAGGGCCAGCCGGTAACTATAACCGGCCAGGCCTCCACCAATGAGCAGCTCTACAAATTTGAAAAAAGTTTACAGGACCGAAAGAATATAAAAAGTGTAAAGATGAATCCAAGCAGAGATGCCAAAACCAAGAAGAGCAAATTTACCATAACTTTTCATTACAAAAATTTTACCAAATAGAGAGCTCGCGCAGTAAGGTTTGAAAGCTATGATAGAAAAATTAAGCCAAAAAGACATAAGGATATTGAAGATTGGTGTTGTGTGTATTGCGGCAATCTTCGTGTTTGTGTTTGCATCCGAATGGCTTGACCGCTGGGCAAAAGCAAGAGCTTCACTTGCCGAGGTGAAGAACAAGCTGGAGCTTATCGATGTGGAAAAGGCCAAACAATCCGGCTTGTTGTCAATTGTACCTGCGTTCAAGATGCCCGAGAAGGAGGAGACGCAAAGATTTCTGTTCAGAGATAAGCTCAATGAACAATTAAAGAAGGCGGGAATACAAAATCAGCCTTTGCAGGTTGCCTCTATCGGGAAATCGGGACAGGCCGGGTATAGATTGCTGCGCTTGAAATGCAGCGCCAAGTGCAGGTTCACCCAGGTGCTCGATTTGCTTGCCAACCTGAAAGAGAATCCTTATCTGGTCGGCGTCGAAGAGCTTAGAATAAGATGTGACAACAAAAAGCCCCAGGAAGTCGACCTGGACCTGACGGTATCAACATTTATTAAGTAGGGGAGATAAATTATGAAACTTGATTATCTGAAAGAAAAGAAAGAATTGGTTTCGGTTGTTCTGTTTGGTGTTTCAGCGTTTTTGGCGGTTTTGATACTGGTTAAGATAACAGGCTTTTTTACGGCCTCAGCCAGGGCGGAAAACATAGTTAAGACAGCTATTGCGCAAAATAACGCGGACGCCGAAGATATGGACAGGTATTTTGCCAAATACAAGTTGCTTGCTGATGAGCTAAAGAAGAACAATTTGTTTGTGCCGTCTCCGCCGAAGGAGCACCCGGTAAAGGAGGTGCTGGGTATATTTGGTGACGAGGTGCTGATAAAGGACAAGTGGTACAAGGTCGGTGACACAGTGGGAGACGCAAAAGTTGTCGCAATCGGACCTACAGAAGCCACTATCGAATGGGAAGGCAAGGAAACAACCTTTGCCCCTATCAATTCAGAAGATTCCTCACAGCCGGGTGGCCCGAGGGATTCAAGAGCAGCAGCAAGGTCAGGTGAGGCTGGAGGAGGAAGTGCCCAGATGGTTGCAGTTGGGTCGGCGGGAGGACCTGGAGGCGGGGGAGAGTTCGGAGGATTCGGAGGGCAGGGAGGGATGAGGGAAAGATTCCAGAATATGTCTGAGGCCGAACGGGATAGATTCAGGACCGAAATGCAGGATAGAAGAGAAAGATATATGAATATGCCTGAAGCGGAAAGGGAAAGATTTAGAGCCGAAATGCGAGAAAGATTTGGCGGTGGACGACCCCCAGGCGGCGGACGTGGCCCAGGTGGCGAACGTGGCCCAGGGGGCGGGGGCGGACAACGAGGTAGTAGATAATGATAAGTAGATAATGATAAAATGATTGAAGTGAGGTAAATAAAATGAAACGTTCAGGAACAACACTAATATTTGTAATAGTGTGGGCCTCAGTGCTTTTTGCTTCTTATGTAATCGGCATTTGCATCAAAGAAGTCAGGTTCAAGCATGCCAAGATTGATTCCCAAGCAGTCACTGAGCCTGAGGTAAGCAATGAGGTTCAAGAGCCGGGCGAGACAGATCCACTTTTAAGAGAGCTGGCCCAGAGAAGGCCGATGCCCGGTCCCGAAGGCATGATGGGAGAACGCAATATTTCTCCGGAAGACAGAGCCGGATTTGGAGAGGGAAGAAGAGGGATGAGGGAACAGCTTGAGAATATGTCTGAGGAAGAAAGGGAACAGTTCAGGACTCAAATGCGTGAAAGATTTGCCGGTAGACGGCGAGGGGGCGACGAGAGGTTACAAAATCTTTCTGAAGAAGATAGAGCCAGATTACGAGAGGAAATGGAAGAGTTGAGGGGGCGATGGGAACAAATGTCTGAGGAGGAAAGGGAAGAAGCAAGATCTCAAATAAGTGAAAGATACGGTTTCGTCCCCAGAATAGGAATGGATGGCGGACAAGGTGGTAACCGGGGCCCGGGGGACGGAGAAGGCGGCAGACGCCGACAAGGTGGCAGACGCCAAGAAAATAATTAATGAGGTGAATAAAATGGTACGGTCAAAATTAATAATGTCGATAGTAGTTGGTATTGCAGCGATTCTTATTATCTGGAGGGTTGGTATTTACCCGCCGGTGCCTGAGCAAACGGGAAAACCAGCTGAAACCAAAGTAGTTACTGAGGCTGAGAAACCTCCCGATGTTCAAAAGCCGGGTGACGCAAACGAGCCTGAGGTGGCATCTGATGTTAACGAACCCGGAGAATTAACGGATGTTAATGAGCCCCAAATAGTGGCTACCGCTGGCGAATCAGGAAGGCCAGATGGTGTTGGTGGGCAAATAAGACCAGCGGTAATTACTGAGCCGGGCGTATCCGTTGAACCAAACGAGCCGATGGAAATCGTAAATCTCAAAAATGTCGAGATGAAAACCATTATTGAGAAGCTCGCGAAATGGACCGGCAAGGTGATTATTCCCACCGATGAGTCAATGAAACAGAAAATAACAATATATGCGCCGGAGAAGCTGCCAAGAAGCAAAGCCCTTCAAAAGATTTATAGTGCGCTGCGTATGAAGGGCTATATTGCCGAACAGACCGATGGCACGATTTTTCTCAAACCTATAACGGAAGCAAAGCTCGGCGAGGTTCCCACGATATCGGAAGATTACCCGCTTGCGATGGTTGAAAATAAAGACCAGGTAGTCCAAAAATTCTTTAAGTTAGTGAACTACAGTCCTCAGCAAATGGGCCAGATTATTCAGCCGTTGATAGGCGATTACGGCTATGTAGGCGCCGATGAAAGCACCGGCAGTCTTCTGGTAATTGATACGGTTAAGAGCTTGATGCGCATCGACTTGATTATTAAACAGTTTGACGTAGTTGAAGTTGAGGAAATCGTCACAGAGATATTTGAAATTCGTCACGGTAATCCCACTGATATTGTCGAGCTGTTGCAGACACTATTAGGTGACGGCAGCAGCAGCAGTGCGAGAGGGCCGGGAGGCCCGGGCCGAGGCCGAGGACCCTCGTCTATGCAAGGACCGGGTTCTTCGAGCAGTAGAGGTAGAACCTCAGGTGGGACGGCAACATCGGTTACGGTCGGAACCAGCCGGACGCCGGCCATTCTTATTGCGGAGCCGACGTACAACTGGATTATCGTAAAAGCAACGGCTCAAGATGTAAAGCGGATTGCCGAGTGGATTGAGAAACTCGACAGGGCTGTGCCTACACTATTTGTTGATCAACCTCTTGCGAGAATTGAAAATAAAAATCAGATAGTTCAGAAGTTCTTTAAGTTAGAAAACTACAGTCCTTCACAGATGAGCCAGATTGTCGGGCCTTTGCTTAGTGAGACCGGCTATATAAGCGCCGATGAAACCACGGGCAATCTGGTGGTAATTGATACGGTCGAGACTCTGATGCGCATCGATACTATTATCGCACAGTTTGATGTGCCCGAGGCTGAGCAAACCGTTACGGAGATTTTTGAAATTCATAACGGTGACCCATCGGAGATAGTTCAGTTGTTGAGGATGCTTATAAGCGGTGAAGCCGGCACCAGCACAAGGAGTCTTGGTCGAAGCAGCGGTTACGGCAGTTCCGGCCGAAGCAGCAGTGGCCGGAGCAGTTATTCGTCAAGTCGTGGTTATGCGAGTACGAGTAGTAGAGGTGGTTCCAGGTCCGGCTCATCAACATCAGTTCTGATTGGTCCAAGCCAAGAACCCATTGTGCTTATTCCTGAACCAAAGCGCAAATGGATTATTGCACGGGCGTCGGCTGAAGATATGAAGCAGATTGGCGAGTGGATAGATAAGCTCGACAAAGAGGAACCGGTCAAATCAGAATACGAAAGAATTTCAATAACGTATGCCGATGTCAGCGAAGTGGCGGAGCGTCTTAACGAGGCGCTGCAGCAGATGCCGGGCTCAGAATTGCAGACCAGCGTTCTTATACAGCCGTTAGCGCAGGCAAGACAAATCGTTATCTTCGGCAGAGCGGATATGCGCGAAATGGTCAAGAAGCTTATTGCAGAAATAGATATTCCAAGCGGTCTATTCCAGACGGAGCATTTCAAGTTGAAATACGCCGACCCTGACCAAATCAAAGAAAAAATTGAGGAACTTTATGCCGCAACCGGCTCTACCTCCGGCAGCAGATACACTTCCGTATATTATTTCGGCAGCTCTCGAGGAAGTACCGGAATGTCGGCCGATACAGTGAAAGTAATATCGTATATTACGCTCAAGCAGGTTACCGTGATTGCCTCGGCTGAGAATATGGAAAAAGTAAGAAAGCAAATAGCAGAATGGGATACCCCCATCAACGTGGATGAGGTCAAGCCCAGAATAATCACACTGCATAACTCCGACCCGGTGCAGATGGCCGAGCTGCTAAAGACGCTTTTTACCGAAGAAGGCGGCCAAAGGCTGAATATCTACGATATCTTATTCGGCAGTGGTGCTGAGGAAAAGCAAAAGATTGTCGGGCCGCTCTACGGCCAATTGACCTTCGAAAATGTGCCCGGGACAAAGAAGATAATCGTAATAAGCAAGATTCCCGAGGCATACGATGTCATTGAGCAATTGATACTTGACCTTGACAGAGAGGAGATGGGCGAGGTCCCCAAAGTTATACAGCTCAAGTACGCAGACCCCGAAGACCTGAGCGAACGTCTAAATGCAATGTTCGTAGAAGCAGGGCAGCAGGCCAGGATTCGACTCACCGCCCAGGGACTAAGCACAGCGTCGGAGATGGGTGATTCTTCGGCCACCCAGAGCACCCAGAGCAACCAGAACACTCAGAGCTCGAACACTACCCAATCGGACAGTAGCACTTATACGCCGCCCTGGTCAGGGTCCGGCGCTCGCAGCAGTATCGATGAAGAGCTGCCAATCAGCAATGTTATCGGCAGGATTCGCTTCGTGCCCGAGCCGCATACCAAATCGATTATGACCCTCGCTCCGCCGGAGTTCATAGACGAGATTGAAGCATTGATCGCACAACTGGACGTGCCGGGCAAGCAGGTGATGATAGAGGCGATTATTGTGGAGATTGAGCACAGCAAGGTAACTTCTCTCGGCGTCCAGCTGGCAACGAACCCTGCTGCGTTCGGCTCACTGAACGAAAATGCACTTACAGCGCTGGGCAATCTTACACATATTGGAACCCACGGCTCAGTTTCCGGTATAATATCACCCGGTCGTGTGGGAGGGAGCAACCTGTTTGGAGCCACAGATTCAGGGACAGTGCTCGGTGTTGGAACAGATATTTACGCCTTGATTGATTTCCTCGTCAAGACAACCGACGCCAAGATTCTGAATCAGCAGACACTCTGGACGAAGGACAACAAAGAAGCAAGTTTCTTCAAGGGCAGCGAAGTTGCATTCCTGGCAGGTACAACCCAGGCAGCCAATATAGGCACCACGCAGAATATTACTTTCGAGAAGGTAGGTATGGAGCTGCGGGCCCGACCGAGTATTACCCCCGAGGATAAAGTCGATATGGTTGTCAATGTCAATATTTCCTCGCTTACCGCAGACCTTGTGAACAACCAGCCCGTCAGGAGCAAGATGAATACCACGACTAATATGATAGTAGAGAACAAGCAGACGCTTTTGCTCGGTGGTATTCTGTTCCAGAAGGACAGCAAAGTCGAACGCAAGCTTCCGGGATTCGGCGATATTCCTTTGGTCGGGGGTCTGTTCCGACATAACCAGGTCATTCAGACAAACAGCGAGATGCTTGTGTTTATGACCCCCCACGTGATAGAAGAATCTGCCAAGGAGCTTCCCAAGGCTGTAATAGAGAAAAAGGAAATACTCGAAAACACGCGGGAACAATTAGAAGCCGTGTTAGAGGTTATTGGGTAGGAAATTCCGTTGGTTTTCACGGACATCTTAGCAGGCCCTGAGGTGTGCACTGTTTCTACATCCTGTGCAACCAGATAATTACATAGGACTTTGCGATGACATTTCTTAGGGGGACCTTTCTGCATCCACTTCGAAGGGGACTATAAAAACTCTTTGACAGAACAGCACCTTATAGAGCATAATCCCGAAGTAATTGAGGATGTTTTATGGATGCTTATAGCCTAAGACCGGATGAGCTGCCCGATTTAACCATCGAGAAACTTGGCTCGCCGATGATAGATTCCCCTCTGATAGAAGGGAATCGCCATTTTATCGATGACAGTGAGAAGGTCCTGCTGTACTCACATTCTGAGAATCTAAAAGCATTCAAAGACTCCGGAGGAGAATTTCCAATGTTCGAGAGGGCCGGTCCCCGCCGAAAGATTTTCTTCGAGCCGGGAAAACTAAACTGCGGCATAGTTACCTGCGGCGGATTGTGTCCCGGCCTTAATGATGTGATACGAACCATCACTCTTAGTCTGCTCTGGCAGTACCGAGTCAAAGCAGTTTATGGTTTTCGATACGGATATGCAGGCCTATCTTCGAAAGCTCCCAAGGAGCCTGTGCTGCTAACGCCTGAATTGGTAGATGAAATCCATCTTAAAGGCGGAGATATTCTATCATCTTCCCGCGGGCCGCAGGACACTGAAGATATGGTTGATAATCTAAAAAAGATGGGAATCAGCCTATTATTTACTATCGGCGGAGATGGAACACTACGAGGAGCACATGCCCTGAGCACAGCTATAGAAAAAAGAGGATTGAAAATTTCGGTTATCGGCATACCCAAGACAATCGACAATGATATAAACGGCATAGAGCAGTCTTTCGGCTTTTCGACTGCTGTTGAAGCGGCACGCCCGGCAATTCTCTGTGCACACGCAGAAGCCAAAGGCGCCTGGAACGGCATCGGGCTGGTTAAACTGATGGGCAGGGATTCCGGCTTTATTGCTGCTTATGCAACCTTGGCCAACAGCGATGTGAACTTCTGCTTTATCCCGGAGGTACCTCTTGTTCTGGAAGGGGAGAATGGTTTTTTGCAAGCTCTCGAAAAACGATTGGATGAAAAACATCACGCAGTAATAGTTGTAGCCGAAGGTGTTGGCCGTCAGCTATCTGGAACAAATGGTATTCAGAAAAGGGATGCTTCCAGTAATATTGTGCGCGAGGACATCGGGCTTATATTGAAAGAAAGAATCACTCGATATTTTGCAGAGAAGAAAAAGCCATTATCTTTGAAATACATTGACCCCAGTTATATGATTCGCAGCTTACCACCCGACTCCAACGATTCTGCGTTTTGTGTAATGCTTGGCCAAAGCGCCGTCCACGCCGGCATGTCAGGTCGAACAAATATGGTGGTAGGATACTGGAATCAATACTTCGTTCATATCCCCATATCACTTACTATTCTCAAGAGGAAGAAAGTTGACCCTGATGGACATTTGTGGCAGACTGTCCTGGAAACAACAGGCCAGGGACGGTGAAGAGACAGAGTCCACTATTCACTATAAGTAAGAGAATGAGGATGGATATTTGTTTATCTGTAATGCCTTGGTGTCACAGAGCTTACGAAGCGAACATTTTTTCGAATTTGAAGATAACGGGTTGTTGAGTTGTACAGAGGTTGTAGGCGCCGACTCGCGAAAATGGGGCCATTTTGGAGTGATCTGTACGCAGCCATACTTGCCGTGACAACCATAGAGAAAATGCTGTCCAAAACAGTAAAGGTACCAACACCAAAGACCTCAAAACCGGTCAGGAAGATCACAGGAGTAAGGATACTTGCATAATAAGTGTCTGCGAACATTCGGACCAGAAAAAAGAGCATTAAGACTGACAATCCAACCGCCACGGCTGACGGAAAACGTACGGCAAATGTGTTTTCACCGAACAGAGTGATGGCCATAGCATTAAGAAGCCAGTGGCCGATAGCCGTTTTTTCGAAATACCGTAGACCATCGAGATGAGGGACAACCCAATTTCCTGTTTCCACTATTTCTCTGGAGATTTTAGCATATCGGAATTCGTCAGGGATAACCATTGCTCGGACACCGAGCGGCAGAATATACACCAACAGAAAAAAAGCTATTATAAGGGAGGCGGAAACCTGCAGTGAATCGTGGCCGCGGGTGCTTCTTCGAAGCGATCTGCTGCTTACAAACAGCGAGTTGGCTCTCCACTGCCAGTAACTTGGCAGCCATCACTGCCTTGGGAGAGAAGATGGACCATAGAAGAATCACGGCATACTGGAACAGCTCGCGAGCACAAACAAGAAGATTATAGAGGTTTGTCAGAAGGTTTCTTATGGTGTTCATGCTGCTAAGATAATACAATTAGTCGCACGAAGCAAGTTTACGTAAGTTCTTTGTTGACAACGGCGATGTAGTTTTTCGGGGGGACACTTCTGATTTCCGTTGAAGGGGGTAGATCAGTCGGTCGCACGTGTTCACTGGTTCGGAGGATCTCCAGTGCCTTAGCCAGCACCTGATCCGGCTGGATACGCTTGAGACAGATGTTATCTCCGTCGCAGGGAGATTTTCGATGATTGTAGGCACTGAAGCAGGGTGAGCATGAGAGTGGACTATGGAAGATGACCGTTTTCCGATCCAGGCTTGCGTAGAGTGCTGGAGTCTCCGGGCCAAAGAAGACAATGGTAGGAATAGGAGTCATGGCGGAGAATTGCCCAGGCCCACCATCATTAGTGACAAGAAGAGCGGCGCAATGAAACAACAACATGAGTTCCTGCATGGATTTTGTGTAACCGGTCAAGTCAATACAGCAAGGATCGTCGCAATAGGACTGTATCTTCTCGGCAAGCCCCTTGTCCCCTTCCAGGCCGATCACGCCCACGGCGTAACCCTCTCGGAGCAACTGCCTGGACAGATAACAGTAACATTCCAAAGGCCAGGCTCGGATGGGCAGCAAACCTCCGCTGGGATAGATGAGCACCAATTCCTTTCCCATAGCACTGGGTGCGTGAGTATGTAACTTCCGGGCCGTCTCTTGAATTTCGTCTTGGCTAAATGTCACGAAGGGTACTTCCAGTTGGTCACGTGAAACCAGTCGCTTCGCTTTGGGCACCGTGGTTGAGTCAATGGCCTCGACGAGGGTGATGAATTGCTGAGATATATGGTGATACGGGTTATAGAGCACCGGTCGACTTATGAAATCACCCCGGTATAATCCTTCCTGGGCATGTGGATGAAATCCCACGCGAACTGCGGCTCCGCTCAGGAAGGAAAGAATGCTGCTTAATCTGGAAAAAAGTTCACAATCAACAACTACATCAAAGTGAGCTTGACGCAATTTTATGAGAAGAGAAACGCCGTCTTTGACAAAGCGCACCATCGATGTATTGTCCATGGTGAAAATATGTTGCGGAGGAATCACCTTCAGTGTTTCCAACATTTCTCTGTTATTTTTGAACAGAAGGACATGTAAGGAGGCGTTGGGATATTTCTTCCTTATGCGTCTGAACATCGGATAGGCCAGCACCAGACTGCCCATCTCAGAAAGCAGGATCACCAGCACTTTGCGGACCTCACCCACAGGCGTATTCTTGCCGCGTCCAAAGTTGAATAGCGAAAGGACCCGACAGATGAAAGTCCCCGCAATTCGATCGATCTTGCGCTGCAACTCTACATTCATTCACAACTTCCCTGCACAGGCCACTGCCGAGCGAGCCTAAAACCAGCCCTTGCCAGACATGACCCGCCAAACAGCCAGCCGAACACTATAGCCTCCAAACACTCCCAAGTCAAGCAACTAATAAAAAAAAAACACTGTCGACCCACATAACCCGATTGGTCCTTTTTTCCCAAAACAACACTTTAAACAGAGCTAACTTTATGATAATATTCCCCAAGGTTACTCTGCCACTGGATGGATCCAGAACCAAATATTGTGAAAACCGAATCTTCGGAACCGAGAGAAACCGTGGAACCAAAGGACGCCGACGTCAACCAAAACAATCAGAACACCCCTAACATATGGGGCTGGCACATATGGCTGAGCTTCGGTATCAGCCTGGTCCTGCTAGTTGTTCTGGTCATGATGGTCGACCAAGCTGACAGCGTCAAGCCCGAAGTAATCGTCTTATCGTCTTCCAGCTTCGATGCACAGATCGCCAACGAATTCGCCGAAAAGGTCAGAGCTCGCGAAAACAAACCTCTGCTGATAGGCATTGGCCAAAGTCACTACCTCAACCGCAACTTCAACAACATACATGAAAAGCACTATGATGCGATTCTCCTGGGCGAGCCTGAGCAGGAATTCTTCACGCTCTTCGACCAGATCCGCGCTCAGGATAAAGACGACAACGACTGGCGAAAGTACTACTGGGATTGTTACGAAAACGGCAAGCGATTCAAGGTCGACGATCCTGACCGCCTAGCGTTCCCGAACTACACGAAAGATGAACTCGAATCCTACAGGTCCATCTTCCCCGTGCAGGTTGCCAAGCACGTCGTCTGGGGCTACCTGATCGCCACACGCGGCTTCAACATAACAGGCCTTGAGGATAAACTTCGAATCAGTATCGGCACTGAAGATGAAAACGACAAGCTCCTCACGGCTCTGAAGGAGATCCTCGAACTGTGAACGCCAAGAACACCAAATCACCGAACACCGGCGATGCCGCACCCGAGCTTGCCCAGCCGTCACAGAAACCCTGGTGGCTTGCTCCCATACTGTTGACTACCGTCGTTATCCTTGGCTACGGCATTGCCCCGACGCGTCTGCCGCTGATGGGTGAAGAGACCTGCCGGGCTCTGCACGGAATTGAAATGGCCCGAAGCGGTGATTGGCTAGTCGCCACGAACCAGGGCGTGCCGAGACTTGACAGGCCGCCTTTGCAGTATTGGACTCTCGCGGTGATTCATAAATGGATTCACCCCCTCGATCCGCTGACGGTCCGCCTTTTCATGGTGATCGTCACATTAGTCACCGCCCTGATAATACAGTGGTACTCCAAGTCATTCCTATCCGATACGGCCGCCTTCCTGGCGGCCGTTGCCTACCCGACGATGGGCCATGTCTTTGATCTGGGGCGACGTGCGGAGACTGATGGGTTGTTCGCAATGCTCCTGGCTGCGGCACTGATGGTGTGGCATCATGGTTACTCGCAACGCTGGCGGCCGATATGGACTTGGACTTTTGGTGCCGCTGTGGCCGCCCTGGCCACACTCGCTAAGGGATCACAAGGACCGGTGGCTTTCTTCGGTACCGTGTATCTGTTCCTCTTGATCAGGCGCGATTGGCGATACCTGCTGTGTTGGTCTCACGTTCTCGGCATTGTCGTTTTTCTATCTATGATCGGAGTTTGGCAGGTCCCCTTCTATCTGGTGACGGGCTGGGACGGTACTCAGAAGATATGGTTGGCCCCCTACGTCGGTCGGATGGACACTGATATTCACAAGCTGCTGCTGCACCTAGTGGAGTTTCCTGTCAACATGTTCGGCGCTACCCTTCCGTGGTCGGCGCTGTTGTTGGGTCTGTGCAACCGACGATTCTGGCGGCTGGAGGGAAAGCTCAAGTCAGCTGTCTTGTTCGTGCTCTTAGGGATGGTGGTTATCTTCTTTCCCGTGTGGATTAGCGAAGGAGGACATCATCGCTACATCATGCCAATGTACCCCTTAATGGCTGTACTCTGCGGTGTGGTGGTCCAGCAGGCTTTGGCAGCCGATCTAACGAGCTTTCTCAGGCAATTCTGGTATGGTTACGTCCGAGTCATGGCTATGATATTGGCGGGGTTTGTGACAGCATTCCTCATGGCGACACTCGTAGCGGAGTTTAGTGACGCCCACTGGGTCCATGCGCTCGCGCAGTCGTGGTCGCTGATGACCGTATGGATTATTTGCACCGTGATTGGAGTCACATCGATTTTCCGCTACGTATCACTAGGACGGACGGGGCAGGAAGTGGTCGTCACGTTTGCCATCGCGTCCATGTTGGCGATCTGCTTCAACGGTGCCATAGTCAACGCCACAGCCAGGAGAACGGAAAACATTGGCCCGGACGTGATCGCTCTACATCGCAGTTTATCCCCACAGACTCAGCTGGTCAGTTTCGGACAGATTAATGAGAAATTCGTCTACTGGTATGGGGAACCTATACCCATTTTGGATATACCGAAGACTAGTGGAGATCTGCCTGATGATTTGGGGTACTTTGCGATCAATGTTCAACGAGGGCAGACTGTAGAGATGTCCTTTGAATGGGAGCAGATTGCCACGTTCAGTACAGAACGAAAACGCAACCACCCCAATCCAAAACTCATTGTCTTGGTGGGGCGGTGGACGCGAGAGAAAGAGAATTGAAAGACCTGCAGAGGGCTTGGCCAAGGCGGCAGTCATCAACGTTTTTAGAGGGCTGCCGGGGAAAAGGCGTACGGCGTGCGCTTGTCAAGGGCCAATAGTACCACGTGACATTTAGTCTAACCTTTTACAAAACAGACATTTACGCCCTTGGGCTCCTCGCTCGCCATTTTACCCACTTTCTGCTATAATCTCTGTCTCAAATTGGCTTTCTATATACCTTGGAGAAATATTAAAACAGACATCATGAACAAGAACCTCGACATCATCAACTTTGCTGTATCGCTGATCATCAAAGCAGCCTTAATTGCTGCTCGATTCTCAGGAAGGGCTCGGAAATGCAGTTTGAGACGTCTTGCCACCATGGACATTAGTGAAAAAGACAAGGGGATCCTCTTTCTGGAAGATAAGGTCTATCAACTCAAAATGCAGGTGTCGATTCTCCAGAAGCGGATTCAAAAGCGACAGAAAAAGCCGCGATACACACTTCGAGAGAGATTGTTTATCCTCTGGCATATCGAAACCTTTGGGATAGCCAGACGGAAAGTGACAGAGCATCTAGACGTCTCCCGATCCACTCTTTACCGTTGGCTCCATCAGATCAATGATACGAGGCACACCAGAATTTCAGCCAACAAAACACCTCTGGAAATCGCAGTTCTGATCTGGGAAATCACGAAATCAAATATTGATTGGGGACGTGTTCGGATTGCAAACCAGCTGGCACTGCTGAACATCTTTATCTCAGCCTCTACGGTTCGCAATATTCTCAATAGGCCCAAACCTCGAAAGCCTGATGGATTCTCCGTTGTATCTACGAAAACTCGAGAGAAAATAGAGGCCAGATCAATTTCCGCCTGGTATCCAAATCACGTTTGGTCTGTCGACACCACAATGGTTTTGTGTTGGGGACTCTAGCCTAAGCGTCCCAGCCCATGGGCTGGGCATGGTAAGGAGATAACCAGATTGAGAGAACCTTATTCAAAAATGTGCGCAAGATTCTTGACACTACCGTATTTTTGGTAGTACAATTCTTCTTATTTATGCGATTGTACGTAAAGACCCGGTCTTTATCGTTGCGTTTCTGTTCAATAACGTAGTGTATGTTCGGAATCTGATGCTTATGTTCCGGCACAGTTCACAAAAAGAAGCATAAAAAATCCAATGGGTAGATAATTATGGGTAGCAAAAAATCTGGTGACACACAAAACACAAAACAAAAACGGAAACATCTAAGACTGATTCTGATAATCTTGATTATCGGCGGGACAATCTGGGCATACGATGAGTTCGTAAAGTACCGCATCTTTCCAAAACGTTTCGGAGTTGTGGAAGAAGGTGTGCTTTATCGAAGCGGGCAAATCTCTGCAGCTGTTATCAAAAAAACTTTGCAAAAACACAACATCGGTGTGATTATCATGATGAGCGGCGATGACCCCCAAAACTACGACAAGCAGACAGAGAAAAAAGTCGCCGAAGAGCTTGGTATTGATTTATACAACTTCCCCTTAGGGGGGAACGGGACCGGCGATGTGAACAATTATCTTAAATCGCTTTTGACGATCTATCAGGCAAAACAGGAGAGAAAACCTGTTCTTGTGCATTGTTCCGCCGGCGCACAGAGAACCGGCGGAGTCGTTGTCCTGTATCGTTTCTTTTTTCAAAAGAAAGATGCGGATTTTGTACTTAAGGAATTAAAAAAGTACGGATGGAAGTACAAAAGTAATCCATACCTTCCAGCCTTTCTGAATGAAAACATGCCTTACCTGGCCGAGAAACTCGTAGAAGAAGGAGTGATTTCCGAAATTCCGTCACCGCTGCCAAAACTGCCAACGCCGTAATTTATAAAAATAACTCAGGAATTCTTTCTTTAGCTAAAGATTGAATCAGGATAAAGCTCAACTTGAAAACCGCCCTGTAATTCTGGGATTATCTTAGTTTTTTCCCTGGCTCAACTCAAGCAGGCGGAAGGTTCCTTTATGTCGATACTCAAACTTAAAAAGAGTTTTGACCTCTCGAGATTTCAAGGTTTCACAGTCTTGTAATTCCTGCCAGTTCGATTCTTTCATCAGAAGATAACGGATATCAGGAGTTATCTGCTCATGTTTTATCACGTATTCAATCGGCTCACGCACGTAGAATAAAAAGGCCTTGTAGCCCGGCTTGTAAACGTACAGGGTTTCTTCGGGCCGGACCAAATCATTGATCTTTTGTCCGACTGGCCGTCGTTTTTCATCTCCTTTCGCATAATAAGATGACTTCTGTGTTATTCTAACTCTATATTAAATAATGAGTTACGCTCATTATTTACTTGCAATCTCCTCCGTTTTGGCTAATATGTAAGCAACGTATACAAAGGAACTTACAACCAAAACAAAGGAGGTTTTGGCATGCAACATTTTCAAACATCTTTCTTTTATGACCTACAAGAGCTCATACGAAATTCGCCACTGTTGCGAAAGTATTACTACCTCTTCAAAGCTCTAAACCTTTCAGCACTGCCAGATAGAAATTATGGTGTTGGAGCAACTGGACACTCGCGACACGCTATACTACGGGCATTTATCATAAAGCACCTACAAGGAATAAAAACGGTACCGGAACTAATCGAATATCTAAATTCAATGCCGCCACTGTTAGAGATGTGTGGCTTTCAGTTAGGTAATCTGCCGGACGAAACGCAGTTCTACCGATTCCAACAGAAGATCAAAAACTCAACACTCAAAGACATACACAAGGCGGCAAATGACTTACTCATCAAAGACGGTTTCACTTCGCTCGATGAATTCATACTCGACTCAAAGCCGGTAATGGCAGCTACGAAAGAGAACAACCTCAAAAATCCAAACCGCAACACTCGTAACAAAGCAAAAAGACCAAAACGTAATCCACAGGCAACTCTGAGCTATTACTCCTGCCAGCTCATCAACGGTAAGAAAGAAAACATGATCTTCTTCTGGGGATACAGAACACATGCCCTCATTACTAAAGAAGGTGTCTGCCTGGTTGAGAAAACATTGCCGAACAATATCACCGATGCAGAAGCTGCATTTAGCCTTATCAAAGAGCTAAAACGAAGATATCGCTTCAAAAAAGACGCCATCTTCATCGCTGATAAAGCCTATGACGTCAGAGAGCTTTACAATTTCATCGCCGAGCAAATGAAATCAACTCCCTACATCCCCATAAATCCGAGAAATCAAAAGGATGACAAGACCTTCGGCCCACGAGGCTGTCCTTTGTGTGATGCCGGTATAGAGATGAAATCAGCCGGCAAATGGGCCGAGGGTAATCGCCGGAGAATTAAATTCCGCTTTCCACTCAAGACAAGCAAAAAGTTCGCAGCCAAATATAATAATGCCTGTCCTGCCAAACACCCATTATTCGATACCGGAAAAGGCTATGGCTGCACAAAGTATCTCGATGTTACTGATGATGCACGTTCAAGGGTGCCAAGGGACAGCAAAGAATTCAAAGAAACCTTCAAGGACAGACAAATCATTGAGCAGTATTTCTCGCGTCTTGGCGACAGAGAAGTAGAACAAACAACACACTATTCGTTCACTGCTATAAGCAATCAAATGACCATCGCCCATCTTACTGCCAGTCTCGTAGCCGTAGCTGCAGCCATACTGCTAAAGCACCCGGAAAAGATGCGATGCTACCGAACGTTCGCACATCTGTATAGGCCAAGAGAGGCTGGATGACGAATCCAGGCTGTGCTGAAAGATTAACTTTTCAAAGAGCAACAACAAACACCATGGAGAAGCTCTATCTACGAAAAGGCGTTTTAGACTAAAGTCACTTTAAAATCAGTTTTCTGTCAGTAAAATCCTCGGTTCGCTGACGAAATATATTTTCACCTCTACCCGATCCTGCCAAATTCACTCATTTTGCAGGTGTCTTATAATAAGGGGAAAAAAGGGCGTACTGAAGCATGAAGATACAAATCACAATCGCCGTTGTTTTTACAAGAGCGGATATGGTTGTAATCATGTCTTTCCTTTTCCATATCCATATGCAAACCGCGGTGATTCCTATCCAAACCAGAATTTTGACAATGGATATTACGGTTAAAAACGTTCCCGCCAAGCTGGTCAGAACTGATATTCCCAAACAGCCGAGAAGGATTGTCTTCCAGATTTGCTCAGGCTTGCCGAAAGCAGAATTAACAGCCATAACCTGACCGAGAAGAAGGGCTGCTATGGGCAAAACCGGCATGGAGTAGCGTGAGTGTGTGCCGGGAATCAGGCTGATGAGAAGAAAGACAAGCACCATTCCCCTTCTGCACCCCAGAAAGATAAGCCGATTTTAAGGCGTCAGGCGTTCAATCAGTTTTTTATCCCACATCATCGGCAAAAACAAAATCCATGGCAGAAAATACAGAAGCGACTTGAAAAAGTTCTCTATAATATGCCCGATATCAATATCCCTCCAGATTCGAGAGATAAGCTGGCCGCTCATCTGCCCGGCCATTTGCTCCCCTATTTCCTGATTGCGTGCCGCATGGAACTACAGCCAGCTTAACCCCAAAACCACTACAACCCCAACGAAATGTTCAACTCGTAACAGCTCTTTCAATCGTCTGGACTTGTGGAGAATTCCGATAACCGGAGCGTAGAAAAACAAAAGATGCGCAGGCCCCTTGGTCAGCATCCCGCAGGCGAGAAGAACGGCCGCGCCCAACCAAAGAAGCCAACGCGAACCTTTTACCGACCAGACGTTCAGCCACCACAGCAGAGCAAGACCGGTCAGGCATACATAAACGCTTTCAATCTCAATTAGCCGGCCCTTCTCGAGAATGCCGAAATTTGTTAAAAAAAGAATTGCCGCAATGGTTCGCCCCTCTTGCGTCATCCATCTGCCCGGCATCCGGATCAAAAGCATCACAAATGCAAGCACGAAGACCGCAGACGGCAGCCGTGAAGCAAATTCCGACTGCATGCCAAGAATCTTAAACGAACCTGCGATGAGCCAGTTGATAAAGGGAGGCTTGTTGAAATACGGCTCTCCGCCCACATGCGGCAACACCCAGTTGCCGGTTCTTAACATTGTCACTGCCGGCAATACCCTGCGTCCTTCTTCGCCCTTGAACTCAAGGCTTCCAAGGCCCGGAAGATAGAGTATCCCCCACAAAATCAGCACAAAGAAAAAAAATAATTCCACCTTCGATTATCTGTAAATTCCATAGCGTTTAATTTCCTGTTCTGCACCTTTGTCTATAGCAGATTAATAATGCCTGTTATAAATCTTTCCTTAGACTAACTGTCTTTGATGTAAACGTCAAATAAATCCCACAGAGATTAAATGGGCTATTCCATTCACGTTGATGAGCTTGCGGGGATAACAAAAATATTGTTTATTTTGAGATTGCTTCGCTCGGAATAGCAAGTTTTACACGTTTTCAACAGAGCGTATTTTCTGTTGTCTCCGTCAAAAGGCAGCAGAGCTGCGATATTGACTTTTACTTCAAGAGACGATATCAATTACCATAGTTTTATACGGCTTGTTTGCAATGATAAGGGGATGGGGCTTGTTGGCATAAGCCGGTAAAATAGGGGTGTTCGTGAGGTGTCAATAACGACTCAAAAAAAATTAAAAAAATTCATGAACACTATGGACAAATAGGAGTAGCCACTATTTAGTAATCATTATGAAGAACACAAAAAATAAAATCAATTGTGCCGAGCTGGACGAAAAAACACGCTGGTTTACGGGTCATTGCAGACAGGCCGGCTCAAAAGTGACGACACAGAGGATAGCGATATACAGAGAGCTTCTAAAAACAAACGAGCATCCTTCGGCGGAAATGCTGTATGAAAAAGTAAAAAAAGTATTTCCGAGTATGTCGTTGGATACGGTCAATAGAACACTGTTGACGCTAAATGAGATTGGAGCAGGCTTTACGGTAGAAGGTTCGGGCGACGCCAGGCGGTTTGACGGCGGATTGAAGGAACATCAGCATTTTAAGTGCATAAAATGCAAAAAGATTATTGACTTTCATTACAAGCCCTTTGATAATATTAAACTACCTGCGGAAATTAGCAAGAGATTTAAGGTGCTTAGAAAAACCGTATATCTTGAAGGGATACGCGATTCGTGTAAATAGAGCTACTTGTGTTAGTTGGATTTGGTTGAGTTTAGGGCTCAGAAAGCTAATTTTGGGACAGAGTATCCCCGATAGCCTGGTCTTAGCTCTTTGAAAACTTAATCTTCTAACGCTAAACAGGGATCTTTGGTGCAAGTCAGTAGATAAGGAGATTGCCAAAATCCTTCATATTGCAACGAGAACCGTGGAATTTCATAAGTACACAATATGATGGAGCAATTGGGCATGAAAACCCGTGCTGAACTTAATTCACTTTGCTATCAAGCACGGAACTGTCTCAATCCAACGAATTTACCTGTTAGTTTTTCATCCCAAAACTCGTAATTATCCCAGTAGTGTCATATCTCCAATTATTCATAATGTAATGCAACTGAGCAGTTCGTGGGTTGCCGTGTGTTCCTATGTATAAAAGGTTAAGAGAATGAACTCAGTTTGGGTTTATGGTTTTAAGAAAGAGAGGTAGCGTATGGAACTTAAAGGAAGTCAAACAGAAAAGAATTTGTTAGCGGCATTTGCTGGTGAATCACAGGCAAGAAACAGGTACACATATTTTGCCAGCCAGGCCAGAAAAGAAGGATATATCCAGATATCGTCGATTTTCGAAGAGACAGCCAACCAGGAAAAGGAGCACGCCAAGCGCGAGTTCAAGTTTTTGCAGGGGGGCGAGGTGGAAATTACGGCAGCATTTCCAGCCGGCGTGATCGGCAGCACAATCGAAAATCTAAAAGAGGCAGCGGCTGGTGAACATTACGAGACGACCGAGATGTATCCAGGCTTCGCCGAGGTAGCGGAAAAAGAGGGGTTCGATGAAATAGCCAAGGTGTTCCGGAATATTGCAGTTGCTGAGAAACGGCACGAGGACAGATACGTCGCTTTGGCTAAGAATATAGCAAATGGGGTGGTTTTTAAGCGTGAAAAATCGGTAAGATGGGTTTGCAGAAACTGTGGCTATGTGCACAAAGGAAAAGAAGCTCCCGATATGTGCCCCGCCTGTGCACATCCACAAGCGTATTTTGAACTGGAAGCTGCCAACTATTAATCAAGAGAAAGGGACGGAAAATGAAAAGAAGAACCAATACAAAACTCATATTGGGGGCTGTATTGCTGTCGGCGATTGCCCTGGGCTCATTGGCTTATTCGCATTGCCAGGTGCCCTGCGGCATATACGACGATGAGGCACGGTTTGGTATGATTGCAGAGCACATTACAACAATTGAGAAATCGATGAAGCTGATAGAAACACTCTCGGCCGAGAGTAAGCCTAATATGAACCAGATAGTGCGCTGGGTCAATAACAAAGAGGTGCACGCCGATGAATTGAGCAATATCATAACCTATTATTTCATGGCTCAACGAATAAAAATAACACCAGAAAGTGATGCCGAGGCACACAGTACTTATGTGAAGAATCTAACTCTGCTACATGAGATGCTTGTCTATACTATGAAGACAAAACAGACAACCGACCTCGAAAACGTGGAAAAACTCCGGGCTTTATTGAATCAGTTCCACGAATCATATTATGGCAAAGCCGCCGAAGCCGAGCATAAACATTGAAGAGAAAAGGGTAATATTATGACGGAAAGAAAGGATATTGTAACCTTTAAGGGCAATCCCCTGACTTTGGTGGGCAATCCGGTCAAGGTCGGTGATAAAGCACCGGATGCAGAGGTGCTGGCGAATGATTTGTCAGCGGTTAAACTTTCCGGCTTTCGGGGAAAGGTTTGTGTAATCTGCTCAGTCCCGTCTCTGGATACTCCGGTATGTGATACGCAGACCAGAAAGTTCAATGAGCAGGCTGCATCGCTGGGAGATGATGTAGTCGTGTTGACTATCAGTATGGACCTTCCGTTTGCACAGCGGCGATGGTGTGGCTCAGCAAACGTGGTAAATGTCCGGACACTTTCAGACCATCGGAAAACGGATTTCGGCAATGCATTCGGCGTTCTTATTAAGGAATTGCGGCTTCTGGCTCGAACAGTATTTGTTGTGGACAAAGAGGGTGTTATTCGTTACGTACAGATAGTTGATGAGCTAACGAATGAACCTGATTATGAAGCGGCACTAAAAGCGGTAAAAGAAATAGAAAAATGAGAAAGCTAAAGCAAAATGTTTACGCCGTTGGGGCAATTGACTGGGATGCCAGACTGTTCGACAGGCTTATTCCGCTGCCGGACGGGACCAGCTATAATTCTTATTTAGTACGAGGCAATGAAAAAGTAGCATTATTGGATACAGTGGACCCAGCCAAAACAGAAGTTTTATTAGACAATCTTATCAGGCTTGGGATTAACAAAATCGACTATGTTGTTGCGCACCATGCAGAGCAGGACCATTCCGGGTCTCTGCCGGATATTTTGCTGGTATATCCGGATGCAAAGGTAGTAACGAATCCCAAATGTAAGGATATGCTGATAGACCTGCTCGGCATAGAAGACGATAAATTTATCACGGTCGAGGACGGTGAAACACTCTCATTAGGCGACAAGACCCTTCAGTTTGTTTACATCCCGTGGGTGCACTGGCCGGAGACTATGGGCACCTATCTTAAAGAGGACAAGATACTTTTTTCGTGCGATTTCTTTGGTGCTCACCTTGCCTCAAGCAGTCTGTTCGTTGACGATGAGGCGGTGGCCTATGAATCGGCAAAGCGCTATTTCGCCGAGATTATGATGCCGTTCAGACGGCAAATAAATGCCAACCTCGCAAAGCTTGACGAGTTAGATATAGAGATCATTGCACCGAGTCACGGGCCGGTACACAACAGGCCAAAGTTCATCGTTGACGCTTACAAAGACTGGGCTTCTGAGACCGTCAAAAATGAGGTGGTAGTGGCTTATGTTTCGATGCACGGCAGCACGGCTAAAATGGTCTCACATTTTGTCGAGGCCTTGATGGACAGAGGCATTACTGTAAGGCAGTTTGAGCTTGCGACGGTCGATATAGGCAAGCTTGCGATGGCATTGGTAGATGTGGCAACGGTGGTTATCGGCTCACCCACAGTTTTGGTCGGGCCACATCCGTCTGCGGCTTATGCAGCTTTTCTGGCAAATGCTCTCAGGCCCAAGGTTAAATTTGCTTCTATCATAGGCTCTTACGGCTGGGGCGGCAAAATGGTCGAGCTGCTAACAGGTATGTTAACAAATCTCAAGGCAGAAATTCTCGAACCAGTATTGGCAAAAGGCCAAGCAAGGGAGAGCGATTTTGCAGCGATTGAGAGGCTCGCCGACGAAATTCTCACTAAGCATAAAGAGATTGGAATCACAATGCAGAAATGAAAAACTGGATTCCCGCTTTCGCGGGAATGACAATATTATGAAAGGGATTTATTATGGCTAAAAAACTTCAAATTTACAAGTGTGCGGTTTGTGGTAATATTGTCGAAGTGCTTCACGGTGGTGCCGGTGAATTAGTTTGCTGCGGTCAGCCGATGGGGCTCCTCGACGAAAAAACCGCTGACGCAACGACAGAAAAGCATGTGCCGGTAATCGAGGAAATCGATGGCGGCTATAAAGTCAAGGTAGGTTCTGTGCCGCATCCTATGGAAAAAAAGCACTATATCGAATGGATTGAGCTGCTCGCTGACGGCAAGGCATATCGGCAGTTCCTTGAACCGGGAATGCCGCCTGAGGCGATATTTAACATTGAGGCCGATTCTGTTAGCGCAAGAGAGTATTGCAATGTTCACGGTCTGTGGAAAGGGTAAGAAATGATAAGCAAAAAGATGGAAGAGGCCTTGAATGGGCAGGTGAACGCAGAGCTGTATTCGGCATATCTTTACCTGTCGATGGAATCTTATTTCAAATCGCTGAATTTGAATGGATTTGCCAACTGGATGAGAGTGCAGACGCAGGAAGAAGTAATGCACGCGATGAAGATTTATGACTTCGTAAATGAGCGTGGTGGCAGGATAATACTTAAGGCGATAGAGGGGCCGGAGACAGAATGGGATTCACCATTGGCGGTTTTCGAGGCGGTTTATGTTCATGAACAAAAAGTTACAGGCTTGATTAACGACCTGGTGGATTTGGCTATTAAAGAAAAAGACCATGCAACAAACACCTTTTTGCAGTGGTTCGTCAATGAGCAGGTCGAAGAAGAGTCCTCCGCTGATGAAGTAGTGCAACAAATGAAAATGATGGAAAACGCCCCGGGTGGAATGTTTATGCTCGACCGTGAATTAGGACAACGAGTATTTACACCGCCCGCAGCCGAAGGAGAATAATAATGAGCATCTCTTTTAATGCCATCGAAGTCTTTGAAATAGCAGAACGGATTGAAAGAAATTCCGTAAAGTTCTATCGCAGAGCGGCAGAAGCCCTTTCTGACCAGGACCTGTCTGGGATACTGTTGAACCTTGCCGAGTTCGAAAAGGAGCACGAAGAAACTTTCGCCGATATGAGAAAACAGATATCGAACAAGGAATGGGACCTGATAACTTTCGACCCCGAAGACGAAATGACCTTGTACCTCCGGACGACTGCTGACAGCCACATCTTTGACCTGAAAAAAGACCCAGGCGAGCAGCTAAAAGACAAAGAAACCGCAGAGGACATTTTCGAATATGCTATCGAGGCCGAAAAGAATTCCATCATTTTCTATATCGGCCTGAAAAACTTCGTCCCTGCAAAGGCCGGAAAGGACAAGGTCGATGAAATTATCAAGGAAGAGATGGACCATATTGCTGAGTTAAATCAAAGATTAGAAGCCTGGAAGTATCTTCAAAGAGTCTCGATTTAAGTCAATTACTTAAAGCTTGACTTTCCAATACAAACTTAACATTCTACCGAAGACGAGGCTCAGCAGCATAGCTGGGCAATTAAACAATGAGAAATCACGGTTTATACGTTCATTAATCTAAAAAGGAGATTTGAAAATGAGTGATAAAAAAAAGTTGACCACCGCGTTCGGGATACCGGTTGGCGACGACCAGAACTCCATGACTGCTGGTAGCCGTGGACCAGTTCTCATACAAGACGCCCATCTTCTGGAAAAATTGGCTCATTTTGACCGTGAACGTATTCCTGAGCGTGTAGTGCACGCCAAAGGTGCCGGAGCCGGAGGTTATTTCGAAGTAACCTCAGATGTAACTAAGTTTACTAAGGCCAAGTTCCTTTCCAAAATTGGTAAGCGGACCGAGGTTTTTGTCCGTTTTTCCACTGTAGGCGGCGAAAAGGGTTCAGCCGATGCCGCGCGCGATCCACGCGGTTTTGCTATTAAGTTCTACACCGAGGAGGGGAACTACGACATGGTTGGGAATAACACACCCGTCTTCTTCATTCGTGACCCTATAAAATTTCCTGATTTCATCCACACCCAGAAACGGAACCCGGCTACCAACTGCCCTGACCCGGACATGTTCTGGGATTTCCTTTCACTAACTCCGGAATCAATCCATCAGGTCACTATTCTGTTCTCCGACAGGGGCACACCCGCCACTTTCCGCCATATGAACGGCTACAGCAGTCACACCTTCAAATGGTACAACAAAAAGGGTGAGTACTTCTGGGTGCAATATCATTTCAAAACCGACCAGGGCATAAAGAACCTTACAAGAGAGGAAGCGATCCGAATATCAGGTGAGGACCCGAATCACGCCACCCGAGATTTGTATGATGCTATCGAGCGGGGTGAATATCCGAGCTGGACGCTGCAAATGCAGATCATGACCCCCGAACAGGAAAAAGATTTCCAATTTGACATCTTTGATATAACCAAGGTCTGGCCCCACAGCGATTTTCCTCCAATCGAGGTAGGTCGTATGGTCCTGGACCGCAACCCGAAAAACTACTTCGCCGAAGTCGAACAAGCTGCCTTTTGCCCCGGTAACCTGGTACCCGGAATTGCCGCTTCACCGGACAAGATGTTGCAGGCGCGTATCTTTTCGTACCATGATACACACATCCACCGCCTGGGACCCAATTATCACCTTTTACCCGTAAACTCACCTAAGGCAGCCCCCGAACATAGTTACCAACGAGACGGTCTCATGCGTACCGACGATAACGGTGGTGCCGGTCCGAATTACTGGCCCAACAGCGTCGGAGGTCCTGCACCGGATCCGGATTCCCTGGAGCCGCCCTTTGAGGTATCCGGCCAGGCAGCCCGCCAGGCTTACTCTCACCCCAATGACGATTTCGTACAAGCCGGTAACCTCTACCGCGACGTTATGACCGATGAGGATCACGACCATCTTATCGGCAACATTGTAAGTCACCTTGCCGGTGCTAAAAAACGATTTCAATTGCGCCAGACGGCATTGTTCTACAAGGCCGATACAGACTATGGACAGCGTGTGGCCGAAGGGCTGGGTTTGGACATTAAGAAAGTTAAGAATTTGGCGGCAATGTCCCAGGAAGACAGGGCCAAAGCCACAGCTAAATGAGCCTGAGAACTGATTGTGTATATGGAGCACAAGAGAATATTGCAAATATGCAGCTGAAAGGAGAAAGTAATGGTTATGCCATTTAACGCTGATGAAGTTTTCGAGATGGCCGAACAGATAGAAAGAAATGGAGCCAGGTTTTACCGTGCCGCGGCAAAAAAAATCCCGGAGGTACGTCAGGTGTTCTCGGACCTTGCAGCTATGGAAGATGAGCACGAGAAAACTTTTGCAGCTATGCGGGCGGAGCTTTCCGGAATAGAAGTGGACCCGCCCGTTTTTGACCCCGATGGCAAGGCACAGATGTATCTGCGCGTGATGGCCGATGAACATGTTTTTAACATAAAAGCTGACCCTGTCGAACAGTTGGCCGGCCAGGAAACACCAGAGGACGTTTTGAAAGTGGCTATCGGCCTGGAAAAAGACTCCATTGCTTTTTACGTCGGCCTGAAAGAGGCTGTCTCACGCAGGGCCGGCAAGGACAAGATTGAAGATATTATAAAAGAAGAAATAAGCCACATCGCTACCTTGAGCCAAAAACTGGAAGCTTTGAAATAGCCAGGACGGTTAAGTGAGCTGCAATATGAAGAAGTTTCCAAAAGCCCAACCGGTTTGGGAGACAGGGACGTTGGACCTGGAATCCTTATTCAAACTCTGCTATCCAATGTGTATCATCTGTTCAAAGAAGGGTGATAGATTTAATGGCTGTATCGTTAATACCGTATTTCAGATTGTGCCTGAGCCGCCAATGGTGGCTGTCAGTGTCAATAAACAATATTTGACTCACGAGTACATTACCAACAGCAAGGTTTTCACCATATCGGTTCTTGCCGAAAGTACACCTATGTCGTTTATAGGCAGATTCGGTTTCAGAACCGGCAGAGACATAGACAAATTCAAGCAGGCAAAATACAAAACAGGGCAGACCGGCGCACCGATAATCCTGGACAATGCGGTCAGTTTTATCGAAGCTAAAGTTGTCGATGCAATTGACGTTGAAACACACACTCTCTTTATTGGCGAAATTACAGCTTGCGGAACTATTGATGACGACAAAATACCGATGACATATACTTACTACCGGGATGTCAAGCACGGCAGAACACCGCGGACAGCGGCGACTTACATAGAAAAGAAACCAAAGAAAATATCAAAACAAGGAGCTATAAAGATGAAAAAGTACAAGTGTCTCATGTGCGGATATATTTACGACCCGGCCGTAGGTGACCCTGATAGTGACATAGAGCTAGGCACCACTTTTGAAGATTTGCCCGACGATTGGGTATGTCCCGATTGCGGCGTCGGCAAAGACGAATTTGAGCCGGTGGAAGATTAAACACCATTACGGGAGAAGCATAGACATTATTTGACACCAGCCCAAAATAAGGAGCGGTTATTGTGCCGGAAATAAAGCCGACAATAGATAAAAGGGAGATTCTCTGTGCAGAGACTGTGGCGGGACCTAACGCATTTGTTGTCTTTGGTGCATCAGGTGACCTGGTGCACAGGAAACTCCTTGTGAGTATCTTTCGGCTGTTCACGCAGGATTTACTTAGTGACAGATTTTATCTGTTAGGATGCGGCCGAAAAAAATTCTCCGATGAGGATTTCCGTAAAAAGGCAGAGCAGTCGATACGGGAAAATTCCGACTATCTGTCCTCGAAAGACTTAGACGCCTTTACGAGCAGGCTTTATTACGTAGATGGTGATTACAATGATGCGGATTTTTACAGACGTATCAAAACCAGACTTGCGGAGTTAGAACAAAAGCATAAAGTCTTTGAAAGCCTGGTGTTGTATCTTTCAGTTCCTCCTTTTTTATACACCACGATAGTAGAGCATCTCGGCTCGTCAGAACTTGCCTGTCCGAAAAAGCTCACCACAAAGAAACAGATTAAGCTGGTCGTCGAAAAACCATTCGGCAGAGACCTGCAAAGCGCCATAGAATTAAATAACAGAATACACCATTGTTTTGACGAGTCTCAAATTTATCGAATCGACCACTATCTCGGCAAGGAAACCGTTCAGAATATCCTGATGCTTCGTTTTGCTAACACTATCTTTGAGCCGATATGGAATCGAAATTACATAGACAATGTGCAAATCACTATTGCTGAAACACAAGGGATTGAACACAGAGCAGGTTATTATGACACCTCTGGTGCTCTTCGAGATATTTTCCAGAATCATATGCTTCAAATGCTTGCTTTGGTGGCGATGGAGTCGCCCATATCCTTTGAGGCAGACCATATCCGTGATGAGAAGGTCAAACTGCTGCGGTCGATTCGGGCATTTGATGTTAATAAGCTGGGCGATTTTTGTGTGCGAGGACAATATGGGCCCGGCTCGATAAACGGTAAGAAAGTCAAAGGCTATTTGGAAGAGTCCGGAGTGAGAGCAAATTCGAAAACAGAAACCTTCGTTGCTATGAAACTGTTTATAGATAATTGGAGATGGCAGGGTGTGCCTTTTTATTTGAGAACCGGCAAGAGACTTCCGGCAAATGATACTGAAATTGTAATCACTTTCAAGAAAGTTCCCTATTCGATGTTTTCTTCTGTCGGCCTTGATGAGCTGCCGCCCAATGTTCTTGTGCTGCGAATACAGCCGGAAGAGGGGATATCGCTCAGCTTTCAGGCTAAAAGACCCGGCTCAAAAATTTGTATAAGCACGCTCAATATGAATTTCAGCTATAAAAGCGTTTTCCTGGTTGACATGCCCGAGGCGTACGAGAGGCTGCTTCTGGATTGCATGGTTTCTGACCAGACACTCTTTACGAGACAGGATGATGTTGAGGTTTCCTGGCGCCTGTTTACACCGATATTACAGGCCTGGGAACAGGATGAGTCGGCGCCTCATAAGTATCCTGCCGGTAGTGAGAGCTTTGCAGAAGCTGACAGACTTATCGAATCGGATGGACGAAAATGGCGAAAACTTCTGAAAAGCTAACATATTATCTGTTTTAGTGACGTAAGAAGAAATTCAAAAAATGAGCAATCAGAATACACAAGAGCGAACATCATATGACATCTCAATCATTCGGCCTCAGATGAACAGTGAGGATTTCAAGATGAGAGGCCAGGGGATGGAATCTGCTGGATTAGAGGCTATAAGAAAAGGGCTCCTGACATTGCATACGCTGGAGCTTATGGCAACGACCATTTACAGGTTTCAGATTACCAGAGAGAGCTGCGAATTCAATCGTCAATTGATAGCCGCTATGTGTAACGAGATGACGCACTACCAGGATTTTCAGGTAAAGCTTTACGAATATGGTTTCAAGCCCGGCATAATCAGATTAGCATACTGGTTTGTCGGCTTTGCGTTTGGCTTTTCTTCTCGCCTGATGGGCAGAAAGGCAATTCTCAAAACAGGCATCTGGGTTGAGACAAAAGCTGTCCACCACTATACTGAACTTCTTGAGACAATCGACTGGGATGAAGAGACACATAAGGTCATTGAGAAGGACCAGGCCGATGAAGATGGACACATCAACAGATGGAAGCGGCTTCTCGAATCAGAAGTAAGTCGGTAAAACTATGGGATTTCAGAGCGTATTGATAGCGTTTGGATTAACACTATTTGCCGGTCTGTCAACAGGTGTTGGCAGTGCTTTGGCGTTTTTTGCCAGGCGAACTAATACTAAGTTTCTTTCTACATCCCTTGGTTTCTCGGCAGGCGTGATGATATACGTTTCATTTGTTGAGATATTTCCCAAAGCAAAAGACAGCCTTGTTATCGAGTTAGGTCAGGTCGCTGGTTATTGGGCTACTGTTCTGGCTTTTTTTGCCGGAGTTATTTTTATTGGCATTATAGACAAGCTGGTACCATCGTTTGAAAATCCACATGAAGTTCACAGAACAGAGGAAATGGATGAACCAGAGTCGGCAGACAGGTTCAGGAAACTATATCGAATGGGTTTATTTACGGCACTGGCAATCGCAATACATAACTTTCCGGAAGGACTGGCCACTTTTTTAAGTGCTCTAAAAGATACGAAGCTCGGAATAGCAATAGCCGTTGCCATAGCGATACATAACATTCCTGAAGGCATTGCTGTTTCAATTCCCATATTCTACGCAACAAATAACAGAAAAAAGGCATTCATTTACTCGTTTCTATCAGGATTATCTGAGCCGGTCGGTGCAATAATCGGCTACACCATTCTCTTTTCATTCCTTAACGACGTAGTATTCGGTATACTCTTTGCCTCAGTGGCGGGTATAATGGTATTTATCTCGCTCGATGAGCTCCTGCCTACTGCGAGAGAATATGGCCAGCCTCACCTGGCAGCCTATGGTTTAGTCGCAGGTATGGCAGTTATGGCTTTGAGTTTGCTCTTGTTTGTTTAGATAGTCGAAACATTTGGAATGTGTTGAGTTCAAGTCAACGGTGCCTGGTGAATAAACGGCTGGTTATAATAAAGGATGTACTGGAAAAACTGTACCGCAAGTACAACCATCGTGATTTGATAAAACCGGATCCGCTGCAGTTTGTGTATCGATATGACAATCCCTCTGATATGGAGGTTGCCGCCTTCTTGGCGGCGGACCTTGCTTATGGGCGGGTCGAACAAATCCAAAAAAGCCTGACCAATCTTTTCGAGCGTATGGGTAAAAGTCCGCACGCTTTCGTCAAAGGTTTTGGAAAAGCTGAGCGGAAAAGCCTAAAAGGTTTCAAACATCGTTTCACAACAGACCGGGACATTTCAGATTTAATGATGTTGTTGAAGAAAGTCCTGAACCGGTATGCCGGCATCGAAGAGTTTTTTATTCAGGGCTATAATCGAGGTGACAGAAATATCGTTCCGGCATTGTCCAAATTCTGCAATTCACTTCTTGATATGTATGCTGCCGAGCACAATGGAAAGATAAGCCGGGGACTGAATTATTTATTAGTCAATCCCACTAAGGGCAGCGCCTGTAAAAGGCTTAACCTTTTTTTGCGGTGGATGGTGCGTAATGATGATGTCGATACAGGGCTGTGGAAGTCGATTGACAAGGCAAGGCTCGTTGTTCCGATCGATGTCCATATGGGTAGATTGTGTAAGATTTTAGGTTTTTACAACCAAAAAGTGGTCTCTTTAAAAACGGCAGTTCAAATAACACAAGGCTTTGCTGAAATTGAGCCAGCTGACCCCGTAAAATATGATTTTGCATTGAGCAGAATTGGAATCGTGGAAAACTGCAACGGCAGCTTTCATCCAAACTGTGAAGGCTGTGAGTTGTTTGGTTTTTGCGGTAACAGATAATTTGATGAGCGGATATGAACCATCATGGAAACTAAAGACAAGATAAAAGTATTGTTTATTTGTACGGGCAATTCATGTCGAAGCCAAATTGCTGAGGGCTGGGCCAGACACTTAAAAGGTAGCATCATTGATGCGTACTCTGCGGGGATTCGCCCGATAGGTGTCAGTTCCAAGGCAATAAAGGTAATGGCCGAGGCGGGAGTGGACATCTCAATGCACAAATCCCGGCATGTTGACGAATTCTCTGGAATCGATTTTGATTATGTAGTAACATTGTGCGACAATGCCGCAGAGAATTGCCCTGTATTTAGCGGCAAAGCAAGAATTGTTCACAGGCCATTTGACGACCCATATTTTGCATCCGGCAGCGAAGAGCAGATTATGGCAACTTTTAGAAAAGTGCGGGACGATATAAAAACGTTTATTGAAACTCTGCCGGAGAGCCTTGAAGACAAAAGTGGTTAAGAGTTGAAACACAAAATGAAATCGGAACAATTAGAAAAATACACTTCTGCGATAACGCTTTCGGATATGGAAATATTCGTTTTTCCGGAGCTTATGTACGCCCTTGTTTTAGCCAATATCATGAGCCCGATTATCTGGCAGTGGCGGCAGCTCGACTGCTTCAAAAAACTTGAGGGCAAGAGCAGCTACAGGAAATTGATGCGGCTAAGGCAGTTCATAATGGACGAGTTTGACTTTAATCTTGACCTTGAGACCTGGGGACTGACAAGCAAAGACAAAGAGCTCAAAAGGTTTGAGAAGTCTGTTTCTCACGGTGATATTGCTAAAAGCAATGCCCTGTTCGGCTATCACGGCGACAAATATTATTTTGATGTGGACATCCGACGGCACTTTGGTCTGGACAAATATGACAGTGACATCATCCCGTACTGGAAGACGGAAACCGTCGAGGCGATGAACGCCTTTCGCCTAAAGGAAGGTTACAAAACAGCAGCCGGTGAATGTGTATCTCTTGCCGCTCTTTATGCCGCCGCGGTGTTTATAGTATGCGAAATACCGCTGGAAGATATTTTTATGATACTCACACCGCTTCATTCGCAAAACTTTATCGACCTTCAGGATGGAATTCTGACCAACAACAGAAGGCTCGTTACAAAAACGATGTGGTTCAACGGCACCGCTATTTCCAATAAGGCCCAGCGGGCACTGCGCAACGAAAACATTACAATTGTTGCCCATTCATCCGGCTATGTACATTGTTTGTATAAAGATGCAACAATAGATAAGAAACTTTATCAGGATTTTAGCAGGAAGATCGATTCATATTTATCGGCTGAGTTATCGCTCTCTGTCTTTGCAAATTTTCTGCGGTCCAATCGAAAATATCAAAAGTTCTTTCAGGTCTGCCGCGAATGTCACGGACAGGCACAATTCTTAAAGGCCGAGGTCGTTTTCCATTACGAGCACGGCAGTAATTACAGGGTGGCCGACAAAACTTTCGACAAATTGCTTGCGGATATTTCGGACGAAGATTTTGTTCCATACCAGCTTCCCGGCAGAATCCGCTGTGACCTGCTTAATGAATTTATAGAAAAGCAAAAGCCTGACATCAAAAGCATCGAGGGCAAAGCAGCGTTCAGAAAATATGTTGAGCCGATCATCCCTGAGGCGCAGCGGTTTGTGGATGAATTAGCCGATTTTATGCACATTGAAGCGAAGCTGCCGGCTTCGGACAAGAATTTTCTGTCCGCTGAGCCAATAGAAATATCCGTAGAGCAAAGCAGAGAGCAGATAATTGACTATCTCGAGCATGTACGCCGAAGCAATACCACTGCTGACCTTGCCTTTTATTCATATCGTGATATGGAGAGTAGTAACTGGCTGCCGTTTGTCAAAGCAGCAGTGCAGCGCAACCCGGTCTCAATTCAGATGATCAAAGCAATGTCGATAAAAGAAATATATGCGTGGCTTGAACGAATGAAAGATGATTCGATTTACGATGGCAGGCGATTGGCGCAGCCCGATGAAGTGGCGAACTACAAGACCGGAGACGGACTCGAAAAGGCATTCTTGTTGGCCAATGTCATCCGGGAAAGGAACCCGGAGCAGGACGTTGAAATAATCGCAGATAAAGAACAGGTAATCTTAAAAGGCCGGTACGAACACTGGTTCGTATCCAACAAAAACCTCGAAAAGAGTATTATCATGAGCACAGATGGAAAAATTGTCATAGGCGACTGATATATGATTTTTTACCACTCGGCCTGAACTACTTTTTTCGTCTGAATTTGGCATGAAAGATGGCGGCGCCTTCGACAAAATTGAACATTCAAGAATGATTAGACCTGTTTTTTTAAGCTTTGAAAAGAACCTAAAACCTCGATAAGCATCGCGAAACAGCGTTTTTCCAGGTTAAACATATAATTTTTTTAAAATATTTTGTTTTTTTGTTGAACTAAGTTATATATTGGACTATATTAGTCCTATATGAGATGAGAATAATTATTAAGGTCGATTATTGAGGTTTATCGAAGATGGATGTTTTGAGACGAAATACAGATTATGCTCTGCGAGCTATGGTAAACCTGGCTGGGCATTATGGTCAGGAACCCGTTTCAACCAGGTATATAGCTAAGGCTGAGGATATTTCTTATGAGCTTGCCTGTAAGCTGATGCAGAAACTTCACAATGCCGGGCTGGTGAAAAGCAGTATGGGCCCAAACGGCGGGTTTGCCTTAAGCAAAAAGCCGGACAAGATAAATATGCTGGAAATAATAGAGGCGATTCAAGGACCCTTGAGCTTAAACAGATGTTTGTTGGAGGAGAATATCTGTCCGAACAAGGACGGCTGCGCGATAACGGTGGAACTTGCCAAACTTCAAAAGTATATAGGCAAATATCTTCTCGGCATTACGCTGGATGAACTGTTACAAAGCCGATATGCAAAGAAAAAAGGTAAGGCAAAGAATATTAAAAGGAGAAGAAGATGACCTACGAAAAGGAAAGGCCCGGTGTCCTGGAAGCGTGTGTGAGTAAAACGCAAAGGCTGGCGGATTTGGTCGAATACTCGAAGGATTCGATTGTTAGTAAAACAATAATCGATAAGCCGGTGGGGACAATTACTTTGTTCGCCTTCGATAAGGGCCAAAAGCTGAGCGAACATACGACACCTTATGATGCCGTTGTACAGGTTCTTGATGGGAACGGTATGTTGACCATAGATAGCCAGGACAAGCACATTACAACCGGAGAGATTATCATAATGCCGGGCAATGTGCCGCATGCAGTTACAGCCCAGGAAAGATTCAAGATGTTACTAACAATGATTCGTGCATAAGAAGGTGTAATTTATTTGAAATAAGTAAGGGCGGACAGATGTTCAGATGTCCAGGACAAGACCAGAGATTTTGGAAACCGGAAGACATTTTTGAAGTGCAATGTCCCGGCTGTGGTGGAATGGTCGAGTTTTTCAAGGATGAACCGAAACTGAAATGCCGCAATTGCAAACAAATGGTCGTTAATCCGAAGATAGACCTCGGCTGCGCCGAATGGTGTCAATACGCCGAGCAGTGCCTGGGAGTTAACGTCGTAAAGAACTTGAAGGTTATGCGGGAAAAGCTAATAAGCCGGATGAAAAATGTTTTTGGCGATGACCGGAAACGGATTGAGCATGCGCTTGCCGTCCTGGATTATGCCGAGCAGATACAGAATGTCGAAGGCGGCGACCCGCTGATTGTCAGGGCGGCAGCGATTTTGCACGATATCGGAATTCACGAGGCCGAACGCAAGTATGGCTCGTCAGCCGGAAAGTATCAGGAGATTGAAGGCCCACCTATTGCTGAGGAGATTCTGAAAAGATACGACATTTCGGCTGAGGCTGTCGAGCATATATGCAGGATTATCGCAGACCATCACAGCGCAAAGGACATCGATACGGTTGAGTTCAGGATTGTGTGGGACGCAGACCGGCTCGTAAACCTCCTAACGGATTCCAGCCTGCTGACCAGCGAGAAACTGCAGGAAATTATTGATAAAAAATTTAAGACCGACGAAGGTCGTCGGTTAGCAGCAGATTTGTTTGTAAAAAATTAAAGTCAAAAGAACAATCGAATAAAATGAAAGGAAAATTATGTTTTGTTATCAATGCGAACAAACGGCCGGTGGTACGGGATGTACCAAAGTCGGAGTTTGTGGAAAGAATGAGGATATTCAGAGCTTGCAGGATACGCTCATATTCGGGCTAAAAGGGATAGCTGCTTATGCGTATCACGCGCGAGAGCTGGGGCAAAAAGATGAAGAAGTGGATGCGTTTATGCACGAAGCAATGTTTGCAACGCTAACAAATGTGGACTTTGATCTCAATCGATATCTTGAGCTGTTGCTAAAGGCCGGCGAGATGAACCTTCGTGTGATGGAAATGCTCAACAATGCACACACATCGACCTTTGGCAATCCGACACCCACAATAGTGCCGACCGGCACGAAGGCCGGGCCGGGAATCGTGGTTACCGGCCATGACCTGCTTGACCTCTATGAGTTATTAAAGCAGACCGAGGGTAAAGGCATTAACGTTTACACTCACGGCGAAATGCTGCCCGCTCACGGTTATCCGGAGCTCAGGAAGTTCAAGCATTTTGTGGGCAACTACGGTACGGCCTGGCAGAATCAGAAAAAAGAATTCGATGAATTTAGCGGTGCAATTTTAGTTACGACAAACTGTGTTATGATTCCGAAGGATTCTTACAAAGACCGGATGTTTACGTGCGGGATAGCAGGCGTTTCAGGCGTTAAGCACATCAAAAACAGGGATTTCAGCGAGGTGATTGAAAAGGCCTTGTCCCAGCCGCCGCTTCCGGAGAATCCCCAGGGAACGCTGAGTACGGGATTCCATTATACGGCTGTCCTCGGATTGGCAGACAAGATTATCGAAGCCGTAAAGGCAGGCAAAATTCGACACTTCTTCTTTATTGGCGGCTGTGACGGTGCCAAGCCCGGGCGCAATTACTTTACCGAGCTTGCTGAGAAGGTTCCGGATGATTGCGTGATATTGACGGCGGCCTGCGGAAAGTACCGATTGAATGCACGTGATTATGGTGATATTGACGGAATTCCTCGTCTGCTTGATACGGGGCAATGCAACGACTGCTATTCGGCCATCAAGATTGCAACAGCACTCGCCGAGGCCTTTGATTGCGGTGTAAACGATTTACCTCTTTCACTCGTAGTCTCATGGTATGAGCAGAAGGCGGTGGCCATTCTGCTGACGCTGCTGCATTTGGGGATAAAGAACATACGGCTTGGGCCGAGTCTGCCGGCGTTTCTTAGCGAAAATGTTCTGAATGTTCTCGTGGAGAAATTCAATATAAAGCCGATTGGCAATCCCGATGAAGATTTGGCCGAAATGCTGAGTTAGAAGGAGTTTTAGAATGGCCCTGCGAAACATTGTAAAAATAGATGAAGAAAAATGCGATGGATGCGGCCAGTGTGTGAATGCCTGTGCTGAAGGTGCTATAAAGATAGTTGACGGCAAAGCCAGGCTGGTCAGTGAGATTTATTGTGATGGCCTGGGGGCGTGCATCGGGCATTGTCCCCAGGACGCCATAACCATTGAGAAGCGCCAGGTCGCGGAATTTGATGAAGAAGCGACCAAAGCACATCTGGCTAAAGAGCAAGAGAGCCAAAAGCAAGCTGACTTTGTCTGTCCGGGTATGAGGATTCAAAAGCTGCGGGAAAAAGGCCGTACCACAGATTCTACCGCCCAGGTTCCATCTCAGCTTAGCCAGTGGCCGGTGCAGTTGAAGCTGGTCTCGCCATCTGCCCCGCATTTTAACAACGCTGATTTGCTGTTGGTTGCAGATTGTGTGCCCTTTGCAATGGGTGACTTCCATAGCAGGTTTTTGAAAGACAATAGTATTGCTGTGGGCTGCCCGAAACTGGATGACGCCGAGTTTTATATCGAGAAGCTGGCGGCAATATTAAAAGCAAATAAACTGAACAGTTTAACGGTCATCCATATGGAGGTGCCGTGCTGCTCAGGTCTTACTCAGATTGCACGACAGGCTATTTCTAAAAACAAAATTGAAATGAGCTTCGAAGATGTTACAATTGATTTACAGGGCAATGTCAGCCGGACTGAAACGGTTGAAATCTGATGCCCGATTTAGATATAGCAGTTCTTAATTGAGTAAGGAATGGACAATAATGGCTAAATCCTCTCATAAAAAAAAGGTTGCCGGGGGAGATGCGTCCCTGTCCACCAGAGCAATACATGCCGGTGAACCGAGAAGAAAATACGCTGATTCGTTAATGACTCCTATTGTTCAGACTTCTACCTTTACGTTTAAAAACAGCAAGCACATTGAAGACTACACCAAGAAAGGAAAAGAGCACTTTGAGTACGGCAGATATGGTAATCCTACTGCAAAAATCGCCGAAAAGCGTCTTGCCAACCTCGAAGGTGCCGAAGACTGTGTTGTTTTTTCCTCCGGGATGAGCGCAATAACCACGACGATTCTTACTTTAGTTCAGTCCGGTGACCACATTGTTGTCACGGATGACAGCTACAAAAAAACTCTTGAGTTTTGCCGGTTTTACCTGAAACAATTCGGCGTTGAGTGCACTATTGTCCCATTCGGAGATTATGAAATTCTTGAGAAGGCCATCAGAAAGAACACCCGTTTTATATTTTCCGAATCGCCGACCAATCCTTACCTGAATATATTTGATCTTTTTAAAATCAAGCATATAGCGGAAAAGCATAATGTTCTGACGCTCATAGATAGTACATTTGCCACTCCGTTGAACCAAAGACCCATCGAATTCGGGATGGACCTTGTCCTGCAAAGTGCGACAAAGTACCTTGGAGGTCATAATGACATCTTGGCCGGCGCTGTGCTTGGAAAAAAAGAGCTGATCGATAAGATACGCAACCTGCATAAGTCAATGGGCGGCCTTATTGACCCGCATTGCTGTTATCTTCTGTTGCGAGGGCTTAAAACATTTCCATTACGAGTAAAAAAGCAAAATGAAATAGCATTAAAGGTTGCAGAATTTCTCGAAAATCATCCGCGTATCAAAAAAGTCTATTATCCTTTCCTTAAAAGCCACCCCCATTACAAAGTAGCAAAAGAACAGATGGCCGGTGGCGGGGGAGTCGTAACATTTGATATAAAGGGCAACCTCAATACCGCAAAACGGTTTTTGGATGCCCTGAAGCTGTGCTACATTGGGCCAAGCCTGGGCGGTGTTGAAACACTGATAACACACCCCGCGTTAGTAAGTTATTACGACTGCACAAGAAAAGAACGCTACGAGCTGGGAATCACTGATACCCTGTTCAGGCTCGCCGTTGGAATTGAGGATGTTGAGGATATAATTAACGACCTGGAGCGTGGGCTGAAACAGTAGAAAGTCTTCCGCTCATTTGAGATAAGGGGGTAAATAATGGCTGATTTTGCCAAATCGATAATTATAGATTTTTGGGGCACCGCAGCCGAGATGTCACCATATCTGCTGTTTGGCTTTTTCGTGGCAGGGATTCTTTCGGTGTTCGTATCCCAACCACTCGTTGAAAGGCATCTTGGCGGCAGGGGGGTATGGCCGCTGGTTAAAGCGTCAATTGTTGGTGTGCCGTTGCCTCTGTGCTCGTGTGGTGTTATTCCGGTATCAATATCGCTGCACAAGCATGGAGCAAGCAAAGGAGCCACAGTGTCATTTTTGCTGTCCACGCCTCAAACCGGCGTTGATAGTATCTTCGTAACTTTAAGCCTTCTTGGCCCTGTCTTTGCCGTATTCAGACCTTTGGCTGCATTCGTTACCGGCATTATAGGCGGCACCCTGGTCGATGTGTTTAATCGGGACAAAAATAATGCAGAACGCCCGCAACCAGAGTGTAAAGATGAGTGTTGCGCCGAAGGTAACAAGAAAAACAAGATTATCAAAGGATTAAAATACGGCTTTGTTACGCTTCCGCGAGATATTGGCAAGGCAATGCTCGTAGGACTTATTATAGCGGCCTTTATTTCCGCTCTGATACCGGATGGTTACTTTGCGGAAAAATTAGGCACCGGGATTTTCGCAATGGTGGTAATGATGTTTCTGGGCATACCGGTCTATGTATGCGCAACGGCCTCGGTGCCGGTAGCAGCAGCGCTGATATTGAAAGGCCTGACGCCCGGTGCAGCGTTGGTTTTTCTGATGACCGGCCCGGCCACAAACGCCGCCTCATTCATAACCATCTGGAAAGCTTTAGGCAGAACAACAGCAATTACATATTTGGCTACGGTGGCAGGGTGCTCTTTGTTATTTGGTATTTTACTCGACTACATTGCCTCCGGCATCGACATTGAAATAGCTACTCATCACGGCTGGATGCTACCCGATTTTGTTAAATACATATCGGCTGTAGCTTTATTGGCCATATTGAGTTTTGCTATTCTAAGCAAACGTAAAGGTATGCCCGACGAGCAGTAGAGGAAATTATTGTAATCGGGGCGACAGGACTTGAACCTGCGACCTCGTGACCCCCAGTCACGCGCGCTAGCCAAACTGCGCCACGCCCCGAATTAATTTCAATATTATAATGTAAAACATATTGTAATGCAAACATTTTTTGGAATCCAGCACGAATTAATGCAGCCAGATTTTCCGGCCAAAACACAAGGCGAAGTGGTGGACATTTCTTTTGACTTTCAGACCCAAAAAGAATATGATGGTTTTAGGTTCTGCTAATACAGAAATACCGGTATCATTATGAACAGACAAAGAGGATTTACCCCGTTAGGAATAAGAATCCCCAATCAGGATAGCGGAAGATTTCTAACGGGGTTTACCCTGATAGAGCTTTTGGTAGTGATTGCTATTATTGCACTGTTGATGGCGATATTGATGCCGGCTTTACAGCGGGTAAGGAAACAGGCCGGATGCGTTGCGTGCCTAAACAGGCTCAAGCAATGGGGCCTGTTCTTTGCGATGTACGCCGAAGACAACGATGGCCGATTCATGGCGGGCCATACGGCCCAGCCTCAGCCCAATCGGTGGGTCAGCGCACTTGGGGACTACTATAAATGGGATGACGAATTTACCTGTTGTCCGAACGCGACGAAGCCGTGGGTTGATAAGAATGGTATCACCGAGGGAGCCGAGGGAACGGACGTCGGTGTGACCATGGCCTGGGGCTATATGAACCAGGACCACTGGGCCAAGCCGATGAAGGGAAGTTACGGGATCAACGGCTATTGTGTTGATATCCAGCCGGGCAGGGAACCTCGCGGGGAGCCATCTTGGTACTGGCGCGGGCCGGCTGTGGCGGGGGCCGCGTACGTGCCCTTGTTCCTCGGGGCACAGCGCTATAATGGTGTGGTGGACTCAGTAGATGACCCTCCGGCATATGACGGCCAGGGGTGGGCTGAAGGTGGCGGCGGGCGTATGTTGCGTTACTGTTTAAACCGGCACGATGGCTTTGTGGACGGGATTTTTCTGGATTTTTCTGCCAGGAAAATAGGGCTTAAGGAGTTGTGGACGTTTAAGTGGCATCGACGGTACGACACTACGGGCCCCTGGACAACAGCGGGCGGGTGTCAGCCCGGTGACTGGCCAATTTGGATGAGAAGGTTTAAGGACTACTGAAAAGAGTTTCTGCGCTCAGAATCGCCGACCTTATCATGACCCTACCTCAGATACACGTTAGCATGATTTTGGCCATTGTAGAACTCTAAAATCCCTCTCAAATCCGTCCTAAAGAAAATCCAGGGGCAGCCTGAGGCTGGCCGTTTTGGCCCAAGAATCCTCCGTTTGTCAGGTCGTTCTCATTTGGATTTTTCCAGTTCTTATTTTATAGTTTATTAAAGGGCTGGTTTTCACGAACAAGCCATTCCGATAATTCGTTTTAAGCTGACTAAAGGGTTGTCATCCAAAAAATGGGGGTAGCTAAAATGGGGATTGAAAAGCTCTCAGAAAATGTTCTTCTCGTTAGTTTACCCAAAGAGCCACATTTAATAAGTGATGAGCTTGTAACTGTTAATAAAATCGTAGGCGATGGACATGCCTGTGACGTAATTATTGATTTTTCCAGCGTCACACTACTGACATCTGAGAGCATAAGCAGCCTCATTATATTGGAGGGATTCCTGAAAAACCTCGGACACAAAGTCATTTTGTACGCTGTTTCTTCAATGATCCGACAAATCCTTGAACGAACCGGTATTCAGCCATTATTTGAATTTGCCGATGACCAGTTTGCCGCCTTGCAATCTGTACAACCTTCCTCTTTATTTTGACCATTTAGCCGGCCCACAAAATCTCACATAAGGCGCCCATCGTCTTTCAATTTAAAACGCCTCACAAGCCACTTAAACGACGTGTTCGTCTTGAGGGACATCTGACATCCCGCAACTTAACAATCAGCCAACAGCTTGCATTACTGCGGCTGAGTGTGTTATAATTATGGCAGAAAAGCATACCTGCGAAACTCATTATTTCTCTTTGAAAGAGAAGGGCAAAAGTAATGCGTAAACGAAACGGCTTTACGCCGTTAGAAATTAACATTCCTGCTCGGAAAGGCGGAAGATTTCTAACGGGCTTTACACTAATAGAGCTTTTGGTAGTGATTGCAATTATTGCATTACTGATGGCGATATTAATGCCGGCCCTTCACCGGGCCAAAGAGCAGGTTAAGGAGGTGGTCTGCAAGAGCCATCTGCACCAATGGTCAGTCTGCTTTATGATGTACACGTCCGACTATGACGGTAGGTTCATGCCGGGCATCGACGAAGATTGGGCAACGGGACGATTCTCGTGGATATATACGCTGATTCCCTATTACAACGAGCCGGTTATTCGCCTTTGTCCAAAGGCCAAACTCACGGTCGAAGAAGGTGGCACAATGCCCTGGGTGGCTTGGGACGTTAGCAAAACCAATCCCAGTGACTTTTCGTATCTCAGGGAACCAATGTACAAGATCGGCAGTTACGGGCTTAACTGGTGGGTCAATGACAGCGACCTGGTGGTGGGTGCACATGATGCGAAGAACAAATGGCGACGGACCGGCCAAAAGAATGCGAGTATGATTCCTGTGTTAATGGACAGCGGGTTTATGCTGGTCCGTTCCGAGCCGTCAGACCCGCCACCGGACCAGGATGGAGAATTTCTCTGGGCATTCGGGGGCGGAATGAAACGTGTCTGCACGAATCGGCACAACGGTGAGGTAAACATATTCTTTATGGACTTCTCTACGCACAAGGTGGGTCTGAAGGAACTTTGGGCACTAAATTGGCACCGCAGTTTTGATACTCGTAATCCCTGGACCAAAGCCGGCCTCGTACAGCCTTCTGATTGGCCCCAATGGATGAGAAGGTTTAGGGACTACTGAAAAAGCACTAAAATATTTAGGTTACTCCTCCAATCATTCTCTTATTTCTTAAAACCGCTCTCACAGCCATCCTACAGAAAACCCTGAGCTGGTTTAAACTTTTAGCAGCATATATGGAGTTTGTCCGCTATTGTCCTTAAACAACTGGGGCCTATACCTAATCGTTTGGTACAGGCCCCGAATTGATGCAAATCTGCAATATCAACTATACAATTTTGATTTACAGCCAAATCTCGGCTTACGGTGCCGGTGGATACAGTCGAATATCGTCAAAGTACATCGTACCTGAACCACCAGCCTGTGGGTTGTTCTTATTGCCTAACCCAAGGGCAATCGTATTTACATTGGCAAGGTTTATGCCGAACGCCTGCAGGTCGATATTCCATTCGGTCCAGGTAGTTATCTGCGCTGCATTTGGATTATCATGAGAGACAATCGCGCTGCCATTGAGAGCAACATACAAAGTCTCGGCAGCGTTAGCCGAAATGCCTCTGAACCAAATCGATAAAGTGTTGACACTATTCTCAGTCCAGTCACGCGGGTAAGTCAATGTCAACGTCGCCTCAGAGTAACCAACGCTATTGTCGTAGAATACCGGCATCGATTGGTTGCCTCCGTGAACGATAGTTTGCTCGGCAAACGGAGGATTCTCATAACCAACAAGAGAACCGTTTGTCGGGTCGTCGTATCCGTCCAACCACACATTAAATATCCTGTTGCTCTCGGGGTCGGCGGGATCAAGGTCATTGTAAGATTCGAAGTCGTCCACGACAAGGAAGTTAGCTGTCGTAAAGCTCCAGAGGCTGCCTGTCCACGGACTGTCGGGATTGGTGTTATTGGCCTCGTCAATACGCCAATAGTAGGTGGTGTCCCACTCAAGTTTTCCGGGTTCATAGCTCTGGGAACCAAGGTCCCCGGCACCTTTATACTCCGGTGAGCTGGTATCGGCATTTCGTACGGCCTCTTTATCTGTGCCGAAATAGACCTCATGCGAAGCAGCATAGACTCCCGGTGTCCAGGTAAGAATCTGTGTCTGCTTTACATCCACAGCGCCATTAGACGGATCAGGGCTTCCAACGGCGCCCTGCGTAGTAAAGCTCCAGATGTCGCCCTTATGTGTGTCGGTGACATCAAACTCATCGACCCGCCAGTAGTAGGTTTTGGCCAATTTAAGTGTGCCGGGAGTATAGGTTGCACTTCCCTGTGGGAGTCCACCGGCGGCGTTGCTCACCTCATCAAAATTGTCGCCGAAATATACTGTGTGCAATTTCGAACCGAAACCTCCCGTCCAGCTCAGAGTTACATCCGGGTCTACCTGCTCGGCAGCATCAGCCGGGTCGGGGTAGTAGGCGGTCTTGGGTGGAACCGAAAAGCTCCAGACGTCACCTTTCCACGGACTATTCGGCTCAGCTTCATTGACCTCGTCGATTCGCCAGTAATATGTCGTGCCTGGGACGAGACCATCCGGATAAGGAAATCCGGGAAAGCCGACAACAATAAAAGTCTCGGCTTGATTGCCCTGGAACGTACCTTCAGCACCGGCATCCACATCATCAAAATTTTCACCAACGTACACATCGTGTGAAACCGCGAGACCTCCCGGTAACCAGCTAAGGTTAATCCATGTATCCGGATGGAGGGCACCATCCTCCGGCTTGGGGGCCAGGGCGTAAGGCCATACCTCACCTTCCATCGCGCCCATTATTTCGGGCACCGACAAGGCATGGTCGTAAATCCTTACATCATCAATCGCGCCAATCCAGTCGCAGCCCCACCCGTCCGAGCCGATGAGGACAGGGGTACTGCTGCTGGTAATTGCGCCCATTGGGGTCGAATCAGTCTCCTCTCCGTTGAGATAGCATTTCAGCGTCGTGCCGTCATACGAGCATGCGATATGGCACCACTCGTAGCGCTCCAGGTTTTTGCCGACGAAGGCCCAGGCCCTGGGCGACGTATTGAACGTAAACGCCATGTAGGGCTCAGGACCACCCCACCCGTATCGTACCTGATAGCTCCAGCTGGGACTCATCCCAGCCATCGCCTTGGCCATCGGCGCTGTCTCACCGCCAGGGCTGCCCTGTCCCTCCGGGTCATCCGCGTCAGGTCTTATCCAGAGGGCTATGGAGGTCGGACCGGTGATGTCCAGGCTGGCGTCATTGCCGCAATCGATATAGTCCCCGCCGCCATAGACCGAGGTGTCGCCATGGAACTCCAGGGCTGTCCCCCCGACGCCGGCAATCCATGTGGGATTGTTCACGATGGTCCCATCGTTGCCGTTGCCGCTCGAATCGGCAGCGACTGTGCCCGACCCATCGTCGAGCCTCCAGTGGCCCACCAGATCAGCGCACACACTGCCTGACACACTCAGGACAAGAATAAAAGAAACCAGATAAATCATTTTTCTACACATAATAGTCCTCCTTCAAAAAGTTAAAGTAAAACAATTATAAATTTTATTTTGGCCACACGCCAAAATTTTCGTTTTTTTCAACAGGCATCAAAAAGCTCGTCTATGAGAATGTCACTCACACAGCTTATGGTGCTTTTTAGTCCCGGCTATGGCAATGGAGCATACAGCCGAATATCATCGAAGTACATCGTACCTGAACCACCGGCTAATGGATTGTTCCTGTTACCAAGACCAAGGGCGATCGTATTGACATTAGTAAGGTTCACGCCGAACGCCTGCAGGTCGATATTCCATTGGGTCCACTCCTCTACCTGGGCTGCATTAGGATTATCATGAGAGACCACCGCACTGCCATTGAGAGCAGCATACAAAGTCTCAGCAGCGTTATCCGAAATGCCTCTGAACCAAATCGATAAAGTGCTGACACCATTCTCCGTCCAGTCACGCGGATAAGTCAATGTCAAAGCCGCCTCAGAGTAACCAACACTGTTGTCGTAGAAAAGTGGCATCGATTGGTTACCTCCGTGAACGATAGTTTGCTCAGCAAAAGGAGGATTGTCATGACCAACGAGAGAACCGTTTGTCGGGATGCCGTATCCGTCAATCCACGCGTTAAATATCCTGTTGCTTTCGGGGTCGGCGGGGTCAAGGTCATTGTAAGACTCAAAATCTTCCACGATAATGAAGTTGGCTGTAGTAAAGCTCCAGATATTACCCGTCTGTATCGTACTGTCGTCCTTGACTTCATCAACACGCCAGTAGTAAGTAGTACCCCACTCAAGTCGTCCGGCGTCATAGCTCTCGGAACCAATAGTTTTGCTGCCTTTGTATTCCGGCGAATCTGTATTGGCATTTTTCACAGCCTCTTCATCGGTACCGAAATACACCTGATGCGAAGCGGTATTATCTCCCGGACTCCAGCTAAGAACCTGTATCTGCTTTACATCCAGAGCACCACCTGACGGACTCGGACTCCCTGCCTTCAACGGAGGCTGCAGCGCACCACTGGGAATTATCTGCTGTTCCCGCCTGCTGCTCTCCCAGAACAACTGAGCAATCGCCATGTCCTCGCCTTCGAAATACTCCATCCGAATTGAGTGGGTATCGCCACTTACCAGTTCGATCGGTTCGCTCAGGCGATCGCTTGTAGTGCCATTGTTCCAAAAATCGATGATGGGCTTTCCATCCAGCCACAGCCTGAAACCGTTGTTGGCGGTAATTTGGAACGTATAAGTGTCCGTCAGGTCCACCTCAAGCTCGCCGCTCCAGCGGGCCGAAAAGTTGTCCACATTGATACTCGCATCGGGAGAATTCGTTCCGGGTACGTCAGCGTTGCCCCAGTTAAAATTGATTTCGGGCTCCAGGCGTGTCAGTACCGGCTCACCACTGAGGCTCGTGTTGTTGAAGTACTCCGCCTTGAGACCGCCGCCGGCCTTGGTAATCGTGAAGCTCCAGACGTCGCCTTTATCTGTGGCGGCGCCGCTAAACTCATCGACCCGCCAATAATAAGTCTTCTCTAATTCAAGTGTGCCGGGGCCATAGGTTGTTTCCGCCTGGGGCACACCAACAACAGCATTGTTCACATCGTCAAAGTTGTCGCCGAAATATATTGTGTGCAATTTCGAACCGAATCCCGGGGCCCAGCTAAGGATTACATTCGGGTCCACAAATTTGGCCCCATCAGGTGGACTTGGATCGTACGCAATCCTGGAAGGAACAGTAAAGCTCCAGACAGGACCTTTCCAGGGACTATTCGGGTCGGTGTCATTGACCTCATCGATTCGCCAATAGTAAGTTGTGCCTGGAACAAGACCGTCCGGATAAGGAAATCCGGGAAAGCCGACAATAAAAGAGGTCGAGCCCTGGTTACCCTGGAACGTATCGCCGGCACCGTCATTCACATCGTCAAAATTTTCGCCCAAATACACATCATGTGAGACCGCAAAATCCCCCGGAAACCAGGTAAGATTAACCCATGTATCCTCAACTATGGCACCATCAGCCGGAGTTGGGTTCACGGCACGGCCGCGTTCCTGGACTTCTGGCTCAGCACCAAAGTACACCCAATCAATCCATACTTTTGTGTTCAGGTCATCACCGACCATGCCCCACCAGGCACCCTTTAGCATCAAATACATATTCACAGACCAATCTGGATGGTCCTCGGTCGATTCGTCTTCATGTGTGTATTCTAAAAAGAACGTCTGCGGATCGGTGGTTAGCGCTACCCGCTCCAATACAATGTCGATCCACTGAGCACCTTCCGGTTTGTAGAGTTGGATTAAGACCACCATTTCCCTTTCCTGGTCAGACTTAGCTATAAAGCCGAGAGGATACGTTTCGCCCTCCACAAGCTGAAATCCCCCCTGGGAAATCCCTATGGAAGTTGCTGCAGAAGCATTGGTAATATCTATCAATACCGCGCTATTCCCTGATAGGCCGGCACCGGGTACTACTTCAAAAGTGAAGCCCGCCCCCCCGTACGAGCCCCATGAAATGAGACCATTGTCAAACTCGCCGTTTATAATCTGATTTTCCTGACCCAGGGAGATTGACCCAGACAGCACACAAGCCAAAACAAAAGAAGTTAAAATAAACAATTTCTTACACATAATAGTCCTCCTTCACCCCGTCTCGTCTTTGCCGTAAGGCATCCTGCGGACGAGGGGCGGGATTCAAAAAATAAATATAGATTGTTAATTGAAATGTAAAATATTTTCACTGCGAAGGGCAAATTTAAAATTAAACTCAATGCTTCGCATAATACACATCCTCCTCTATTTGGAAAATTACAATAATTGCGCCCGCAGGAAGACCAAAATCCTCAGATGCCCGCCCATTCGACTCCGCTCAGGGCAGGATCTGTGCAGGCACAAGCTTCACTATTGTCGTTTATACCAAATAAGCCACCTTCCCGTCAAGTACAATCTCTTAGTAATGTATTGGCATGCCTTTTTGATAAAACTACGCAGAAACGCAGAAAGGGCAGGGAATACATCGCTTACCTGGTGTAATTTCTTCAATCTATGGCGGACATGTTCAAAAAAAGCCCTTCAGCCTATTTTTTAGATTCTCACAGAATCCCCATCAGCTTTCAATTTTTAAGCGCCCCAGAGACTATTTAGTTCATGTTGCGGAAACAATATTTGTCATTCCCGCGGAAGCGGGAATCCAGCTTTTTCGCTTTGGACCCCTGCTTTCGCAGGGGTGACATCGTCGATTTTTGTTTTCCGAAACAGAGAGTATTTAAAGGATGAAACCGTCTTGAAGGGTATCATAAAGGGCATGTTTACAGAGTTCGCGCTTAAAATCTGATGAGAATTGTATATCGGTATTAGCACCATCAATTACATCTCATGGCTTTGCTTTTACCAGGCCCCTTAAAATTATTTTCTTGATATACCTGTTAAGTCGGAGTATTTTTTGATTATGCCCAGTCGCTTTAAAACCACAATAAATATTATTGCTTTGTTTGTTATTATTGGCTTTGCTGTGTCCGTTTATTTTCTATGCCGCTTTCATGATGCCAAATCCACGAAACAGGAAGAAATTATATATTTGCCGAAGTTCGCACCGGAATTTTTGAAAGACATAGCAAGAGAGGAGTATATACTCGTTGAGATAGAACCGAACGACCCCCGCATATCTAAAGAGTGGATAAAAGAACATATAAACCAGCAGGAGTTTTAGTTTTATTGTCCTTATTTTCCCCTTTTCTCCACGCTTGGTTACTCCACTGCTCCTTTGTGTATGATATTTTATCCTTCTCTTATTTATATCTCGAAGAGCATTTAAACGGCGAACTCGTCTTGAGGGGTATCATAACAGACTTATTTCCGCAAATCACCTTGGCCTCGCTAACAAAAAGGTCTATAATCATACACATAACTATGACCCTGCTTTTTCTTCACTCACCATCCTCTAAAAGGCTGCAGGGGCTTTTTCATCGAATGAAGAAAACCAAGCACTATGTAGAAATAATGCCTGGCTCGACCAATGCACAAGAACAATCTGTATGGACTTACTTTGTCAGGAACTTCAGGAATTTTTTTTCTTCGCTGGTGGTTTGGGTTGTTCGATGGAACCGGTGGCTTCAGGAGTTCCCTTTATTTCGAGGTCAGGCTTACCTGAAAGAATGCGTTGTACTTCCATTTTGTTGTCCCATTTGTGAGAGTCGGGCCCATCGCATCCTGGCGACTCGGATTTGATTTCTGCCGTTACTTCTCGTGCTTCTTCAGACTCTTTCAATGGTGTTTCCTGAGAGGGTTCGGATGGTGTCTGTTGTGACTCTTGAGGAACCTGAGATTTTTCCTTGCAAGTCATAATTTATCTCCTTCTCTGTCATAAGAAAATAAACTTAACTTTATATAACTATTTATCGGCGTGTTCAGGCAGCTACTTTATCCTTTTGCTAATCAAAAAACAGGCTTTGCGAACCTTATAACCAGGAATACCCTACTCGCTTTTTCTGCTCGGCTTGGGTGTTGATGGTGAGACCAAATCCTCGTTTTCAGGGCCGATTCACTGTTTCTGCAAAGATTTTCTTAATTATGGGCTTTTTCCATTGACATCTTTCCAGTTAATCAGATATGTTAATGTTAAAGGATGAGGGTGAGTAAGCTTGTCTTATTTGCCTCCCAATCTTCCACGTAATTCTGTTGCGAATGAAGGTAAGAAACAAAGCTGAAGAACTATGAAAAACGTCATTCTGAATTGCGTGCTACTCGCATTAACAGCAGGCAGCACAAGTGCAAACGTGACAGTCGATTTCGAGAGCCCGCCACTATCCCTTGGAACGCTTCTCAACGACTACTCAGGGCTAAGCTGGGTAAATTTCCAAATCGCGGCCGCTCAACCACCAGCGTCCGGGAGTTATGCAGCTCAGACCGTTGGACGCCCACCATTTTCTTACCCTGCTGACACCCCGTATGTGGATTTCTCATCCGTTGGGCTCGTAACGGTTGAAGGGGCTCATTTTTGGTACACGCTATGGCAGGCGGGGGATTTTGTCCTCGCGGATCAGCCTGGCTCTGTCACTGGTTATCTCGGAACAGACGTGGTAGGATCGCAGGTCCTTCCTATGTCTGATACTCCGAGTTTCATTGCTATCAGCTTCCCGGGAGTGGTAGATCGTATTGAGTTCACCCGACCGACCGACTGGAATGGCAGAGATGTCAATATCAGTATGGATGACCTGACATATAGCGTTATTCCAGCGCCCGGAGCTTTTTTGCTTGGCTGTATAGGCGTAGATCTTGTCGGCTGGTTACGCAGACGCAAAATGCTGTAGCTTTGTTGTTATAAAAATCTCGTCATCAAGCCCCTGCGCGTTCTCGCTTTTTTCCTCTCCCTCCGCACCACGGGGGCTTTTCTGTTTGTTAGCGATAGAAAAGTTGCTCTCCGGAAGCTCGGCTTGGGTGCGGTGATAGTGAAAAGGACACGTTAAAAGCCTTCCTCATCCAAAGCCTCAATCTGCCTCTTACTGTATTAGGCCATATATGAAAGCAGCGGCTATTGCAAGAATGACCATAACCAAAGCAAGCTTGAAAATTCGGACATTACTTGCTCGATTGGCTGCTTTCAACTCATTTTTTAGTTCTTTTATTTTATTTTTGGTTTTCTTTCTATTCATGTTACACCATTACGTTTTTCTTAACGGACCAAGTGTAGCAACCATATCAATTCCATCAGGCCGGAAGATATCAGTACAAACATCATAGAAACGATACCTGAGGAACCGCCAAGTTTTTGAGCGATTAATCCCGTTAGGTTTTCACTCCCTAATAATAAATACTACACTCGCAAAGCGCGCCAAAAACTTATATTTCCCAATTAAAACATAAAAAATATTTACCATAAAAGCAAGAGGCTCACAGAATCTCCCAGAGCAGTTCTCAGAGGGTTCTTACGCTTGTAGAATCGCCGACGTTGTCTTGACCCTGCCTCAGATACCCTTCGGCTTGAGTTTGGCCATTTTAGAATGATAAAACACCTTTCAGAGCCGTCCTATAGAAAATCCTGAGCTGTTTTGACCTTTTAGCAGCATAATGGAGTTTGTCAGCTATTGTCCTTAAACAACCGGGGCCTATACCGAATCATTCGATATAAGCCCTTAATTGACAGGCTCCGGTTCATAGGATTGCTTCGTCGCCACGCTCCTCGCAATGACATAAAGTGCGTTTTCAGGTCATTGCGAGCGATTTGAAAAATCGCGCGGCAATCTCAAAACGTCCTTTTTGAACTTTGGCAACAGGCCCTTAACGACGCAATCTTAATTGCCAAATAAATCACACAACTTACGGTGCCGATTCCGGCGGCGGCAGATACACCCGAATATCGCGTATGGTAAAATTTTCCTGAATTTCAAAAATAAATAAAAAAATACTTGACAAAGTTAGGCAAGCCTAACTATATTAGCCAAAACGCACAAAATAAGGAAAAATAGCTATGGTCACAGCAAAAAGTGATAACCTAAGTGCCTCTTTGGAAGATTATCTCGAGGCCATTCTCAATCTTACCAGAGAGTCCAACGTCGCCCGCAGCAGGGACATAGCCGAACAGCTCGGTGTCTCCAGAGCATCTGTTACCGGCGCCTTGCGGGTCCTGAAGAAAAAGGGACTGGCCAACTATAAGCCATACGATTATGTAACACTCACCGAATCCGGCAGGATTGCAGCAGCCGAGATTGCCAATAAACATAATATCCTGAAGTCTTTTTTCGTCAACGTCTTAGGTGTTGAGTCGGATGTTGCCCAGCAGGCCGCATGCAAAGCTGAGCATGAGCTTGGTCAGGAGATTATTGAAAAGCTTCTGTGTTTTATCGAGTTTGTAACCCAAAGCAGCAAAAATGGTTGTGATTTGGCGAATGAATTCCAGAAATTCTGTAATAAAAAGAATCAGAAAGTCTAAGTAAGCGAGCTAACAGCAATGGAGCAAAAGAAAGCAAGGTCGTTGTCAAAGGTTCAGTCGGGAGAAACGGTACAGTTAGTCGGCATAGAGGCCGGACGAGGTTTGAACAGCCGCCTTGCCTCAATGGGGCTTGTGCCAAACGTGAAAATAACAGTCGTAAACAACAGCCAACCCGGACCTTTTGTGATAAGCGTCAAGAACTCGAAGATGATGTTAGGCAGGGGGATGGCTCATAAGATTATGGTTTTGTGAAAACGCGCAGCTTTTGCACGAACCTTATTTTTAGACGGGAAAATTCATTCAACTTGACTTTCGCAGAAAAAACAAAGCTGTGAAACAGACCGCAGGATTATGGACAAGAAAATCAAAGTAGCCTTAGCCGGCAACCCTAACACCGGAAAAACTTCCATATTCAACATGCTGACCGGCGCGCGACAGCACGTAGGCAATTATCCCGGAGTAACGGTGGAAAAGAAGGAGGGCATCTGTAAATACAGGGCATATGAAATAACACTTGTGGATTTGCCGGGAACATACAGCTTGACGGCCTATTCGATAGAAGAGCTTGTTGCCCGTAGCTTCATAATCGAGGAGCATCCGGATGTTGTGGTGGATATTGTTGATGCCTCCAATATCGAGCGGAACCTGTACCTGGCGACCCAGCTTATTGAAATGAATGTCCCTCTGGTTCTGGCGTTCAATATGAGCGACATCGCCGAACAAAAGGGATTGCAGTTCGACACTAAACAGTTGTCCAGGCTCTTGGAGGCAACGATAGTCTCAACCGTTGGAAATAAAGCTAAAGGGAAAACAGAGCTGCTCGATGCCATTGTCGAAACAGCCCGGCAGGAAAAGCTGCAGCGCACTCATAAGATAAAGTACGGCGAGGAAATCGAGCATGAGCTGGCGGAAATCGAAACACTCATCAATGATAAAGAGCAGCAGTTGGCAGAAAAGTACGGCTCACGATGGCTCGCTGTCAAACTGCTGGAGCAGGACTCTGATATGACTGCAAAAGTCCATAGCAAAGAGGTGATCGATCTAATTACAGCCGGCACCGAGCATCTTAGAGGTATTTTCGCCGATGAGCCCGAAATCGTAATGGCGGACCGGCGGTATGGTTTCATATCTGGTGCCTGTCAGGAGACTATCAAGAGCACGGTCGAATTGCGTCACAGCACCAGCGATATGATAGATGCGGTAGTAACAAATCGCATCCTGGGGCTGCCGATTTTTCTGATATTGATGTATTTAGTCTTTTTTTCGACATTTAAGATAGGCGAATATCCGATGAGCTGGCTCGAGCAGTTTTTCGGCTGGGCTTCTAAAACGATAGCCGGCTTTTGGCCGACCGGCTCAGAGAGCTGGCTAATGTCCCTTTTGGTTGATGGCGTTATAGGCGGAGTAGGGGGGGTGATTGTCTTCCTGCCGAATATCTTATTGCTGTTCCTCGCTATTGCCCTTCTTGAGGATTCAGGCTATATGGCAAGGGCCGCCTTCATTATGGACCACGTAATGCACAAGATAGGCCTGCACGGAAAAAGCTTCATACCCATGCTTATCGGTTTCGGATGTTCGGTCCCGGCCATAATGGGAGCACGAATACTCGAAAACAGACGCAACAGGTTTACGACAATAATGGTAATACCCCTGATGAGCTGCGGCGCAAGACTGACGATTTATGCGCTGATAATACCGGCTTTCTTCCCGGAAAAATGGCGAGGGCCAACGCTCTGGTTTATTTATTTGATAGGAATTGTCTTGGCGATTATTTGTATTAAGGTTTTGCGATTGACCGTCTTTAAGGGCGAAACCACGCCGTTCGTTATGGAGCTGCCGCCTTACCGTATGCCCACCCTAAAATCCATCTGTATTCACATGTGGCACAGAGGCTGGATGTATCTGAGAAAGGCCGGCACAATAATCCTTGTCATATCGATTATACTCTGGGCCGCGGGCAGTTTCCCAAAACCGGGCGAACAGTCTTTGACAGGTTTGAGTGCTGAGCAGGCAAGGCAAGCCGGATTGGAGTATTCGGTAATTGGTCGATTAGGACGAACCATAGAGCCTGCGTTAAAACCGCTGGGCTTCGACTGGAAAATCGGAACGGCCCTTATCGGCGCAACCGCTGCCAAAGAGGTGTTTGTATCACAATTAGCAATAGTATATGCCGTCGGTTCGCGCCAAGTGGGGGACTCTGGCAGCGCTGAGCAAAAAACGCAGAGTTTACGGGAAAAATTGCGGGCAAACTATACGCCTTTAACAGGTTTTTGCATTATGTTGTTTTGTCTGATTGCCACCCCGTGTGTAGCGACCATTGCAATGACAAAACATGAAACAAATTCCTGGGGCTGGGCGATGTTCCAATTCTTCGGACTGACGGCTTTAGCTTATGTGATAACGCTCATCGTTTATCAGCTCGGCAGCCTTTTCGGGGGTGGCTAATTTCTCTGGCAACACGGGGTTCCTTACCCTGGAGTTTACCCTCGATGTTAGCTCACTTGCTTTTCTGTCGGGGGCCACTTTTGTTGCCAGCTTATCCCCGGTGTGTGCTTACTTGCTTTTATTAGTTTACCCCCGATGTTAGCTCACTTGCTTTTCTGTCGGGGGCCGGGAGTCTAATTAGTGCGGGGTCATTGCGAGCACCTCACCGCATTCGCAGGAGGCATATAAAATAAACTAAGATATTGGCTGAATTACGCTAACATCATTCTATTACAACAATTACAGATAACATCGTGCCGAATGAGATTGCTTAGTTTATTAGGAGGAGGCCGCAGGCCGACGCGGCAATCTCAAATAGTCAATAATCAATTGGAATGTCTTCCGTCATTCCTCTCCAAGCCAATGGTAGATCAAAATGAGAAAATCCGTGGAGTCAACTTTGCATCCATGAAACCCGGAGGATAGCATAAATGCATGATTTGGCAAGGCTTAATTCGCAAGACTGCCGGCTCGGATGAATAAATGTACCCTACGCCATCAAGTCGAGCTCCGGCCAGGCCCAGCCGATAGTGCCATCCGACCCGCTGTGGCCGACCACTTCCGGTTTCCCGCCTTGCAGAGTTTCGGAAGCCTCAGAGGACAGACCAATCTTCGACGGCCACCTACAGATCCCAAATCCACGCCGTCCCATCCCAGCTCCCCGTCAGGACCCGCGTCCCGTCCGGCGAAAACGCCACGGAATAGACGCTCCTCGTATGCCCGCGGAAGGTGCGGAGCTCCTGCCCTGTCTCCGCATCCCACAACTTCGCGGTCTTATCCCAGCTCCCCGTCAGGACCCGCTTCCCGTCCGGCGAAAACGCCGCGGAAATGACCGCAGCCGTATGGCCGCGGAAGGTGCGGATCTCCTGCCCTGTCTCCGCATCCCACGACTTCGCGCTCTTATCCCCACTCCCCGTCAGGACCAGCGTCCCGTCCGGCGAAAACGCCACCGACCAGACCTGATCCGTATGGCCGCTGAAGGTGCGGATCTCCTGCCCTGTCTGGGCATCCCACAAATTCGCGCTCTTATCCCGACTCCCCGTCAGGACCCGCGTCCCGTCCGGCGAAAACGCCACCGACCAGACCTGATCCGTATGGTCGCTGAAGGTGCGGATCTCCTGCCCTGTCTCCGCATCCCACAACTTCGCGGTCTTATCCCCACTCCCCGTCAGGACCCGCGTCCCGTCCGGCGAAAACGCCACGGAATTGACCCGACCCGTATGCCCGCGGAAGGTGCGGATCTCCTGCCCTGTCTCCGCATCCCACAACTTCGCGGTCTTATCCCCACTCCCCGTCAGGACCCGCGTCCCATCCGGCGAAAACGCCACGGAATTGACCGAACCTATATGCCCACGGAGAGTGCGGATTCCTGGCGGTACTGGCGGTTGCGGCGGTACTGTTTGTAACATCTGCATCTGCCAAATACACGCCGGCCCACCCATGCTCCCCGTCAGGACCCGCGTCCCGTCCGGCGAAAACGCCACGGAATTGACCCGACCCGTATGCCCGCGGAAGGTGCGGATCTCCTGCCCTGTCTGGGCATCCCACAACTTCGCGGTCTCATCCTCACTCCCCGTCAGGACCCGCGTCCCGTCCGGCGAAAACGCCACGGAAAAGACCCAATCCGTATGCCCGCGGAAGGTGCGGATCTCCTGTCCTGTCTCCGTATCCCATAACTTCGCGGTGTTATCACGCCAGCCAGCTCCCGTCAGGACCCGCGTCCCGTCCGGCGAAAACGCCACGGAACTGACCAAACTCGTATGCCCGCGGAAGGTGCGGATCTCCTGCCCTGTCTGGGCATCCCACAACTTCGCGCTCTTATCCGTCTTATCCCGGCTCCCCGTCAGGACCAGCGTCCCGTCCGGCGAAAACGCCACGGAAGTGACGCCACCCGTATGCCCGCGGAAGGTGCGGATCTCCTGCCCTGTCTCCGCATCCCACAAATTCGCGGTCTTATCCCGGCTCCCCGTCAGGACCCGCTTCCCGTCCGGCGAAAACGCCACGGAATTGACCAGCTCCGTATGGCCGCTGAAGGTGCGGATCTCATGCCCTGTCTCCGCATCCCACAACTTCGCGGTCTTATCCCCACTCCCCGTCAGGACACGCGTCCCGTCCGGCGAAAACGCCACGGAAGTGACGCCATCCGTATGCCCGCTGAAGGTGCGGATCTCCTGCCCTGTCTCCGCATCCCACAAATTCGCGGTCTTATCCCGGCTCCCCGTCAGGACCCGCTTCCCGTCCGGCGAAAACGCCGCGGAAATGACCGCCACACCCGTATGGCCGCGGAAGGTGCGGATAAGAGCGCCGGTTTCTGCGTCCCATAAGAAGGTCCCCAGAGAACCGGCCATGGCTATGTACTTCCCATCCGGCGAATACACGGTGGCCTCTAGTAATCCCAACCCTAAAATCATCTCACCCGACTCCCCCCGGAGGGGAAGGGAAACCTGTGCCCTCGCCGAGCCTGTCATGGCTAGGGCGAGCAGCAGCACTGCGATCAGTATCAAAGGAATTGTCCGCAAAAGTCGTAAATTTCTCGACGTCGTCATTTTTATATCCTCCATCCCCCATTTGTTCTATAAAAGGGCAATCAACGTCTTTTCCCTTTTTCGCTAATATGTAATATACCACACGCCCGGACTCGGTGTCAAGTAAAGATTAGGTCAATTGCGAGTTGTCAGATGTCCGATGTCTGAAATCTGACGTTGGAAGTCGCAAGTCAGCTCGGCCGTTCATGAGTTTTTAGTATTTAAACTTGGAGTTTTTTAAAATGTCACATACGTAAAGCGCGTACGCTCTTTACGTATAAACATTTTTCCCGCGATTGATTGTTATCGAACAATGAATACAAAATATCAAATAGCGAATGTCCAATTATGGAGCGAAAAGTGGTTCATCCGGTTAATGCGTAGGTGGACCAAACAGATCAGGGCCTTGGAGCTGTTTGGAGAGAAAAATCGTTTGGGCAGAGGCTCAAATTTGGGGCAAGCGGGGGGAAATTTGTGCCTCTGGGGCCCCGAACGATTTTTCTCGATCGTCCGAAACGCCCAATAAACCTACCCATTATTCGGAAAAGCCAATCAAAAGAATTCCGCACGCTTGAAGGAGATTATAGTGGATAGAGTTCGTATTTCAATATGAAAAAGGGCAGCCAAAAAAATTTACTTTTTGTCCGTTTTTTTGTTGACTATATTTGATACTATGTTAAAATACCAGTATGTTAGCCTGTCCCTTAGGGGCCAGCAGGCTAACATAAACCGCCAGTAGGCGAAGATGACATTTCAGTTTGCATGTCGTAAGCTGCAGCGCAGCAAGGACTTAGAGCCAGCCAGCCCAGATTCGTGATTCGTCAATAGTCAATAGTAAATAGTAAATCAGAACGATTTCCCAATCATGAGCATCGAGAATCCAACTTTAGCTCACTTTAGGCACTTTAGCTCACTTTTCACTCCCTCGCACCTCTACATCTGTCGAGAACTCTCTACAAATCACCTACTTTTTATGCAAAACAAACCCAATGTCAAGGACGCTCAAATTAACGTAAACTCTTATATGAAAAGTAAATATGAAAAATTGGACAATTGGCTAAGTGGAAAAAACAAACCCAATTCAAACCCAATCAAACCCAATCTCCGAAAAGCCAAAATGAACGTAAACTTAACTTTAACAAAGGATTACAGAAAAAAAGATGATTTCGTAGTCCGAATAAACAAACCCAATCTTGTCCGCCGTAGGCGGATTCCAAAAATGAGCGCAAACGTATATATTATAGAGGATTATGAAAATGAAACCGCCTTCCGGCCCAAAAAAACAAACCCAAACAAACCCAATCTTGTCCGCCGTAGGCGGATTTCCGAAAGGCCAAAATCGCTTGCCAAAAAATCTGGCCACGCTCGCTCGGCAGTTTCAGAACAGGATAGGACAATACTATAAAATTAAAGTTGAGCATTATTTCTTAGCTGGACTATGGATGCAGGCGGATTAACCGGGTAGAATGCAAGTATGAAAAACCTTTTTAGGATTGAGCTTTTGAATAGGAGGATTCGATCATGTCGAACGATAAAATTTCTCGCAGAGGATTCGTCAAAGATTTGGCAATGGCAGGGGGGGCGATTGTAATGGGAACCCGCGTACTCGGCGCAGCCAACCGCAGGCAGACCGGCAAGCTGCACCTCGCCTGCAACCAGTATCCCTGGACCGTCTTTTATCAGCGGGATAACCGCAACTTCAATAATGAACTGGATAAGGGACTTGGAGAGCTTGCCGCCAGCGGGATGGATGGCTACGAGCCGCTCGCCAATAATCCGCAGGAGCTCGACCGCCTTGGGCCGCTATTGAAAAAACACAGCCTCCAGATGCGCTCGCTGTACGTCAACAGTGTCCTGCACGAGCCGGATAAGGCCGATGAGAGCATCGAAGCTGTATTGGCTATTGCTGAAAAGGCAAAAGGCATCGGCACAAAAATCATCGTAACCAACCCGAGCCCTATTCAATGGGGCGGGCCGCAGAACAAGAATGATGCTCAGCTAAAAGTGCAGGCCGCGGCCCTTGAGAAATTAGGCCTTCTATTAAAGGCAATGGGATTAACGCTCTCTTACCACAACCACGATATCGAATTGCGCAACGCCGCACGCGAGTTTCATCACATGATGCTCGGCACCGACCCTGAAAGCGTAACGCTGTGCCTCGATGCCCACTGGATATACCGCGGTGCAGGCAACTCGGCCGTAGCGCTCTTCGATGTCCTGAAGCTTTACGGCCAGAGAATCAACGAGCTGCATATTCGCCAGTCCAAGGACAACATCTGGACTGAGACCTTCGGCGAAGGCGATATCGACTATCCGGCTCTGGCAAAATATCTGCTAAATATCGGCATAAAACCGCACATTGTCCTCGAACAGGCCGTAGAAGCCGGCTCACCCAAAACAATGAGCACCATCGAGGCCTTCAAAAAAAGCTCCCAATACGCTCGCCGTGTCTTCGCTGACTTTGCATAACCTCCGGCGTAGCTGTCTTTGCTCAAGACACGTTCATAGGGACTAATTTTTTGTTAAGGCAGGTTCATACTTTAAGCCGGCCTTTTCCCTTGCGCAGAATTTGATTTGACATGTGTTTTTACAGTGATTAGAATCTTCTTTATGACAAAGCAGGAGATTAAAGACAAATTATTAGAAGCAGTCAAGCATGACCCCCATCTGGCTGATATTAAATCTGTAGCGCTCTTTGGTTCTCACGTTAACGGCACGCCAGTCGAAGACAGCGATGTGGATGTATTGATAGACTTTGTCCCGACCGCGGTTATAGGTTTTTTCGCACTCTCCGACATAAAGGATAACTTTGAGTCTTTCCTTAAAAAGACGGTTGACCTTCTTACCCCGGAGGCCATAAGCAAATATTTCAGAGACGAAGTTCTCGCCCAGGCTGAGTACGTTTATGAAAAATGACAGAGCCTATTTAATCCACATTCAAGAAGCCATCGAAAGTATCGAAGAGTACCTCGAGAATGTAACCTATCACAAGTTTGCGTCCAGCAAAATGATTATAGATGCTGTCGTAAGGGAGCTGGAGATAGTAGGTGAAGCCTCAAACAACCTCAGTGATGAGTTTCGCGAGAACCATCCGGAGATACTTTGGCGGAAAATGAAAAATATGAGAAACTTCCTCATACACGAGTATTTTGGCGTTAATACAAAGATCGTATGGAGCACCTGCAAAGAAGACCTGCCGGAACTAAAAAAGCTGATTAAAGATTTACTGGTTTAACTCTATATGGATATTTCATCACCTGTTTTAACAAAGAAAGAAAACACCACATAAATTGCGCGGCTAAACATGCTTAAATTGCCGATTATTTACATGTCGTATTATCCGTCCCTTGTATTGGCTCGTGGGCCTTTCGGCCATAGACTTTCTCGTAGGCCTTACAGGCGGGGCAAAAGCCCGACTCAACTTTTTTAACGAACCAGAAGATAAGTCCTTTTTGCTTTTTGCGAGCGCGTTTGCAGAAGGGACATTCAAGGCACTGTTTGGCCCTCCTGCGGTCCTCATCGGTAATGCCTTCGGTTTGCATAATTTGTTCCTGTCAAACTAAAACCTGAATATATTGAGATTGCCGCGTCGTCCCGCACCAGTTAGGCGTGAGCCTAAGCTCAATTGGTGCGGGATTCATTACAATGACGGAGAGAATATCGAACATCGAATCCCGACTGTTACTTTCGCAATAGGATTATTTTTGCATAAGACGCCTGATGGCTGAAACAAGAAGCGCTGCGCCCACGACGATAAGTAAAACGGGTACCAGGGGCAGGTTCGGTTTGTAAATTTCCCAGAGGCTGCCTATTACGAAGAGCAAGCCGATAACAATCCAGAATCCTTCGATTTTAAGATTGAAACACTTCCTGGCACCCTGCACTAACAGTGTAATGACCCCGATGCCAAGCAGGCCGATACTTGCATCAAGCTTCATCAGCAGGGCTATTCCGACCCATATCAAGAATAGGCTCCATCCCACTGTAGAAAGCTTATCGGCGAATTTCTGCGTTCCGGTCGTTTTCGGCTCCTCAACAACGGGCGTAAACTCCTCACCAGGTTTCTGGTTTTCCATAATGAAACCTCCTTAGAAGTTTTCCATTTTTCGGCGATTGGGTGACAATGCTCAGCGTTATATACTGCTTCGTGGCAATCACATCTTTTTCTATTCTATAACGTGGATGTTTTTCTTTTTGCACATGTCCTTTAGTATTTTTGGCCAGACGGTGGCACTGACTTCGCCGATGTGGGCCTTTTTCAAGAGAGTCATAAATGTGCGGGATTGGCCTATACCGCCGCCGATGCTCAGCGGAATCTCGTTGTTTATGATGGCCTGGTGGTAAGGAAACTTCAGCATATCAAGCTGACCCGAAAGCTCTAATTGTTTTTTTAGCGTTTCGGCGTTGACACGGATGCCCATAGATGTCAGTTCGTGCCGTCGCTTCGTTACGGGGTTCCAGACGAGAATGTCACCGTTGATGCCGTGCATTGTCCGGCCGTCTTCGGAGGTTGTCTCCGTCACCCAATCGTCGTAGTCGGCAGCCCGCATCTCGTGTGGGTAGCCGTCCTCGAGGACCGAGCCGATGCCGATGATGAAAATGGCGGGGTACTCCTGCACGATTGTTGTCTCTCGCTGCTTACGCGGCAGGTCGGGGTATCTCTCGAGTATTTCTTCGGCGTGGATGAAGGTAAGCTCGTCGGGCAGGTCGGGGTATTTATCGGTTTTCAATTGAGGGAAAAGCTCCTGGACGTGAACCTCGGCGCCTTTGATGACCTTCCAGATTTTCTCTACCACTTCACGCAGCAGCTTCAGGTTACGCTGCTCGGCTGTAATAGCCAGCTCCCAGTCCCACTGGTCAACGTAGGCACTGTGGTCGTGGTCGAGGAAGTAGTCCTTGCGTACGGCACGCATATCGGTAAGCAGGCCCTCGCCGATTTCCATCCCGAACTGCTTAAGGGCCATGCGTTTCCACTTGGTGGCGGCCTGGACAACCTGGGCATCTATCGGATTCTTGTCACGGTCATTTGAGATATGGAACCCGATTGGAGTCCGTGAACCGTCGCGGTCCAGCATGTCATTGACGCCGCTCTCAACGTCCACGATAAGAGGAACCGTCACGCGAATCAGATTTAGTTCCTTGCAAAGATTTTCCTCAATGTAGTCTTTGGCGGCATAGGTAGCAATCTGCGTCTCTTTGGGGTTCAATAGAGAGCTATAATCCTGTGGAAGGGTTTTCTCTAATTCCGCATAGTCGCCGATGCCCGGCCCGGCCAAATCTGCTTTTTTGTCTGTCATTCTGTCGTCTCCTAAATATTTTGTATAATCATTTTGTTCTGTAGAAAAGACCATATGTCATTTCGACCGGAGCCCCCGTTCTTGCTTTCGCAAGAAAGCACAGGGGCGAAGTGGAGAAATCTATTTAAAAAACAAATTCCTCGGCTCGCTCGAAATAACATCTACAATGCTTTCTACACAACATAATCATTTCTCAAAACATAGCTCTTCGTTACTTAGGCGTGCAAATAATAGTGAAGGTGGTGATGGTTTTCAAGGCTATTTCTAAAAATTCGTCGAAGTAAAATTGAATTATGTGTTTTTTCTTAGCCAGGCAGCAAAATTTTTAAGGCCGAGCTGGATGGTTGTTGAAGGGTTATAGCCGAGCTCTTTGGCGGCTTTACTTATATCAGCATAAGTGCGTTCGACGTCACCCGGCTGAGGGGGCTGATATTCCTTGACGGCTTTTTTACCAAGTGCGTTCTCGATTTCACTGACCAAATCGTTGACCGTTATCGGTTTTGATTCGCCGAGATTATAGATATTAAAGCCTTCGCATTTGTCCATTGCCGCGACTGTGCCGTCAATTATGTCGTCGATATAAGTAAAGTCGCGCATCATAGTGCCGTCACCATAAATGGGTATGGGTTTATTCTGCTCGATGAGTTTTGCGAATTTGTGGATGGCCAAATCCGGCCTTTGCCGCGGGCCATACACAGTGAAAAAACGCAGGCAGGTTATATTAATGCCATAAAGGTGATGATACGTATGGCAGATAAGTTCGCCGGCTTTTTTGGTTGCGGCATAAGGCGAGATGGGAAAATCTACGTTATCATCCTCGGAAAAGGGAACTTTTTCGTTGTTGCCATAGACGCTGGAGCTTGAGCTGAAGATGAAGTTGCCGACTTTATATTTTTTAGCTGCTTCGAGTAAGACCATTGTTCCATTGACATTGACATCGGCGTAAAGCAACGGCCGGGCAATCGATGGGCGAACGCCGGCCAGGGCGGCCAAATGGACAATTATTTTTATTCCGTCGCCGACCGTTTTGTCCATAGCTGCACCGTCACGGATGTCGGCTTCGATAAGCTGGAAATTTTTGTCTTGAAGGCAGTCGCTGATATTCCCGCGTTTAATCTGAGGGTCGTAAAAATCATCGAAATTATCAACCCCAACGACCGTCCAGCCATCGTCAAGAAGGCGTTCGCTTAGGTGTGAACCGATGAAACCGGCAGCTCCCGTGATCAATATCTTCATATCACGTCTCACGTTTCTTGCGTTCTTATGCGGAAAAGATAATTATTAATCCTATGGCCAGGACGATTACAGCGATGACCCGAAAAATTAGAACCGGCTGCTTTTGATACCACTCGAGCATCCGTCTAATCTTTTCAGGCCCGAGAGCAAATATCAATAGGCCTCCTATTATAAAAAGGAGCCCAAAAGCAAATATAACCCAGGGGTATTTGCATTCACGGGCACTGGCTAAAAAAACAATGGCCAGAGCAAATCTTATCACTCCGGCAAAGTATATGCGTTTGCCCTGCTTAAAGAATTCCATTAGCCATTTCATAATGTCCGGTCTTAGCAAATACACAATTCCGATAATACAGAAAACTATACCTAAACTTTTAATAACAATGTCCATAATTTTATCCTTTATTTTAGACTCAAAAAAAAGACATTTTCAAACCGGAGCCCTTCCGATACTGTAATATTCAATTCCCGCCTGTTTAACCACGTCGGGCTCGTAGAGGTTTCTGCCGTCAAAGATAACGGGATTTTTTAGTTTCGCTGCAATGGCTTCAAAGTCGGGGTTTCGGAATTCCTGCCAATCGGTGAAGATAACAAGCCCATCAGCATTCTCAAGCGCATCGTATCCATTTTGGAACGTTTCTATTTTGCCTTCCAGGGCCGTCATCGCCGCGGTGGCTGCTTCAGGGTCATAGGCCCTTATCTTCATTTTGCAATCGAGGAACTTTTTTATACAGTAAATTGCAGGGGATTCTCTTACGTCATCTGTTTTTGCCTTAAACGCCAGTCCCCAGACGGCCAATGTGATTTGGTCGTCTCCGTCGGCGAAATAATCTGTAATAAGTTTTGCAAATCGCTCCTGCTGATTTATATTTACCTGCTGGACAGCCTTGGCTATCGTCATTTCAATGCCGTTCACAGAACCCGTATGAATCAATGCCCGAACGTCTTTTGGGAAGCAGCTTCCGCCAAAACCGACACCGGGAAACAGAAAAGCCGAGCCGATCCTTGAATCACTGCCCAGCCCCCACCTTACCCGTTCGATATCAGCACCGAGTTTCTCACACAGTACCGAGATTTCATTCATAAAGGAGATTCTCGTTGCCAGCATTGTATTGGCTGCATATTTTGTCATTTCGGCCGAGGCAGGGTCCATAAATAGTATTCGGCTTCTCTTTCGCATAAACGGGCTGTACAATTGTTTCATTATTTTTTGAACTTCCGGTTCGGTTGTCCCGATGATTATCCTGTCGGGACGCATAAAATCTTCAACGGCGGCGCCTTCTTTCAAAAACTCCGGATTGCTGGCATAATCGAACGGTGTTTTGGTCTTCGATTTTATAATGTCCGTCACCTTCTTATGTGTACCTACCGGCACAGTGCTTTTCGTTGCTATGATGCGATAGTCACTGAGGTTCTCGGCGATATCGGAGGCGACTGAAAGGATTGCCGATATGTCGGCCGAGCCGTCCTCTGCCGATGGAGTTCCGACTGCAAGAAAAATAATAAGCGAATTGTCCACGCCATATTTCAAATCGGTCGTAAAGTGTAGTCGGCCGAGCTTCTCGTTGTGTTTGACCATTTCAGTCAGGGCCGGCTCATAAATAGGTATTACACCATCTTTCAAACGGGCAATTTTCTCTCCGTCATTGTCCACACACACAACATTGTTGCCGGCCTCTGCAAGGCATCCCGCTGTTACCAATCCGACATAACCAATACCAACCACACAAATCTGCATTGTATCAGCTCCCGTTAGTGGAGTGCCTAAAGCGACACGTAAGTGTCATCCTGAGGCGAAGCCGAAGGATCTGGCCAACGAAAAAGAGATTCTTCACTTCTATGCGCTGCGTTCAGAATGACAGCAAAGCTGTCACTTTAGTCACTTTAGTCTCTTTTAATTTTACGTTTTGCGATAATTGATTATTTAATGAAAAGCATATCCGTGAAATCCGTTGTTTATCAACGACCCAGAACCTCTATCATATCGATATCTATCTCAACGCTCGCGGCCTGGCCGAGCATATCTACCTGCAACACCAGGCGTGTAGCGCCCCGCGTTGTGACCACAATACCCTCCAGGCCAATTAGCGGCCCTGCTATGACTCGGCATCGTTCCCCTGCCTTGATGTAATTATGCGGTGTCAGGGGTGCACCGGTTTGAAGGGCATGGGCAATTTGGACTAATTCATCGAGTAATTTCTCCTGGTCGTGAACTTCGATAAGGTTCGCAACACGATTTGTTTTCAATAGTTCAACCCGTTGCTCCTCCTCGCCGCAGAAGAACATATACCCGCCGAACAAAGGCAGGAACGAGCGTATCTTTCTGCGGCTGCGACGCCGAACCTTCCAGCTCATCGGAAGAAAGTAACTGATATTTTTGCTGATTAAATCATGCGCCAGCGCCTTTTCGTTCCTGCTTCTCGTATGGGCAACCCACCATTGACCGGAAAAATCACGAATCGATTCTACCTGGGGCCAGAAGATTGGTGGATTTTCGCTTACTTTCAGCATTTTATCGTCCTAATTGATTCCATAGAACTTAAGTACGGTTTTGGCTACATATTCAACCTGGTCCTGTACAAGTTCAGGATAAATCGGTAGGGACAAAACCTCATTACAAAGCCGCTCGGCAATTGGAAAATCGCCCGGCCTGTATCCAAGGTCACTAAAGCATTCCTGCAGATGTAACGGCTTGGGATAAAATATCGCCGAACCGATATTGTTTTCAGCTAAGAATTTTTGCAGCTTGTCTCTTTCCGGTACAGTAACCGTGTATTGGTGATAAATACTGATGTTGTTTGCATAGAGCTTTGGTGGTTTGACCGGTGAATCGGCAAAGAGACTGTCATAAAGGACAGCGTTGTGCCTTCGTTTTTCATTCCATCCGTCGAGGTATTTGAGCTTGACCGTAAGAACGGCACCCTGGATACCATCGAGACGGAAATTGCCGCCAATCATTTTGTAGAAGTATCGGGGATTTTGGCCGTGGTCGCGAAGGGTCCTGATTTTCTGCGCAAGGTCTTCTGTATTGGTTGTTACCAAGCCGCCGTCGCCGAAACCCCCGAGGTTCTTGGCCGGGTAAAACGAAAAGCATCCGCAATCACCGAAATTGCCGCACTTGATACCTTCCTGACTTGCTCCTATCGCCTGTGCCGCATCTTCAATGACGGCAAGATTGTGACGCCGGGCAATCTCCTTGATGGCTTTCATTTGAGCTACCTGTCCAAATAAATGCACCGGAACAATTGCTCGCGTCTTTTCGGTTATCTTTTGTTCGATACCAGACGCCTCGATGTTGTAAGAATCGGGGTCAACATCAACAAAGACCGGCTTTGCGCCGAGTCTGACGATAGAGCCGGCAGTGGCAAAGAAGGTGAATGGAGTAGTTATAACTTCGTCACCCGGTTTTATTCCCAAAGCCATCAAGCTCACAATCAGAGCATCAGTTCCGCTTGAAACTCCGATTGCATGTTTGCTGTTGCAATACGCGGCGATTTTTTCTTCAAATTCGGCCACGGCCGGACCAAGGGCAAATGCATGACTGTCGCAAACTTCACTTATAGCCCCCATTACCTCGTCCTTAATGGTGGCATATTGCACCTTCAAATCAAGAAGTGGAACCTGCATTGAAACTCCCTGTAACATTTTACGCTTTTATTACCTTTCTTCCTGCTCCGCGAACCGCCGCCGTGGCGTTACGGGCATCTACGACAAGCCTTGCGTTCTTAACAATCCAGTTATAATCGTAATCACTGTGGTCGGTCGAGATTAAAACGACATCATAGCCCGCTAACATTATTGCCGACAATTTTTTGCTGGCCATTCGCAGGTTGTGCCGGCGCTGCTTATGGGTTCTCGGGATATACGGGTCATTGTAGTCAACCCTGGCTCCTTTTTGCCGCAGCAGTTCAATCAGCTCTATCGAAGGTGACTCGCGCAAATCGTCAATGTCCTTTTTATACGCCAGGCCCAAAACGAGCACCTTGGAGCCCTTGAGGCTTTTGCTGTGCTCATTAAGCGCATCGGCCGTTTTTGTAACGACATAACGCGGCATACTGGTGTTGATTTCGCCGGCCAATTCAATAAATCGCGTCGGCATATCGTACTGCCGGGCCTTCCAGGTCAGGTAAAATGGATCAATGGGTATACAATGGCCTCCGAGTCCCGGACCCGGGTAAAAGGCCTTGAAGCCGAACGGCTTGCTGCTCGCGGCACCGATAACCTCCCAGATATCGATACCCATTCTGTCAAAGACTACCTTTAGCTCGTTGACCATAGCTATATTTACACACCGATAAACGTTTTCGAGAATCTTTGCGGCCTCTGCCGTTTCGAGACTTGATACAGGGACTGTCTGGACAATGGCAATATCGTAAACCCTGCAGGCAATTTCGCAGCACTTTTTGGTCAGCCCGCCAACCACCTTGGGAATAGTGCCTGTAGAGAAGTCTTTATTGCCGGGGTCTTCTCGCTCCGGTGAATAGGCCAAGTGAAAATCTCTGCCTGCTTTCAAACCGCTGCTTTCCAGTATTGGTGCCATAACTTCTCTCGTAGTACCGGGATAAGTTGTGCTTTCGAGAACAATCAACTGGCCTCGCTGCAGGTATTTCGCGATTGTTTTAGTGCTGCTGATAATAAACTGCAAATCCGGTTCCCGGTTTTGGGTCAGTGGCGTAGGTACACAAACTAAAATGGCATCAACGCTTTTGAGACGGGCCATATTGGCCGTAGCCCGGAATAGGCCGGCCTTCACTATTTTTTTGACCTTCGAATGGGGGACGTGTTTAATGATACTCCGGCCGGAATTCAGGGTCCTGACCTTTTTCTCATCGACGTCAAAGCCGACTACCTTCAGACCTGCCGATGCAAACTCACCAGCCAAAGGCAGCCCTACATAGCCAAGGCCCAAAACGCCAACGGTAATTTGTTTTTCTTTGATTTTCCTTGCCCAATCTCTCACAAATCACACCTTTTTAACAATCCTGCTTAATCTGAAATTCCACAAGGAACAATCAGCAAACAAATACTAAACCGGCACTTGTTTTTGGTCGATTTATAAGACTAAAACAATTATTTTAGACCTGCATGACTGAAATGTCAAAAGAATTGAAAACTAAAAATAACCTGGGCGTCTTATTCACCTGCATCGGCAGACGTGTCTCGCTGCTGGAGAGCTTTCGCCGAGCGGCTAAACAACTGAAAATAAACGCTGCATTTTTCGGTACTGACACGACCGAGCTAAGTTCGGCCCTGCAATTGTGCGACGAAGGCTTTCTGGTCAAGCCGACGACACACCCCGGCTATATCAAGCAATTGCTCTCGATTGTCAAAGCCAATAGAGTGAATCTGCTCGTTCCCACTGTTGACCTGGACCTGAAAGTCCTGGCCCGGAACAAACCAAAATTCACTGCAGCCGGATGTCGCGTGCTTGTTTCGGCCCCGGAAGTAATCGATATTTGTCAGGACAAGAGGAAAACGTATCGGTTCTTGGCTAAAAACGGCTTTGATACCCCTTTTACTATGAGCGTTCGCTCTGCACTTTCAAAAAAGAAAATCAATTGGCCTTGTTTTCTAAAGCCCTGGGACGGCTACGCCGGCAGAGGAAACGCCGTCGTTTACAATCGCACGGACTTGTTATTCTATGCCAAAAGGATACCAAACGCCATTTGTCAGGAGTTTATCCAGGGCACCGAGTATTCGTGTGATGTATATATCGACTTCGGTATGAAGGTTCGCTGCGTCGTTCCAAGAAAACGCATCGAGGTAAGGGCCGGCGAGGTGAGCAAGGGACAGGTGGTGAAGAATCCTCGCATTATGAGCGAAGCTGCGATGTTGGTCGAGACCCTCGGCGCAGGGCCGGGTGTTATAACTTTGCAATTGTTTCTAACAGACGATGACAGGGTCAAATTCATCGAGATAAATCCGCGTTTCGGCGGCGGCGCGCCTCTCTCAATCAAGGCCGGCGCAAACTTTCCGAAATGGATATTGCAGGAAGCATCAGGCAAAAAACCAAATATCCGCTCCGATGGCTTCAAAGATGATTTAATTATGCTCCGCTACGACAGCGAAGTCTGGTTAAAAAAACCTTAATCGACACAGAGATTTGTCAATCGGCTATTTTCCAGACAATGCCGCTGCCTCTACGTCCGACTACTGGCGAGACGGCATAAACATCTCCTTCCGACAACCATTGCTCTATGGATTTTTCACTCAACAACGATAAACCTTCACTGCTCGCATATTCGGATATGATTTTAATATCAACCCTTTTTCCCTTAACCTCCTGCATATACAGCAGTGGATAAACCATCGTATTGTCGGCATAAACGACAGCATCCTGCCCAAGTTTATCAAATACTTCTTCGGCGAACTCTTCCGCCCCACTGTAACCTGCCTTCCACGGCTGCAGGAACCATACATAATCATTACGGCGGGGGACATCCGCCCTCGTGGAAAGATTGAACTTCTGTTTTTGGGCTATGGTTGGAGCAATAATATAAGTTGGGATTGGCAGAAAGGATAAGATTAAAATCACCAAACACAGAATTTTGCTATTGTACTGAGCAATAAGCAAATTAACTCCGACACCGACCAGGACCGAAGCTAAGCAATAAAAGGGTATGAAAAATGCGTACCTGTCCGGCACCGTATAACGAAAAGCGAATACAAAGAAAAGAATCAACAACGCCGCAAGAACTTTCGCAAAGCCATGACCTCGTGGTACTTTTGTCAGCCCATAGAGACCCGCAAAGAAAAATATGACGTTGGGCGTGGGAAAATTGTACGCAAGAAATATCAGGTTTTCTTTGATAAGCCCGGCCGAGAGACTAACGTTAAGAACATTCCCCTGCCAGTTTTTGCCAAAAAGCGCTGAGGCCGCAGTAGCTGTAAAACTGCCGGTCTGAATAATGTTTTTAAGTATAAGGTACCCGTATGGAGCTGCACCGATAATCCACAGTACAACAATAATTCCAAATTGCCCTAATCTGATTTGCCTTCGTGCCAATAAAACAATTAAAAACACCAGATAGCAAACCAGTGCAATAACAGCAAACATATGATTGGCGACTGCCAGGCCGTTGAAAAGCCCTAACAAATATAGAAACACCATCCGCCTTGTCTTAAAATATTGCAGCAGCATTAACAATTCGGCCAGTAACAGTGCCGTACAGAGAGTATATGTTTCTGCGATAACAGCGTGCCGCCAGAAGGTATGCGACAAGGCCAACGTAGCCGCAGCAATTACAGCAGGTAAAATCCTGCCCAGCCATATTCGCAGGAGCAAAAACAGATTTGCAATTGTAAACGCCGCCGCAACGGCTGATATCAGGTTTATCCTGTACGCGAATTCGCCCAGCCGAATGTGTTTTACCCCGATGCCGATAATATGATAAAGCGGATGTGAAAGTGCCAGACCGAGGTTGCCCTCAATATCGTTATGCCGGATTCGGTATTGATACATCCCGCTGTCCTGCCAGAGCGCCCCCGGCGCACAGGTGGCTGCATAAAGCCCGGCTGCTATTAAAAGAACGGCAATGTAACTTGATTTAAGATTGTTACCAACTTTGAGCATTTATTATCTTCGGTTGGGCATTACCTATTGTTTTATTTTCAAGTGGTTATTTTAAAGGCTCTAACAACAAGAATGTCATTGCGAGGCCCCCGTCTTGCTTTCGCAAGAAAGCAGGGGGCCGCGGCAATCTCTGAGTTTCAAAAATGATAAATCTCATTTTGTTAGATGCCCTTAATGTCTTTTCAAATATCGAAGATCCGCCGTCTTTTGGCGGAATCAATAGTCAATAGTCAATAATCAATTAAATCGTTACTGTTAAATATTGAGTATCGTCCGCAAATCGCATCACACCTTCATATACGGCGGGAACAAGCAGAGTATCACCGGCCACGAATTCAACAGAACTGCCTTCAGTTCCCAGAATTGTTCCGAAGCCCGAAATGATTATCAGCGTCTTCATTTGGTCGGGCGAAAGCAGCAGCTCGCAGTCTTTGGCCTGATGTCCTTTATCTACCCTGAAATATTCGCAATCTACCAGTCGGCCTATCGTTTTTACTGAACGATTATCACCGGATGCATCGAAATGAATGCTTTCCAAAGCCTCTTCGATATGCAGCTCTCTGGCCTTGCCGGCTTCGTCAACTCTGTTCCAGTCGAAAACGCGATATGTCGTATCCGAGGGCATCTGAATCTCGGCTATTAATAAGCCCGGCCCAATGGCGTGTGCTGTCCCGGCTGGCAGAAAATGACACTGGCCTTTTTCAACCGTCACCTTTTCTAACATATCGGCGACATTGCCTTTTTTTATCGCTTCGGTGAATCGCTCTTTCGTTATGCCTTTTTTCAGCCCTTTATAAATTACCGCATCGGGTTCGGCGGATATGATATACCAGCACTCGGTTTTAGGCTCCCCTTTGCCCATTCGCCGGCACGTTTCCGGGTCGGGATGGACCTGCACGCTCAGTATGTCCTGGGCATCCAGAAACTTAATTAACAGTGGAAAAGGCCCTGAGAAGTTTTCATCGCCCGTTATTTCTTTGGGATATTTTTCAATCGCCGAGATAAGAGTTTGGCCGGTCAATTCACCGTTTGAGATTACAGACTTATCGTTCGGCAAATCAGCCAATTCCCAGCTTTCACCGATCTTCTCAAACGGCGGTAAATCTTTATCGAAAACCTCTCGCAGCTTCTGCCCACCCCAAATCCGCTGCTTATAAATCGGCCTAAACTTTAACGGATACGCTTTCACACGGGATATTTTACCCCCAACCTCTCACCCCGTCCACAATCCGATTCGAAGAATTTTTCAACTCATATCCTAATGGCACACGTAACGAAAAAAAATTGTGTTTTCAAATGTTCGACGTAGTACTTTTCATTAATGAAAAGTACTATTACTTGGCTTTCCGACAATAGACAAAAACAACAGGTTTTACACTAAAGAAATGTATAGTTTGAAAAAAATCAATAAGATGCCTTCGGCTTTTCTATGCGCACACCGGGCACAGGCCTTCGAGGCGGACCTGCTGGCGGTGGATAACAAAGCCTTTATGTGGGCTTTTTGCCATAGGCAGTGATATTTCCGTCAGGCAGTGTGTGCTGCCGCAGTTCGTACAAGTAAAGTGAGGATGACACTGGCTTTCTGTACAGTTGTGGGCTAATTCAAAATGGCACGCTCTTTTGTCCATAAAGGCTTTATGTACCAATCCGACCTTCAAAAGACTTTCCAGGGTTCGGTAGATTGTAACCTTATCGAAGCTTTTCTTACCCAATCGCCGGGCAATCTGCTCCTGGCTCAGCGGCTTATCTGTTTCCATCAGCACTTTCAGTATAGCTACTCTGACCTTGGTGCAGTAAAGCTTCGCTGCTTTTAACATCGTGCGAGACTGTAAATCTAAATTCGGCTTCATAACTATATTGCATTAATGATGATGATGGTGAATATGCGACAAATCGTCCGGTGTTTTCACAAATAACAACGGAAAAACGATATCGCTGAAACAGCACGGCAGCAAAACTGCCAGGAACAGGAATCCGAAACTGCCGACCGCTTTCAAGATTGTTATCTGCCCGCCCATTGCCATAAGCATATGAAACGAGGATGCCCATGTGCTCAGCAAAACATGGCCTGCGTGCGGAACTTTAGTCCTCGGCTTGAAAAGTGCTATCAACACACCTGCTATTGCGGCCGGTATCACTATGTACCAGCCTTCGATAAAGCCGATATGTACCTGTTCAGCGAAACCTGCATGCTCGTGTGCGTGGGTCTCGATGCGCATACCTAAAAGCATCTCACCGACATAAGGTATCAGCGAATCACTCAAAGTTCCAATCCCCAATGAACCGAAGAATCCCACCAGCAGTACAAAGATTGTTTTGCTTCTTTTGGTGTGAAACTGAAACATCGAGGAGATTACGATTGCACTCAAGAAAACATGCCCCGGATGGAAGACGTAGAATATCCTGCGGCTCATCTCGTGCTCAAGATTCTTAAAAAGCAGCATGCTGACGATACCTGTAAAAGCCCCGAACAAAGTAAACGGTGCGTGGCTCTCCAATTCATGCAAAATAATTGCAAGCTTTTTTTGTGTTTGCATTTAGCACCTCGAAGTTGTCGATTGTCTGAGTTTGTCATTCCTGCGAAAGGGCTTGTTGAAAAAGTCGAGATTGCTTCATCGCTACACTCCTCGCAATGACACAAAGTGCGTTTTCAGGTCATTGCGAGCGATTCGAAGAATCGCGCGGCAATCTCAAAACGTTCCTTTTGAACTTTGGCAACAGGCCCGAAAGCAGGAATCCGGTCCTTTCCAGTTAGTATATTGTGCAATTCTTTCGGAAATTTTTAACTGTAATTGGTATTACTTAATACGTCTAACAAAATGAGCAACTAACTCCCACCATCATTTAGGGCGCAGTCGCTGGCAAAACAACCGTCATTTCGAGCGCAGCCGAAGGCAACACAACCATCATTTCGAGCGCAGCCAAAGGCAACACAACCGTCATTTCGAGCGTAGCCCCCGTTCTTGCTTTCGCAAGAAAGCACGGGGGCGGAGTCGAGAAATCTATTAAGAGTCTCTAAAAATTTCTTCCTCTTTATTCTTTTCAGTATTCTGTCTTTTTGTTAGATATTCTTAAAAAAGCATTCTACACTTACTACGTCAAAGTTGCAACTAAGTTGCATATTTTTTTATTTTTTTCCGTTTCAGCATTAACCGGCGGGCTATACCCTTATAAAAACAGGCAAGCTCGTTTACTCAGGATAAAAAGGTGATAAGCCGGATTATACAACTGAAGTGGAAAAGGAGCTTTGCAAAAAGCACTCAAACTAAATCGATAGTACATTAGTGCGAATGTTTATAAATCAAAAGATTTTTTAACCGTTTCCGTATGCCACCTCTTGCATTTCGCTGTCCTCGAATCTATAATGCACACACGTAACGAGGGCTCATATTATGAGCCGCCATTTAAATTAAAGAAACGGGTACAGCTAATGAGCAATCAATCGCCTGAAAGCAGAACAGGTAAGAAAAGTCAAGGGTGGCTACGTCGGAACGCCCCAAAGGCGGTCATCGTTTTCGCTGCGTTAGCGATATTGACCGCAATCACGAAAATGCCGACGCAAAAACGGGATGTACCTCCCGCCGAAGCGCCCCCGGTGAACGTCTCGGTCATCACTGTAATTGCCGAACCCCAGCTTGCCGACACGTTCGACCTGCCGGCCATCGTCGAGCCGAACCGTATCATCACGGTCTCTGCCGAGGTCGCGGGCCGCATCGAGCGGATCCCCCAAAAGGAGGGCAGCAAAGTCCGAGCCGGGGACCTGCTCATCCAGCTCAATACGGACCTCATCCGTCCCATGTTTGAAATCGCCGAGACGCAGGTCGAGCGAGACCAGATCGAGTTCGACCGTATGACAAATCTCGTCAAACAGGACGCCACCCCCCGTCGTGACCTGGAGAATGCCACTACCCAGCTCGCCATCAGCAAGGCCCGACTCGAGGAGGTCCGCGCCCGTCTGGACCGCACCAGCATCCTTGCCCCAACGGCCGGGGTGCTGAACGAGTTCCTCGTCGAGGAGGGGGAGTACGTTGATGCCGGCAAGGCGGTGGCCGAGGTCGTGGATACGCATAAGGTTAAGGTCGTGGTGGAAGTACCTGAACGCGACATTGCGTTTTTCGCCGTCGGCCGGAAGGCGGAGGTCTTTCTGGACGTCAAGGGCAGGGATATCTCCCTGGTCGGGACTATCACCTTCATCAGCGAGTTGGCCGATCAGCGAACCCGCTCCACGCGCATGGAAATTACTCTGGAGAACAAGGAACGGCTTCTGCGGAGCGGGCAGATCGTGCTTGTCCGACTCACGCGCCGAATCCTGAAAGATACCATCCTGGTTCCGCTGCTGGCTGTGATTCCAATGGAGGACAGCAAGGCCGTCTATGTCGTCAATTCCACAAAGGCCGAGCGTCGCGAAGTCGAGCTCGGAGTCATCAAGGGTAATCGTGTCCAGGTGACGGGGGGGTTGGAGCCGGGCGACCGCCTGATCATCGCCGGTCATCGATTTGTCGCGCCGGGACAGAAGGTAAACGTTGTATCAGAGAACAAATAGACGCTATGCTCATCACCGACACTTCTATTCGAAACCGAACCACCGTGGCCGTCATTGGTCTAATCATCATCCTGATGGGCGGCTACAGCTATCTCTCATTGCCCCGTGAGGCATTCCCGGACATCCCCATCCCGCATATACTGGTCACCACGATGTATGAAGGTGTCTCCCCGGAAGACATCGAAACATCAGTCACGATGAAGATAGAGAAGGAGCTCAACGGCATTCGTGGTGTCAAAGAAATCCGCTCCAGCAGCGCCGAGGGGCTCTCGATGATTGACGTTGAGTTCACTCCGGATGTAAAGAGCGATGTGGCCCTGCAGCGGGTGCGCAACCGCGTGGACATAGCCAAAGGCGAGCTGCCCATGGACGCCGAGGAACCGGTAATCAAGGAGATAAACCTCGCCGAGTTCCCCATCATGCTCGTCAGCATTTCCGGTGACGTCTCACCCGTCCAGCTAAAGGAGATTGCCGATACATTGCAGGACACCCTCGAGGCGGTGCCCGGCGTTCTCAAGGTCGACGTGCTCGGCGCGCTGGAACCGGAAATCCGGCTGGAGTTCGACCCCGACCGGCTGGCCTCATACAACCTGATGATACCGGAGATTCTGGCACTCATACCTTCGGAAAACGTAAACATCTCCGCCGGCGGTCTCGAGACACAGGGCACAAAGTTCAATGTGCGGATCCCCGCGGAGCTTGTCACGGCCGAAGAGGTGGACCACCTCCTCCTGACCGTGCGAGACGGAAAACCCATCTATCTTTCAGACGTCGCAAACGTGCGAGCCACCTTCAAAGACCGAACCAGCTACTCACGTCTCAACGGGTCTGGAAATGTCACCCTCAGTATCCAGAAGCGTGTCGGCGCCAACGTCGTCCATGTCTCCGACTACATCAGGGCCGTTATAGAAAAGGCGCAGCAGCAGGTCCCCGGCGCCGTGAAGTTCGACATAACCTACGACATGTCCAAGTACATCCGCAACATGGTGGCCGACCTGGAAAACAATATCCTCGCCGCACTGATACTGGTCTCCGGCGTGCTCCTGCTGTTCCTGGGCTGGCGACCGAGCACCATCGTGGCGATGATTATACCGCTCAGCATGCTAATCACCTTCTTCCTCATCCAGATGCTCGGCTACACACTGAATATGATCGTGCTGTTCAGCCTCGTGCTGGTTCTGGGTATGCTCGTAGATAATGCGATTGTCATCGTGGAGAACATCTACCGACACATTCAGCTCGGGTATAGCCGCTTGGAGGCCGCAATGCTCGGCGCGCGCGAGGTCGCCTGGCCGGTCACAACCTCCACCTTCACGACCGTATGCGCCTTCTTACCACTGATGTTCTGGCCGGGAATCATGGGGGACTTTATGAAGTATCTACCAATCACCCTGTCCCTCGGCCTGCTGGCCTCACTCTTTGTGGCCCTCGTGTTCAGCCCCACCATCTGCTCGATTTGGGCCGGTCGCTCGTCCAAACCGCGTCAGAAGGATCATTGGTTCGTCAGGGGCTACCGTCGCATACAGCGAGCCGGCCTGGAGAATCCGGCGCTCACCTTGTTTCTGGCTGTGTGCCTCTTGTTTGCCCTGGTGACCCTGTATGCCAAGATAGGCAAGGGAACCGAGTTCTTCCCGCAAGGCGACCCTGAGCGTGCCGTCATCGACGTCCGCACGCCACAGGGCACGAACATCCGCGAGACGGACCGCATCATTCGATTGATCGAAGACCGCATCGAGCCGTACGAGCCCTGGATCAAGGACATCGTCACGAACGTGGGCTCTTCGGGCGGCGGTATGGACATCATGGCCAGCGCCGGCGGCCCCCACTTGGCGAATATCTCACTCATCTTCTATGACTTCGCCGTGCGAGAGCGGCCGTCAATGGAAATCATCGCCGGAATTCGAAAGGCCATCGCCGACATACCAGGCGCCGAGATTAAGGTCGAAAGGCAAAGGGACGGACCACCCACCGGCGCGCCAATCAGCGTAAGACTCATAGGAAAGGACTTCACCACGCTCGAGCGGCTCAGCGACGAAGCCCGCCGAACAATCGCGAACGTCCCCAACATAGTCAACCTCCGCAGTGACCTGGAAGCCACCCGTCCCGAGCTGGCCTTTACCGTCAATCGACGCGTCGCCATGCTCCTCGGAGTCAACACCGCCACCGTCGGCAACTTCCTAAAGATGGCCGTCTTTGGCACAAAGGTCGGGACCTACCGTCAGTACAACGACGAGTACGACATCACCGTACGCCTGCCGCTGGCCGACAGGGTTGACATCGAAGACCTGTATCGCCTCAAGATTCCAAACCTATCCGGGAATTCCGTGCCGGTCAGTTCGCTCGGTCGTTTCGAGTACCAGGGCGGATTCGGCACCATCAACCGCGTTAATCAGAAACGCGTCGTAACCCTTACGGCCGACGCCGAAGGCCGACTCAGTTCCGAAGTGCTCAAAGACGTGCAGAAACGCCTGCAGGAATTCGAGCTGCCCGATGGCTACGAGATTGGCTATGCCGGCGAAAAAGAAACAGAGGACGAGTCACGCGCCTTCCTCGGAAAGGCCTTTGCCATCGCCATTCTACTTATCATTCTTGTGCTGGTCATCCAGTTTAACTCACTTAAGGTGCCGTTCATCATAATAACCACTGTGCTCCTCTCCCTCATTGGCGCGCTGACAGGATTACTGGTCTGCGGCTTGCCCTTTGGCATCATCATGACGGGCATCGGTGTTATTAGCCTGGCCGGAGTGGTAGTGAACAACGCCATTGTGCTGCTCGCCTATACACGGCAGTTGCAGCAGCGGGGGATGGACCTCATCTCCGCCGCGGCAGAGGCTGGCGTCACACGCCTGCGCCCTGTGCTGCTCACCGCGATGACCACCATCATCGGACTCATCCCCATGGCCATCGGCGTCTCCTATGACTTCCACACCTTTACCTGGGCCACCAAGAGCGAATCCAGCCAGTGGTGGCGAAACATGGCGGTTGTTGTCATCTTCGGCCTCGGCTTCGCCACGGTACTGACGCTCGTCGTGGCTCCCTCGCTCTACGTTATGCTCAGTCGCCTCTCCCTACGGCTGGGCTTCAAAGAGGTGGACGCCACGGAGAAACCGGTGACAGCCACCTCTTAATTGTAGTGACGTCAATATGAAACCGGTGCATGTGGGCCTGTTGAAAAAGTTGCTTTGTTCCTGTGGGGACAACGGGGCTTTTACGGGGAAAAGACACAGGAAGACATCCCTCGTAACGAACAATCAAAAGACTGCCGGAAAGACGCCTTGTCATAGGAAGTACGAAATATACGGGCTAAAAAGCGTTGCGGATTTGAGCTCAGGCGGTTAAATTAGTGCCTCTATTGAAAGAGTTTGCACAACAGCAAGATATTATCTTGTGAACGAACATTATGCCTATAAAGGAGCAGACAATGAAGAAGATAGTTGTATTGCTGTGGCTGGTGATTCTCACATCTTGTGTGGGTTGCCGGAGCACCTCTGGTCCGGCTCAGCCGCTCGTCGGAATTACGAGTGTTTATAAGGTAGATGAAAACAACGGTTCAGCTTCGACTATGGTTGACTTCACTTATGTGAAGGCCATTGCTGAGAACGGCGGCGTGCCGGTAGTGCTGCCGACGGTTACGAATGAAGATATTTTGCAGCGATATGTCCAGGAGCTGGATGGCTTGGTGCTGGTAGGAGGCGATGATATCCCGCCTTCGGCTTACGGCCGGCAGCCGCACGAAACAGTAAAGGTTATGCCCAAACAGCGGTACGCTTCTGAACGGCAGCTCATTTCGATGTGGTTATCCAGTGGAAAGCCAATACTGGGAATTTGTCTGGGTATGCAGTTTACAAATGTCGTTTCAGGTGGATCGCTAATACAGGACATCCCTTCGCAGGTGGGAACAGAGGTGGCGCATCGCCGAAAGTACCATCGTGTGCGGATTGAGCCGGGCAGCTCTTTGGCTGAGCTCCTTGGCACCCAGGAGGCCATGGTCTATTCGATCCACCATCAGGCGGTCGATAAGCTGGGGAAGAATCTAAAGGTCATTGCTAATGCCGAAGATGGTGTCATCGAGGCAATGGAGTCTGTAAACGGTAGATTCGGATTATTTGTCCAGTGGCATCCGGAAAAAATGGAAGATACCGAGCACCGAAATGCAATTTACGGCTCCCTCATTCGTGCGTGCTCTGCGAAAAACTAATATTCTCCATAAAAAAGGTAAAACAGTAGTGGAAATTATAGAAACAAACTCAGACCTTTCGCAATTAGCGAAACTAAAGAAGGGCTGTGTGCTGACTATTGGCAATTTCGATGGCGTCCACCTCGGACATCAGGAAATAATCAACGTTGCACGAAAGCTCGCTGACCAAAGGCACTCTGACCTCGTCCTGATGACCTTTGAGCCGCATCCTGTGGCTATCTTATATCCGGAAAAAGCACCTGGTGTATTAACTCCAATAGCGTTGAAAAAACATCTGCTCAATCAATTTGGCGTGGATTGCCTCGTAGTTCTGGAAAGCAGCTATGGGATTTTGAACCTTTCCCCGGAGTCCTTTGTTGATGAGTTTCTTCTAAAGTCTGTTCAGCCGGATGTTGTGGTCGAAGGGGAAGATTTTAACTTCGGTTACGGCAGAAGTGGTAACGTCCGGATACTAAAGGGGCTGGGACAGAAGTTCAATTTTGAAATCGTTATTGTCCCCGGCAAAGAGATTAAACTCACCGATGAACAAAATGCCAGAGTCTCCAGCACCCTGATTCGACATTTGCTGCACAAGGGCAAAGTAGCGGATGCCGCAAAAGCCTTGGGCAGATATTATCGACTATCCGGCCAAACCACTCTGGGCAAGGGAAAAGGTCGAAAGTTAGGATTCCCAACGGCCAATATTGACCCCGTTAACCAGATTATACCTGCTGAGGGTGTCTATGCCGGCTTCGTAGAGATTACTGACACCGAAGAACAGCTCTGTGAAAGTAAGAGCAAGCTCCCAGCCGCATTTAGTATCGGAAGGGCAAAGACTTTTATTTCCGACCATCCTTTGCTGGTCGAGGCGCACATACTCGGGCAGGACCCGGGCGATTTATACGGCAAATACCTCGCAATGGATTTTGTGGAGTTTATCAGACACCAGCAAAAGTTCGACTCGCCTGAACATCTCTCCAAACAAATAGCAAAAGACTGCGAAAATGCAAAGCATATTTTAGACACAAATGAACAAAGATTTTAATAATTTGTCATTCCTGCGAAAGCAGGAATCCAAGGTTTTAGCTAAAGGAGAACACATAGGTTGACAAGAAAGTATCTTATTGAGTGAAATTCGGCTCAGATAAGGTGACAATATGAGCATTTATACAATCATAGCAAAAGTACTGGGTATCCTATTGTTACTTCTTTGGTTGGTTTTTATACCGTTGGGTCGGTATTGGTTTCGTCGAATGAGAGGACTCATGTATGCAACAGTGTTCCAATGGCATATTCTCCCTTTTATCGTCGGGGTAGGATTAATTACCTCAGGAAAGTTATTGGTTATAATAGTACTACCGATAGCCTGGATTCTTTCTATATTTTTTCCTAATTCTTTACTTTTGTTTTTCCCTTGGTCACTGGCTGGGTTAATGGTGGTCTCGTATATTCTTACTTTTATTCTGACTCGAAATTATGGTACTTTGTGAGTTCTGGTATCGGTGTACTTTGTATGTTTTTACTTTGTACTATCGTTACGGTAATTGTATGTGCTCAAGCCAGAAATGATTATGGTGAATAATCTTTTTGTCTTCTCCGTGCCCTCTGTGGCAATAAAAATGAAAATAAAATCGGTGTAATCTGTGGCTAAAAAGGAATTGATATGGATTTTCAAAAAGCCGTTGAGTTGATTAACAAATCCGGCAATGTTTTAATTACGACGCATACCAGGCCGGACGGCGATGCCTGTGGCTGTATCGTGGCAATTTCTAATGTGCTGGCTGCTCTCGGTAAAAAAGCCAGGGCGCTGATGCTCTCGCCAATGCCGGAATGGTATGAGTTTTTATTCGCAGAAAAGGTCCCTGTCCTCGGCGAAGATATCAAGCTCGATGAGCTGATACAAGGGCGACTCGGCGAATTCGATTTGATAATAATTGTCGATACCAATAGTTACACGCAGCTTGATGACTTCGGTCAATACTTAAAGCAAGCCCGGACACCTGTCCTGGTAATCGACCACCACGTAACCGCCGACGGCCTCGGAGATGTAGAGCTGGTCGATTCGGATGCAGCCGCCACGGGCTTGATTGTTTATGATTTGCTAAAATTCGCCAAGTGGTCCGTAACCGAAAAAATCGCCGAGGCGCTGTTCGTGGCAGTAGCTACCGACACCGGCTGGTTCCAGTTCAGCAATACCAACAGCAGGGTTTATCGAAGCTGCGCCGAGTTAATAGACGCCGGCGCGAATCCAACAGAAATCCATCACAATTTATACGAAAATTTCTCATACCCACGGTTCAAGCTAACGCTTGCTATGCTCAACACGCTTGAGCTGCATCTCGACGGCCGCTTCGCAACGCAGCATATATCGCAGCTGGATTTCCAACAGACCGGAGCCACACACAAAGACACAGAGAATTTAATCAACGAATGTCAGCGAATAAGCACAATTGAGGCAGCGGCCTTGTTTGTAGAATTGAAGGATGGCCGAATCAGGTGCTCGCTGCGAAGCACAGGCATCGTCGATGTCAGCGAAATCGCTGCCAAGTTCGGCGGAGGAGGCCACAAAATGGCTGCCGGCACATTTCTGCCCGGCCCGTTGGAAGAGGCAAAAAAAACCGTCCTAACTGAAATGACCGAAATATTCGAATCCTTGAGCCGCAAATAACTTTCAATCGGGGGGGAAGTAATGAGGAATCTCGCCGGCTTCGTTTTGCCGGAACGTCTCTTTCAGAATAGCCCGTCCCTCTTCGCTGTTGGCTGGCACCCATTTCTCATCCTTGACCCTGCGGATAAGCCTCCCTTTCCCCCAGATTTCCGCACCGCTGACTCTCAAATCCATAGGACCAATACTGCTCTTATCTACGTTCGGGTCGGTCGTTTCCAGAAACCCGATAAAGGTCTCAGTAGTGTTTGGCTCGTTACTATAAGTAAATACGTATGCCCTGACACCTGCCGGCTCCCCGTTGGCAAGCGGGCCCGAAGGAGCCTCAATCGGCGGTATTTGCCCCTTTTGTGCAACAAAAAGCCTTCTGTGCTTCAGGTCGTAGAACCAATCATTCTCGTAATTCTCAACTTCAACAACCTTTTTCGGCAGCGTTAGCCATATTCCAAATACTATCAACCCTACTACCAGGACCACGCTCACGCCAATAACCAGCTTGGGGCTCCGGCTGAGCCATTCCCGTATCGCCAATCGTTCCCACCATCCTTTAATCTCGTATTTCAGATATCCAAAATCCGGCATCTTAAAACCCATCCAGGTACATTAAAAAATCCTGCGCCGTGACACACCCGCCCCAGACATAAATAATTACTATATTAACGTCCTTTGAGCAATTTTATCATTCCCAGCATTCTCAGTGATAACCCGCAAAAAACTCCAACGAAAAGAATGTCATTGCGAGCGAACCTTAGGTTCGCGCGGCAATCTCTGAGTTTCAAAAATGATAAATCTCATTTTGTTATATGCTTAACACCATTCTAAATCAACTTTGCCTCTCAGACAATACTTGAAATTAGCCAATTCCGCTTTATGATATTGCATGAGGAATAAGATGCGACCTTTCCCCTGATGCCCGGTTCTGTGTATTTGAGGACCCGCATGGAGCGGTCCTATCGGTCATTCATTACTCAAAGAAACCCCAATAGGATAAGCATAAGTTTTTTTAACCAATTTCTTTCCCAGGCAAGCTCAAATCTGATGCTTGCTAATTGTTGGGACAAAGCCACTGATAACAAAACTCAAATAAATCCTGCTCATTAATTATATTATCTTCAATCAAATCTGCTGCCAGCGTGTCTCCTCTTTTGAGCCATTCATCAGCCAGGATGCAATAGTCACGGAAATTGACAAATCCGTCGACGTTAAAGTCCGCAGAGCCGACCATTTGTCCCATCTCACCGAAGACACCGTAGCCCGAGTCATCCTGCCCGTAACTTTGCCAGGCCATAACAAATTTGTTGCCATTCAGTCCCATTGCAACACTCGGCCGCTTTTGGTCGTCCGTCATATAGGTATTGACCTGAAATTCATTGCCAAGGGGTACGCCTGAGCTGTTATATCGCTGGGCGAATATGTCTCTTTCATTAATATCGGGGTCAATTTTACTGTCCCACACAATTATAAACCGCCCCCGGTTATTCATCGCAACCTCCGGATTCTGTTGCGGCCCTGTTAGAGTTGTATTGACGATAAACTGCGCACCTATTGCGGTGCCGTCGGATTTGTAGCACCGAACGTGAATATCATCCAGCCCGGCCAGCTTAGGGTCACCGTCCCACGCCACTACAAAATTTCCGGCCTTATCCATCGCAATTGATGGCTGCGTGACTGAGCTGAATCTGATTGTGCTTACCTCGAAAGGCTTCATCTTAGCTGTGCCGTCTGAGTTGTACAGGCGGGCTATTATCGAGTTGCTGCTTTTATCCCGCATCCAGACAACCGCGAAATTGCCTTCTGCGTCCATCGCCACATCCGGATAACGGCTGTCCGATGCTTCCTCGTTAATGACAAACTCCGGTCCAATGCTTGAGCCGATGCTGTCATACAATCGCCCACATACTGCCTTGTTGCTCTGCCCCGGAACATTACTGCTCTCCCAGACGATAATGAAGCCGCCGTCATTATTCATAGCCACACGTGGATAAAGTTGTTTGTCGTTGGTATAAGTGTTGACGCGGAACTCGCTGCCGAGAGGCTGGCCGTTGGAATTGAACCGTCTGGCAAAAATGTCTTCTGTGTCTTCTCCCGGCCCGTACCATGTGACTACAAAATTGCCTTCGGCATCCATCGCTACCGCCGGCTCTCTTTGGTTACCGCTGGTTTCAGTATTGATTTGAAATTCACCACCTGCCGGTTTGCAGTTAGAGTCGAAACGCTGTCCAAAAATGCCGTTCGAGCTGCCGTCCTGAAGATAGCTGTTCCAGACCACGACAAAATTCCCTTCGGCATCCATCGCTATGGCAGGGTTCTCCTGCTTATTAGACTTGCGTGTATTTGCCTGGAACTCACCCCCGCAGACCATCGCTGCGACTAAAGTTATTGCCACAGCCGCCAAATAACTCCGTTTGAGTGCCAAAATGCCATCCTCCTATGATTAAAATCTCGAATTTGCATTTTAACTGCTTAGCTCCGGCCGTCCAGGAAAAAAAGTAGGGATTATGAAAAAAAATGCTCTTCTGCCGATTGCTGAAAATAGGTCTTAAAATGACACCCCTCAAGAAGAGTTTGTTGTTTGATGGCCTTTGAGGTGCTTTAAATTGAAAGATAATGAGCGGTCTTTATATCGAACAAGTTACGGCCCCTGAGCGTTTTGTGTTAGTATGTTGGATTCATTGGTAATTTTCGCCGGGTTTGAAAGGCAACGGTTCAGCGAACTGAACGGCAATACGGCGCCAATAGCTATATACCTTATCAACCCGGCACACATGGGCTGAACGGGTAAAATTTACCATATCAAAGAAATTATCCGGGCGATAATGAGGCACCCTAAAACGAGCGGTTATATGTTCGCCGAGGCGGGGACAGCCATCGTGGGCATAGGTGATAAACGCAGCGCCCCTGCTGGAAATATCAACCATCTGTCCTTGTGCAAGTGTTTCTTGAGGATGCTCGCCAAACCAGACCGGCGATGAATAACACAATCTTTGTTCTGTTCTTCGCTCGTTTCTCGTGTCCATTATCAACGCCCCTGAAATCTCCTGTTTTTCTTTAATGATTTGCGAATCGACAAATTTGAGGCTTGACTTTATTAAAAAAATAGCCGAAAATATCGCGGCTTTTGAACTAAAAAAATGAGTTTTTTAACGCCTTAAAAGGCCGGCCGAGCTATGCGGTTTCGTATATTTACGGGTTATATTTTTTTCTACAAAAATTAGCAAAATAAGGATAGCATTGCATAGACCTTTGTGATATATTATTCATTAATGCACATTCGCAGGGCTGAGGATATCTCGCTTTTTCCTCTCCCTCCGCACCTCAGCCCTGCTTCCTCCTTTTTCGGGCCAATCGGCTCTTTTGTTCAAGCTTCCCGCCGCTATTGGTTGGTACTATCCGGCTTGTAATCTGTGAAATAATCAAAGTGCTGAGGTGCTCACAACCCTTTTCTCATTAATTTACTCCCTAATTTTGTCGATATACGTCAGTATGTCAATTTGCTACCGACTAATCTTTTTTAAAAGTAATAAACCTTTTTTCTCCTTGTTTGTCTTATCAGATGTCGAAGGCCGTAAATCTTAAAACGGAGAACAAAACATGTTTACAATAGAAAACATTATGACAAAGGATGTGATTACAGTTAAAAAGGACACTTCGATACAAGAGACCATAAGGATTATGATTGAAAATAACATTACCGGCCTGCCCGTTGTCGATAGCCATATGCAGCTGGTTGGTATTATCTCAGAGAAAGACATAATGATACTACTGTACAATGTCGGCAGCATAACAGGTAAGGTCGAGGACTTTATGACACTGAACGTTGTCTGTTTTAAGCCGGAAGATAGTTTGGCTGAGGTTTGTGAGTGTCTTCTCAAAAATCACTTTCGAAGGGTCCCGATAGTCACAGGGCCGAAGAAAAAACTGGTTGGAATCATTACCAGGAAGAACATAGTACGAAATATATTTGAGTGCCAGGATTTCTTCAGAGACACGCCGCATGAAAATAATAAGCTTGCCGATGCCAGGGCTCAGGTTGAGCTGATAAAATCAATGAACGATTAAAAGTGCAATCTCAAACATAATTTAGCCCCGCAATTTATTGCGGGGTTCTTGTTTACCCCGCCGATTTACTCGGCTGATTTTGTTTAGCCGTCGTCGCTAAGCTTGCCCTGAGCGCAGCCGAAGGGATGACGTAACACGTAATACAAGAATGTCATTCCGAGCGTAGCCCCCGTTCTTGCTTTCGCAAGAATGCACGGGGGCGGAGTCGAGGTCGAAGATCCGCCAAGGCGGGAATCTATTAAAAATTGTCATTCCTGCGAAACCGGTCCTGAGCAGAGTCGAAGGATTCGATATTCCCTCCATGTCTGTCTTCCGTCTTCTGCCTTCTGTCATCTGTTCTGGAGTTTATCCTAAAAGTTTATCCCCGGGAGCTACTCACCTGACTCGCAACAGGGGAACTAAGCTCCCTTGACTTACTGCAGGGGAATTTATCCCCAACGTTAGCTTACTTGATTTCCTGTCGGGGACCAGGATTGCTTTCGTTCCAATTAACTAATCTCCAATTAACCAATACTTCCTGATTCCTGTTACCCTTCTTCCTAATAACATGGTTCGCTGATATTTTTTCTCGCCTTCCTGAATTTTGCTCGACATGAGAAATCAAAACTATAATATTGACTTTAAACTCCAAAATATGTAGAATTACAGTCATGGAAAAAGCCGAAATCAAACGCATCGATAATTACTTCAAAGGCATTGCCGAGGAACTTGTCGAGTCGGATTACCGAGCAATAACTAAACAAAGCCATTTGACAAGACTCTACCCCATTATTGAATGCAGATAACAGGAGATAAGAAATGTTTGTACTTATAAAAAGAGAAATTAAGGACTATATCATATTTTTCATTGCTTCTCCTATTCTCTCAGCAATCTTTATTGTTTTTATGATATCGATGGCATATCTTTTCGAATCAGATATCTTCGCTGCTTACACTAGCGGGCTTTCACTTCAAGTGATTGTGCTACTCGCTATTTTATTCTTTTCTTTGGGCTTTATGCAGATGCGAATAGATAGAATCAGAGGGGTCTCTACATTCCTTTCAACTCAGCCATCAACCAGGAGTCGGATACTGTTTACAAAGATTATCACAGGGATTTTGGCAATTTTGACTTTTTTTGTCCCTGTAATTATCATAGGTGTGTCATTATCGCGTCTTTTTACCCAGCCGATACCAACGCGTCCCGGTATATTCGTTGAAATACTTACAGTAGCGATCCTAATGGCTTTTGCTTGTTATTGTATTGGCTTACAAACTGGCTGGACAATAAGCAGGATTACTTCGATCATTGGTGGTATATTTATAACCTGTATCTTATTTTCAGAGCTTGTCCCATCCATAGTTGAAGGTTGAAAAAAAGCGATGGCTACTCCAGCCTGATATAAGGTAAGATCAGGCGGAAATATTAACCATTTATTCAAAAAGGAGTAGCCATGCAAAAGACAGAA